>Ga0302250_1000032_pt1 | contig 282903 bp, 225 predicted proteins | sample AAG_RA_Asp_MG_FD_193536 | JGI IMG/M metagenome (GOLD analysis project Ga0302250, IMG submission 193536) | Enriched activated sludge microbial communities from anaerobic digester in WTTP, New Holstein, Wisconsin, United States - AAG_RA_Asp | ecosystem: Engineered > Bioreactor > Anaerobic >... | reverse complement strand
TTGTCCATCTCTTTCCTTATCCCCTGCAGCCGCTTGCTTGCCTCGGAGGCGGAGCAGAGGATGAAATCAAGCGGCAGGAAGCTCACTCCATCCGACCAGCCCAAGGTCATGAGCTTGAATCCTTTCAGGCTCCGGTTGGCGTTGTGGCCATGCATCAAGGCAACCAGCCATTTAAGGGCAAACCGTGTCGATGTTAGTGAAAATTCCTTGATCATCAATCTTGATAATAACTGCGCATTTTGCGGGGTCTCCAGTACCTTGGTAGCTCATATTACCAGTAACACCTTCAAAATTTTTTGTCGCCGCAATCTGATCTTTTAGCTTTTCTCGGTCGTCAACCAAGTTCCCCGACAACCCTCCCGTTTTTTGTAATGCCTGAAAAATCAGTTTAACAGCATCATACGTCAAAGCAGCTGGCTCATCAGGCAATATATTGTATTCTTTTTGATATTTATCGACAAATTGCTTCGCAATTCCCCTGGTGCCGCCGGGAGCGAAATTGCCAGCAAAAGTCAACCCCTTGCAATCATCGCCACATTGCCCCATCAAATCGCCCCCCGCCCATGAGTTGGATCCGGTAATCGGTTTTTTCCATCCCATTTTTTTTGCTTGCCGAACAATCAACGGGACCTCTTGATAGTGCTGAGGGGTAAAAAGAAAATCAGCGTTAGAATTTAAAATAGCTGTTAATTGCTTACCGAAATCGGTTTCGCCTGTCCGGAATGTTTCAAATGCTACCACTGATCCGACGCCATTGACGGATTCAAAATACTCCTTGAAAGCTTTGGCCATTCCGGTGGGATAAGGACTGATTTCATCATAAAGGATAGCCGCTTTGGAGGCTTTCCATTCCTTGGCAGCAAATTTAGTTATCGCCATTGCTTGAAGATCATATAAGATCGGCACTCGAAATACATACGGTCGATTCAGGGTGGTTAACGGTGAGGTTGACCATGGCGTGACCATAGGTGTCCTAAAAGAATTAGCCAATTCTCCCACAGCAATAGCCCGATCACTGCTCATTGGGCCAACAATAGCTATTATATGCTTCTGTCCAATCAAATTTAGAATATTTGTAGTTGCAGCACTTCTATTCGAAGCGTTATCAACATATATTGCTTCCACACCATAATTTTTTCCTCCAATCTTTAATCCTCCTTCTGCCTGAATCTCTCGCCTAGCCAGCTCAACCGAATTCTTCACACTAGCCCCGACTGAAGTAAAACTACCGCTTAAACTCGCACTAATTCCCAATTTAACAACACTATCTTCGGCCAAAATTTCACCAAATGGAAAGACTATTAGGCAAAGAGCCAGCACGCTTGCCATGGTATGCTGTTTCATATTTTTCACCTCACTCAAAAATAAATTCGATATAAATTTTAACGCAATGCGATATTGATTAAACAGCTGGAGCCAAATCAACTTTAAAGACCTCAACAGATTCGCGGAGGTCATGCGCTGTCTTGTTTAGCGTTTTCATTAGGGTAGCCGTTTCCTGAGATACCCTGGATGTCTCGTTACTGACCTCTCCAACCGACACCATGTTTTCGACAACACTTTCCGATAACTGTACCTGTTTGGTTGAGGCTTGGGTAATAGATTCAATGAGACTCGCGAGCTGATTAGAGACCGATTCAATCTCCTGCAGCTTACCGTATGCACCGTCAGCAAGTTGAGATCCTTGAACAACCTTGCCTATACTCTCATCCATGCGGTTGCTAACATCTTTTATTTCTGACTGAATACTCTTTATTAACACTTCTATCTGTTTTGTTGAATTACTTGAACTTTCAGCCAACCGCTGAACCTCTTCGGCAACAACAGCAAAACCATGGCCGGCATCACCAGCCATTGCAGCTTGTATTGAGGCGTTCAAAGCAAGGATAGAAGTTCGATCAGCAATATTATTGATAATTTCAATGACGTTGCCAATCTCCATTGAACTCTCACCCAATCTTTTAATAGATCTAGCTGTTTCGTTGATCTGTTCTCGAATTTCATCCATAGCAATATTAGTTTTTTCAACAGCTTCTGCACCTTCACGTGCATTACGTTGTGAATCCAATGATACTTTAGCCGATTTCACAGCGTTATGAGAAACCTGTCGGATTGATTCTGCAATTTCGGTGATGGACTGGATGGCGGCCCTGACCTGTTTTGTTTGATCGATATTTTTTGTGGCAAGATTAACCGTTAATTTTGAGACATCCGATGCGGTTCCATCAACAGCAAGCGTCGCACTCTTCACTTGACGCACGATGTCACCGAATTGCTCTGCCATGGTATTGAACGAGTCGGCAATAGCACCAGTCATGTCTTCGGTAACTTCCGCACGAGCAGTTAGATCACCTTGGGTCAGGTCACCGATCTCGCCCATCAGTTTCATGATCGATTCCTGAATAGCATCACGCTCTTCTTGGCTCTGAATTAAAACTGTTATGTTATCAAGCATAGCATTCAGTGCTATGGCCATTTGACCAAGTTCATCATTACTGACAACCTCGGTGCGGGCGTTAAAGTCACCCATACCCATGGCGCCAAGCAAGTCCATGATGTGGTTAACTTGGCGCGTCAAACCGCGCGCAAGACCAAAAGCAATCGCTATGCCGAGAAGAACGGCAACAAGACCCGCTCCAATGACGATTTTCTGCACCAAGGTTGCAGTGTTCTCCATGCGAGCAACCGCCTGAGATTCGTTGGAAATAGCGTCTTTGAGGAAGGAGGCGATAACGGGGTCAGCTTGTTTCACGGCCTCCTGATAGGCGAAAATTCTCTTTTTGATGGTTTCATCGGTGGCTACCACGTCCGCAAACCACTTCGAAAAATCAGCAAGCTGATCCAGAACAACCGTCTGCAGCGAGGTATTATCAATGGAGGCATTGATGGTGTCACCAAGCAATTTGGCCTCAACAAGCACTTTATCACCCAGCGACTTTTCCGGATGGAGCATGTATTGTTGCATTTGGTATAAAAGGTTTTGAAAAAATATCTGGACCTTTGGCACCTCGATAGTACTTGTCGATTTCCGCATTGCGTCTACAGCCTGTTGCAGCTTGGTCAACTCACCGAATTCTGGATCCACGCGTAACTCAAGAATGTTAACCGTGGCGATAAATGCTGCCAGATAATTATTGAGAGCATCCATAGCGTTTTGCGCAGCGCTTTTTTCCTGTGCCTTCGGAGCCAATTGCTGAATTTCATATAATTTTTGATATGCATCGCCACCAGATGCAATAATCTTGCTTAGATACTTATCTTTTGCATCATTAATTCCGATTTCACTGTAATTAAGAAACAGATCTTTTTCATATCCGTTCATTATTTTCAACGTCTTATCAGTATCAAGGCTCAATTTTGCTATTTTCCCATGGATAAAAACCAATTCATCAATGGTATTTTTGGCAAAATGCTGAGAAATAATTGCTATAACAATAACAGCTAAGGTCAATGCAATCATAACCGAAAAAGATAGCATCAATTTACCGCGAATATTAAATTTTTCGATTAATATCGAAAACGGATTGCGAAACCTTCCCAATTGTTTAACCTGTTCTTCCATTCTGCCTCCGAGCCCCCTTGCTTAACTGATTCTGAATCTTGCCAATGCAACTTCAAATTGGTTGCGCCCCAAGAGGAAAGCAACAATAGCGACCTATTAGGAAAGCATTCTGGTATTCCAGGCTGGTGATTAGTATCAGGAGGCCCTGCGCCTGATATTAATCACCAGCTGAATCAACCAGCCTATACTTTGTTTAAGCACATATTACCTTTTCACGAATTGATCGATCCCTTCTTCTCTCCAAACCTTCATCGTCTTTTCATCTTTGGGATTTATTTTCACCCCAATCGCGTTAACAGGAGCTGTATTTTTTTTCTGAATCTCTATCCAATTTTTTTTAATGATACTATCCAGCGGCATTGTGTTCTCCTTTTATTATGATTTATTATTACAATGATTCACGAATCATATTTTCAAGAATCGTTGTATTACAAACTGGTTCACAAGAAGGCCCTATAAGTGAAATCGCCAAATTTTGCAATCCGTAACAGAGAGCACTAGTTGTAATTGTATTGATAATATCAATATTTACTTCATTTATTTGTGAACAAATTTCTTCAGAATCGATAAACCTGTCGAAATAGAAAGCTTGTGTTGCCAAGCTCCCCATGCAAGTATGAGAATTTTCTTGAGATATAATGTGCTGACCATTAAGCTGCATTTTTGCAACCCACAACTCTTCTTCCGTAATCGGTAGAACGCCTGAAGCCATTCCTCTAATTTCTAATAAAATTTGGGAAATAACTGAGTGAAGCAGTTCAGTGGCAGTTGAACCTTCGATAACAATAACGCCATCATCATCATACGCTTGATATTCTGCACTAATTTCATAAACCATTCCCAATTCCTGCCTAAGTTTTCGAAACAAGCGGGAGCTCATGCCTCCTCCTAAAACGACTGTGAACAGATGGATGAGATAACGTTCATTCGCTGCATACGGAGACGCCTTCAACCCTATAGAGAAATATACGTGGGAAACACCTTTGCACTCTACAGTAACACCACGATGGAAAACTGGACGAAGCGATTTTGTATCGGCTTTCCCGTCATCCTTCATCATCCAGAATGCGTCGGCCACATTAGTCACCAAATCTTGGTGATTGACATTTCCCGCTGCGGCAACAATCAGTCGTCGTGGTTGATAGTTAGCCTTGAAAAAATCTACCACATTCTGTCGTTGCAATCTGGCTACCGATGCAATAGAGCCACCGATAGGCCTTCCCAAAGGATGCCCCTGCCAAATATGAGACTTCAATCGTTCATGGGCACAAATATCAGGTCGATCCAACTGGGCGCTTAATTCTCGAATAATTGTCTCTTTTTCTTGATGCACAGCATGATCAGCAAACTGAGAGTTCAGCAGAATATCACCCATTAAATCGATCAAATAAGTTCGATAATCGTCAAGCACCGTGGTCGTGAAACAAGTGTAGTCCCGCGAAGTGAAACCACCGACCTGGCCGCCGGTCACATCCATCATTCGCGCTATTTCTTCGTTGCTTCGCCGTTCAGTCCCATCAAACATCAAATGTTCGGTTAAATGCGCGATACCGCTTTGCCCTTCCGGTTCATCCATTGATCCCGTAGCCATGAGAAACCCTAGAGAGATGGAACGAACACCTTCCATTCTCTTGGTTACAACCCGAATTCTATTTTCCAAGACGCTTTGTTCGACCATTATTTTCCCCGGCCATTCTCGTTACGATCCGTAGACTCCCGCAGTAATCTGATCGAGGTTCATCAGTGCCAGATAGTGCTCCTTCCGCCGGAAAAATCCCCGAAGTATGCCCGAGTTGGCTAGTGAAGGCGGAGGCGGCGCTTCCGTAAATTCTGTTGCTAACACCTGGCCTGAAAGCTTGATAGTCTGTACCCTTAAATTTGCCGAAACAATCGCCTTCATCGGTTCCCCAGTGGCAGAATCAACCGCACCCGTTCGCACAACCATTAATTGTTTATATTCACCCCGACGGGCCGCTGCCCAATTGCACACTTGACCGATATCGATCACTGGCAACAGTTCGTCTCGATAACGAACAACACCCTGCAGATACAACGGACTACAGGGGATGCGTTGTATCGGTTGTTGGCCAAGAATCTCCACAATCTGATTCTGGCTAAACAGGCAAAAAACACTCTCCGTGATATCATCAAGCACCAAGGGCAACAGAAACAACCGCACTTCCGCCTGTTGTCTTTCCTTTTTGGTCATAATTCCGCCTTGTGCCTCCTATGAAAATTCCTTCCGCGCATCATGCGTAGAATCACTTGTCTTCACAGGCCACCGCATTTGCAATGTCCATAAGAGCTTGCACATCTACCAAAACGATAGCATCCTGGCCGTTATGCACTATTCCTGGCACCAACTTCCTCGGTTGTCCTTGAAAAGCAGATGGCAGCGCATGCACGGTTGTTTCGTTAACCATGACCAACCTGCCTCTCCCACTCATGGGCACAGCCATGAACCGACCATGATGACTAAGAATGACGTAAAATTGCTGCTTGCCATGCGACGCGGCATCCCCTATTCCAAGCAAATCTCGGAAGTCACAGATCACCGCGCGGTGTCCATGCGCTAGCGGAAGGCATTTGCGGCCGTTCTCCTCGATAGGTTTCACTTTGCTATCATTCCGTACGCCCACACCAGCTACCCATTCTTTTGCCAAACCAAACAGTTGTTCCTCAATTTGGATCACAAAAAAGGTGTTCACGGCATCACCTCATTCCCAGCATTCTGATGCGCGGACATAGAGGATTTTTCACCACCGGTAAGCCGCAAAACAGTGTCAACAAACTCCTCATCCTTGCAGGGTTTGCTCAAAAATGCCCGGGCTCCCAGCTGAAACGCCTTTTCTTGATGCTTGCTAGAGGTTCGAGAACTCAACATAATAACAGGAATATCTTGACCTCCTTGAATATTGGACAGCTTGGCAAGGAACTCAAATCCGTTCATGCGGGGCATTTCAATATCCAACACGATACAATTCGGCCGCAGCTCCCTCATTCCCAGTTGTTCAATAGCATCCAGACCGTCTTTTGCCTCAACAGGCGTCCAACCGTTGGCCGTGACCAGTCGGCTCATGACGCGACGAATGGAAATGGAATCATCAACGATCATCACCGTGAAGATTTTGGGAATTTCGAGTTGGAAAGATATGGTACTAGCCCCTTCACTACGCTGTGCAGCCTGGATCAGGCCTGGAATATCAAGCACAGGCAAGATGCTGCCATCGCCCATAACCGCAGCGCCAGAAACACCAGGGACCGTCCCTAAGTGCGTCCCCAACCCTTTAATGACGATTTCTTTCTGACCACTGATATGGGGAATGGACAAGGCTATCGTTCGTCCTTCCATTTGCATGGTAAGAACCAAGGGGCGGGCTTCCTCTATTTGTTCCCCGCCCAATCCCAAAAGAACCGAAAGAGAATGCCAGGGAACGGTTGCGCCAGCGAGCTGGCAGACTCCTTTATCCCGTGAAATTTCATGACGTTCTATCCGGTTAATATCACCAATATCATTTAAAGGGATACCATATGTAACTTCATTGATTCTCACCAACAGCACTCGAACAACACCCAACGTCAAGGGGACACGAAGAATAAAGGTGGTACCGATACCCTGTTTGGTTTCCACAGAAATAGAACCTTGCAGCTCCTTGACATTCTCCTTGACCACATCCATCCCCACGCCGCGGCCGGAAATTTCACTGACGGTCTTGGTGCTGAATCCAGGGTAAAAAATAAGTTCACTCAGTTGGTGCTCATCCATCTGATCCACAGCGGATCCCAAGCCGAAATGTCTAGCTTTTTCCCTGATAGTGGCAAAATCTAGCCCCTGGCCGTCATCGCTGAACCGCAGAACGATGTGATTGCCTTCACGCTGTCCTGCAAGGGTGATGCTGGCAATGGGGGGTTTGTTGCAAGCGAGACGCCGCTCTTCCGTTTCCACTCCATGATGAATGGCATTGCGAACCAGATGCATGAATGGATCTGCAAGTTTTTCCCAGACCACCCTGTCAAGCTCGACCCGCTCCCCATCCACGATCAAGCGAACCCGTTTACCGAGCCGGAAAGCAACATCCCGCATGGTCCGACTCAACCGCGATGTCAGTATGCTCATGGGACTCATCCGGGTCTTCATCATCTGGACCTGCAATTCGCGAACAACCCGATGCTGGCGGCTGATATCCCCGCCAATACCGCTATAGATACCTGCAAGATTGGATTGAATGGCAGCAACATCGATTGCCGATTCGTTCAAGGAACGGATGATCAGATTAAGCTGGGTGTAACGATCCAGTTCCAAGGCATCGAACTCAGCAAAGCTTTTGCCGGCTTTGATACTGGCGATGGATTTATCAAGATGAACAAAGTGCGCGGACAACCGATCGAGCGCTTTAACTTCGAATTTTGTTTCCAGTTCAAGCGCAATGTCTTTCAATCTACGAGTGGTCAGCTCCAGCTCGTTTAAAGCATTTTTGAACAACCCCATATCTTGATCAAATCCGCTCACCCCCATAAGCAACTCATTTGTCAGATTAATCAATACATCGAGTTGCGCTTGATTGATACGGATGGTTCTTACGGTTTCCGCAACAGCCGACTGTGGTGTCTCTTCAACTTCATCCAAACCACTTTCAACCCAGAAATGTTCCTTGACATCTGGGCACTCTGTCATCTCTTCCAGAGGTTGCTCGATGAATTCCTGTTCGATCTCCGATCGTCTGTTGCGATCACTGCTCATGAAGAAATTCGACAAACGACGGTGCATTTCTGCCTGTCTGTCAGCGGTCACCTCATCCGGAGATTCTATCAACAAACCAAGCAGATCAAGCGATTCACCCAAGGTATTGACCATGATGGGATCAAGCCGTTGGGCCTGCTCGTATAACCAATCAAGAAAGTCCTCAACACCATGGGCGTACGCGGCAATCTCATCTAAACCAATGACCGCTGAGGCACCCTTGATTGTATGTACAGCACGCCGAATCCTACGGATTTCCTCTTTATTATCAGGCGACAAAGGGGACTCAGCAACAATCTCCATTTCCAACAGTTGCATCGAATGATGCAACTGTTGGAAATGCTCCTCCGCTTCTTCTAAAAACCCTTCCCGAAGCAGTTGTCTTTCTTCCTCACTGAATAGTTCACCTCGTGCTGACGCGCTGTTGTGTTGATCGCCTGACCATGTGCCTGATGGTTGCACCGGCGATGAGGCGGTCGTCTTCGTTTGTCGACTCTCAATCTCTTCATCGACAGGCAGCCCCCCTTTTTCTTCCTGCGCTTCGCACATGTGGATGCTGAGTTGCTGCAACAGTTGTTCGGCTCTATGGCCATCAAACTTCGCCGGTTCAATGACGAGGATGGCCAACAAATCGAATGTTTCCGATAAAAGGGCCACCATCGGCCGATCTAGAACAACCGCCGATTCGCACAACCAGTCCAAGACTTCTTCAATCAAATGACCATAAGCGGCCAGATCGGACAGTCCGACAACCGCAGCAGCACCTTTGATTGTATGGACGGATCGGCGCACTTTACGAACCATCTCTCGCACATTGCCGGTTATTGGCGTGACATCGGTTGAATGTGCCTCCAAATACTGCATCACCTGATACAGTTCTTCCAAATGTCCCTCTACCTCTGCTCGAAATTCAGCCACTAATTCCACATCCGGCAACGAGTTTTCTGAAAGAATCGACAAGGCAGGGGTCTCGACAAAAAGCTCCTCTTCTCCATCAGGTACGGGTACTTCTCCCCTACCTGGGCCTATTTTGCCAAATGCTTCTTTTGTCTGAGCGAGAAGTTTTTCCGCATCAACAGCTTCACCATGGCGCAGCCCATCACAGTAATGCTCAAAACATTCTACCGTTGTCCGCATGGCGGCAAATGCATCGGAAGAAAGTGCCAGTCTCTCCTCCAGGATCTCTTCAAGCGCAGTTTCCATGCAGCAGGCAATCTGACTCAAGCCACCAATGCCCACCATAGAAGAGGCACCTTTGATGATATGCGCCAGCCGATACAATTCTTCAAGAACACCATTCTTCACTAAGTCTGATTGTAATTCCCCAATCCCTTTCTTGATAATAGGGATATAGGATTGCATTTCTTCAATATACCCTAAGAAGAAATCGTTATCGGCATGGGTCATCAAACCTTCTCCAACAAAAAGAAACGGATTTATGCAAGAACAGTCTTCCTTTGTTTATCGCCATTGCATGATCCGCGACGATCGCCCCAAGCGATCACTGTCAATGATATAGATATTTCTATTATTCACGCTTAAAATTCCTTTCATCAACTCAGCAAGGCCTATCATCTCACCATCCGAATGCAAGTTATGCTCGTTAAGACGATCACGCTTTTCATCGATATTGACCACGCCGATAATCCTGTTGACGACTAGACAAAATTTCAACTCCTGCTGTTTAAAATAAATAAAAGATTGTTGGGTACTCACTCTTCGAGTGTCCTTCATTTCAAAAAGAGTGACGAGATCGATGGCAGAAAGAATTTCTCCTCGAATTTGCACAATTCCTTTGATCCACAAAGGGAGATGAGGCAATGGTGTCACGCTGGGCAGATCGCCGACCTCTTGGATGCCATCAATAGGGAGCGCCATCTCGTGATCGCCGAGGATAAATGCAATATGCGGTGTTCTTTTACGCATATTTCTCGTGGACTGCTCTTTGAGCAATGCCATATCCTGCGCTCGAGCGGTCGCAGTTTCGTAATCGATAGTTTCAAGAAGTGCTTGCAGAGACCTCTCTTCACCGGAAATCTGCCGTTGGGCCATAACACTCACGATTTTGACGGATAGTTTACTTGCAGGGGATCTGTTGGGATCGATAAGCGGCTCAGGAAAGCAGCTTCACCGCGTTGTCGAACAACTCCTGACTGTTAAATGGTTTCGTCATATACACGTCAGCGCCCTGTTTCTTTCCCCAGAATTCGTCACTTTTCTGATTCTTTGATGTGAGCAGGATGACGGGTAGATTTTCCCTCATCGTCTTAATTTTGCGACATGCTTGAAAACCATTGAGTTTCGGCATAATAACGTCCAAAACCACCAACAACGGATTTTCCGTTTCCACCATTGCCACCGCTTCCTCGCCATCGACTGCGGTAACGACCTGATATCCATTCTCTTCAAACGGAGCTCGCATCATATTGAGCTGGGTTGGACTATCGTCTACAACAAGGATCTTTCCCTTTGCCATATCTATTCTCCTTTCTGACTTTCGTTATTTTTTAGGTTATAACTTATTGTTATTATATATGTTTTTTAATCTCGGCAATCATCTTGTCAGGATCAAAGGGTTTAGTGAGATAGGCGGAAGAACCCGCCATTTTCCCTTTCATTTTGCTGATAAATCCATCCTTGCTGGTCAGCATGATGACAGGAATATCTTTAAATTCTTTATTTCCCTTAATAATTGAAAGGATTTTATAGCCATCCATCTTTGGCAAAATAACATCGAGCATGATAAGGTCTGGTCGCTCCTCACTCACTTTGCTCAGGGCTTCCAGACCGTCTGCCGCTTCGACAACCCGATAACCTTGGCGACTGAGAGTGATGGCAATTACCTTTCGGGTCGTCGAACTGTCTTCAACGACAAGGATAACTTTCTGCGTACTGACTCTCGGTTCTTCAATTGCTACCGCGACAGCAGCTTGAACATTATCCTCCATCCAGGCATCACAGGAGGATTCCCATGCCAGATGGTCAAGCAAGAGTTTCAGTTGATTGGCGAACAATAACTTCTCAGGGGCGATCTTCGCTGCTCTATCAAGATACCCGAGGGCTTCCTGATATTTTTTTGTATTCACGCTTAGTAAGCCAAGACAATACAGAGCGATGAGACTTCGAGGAAATTTTTTAAGAATCCGGCTGTAGCGTTCCCTTGCCTGATCAAAATAGCGAATCTTGCCCTCACTTCTTTGGGTCAGGGTACCCTTGGATATTGTCAAACAACCTTGGCAGTAGGGACATATTGTGGTGTTCTTGTTAAGAGGTGCCCAACAAAAATAGCATTTTCGCACGACCTGTTCGGTTAGTTGAGCAGCTACTGCATTAAATTTCAGCAGCTCTTCTTTTACCATTTCGTTATTGGCATCAAGACCATTGGCCATATTCAAAGCTTTTCTCATTATTTCCACATTGCCTTGAATACGAGAATACCAAATCCATCCTTCAGGATTATTTTTATTTATTTTGAGATACTGGACAATATCACCATGAGATTCTTTATACTGCTGCATCTCCGCTTTTTCAATCGCAGAAATAAGCAAGCCAGCACCAGATTGATCAAATGAACTTTTACGCTCATCTTTTACTTTTGAAACTTCGAGTAAAATATTAATAACCGTATTGGTAATTGTTCTTTCTACTTGTCGAAGAGGAAGTATTTCTACTTGCACACCTTCCCATGTTAGAATTTCAACAGCCGCATCAATTCCATTTAATCGATCAAGTTGAGCATTAATTAATTCACCCTGATGGATATCAAGGAGACCGTTGTTGTCCTCTTTACGTATTTCGAGTGTCTGCGACTTTTTCTCCAGGGAAAATATCTGCAAAATATTATCCAAGGAAAAGCCGTCGATCTTCTTGGTCATTATTGCCATTATTTTTTTCCTGGAAGATACCTGTTCATGCCGTCATCCACATACCCTAGAAAGAAACGCTGCTATGTTTGACTTTTAAACCTGCGGATAAACCAAAAGAAGGATCATGACAGATGCCAACCGTCATCTGCGGCACGATGAATTGTTTTGTCAATAAACGCTATTGCCAAAGCAATTTTCATTCCTGAAAAAGAATAACATGAAGAGAGAACCTGCCCAATAGACATGAAAAATTGCAAAAAACCTGAGAACGCTTGAGGCTCAGGCTTTTTATCTTGAGATGGGCTATGGAGAAGATACGAAGAACAGGGAAAAGTGATTGGTTACTTTTGTCGTTATGAATCCGACAAAGGCGTATCACCAATCAAAAATCTGAGAAATTTCGGGATATAATAATATGCTTTGTGATGAAAAACAGAACTAGGACAGGCGTTCGCAGGAATGGAAGGAACATCTCGATTACGAAACTGTATTTCTTCTTACAAAAATCACCAATCAAACTTGTAACTATTTGAAAAACAGAAACAAATTACTAACAATCATTTCGCCAAAGAGCTCATGCATTCGCTGAATGCCCTCCTTGATCCCTTGACGTTGTTTGTCACTCGCTGCCACTATTTGTCAGCCTGCTCCGCCTCCATCAACATCTGCTCGACCACGCCGAGACCGCCAAACCAAAAAGCGGGATCATTGAGATCAATTCCAAAAGGCCGCAGGAGTTCATAGGGCGAACGGCTGCCCCCAGCCCGAAGCAACATCAGGTACTGATCGACAAAATTCGGGCCTTCCTCGATAAAGCGGCCATACAGGGCCAACACCAAGAGCTCGCCGAAGGCATAGGCGTAGACATAGCCGGGAGTGCCAAGAAAATGGGAAATATATGCCCACCAGATGGCATAATCGTCGCGCAGGGTGAGCGAATCGCCAAACATGGGTCGTTGTGTTTCCAACCAAAAAGTGGAGAGTTGCTCGGCCGATAACTCGCCGTGCCGTCGTCCTCCATGCATCGCCGCCTCAAAACGATTCATGGCCACTTGCCGGAATACGGTGGCAAAGATCGACTCCAGTTTTTGACAAATGAATGCACGACGAGCAGCAGGGGTGGACATGATCCGTATCTGGGCCTTAAAAACCAGCAATTCGGCAAAGACCGAGGCGGTTTCGGCCAGCACGAGCGGCGTATCGCTATTGTAGAATCCCTGTTCAGCGGCCAGATACTGATGCACCCCATGACCGAGCTCATGGGCGACGGTGGAGACATCTCGGATGTTCCCTGTGTAGTTGACCAAAATATACGGATGGGCTTCCGGGACGCAGGGATGGGAAAAGGCACCGCCCCGCTTGCCCTGGAGAACAGGTGCGTGAATCCAGTTGTCGGTGAAAAATTGCTTGGCAATATTTGCCATCACTGGTGAAAAATCGGCAAAGGATTCGAGAACGATCTGCCGGCACTGGTTCCAAGGTATGGCTGCCTCCTCGCCTCCAGGTACCGGAGCGTAACGATCGTAATCGTAGAGTTCCTCGCAGCCGAGCAGATCTTTCTTCAGGCGATAATACCGGTGGACAATGTCGTAGCGACTGGTCACGGCCGTCACCAATGTTTCGACCGTCTGTCTTTCCAGCTCGTTGGCCAGATTGATGGCGCTGTCCCAGGAGGGATAGCGGCGGAGTCGGTCGTCAATCATCTTTTCCGCCGCCAAGGTGTTAAAAATATGGGTGAGGAGATGCAAATTGGCCCGAAGCCCCTCGGTCAATTCCGCGGCACCGTTTTTCCGTACCTCGCGGTCTGGATGATAAAGATCGTTCAACACTTCTTCTTCGGTCCGACCTCGCGCGCCGAAGCGTAGTTGTCCCAGCAATTTTTCAAAAAGTACATTCCAGGCGCTTCGCCCCACGGGCCTTAGCTCCTGGAGCAACTCCTCTTCCTTGCTGCTGAGCTGATACGGAGCAAACTGCCTGAGTGTCCGCAAATAATGGGCGTAGCGGTGCAATTCCGGCTGCTGCAGATGTTGCTCCACCCTGTACGCATCAAGCCTGTTCCATTCCAACCGGAAAAAGACCGTCAATGTGCCGACCGCCGCCTCCAGTTCCTCGACCTGCTGCAGGAGTGCCGAAGCGGCGGCGTCACCTGTCTGGGTGATGAAACGCAGAAAAGCAAAGGCTTCCAGCCGAGCCAACAGGGTGTCGATGGCTTCCAGCCGTTCGACCACTGTCTTGATCGTTGCCGTGTCCAGGTCTTTGATCTTGCCCGCTGTCTCGGTGGACAAGCTCTCGGCCATCTGTCGGCAATGACGCATATCGCACTCGATGGTAGGTCCAGCCTCGCCTGGATAGAGCGCGGCTAAATCCCACAATACCTCAGTAGTGCCCAGTTGTTGGTTGAGTTCGATAGTCATGGTATGCCGTGTCGATTACACAGAAAAGAAGAGTGTATCCTGCATGCCGGCTCCCACCGCCCAACAGGCAAGACCAACGGAAAAAATCTCAGCGGGCAGCCAGCAGGCGCACGATCACCTCAACAATCCAGCAATAAACGGTCCGACCGCCGCTGGGCCTTGGGAGTCAACCAGTTTGATGGTCGCCGTGCCGATCACCGCCATGTCGGCCTTACCGGTGAGCATGTCCACATCTTCACGGTTGCTGATCCCAAACCCCACCGCCAAGGGAAGGTCGGTGGCTCGACGACAACGAGCCAGGTATTGGTCGAGGCCATGGTCAAAAGTGGTTTGTTGTCCAGTGACACCACGACGGGCCACGCAGTAGACAAATCCTGCGCCCTGAGCCGCGACCGCTCGCATCCGATCATCACTGGAAGTAGGAGTAAAAAACTGGATGGGCGCCAATCCCAAGCGTTTGCTGGCGGCCAAATAGGACTGCCCCTCTTCCGGCGGCAGATCGGGAACAATGGTCCCACAGAAACCAATATCCCGGGTTCTCTGGAGAAAGGTTTCCTCGCCATGCTTGAAGATGATGTTGTAGTAGGTCATGAAGAGAAACTTGACGTCGGGATAGGCCAAAGCCATCTCCTGACCAAAACGCAAACAGGCCTCCACGCTAATCCCCTGATCCAGGCTCTGCTGGCTGGCCCGGAGGATCACTGGGCCGTCGGCAATGGGTTCGGAAAAAGGGATCTGCAGTTCAATGCAATCCACCCCGTTCGCCGCCATCTGATCGATGACCGCACGGTTGATCTCCAACGAGGGGTACCCGAGCACCAGATGGGTCATCAGCAGGATTGGTTTTCCTTGCAGGCGTTTTTTCAGTTCTTGTTGTAAATCCACGCTCACATCGCACCTCTATCGACACGGCCCGAAACCAATATGGAACCTCGGGCCAGAAACGCTGTTATTTATATGCCTCGGCCCGTTTGACAATGAACTCTTTCCACGAAGGATCGTCAAAGGCATGGGCGATGGTGAAAATGTCCTTGTCACCGCGGCCGGACATGTTGATGATGATTGCCTGATCAGGACGCATGGCCGGTGCCTCCTTGATGGCTTGGACAAAGGCATGCGAAGATTCCATGGCCGGAATAATGCCCTCGATACGCATGGTCAGACTGAGGGCATCGATTACTTCTTGATCGGTGGCCGATGCAAACCGTACCCTCCCCTTTTCACCAAGATCTGCCAATATAGGTGAAATACCCACATAATCAAGTCCTGCGGCGATGGAATGGGTGTCGCGCATCTGCCCCTCGGGACTCTGGAGAAACATGGTCTTGTACCCTTGAGCCACCCCTGGGCTGGCATCGCTGCCCGCGACCATGCGCGCGGCATGCTTGCCGGTGGCTATGCCTTGCCCTCCGGCCTCGACCCCTACCAGTTCCACACCCGGTTCAGCAAGAAACCCCTGGAAGATACCCATGGCATTTGAACCGCCGCCCACACAGGCGTAAACGCGATCCGGCAGGCGACCATGCTGGGCCAGAATTTGTCGATGAGCTTCCTGGCCAATGATCGACTGAAACCAGGCCACCATCTCCGGGAAAGGATGCGGCCCGCAGACCGTGCCGATGACGTAATGGGTGTCATCCATGGAGGTGACCCAATCACGAAAGGCCTCGTTCATGGCGTCCTTGAGGGTGCGGGAACCATCGACGACCGGCACCACGGTGGCGCCAAGCTTTTCCATCCAGAAGACATTCGGCCTTTGGCGGGCAACATCCTCCTCTCCCATATAGATCGTGCACGAAAAACCGAACTTGGCCGCCATGGTGGCCGTGGCCATCCCGTGTTGCCCGGCGCCTGTTTCGGCAATGACCCGCTTCTTGCCCATGCGCTTGACCAAAAGCCCCTGCCCCATGACGTTGTTGGCTTTGTGGGCTCCGGTATGATTGAGATCCTCACGCTTGATATAGATCTTCGCACCGCCGAGATGACGGGTTAGATTCTCGGCGAAGGTCAAAGGAGTTGGTCGGCAGGAATAATTGCTCATCAACTCCACATATTCTTGCCAAAACAACGCATCGTTCCGGGCAGCTTCGTAGGCTCGGTTGAGATCGGCAAAGGTTGCCTGAAGGACTTCCGGGATGAAAGCCCCGCCCCACTGTCCATAATATCCTATTTTCATTATATTTGTTTCCACTTAATAATACTCTTGCGCCGTGATGAAGGCGTAACGTTGTCTTCCCTGTTTTCAAGAAGAACGGTCGTGTTGTAGCACGTAGCCCCCTTGTCTTCAGCTCTTTTCTCGGATTGGCAAACGAATTCTTCAAAACGAATGCCGTCGGCAGGCAAGAGCGAAATCTTCGGGATAGTGACCAAGAATGTATCGGCCTTGAGCTTCGCTGAAGGCACCCATCGACCAGGGCAGCTTGGGCAAGAAAGCATACAGAAGGCGCTGACCGTTCTCGACGCCGAACCGCTTACTGTATTCAATGGAGGTGACCATCGTTGCCCCGAGTCGAGCCAATATCTGTTGGGCCTTGAGGATCCCCCTGTCGAGAGAGCGTCGCACCGAGGTTTCCGCCTCGAGCACGTTGCCCACCGGACCACGAATATGGTCGGCAATCACCATCAGCTGCAATTCCCACTGCGACACCTGCGCCTTGGGTACGAAGAGCATGACGTTTGCATCCTGCCAAACCACCAGCGATCGCTCGCCCCGCCCCTCGTCTGTTCGGGTATTGCCGGCGATGGCTTTCAGATAGTCGCTGAAAAAATCGGACTGATATTCCTGCCGATACCGCTCAATTCCCTCGGCCACCAGATCACCGCAGCAATAGGCAGGGAACTGGCCGCCATCGGTGGCTGTCACCCATTGCGGAACCAGGGCGTATTGTTGATGAATCATCTGGTGGGAGGCATGCAGCCGATAGCCTGAACCGGAAAAATCATACCCGAAATTCCACCCCCACAGGGTGGCCAACGCCTCTAGCCTCTGCTTCTCACCGGATACGGTCCGCATGAGCGTTTGCCGCAGGGCCTCCAATTCCTCGATCGTCATTTGCCGTCTTTCGTTAGGGGGAGCCAACTGCAGTTTTTCAGCCACCGTATGATAGATCCGCTGATAATATAGGTGGCGCAACCCTTCCATGTCGGCGTCGGAAAGGTCGGCGATTCGATAACGGATGCAGGTATGGGCAAAATTAGCGGCATAATGTCCCCAGGGGATATAGGAGTTGCCCCGCAGGTACTCAAAAATTTCGGTTTCTCCCCGGCGAAAATCACCGACGATTTCACTGCCCCCCTGTACACCAGGGCGAAGCACCATGATTTCTTTGTAGTGATCGGGCAAAAAAGGATTGTTGGCGACGGTTTCAAAGAGTTCGAAATCATCGATGAGCGCCTGGGGGCGACCATTCCGCTCCCTGTATTGAAGCCCAATGGCCTTGCCACGGTCATCATGGACCATGCGGCAGCAGGACTCAGCCAACCAAATCAATTCCTCGGCGTCCGTGGATGTGGCGGCCAATTGGTATCGGAGCGGCAGGGGCATGTGGTTGATGATTGCACGGATGGCGTCGGGTGAACAATGGGAACCCAGGAATGCCCGCATGCTGACAGGTTCAGCCGGAGGAATGGTGATTAATCCGGGATCGGCGGCTCGCTGATTCGCCCATCCGGAGTCAATATAGGTGCAACCGCGAAACGGCAGCGGATTGGGAATCTCGTAAACGGCGCGGGCCCGTTCAACAATCACGTCGCCTTCAGGGAAATTGTCTCGATTCTCAACGGCAACCGCCTCGGGTAAAAACCCGAGCGTGCAGAAACAATCCGATTGCCGCAGGTTGGCGACTCGGTACGAAGGGCTGTGCTTGCCAACCCAAAAACGTCCTTCAGGGGTAACAGATGTGCGCAACATGTACTCTCTTCAATCGTGGCCAGCATGTCGTGTCGTGCCTGTGGCCCTTTCCCAGGATTCACTTGTCTCAGACTGGCATTTACAGCATAATAGAGGACAATCAGATCGATATACGTATCACTTGCCTTGCTTTTTGTAAATTGTTTCAGGAGCTTTCCATGGGCTTCCCTAAAATCAGTTTCCGCGTTTGCGAAACCAGACATTGCCCCATGTTTTTCTACGGGGACGTTTTCCAACTATCCGGCATCGCCATTAGCATGGAAAGCAACGGAGAGAGTTCCTTCATCAGCACCACCATGGTGCATTCCCCCCCTAACCGGGGGACATGCAAAATTCTCAACGCGGACCTGACAAAAATCATCATCGAATATGAACGAGCGGACCAAATCCCTGATTGCATGATTTCCTGCAGCGGCTGCACCGGCTCGCTCCGGGTTGAACATTTCCGCCACACCCGCCGCGAACAAGAAGTAGGGGCGATCGATGACCAAGTGAGCGGGATGCTCCACCTCCTGAGCGATTTTCCCTTTTTTCGCAATATCGATCACAATGGCTTGAACAGTGTCGTGCAGCATTTCAAGCGGATCTCATACAGGAAAAGCGATATCATTCTCCGCAAGGGAGACCCCGGCGGCGCCTTTTTCATCGTTGTGACCGGCCAGGTCGATATTCTCAACGATGCCGGCATCCCCATCTCCACGCTCAAGGCAGGGGAAGTGTTCGGTGAAATGAGCCTCATTTGCGAAGAGAATGTCGGTGCCACCGTCCAGGCCAGCAGCGATTGCCAGCTTCTCCGTGCCAGTCATCACCACTTTAAATCGATATTACAGAAATACCCTACCCTGCAGACGTATTTCACGCGACTGCTTGCCAAACGACTGACCGACGCCAACAAAATCCGTTCCGATGATTACGCATCGGGGATGATCGGCAAGTTGGAGGAAATTCCGCCTGAGGCATTGTTCCAAACGCTGAATGCCAACCACAAAACTGGCATCCTCACCATCACACAACTCCAGAAGGGTACTGCTCGTTTTTCCCTCCGCCAAGGGGCATTGATCAAGGCCACCTATGGCGGAGTCAAGGGCGAAACCGCTTTTTATGAAGTGCTACGGGAAAAAACAGGCCGGTTCAGATTCACCCCCGGTCTTCCTCCCGAGGATTTTGATGTCCCTGAAATTGGGTATTTCATGAAACTGCTCATGGAGGGCCTTCAGCGGATCGATGAACGCGGACCTTCGAGGGTACACTGAGGTTTTTCAGTATTTTTCGATCCCCGTGTAACGCGCCCTCCCTTTTCGGGAACAGTTCTCCTGTCCTTACCGCAGGACGTTTCCTTCAACAAGGACCTTCCCGGTCCATCCCTTGCTCCTTGCGTGCAACACGCGACACGGGTCAGGCACCTGACCGTTCACACCCAGAGCCTCTCGCACAACGCCATTGTGCACTCTATGCAAGCACGACTGCACAGCAAATCATGCCCGACATATCAGGCCCCTTATTTTTCCAAGATATCAACACGGTCTCACAAAGCCCCACCAAACACCCCGACGAACCCATTATAACACACGACCATTTCGCACATTCAGCATAATTTTAATTTTAATCACATTTTCGTTGTCGGAAAACCGGACAAGAACGCGCGGGGTTTTTTTGCTTGACAGAACAGACAACACATAGTTAATGAATGACCGTTCAGTTTGAAAAATATTCAATACTGAGCAAGGTTTCATTGTCGTATCAACAGTTTCACTCTTTTTAACTCTCATTCAGGAAAGGTAATTATGTCGTGGTTCATTCAAACTTGTCGATCATCGTTGGGCAAAAAGTACATCATGGCTTTTACTGGGTTTATGTTGGGCGGGTTCCTGCTCGTTCACACCATAGGCAACAGTACAATTTTCTGGGGGAGAAGCGCGTTTAATGCCTACGCGCATCATCTTCATTCTTTAGGCATTTTTGTACCAATTTTTGAAATTGGCCTGTATTCGATTTTCTTCCTGCATGTCATCACCGGCATTATCCTGTTTTTGGAAAATCGCAAAGCCAGAGGCGGCAAATATGCGGTTGAAACCAGTGCCGGTGGACGTACGCTTGGCTCCAAGACCATGCCCTACACTGGTGTGGCTATTTTTGTTTTCATCCTCATCCATCTGGCAAATTTCCACTTTGTCGAGAAAACCGAGGTGAAGACCATCTCTGACTTTGTCACCGAAGTCCTGAACAACCCGTTTTTCACCCTTATTTACGGAGCAGGTATCTGCCTCCTCTTCATCCATATCAGCCACGGTTTCTGGTCACTGCTCCAGACCTTTGGCATCAGCCATCCGAAATATGATTATCCGTTGCGTGTGATTACCTGGGCACTTGCGGGCATCATGGGCGGCGTCTTTTTGTTGATCACCTTCTTGATGGTCATCTCCCGGAATCAATTGCTCTAATTCAGTACATTTGACAGAGAGGACAGAAGGTTCCCCGAGAGCCATGAACTTGATGAGGAATCTTCCCAACAAGCCTTATCCCCACTTAACCACAGCAAAAAGAAACGACTATGCAGCTTGACGCAAAGATACCTGAAGGACCGATAGCCGAAAAATGGGACAAATGCCGTTTTTCCAATAAACTCGTTAACCCTGCCAACAAACGCAAATACGAAGTTATTATCGTAGGAACCGGTCTGGCGGGCGCATCCGCCGCCGCGACGCTCGGCGAACTGGGCTACAATGTCAAATCGTTCTGCATCCAGGATAGCCCCCGGCGCGCTCATTCCATCGCAGCCCAAGGTGGCATCAATGCCGCCAAGAACTATCAGGGTGATGGCGACTCGATTTTCCGTCTGTTCTATGACACGGTCAAGGGTGGCGACTTCCGCGCTCGTGAGGCCAACGTCTATCGCCTGGCTCAAGTATCCAACAACATTATTGACCAGTGCGTGGCCCAAGGCGTGCCCTTTGCCCGTGAATACGGTGGAACATTGGCCAACCGCTCCTTTGGTGGTGCCCAGGTTTCCCGTACCTTCTATGCCCGTGGCCAGACGGGGCAGCAGTTGCTCCTTGGCGCCTACACCGCCATGATGCGTCAGGTCGCCACCGGCAAGGTAAAAATGTATACCCGTCGTGAAATGATGGATCTGGTTGTTGTTGACGGCGTTGCCAAGGGCATCATCGTTCGCAATCTGGTGACTGGCGAGATCGAGAAGTACTCGGCCCATGCGGTGGTGCTCGCCACCGGCGGATACGGCAATGTGTACTTCCTGTCCACCAACGCCATGGCCTCCAACGTCACCGCCGCTTACCGTTCCTATAAACGTGGTGCTGGTTTCGCTAATCCTTGCTTTGTCCAGATTCACCCGACGTGTATTCCGGTCCATGGTGAGTTCCAGTCCAAATTGACCCTGATGAGCGAGAGTTTGCGCAACGATGGCCGGGTATGGGTTCCCAAGGCCAAAGGCGACAAACGGCACCCCAACGACATCCCCGAGGATGAACGTGATTACTACCTCGAGCGGAAATATCCGTCATTCGGTAACCTCGTTCCCCGCGACGTTGCCTCTCGTAACGCCAAGCAGGCTTGCGACGAAGGCCATGGTATCGGTGAGACCGGATTGGGTGTGTACCTTGATTTTGCCGATGCCATCAAGCGCGACGGTCTGGATGTGGTCATGAGAAAGTATGGAAACCTGTTCCATATGTACCAGAAAATCACTGACAGCGATCCGACCAAAGAGCCGATGCAAATTTATCCGGCTATTCACTATACCATGGGCGGTCTCTGGGTCGACTATCACCTGATGACCACTGTCCCAGGTCTGTACGCCACCGGTGAGTGTAACTTCTCCGACCATGGAGCTAACCGCTTGGGTGCTTCCGCACTGATGCAAGGCTTGGCTGACGGGTATTTCGTCCTGCCCTACACGATAGGTAACTATCTAGCCACCGTTCCGCCGGTTCCGACCAATACCAACGATCCGGCCTTTGAGGCGGCGGCTAACGAAGTGAAAGATCAGATCGCCAAGCTTCTGAAAAATACCAAGAGCGGTAAAGGTGGGCAGACCGTTGATCATTACCATAAAGAACTGGGTAAGATCATGTGGGATTACTGCGGCATGGCTCGGAAAAAGGAAGGTCTTGAGTATGCCCTGAAGAGAATTCCCGAGATCCGCGCTGAATTCTGGGAGAACGTGGTTGTCCCCGGATCCGGTCAGGAACTCAACCAATCCCTAGAGCGTGCCGGTCGTGTCGCTGATTTCCTCGAGTTCGGCGAACTTTTGGTGCGCGATGCACTCCAACGCGAGGAATCCTGCGGCGGTCACTTCAGAGAAGAAAGCCAGACAGAGGAAAACGAAGCCAAACGTGACGATGCAAACTTCAGCTATGTAGCCGTTTGGGAGTACAAAGGACAAGGAACAGCCCCGGCGTTGCATAAAGAGCCGCTGACCTTTGAGTACGTCACTCCTTCACAGCGTAGCTACAAGTAATGTAGATCTGTACACTTGTATAAACAGTTTCATCACTGAAGTCTAAAATACAACGCAGAAGAAAGCTCATGTCATCGAAAACGATCAATATAATAGTAAAAATTTGGCGACAGAATGGTCCTCTGGCTCAAGGCGCTTTTGAGGAACATGCTCTCAAGGACATCAGCACCGACAGCTCCTTCCTGGAAATGATCGACGTGCTCAACGAATGGCTGACCATCAAAGGTCTGGAACCCATCGCCTTTGACCACGACTGCCGTGAGGGTATTTGCGGTATGTGCGGTGCGGTGGTCAATGGTACGGCTCACGGCCCTGACAAGGAAACCACCCTGTGCCAGCTGCACATGCGCCGCTTTAAAAACGGCGACACCATTGTCATCGAACCCTTCCGCTCTCAGGGGTTCCCGATTGTCAAGGATCTGATCGTCGACCGCTCCGCCCTGGATCGGATTATTGCCGCTGGCGGCTATGTCTCGGTCAATACCGGCTCCCCCCAGGACGGCAACACCATTCTTATCCCGCAGCACGTGGCCGAGCAAGCCATGGATGCCGCAGCCTGCATTGGCTGCGGCGCCTGCGCAGCGGCATGTCCCAACGGAACCCCGATGCTCTTCCTCGGTGCAAAAGTTTCTCAGTTTGCCCTTCTGCCCCAAGGACAACTGGAAGCCAAAAAGCGGGCCATCAACATGGTTATGCAGATGGACAAGGAAGGTTTCGGTAACTGCGGCAACGAGCGCGAGTGTGAAAATGTTTGCCCGAAAGGTATCACCATCCGCAATATTGCTCGCTTGAACAGAGAATTTCTCAAGGCATCGTTCACCATTGATCACTGATCACCGAGCCGGCAAACGAGAGACCTCTCTACCTAACTGACTCAGGAAAAAGGAGATACCGCTCAGCGGTATCTCTTTTTTTTTCTTCACCCAGTGTGCGTCTTATCCCCCCGAGCAAGTTCGCGCTTTGCCTCTGTGACGCTCTTGTTCACGGCAAGGAAAATGATCCAACAACTTCCCCAGTCAGTCCTTCGCCCCCTCTCTGTGTTATTCTTCAAATTGCTCTTCAGCGGGAATCGTGCCTTGCATTCCGATCCCCGTGCGGTTTACTATCGCATTACTTTTTGAAAGCGACACCCTTCCCTGAGTTCTTGCGGCAGGTTCATGAAATCAATCCCTCGTATCAACTATTTCATAGCCCTATCAATCTACCTGGTGGTCATTGCATGGAACATTTGGTGGACCTTTACGTGGCTCTATCATCAACGATTGCAGGATTTGGCCGAGGAGGGAGCCAGTCGACTCGAACTCTACATGACCTATCTCCAGGGCGTTCTCGAAAAATACGAACATCTGCCGGAACTCCTGGCCAATGACCGTATTTTGATCGACTTGCTCAATGGGCATCTCGGTGCCAACGAAATCGATTTTCTCAATCAATACCTTGAAAAGATCAACCGCATCAGCCATGCCTCGGACACCTACCTCATGAACAGCGAAGGATTAACCATCGCTGCCAGCAATTGGCAGGAACCCGCCCCCTTTGTCGGACAAAATTTCAGCTACCGCCCGTACTTTCAACAAGCGATGCAAGGCCGGCTCGGCAAATATTTTGCGCTAGGCAACACCTCGAGCGTACGAGGGTACTATTTTGCCTATCCTGTCCGCCACAAGGAAAAAATTCTTGGCGTCTTGAGCATTAAAATCAACATCGATACCGTGGAACACAACTGGGGGCGGGAAGAACAAACCTTTCTTGTCACCGATCCCGATGGAGTCATCTTTTTATCAACCAACCAGAACTGGCGGTTCCGAACGCTTGCCCCACTCACCGAGTCCGCTCATCAACGGATTACCGACAGCCGCAGGTATCCGAATGCCTCCTTGACCGCCTTGAAAATGTTCACCGAGGAAAGCAACGATTCAGGCAGGATTATTCAACTCAGCACCTCGCCCCACGAAAAGACGCGGGAATACCTGCTCCAGACCAAAACCATGGAACAAGCGGGATGGAATGTTCATATTCTCACCGACACCTGGAGAGTAGAGCGTTTTGTCTTTTTTGTCTTCATAGCAATGAATGCGGTGCTCGCCCTCAGCGTTTTGCTGAGTCTGCTCTTCAAACAACGACGTCAGCGGATCAATGACCTCAAATGTTTTGAAGAGCAATCGCGGAAGGTACTGCAAGAGGCCAATGAACGACTTGAAACCAGAGTCACTGAACGCACTCAAGAATTGACGGAGGCCAACACCATGCTCCGCAAGGAGATTGAAGATCGCAAACGGATGGAAATCGCTCTGCGAAACACCCGGTCAGAACTCACCCATGCAGCAAAAATGGCCGCTCTTGGTCAAATGTCCGCGGGAATTAGCCATGAATTGAACCAACCGCTTGCCGCCATCCGTAGTTATTCCGACAATGGCCGTCTTTTTTTGGAGAAAGGACGGTTGGATGAAGCGATGTGGAACCTCGAACAGATCAGCGAGCTCACCGAGCGTATGGCCCAGATTGGCGTGCAGTTGCGACAATTTTCCCGTAAATCCAGCGGGCAGCTCAGCAAAGTCCCATTGCATGGAGTGATTGATGGTGCGCTGGAAATTCTTAATCCGATCCTTCGGAAATCCGATGTGTGGGTCAAGGTGGTCATTGACCCCCCTGAGCTCGATGTCCGTGCCAACCACGTTTTGTTGCAACAGGTCATCGTCAATTTGGTCAGCAATGCACTCCATGCGGTCGAAGGAATGCCGCACCAGGAAATCAAGATCCGAGGCTACCGCCAGGAAGGCAAGGTGTTGCTGAGCGTTGCCGACAGCGGGCCAGGCATTTCACCCGAACATCTACCCCACATTTTCGAGCCGTTCTACACCACCAAACAAAGCGGTCAGGGATTGGGACTCGGTTTGACCATCACCGAACGGATTCTCCATGAAATGAACGGCGCAATTCGAGTCATGGAAAATAACGGCGGGGCGAAATTCGTGTGTACTCTTGAGGAAGCATAACCAGACGCGATATGAACGTAAGCAACCAAGTTCTATTTATTGACGATGAAAGGCACATCCGCCAGGCCAACATGCAGACGCTTGAACTGGCTGATCTGGAAGTCCTGTGCTTCGAGGACGCGGAAAGTGCCTTGCCGCATCTTTCCATGGACTGGCCGGGGGTGGTGATTTGCGACATCCGCTTGCCGGCCATGAACGGTTTGGAATTTCTCCTGCAAACGCAAAAAATCGACCGGGATCTACCGGTGATCCTGATCACCGGTCATGGCGACATCTCCACCGCTGTCCAGGCCATGCGCGACGGAGCCTACGACTTCATCGAAAAACCCTATTCCGCTGAACGTCTGGTCAAAACTGTCCAACGCGCTTTGGAAAAAAGAGCGCTTACCCTGGAAAACCGGGTTCTGCGCCAGGAACTTGAAGCACACAGCGCCCCAGGACCGCGAATCATCGGCAAGACACCGGCCATGGTGCAGCTGCGGGCCACCATTGCCCGGGTCGCCGACACCGGTGCGGATATTCTGATAGTCGGGGAAACCGGCACCGGCAAGGAACTGGTCGCCCGTTCCCTGCATGAACACAGCCAACGCCGGACCAAGAATTTTGTGGCGGTCAACTGCGGCGCCGTTCCTGAAAGCATTATTGAAAGCGAGCTGTTCGGGCATGAGGCAGGCGCATTCACCGATGCCAAGAAAACCAGGATCGGCAAATTCGAGTACGCGGATGGCGGCACTCTGTTCCTTGACGAGATCGAGTCCATGCCGCTGCGCACGCAGGTCCACCTGTTGCGAGTTCTTCAGGAGCGGGTGCTCGAACGGCTTGGCTCCAATACCCTGATTCCCCTCGACGTGCGGGTGGTGGCCGCTTCCAAGATAGACCTCTTCCTGGCGGCTGAAGCAGGACAGTTTCGTGAGGATCTGTACTACCGGCTCAACGTGGTTTGCTTGAAAATTCCACCCCTCCGCGCCCGTTTGGAGGACATCCCCCTCCTCTTTCATCATTTTCTCCTGGTCGCCGGCCATCGCTACCAGCAGGAGGCACCTCTCCCCACGTCCTCGCAGATGAATGCCCTGATGGCCTATAACTGGCCGGGCAACGTGCGGGAACTGCGGAATCTCGCCGAACGGTATGTGCTGCTGGGTAGTCAATATGGCTGGTCCCTTGACCAGCTGTTGTCGGGAACGGAAACGAAGCAGGAATACAGCCTCGCCAGACAGGTTGATGGCTTTGAACGCGGCTTAATCGAACAGGCCTTGCTGGCCAGCAACGGCAGTATCAAGGATGTCATGGATGCCCTGGCCATTCCGCGCAAGACACTCTACGACAAGATGCGTAAATATGGCCTCGACAAGCGTGATTACAAGTAGCGGCACGCGGGCCGCGCCCAGCGCTGACCCGCCGCCGCATTGATTCAATGATTGCCCCGGCGGCGATGAGCGGCGCAAAAATTCACTGCCTGCTGGGGCAAAGAAGGCACACATGCTTCCTCGCCCCAGCAGCACAACATGTCACATCATCCCGAGCACCTTCGGCAGCCAGATCGACAGCGGCGGCCAATAGGTGACAATGACGAGGAACACGAGCATGGTCAGCAACCAGGGCCAGACCGCGACCGTCAACTCCGTGATCCCCATCTTGGTGATGCCCGAGGCCACGTAGAGATTCAAACCGACAGGCGGATGGCACATGCCGACCTCCATGTTGACCGTCATCATGATGCCGAAATGCACCGGGTCGATCCCCAACTGCATCGAAACCGGGAAGAGAATGGGCGCGAAGATCAGCATGATCGACGAGGGCTCCATGAAGTTGCCCGCGGCCAGGAGTAGGATGTTGACCGCAAAAAGGAAGGCGATCTGCCCCAACCCCTTGTCGAGCAGCCAACCGGCCAGGAGCTGCGGAATGTTCTCGTTGGCCAGGATAAAGGAGAACATGACGGCGTTGGTGATGATATAGAGCAACATTGCCGACATGTTGGCCGAATTGAGCAGCACCTTGGGCACATCTTTCATCCCCAGGTCCTTGTAAATGAACACGGCCACGATACAGGAGTAGACCGCGCTCATCGCCGCCGCTTCCGTCGGGGTGAATATACCGCTGTAGATACCGCCCATGACCACGACGATCAGCATCAATCCCCACACAGACTCGCGAAAGGTCCGCAGTCGTTCGCCCCAGCTGGCCTTGGGCTGGCGCGGAAAGTTGAACTTCCTCGCCCGGTACCAGGTCAGGATGCCGAGCATCGAAGCCAGCATGATGCCGGGAATGACGCCGGCCATGAACAAGGCGCCCACCGAGGTGTTGGTGGCCACCGAGTACATGACCATGACGATGGACGGCGGGATGAGGATGCCCAGCGCTCCCGAGGTCGTGATGACACCGGCGCCAAACTGTTTGGGAAATCCAGCCTTGAGCATCCCTGGCAGCAGAATGGAGCCGATGGCCACCACCGTGGCAGGCGAAGAGCCGGAGACCGCGGCGAACAGGGCACAGGCCACAACGCCCGAAAGGGCGAGCCCGCCGTGCCAATGGCCCACCAGGGAGGTGGCAAAATTGATCATCCGCCGCGCCACTCCGCCATGGGTGAGAAAATTGCCGGCGAGAATGAAGAAGGGGATCGCCATGATCTCGAATTTCTCGATACCGGTGAACAGTTTGAGGGCGACCGACTCCAGCGGGACCTGGGTCATGGTAAAGAGAAAAGTCAGTACCGTCAGACCCAACGAAATGGAAATGGGCATGCCTGTCAGCATCAAAGCAAGCAGGATACCGAAAATTATGGCAGCGCTCATTGTGCATCCTCCTTGCCGTGGGTGGCCTTGGAGCCGCCTTCACCTTTCTCATCCTGAAGGACAACCCGCAGCTCCAGCCGCTTACCCTCCAACGGTTTCTGCTCTTCCTCAATACCGTCCACATGCCCGTGGTCGTGGTGTGGCAGCTCACCGGTCCTGATGAAACTGACCATGACCTGCAGGAAGCGGAAACACATCAGCGCCGACCCAAAAGGTACCGCGCTGTAGACCACCCAAGTCGGCCATTCGAGGTCCGGGGTGGTCGGGCCTTCCGGCAGGCTGCCGGTTTCCAAGCCAAGCAGGTTGAAGACGGCATAGTGCATGCCGTTGTCCCAGATGAAGGTTCCGCCCAGCACCGTGACGATGGAGGTGAACAAGGCACCGGCGAACAAGCCGAAGACGATGAACTTGCCCCGGGTCGACCGTTCCATCTGATTGATGAGCACATCGACCCCCACATGGATGCCGGTCCGGACACCGTAGGCGGCGCCGAACTTGGCCATCCACACGAACATGATGATGCACAGCTCCTGGGCCCAGCCGAAATTGAGCCCCAGCAGCCAGTCCTGCACCACTGGAATGGGCCAGCCAGCGACATAGCGGTGCGCCACGGCAAGAAAGATGATCAGGGTCGCCCCTCCCATGAGGAAGGTAATGAGCCATTCCTCAAGGTGATTTAAGAATTTCATTGATCCCGTGTCCTTCAAAACGATGGGAGGCGGAGGACATTCGCCCTCCGCCTCGAAATTTCATATCTTTCCGTCAAGCCCTATTTGGTGAACCCAACCGCCTTCTGGACGGCATCAACGGTCTCCTTGCCGATTCGGCTGGCCATTTTATCGTGCACCGGAACCAGCACCTTCTTGAAGGCTGCGCGCTCTTCCGGAGTCAACACGGTCACTTCGGTCTTGCCTGAAGCCTTGACCGACTCAAGATCCTTGTCGTTGGATTCCTTGGCGATCTTGTTGGCATACACGGTCGCCTCATTCATCGCTGTCTCCAACTGGCTGCGAATATCGGCCGGCAACTCTTCCCAGAATTTCTTGTTGACGATCACCGCGTATCCCAGATAACCGTGGTCGGTGATGGTCATATACTTCTGCACTTCGTGCATTTTCTGGGTGTAAAAATTGGAGATCGGGTTCTCGGTGCCATCGACAACCCCAGTCTGGAGGGCCTGATAGACCTCGGAAAAGGGCATAACCTGCGGAATCGCCTTCAAGGCACGCATCTGCTCTTCAAGCACCTTGGAGGACTGGATGCGGAGCTTTTTACCTTTCAGATCCCCGGGGGTTTTGATGGGGGTATTGGCGGAAAACGATTTAAACCCATTGTCCCAGTAGGCCAGTCCCTTGATCCCCTTGGGTTCCAGCTTGTCCAGCAACTGCCGGCCAACCGGACCAGTGGTGACCTTGTGGAGATCCTCGTACCCATTGAAGATAAAGGGCAGATCAAAAACCTCGAAATCCTTCACGCCCAAGGGGCCGAATTTAGCCAACGAAGGAGCCAACATCTGGACGGCGCCGAGTTGCAGGGCCTCCATCTCCTCTTTGTCTTTGTACAACTGACTGTTCGGATAGACCTCGACTTTCACCTTGCCCTGGGTGAGTTCCTCCGCCCGTTTCTTGAAGAACTCTGCGGCGTTGCCCTTGGGTGTGTCAACCGCGACCACGTGGCTGAATTTTATGACGATCGGTTCGGCAAATGCCGGAACGGCGCATAACATGGCTGAAATCGTCAACATTCCAATTGCCTTGGCTACTGTCTGAAACATGCTCATCCTCCTCTTTGTTGATCGGTTACCTTGCTGTGTTGTCCCACGCGTGGACATCCCCCACACCAAGCAAGCTGACCCGTTGCACCAGCTCGTTTCTTTCCTAGCAAAATAAGGACCACAATGAAGCGCGATATGAGCGGCTCAGAGGTCCGTTTGATAACGGCATTTTTTTCCTCTGCTCTTTTTCGATCGGCGGATTCCCGCCATTTCGCCCCTCTTACATGCGGGAAATCCACCCAATCACCACGCGCCGGCGTACTATTCAAAAACTTCACTCACCATGGTCCATGGTAGCGGCTTGACGATGGAGCACGGTTACCCCAATCCATCAGCGGCAGATTTGTTCCGCCCCCCCCTCACCCGCCGGGAGCACAACGAAAAATATCTTCATATCAATCTATTGGCCCGAAGAACAACCACATTTTTCCTTTGTTGCCAGTGATTCCGTGCAAACGCGGCACACCTTTTCCTTGACGACTGATTTGGAATCGTTGATATGTTCCGGGCATCCTGTCGCGGATCTTCATCTGATTGCCGACACCGGTGCCTTTCACCCCATTCTTGGCAAAGGGTGGGCGACAACCAATTCGACCCGCTGAATTCGGCGATACCTGTCGATCAGCTGGTCGCAGCGACGTCAACATTATCCGTCAACGATTAGGCAACATCACATTCTGTCGCAGCCAATGGACGCTTGCCCGGTAGCCCCCCGACGGGTTGCCCCCTGCTCCATCTTGCTTGCTCCTCACGAAACCAACACCATGCCCAGCCGACAACCCCTCTCATCCACCTTCATCACCCGCCCCGAACAGCTCGCCCACGCCCTCGCCATACCGCTCGAGCCCCTACAGGCGGTACATGCTCATTATCCCCTGCGGATCAGCGCCTATTACCTGCAGCTGATCAAACAGCACGGATTGCCCCTCTGGAAGCAGGCTGTTCCAGACCTCAAGGAGTTGAACGATTCATCCGGCCTGGTCGATCCCCTTGACGAGGAAAACCTGAGTCCCGTCCCCTGTCTGGTGCACAAGTATCCAGATCGCGCCTTGTTCCTCGTGTGCAGCGAATGCGCGATGTACTGTCGATTCTGCACCCGGAAGCGCAAGGTGGGTAAGCCGGACATGGTCATCAACGATCAGACCATTGCCGCTGGCCTGGAATATCTGGCTCGCACCCCGGCCATTACCGATGTCTTGGTTTCCGGCGGCGATCCGTTCATGCTGCCGCTCAGCCGCCTTGAACAGATACTCAAAGCCCTGCGGGCCATTCCTTCCGTTGTCACCATCCGTATTGGCACCAGGGTTCCCTGCACCTTGCCCAGCCGCGTGACCCTCCGGCTGGCCGCCATGCTGAAAAAATATCATCCGCTCTACATCAATACCCATTTCAATCATCCTGCGGAGATCACTCCAGAGGCCGCCCTGGCCTGCGGTCGACTGGCCGATGCCGGTATTCCGTTGGGATGCCAGACGGTTCTGTTACGAGGGGTCAACGACTCACCCGAGACCATCAAGATGTTGATGCGCCAGTTATTACGGATTCGCGTGAAACCCTACTATCTGTTTCAAGCCGATCTGACACGCGGAACCAGTCATTTCCGCACCACCATCGAGACCGGGGTGGATATCATGCGTCAGCTCATTGGCCATGTTTCCGGCATGGCCGTCCCGACCTACGCCTTGGATGCACCAGGCGGAGGCGGCAAAATCCCTCTCACCCCGCACTACATCAATAGCCTGGGAAAAACGCTGGAGTTTACCACCTACCGGCATCTTCCCTGCTCGTATCCCAACGAGATCATTCCCTGACCCGTCATTCTTTTCCCTTGCTCGGCTGAACCATTGAACCTTACTATAGGAATCGAACATGAATCGCTGACCCTTCGCCGCTAATCGGATTACCGCTCCAATACTGTTCAGCGTCCCTTTCCCTGCCGTTGTGGCGAGGATCTTCCCAAGGTATTCACATGGCATCCGCTTCAGAAACTGTCCTGAATGAGGTTTTCTCTTCCAAAGATCTGCCGACGTTGCCTCTTATTGCCAGCAAGCTTCTGGTGCTGACTGCGCAGGAGGAAGCCACCCTTACCGATATCGCCGGCCTCATTGCCCAGGACATGGCTTTGTCCGCCAAGATTCTCCGGGTGGCGAACTCGTCGTTTTACAGTTTCCCCCAACAGATCGCCTCGATCAATCAGGCGGTATCCATTCTTGGCATGAATGCCGTCCGCAGCCTGGTACTCAGTTTTTCCTTTTTGGCCATGGGGAATAAAAAACGTCAGACGCTGTTTGATTTTGAACGGTTTTGGGAGCGATCCCTGGTTGAGGCGGTCGGCGCACGATTGATCCTTGATCAAGTGGCCAACAGTGATCCCGAGGAGGCCTTCACTTGCGGTCTTCTCCAAAATATCGGGCAATTGATCTATGCCGTCACCCTGCCGGCCCAATACGACGACGTCTTGCAAAAGGCTCGCATCATCAACGATGCAGGCAACGTTACTTCGGTCCACGATGAAGAGCGATTGGAACAAGAGGCTCTCGGCATCTCTCATGCCGAACTCGGCTACGAGATCGCCAAAAGCTGGGGTTTCCCAGAAAATCTTCTTTTCCCGATCAAGTTCCATCATCAGCCGTTGGCGTATCGGGGCGGGAATCATCGATGCAAGCAAAACATACGGGCCGCCTACCTCGCCGGCCTTCTCTCCAACATCTTTTATTCCGATGAACCGGAACGATACCACAAGCAATTCCGCACCGAAGCCAAGCAACTGCTCGGCCTTAAAGTGTTGAGCATCAATACTGTTCTCAAAACGATTGACGGCGGGATTGATCAATCGGCACGCTACTTTGGAATTAAAATCAATCCGGTTAAATCGGTGGCGGAAATCCTCCAGGAAGCGAACCTGCGGCTCAGCCTGATCAATCTATCCTACGAAGAAATGAATCGGGAATTGATCAAATCCAAGATGGAACTGGAACGGCTTACCGAGGAACTATCGCAAAAAAACAGATTGCTTGAAAATCTTGCCAACATTGATGGGTTGACAGAAGTCAGCAATCATCGTTTTTTTCAGCATTTTCTCGATTCGGAAATCAACCGGGCCATTCGAAACGATCGGCCTCTTTCGCTGCTCCTTGCCGATATCGATCATTTCAAGAAATTCAATGACACCTATGGCCATCAAACCGGTGATTTTATCCTCAAGGAGTTCTGTCGAATAACCAAAGAAGTGATACGGGAGTATGATTTACTTGCCCGGTATGGAGGCGAAGAATTTGCTTATGTTCTTCCTGAAACATCTCAGGAGGAAGCCCAGATTGTCGCTGAAAAACTGCGAAAAACGGTTGAGGAGGTTACTTTTGACGATGGGAGGCAATCTTACCATGTCACCATCAGCATTGGCGTTGCCACTGCGCGACCTGGAGTGGAGGATTTTTCCAAAAACGATTTTATCGGCGCCGCTGACGAAGCCCTCTACGAGGCCAAGAACGGTGGCCGCAATCGGATAGCCCTGTATACGCCCAAGAAAAAGAAGAAATGGTCTTTGTTCAAATAACAATTCCCCCGGCAATCGATGGCGCTTTCGATTCCCATGCCTTCCTTCACGACGTGGCTCTCTCGGATCTGTTGTCCCGTTGATTTCTAGTTGAAACTTTTCACCGCAACAGGCTGTTCGGCAACAAATCGTATGGTTGTTTGCAACAGGCCTGATCATTTCCACCCGTTTTTCTTTCTTGACCGTCCAGAACCCTTCAGGTGCGTATCCTTTTCTTTTTTTGGAAAAATAAGGTAAGAACATACAGTTCTGCCCCTATAGACTATCGATGTCGCCGAAGATTGGCATCAGACACCATTTCAACAAAAGGCCTGCAACCCAACAAAACCCACTTGATGAGGAGGGAAGATGAAACCACGGCGTTCCAATTTGTCCGTTCCTGGCCACATGAAAAAAATGCATGAGAAAGCGAGCCAGAGCGCGGCTGATGTGATCATGCTGGATCTTGAAGACAGTGTCCCTGTTGATGAAAAGGCCACGGCCCGTGCGCAGGTGATCGATTCGCTGCGATCGTTGGACTGGTCGCATAAAACAGTGACCGTGCGGATCAATTCGCTGGATACACCTTTTGCTTATCGGGACTTGCTTGAAGTGGCGGAACATGCCGGACATGTAATTGACGCGATTGTCATTCCGAAAGTGAATGATGGGGGCGACATCTTTTTTGCCGACCGTTTGCTGACCGGCATTGAACTGTCCAAAGACGTTCATCGACCGATCGGCATAGAAGCCTCCATAGAAACTGCCGAAGGATTACGGAACGCCTCCAAAATCATGCGGGCTAGCAAAAGGGTGATCAGTCTGGTATTCGGCATCGCTGACTACTCGGCCTCCATAGGCGCGCGCCTTGTTTCCATTTCGGGTCACGGAGAAAAAGAGGAAGATCTCTATCCAGGTCATCGTTGGCATTTCGCCATCAGCAACATGGTCATGCACGCCAAGGCGGGTGGAGCGCTTGCCATCGATGCACCTTATGGTAATTTCAAGGATATGGAAGGATTGCGCCGATCAGCGGTCATGGCCAGCGCCTTAGGCTGCGACGGCAAGTGGGCAATTCATCCGTCACAGATCGATATTCTCAATGAGGTCTTCACTCCATCGCCAGAGGAAATCGCCTTGGCCGCCAAGGTCATGGAGGCAAATGCCCGGGCTCAATCGGAAGGCAAAGGGGCGATTGCCGTTGAGGGTCGTATGGTGGATCAGGCCACAGTCCGCTTAGCCACTAAACTCTGGGAGCAGGCCAAGTTTCTGAACCTTGTCTGAACGATCTCTTGCACCGGGTGCAGGGTTAAGAATCAAATGATGCACTAAAAAAAAGGAGTGCCGGCAAGCCGGCACTCCTTTTGTGTTTAAACAGGTTCGAGATTATCCGATGATTGCCAGGACGGTATCCTTGGCAACCGAGTCACCGCTGCCAAAATTAAGCGCCTTCACAGTACCATCGCACGGAGAACCGAGATTGTTCTCCATCTTCATGGCCTCAAGAACGAGGATGGGGTCGCCAGCTTTGACCGCATCACCAACATTGACCAGATTCTTGACGATCATGCCGGGCATGGGGGCCAACAGCGGGGTTCCTCCCTCAACAGCGGCTGGAGCCGGAGCGGCGGCGGCAGGTGCAGCAGCCTTCGGCGCGGCAGCAGGTGCAGCAGCGGCAGGTGCAGCAGCTTTCGGTGCAGCGGCAGGTGCGGCAGGCCGCGGAGCAGCGGCGACCATCGGCTGGAAGTCACCGGTCGGGTCGACCTCAACGTTGAAATACTCACCGTCGACGAAGACGTTGAAGGTCCGAACGTTAGCGGTCTTCTCCGGAGCAGCGGGCTTGGGCTCGATGAGCTTGCCAGCCTTGGCCTTGGCCACCAGTTCATCACGCTTCTTGACATCCTCAAGGGTGAGCGGCTTGACTTCGGGCGGTGCCGGGGTAATGCCATACTTCCACTCAAGGAACTTCTTCCCGGTGACCGGGTAGATGGCGTAGAGTACCAAGTCATCGATATCCTTGGCGAGATCGCCAATCTCTTTCTTGGCCTTTTCCAACTCGGGCTCAAGCACCTCTGCCGGACGGCAGGTGATCGGCTCTTCACCGCGCGGATAGCCTTTCAGAGCCTTCTTCTGCAGTTCAGGGTTGATCGGCACAGCGGTTTTACCATAGAGACCGTAGCACAGGTCTTTGACCTGGGCGGTGATCATCTTGTAGCGCTCATCAGGAGTGTCAAACAGCACGTTGTTCACGGTCTGGATGCCAACGATCTGGCTGGTCGGGGTAACCAGCGGAATCTGGCCGAGGTCTTTCCGAACTTTCGGCAGCTCTTTGTAGACCTGATCGATCTTGTCCAGAGCATCCATCTCACGCAACTGGTTGACCAGGTTGGAGAGCATGCCGCCCGGGGTCTGATGGAGAAGAACGTTGATATCGATGATTGAGCACTTGGAGTCATCCATGAGGTGCTTGTATTTCGGCATAACCTCTTTCTCTAGCACCTCGTTGATGGCGGCCAGTTTCTTGATGTCGAAACCGGTGTCGCGGTTGGTGCCGAGCAGGGCCATGACCAACGGCTCGATGGCCGGATGGGCGGTACGGAAAGCGTACGGGGTCATGCAGGTGTCAACGATATCTACGCCAGCCTCAATGGCCTTCAGATGACTCATGGACGCCATACCAGAGGTGAAGTGGCTGTGCAGGTGGATCGGGGTCTTGGTGACTTCCTTGATAGCCTTGACGATGGCGTAGGCGTCGTATGGGGCGATCAGACCGGCCATGTCCTTGATGCAGATGGAGTCAGCGCCCATGTCGTCAAGCGCTTTGGCGCGGTCGACATAGTACTTCAGGTCATAAACATCCCCGCCCAGACGCGGTTCGGTCAGCGAATAGCAAATACAACCCTGGAAGTGCTTGCCGCTCTTCTTGATCTGTTTAACAACGGTCTCGAAGTTACGGTAATCGTTGAGGGCGTCAAAGGTCCGGAAGATATCCATACCGTTCTCGGCAGCGCGCTCAACAAAGGCGGTGGCCAAGTCATCGGCATAGTTACGGTATCCAACCAGGTTCTGCGCGCGCAGCAACATGGAGAAGGGGGTCTTCTTGATGTAACGTTTCAGGGTGCGGAGACGCTCCCACGGGTCCTCGTTGAGGAAGCGGTGCATGGTGTCAAAGGTGGCGCCACCCCAGGTCTCAACTGCCCAGAAGCCGATCTCGTCCATCATTTCCGCGATCGGAATCATGTCCTCGGTGCGCCCGCGGGTGGCGAACAGAGACTGGTGGCCGTCACGAAGGCTCAAGTCCATAACTTTGACCGGATTTTCTGCAGCAGGCCGGTCAGTTGCATAATTCATGGCGGTCATTTTCACTTGGTCGCTCATTTTCAGTATCTCCCTGTTATACGTTGTCGTTGAACGTCAAATAGTCGTAAAAGCCATCAGAAGGCTTTCATTTGAATCAGCCTGCGGAAATTCATGATATCCTGACGGCCGGCAATTGCCCATAAGCTTGGCCCGGCTGGTGCAACAGATTTGGCAGCCAGCAACTGGGCCTGGTATGCCGCCTCCTCTTCCTGCATCAGGTAGGCATTAACGGCTGCAAGGGCCGCAGCCATTTTTTTGTTCATTTTTGCCATTCTGTCATCCTCTGAGTTTGTTGGCACGGCAAGATACCGAGCCAGTACATAAGAGTGTTTACAGCGGGATATTGCCGTGTTTCTTCATCGGGATCGTGTCACGCTTTCCAGAGATCGACTCAAACGCGTTGATGATACGGTACCTGGTTTCGGCCGGTTCAATGACATCGTCGATATAGCCACGCTCGGCCGCACAATATGGATTGGAGAACTGCTCGTTGTACTCGTTTTCTTTTTCGGCCAGGAACGCTCTGGGATCTTCTGCTGCTTTAGCGCCCTTGGCGTGCAGGACTTCGACCGCGCCTTTGGAGCCCATAACGGCGATTTCACCGGTCGGCCAGGAGTAGTTGATATCGGTTCGCAGGTGCTTGGACGACATAGCGCAGTAGGCGCCGCCATAGGATTTACGGGTAATAATCGTTACCTTTGGCACTGTCGATTCGGCGTAGGCATACAGCATCTTGGCGCCGTTGCGGATAACGCCGCCGAATTCCTGTGCAGTGCCGGGCAGGAAGCCAGGGACGTCGACGAAGGTAAGGATCGGAATGTTGAAGCAGTCGCAGAAGCGGATGAAGCGGGCACCTTTGATCGAGGAATCGATGTCGAGAACACCGGCGTAGTAGGACGGCTGGTTGGCAACGATGCCAATAGCCTTGCCACCATAACGGGCAAAACCGATGACGATGTTCGGAGCGAAATTCTTCTTGATTTCAAAGAAGATACCGTTGTCTGCCGTCTCGGTGATGACCTTTTTCATGTCGTAGGCGGCATTCGGGTTGTCCGGAATGATGTCGTTGAGCAGTTCGGAGCGGCGGGTGATCGGATCGTCGCAGGGGGCATCCGGAGGATTCTCCAGATTGTTCTGCGGCAAATAGCTCATCAGATCCTTGATGTACTGAATGGCGTCGTCCTCGTTCTCGGCAGCATAGTCGGTGACGCCGGACTTGGTGGTATGCATGGCCGCACCACCCAACTGCTCGGTGGTGACGTCCTCGTTTAACACAGTCTTAACGACCTTGGGACCTGTCAGGAACATGTAGGACTGGATCTTGACCTGGATGATGAAGTCGGTCAGGGCAGGAGAGTAAACGGCGCCACCGGCGCAGGGTCCGAAAACACCGGAAATCTGGGGAACAACACCCGAAGCGAGAACATTACGGGTGAAGATTTCGGTATATCCTGCCAGGGCCTCGATACCTTCCTGGATACGGGCGCCACCGGAGTCGTTCAATCCGATGACCGGAATGCCGTTTTTCATGCCCAGATCCATGATTTTGCATATTTTTTCAGCCAAGGTTCCGGAAAGAGAACCGGCGAGGACCGAAAAGTCCTGCGCGTAAATATAAACCGGCCGGCCGGCCAGCTTGCCATATCCGGTGACGATACCGTCGCCGAAAAACTTGATTTTTTCCATGCCGAAGTTGTAGCAGCGATGGAGCTTGAAAGCATCGTATTCCTCGAAGGTGCCTGGGTCGAGGAGGAGTTGAATACGCTCACGGGCGGTATATTTGCCCTGGGAGTGGATCTTGTCGATTTTATCCTGACCGCCGCCCAGCAAGGCTTTGGCCCTTTTTTGCTTTAGCTGCTCTAATTTTTCCTTTGTGCTCATGCTGTCTCCTTGCTGCAGAATTCAGTAAAAATTCCGTGGCCGATTATGAAAGCCATGAAAAGGCCGGATGGAGCACATCCGGCCTTTTCAATCACTGGCTGATCATCCTTTATACACTTGCTTGCACAGCTCGCCCAATTTCCCAAGATTTGCGCAGTGGTGAACACCGCTGGCCTTCATGGCTTCGATCTTGGCCTCAGCAGTTCCCTTGCCGCCACTGACAATAGCGCCGGCGTGGCCCATGCGACGGCCAGGAGGAGCGGTCAAGCCGGCGATGAAACCGACAACCGGTTTTTTGGTGTTGGCCTTGATCCATTCGCAGGCGTTTTCTTCCGCGTTGCCGCCGATTTCACCGATCATGACGATGGCCTTGGTGTCCGGATCCGCAGCAAAAGCCTCGAGGCAATCGAGGAAGTTGGTGCCGTTGATGGGATCGCCACCGATACCGATGCAGGTGGTCTGGCCGAAGCCAGCCTGGGTCAGTTGGTGGACGGCCTCGTAGGTGAGCGTTCCAGAGCGGGACACGACGCCCCAGGGTCCGCCGGGTTTGTGCATCGGTCCAGGCATGATGCCGATCTTGCACTCACCGGGGGTGATGATACCGGGGCAGTTCGGTCCGATCAAACGGGTGGTTTTGGTGGCCAGATAGTTCTTGACGCGCATCATGTCGAGAACCGGTACACCTTCGGTGATACAGACAACCAGCTCGATGCCGGCGTCGGCTGCTTCCATGATGGCGTCAGCGGCAAAAGGCGGCGGCACCAGAATCATGGAGGCGTTGCAGCCTGTTTTCTCACGGGCTTCCTTGACCGAATTGAAAATCGGGACATCGTCCATCTTCTGGCCGCCTTTGCCGGGGGTGACGCCGGCGACCACGTTGGTGCCGTAGGCAATGCAGGAGCGGGTATGGAACTGGCCTTCTTGGCCGGTGATGCCTTGTACAACTAATCGGGTATTTTTATTAACGAAAACGCTCATTGTCTTCCTCTATGGGTATAAGTTTTCTTGCCTCTGAAATCTGAGTCTTCAATATCCAGTGGTCGCGACTGACCCGTCAGAACCGATTCAGGCCCCCATTTGGGCAACCCCTGCCCGTCACAGGCATAAATCGAGCCCGGCCAATCTGAACTCATCTTTCATCAGGAAACGATCTTGGCTACCTTCTCAGCTGCGTCTGCCAGATCCTTGGCATTGATCAGGTCAAGTCCGGACTCGGCGAGGATTCTCCGACCTTCTTCCACGTTGGTGCCTTCCATGCGGACAACAACCGGTACGGAAAGTTTCAGCTTGGTGGCGGCCTGGACAACACCTTTGGCCAGAATGTCGCAACGGAGGATACCACCGAAGACGTTAATCAAAATACCCTTCACAGCCGGATCCTTCATGATCAGGCGGAAACCATTCTCAATAGCTTCAGCATTGGCACCGCCACCGACATCCAGGAAGTTGGCCGGAGAGGCACCCGCCAGTTTGACGATGTCCATGGTGGCCATGGCCAGACCGGCGCCGTTGACGATGTTACCGACATTGCCGTCGAGGTTGATGTAGTTCAGGCCAAACTGGGCTGCTTCTGCCTCGACCGGATCTTCCTCATCGATATCGCGCATTTCCTTAACATCGGGATGACGGAACATGGCGTTGCCATCGATGTCCATCTTGGCGTCCAGGGCGAGGATGTTGCCCTCGGCGGTGATGATCAGCGGATTGATCTCGACCATGGAGCAGTCATATGCCATGAACAGTTCATAAAGATTTTTCACCAGGGCTGACATCTGCTTCTGCAGGTCTTTCTCGATCTCAAGACCGAAGCAAATTTTGCGGGCATGGAAGGGTTGAAAACCGGTGATCGGGCTGACATTGACAGTGATGATCCGCTCGGGGGTCTTGGCAGCGACTTCCTCGATGTCCATGCCGCCGTCCTGGCTGCAAACGATGGCCACGGTGGCGGTTTCACGATCGGGAATAATGGAGAGATAGAGCTCTTTCTTGATATTCAGCCCTTCTTCAACCAGTACCTTGCGCACCTTCTTGCCTTGGGCGCCGGTCTGTTTGGTGACCAGGGTCATGCCGATGATGGAATCGGCCACAGGTTTCACGTCGGCTTTTGTCTTGGCCAGCTTAACGCCACCACCCTTGCCACGACCGCCGGCATGCACCTGGGCCTTGACAACGACCGGATAGCCGAATTCTTCAGCGATTTTTTCCACCTCGTCGGAGGTCAGGGCGAGTTTTCCCTTAGGGGTTGGTACGTTGAATTTTCGGAATAGTTCCTTGGCCTGATACTCATGAATTTTCATAGACGCATCCTTTTGCGGCGGACCCCACGCCTGCGGCGCGAAATCCCCCTGTGAAGTAAAATGTTAATTCAAGTCCCTGTTCACAATGTGCAACTGCGTGGCGCTTCAATCGTGGCACGCCCGACTTTTCGGGGACGGTCTCGACACACGGCAGAGAGAAATCCGCAAACCGGTCCTGGTGGATACCGGATTGCGCCCTAGAGCTCCCGAACGCCTGCGCTCAACTTTTCCGAAACGGCATTCCCTCCTTTAACGCCACAAAATTTTTATAAAGTGATGGCGTTCAATATCCAGCAAGATACGAGTTAATTAATGAGATGGAAAATAGTTGTTGAACGATTGCCGTTCGGAGAAAGGGAGAGGCAGGGTACCAAGGAGAGATCGCGCACAGGCGGGGCGTACGGCCCCCCTGATTCAGCATACGTCACCAACCCGCATGGTGAATTTGGGATTCTTCCGTGTGCACCGATGCCGCTGCCAATTCCGAAAAAACCGCTCAAACTCTGCCCACTGCAAAAATGGCAGAACGTGAATCAAGTGATGTCCAGAGGGGATGTAGGTGAAGGGAAGACTCTTTCCAACGGATACAGTGGAGGGAGTTGTATTGGGGCAATTTCGTACCTACGGCCTAAAATCTGCCTCAGATACGCTCTAGAGACCCTGAAATACGCCCTAAAACCATTCCGACAACAACATTCACTACAGCCACTTCCGAAAAAACCACTCAAAACTCAGGACTTATAACCAGACAGTTCGCCAAGAGTCAAGCGATAATTATATCAAAGATCGCGCCGGTTCCCCTTTGAAGGACTGGAACATGTTGACTACCTGCGGAAATTAGACGGTTAAAGAAAAGAGAACGAACAAGCGCCATTTTTTGTCGTGGCTAACGTGGAGGAACAACCGTTTTGCCGGAGGAGAAAAACAAGAAGAACCTGGGTGTTCTTGGGAGATGACTGCGGGCGAACCGTGTCGCGTCAGTGGGCCGCGTTTTGGGAACTTGTCGATTATTTTTTGGCTTTTTTCTTTGCCTCTTTTTTCCGCTGGGAAATATTGTCGATAGCGATCTCCAAGTGGTCAATGATGATGCCAGTGAACTGCTGGATGTTCTTCAGAATATAATTACGCAGTTCGTGCAGCTCGCCGGTCAGGGTCTTGCCGAAGGGCACATCGATGAACAGATCGATGCTATACCCGGAACGGCCCAGCTTGACCTTGATCTTGCGCACCAGAATCTCACCGTCGTACTCATCGATGCAGTGCAGGATCATCTGGGTCAGGGCCGCCTCGGAAATGGTGACGGTTCCTCCCACGCCCTTTTCGTGATACTCGGGCTGCACCACCGATTTTTCAAAAAACCGTGACCTTTTCATTCCGTCCTTGTCCTTGCCGCCTTTGAAAAAAATGCGGATCGAATCGGACAGAATCTGGGCATAATCCCTTTTGACCTCGATCGCCGGCACCGGGATGACGTGCTTGCCCTCTTCGAAGCGGGATTTGATCGCGTTTTCAATGTCCTTCTGGCTGGCGATTTCCTCAATTTTGATGATCTGGCTGATCGGTGGCAGTTCCAGGGTTTCGGCCAGTTTGGTCACCATCTTCTCGGAAGTGCCCAACAAAAGAATTTTCTTGACCTTTTTCTCCTGGATCATCTGTACGACGTGCTTGCGATGTTCGTCGTCGGTGAACAGCGCCGTCTTGATGGCGCTGATGTAATTCTTCTCCTGCTTGGCCGATTTGCCGGCTAAAATGGCGTTGTCGTGGATCAACAGACCGTCGTCAACGATGTAATGGACACCGATCTTCTCGGCCAGCAATTTGGCGCGGAAACTCTTGCCAGTGCCGCTCTTGCCCACCAAGGCGTAGACATGCATGCCTTGCAGCCGGCCCTTGATCCGGCTGTAAAATTGGTAGATCTCCTTGCCTGTCAGGTAGATCCATTGATGCTCCTTGGTGCTCTTTTCCGTGGACGTCGTCATGCGCAATACTGAGAAGGTGGTGCCAAGCCAAAGGTGGAAATTTCGTCAACTCTAGGGAAGCACAGCGGAAAAAACAACGAAAAATGATGCCGGAACGTTTCCGCGTCAAGCGGTGTCGCTTGCCCGAAACCTTGCCTCACTCGATCCACCACGTGTCGAGCCACTGATCGTGGCTATAGTAAAGAGGGAGTTGTTCCGGGTGCTTGAGTTTGGCTGCGTAAGCCAGACGGTGATTGCCCAGATACCAATTCGGGATCAGATAATAACCATGCCACAATACTCTGTCCAGCGCCCGGCAGGCCATGGTCAAGGCCTCCTGGGTGTCAGCGTAGATAATGGTATCAACCAACGCATCCACCGCCGCGCTCTTGATGCCGGTAATATTGCGCGAGCCCTTGCGATCGGCCGCCGCACTGGTCCAGTAATCGCGTTGCTCGTTGCCCGGTGATTGTGATTGACCAAACGAGGTGACCGCCATGTCGAAATCAAAATTCTTGATCCGATCAGTATAGAGAGCCGGATCAATGGTCCGGTAGCTTACCTCGATTCCCATCTTCTTCAGATTGGCCGCATACGGGGCGATCACCCGTTCAAAGGCCGTATCGACCAGCAGAATCTCGAAGCGAAACCGCTCCCCCCGTCCATTGACCAAAACCCCGTCCTTGATGGTCCAGCCGGCCTGTTCCAACAAGCCTTTGGCCTCTTGCATGTTGGCCCGCAAACTGGCCGGCGGATCAGTCGAAGGAGGCACCAGCGGCTGGCTGAAGACCTCGGGGGGCAACTGGTTGCGGAAAGGTTCCAGCAGCTTCAGCTCGTCGCCTTCGGGCAGACCGGTGGCCGCGTAGGTGGAGTTGGAAAAATAAGAGTTGTTGCGGGTATATTGGGAAAAAAACAGGGTTTTGTTGGTCCATTCAAAGTCAAAGACCAGGCCCAGCGCCCGGCGCACCAACCGGTCGTTGAACAGCGGCCTGCGGGTGTTGAAGGCAAACCCCTGGATACCGGCGTTGTTCTTGTGGGGAAAGGTCTGTTTGATCAGTTCGCCGGAATCGAAGCGGCGACCGGTCAGGTCCCGGTTCCACTGTTTGGCGATGTTGACCATCATGAAATCGAATTCACCGGCCTTGAACGCCTCGACGCTGACCACTGGGTCCTTGAAATACTTGACCACAATGGTTTCGAAGTTGAACATCCCCTTGCGCACTCCCAGGTCCTTGGCCCAGTAGTCGGGATTCTTCTTGTAGGTGATCGATTTGCCCGGCAGCACCTCGGCTACCACATAGGGACCGGTGCCCACCGGCACGGTCATCGCGCCCTGGCCGTCATTGGGGCTGAAAGGGTGACGGCTGTAAAACCGCTTGCTCAATACCGGTAACTGGCCTGCGATCATGTGCAATTCTCGGTTGGGCCGGGCAAAGCGGAAACGGATTTTACGTGGATCAAGGACGTCCGCGCCGTCGATGTCGTGAAAATACATCTGATAGAACGGGTGGGCCTGTTCGCTTTTCAAGGTATCGAGGGAAAACTTGATATCCTCGGCGGTCACCGGCGAACCGTCGGAAAAGCGGGCGTTGGGATTGAGGGTGAAGGTGACCGATTTCCTGTCGGCTGCCAGTTCGATATCCTCGGCGATCAAGCCGTATTCGGCAAAGGGTTCATCCAAACTCGGCACGGCCAGGGTCTCAAACACATAGGGCGTCAGCCCCTGGGGCGCGGCCCCCTTGAGGGTAAAGGGATTCATCTTCTCGAAGCTGCCCAGATCGTGCAGCACCAGGGTGCCGCCGCTCTTGGCCTGGGGTGCGGTATAGTCGAACCGCGCAAACCCTTTGGGATATTTGAGCTTGCCATCGATGCTCACCCCGTGGGCGGCTTGCGCGCTCGCCGGCGGGCGGAAAAGCAACAAGCAACACAGGATGACACATTGTGTCAGAAGCGTGCGGATCATGATTTCGCTCTTTGGTGGTGGAAGAACCGGGAGAATAGCGTTGGCCACGGCCTGCGGACCATGGAAAACAAGGGCACTATACGCAATCGCTCCCATAATGTACAGTTGTTCCGTGCCCAACCGCGCCGGCTGGCCATTCCTGAAAAAAATTGACGAAGCAGGCCACCGGGTGTAATGAATCGACTTTATCATCGTACCGGAACAGTCGCGGCCTGATTGCCCGACATTCCCTCCTTTTTGTTTTTACCACGCTGGAGTTGCTCAATGGGACAGACCATCACTGAAAAAATCTTTGCCGCCCACCTGCGGGATACCCCGACACCGGGCAACATGGTGCTCGACATCGATGTCATCATGTGCCACGAAATCACCACCCCCATCGCCATCATGGATCTGATGGAAAAGGGGATGGATCGGGTCTGCGATCCCTCCCGGATCAAGGCGGTGATCGACCACGTCACCCCACCCAAGGACTCCAAGACCGCCACCCAGGCCAAGATCATGCGCGACTGGGCCCGACGGCACAACATCAAGGATTTCTTCGACATCGGCCGCAACGGCGTCTGCCATGCCCTCTTCCCGGAGAAGGGCTTCATCCGCCCCGGCAACACGGTGATCATGGGCGACTCGCACACCTGCACCCATGGGGCCTTCGGTGCCTTTGCCGCCGGCGTCGGCACCACCGACCTGGAAGTGGGCATCCTCAAGGGAGTCTGCGCCTTCCGCGCCCCCAAGTCGCTCAAGATCGAGGTGATCGGCACCCTACCCAAGGGCGTGGTGGCCAAGGACATCATCCTCAATATCATCAAGCAACTGACCGTGAACGGCGGCACCGACATGGTGATCGAGTTCTGTGGGCCGGTGATCGATGCCATGAGCATGGCCTCGCGCATGACCCTGTGCAACATGGCGGTCGAGGCCGGGGCCACCTCCGGCGTCTGTCAGCCCGACCTGGTCACCGCCCAATACCTGTGGCCGTTCATTCAAGATGAATATGCCAGCCCCGAGGCGGCGGCGCAGGACTTTGCCAAGTGGCGTTCCGATGCCGATGCCGTCTATGAGCGGGTTCTGACGGTTGACGTCTCCACCTTGGCACCGCAGGTCACCTACGGCTTCAAGCCGGATCTGGTCAAGGATGTGACCGAAATGGAAGGGACCAAGATCGATCAGGTCTACATCGGTTCCTGCACCAACGGCCGCATCGAGGATATCCGCGAGGCCGCCGCGATCATCAAGGGCAAGACCATCGCCGACAGCGTGCGCGGCATCCTGGTGCCGGCCACCCCGGCCATTTACTCCCAGGCCCTGGAGGAAGGGTTGATCAAGATTTTCATGGACAGCGGCTTCTGCGTGCTCAACCCCACCTGCGGCGCCTGTCTGGGCATGAGCAGCGGCGTTCTGGCCGATGGCGAGGTCTGTGCCTCGACCACCAACCGCAACTTCAACGGCCGCATGGGCAAGGGCGGCACGGTCCATCTGATGAGCCCGGCTAGCGCTGCCGCCGCTGCGGTCACCGGCACGATCACCGATCCCCGCCGTTTTTTGCATTGAGACTGACTGAACCCGAACAAGGAATCCCTATGAAACAGTTTGGCGGCCCCGCGGCCTTTATCGATAGAAGCGACATTAACACCGACGAAATCATCCCGGCCAAGTATCTGACCGAAATCACCAAAAAAGCCTTGGCTCCGCACCTACTGGAAGACCTCTACCTGGAAGGCCAGAAATTTGACCCGCATTCCCCGGAGATGCAGGAGGCGCGGGTGCTGATCACCCGTTCCAACTTCGGTTGCGGTTCCTCCCGCGAGCATGCGGTCTGGGCCCTGGAGGTCAACGACATCAACGTGGTCATCGGCGAGAGCTTTGCCCGGATCTTCCGTCAGAACATGTTCAACTGCGGCATCCTGGCGGTGGAACTGAGCAAGGACGATCTGGACCGCTTGTTTGCCCTCAAGGGCAAGGTGACGGTGGCGGTGGATCTGGAAGGGGAAAAACTGACCGCCACCAGTGGCGATGCCAAGGTTGAATGCGCTTTCAGCCTGAATCCGTTTGACAAGAAGCTGATCGGCGCCGGGGGGTGGCTGGCGTTCGCGGATGCGAATTATTGAGGTTTGATGATTTGTTGATGGTGGGCACAACTGCGTGCCCACCCTACCCGGCTCACCCAACGTGCTTTTCGCAGAAAACTGTAATGTCTACCGAGTATCCCTTTTCCTCTACCCAGATCGCTATGGCCTTGGCTACCCTACACCAAGAGGCTTCCAAGAAAACCGAAAATGGTTTCTTCATGCTCAAGGCCAATTACGAAGCCGACAACATGGAAATTAGCACCACCCGCCTAGGCCGGGCAGCAGGTTACACCAACTACAATACTGCCAACGAACAGTATGGCTCTTTTGCCCATCGCGTCTGTGACAAACTCGACTATACCCCGGACAAACGAGCTGATGGCAGTCCGATATGGACCTCGGTGCTTTGCGAGGAGAGTGCGGAAAAGGACCATCAGGGCCACTTTCAGTGGAAGCTTCGGCACCAAGTCGCCAAGGCCTTGGAATCCCTCGGTCTAGTCAAACCAATACCCCGGACTGACCTGCTTGATGACATCGCGATTAGAGAGAACGAATTGGCCAACTATTCAGCCAAAGACCGGGAGGCTATCGTCAAGGCCCGCATTGGTCAAGGGGAGTTCCGCAAGCGACTGATCCGCTTCTGGGGTGGCTGCGCCGTTACCAGCTGCGACTGCATGGAAATTCTGGTTGCCTCTCACATTAAGCCTTGGCGCGACTGTGTCGGCAAGGAGGCCATTGATCAAATGAACGGCTTGCTGCTCTTGCCCAATCTGGACCGAGCCTTTGACCGCGGTTTGATCAGCTTTACTGACGATGGCCAAATCCTCATGGCCCGGGCACTCACCGATAACCTCGCCAAAACCCTAGGGATTAACCAGGATATGCGGCTTCGGAAAATCTTGCACTATCACCATGTCTATCTAAAATATCATCGGCAACACATTTTCATGGAGAATTTATAAAAATCGGAAAACCTGGTAGGGTGGGCACGGTTGTATCGTGCCCACTAACACAATTGAAACCATAACACCCGCCCCCTCAAACAATCCCATGCCCAACTACCGCCGCGCCATTACCCCGGGCGGCACCTTTTTCTTCACCGTCGTCACCTATCGGCGCAGGTTGCTGTTCGATCATCCCGAAGCTCGGCGTATCCTGCGGCAAACGGTTCGGGAGGTCCAATCCAGATACCCTTTCATCATCGACGCCTGGGTGCTTCTTCCGGACCACCTGCACTGCATCTGGACCCTGCCGCCCGATGACGCCGACTTCTCCCTGCGCTGGAACCGGATCAAATCCACCTTTTCCAAACAGGCCAAGTCATTATTTCATAATGAACAATGGGTAAGCGATTCGCAACGCAAACACCGGGAATCCACCATCTGGCAGCGACGATTCTGGGAACATCGGATCAGAAATGAGGACGAATACCGGATAGGTACGGACTACATCCATTACAATCCGGTCAAGCATGGCTGGGCAAACCAGGTGGCGGACTGGCCATTTTCCACCTTCCATCGGTCTGTGCGGGCAGGGATTTATCCGGTTGATTTGGGGTGGGCAAAGGGATGAAGCTGCCCCGCGCGGGTTTGGTGAATAAATCACTTCTCGGTGGCCATGGTACAACTGTGCCCACCCTACTTACAATAACGGAAGATTAATCGCTATGATCCAACCTGAAATCGAAAAACACCTCCGCAACGATGCCTTTGCCCAATGGCTGGGCGCCACCATTGAAACCATCGAACCGGGCTACAGCCGGGTGTCACTGGTGGTGAGTGAATCGATGCTCAACTTCCACCGCATGACCCACGGCGGGTTGGTGTTTGCCCTGGGTGACATCGCCTTTGGCGCCGCCAGCAACTCGCACGGCCAGACCGCCCTGGCTCTCAATGTGGCCATCAACTTTGTCCGCGCCACTGGGGTGGGCGATCACCTGGTGGCCGAGGCCAAAGAGGTGCAACAGGGCGGAACCATCGCCCTGTACGATATCGTGGTCAGCGAACGGAACAGCGGCCAACTGGTTGCCAAGAGCCAGGCCACGGTGTACCGTAAACGGCAATCCTTTGTCTGAAAGACCTCACCGTCTAGGGCGACCGGCCTTTCCCGATCCAACCGTTCAACTTGTTCCGCCCGGCGCTGCCGAGCCATGAGGCGTACCATGGAAAACGCATTTTCCGACCGCATCACCGATGTCCCCAAGTCCTTCATTCGCGAGATCCTCAAAGTCACCATTGACTCCTCGATCATCTCCTTTGCCGGCGGCCTGCCCAACCGCACGTTCTTTCCGGTCAAGGGGCTGCAACAGGCGGCCCATGACGTCTTCGAGGAGGCGGGCAACGAGATCCTCCAATACTCGAACTCCGAGGGCTATCTCGGCCTGCGCCAGTTCATCGCCGACCGCTACCGCACCCAGCAGGGGCTGGAAATTCCGGTCGAGGACATCCTCATCACCACCGGTTCGCAGCAGGGGCTCGATCTGCTCGGCAAGACCTTCCTCAACGAAGGCGACGACCTGATCATCGAGGAACCGGGCTACCTTGGTGCCATCCAGGCCTTTGCCATGTACCGGCCCCGCTTCCACCCGGTGCCGGTGTTTGAGGGCGGCATGGACATCGACAAGTTGGCCCAGGTGCTCAGGGAGCGGCAGCCAAAGCTGCTCTACACGGTGACCAATTTCCAGAATCCGAGCGGCATCAGCTACAGCGATGACAACCGCAGGGCCGTGGCCGAGCTGGTGCAGGGCCGCTCCTGCCTGATCATCCAGGACGATCCCTATGGCGACCTGCGTTTCTCCGGCACGCCCAAAGTCTCGTTCAAGCGTCTTCTCTCCGCCAACACCGTGCTGCTCGGTTCATTCTCGAAAACCGTGGCCCCGGCCCTGCGTCTGGGCTGGCTGGTGGCGCCGCCGCCGATCATGGACAAGCTGGTGATCGCCAAACAGGCAGCGGACCTGCACACCGACTATCTGGCGCAGCGCATCCTCTACCGATTCCTCTGCGACAACGACATTGATGCCCATATCGCCACCATCATCCGCCAGTACGGCAAACAGAAGGAGGCGATGATCAGCGCGATCAAAGACTCCTTTCCCGCCGGGGTGCAGTCCACCAACCCGGAGGGCGGCATGTTTCTCTGGGTCACCCTGCCCGAAGGAATCTCGTCGATGGCCCTGTTCGAGGCGGCCATCAAGAAAAAGGTTGCCTTTGTGCCGGGAACCCCTTTCTATGTGGACCGCAAGGACAGCAATACCCTACGCCTGAACTTTTCCTGCTCGGATGAACCGACCATCGTCGAGGGGATCAAACGTTTGGGCCAATCCATCAAGGAACTTTTGTAAAAAAGAAAGGAGGCATCCATGTTCACCACCAAGAAAATAGCCTGCACCTGCACTGCCCTGGCCCTCTGTGCCGTGATGCTTTTCGGCTGCGGCGAGGATCAGGAGAAAAAAACGGAGAAAAAAGATGTAACCGTCCAACAGCAGCTGGGCAAGGACGCGGCGCAAAGCGTGCAACAACCGCTGGAAGACGCGCGCAAGGCAGCTGAGCAGGCAGGAGAAAAGGCCACGCAGGTGATCGACAGCGCTGCGGAAAAAACAAAGGAAGCGGTCAATGAGACCGTGAAGCAGGCCGATCAGGTGATCGAGGCTGCGGCCGAAAAGGCCAAAGAGGCTGCCCAGGAAACAGAGGGCAAAGAGAAGAAAAAGCTGGAAGGCTGCTAAGCGGCATAAAAAAAGGGATGCGTCCTGGACGCATCCCTGCACTGCACCCTGACGGCGAGCCGGTTCCCCGCCTCACCGTATCTTTTACAAACCAACCGCAGCCAATCCCTTGACCGCTTCTTCCTGCTCCGAGGACAGGGTTTTGGGAATACGGACCGCTATTTTCACCAACAGATCACCGCGATGGCCGATGGGGCCGGTGGGCAGGCCATGCCCCTTGATCCGCAGCTTGGCCTCCTGTTGCACGCCGGCCGGCACCTTGACGTTGAATTTCTTGCCGTCCAGGGTGGTCACCTCGATGGTGGTTCCCAGGCAGGCCTCGCTGAACGGAATGCGATGTTCGACCACCAGGTCTTCTTCAGCTCGCTGAAACACCGGATGCTCGGCCACATGCACCTTGAGGTACAGATCTCCGGCCGGGCCGCCCGACGAGGAGGGCGCCCCCTTGCCGGACAGCCGTAATCGCTTGCCGTCCTCAATCCCCTTGGGGATCTTGACCGAAACATTCTGGGGCTGCCCGCCCTGACGCAGACTGATGGTCTTTTCCGCCCCATGGAGCACATCCTCCAGGGTGACGGTCATCTCGTAGGTGAGGTCGCTGCCCTTGACCGGTTGCGGACCGCAACCGCCGCAACCGCCGCGCATCCCCCCCTGTCCGAACAGGTTGTCGAACGGCGAACCGCCGCCTGCGCCACGAAAGCCGCTGGTATGAAAGGCTCCGCCACCGCTGCGGAACCCGCCGCCAAAGCCAAACTGGCGGAGAATATCGTTGAGATCGAAATTGCGGAAGATGTCTTCCTGGGAATAGCGCTGCTTGAATCCGGTTGAACCGAAGGTGTCGTACTGCTGCCGTTTCTCCGGATCAGAGAGTACCGCATAGGCCTCGCTGATCTCCTTGAACTTTTCCTCGGCCTGCTTGTCGCCGGGGTTCTTGTCTGGATGGTATTTGAGGGCCAATTTGCGGTAGGCCTTTTTTATCTCGTCGGCGCTGGCTGTTTTTGCCACGCCAAGAATTTGATAATACTCCATAAAACGCTCTTCACACAATAAAGGTTGCTCTCAAATGGGCGGCTAGTGGAGGGTACTATAAGATCAAATGCGGCCTTGTCTATCGAACGGCCTCGGCCGCGGTCATTTTTCCGCAGGCAAGCCGGTGGCCGCGCCGATACGCTGGCCGCTGACAGCTGGGCCGGACACAGCGAATCGCCGTTTGAGTCGTTCAAGTATGGCCGCCCGGTGGTTGACCTGTTGGTTGAGGAGGATGACAAAGGGCTGGCCATCGGGCAGGTAGCCGGCCAGGTTATACACGCCGGTGAGGGTCCCGGTTTTGACCGCCGTCTCCCCTTCCCTGTTCAACAGTTCGCCGTGGGGCCGAAAATGGGCAAGCAGGCGCAGCATGGTGCGGGCGGTCATCCGGTTGTCCCTCGACAGGCCAGCCCCTTCGACCTGAACGATGGCCCCGGCGCTGGATGGCCCCAGTTGCCGCACCAGTTGCTGATGCACGGCCCGCTGGCCCGCGCTCCAGGTGGCCGGGTAGCCGAACCGCTGGGCGCCGCAGGCAAGAAACAGGAGGTTGGCCATGAAGTTGGACGAATACCCCAGGGTGGAGCGGCTGATGTCGGTGAGGGTCTGCCTGCTCAGGTGGGTCAGGATGAGTCGGGCCCCCTGCGCGGGCACTGTGCGGAGACCGCCGAGGCTGTCCACGGGAATGCCTTCCTGGCGCAACAGGGCTTGGAACAATTCACCGGAGTATTGAGCCGTGCGGCGATCAGGCTCGCACCCCTGGGCGCAGATGTTGACCCGATAGCGACCGGGCGGCCGGTTTGCTCCCAGCGCACGCATGATCGCCAGGGTCGGGGTCTGGGATTCGCCGGAGACAATCCGTCCCGCCTTGTCCTTGACAAACGGCACCGCGTTGAAATTGACCGCCAGCGGCCCGACCGGGGCATCGTAGGGGTTGTCGCTATCCTCCTGCCCAGGCACTTGGGTCTCCAAGGCAAAAGCCGAAGCATCGATGAACAGGGTCCGCACCCGCTGCAGGCCTTGCTGGCGCAATTGGGCGGCAATGACCGTGATTTCTTCGGACACCAGGGTGGGATCACCGAACCCCTTGAGAAACAGGTTGTGCTGATCATCGAGGTGCACTTCGGTGCGAAAGCGGTAATCGGGTCCGAGGAGGGACAGGGCGGCCGAGACGGTGGCGATTTTGAGCACACTGGCCGGTACCAGCGGCTGATCGAGATTGCAGGAATCGACAATGCGGCCGCTGGCGTCGGCCACGCCATAGGCGCCCTGGGCGACCAGATCGGCCATGGCCGCGCAGGTGGCGGCGTGCCCCGCCCGCCCGCCGGCCAACAGGAGGACGACGAGCAGCAACAATGGGGGGAGAATGCGGCACATTCTCCCCCCCTGCACTGCCTCTAACGTGTGAGATTCAGCCAATCTTGGGCAGCCGGGCCAGAGCGGCCTCGATCTGTTCCTGCGGATAGGCGTAATCGCTGAGTTTACCGGTCAGATAGTTGTCGTAGGACGGCATGTCGATCACGCCGGTGCCGGACAGGTTGAAAAGGATGGTCTTCGGTTCGTTGGGATCCTTCATCGCCTCGATGATCGCCCCGCGGATGGCATGGTTGCTCTCGGGCGCCGGGATGATGCCCTCCGTGCGGGCAAAGAGAATACCGGCCTCGAAGCACTCCAGCTGATGCACGGCCTTGGGAATGACGATCCCCTCGCGGACCAGGGCGGAAACGATCGGCGCCATGCCGTGGTAACGGAGGCCGCCGGCATGGATACCCGGCGGCACGAAGTTGTGCCCGAGAGTGTACATATAGAGCAACGGCGTCATCATGGCCACATCGCCGGAGTCGTAGGCCAGCTTGCCGCCGGTCATCGACGGGCAGGAGGCCGGCTCGTACCCGTGGAACTCGATCTTTTTCCCCTCGAGGTAATCGGGCACGAACGGCGCCACCAAACCGGCGAAATTCGAGCCGCCACCACAACAGCCTATGACCACGTCGGGAAACTCGCCAGCGATCTCCATCTGCCTCTTGGCCTCCAGGCCGACGATCGACTGGTGCAGCACTACATGGTTGAGCACCGAGCCCAAGGCGTAGTTGGTGTCGCTGCGGCTGGAAGCGTCCTCAAGAGCTTCGGAGATGGCCATGCCCAGCGAGCCCGGGGTGTCCGGATCGCTGGTCAGGATCTCGCGGCCGGTTTTGGTGTCCATGCTCGGGCTGGCCACCACCTCGCCGCCGTAGGCCTGCATGATGAATTTGCGGTAGGGTTTCTGGTCATAGGAAACCCGCACCATGTACACCTTGCACTCCATGCCGAATTTGGAAGTGGCGAGCGACAGCGCAGACCCCCACTGGCCGGCGCCGGTTTCCGTGGTCAGTCGCTTGACGCCTTCCCGCTTGTTGTAGTAGGCCTGGGCCACGGCGGAATTGGGTTTGTGACTGCCCACCGGACTGACGCTTTCGTTCTTGAAAAAGATCTTGGCCTTGGTGCCGAGGGCTTCCTCCAGTTTGGTGGCGCGAACCAGGGGCGAGGGGCGCCAGATCTTGTAGACCTCCAGAACCTCCTGCGGAATGTCGATGAACCGCTCCTGGCTCATTTCCTGTTCCAAAAGGCTCATGGGAAACACGGTGGCCAGCTTTTCCGGGCCGATAGGCTGGAGGGTCTCGGGGTCCAGGGGAGGCAGCAGGCCGTTGGGGATGTCAGGGACCACATTGTACCATCTGGTCGGCATCTCGTCTTCGCGCAGCACAATCTTCTTCATATTTTCTCCTTCGTTAATGGCAGATGGTTAAAGGAAATCCCACGTCTGATTCGGGCAAACGCCGACTCCCTTGCAATCGTTGGCATCAGCTCGCTGCGGCCGCTCTTCCGCCGCGCGCGCATCAGTGGGCTGTATCTACCGTACTCCTGCAAAATTCTCAAGATGGAGCGACCATTTCCTGGACCCCGGTCTTGATTATCCGTGCCAACAAGGCCTCACGCGCGGGCAAGCCGAGCACCTTTTCTAACACCTCGCGGGGATTGGTTCCCGGCTGGCCCTGATGACCGAGCAGGTCGAGCCGCAGGGTTGCGTCGGTCAATTCCAGGCGCGCGACCAGAGGGCGCAGGTCCAGCTCCTTGTGCCGGTTCTTGCGGAAGCGATCGATGACAAAGGTGTTCCGACCGAGAAAATCGGCCATTCGCTGGCCGAGGTCGGCCGGCCATAGCTGGGTTTGGATGGTGTAGCTGGTGATGCTGCATGCGGCCACACCACGGGGCGCCAGGCTAATGCCGGTCACTCGGATGGTTTCGGGGAGCTGACTGTTGAGCAAGGCCACGGTATCGTCCATCGAGGCCAGCGGTTGGGATAGGTCCATGTCAAAGAATTCGGCCAGACTCTCCACCCCGACCGGCAGGGCCTGGCTGAACGAAACCCGGGGCGTGGGGTTGAAACCGCTGGAAAACAGCAGCGGCAATCCGGCCCGCTGCAGGGTGCGAAACACCAATTGTAAAAGTTCCAGGTGGCCGTAAAAGCGGCTGTCGCCCAGACGTGCATAGGAGACCCGGTAGCTGTACCCTTGCGGCGGTTGCCTGTTTTCCTGCCTCACGGATGGCACGGCAGGGGCAGGCTCGCGGGCCGGCCGGGAATGCACCACCGGACGCACGGTTTTGAAATCACACAGACCGCAGCCCTGGCAGCCCTGATTGCGGCAATCCGGGGTATACTCGCGGCGCAGAGCCTTGGTGTATTCGCTTTCAAGGAAGGAACGGTCCACCCCGCTGTGCAGGTGCTCCCAGGGCAGGGTTTCGGTCAACTCCCGCCGACGCAGATACTCGTCGAGCTCAAGGCCGCATTTGGCGGCAGCCTGCTGCCACCGTTCAAGGTTGAAATGTTCGGACCAGCTGTCCAGGCGGGCGCCATCCAGCCAAGCGGTTTCCAGCAGCAGTGACAGCCTGCGGTCCCCACGGGCAAACACGCCTTCGAGAAAGGATTGCTCCGGATCGTGCCATTTGAGTTTGTATCCCTGGCGGGGCAGCAACTGCTTGAGGCGGTTGATCCGTTGCTTGGATTCTTCGAGGCTCAGCTGCCCCTCCCATTGGAAGGGCGTATGCGGCTTGGGCACGAAGGTGGCCACGCCGAGATTGACCTGGACCGGCCGTCCCTTGCCCTGACCGACCTGGGCGCGGGCCTTTTTCGCCAAGGCAATGATCCCGTCGACATCGTCCTCGGTTTCGGTGGGCAACCCGACCATGAAATAGAGTTTGATCAGCTTCCAGCCCAGCGCAAAGGCGTCGCGACAGGTGGCCAACAGATCCTGTTCGCTGATGCCCTTGTTGATCACCTCACGCAGCCGGTCGGTGCCCGCCTCCGGGGCCACGGTGAAACCGGTTTTTCTGACACGTTTGATCTGTTCCATGATTTCTGGCGTCAAAGTTCCGACTCGCATCGACGGCATGGACACCGACACGAAATCGTCGGCAAAACGGTCCATGAGCGCTCCCATTAGTTCCGCCAAACAGGAGAAGTCTCCGGTGGACAGGCTAAGCAGGGCCAGTTCCTCAAACCCGGAGTGGGCGATTCCCTGGTTGGCCAGTTCCATGATCTCTTCCAGGGTCCGTTCGCGCACCGGGCGGTAGGTCATGCCGGCTTGGCAGAAACGGCAGCCACGGGTGCAGCCGCGGGCGATCTCCACTCCCAGCCGGTCGTGCACCGGATTGACCACCGGCACCAGGGGACGATGCAGATACGGGGCGCTCCCCATTCGGGGCAGCACCCGTTTGCGGACCAGCGGATACTGGGGTTGCAGGGCGTCGATGCGGGTCAACCGGCCATGCTGGTATTGGGGGGCAAAAAAGGCAGGCACATAGACCCCGGCGATTCGGGCCAACTGGTCAAGCACCGTTGTCCGCGCCCACCGCTCGTTTTTGGCGCGCAGCAGCAACTCACCGATTTCCACGATGATCTCTTCGCCGTCGCCAAGAACAATGGCATCGAAAAATTCGGCCACCGGTTCGGGATTGAGCGAACAGGGACCGCCGCCGAGCACCAGGGGATGGGCCTCGGTGCGCATGGCGGCCCGCAGGGGCAGGCCGGCCAGATCAAGCACGGTCAGAATGTTGGTATAGCAGAGCTCATAGGGCAGAGTGATCCCGAGGACGTCATAGCGGGACAGCGGAGCTTTGGCTTCCAGGGAAAAGAGCTCCATCCCCTGGGCGCGCAGTTCCTTTTCCATGTCCACATCGGGCACATAGGCGCGATGGGCGATGAACCGTTCATCGCCATTGAGAATGTGATAGAGAATCTGTAGGCCCTGGTGGGACATGCCGATTTCATAGAGATCGGGAAAGATCAGGCAAACATTCAGGCAAGCGGCATCAAGGCGGCCGTTGACCGCATGCAGCTCGCCGCCGACATATTGACCCGGTTTGCGTACCAGGGGAAGGATTCGATCAAGATCGATGGAAGCGGATACAACCATTTGTTTTCTGTACGTTAAAAGAGAAAAAAAGAGGAAAAAGGTTGATAATCAGTTACAAAGACATGATTTTTGACTGATTATCCATCTCGGACCGCAGCCAGGCCGGAGGTGGCTCCACGACAGGGGGCCGCATGGTGCCAGTCAAGAAAATGACAAAACAGGCACTTAAATTGCTTATAGCATTTCAGCCCCTGACGGGCCGTTGTCACGCTTCTCCCTCTCACCGAACCGCCGGAAAGAACCATGAAAAAAAATATTGTTGCCCGTGCCGCGCACACGCTGTTTGTCTTCCTGTTCACCGTTGGACTGGCCATGGCCGAGGATGCCCCGCAGCTGCAGAAGCTCAAGCATTCGGTGCTTTCTCCGTCAAGCGAACAGGTGGTGCTGCAACTCAACGGCTCCTATAGCCCAAATGTCTTTACTTTGAAAGGCGAAACGCCCCGGGTGATTTTTGATTTTGCCGACATGACCCATTCCCGGGAGGTGAAAAGCATCACCACCAAGGGGGCGATCGTCAAACGGGTGCGGGTGGGCATGCACGGCGATGAGACCCCCAAGACGCGCATCGTCTTTGATGTCGCCACCTTGAAGGATGTCACCTACACCCAGTCCTTTGACGAGGCGACCTCGACCCTGACCATCCATTTCACCCGCCCGGCAAAGACGATTGACAGCAAGAAAACCGTGGCCCAGCGGAACGAGGACAAGCCGGCCGCTGAACCAGCAACCACCACGGCCGAGCCCGCCGCCAGCGGCCAACCGCCGGCAACGGTTGACACAGCGGTGTCCGGGCCGTCACCTCGCACACCGGCCAGCACCGAGGGGCCAGCGCCAAAGGCGGCGGAACAGGTCGCCCAGCCTTCTCGACCATCCGAGCAGACCACTCAGCAGCAATCGGCCAGCAGCCCATCCCAAGGTGAGGCCCCGGCAGCGCAGACAGTTGGCGCCGAGCCGGTCGCCTCACCAGCCCCTTCCAAGGACCAGCCATCTCCCGCACCGGCCAAGGAGACTCCTCCCGCGACGGAGGCGGCAGCGCAAAAGCCGGTCGAACAATCGCAAGCCGCCGTTCCGGCACCGCCGCAAACAGCCACGGCCCCACCAGCGGCCGCCCCCACACAGCCTGCGGCCAAGGACGACGCCACGAAAACGTCCGTCCCAGGGAAAGAGGCACAAAAACAGGAGGAAAGCGCGGCGAAAAAAGAACAGCCCGTCGAGACGACGCCTATCACGGCACAGCCGGCCGTCAAGCCCGAAGCGGAACACGCTGCTGCTCCGGCACAAACCGAGGAACCGCCCCGGCTGGAGTATGTCAAGTTTGACGCCACCTCACCCAAAGGCGAGATGGTGCTGTTCAAACTGAACGGTTTTCATCCCCCCGCCGTGCATGGGGTTGAAGAGGGTATCCCCAGGGTCATTTGCGATTTCAACAACACCAAGCTGATCGACTCGGGAAAAGGGAAAAACACCATCAAGACAAACGGTAAGTTTGTCAAGGTCATCCGGACGTCCACAACCAAGAAGCCGGAAAAAGTACGGGTGGTGATTGATCTGGAACCCAACCGCAGCTACGATCTGCAACAGGTGTTCTTCAAGGAGGACAACCTGTTCGTGATCATTGTCAACACCATGAAAAAATAAGGCTCAATCAACCTGTTCAATCGTGAAATGCGGCGGCGGATCAAGACGAAAGGTCGCCGCCTCCAGAAGGGTGTGCGAATAGACTCGTTCCACCTGGATGGTCAGGGTGCCGGTGATTGCCTCCCCGCTGATGCGCACGGTTCCGGGCCAGCGGTAGCCGCTTTGCGCCTCTCTGGTCGAGTCGGCGTAGCGCAGTTCCAGAAGTTCCTCTCCCTGTGGGTCCATCAACAGGTGACAGCGCATCTCGCCGCTTTGCCTCGCCAGCAGGACATGATGGCGCATCGCCCGGTCGTCCTGCCAAGTGTACCAAAAATCCTCACCGGAGGCGTCTTGCGCGGGCGCGGCGTTTTTGCCCTGCCCCGCGTTGACAAAGCCGCCAAGCAAGGCGAACAGATCCGCCGGGGCCACGGCTTCGGGCACGTACTCCTGCCAAAATTTTGAATCGGTTCGTCCCCGGTACGCGTGACCGATCCGGCTGTCCACCATGGTGAAGGTGGTGCCGTCGGAAACGGCGAGCAACAACGACCGCCCCAAGGGATCGCTGGCGGCAAAGCGAAGCAGCGCCGGTTGCTGCACTTGCAGGCTCGCCGCAATGGCGCCCTTGCTGCCGAGCACATCCCAACTTAGCCGAATATCGGCATCAACGGCCGACGGTCGTTTGCTTTCAAGGAAGGCCGACCACAGGGTCGTGGCCTCCTGCTCCCGCTCAGGCGACAAGGGCAGGGTCTGGGGCAATTTGCCGGCACAGCCGGCAAGCAGGAGCAGGCAACAGCACAGCCCCCAGCGGAGATAGTTGTCAACATGCACCGGCATCAAGGTGTTCCCTGTTTCCCCAGGATGCGGATCTTCTCCTGGATACGCTTCTTTTCCTGTTGGTCTGTCGAGTGTTTCACGGCCTTTTTATAGGTCTGCAACGCCTCCCGTACCCGGCCGCTTTCCAGGTAGACGTCACCGAGGTGCTCAAGAATGGCGGCATCGTTCGGAGAAAGTCGGACGGCAGCCTCCAGCTCTTTGATCGCCTGATCGAGCCGGCCGAGCCGGTAGTACACCCAGCCCAGACTGTCCCGGATATATCCGTTGTCCGGTTTGAGCTCAATCGCCCGCTGGATATAGTCCAGGGCCTGATCCAGATTGACCTGCTTGTCGGCCCAGCTGTAGCCGACGAAATTCAGGGCCGCGGCGTTGTCCGGCTTGATTTCGATGATTTTCTGCATGATCGCCAGGGCACCGGCATGATCGCCCTCTTCTTCCAGCAGCAAACCGTATTCGTACAGCAGATTTTCGTCATTGGGAAACCCCTCGATGCCTTCGAGCAGCACCTGTTTGCTCAGATCATCGCGGCCCAGATCCTGATAGAGGGCCGCGAGCAGGATGTACATCTCGGCATTGCGGGTGTCGGCGGCAGCGATATGCTCTTCGAGCAGCTGCTTGGCTTCCGCCAGCTTGTTTTGTTCACGCAGTATGCGCACCTGGAGAAACAGGGCATCGAGGTATTCAGGCGCCTCGCGGTCGATCTGCCGGACCTGCCGCAATGCCCGGCCATATTTTTCCTGTTGGACAAACAGCACGGCCAGAAAATATCTGGCCTCGGACAGATTCTCCTTGTGCAAGATCTTCTCGACGATCGCCACCGCCTTGTCATATTTTTTCTGCTTGGCATACAGACGGGCGATGGTCAGATCGACCCGCTGGGGCTGCTCGGCATAGGATTTCAGCCGGTTGAGTTCCTCCAGGGCCTGATCGTCCTTTTTTTGCAACAGATACACATGAATCAGGGCAACGCGGGCCCCTTCGTTCTGTTCGTCCCGCTCGATAATGTCCCGATACAGGCGCACAGCCTCGTCATGCTGGCCCGCTTTGACATACAGCTCGCCCAGCTCCATCTGCAATTCGCTTGACCAGTTCCGCTCCAGGGCCTTTGTGTAATGCTCGATCGCTTCTTCGGGGAGTGCCTGTAGTTGGCAGAGGCGTGCCATGAGCACATGGGCAAGATAGGCGGCCGGATCTTGGGCAAGAATCCGCTCCAAAAGCGGCCGCGCCCGTTCCGGCTGATTGGCGTTCAGGTACATTTCCGCCAGCAACAGCAGAATGGCCGGGTCGTCGGGATGCCGATCACTGATCAGCTGGTACTGGCGCATGGCCTCGGCGTTCTTTTTCTGACGGAGGAGAACCTTGGCGTACAGCATGCGCATCCCGGTCTTGTCGGGATGTTTTTCCAAGTAGTTGTGCAGCCAGGTCGCCGCCTCGTCGGTCCGATCCAGGCGCAGGAGGAGAATCGGCACCTTTTCGCTGATGTAATCGGCCTGCTCGTCACAAATTAGCGCCTTTTGGTAAAATTCCAACGCCTCCTCGAAACGGAGCATTAACTCGGCGTGCCGTCCCCAGAGAAAATGAAAGGTGGAACACGCTCGATCAGAGCCGTTCTCGCTCAGGGTCGAGACCTGTTCCACCTTGCCCTCGACGGCCACCTCGGTCTTTGCCTGACAACCGCCGAGGAGCAGAGAGGCGATAACAACGGCCAATAGTCGACAGGGATGGGCAGGGGTCAGCGGGGGCATTGCGTACCTTTTTGTGCAAGCAGTTGCGCAACCGCCTCGCGGATGGAGGCATGCACCTCGGCAACCGTTCGGGCGGCATGGATGCGTACTATACAATCATGGGTAAAGGATGCAAAGAGCGCCGCCACTTTTTCCAACTGTTCCTGCTGCTCGAAATCGTTGAGCATCTCGCCTCGCAGTTCCCTGATCCGGGTAACGCTCTCTGAGGGGGTTTGCGTCAGCAGCAGCACCAGATCCGGTTCCGGAGCAAAGCCGTGGCGGGCAAAAATGGCCGCCGGATCGCACCCGGCCGCGCCCTGATAGGCCGCGGTGGAAAAATAATAGCGATCGGTGAGCACGATCGCTCCGCGGGCCAGGGCTGGTTTGATGCACTGCTCCACATGCTGGCGCCGATCGAGCAGGAACAGCTCCAGCTCCTGTTCGGGCGAAGCCTGATGCCGATTGCGATACAGGAGGCGAATTTGTTGTCCATACGGCCCATCGGTGGGCTCCCGGGTCTCAACCACCGTGTAACCTTGTCCTCGCAGGTAGGCGGCCAACAGGGGCAGCTGGGTTGATTTGCCGGTCCCGTCGATGCCCTCAAAGGCGATCAGGATGCCGCCGCTCATGCTGCCCTGCCTCGCCGGTTGGCGACAATGGTCTGGGCCAGGGCCAGGGCGGCCGCCAGGCTGGTTGGATCGGCCATGTTGCGGCCGGCGATGTTGTAGGCCGTTCCGTGATCAACCGAGGTCCGGACAATCGGCAGGCCAAGGGTGACGTTGACCCCGTCGGCAAAGTGAAGCAGCTTGAAGGGAATCAGTCCCTGGTCGTGGTACATGGCGATCACCGCATCGAACCGACCGCTGGCCGCCTTGTGGAAGATCGTATCCGGCGGCCAGGGGCCACTGACCTCGCCGCTGTCCTGGCATTGCGCCACTGCCGGGGCAATCAGCCGCGCTTCCTCATCGCCAAACAGCCCTTGTTCGCTGCCATGGGGATTGAAGCCGGCGACCGCGATTCTGGGGTTGGCGATGGCAAAATCACGTCGTAAGCATTCCCGGGTCATTCGGATACAGTCGGCGATCTCCTTGTAGGTGAGCAGGCCGGGCACCTCACGCAGGGCCACATGGATGGTCACCAGCACAACCTTCAACCGGGGGCCGGCCATCATCATCCGCACCTTGGCGGTACTGGTCAGGGCCGCCAGCATCTCGGTATGGCCGGGGTAGGGATAACCGGCTTGCTGCAAACTCTGCTTGCTGATCGGGCAGGTGACGAGGGCGCTGCAATGACCGTCGGCAATCAGGCGGACCGCTTCTTCGATGTATCGCCCCATGGCCTGGCCGGTAGCCGCATCCGGCCTACCCCACTCGATCGGCGTGGAGAGCGGCGCCCCCACTTGAAGGACCGGCAAGGTTTGCGGGTCGATCGCTTCGCCGGGCCGCCAGCGCACAATGGTCAACGGCATGCCCAGCTGTTCGGCAGCCTGACGGAGCACGCCCAGATCTCCGACCACCACGCCGCGTCCGGCGGCCGGCCGATCGGCGAGGTGAAAGAGACGACAGAGAATCTCCGGTCCGATACCCGCCGGGCATCCCATGGTGATGGCCACGGGGGATGAAATACTCGTGGTTGCTGAAGGCATGGCGTGTCCTCAGAGGGCAAAATCAAAAGCGTTTTGTATGTGCTCGATGGTAGCGGGCCGGGAATCCCGGTGAATCCGCACAGCGATGACATCGAAGCGGGCCGTGCTGTCCCCCAGGTGGTGCCTGTGCAGATACTCCTGGGCGACACGCGAAAGCTGCCGCTGCTTGCGTCCGTCCACCGCCTCCAAAGGGGAGCCGAACGCCGTGGAATGGCGGCTCTTCACCTCGACGAACACCACTGTTTCCCCATCCTGAGCAATGATGTCGATTTCTCCGAACGGCCTGCGATAATTGCGGGCGACGATCCGATAGCCAAGCCGGAGCAGATACTCCTGGGCCAACTCCTCCCCTTGCCGACCGACGACGACTGTCGCTTGTTTGTTCTTCAAAAACATTCCCGGCACCAACAATTGCAAGCGAAGGCGAGCCTGTCACCCATGGTGCAGAAACTCGGTAACCCCGCGAAAGGTCCGACGGTGCAACGGACATGGGCCATGGTTCCTGATTGCTTCCCGATGCGCCTTGGTCGGATAGCCCTGGTGGCGATCAAACCCATACTGGGGAAACAGGGCATGGGCGTCGGCCATCATCCTGTCCCTGGTCACCTTGGCGACAATCGAGGCCGCGGCGATGGAAGCGCTCTTTGATTCGCCCTTAACCAAGGTCCGCTGCCCCACGGGCACCGGCACCTCGAACCTCCCGTCAACTAGCAGAAAATCGGGCACGCCGCCGGGAGGCACCTGGCCGCACGCCTCCATGGCCCTTTTCATCGCCAACAACGACGCCTGAAGAATGTTGACCTGTTCGATTTCCCGGGGGCTGGCCTCGCCGACACCAATCCGGGCACCATTGGTGGAAAGCAGCTCAAACAGTCGCTCTCGCTGCCGACGCGTCAGGGTCTTGGAATCAACATAGGGCGTGAAGTCGCCATCCGCTGGCAGGATGACACAGGCTGCGACCACCGGACCGGCCAACGGTCCCCTCCCAGCCTCGTCAACACCAGCTACCCTAGCAAATCCCTGGCGCTGCAGTTGTCGTTCGAAATAGAAGGTATCGGTGTGGGGGGAAAACGGAAGCAGATCGGCAAAAAGGGTGCGAGGATTCATATCGCCATGGGCACGAGGATGGCGTTGAGGGGGCGGGAAGAAGTTCCCAAATGGAAGAAAGAGACATATCCGGGCGTCACGCAGAGCCCGGATATGTCTGTGTCGACGGCACTGGCACGAGGATCTGGGGAAACCCTCGCGCCTGCGCAACGTTTTTCTTTTTCTTACAGAATGCCCCGCTCGCGAATTCGTGCGGCTTTGCCACGACGCTCGCGCAGATAGTAGAGACGCGACCGGCGTACCCGACCAAGGGTCACCATCTCAATCTTTTCGATCCGCGGAGAATGGAGCGCAAAGGTTTTCTCCACGCCAACGCCGTGGGAAATTTTACGGACAGTGAAAGTTGCGTTCATGGTGCCGCGTTTCCGCTTGATCACTACTCCTTGAAACACCTGCACACGCTCCTTGTTGCCCTCAATGATCCGGATGTGCACCTTGATGGTATCGCCGGGTCGAAATTGGGGGATATCAAAACGCATCTGCTCCAGGTCAATCTTATCCAAGATATTCATCGCCATATTCGTTGCTTTACGGCAGGGGGGAGTCCCATTTTCGTCACCCAGCCGATGGATGCCTCCAAATCATCCAGAAATAAAACCATCTAATCACTTAAATATTGACTGCAGTTGTCAGCTCTCTCCGACTCCTGCCTTCTTGTCGAACTCTGCCCACACCCCTCGGGCATGCCAAGCAATCTGTCCATGATAATGGAAGCGGCTGAACGCACGGACAGATGATTGAATTCGGTATTGCCGCACAACGGCGGCAAGATGCCATCCGCCATGGCCAACACTTCGGGGCTCAGGCCCCAAGCGGTGCCGAACAGCAGTAGGACAGGCCGATCTTCCCGCCATATTTGCCTGCGGATCTCGGCATAGCCCACGGTATGCACTTGTTTGGCGCAGGTGGCGAGCACCAGGGGCGTAGCGCCGAATTGTCTGGTCGCCCCGTTGATCGCCTCTTCAATCGTCGCGCAGACCGTGATAAGCGAAAGGGCTTCGCTTCGGTCGGGATTGACGCTGCCGCCGTACCCCTGAGTCCAATGTCCAACGATCTGGCGAGCCAACAGCTGTTGCTCCTCAAAAGGGGTAACCACCCAATAGGTGCCAATGCCGTAGGTGCGGCCAGCCCGGGCGATATCATGCAGATCGAGGTTGGTGACCGCCGAGCCAATCGTTTCACCGCTGCGGTTGATCACGGGGAAATGCACCAAGGCAAGATCAACCTTCATTGCGGGCTTTGGCTCCTCTGCTGCCTGACAAGAGACTGTATTCGTTCAAGCAGTCCTGTCTGCCGCAAAATTTTTTGCTCGCCCGGTGAGAACTCGACAGTTGCCAGCAGATCCGGTCGGCGATCCAAGGTAAGCTGAACCGATTCCACAAACCTGTGGCGAGCAATGGCTGCATGGTCACCGGACAGGAGAACCTCAGGAACCGGCAACTCTTCAAAAATTCGTGGTCTCGTGTACTGTTTGTGCTTTAGCAGGCCACAGCTAAAGCTCTCGTTGGTAACGGAATCACCGCAGCCGAGCACCCCTGGCAACAGGCGACAAACCGCATCCAGAACCACCAGGGCCGCTAACTCGCCGCCAGTCAACACATAGTCGCCGATCGACAGTTCCTCGTCGACATACCTGTCACAAAAGCGCTCGTCGACCCCTTCATAGCGACCGCAAACAAATAATAACTGATCGTACTCAGCCAGGCGCTCGGCCGCCGCTTGCCGGAACTGTTTTCCTTTCGGCGACAGCAAAATCACCCGAGACTCACCTTCATGGCGTCGGGCCGCCTGAACACAGGCGGCTAGGGGTTCTGGTTTCATCACCATCCCTTCGCCGCCGCCAAAGGGCCGATCATCGGTCATCCGATGACGGTCTACGGCAAAATCGCGCAGGTTATGCACCCTGACCCTAATTTTCCCGTCCGCCTGGGCGCGGCGGACAATGCCTTCCTGCAAGGGCGAGACAAAAAAATCGGGAAAGATGGTCAGGATGTCAAAATCCATCAATCCTTGATCCTCACGCCCTGTTGATGTCAAGTAGCCCGAGCGGCAGATCAAGGATGACCATGTTCTCGGTAATGGAAACGATAAATGCCCCGACAACCGGAACAAGGTACTCTTCCCCGCCTTGGCGGATGACCAGGATATTCTGGCCGCCACCGGCTAGAAAGGTCTCCACCGTTCCCAATTCCTGGCCGTCCGTGGTTCTTGCCTGCTTGCCTTGAAGGCTATGCAGATAGAACTCGCCTGCCGCGGTCGGTGGCAGATCCTTGCTCGGCACCCATATCAACATGCCGACAAGTTCCTCGGCCCGGTCGCGGTCCGTACATTCCTTCAATCGCAGGATGACCGAACTGCCGTTGACCCGTGCGAGGACGTTGGTAAATTCTAGCTTGGCCGACGACACATCGGATGCCAAAAAGAGCCGCCGATACCTGTTGAGATTTTCAGGTTTTTCGGTGAAGGAACGAATTTTCAATTCGCCCCGGATGCCATGGGGTCGCGTTATCAACCCGAGCGCGACAAAGTCGTCACCCGTTCCCGATCCAGTTGACGCCACTATTCAACGATTTCAAGCCTGGTCCGCTTGCCGCCTTCGGTCACCGAAGCAGCAAGCACTGCGCGCATCGCCCTGGCGGTCCGCCCCTGTTTACCGATTACCTTGCCCAAATCTTCCTGGGCAACGCGCAGTTCAATGATGAGATTCTCCTCATCTTCCTGCTGGGTCACGGTGATCAAGTCAGGACGATCAACCAGTTTGGCGGCAATAAACTCAATCAGCTCTTTCATTTATGCCGCAACAACCACTCCCGGGACATGCTTCTTGATCAGGCTCTCGACGGTTTCGGTCGGTTTAGCTCCCTTTTTCATCCAGCTGTCAAGTTTCTCGTTGTCGATCGTCACGGCGGCTGGATTCTGCATCGGGTCGTAGGTGCCGACGATATCGAGAAATTTGCCATCGCGCGGCGCTTCGCTGTCAGCCACGACGATGCGGTAGAAGGGTTGTTTTTTCCGCCCTTTCCTGGTCAAACGAATACGAACTGCCATTGTTGTCTATCCTCCGGTGGATAATGCTCCAGCAGAATCCCCTGCCGAGCGTGCTTGGTTAAAAGTATGAAAATCTATCGGACAAGCCCCTTGGGGAGCTTCCGCCGCTTGCCGCCACTCACGATGCCTTTGCCTTTCAGATTCTTCATCATTTTCAGCATCATGGTGTAACTCTTCAGAACCCGGTTGACCTCGGCGACCGAGGTTCCGGAACCATTGGCAATGCGCACCCGCCGACTGGCGTCGATGATTCTGTGATTGCGCCGCTCCTTGAGGGTCATGGAGCGAATGATCGCCTCGGTTTTCACTAGTTCTTTCTGATCCGGCTTGGGCGCGTCCTTCAGTTGCTTGAGTTTGTTGATCCCCGGAATCATGCCCATGATCTGTTCCAAGGTGCCCATCTTCTTGATCTGCTGGATCTGGTCGAGAAAATCCTCCAGGGTAAAGGCGTTTTTCTGGATCTTCTTGGCCAGCCGCTCGGCATTCTTTTGATCAACGACCGCCTCGGCCTTCTCAATCAGCGACAGCACATCGCCCATGCCGAGGATGCGCGAGGCCGCCCGGTCAGGATGAAAGACCTCCAAGGCCTCGACCGATTCACCGACACCGACGAACTTGATCGGCTTGCCCGTCACCTTCTTCACCGACAGGGCGGCGCCGCCACGGGCATCGCCTTCCATCTTGGTGAGAACAACGCCGGTGATCTCGAGGTCGGTATTGAATTTGTCGGCTACGGTGACTGCGTCCTGGCCAGTCATGGCATCGGCGACAAACAACACCTCGGCCAAGGGAACTGTCCGACTGATCTCCTGCAACTCGGCCATCAAGGCTTCGTCCACATGGAGCCGACCGGCGGTATCAATGATGACGGTGTCGTAATGACCGGTCCTTGCCTCGGCCACGGCCTGACGGGCAATGTCCACCGGCTTTTGCTCGGTGGTGGAAGCATAAACCGGCACCCCAACCTGTTCACCGAGAACATGCAACTGCTCGATGGCTGCCGGCCGGTACACGTCGGCCGGCACCAAAAAGGGCGCGCGCCCCTTCTCCTTGAGCTGCTTGGCCAGCTTGGCGGCGGTGGTGGTCTTGCCCGAACCCTGCAGACCGGCCAGCATGATGACCACCGGCTGGCGGCCGTCGAGCTTGAGCGGCTCAGCCTGACTGCCGAGCAGTTCGACCAGCTCGTCGTGCACCACCTTGACCACCTGTTGACCGGGCGACAGACTGGTGAGCACCTCCCGGCCAATGGCTTTTTCGGTGACCGAGGCGATAAATTCCTTGACAACGCCGAAGTTGACATCCGCCTCAAGCAACGCAGTGCGCACCTCGCCCATGGCTTCCTGAATGTTTTCTTCAGTGAGCCGGCCATGGCCGCGCAACTTCTTGAACGTGCTTTCGAGGCGGTCGGTTAAGTTCTCAAACATATTGACATTGCTCAGTAAGCGGTGACTTCGGGGCAAACGCCGAAAAACGCCCGTCTCCGGTTCTCATTACGAAAATTGCGATTAATACCCGACCTGCCCCCTATTGTCAAGGGAGAAGAAAAACATGGTGGTCCGCGCTGTTATCACCCGGCCAGCACCTCGGCGACCTTGTGGAGTCCCTCCGGACTGTCTGCCTGCAGGCAGGTAATCGGCGTGTCCTTCGGCAGAATTTTTTTCATCATTCCAGTGAGGACGTTCTTCGGCCCCAATTCGACCACAACCTCCACTCCTTCGGCCACCATCCGCTCGATAATGGACAGCCACCGCACCCGCGAGGCGATCTGCCGGGCCATGATGTTCCGCATCGCCGAGGGATTCTGCTCATAGTCGCCGGTAACATTGAACAGGACCGGCACTTGGGGGTGCTGGAACTCAATGCTGTTCATGTAGGCGGCGAAATCCTCCACCGCGCCCGCCACCAGAGGACTGTGGTTAGCCACGCTTACCTTAAGGGGAATCACCTTGGCGCCCTGGGCCGCACAGAGTTGGCCGATGGCTTCCAAGCCGGGAGCATCGCCCGACAGGACGATCTGGGAAGCCGTGTTGTGGTTGGCCACCACCGCCACGCCCGGACCAGTGAAGCGTTCGAGGAGCGCTTCCACGTCATTGATGGCCAAACCGACCACTGCCCGCATGCCGCCCGGATGGGCCGCGCCTTCCCGTTCCATCAGTTCCCCGCGCTTGGTCACCAGGGCTAGGGTGTCCTCCAGGGTCAAAACACCCGCCCCATGCAGGGCTGAATACTCGCCAAGGCTGTGACCGGCAAAAAAGGCGGGCTTGAATCCGGGCAGGAGTTTGAGCAGTTGCTGCCAACAAATCAAATTGATGACCGTCAAGGCCGGCTGCAGATAGAGGACACGAGTCAGATCCTCCAACGGGCCTTCAAAGCAGAGTTTGCGCAACGGAAAGGCAGAGATGGTCTCGGCCAGATCCATCAAGACCGAGGCATCTTGGTCCCGATTGACGAATTCCTGGCCCATGCCGATAAACTGGGACCCCTGTCCCGGAAAAATAATCGCTGTTTTTTTCATGTGCTGACAAAAAAGGTTCAGGCCCGTTCGGACTGTTGCCGGTCGAACAGGAGGTTGTTGACAATAAAGAGGATCACGCCGACCGTGATCGCCGAGTCGGCGATATTAAAGGCCGGCCAGTGGTACGTGCCGACGTAGACGTCAAGAAAGTCAATCACGAATCCGAAGCGGATGCGGTCGATCAGGTTGCCGATGGCGCCGCCGGCGATCAGGGCCAAGCCCAGGGTATAGGCCATGCTGCGGCGGCCGAAGCTCCGCTGGGCGATCCAGATGAACACCAGGGCCGCACCAGCGGCGGCGATGAAAAAGACCTGTCGCCACAGAGCGGGCTGCCCCGCGAGAATACTGAAGGCGGCGCCATTGTTGGTCAAATAGGTCAGGTTGAACAGGTCGGGAATGACCACCCGGCTCTCATGGAGCACAAAGTGGTGCATGATCCAGAACTTGGTTGCCTGATCAAGACCAATGACAGTCAGAATGACGGTGAAAAAAAAGAGCATCGGGAATCCGCGTTATCCCGCCAACTGACGAACCACGGCGGCGCAACGGGCACAGAGCGACGGATGCTCGTGATCCTCGCCAACCGAGGTGGCGATCGTCCAGCAGCGCTCGCACTTGGCGCCAGGAGCAGGATGAACGGCAATTTCCAAACCGGGGATACCCTCCGCCTCGACAAAGGCAAATCCGCCCTCCCCCGGCTGCGCACTCCGCAGGCTGGAAACAATGCACAATTCCCGCAACTGGTCCAGACTGCCATTCAGGAATCCAGCCCACTCAGTGTTGCCCCGCAACACCACCTCCGCATCGAGACCAAGGCCAATGACCTTGTCCCGCCGCGCCCCCTCCAGCACCCGGGTAATGGCACCGCGCAGGGTGAGCAACTTGGTCCAGCGCTCCTCAAAGGCAGTGTCCTTGCCAATATCGTCAACCGGCGCGAACCGGGTGAAGAAAATCGACTGCTCCAAGGGCGTATTGTCCGACAGCCCATGCAGATGTTCCCAGGCCTCGGCGGCGGTGAAGCAGAGGATCGGCGACATCAGCCGCAGCAGGCCATCGAGAATGCGGTAGATCACGGTCTGAGCCGCCCGCCGCTCCGGGCCAGCTGGCGCCGAGCAGTAGAGCCGGTCCTTGAGCACATCCATGTAGATGCTCGAGATGGTGGTGCCGCAGAAGTTGTGCAGCGCATGGTAAATGGCATGGAATTCATAGCGGTCGTAGGCACGGGTGACCCGCTCGCTCAGCTCCGCATACTTGGCCAACGCCCACCTGTCGATTTCCTGGAGGTCGGAAACGTCGACCGCATCGCGTTCCGGGGCAAAGTCGTAGAGATTCGAGAGGAGAAACCGCAGGGTATTGCGCATCTTGCGGTAGGCATCGGAAACGTGCTTGAGGATCTCATCCGAGACCTTGACGTCGTCCTGATAGTTCTCGCTGGCCACCCACAGGCGGAGGACCTCGGCGCCGTACTGGTCAATGACTTGCTGGGGCGCGACCACGTTGCCCACGGATTTCGACATTTTCTTGCCTTGACCGTCGACCACGTAGCCGTGGGTCAGTACCCCCTGGTATGGAGCCCGGCCCCTGGTGCCCACCGAGGTGAGCAGCGAGGATTGGAACCAGCCGCGGTGCTGGTCGCTGCCCTCGAGGTAGAGATCGGCCGGCCAGCGCAGTTCCGGGCGCTGTTCGACCACCGCCGCATGGCTGACCCCGGAATCGAACCAGACATCGAGAATGTCGGATTCCTTTTTGAACTCGCGGCCGCCGCAGGAACACGCCACTCCTTCGGGAACAAAGTCGGCGGCCTCGTGCTTGAACCAGGCATCCGCGCCCTCGCTCATGAACAGTTCGTCGATCCGGGCACACACCGTCTCGTTTTTCAGGATTTCCCCGCAGGCGGCACAAGTGAGCACGGTCACTGGCACGCCCCAGGAGCGCTGACGGGACAGGCACCAGTCGGGCCGGGCCTCGACCATACCGTAGATACGCTGCTGGCCCCATGCCGGGGTCCATTGCACCTCGTTGATCGCGGACAGGGCCTTGGCGCGCAGCTGCAGGTTGTCCATGGAAATAAACCACTGGGCCGTGGCCCGGTAGATGACCGGTTCCTTGCAGCGCCAGCAGTGCGGATAGCTGTGCCGGATCGAGGCCTCCTTGACCAGCGAGCCTGCGGCAGCCATGTCGGCGATGATCTGGCTGTTGACCTGCGGCACCGGCTGTCCCGCGTATCGCCCAGCTTCCGCCGTGTACCGGCCAGCGTCGTCCACCGGCGAGAGGATGTCCAGACCGTAGCGCAGACCGGTGAGGTAGTCGTCGGTGCCGTGGCCGGGCGCGGTGTGGACACAACCGGTGCCCGAATCGGCGGTGACATAGTCGGCCAGCACCAGCAGTGCATCACGCTCCATGAATGGGTGGCGGCAGCGTTTGTTTTCCAGGCTGCTGGCGGAAAAGGTGGCGATGCTCGCATACTGGTCGATGCCGAACTGCTCCATGCAGGGGGCTACCAGCTCCTTGGCCAGAATCCAGGTCTCGTCGCCAACGGCGACCGCCGCGTATTCGAAATCGGGATGAAAGGCGATCGCCAGGTTGGCCGGCAGGGTCCAGGGAGTGGTGGTCCAGATGAGCACCGATACCGAACGGCCCGCCAGTTGCGGCGCGACCTCGCCCAGATCGTCGACCACCGGAAATTTGACATAGACCGACGGCGAGGTGTGATCGGCATAGTCGACCTCGGCCTCGGCCAAGGCGGTACCGCAGGTGGCGCACCAATAGACCGGTTTTTTCGAACGGACCACCGCGCCGGAAAGAAGGAATTTGTTGAACTCCCGGGCGATGATCGCCTCGTAGGGGAAGCTCATGGTCAGGTAGGGGTTGGACCAGTCGCCGAGCACGCCGAGACGTTTAAACTGCTCGCGCTGGGTTTTGATCCATTTTTCGGCATAGCTGCGGCAGGCGGACCGTTTGCCCAGGGTGGAAATGGCCTGTTTCTTGGCGCCCAACTCCAGGTCGACATTGTGCTCGATGGGCAGACCGTGACAGTCCCAACCGGGAATATAGGGAGCGTTGAACCCGGCCATCCGCTTGGAGCGGAGGATAATGTCCTTGAGCACCTTGTTGAAGGCGGTGCCCAGATGGATGTTGCCGTTGGCATACGGGGGGCCATCATGGAGGATGAACAACGGCCGATCGGCCATCATCTGCTGCAACCGCTGATAGAGGTTTTCCTTATCCCAGCGCTTGAGCACCATTGGCTCCCGCTGGGTGAGGTTGGCCTTCATTTTGAACTTGGTCTGCGGCAGATTCAGTGTTTCCCTGTAATCCATGGTCATTCCTGATTGGCAAAAAGAAAAAGAAATGCGGCCGGAGCCGGGCCGTCCACAAAGCAGTGGATTTTACCAAGCCCGCTTGAATGTGCAAGGGAAAAGGGGGGAAGACCGGGCAAGGAACCCGTCGGCACGCGGGCGGCACGAGAGCACATCCCGGCTTGTCCTTTTACCGGGCCCGTTGTATCTTGACCGGACGAGAAAAAGAGCCCCTCCCAAACCCTTTCTGCCCATGGAGCAGTAGCGTGAAAGCCGAAAAAACCCAATTCTCTTGTGTGGCCTGCGGCCAGCAACAGCCGGAGCTTTCCTTGGAGAATGGCTATTGTCCGGCCTGCGAGGCCATTGCCCGCATTGTGCGGGAACAGCCGGAAATGGTGCGGCAGCTGTGGCTGCGGCTGCACAATGAGCCGATTCTCCCGGAGGCGGTTCCCCGTTCGATCGAAAGCGAGGCCGAGTTGCCCGATGTGCTTGACGGCAAGCGCTACCGGACCATCGATCGCGACCGCAACAAGTGGTACCTGTCGGTAAGCGAGGTCAACGGCAAGCCGGTGGAGGTGTTTGCCTCGACCGCCTTTGACCGCGACCATGAACTGCAGTCGCGCATCTCCAACCTGACCACCATCACCCGGTTGATCTCCCTGATCCTCAGACACATCTTCCTCGGCGAACCCCTCACCTTCGACAAGTGCCTCAAGCAGATCCAGCGCAGTTCACGGCAGAAAAACGACCTGCCCGACATGCTCTATGGGGTGCTGAGCCGTTATAACGTGCCGCGCCAAAAGAGCGACGAGCCGCGCTAACCGCGGGTCCACCGAAGAACAAGCGCAGTCATCGGGTTATTCCGCCGTTCTGCGGCTTTCATGGCACGCCAGCAATTATTTTACAGTTTTTCCATGAATTTTTTCGGATCAATGATAAACCGTTCATGGCGACCGCGGCCGATCTCCCCCTTCTCGTCGTAGGCCAGCAGTTCAAACACCAGCCGCCTGCGATCAACCTCGACCAAGGTGGATTCGCAGGTGACCTTCATGCCCACCGGGGTGGCCTTGCCGTGGCTGATATCCACCTTGATGCCCACCGTGCCGAAGCCTTCGGGCAGATAGGGAAGCACCGATTTGAGGCAGGTTTTTTCCATCAGGGCCACCATGGCCGGGGTGGCATAGACCTCGACCAAGCCGCTGCCGTACTTGGCGGCGGTTTCCTCGAAGGTGACCACCAGCTCTTCCTTACCCTTGATACCCGTGGGGATCTGAATATCCATATCGCTTTCTCCTTGCCGTAGCTGCGGGCTCTGTGCATGCCCCCGGCACACTCTCCGGAGGACGCAGGGTTCAATCGCAAAAACATTCGTGAATTTGAGCTTATATCAGCAGATCCCCAACCCGTCAAGCGGCAACAGCCGTCCCGATCCTTACCACCGTGTTACACCCCCATGGCGCTCGCAGGCTCAGGCAACCAGATCCAGTTGCTGGATCGTGCCCGCCCCGCCCTGCTCGAAGAGAAAGAGTCCGGTGGCCCGAACCTGTCCCTGCAATTCATTGCTGCTGTCTTTGATGCTAAACGGCGTGTCGATGCGGCCAAGATAGATCGCGCCGACTCCCTTTTCCCCAAGCATCAGCAGGTGATCCTCGCCGGAAGCGGTCCGGGTCCAGATTCGCAAACGGGAATAGATCTCGTCACCTTCATCGATCCAGCCGTTTCCGTCCCCATCATGGGCGGCCAGGTCGGCAAAGCCGTCACCGCTTTGCGCGCCGAACAACTCGCTGCCGTTGTTGATCATCCCGTCGTTGTTGCCATCCAGGGCAAGAAAACCTGAACCGGGCCGGACAAAGGCGATCTGATCCTCGCTGCCGTCGGCATCGATGTCAAAACTGAAGGTGTCCTGGGTCAGTTGCGCAGCGGTCCCGTCGAACTGGATCACCAAGGGATCCTTGAGGACCGCGTCACCGAATTGCAGACTTTCGCTCAGGGTGCTGGTGAAGCTGCGGCTCATGGTCAACTCAAGGTCGATCTGGACCTGCTGGCCATCGGCGGTGACCACCTGCCCCTGGGCGGCGAACCGGGTGGTTTCGGACTCGTGATAGGTTTCGCGGCGCTCGTAATTCAACCCCCAACCGCTCTGCTGCGGCGCTGGCTGTGCTTGCGATCCCTCCACCGGGGGCGACGGCTGCGCGGCGGGTGGTTGCGGTTGCCCATCCCCCTGTAGATTGGCGACCTTGAATTTACGGCCGGTGAGCTTCTCGAACAGGGCCTTGAGAATCCGCATGTTGAGGTCGGTCATCAGTTCTCCGTCCTCTCCGCGTGCGGCCACCTCAGCGGTCTCGGCGGCAGGGGCGGCCACCGCCTGCTGCTGGGCCTGGGCGGAAAGGCTGACCTTGACCGCCTCCTTGGCGAGCTTCTCGGCCTGCTGCTTCACGTGTTCGTCTTGGGCGTTCTTCCGGTCCACGCGGACCGGTTCCTTGCCCTGCCGCCAAACGGTCAGCGACTCCTGGCGCTCAAGATGTTCGATGGCGGCATGCGAACTGGTGAACTGGATGGAGGATTCGGCGATGTGCATGATGTCCCTTCCCTGGTTATCATTATCATGAGTGGCGAGAGGGCCGAGGCGATGCTTCATCCATGAACGCGCACCTTGGCCGTATCGTTTCATCGGCAGGCGAAGAAGAAACCTTTAGCACCAATTATAGGTAGCTTGTGCAATACAAGATTCTATGCTACAGTGTGACCAATTTTTTGACGGTGCAAGGCGTCGGTCCAGCGAGCAACAGAACAACAATAATCCGGGATCATTCACCATCTGCACAGTCGCCTTGTATTGATCATCGCTCTTCATCCGCGAACGGTTACCTTGGTCCTTCGTCACTGATTCTCAGCATACACCTCCATGGCAGCACACAGCACCCCCCTTGATCAGGAAGACGCCTCGGTGACCGAAGCCGCCACTCTCAGCGCCCTCTATTCTTTTTTGGCGCTGACCATGCGTTACCCCGATCCGGCCTTCTGCAACGATCAATTCCTTGATGCCATGGATTTTCTGCTGGAATCGCTCGACTGGCAGGCGGAGCGGGCCGAATTCCGCGTCTGGCGAGAGCAAACAGACGATGTCGTGGATAATCTGCGGACCGAATACACCCGGCTGTTCATCACCGCCCCCCCTCGGACGACCATTCCGCCCTATGCCTCGGTCTATGTCGACGGAGACGGCACCCTGTTTGGCCGGACCACCGAACGCACCCGAGATTTTTACCGCGAGCGTGGCTACGACCTGGCCAATGACAGCGAACCCGCCGATCACATCAGTTTTGAACTCGATTTTTTGGCTGCCTTAGCCGCTGAAGCGAGGTTTGAGGATGAGGATCTTTTCCTGCGGACCCTTTTTCGGCCGTGGTTTGAACGTTTTCAGGAAAAAAGTATGACAGAAGCTCGACATCCCTTCTACAAGGTGTCGATACAGTTAATCGATTTTTTCACCAAGGAGGAACAGTAAATGGCAATGAACCTTACCAGGCGGAAATTCCTCAAGGCCGCCTCGATTGCCGCTGCGTCCGTGCCGCTGTCCAAGGTGGCGGTAAAAGCAGAATCAGGAGTTGTCAAGACGCCCCTGGTTGCCCCGGGGACGTTCAAAAATACGCAGACCGCGGTTGGCGGTGTGTGCGAGATGTGTTTCTGGCGCTGTCAGCTGGTGGGAAAAATCCGTGACGGCCGTCTGATCAAGCTGGAAGGCAATCCAAAATCGATCGACAACGGCGTGTCCATCTGCGCCCGCGGCAATGCCGGCGTCAAACTGCTCTACGATCCGGACCGGCTCAAATACCCGCTGAAAAATGTCGGCAAGCGCGGCGCCCCCAAGTGGCAGCGCATCTCCTGGGAAGAGGCACTGGATACCTGCGGCGCCAAGCTGAAGGAAATCAGGGATAAATACGGCGCCAAGGGCATCGCCATGTTCCCCCACGGCTCCACCGCCACCTATCCGATGGGTTTCCTGGAGAACGTGGTGGGTACCCACAACGTTTCCGAGGCCTCGTTCTTCCAATGCCGCGGCATCCGCGATACCGCCTACATGGCGACCATTGGCCAGCCGCCCAACGAGGATGTCGACATGGCCAACGCCAAGGTGATTTTTCTCCTGGGCAACCACATCGGCGAGAACATCCACGTCTCCCACGTCAAACGGTATCTCAAGGGACTTGAGCGGGGCGCGAAACTCATTGTTGTCGATCCGCGCTATTCGGCCGCGGCGGCCAAGTCGCACATCTGGGTGCAGATTCGGCCCGGCACCGACACCGCCTTCCTGCTGGCGATCATGAACTACCTGATCCAAAATAAAAAGTACAACGCTGATTTCGTCGATGAATACGGCGAAGGCTTTGAGAAAATGGCCGAAGGGATCAAGGAGTGGACCCTGGAGAAAGCGGCCCAAGAGTGCGACGTGCCCGCTGCCCAGATCAAGGAAGTGGCCGATCTGCTGGCCGCCAACATGCCCCATGTGTCCATTCATCCCGGCCGCCACGTGTCCTGGTACGGCAACGACTTCCAGCGTCAGCGCGCCCTGGCCTGCCTCACCGGCGTGCTCGGCGCTTTCGGCGTCAAGGGTTCGTTCGTGCCGCCCAAGGGCCCCAAGGGACTGGCCAAGGTCGGTTGGCCCAAGGGCGAAGGCCACGGTGAAAGCCTGCGAGAGATGGCCGATCTGTATCACTACTCGCCGCCCGGCACCCCCACCGACCTGATCCGTGACACCGCCATCACCGGCAAGCCCTATCCGATCAAGGGCTGCGTCATCTGGGGCCAGAATCCAATCCAGACCATTCCCAACCAGGAAAAGACCATCAAGATGCTCGAGCAGATGGACTTTGTCATGTGCGTCGATGTCATGCCCACCGACATCACCATGTTTGCCGACATCCTCCTGCCCGACTGCTCCTACCTGGAGCGCTACGACATGATCAAGACCGGCACCCAGTGGGATTTCGCCGAGGAGCACAAGCAGTACATCGCCCCGCGCATGCCGCTGGTGGCTCCTGGATTCGAGCGCAAGGACAGCATCTACATCACCAACGAGATCGCCAAGCGCATGGGTTACGGCGACAAGATCCCGGTGCAGACCCAGGAGGAAAGCATCGACAAGATGCTGGCCGGGGTCGGGTTGTCGATCGAAAAAATCAAGGCCGAGGACGGCATTCACATTCAGCCGGGCAAGGAGCCCTACGGCGATCTGGAACTGACGGTGCTCTTCTACAACGAAGAACTGGAGGACAACGGTTATCCGCCGATTCCCACCTACATCCCGGTGGACCGCGCCCCCGACGGGTACATGCGCCTCTTGTACGGCCGTTCGCCGGTCCACACCTTCAACCGCAGCCAGAACAACGCCTGGCTGATGGCGGAAAACGACAGTAACCCGGTGTGGATCAACGACCAGCTGGCCGCCAAGCTTGGCCTCAAGGAGGGCGATACCGTCTCCCTGGTCAACCAGGACGGGGTCAAGTCACGGACCACCACCACGGTCAAGATTACCCCCGGTATCCGCCAGGATTGCGTCTACATGTACCACGGCTTCGGTTCCATGAACCCTGAACTGACGCTGGGCGTGGGCAAGGGTGTCGATGATTGCAGCCTGATCACCAAGCTCGCGGTCGATCCGGAAACCGGCGCCCATGGCATGCGCAACAACTTTGTCAAACTCGTGAAAGTCAGCTGACCTTGGGCATGATCCCGCAACCGTCAGACACGACCACCTCTGAAGGAGAGTACCTATGCAATATGGCATGATTATCGATGTCGACAGGTGCGTGGGCTGTCATGCCTGCGTCATCGCCTGCAAGGCTGAGTGGGAGGTTCCCGCCCAGTTTGACCGCAACTGGGTCCACCGCTTGGGACCGAGCATGACCTCAAGCGGCATGGCCGCTACCTACTATCCCGGCCTGTGCAACCACTGCAACGAGCCCCCCTGCGTGCCGGTCTGTCCGGCCGACCCGGTCAACATGACCTTCAAGGACGCCAAAACCGGCAAGACCGTGACCATGGAAGTGGGCGCCACCTGGAAAGACCCGTTCAACGGCACTGTTCAGGTCGACCGCGAGCGCTGCATCGGTTGCGGCGCCTGCCGTGACGCCTGCCCGTACAACGCCCGCTATGTCGACGAAAGCCTGAAAGACGACAACAGCCTCGGCAAGGTCGACAAGTGCACCTACTGCATGCCGCGCGTGGCCGAGGGCCTGGAACCAGCCTGTGTTCAGACCTGTCTGGCCCGCGCCCGCATCTTCGGCGACCTCGACGATCCCAACTCGGAAGTGGCCAAGTATGTGGCCAAGGGTGCGGTGGGCCTGACCTCCAAAGCAGTGCAGATCGGGCCCAATGGCAAGTACTACGGCAGCAAGAAGGGCGACATGGAACTGCTGATGCAGGCCGCCCCCCAGGAAATGCCCAAGGTGGCCCTGCGCCGCGGCTTGCTGACCAAGATGTCGCTGACCGCCAAGAATCAAGTCAAAGATCTCGGCCTGCTCGGCCTGGCCGGCGGCCTGTTGGTCAAATCGCTGCAGAACGACGAAAAATAATTTTTTACCGAGATCTCAATCTGATCGCTCCCCTGTCGCTGTCCGGCGGCAGGGGATTTTTTATGACCACGCAACAGGCTGCCCACGCTGAACCGTTGTTTCAACGTATGACTTTTTAAAGCGATTCTGCTACAATGGCCATTCGCTGAGCGGCAAATCCGACCATCCGCTTGTGTTCCGGGCGCTTCCTGCCGAAGAAAACACATGGACAAGCAATCTCCGATCCCACACAGCCCTGCCGAGGAATCGGCGCCGACCGTTGTCCCACCGGCGCCCAACGCCCTCAAACGGCCGCCCCTTGCCCACGACTGGCAGCAGAGTTCCCAGCCTGTTTTCGTCATCGAGGATTCCTTTTACCGGTCGCGGACCCCGCCCCGCCCGGTCCATTGGTCGATTGCCTGGTCGGATCTGATGATGACCATGTTTATCCTCTTTCTCACCCTCTTCGCCCACCTTCGCACCCACGAGGAGATCCTTGCCCATGGCAAACCCAACAAGGTGGCCGATGAAACCATGCCGGTGCAGACCGACCAGACGCCGTCCGCCTTGGTCTTTCACCCTATCTCCCAGGATGTTTCCCTGACCATTGCCGATGACGCCAAGGACATTATTCCTCCGCAACGCGAACAGGAAGGCGCCGACGTGCTCATCCGTCATACACTGACCGAGGAGAAGCCGCAGCCCGAGTCGTTGGCCCCGATACCCCAGCTGCCGCAGCAGCCTTCTGCTCCGCAGTCGGCAAACCAGACGGCAGCCTCCCCCGCGCAGCCCCTTCCACCCGCCCCCGTCCCCGAGGAGAAGAAGCAGGAAGAGCTGATCACCAAGATCTATGACCTGTCCAAGGTAGCCCTGGAAAAGGAGCAGCTGGATCGTTTCGCCTCGGTGGAACTGGTGCCGGACAAGACCATGCGCATCATCCTCACCGGCGACCTGCTATTTGCCTCCGGTCAGGCGGAACTCACTCGCGAAGCCCTTGTTTCCCTGAAAAAAATATCGGCCCTCATCAAAACCACCCCCTACATGATCAACGTCATCGGTCATACCGACGACCGTCCGGTGAAGAATGCCCGCTTCCCCTCCAACTGGGAACTGTCGCTGGCTCGAGCCGGGCGGGTGGCCCGGTTTCTCATCGAGGATACCGGACTGCCGGCCACCCAGTTCAGTGTTTCCGGCTACAGCTCCTTCCGGCCTCTTAAGCCCAACACCAGCGAAGACAATCGCAAGATCAACCGGCGGGTGGAGCTCGTGCTGTCCAAGGAATTGCCGCAGGCCCAAGCCGCCATGCCCGCCAACCTTCAATAAACGGGTTTTCCAGCCATGAAACGACAAAACCTGATCGGCCTGCTGTTGTGCAGCCTTCTCTTTTTCGGTGGATTCCTCATCAAAGGCAATCTCAGCCTCTATTTCAACATTGCCAGCCTGATGATCGTGGCCGGCGGCAGCGCCATCGCCGCCCTGCTCAGCTTTCAGCTCGAACGGTTGCGGATCGTGCTGCGGGTGGTGCGCGCCTCGTATCGCAGCCGGCTCAAATCCGAGGCAGAGATCGTCGATATCCTGATCAACCTGGCGATCAAATCGCGGATGGAGGGAATCCTGTCGCTGCAACAGGACGAAAACGAGACCTCGATCCATTTCCTCCGCCGGGGGTTGGGGTGCCTGGTGGACAACTACGAACCGCAGCAGATCCGCGACATCCTCAACACCGAGATGTATTTCTTCAAGCTGCGCCGCGAGGATTCGGAACGGGTGCTGCGCACCATCGCCGATTTCTGCCCGGCCTTTGGCATCGTCGGCTCGGTGGCCGGCCTGATTCCCATGCTGGCGGGCATCGACGACACCGGCATCATCCTCAAGACCGTGCCCCTGGCCCTGACCTCGATCCTCTATGGCCTGATCCTGCCCAATTTCTTCTTCATCCCCTTTGCCGCCAACCTGCGCGAACGGACCAATCAAGAGTTGCTGTTGCAGAAGATCATCATGGAGGGAATCATCGCCATTGAAAGCGAACTCAATCCCACCGTGCTCCGCACCAAACTGCTCTCCTTCCTCACCCCCTCCGATCGCAAGGCCGACCTAGTGCCGCTGTCGCGCATTCAGGAACGGTTCCACATCCGGCTGGACGCCACCGAACCCGATGACCGCGACGAGCCGCAGGATCGGCCGGGACCGGCTGTTTTCTAGCCTGGCTGCCCCCTCGCTCCGCGCCTGAAAAACAGGGGTGCAAAAAGCCGCCGGTCGTGTACTATACGGCCTGCCAGCGGGTTTTCCACCGCCCGGTCCAGCAAATCAACCTATTGTTTTCAATCAAAAAAGAAAAGAAGAGGTTCCCCATGCGATCTCCCATCCTCCCTGCCCTGCTCTGCGCGCTTGTACTCTATGGCTGCGGGGCAACCACGGTCAAGTCGCTGGTCAAGGATCAAGGGGCCGTGCAGATGACCGGGCACGAGGTATTGCGCCTGGTCAAGGGCAATACCTTGGCGCTCCACTCGTTCAGCGACGACGTCCAGCTCTATTTCGATCCTGCGGGCAAAATCTTCGCCAAGGGCGTCTCTACCGACAAAGACAAGGGGAGCTGGGATGTCAGCGAGAACGGCGAACTCTGCATGCGCATGGAAAAATGGTGGTACAGCGACCTGCGCTGCTTCACCGTCTACCACATCGGCGACATGGATAAGGTCCGTCTGGCCAATACCAGCGGCGTGCTCCAGTATTCGGCCGAGCAGACGGAGGGTGACAGCAAGGGATTGTACAGCGGCATGGACAAGAAAAAGAAGAGTCTGCGCCGCTCGATCCGGAACGAGGCCGACACGCAGCAGCCCAGCACCAGTCTGAGCGCGTCGCCCAGCAAGGCAACCACCCCAACGCTGATCGAGGAACCACGGCCGAGCGCTCATCATGGCGGCAAGGACACCGGGGTCATGGTGGAATACATGGCCAAGGACTGCCCAGGCTGCGACCTGGCCGGGGTCGATCTCGGCCGCGCTGAACTGATCGACGCCAAACTGGCCGGTGCCGACCTCCACGGTGCCAACCTGAGCATGGCCAATCTCCGCCGGGCCGATCTCAAGAAAGCCAACCTGCAAAAGGCCGTCCTTACCTACGCCAATCTTCCCGGTGCCGACCTCCGCGGCGCTGACCTGCGCGGCGCCTCGCTCAAGGGAGCCAATCTCATCAAGGCCGACCTCACCGGGGCCAGGCTCGAAGAGGCCGATCTGACCGAGGTGCTCAAGGAAGGGGCGAAAGGGCTGAAGTAGGGGTGTAGGTGGGGAGTCTGTTAGCCTTTGGGTTGAGGCGCTATCCCCCCTCCCTCTTCATTGATCGCGCTAATCGTTCCCTCGCTGGAGCGGGGGAACGATCAACTTGCTCTATTTTTTAAACATTTAGGAATGGCGGGCAAGCAAAAGACATTTCCCTTTCACCATGATGCCCTTATCTAAATGGAATGGATTCAATTTATAGCTGGTATCGGGATTGGTACACTCGGTGCGAAGTTGCTCGACATTATCTTGTTACAGAGGCGTATCGAGAAGGCCGAACAAAGGACTTGGCTACGAGAGAAAAGGCTGGAATCATTTGCAGAAGTGATAAAAGAATTCCTGTCTTTCGGTCTTCACGCAAGTAAGACGCGAACAGGATTTCAGAGTTACGGTTTGATCTCTAAAGCACTGCTACTTATCGACGACGGCAAACTGGTAGACCGAATTGACCAGTTTGTGGTCAACATGGATCACATGAACAGTTTAACCGATTCAAAAAATGCTGAGGACAAGATCAAAGGTGAACAACTTTATATAACTTTAACTGAGGAGTCACGAGAGATCACAAAAATTCTTCGAGGAATCATTCTTTCTGATCGTGTCTAAACTTATATGCCTTCCAATCGATGTGATTCGTCTCGATGAACTCACAGCGAACGCCTCCTCTTTTCTTAAAAACATAATTATCCCAATAAAAAATACGCTAGTCTCATGCCCACACCCTTCATTCATCTTCACGTCCACTCCCAGTACTCCATGCTCGACGGCGCCATCCGCGTCTCCGACCTGATCGACACCGCCAAGGAATTCGGCATGGAGGCGGTGGCCCTCACCGACCACGGCGCCATGTACGGGGCGCTGGAATTCTATGAAAAGGCCAAGAAAGCGGGCATCAAGCCCCTGGTCGGCTGCGAGTTCTACCTGGCGGAAAACGGCATGGAAATCCATGACCGCAGCGCCGGCCACAACTTCCATCTGGTGGCGCTCGCCATGAACGAGGCCGGCTACGGCAACCTGATGAAGCTGGCCTCCCTGGCGCAGACCAAAGGATTCTACTACCGGCCGCGGATCGACCGCCAGACTCTGTATGCCCATCAGGAAGGGTTGATCGTGCTCACCGCCTGCCTCAAGGGCGAGATTCCCTGGCGGCTGACCCACAACGACGAGAACCGTGCCCGCGCCCGCGCTCTGGAACTGCAAAAAGTGTTCGGCGACCGCCTCTATCTGGAGATTCAGGAAAACGGTCTGCCCGAGCAGACCATCGCCAACCAGGGACTGATGGCGCTTGCCAAGGACCTGAATATCAAGCTGGTGGCCACCAACGACTGCCACTACCTGACCAAGGAGGAGTCCTACGCCCACGAGGTGCTGCTGTGCATCCAGACCGGCAAGACCATCAACGACCCCAACCGCTTCCGCTTCAACACCAACGAACTCTACTTCAAGTCCGGCGACGAGATGGCCGCCCAGTTTGCCTACTGCCCCGAGGCGATCAGCAACACCCTGGAGGTGGCCGAGCGGTGCAACCTGGAACTGAGTTTCAAGGAACACTTTTTCCCCATCTTTCCGATCAAGGAAAACGAGACCCTGGAAACGGTCTTCTCCCAGGCCTGTTGGGATGGTTTCCAGCAGCGGCTCGACCACATGCGCGAGATGGGCCCGGTCAGCGCCGAGACCGAGAAGACCTACCGCGACCGGCTGGAATACGAGATCGATGTTATCCAGGAGATGGGGTTTGCCGGCTACTTCCTGATCGTGGCCGATTTCATCAACTGGGCCAAGAAACAGAAAATTCCGGTGGGGCCGGGCCGCGGCTCGGGCGCGGGCAGCCTGGCCGCCTACTGCATGGCGATCACCGACATCGATCCCATTCCCTATGGCCTGCTGTTCGAACGCTTTCTCAACGTCGAGCGGGTGTCCATGCCCGACTTTGACGTCGACTTCTGCAAGGAGCGGCGCGACGAGGTCATCGACTACGTCCGCCAGCGCTACGGCGGCGACGATTATGTGGCCCAGATCGTGGCCTATGGATCGATGAAGGCCCGGGCCGTGCTGCGCGACGTTGGCAGGGTGCTCGATATCCCCCTGCCGGTGGTGGACCGGATCGCCAAGCTGGTGCCGGAGGAATTGAAAATCACCCTGAAGAAGGCGATCGAAAAGGAGCCCCGACTGCGCGAGGCGATGAAGGACGACGAGGTCCGCGAACTGCTGACCATCGCCCAGACCCTGGAGGGGCTGGCCCGGCACAAGTCGACCCATGCCGCCGGGGTGGTCATCTCGCCCAAACCGATGGTCGAGTACCTGCCGGTGTGCATCGGCCCCAACAAGGAGATCCTGACCCAGTACGACATGAAGTACACCGAGAAGACCGGACTGATCAAGTTCGACTTCCTCGGGCTGAAGACCCTGACCGTGATCGACCGGGCCCTGAAACTGATCGCCTATGACGTGGGCAAGGAAGTTGACCTGCGCAAGATTCCCATGGACGACCCCAAGACCTACAATCTGCTCTGCCGGGGCGACAGCCTGGGGGTGTTCCAGTTGGAAAGCGACGGCATGCGCGAGCTCTTGATCAAGATGCAGCCGGAGCAGTTCACCGACCTGATCGCCCTGGTCGCCCTGTACCGGCCGGGCCCACTCGACTCGGGTATGGTCGATACCTTTGTCGAGACCAAACACGGCCGCCGGCCCGCCGACTACCCCCTGCCGCAGATCAAGTCGGTCCTCCAGGAGACCTACGGCGTGATCGTCTACCAGGAGCAGGTGATGAAGATCTCCAATATCCTGGCGGGCTATAGCCTGGGTGATGCCGATATTCTCCGCCGCGCCATGGGCAAGAAGATCCCCGAGGTCATGGAGAAGGAGCGCGGCAAGTTCATGGCCGGGGCCAAGGTCAACAACATCCCCGAGGACAAGGCCACCTACATTTTCGACCTGATGGCCAAGTTTGCCGGTTACGGCTTCAACAAATCGCACTCGGCGGCCTACGCCCTGGTGGCCTATCAGACCGCCTATCTCAAGGCCCACTATCCGGCTCAATTCCTGGCCGCCCTGCTCTCCTGCGACTACGACAACACCGACAAGGTGGTCAAGTACATCAACGAGTGCCGCCAGAACAAGATCGAGGTCCTGCCGCCGGACATCAACGAATCGTTCAACGATTTCACGGTGATCAACGACCGTGTTCGCTTTGGCTTGGCAGCGGTCAAGAACGTCGGCGGCGCGGCCCTTGATTCGATCCTGGCCGAGCGGGAAGCGGGCGGGCCATACCGGTCCCTGAGCGATTTCTGCAGCCGGGTGGACAGCTCTAAGGTCAATCGCAAGGTGATCGAGAGCCTGATCAAGGCCGGGGCCTTCGACTCGATGAGCGGACGCCGCGCCCAGTACATGGCCATGCTCGACCAGTGTCTCGACCGGGCCAAGGCGGCCCAGCGCGACCGGATGAGCGGCCAGATGAATTTGTTTGCCATCGGGCAACCAGCGTCGAAACAGGCGGAGGCAACGGAGGTCGAACTGCCCGCCGATGTCGAGGAGTGGCCGGAACTGGAACGGCTGGCCGCGGAAAAGGAAACGGTCGGCTTTTTCCTCACCGGTCATCCCCTGGAAGGGGTGATGGAGGATCTGCGCCGGGCGGTGGACACTGACATCGCCGGGGTGGAAAAGCTGCGCGAAGGCCAGGCAGTGCGTATCGGCGGCCTGATCGCCAGTTACAAGGAGCACAAATCGAAAAAAGGCGACCGCATGGCCTTCACTACCCTGGAGGATATGAGCGCCAGCATCGAGGTGATCGTCTTTCCCTCGACCTTTGCCGAATGCGCCGAGCTGCTGACCAGCGAGCAGCCGCTGGTGGTGCTGGGCACGGTGCAGCAGGGGGAACGAGGCGCCAAGGTGGTGGCCCAGGAGGTCAAGACCCTGACCGGGGCACTGGAGCACTATACCGAGCGAGCGGTGATCACTCTGCGGGCGGCGGCGACCTCACGCCAGCACATGCTGGAACTCAAAGAACTGCTTTACCAGCACCACGGGGCCACGCCGGTCATGCTCACCCTGCATTTCGACAATCGGGGCGAGGTCGACATTCAGGTGCTCAAGGATATGAGCATCCGCCCTTCCTCCGACCTCTTTCACAAGATCACCCGGCTCTGCGGCCCCCGCTCGCTGGCGGTGCAGATGCGCAAACCCGAGGTGCAGCCGCGCCGCAACGGCAACGGCCGCGGAGGCAACGGCCACTAGGAAGGTTGGAAGGGATCACCCGGCAGACACGAAGGGTTGCCGGGTCTGCGAGAGGTTGTTCAGGAACGCAACAACGCCAGCGCACCGCGCACAATGCCCTCGGCGTCGATCCCCGCATTGTGCCACAAGGTGGCTTGCGGGCCATGCTCGATGAAAGTGTCCGCATAGCCGAGCATCGTGCACGGCAGCGACAGGCCCTGTTGATGGAGCAGTTGCAGCACACCGCTGCCGAACCCACCTTGAACGGTGTTGTCTTCGATGGTGACGACCCGGCCCGTCTGTGCGGCCCAAGTGGCGATCAATTCGCTGTCCAGCGGCTTGACAAAGCGCGGATTGAGCACTGCCGCGCTGACTCCCTGTTCCTCAAGAAGCTCCGCTGCCGCGAGTGCGGGATACACCCGGTTGCCCACGGGCAGGAGCAACACATCCGTGCCCTGCCGGAGGAGTTCCCCCTTGCCGATTTCCAGCGCCGCAAACGACGGCGCAAGCGGCACCCCTTCGCCGCTGCCGCGGGGATAGCGCAACACCACCGGGCCGCTGTGGGTCAGCGCCGTGTAGAGCATTTGTTGTAGTTCGTCCTCGTCCTTGGGCGCCATCACCGTCAGGTTGGGTATGAAGCGCAGGAAAGACAGGTCGAAGACACCATGATGGGTGGGACCATCGGCCCCGACCACGCCGCTGCGGTCCAGGGCGATGGTCACCGGCAGGTTGGGCAGGCAGACGTCGTGGATCAATTGATCCAGAGCCCGTTGCATGAACGAGGAGTACACGGCAAAGAAGGGACGCAAGCCTTCCAAGGCCAAGCCGGCGGCAAAGGTGACCGCATGCTGTTCGGCGATACCGACGTCGAAAAACCGGTCGGGAAATTCTGTGGCAAAGGGAAGTAGGCCGGTACCGCCCGGCATGGCGGCGGTGATCGCCACCACCCGCTTGTCCTGCCGGGCCAGCCGACAAAGCGTATCGCCGAACACCTTGGTGTAGGAAATGGCGGCGTTCTTGTTCTTTTTCGGCGTGCCGGTGGCCACGTCGAACGGACCGACGCCGTGGTAGTCGCCGGGATGGGTTTCAGCCGGCTTGTAGCCCTTGCCCTTGGTGGTGATCACATGCACCAGCACCGGACCATGGCTGTGATCGCGGACGTTTTCCAGGGTGGCGATCAAATCTTCCAGTTCATGACCGGGAATCGGGCCGATATATTTGAACTTCAACGCCTCGAACAGCATGCCCGGGGTGAAAAAACCCTTGAGGCTTTCTTCGCTCTTGCGCAGCACGGTCAAGATATTCTCGCCCACCGAGGACAGGGCCATCAACCGGTCCTCGATATGATCGCGCAGGCGGCGGATGGTCTTGCCCGTCAGTTTGCGGCTGAGAAAACTGGACAGGGCGCCAACGTTTTTCGAGATCGACATCTCGTTGTCGTTGAGGATCACGACCAAATTACGGCCCAGATCGCCGGCATGATTGAGGCCTTCAAAGGCCATGCCCGCGGTCATCGAGCCGTCGCCGATGATCGCCACCACCCGGCTGTCGTCTTCCTGCATTGCCTTGGCCGCTGCCATGCCCAGTCCGTAGGAAATCGAGGTGGAACTGTGTCCGGCTTCCACCGTATCGTATCCGCTTTCGCCCCGCTTGGGAAAACCACTCAACCCTTTGTACTGACGGAGGGTGGCGAAACGGTCCCGCCGGCCGGTCAGCAATTTGTGGGCATAGGCCTGGTGGCCCACATCCCATATCAATCGGTCGCGCGGCGTATCAAACACATAATGGAGGGCCATGGTCAATTCGACCACCCCAAGACTGGGGGCGAGATGGCCGCCGGTTTCGGCCACGGTGGCGATGATGGTTTCCCGCAGTTCCTGGGCAAGCAGTTCCATCTGCGGCAGGCTGAGGCGGCGCAGATCACGGGGGGAATCAATGGTGGCCAGCAGGGAACTGGTCCGGTCTGTCGGGGAATCCACAATGAGCATGATTATTTCTTACGGTCGACAATGAAGTTGGCCAGATTCCTGAGCGGATCGGCCTGGTGGTCAAAGGCGGCAAGGGCGGCGATGGCCTCTTGCACCGCTTCCCTGGCCATGGTGCGCGAGGTTTCCTTGCCAAAAAGCGAAGGATAGGTGACTTTGTCGGATTTGAGGTCGCTGCCCGCTGGTTTGCCCAACTGTTCGGTGGTGGCCTCGACATCGAGCAGATCGTCGACGATCTGAAAGGCCAGACCGATGTTGTCGCCATAGGTTTTCAGGGCAGTCTCCTGCTCGGCACTGGCGCCGGCAACCATGGCGCCGCTCAGCACCGAGGCGGTGATCAGCGCGCCGGTCTTGCTGCGGTGGATGGTGCGCAGCATTTCGTAGCCCACCTGCTGCCCCTCGTAGATCATGTCCAGCGATTGGCCGCCGACCATGCCCAGCGGGCCGGCCGCCCGGGCAATGGTCTGGATGATGCGAATCCGGGCCGCGTCGTTGATGTCAGCGGACGCCTGGCTGCTAAGCAGGTCAAAGGCAAAAGTGAGCAGGCCGTCGCCGGCGAGAATGGCCGCCGCCTCGCCAAAAACTGTGTGATTGGTCGGTTTGCCCCGGCGCAGGTCATCGTCGTCCATGGCCGGCAGGTCGTCGTGAATGAGAGAGTAGGTATGGATGCACTCCAGGGCACAGGCCACGGACAGGGCACGCTGACGGGTCGCCTCGCCGCTGTCCACGGCCTCGGCACCGGCCAGACAGAGAATGGGCCGAATCCGTTTGCCGCCGACAAAGAGGCTGTAGCGCATCGATTCGATGTGCTGGCTGAAATCACCGGCAGGTTTGAGCATCAGCGCGGCCAGCTGATCCTCCACCCGCTGCCGCTGATCATTCAGATAGGTTGCGATCTCCACCGTCTTCCTCGGGAAACGGCACGGCCGCCAGCTCGCCATCCTTTTTCAGCAGCAGTTCGACCTGCCCTTTGGCCTCGTCGAGCTTGCCGCTGCAGAATTGCACCAGCGCCATGCCTTCGTTGAATTTTTCCAGACTCTTTTCCAGGCTGAGATCGCCGGCTTCCAGCTCATCGGTGATCTGCTCCAGTCTGGCGAGCGCGTTTTCGAAGGTCTTTTTTGCCATACAACGGCTCCGTCGGCCTGAACTGAGAACGATTTTATTTGCCGAATACATCGAGCAAGGGTAATCGTCTATACTAAACACTCTCCCCGCGGGTTTCAACATCTCTTTGGCAATGACAGATCTGGTCGAACGATTCGTCCGCTGGCTGCTGGTGGAAAAAGGCTACTCGCCCCACACCGCCGACGGGTATCAGCGAGATCTCCTCGAATTTCAGCGGTTTTGTGGCGGTGTGCTCTCGCCCGAATCAATCACCTCCTCCCTGGTGCAAGCCTTTGTCGGCTCGCTCTACGCCAGCAACGCCAGTGCCTCGGTAGCGCGGAAATTGTCGGCGCTACGGACCTTTTTCCGCTTCCTCCTTCGCGAGAAGGTGATCGAATCCGATCCCGTGGCCGGCATCGTCGGCCCGAAACTCGGCCATGCCCTGCCCGCCTTCCTCACCGTGGACGAGGTATTCAGCCTGCTGGAAACGCCGGCGACCTCGGACCGTTACTGGCGCCGCGACCGAGCGGTGATGGAGGTGCTTTACGCCACTGGCATGCGGGTTGCCGAGTTGGTGGGCTGCAACCGCGAGGATGTCGACCTGGCGGCCGAGATGGTCCGGGTGCGAGGCAAGGGCCGCAAGGAGCGGCTGGTCCCCTTCGGTCGGGCTGCCCATGAAGCCCTGGAACAGTACCTGCCCGAACGCGAAGCGCTGTGCATCGCCCGTGTGCAGCGGGGACGGGAACCCGAGCAACGCGCCCTTTTCCTCAATGGTCGGGGTACCCGGCTGTCGGCCCGTAGCGTCGAGCGCTCCATCCAGACCTACGCTCTCCGGGCCGGCATCGGTGTCACGGTCACCCCCCATGCCCTGCGCCATTCCTTTGCCACCCACCTGCTGGAAATGGGCGCCGACCTGCGCACCGTTCAGGAGCTGCTCGGCCACGTCAGCTTGTCGACCACCCAGAAATACACTCACATCAACATCGATCACCTGGCCAAGGTCTACGACCAAGCCCATCCCCAGGCCCAAAAAAAACAGCCATGACCGCCAGGGCCAATGAAAACCGCCCCGGGGATTGACGGTCTGTCCCATCATGGTTACACATCAACCCCAACTTCGTCTTGTTTGAACCCTTATCCCATCACAGCTATGCAGACACCGAAAATCCGCTCCACCACCATTCTTGCCGTGCGCCACCAGGGCCGGGTCGTTGTTGCCGGCGACGGTCAGGTGACCCTGGGGACCACCGTGATCAAACATCAGGCGCGCAAGGTCCGGCGCCTCTACCACGACCAGGTGATCACCGGTTTTGCCGGCTCCACCGCCGATGCGTTTACCCTGTACGACCGGCTGGAGCAGAAGCTGGAGCAGTACAACGGCAACCTGATGCGGGCTGCGGTCGAGTTGGCCAAGGACTGGCGCATGGATAAAATGCTGCGCCGTCTGGAGGCCATGCTGATCGCCGTGGATGCCAAGCACTCCCTTCTGCTTTCCGGCACCGGTGACGTCATCGAAGCTGACGACGGCATTCTCGCCATCGGTTCCGGCGGCCCCTATGCCCAAGCTGCGGCCAAGGCTCTGGTGGCCCATTCGTCGCTTGACGCCGAAGCCATTGCCCGCACCGCCCTAGAAATCGCCGGCTCGATCTGCGTCTACACCAACACCAATATCGTTGTCGAAAGTATATGAAAGGCATCAATTCGCTCACCCCCAAGGAAACCGTCGCCGAACTCGATCGCTACATCATCGGCCAGTCGGAGGCCAAGCGTTCGGTGGCCATCGCCCTGCGCAACCGCTGGCGGCGGCAGCAGGTTCAGCCGCCACTGCGCGAGGAGATTGCGCCCAAGAACATCATCATGATCGGTCCGACCGGCGTGGGCAAGACCGAGATTGCCCGGCGGCTGGCGCACCTGGCCCAGAGCCCCTTCCTCAAGGTCGAGGCCTCCAAGTTCACCGAGGTCGGCTATGTCGGCCGCGACGTCGAGTCCATGATCCGCGATCTCACCCAGTTGGCAGTCAACATGGTGACCAAGGAGGAGGAAGCTGGAGTCCAGGAAAAGGCGGCTGCCCTCGCGGAGGAACGGCTTTTGGATTTGCTGCTGCCCCGCACTCCGGGCCATGGGACGGGCTCATCAACCCCGACAGCTTCCAATGTGATCTCGCTGGGCTACGACGGCGCCGAAGGCCGGCAGGAGGAACTGCGCGGTCAGACCACCCGGGAGCGGTTTCGGGAAATGCTGCGCCGGGGCGAGTTGGACGACCGGGTGGTCGAGCTGTCGGTGTCGGCCGGCGGCGGCACTCCGGTGGTGGAGGTCTTTTCCGCTTCCGGCATGGAGGAAATGCAGAACTCGCTTCAGGAGGCCTTTTCCAAGTTCTTTCCCAAGAAGAAACAGGCCAAGAAAATGAAGGTGCCCCAAGCCCTGGAATTTCTCAAGCGGGAAGAAGCCGAGCGGCTGGTGGACACCGAGAGCGTCACCGAAAAGGCCATCCGCCGCACCGAGCAATCGGGCATCATCTTCCTCGACGAGATCGACAAGATCGCCTCGCGCGGCGGCACCGGTTCCGGCTCGCCCGATGTCTCCCGCGAGGGGGTGCAGCGCGACCTGCTGCCCATTGTCGAAGGCACCACCGTCACCACCAAGTATGGGCCGGTCAAGACCGACCACATCCTGTTCATCGCCAGCGGCGCCTTCCACCTGTGCAAGCCCTCGGACTTGGCCCCCGAACTCCAGGGCCGTTTTCCCATCCGGGTCAATCTCCATGCCCTTGGCGAGGAGGAATTTTTCCGCATCCTCACCGAACCGAGAAACGCGTTGATCAAACAATACACAGCTCTCCTGGCCACCGAGGATATCCGCCTGGAATTCGAGGAGGAGGCCATCCGGGAGATGGTAAGGATCGCGGTCCAGGTCAATCAAAAGACCGAGGACATTGGTGCCCGCCGGTTGCACACGGTCATCGAACGGGTACTCGACGAACTTTCCTTTGATGCCCCGGACCGAGACGACCTCGCCTTCACCGTCACCGCCGACTATGTGCGCCGGCAACTGACCGACATCTCGGAGAACGAGGATCTCAGCCGCTATATTCTCTGATCCGCAGGTGCGAACCATGCAGCATTCCATTGATCCTGAGCTGAACTACTGTCCCCGCTGCCATGATGAGTATCGGCCGGACATTCAGAGATGTGCTGCCTGCGGGGTAGCCTTGCAGAACGGCGCGCTGGTGCTGGCACAAATGGAGGCTCAAAAACACAAGACCACACGGTCCCTGAAAATTGAGGCCGACGAACCGTTGCTCGCTGTCCGCAAAGGAACGGTGGCGCAGATCAAGGAACTACAAACCCGCCTCATGCAGCGGGGGCTTCCCTCCCTGGCGATCAAGGAGGGCGCAGGCGGCTGCGGTTGCCGCGGGACCGAGCTGGTGCTCCAAGTACGGGAGAGCGATCTGCCGGAGGTCATGGCGGTCCTTGAGGAGGAGTACCGCCAAAGCACGGGACTTGACGACCACGATACCCGCTTTGCCGGAGCAGTCTACGACACCCAGGCTGCCGAGGCGGTCTGCCCGGCCTGCGGGCACCGCTTTTCAACCACGGCGACCGTCTGTCCCGGTTGCGGTCTCTGTTTTGTCTGAAGCAGGGAGGCCCCTCTTTCTTCGAGTGCATGCCACTGTCTCTTCCCCAAACAGCCTGGCCGCTTGACGGTGGCCGCGCCTCTGTTTTACAATATAAAAATAATATTGAACGGGGTTTGTGCACAATACGGTTCCTGGGCACACTCACTTCTATCGCACGTATCGGAACAACAGCCCCATGGGTAGAGCTTCAGCTGTCATCACCCTGACCACGGATTTTGGCCTGCTCGACCCGTATGCCGGCCAACTCAAGGGCGCGCTGCTCACCGGCTGCCCCGACGCCACCATTATCGACATCACCCATGCCATTCCCGCCTGGGATGTGGTCACCGCCGCCGTGACCATCCGGACAAGTTACGCCTTTTTCCCCCGCGGTACAGTCCATCTGATCGTGGTCGATCCGGGGGTGGGCAGCCAGCGCGCAATCCTCGCCGCTACAGGAGGCGGCCATTTCTTCGTAGCCCCGGACAACGGGATCCTCTCGCTGCTGGTGCTCGATCACAAGATCGAAACCATCCATCGAGTGGAGCATCCCGATTTCTTTGCCGCTGGCGTCAGCCCGACCTTCCATGGCCGTGACATCATGGCCCCGGTGGCAGCGGCCCTCGCCCAAGGAACCCGCCTGGATCATGTTGGCCCGCCGCTGGCCCCTGCGGACATCAAGATGGCGATCGTGCCGGCAACCGTTGCGGCGGCCGGCTGCCTCCAGGGGCAGGTGTTACGCATCGACCATTTCGGCAATGTACGCACTTCCATCCGGGCTGGCGGCGGCCGATTCGATCCCACGTGCTTCGGTTTTCTCGAGATCGGCGATCAGCAGATTGCCCAGCTGGTCAGAACCTACAACGAAGCACAGAGCGGAACCCTGTTCGTCCTTATCGACAGTTCCGGCTATCTCGAGATCGCCGCCAACCAGGCGAGCGCCGCCCAAATGATAGGTTGCTCGGTTGGCGATCCGATCACCGTCCATCTCGTTCAAAAATAAGCCTGGATGCCCCCTATCGCATGCCAACCAGCTGGAATCCACCCTTTTTCGGCTCTCCTGTATATCGTGGTCATTTTTTCCCTTGATTCGCGGACAGCTAATCGGCGACGCGACTGATCAAAAAAAAACGGCTCATCTTTCTTGATGAGCCGTTTCTTCACGCTTACCCAATCCGGTTCAATGAAAACCGAAGGTTGACGCGGGTATCTGTCAGGCGTTTTCGAATATTTCGTATCGGGTTGGTTCTCCGAGCAGTTTATCGATCTGTTCTTGCAGATCAATCCGCTCCTTGCTTAACGTCCATTGCCGCCAGTCATCAAGCGACTGCCAGGTGCTGATAACCATGCTCACGCCCGGTTCATCAACCCGGGTAAACGATTCTCCCGAAATATAGCCCGGCTGGTTGAGTGTTAACGCACGCATTTTGCGGAGCAATTTATCCAGCTCCGGAACCTTGTTTTCCGCCACCTTCCTCTTGATCAAAACCTTGACAGCCATGTGTTCCTCCTTGTGTTGTGATGTAAGTTGACAGGACGTACATGAACAACCGGACAGCGAACAACGTGTTACAGAATTATTATATGCATCCGTTACGCAGGAAGCAATTAAATGTGCTGATGGATTGGAAAAATGATGATGCCTCACACTGCGCCCAAATAAAATCGACCAAGCCCGCCTTGGACGAAGACGCCATCCAAGCTCTCTCCCTCGAACGGGTCGAACATAACGAAGTTCCCCTGGGTGCCGTGACGGTATCCGGAAACCGGCTGATCCAAGGGGACCAACCGGTTCTGCGGCGTGTCGTGTGCGCAATCAGCTCTGGCGAATGGGATTGATGACGATATTCACCCGGCGATTCATGGCATCGCTGGAGGAAATCGGTTGCGACTCGCCATACCCGACCGCTTCGATTCGACTAGGATTGACTCCCTGCTGGGCCAACGCGTTTTTCACTGCCATAGCCCGCCGTTCCGACAGTTGCTGATTGTACTGATCCGACCCGCGTGCATCAGTATGCCCCTCAACACGAATGGTGGTTTGCGGATAGTTATTCAGAACATTGGTGATCCGATTAAGTTCGTTATACGCACCGGGCTTAAGCTGTGAGGAATTGGTATCAAAGAACATATCGCTCTTGAACGTAGCGGTGAGCACATCCTGATCGCGCCTGATACTGGCCGCTTCGGACTGGGCCATGGCATCGCGCAGAGCCCGCTCCTGATTGTCCATGTAGGCTCCGATCTGGTTGCCGGCGAGACCGCCCAAGGCCGCGCCGATACCGGCGCCAACCAAGGTACTGGTGGTATTGTGGCCAATAGCCTGCCCCAGCAACGCCCCCACACCAGCCCCGACGCCAGCGCCCACGGCGGTTCCTGTCTGTTGATTGGTGGCGCAGGCGGTCAACATGGTGGCCAGCGCAATACCGGTGGAAATCCTCATCAAGCGATTCATAGTCACTCCTTATAGTTGGTTTGTGTTGAGTTAGCCTTTGGACAAGCAATCATGTCTTGCAATAAGATTCTTCGAATAGCGAATCAACCCATTACCATTAATTTATATCACTTTACAGGGGATTCAGAAGTAAAAAGCCACCCCTTGAACGAATTCGTCGGGCAACAATGCATTCAACGAATATCCGCTTTGGAGCGACACGACTAGCAGGCTGTTGAAAAAGGGACGTAGTCGGGACAAAGTCTCATGGTTTCCGTCTTGCTTGCTTCGTTTGAACCTTCGCCACCGAATAAAGGCAGTTTCAGCCAGCATTAACTTTCTCGCTCTTGATGCAAAATCCTGCCAATTTCACCCCAAAACCGAAAAGTTTCTTGTTTTAGAAATTTGTCCGCAAAATTTTTTCCAGACGTCCACAAATGCCCATAGCGTTTGGAAAAAGTGCCATAAAAGTATCACCATTCCACGCTATTCAAAGTTTCTGGGTTTATGTGCCCCCCTATATTTACAATATACGGGACAGGAGCGGGATAAATTGTCCTAGAAACAAAAAAGCCACTTAGCAAAAACTTGCTAAGTGGCTGATATTACTGGTGAACGAGGCGGGATTCGAACCCGCGACCTTTGGCTTCGGAGGCCTTGCAATTTTACCTCCCTATACAGCTTAATGCAATTTAATTGCATCCCATCTATTTGTTTTTCCGAAACCTATATTTTTTTATTTTCCCTACCTGGCTTCTGAGGTATGTTGTTTTTTAATCAACTGGGGCACAATAGGGGCACAAAATTTTCCGAACATTTGACCCAAAACAATAGGCCAAACCTTGAACAATCGGTCGTAGGTTCGATGATATGGTTTCGAAAAAATACCCGATAAAAAAACACCAAGGCGTTTTCGGCTACGATTCAACCGCCAAAAGGTTCAACGGCAAACCGGATGTTTGCCTGTACATCACATTTAAGGTGGATGGGAAAAAGACGACGGAGAAGGTGGGCTGGTTGTCTGAAGGCTACACCCCACAACTTGCTGCTGAGTTGAGGGCCAAGCGGATTAGGGATGCCCGCCACCATGGAGAAGTCAAAACCAGCCGGGATATTCGAGCGGAACAACAAAAGACCAACCGCACCCTGAAAGAGATCAAGGAACACTATTTCAGCAGCACCAAGGGAGCCGCTATAAAAGGCAAGAAACAGGACCTCAGCCGGTGGGAACATCACCTGGCATTCTTAGAAAAGAAGAGCGTCAAGGAACTTTCCCAACTCGATATAGAGCGGATCAAACGCAATATGAAAGAAGAGGACCTGGCACCGGCTACAATTGACCATGCCTTACGGCTACTCCGTAGGGTCGTCAATCACGGTGCCGAGCATGGTCTGTGTCCCAGCCTAACGTTCAAAATTCAATTCCCCAAAGTTAACAACATCAAAACCGAATTTCTCACCCCGGAGGAATCGGCTCGCCTTATTGAGACCTTGGACACTTGGCCCCGTCAAGATATTGCCCGCATGGTGAAAGTAGCCATGTTTTCCGGTTTGCGGCGTGGAGAACTCTTCCGGTTGAAACGGGAGCATCTTGATTTCTATCATAGCCTGATCACCATCGCCGGCCCCAAGGGCGGCAAGGATGCGACCGTTCCCATGTCACCGCCAGTGCGGGAACTGCTTGAGCAACAACTCACTTTTCTGGAAAAAGAACAGGCCCGCCGGGAAAAACGATACCGCAACACTAGTCAGCCCGCTCCTGATTGGGAAGACCACGGTTACGTCTTCCCCGGTGTCTTAGGCAAACAGCGGGTGGAATGTGGAGCAATCGACCGTATCAAGAAGGCCGCCGACCTGCCCAAACAATTCCGGCCATTTCATGGGCTCCGTCACCATTACGCCGTTCTATTGGCCAGCTCCGGAGAATTTAACCTTGATCAAATTGGCCAGCTCCTCACACACAAAAGCAGCGACATTACTCGTCGCTATGCCCATTTTCTTCCTGAGGCGCAGCAACGGGCAGCGGATCGGGCAGCTGAAATTATTGCAGCTCACACTGCGACAGCCGGCGAAAACAAACAAAAGAAAGTGGTTGACCTGCGTAGAAAGAAATGAATGAGAATGCTTTCCGCCAAACGACCTGCCAAGCTTGTTCTTATCGGGGAATTGATTAATGAGAGGGAAGAATGGAATCGAAAGAATGGCTTAGAGGAGCTTGCTTTGGCAATTTACGATTCCTTGGGCTCGATTCAACAACGGAATCACTTGAAACCTGGAGAAAGCGTATTTCTGAATATATCCGAGAAACAGCCAAGCATATAAAATTCGACTTAAGTGAGTATTCCAACATAGACTTGCCAAGGCGCGTGATTCTTGCCCAACTATCCGTCTTAGCGATCCTTGTATCTAGAGAATTCGATGCTGCTCTGGAGGCCGTAGTTGCTGGAGAATGGGAACAATTTGACCTGCTGTTCGAATCTGAGAAAAAACAGTGTGAGGCTGCAGGAGGGGATTGGCACGACTTCAGAACAAGAGAAGTATTTTTGTGGTGTAGGCACCTTTCACGGTGGGCAGAAGAAACGAGTGAAGGCATGAATGAACCCGTTCGTGAAATCGAGCCCTGGGAGAAACGACTATGGTGTGAGGAAATTGCTCGTTCACTGCCACAGACATCGGCCCCCTTTGAGCAAAAAGAAGGAGCGCATTCTTTTAAACGATTTCGTGGGCGATACAAAGAAGCACGCCGCCTTCATCTCTCTATAGATCCTTTTACTCCCGTCGAAATCGTGACAGAGAAGGTCGCGGAGATAGTAAAACGATATCAAGAGGAAGCTTCAAAGGAGCACATCGACAGCTTTCAGCATGAAATAGAACAAAATGTTCCTGGCATCAACGCTGATATTGTTCAACTCTGGGATAGAGAAGAACGTTTAAACTATGATGATATAAGAAACGCTAAAGGAGTCACGCATAGTAAACTTAAAGATAAAGCAAATGAATTCTTCACTTGGTTAAAAATCTATCACCTTAAAAGACGTAAATACAGCCCGATAGAAATAGCAAAGGAGACAAATTCTCCCAAAGACTGGGCGGCGCATTTGAAAGAAAACAAGATCGATGCATTAAGAAGAGAGCATAACAAAAAGAATAAAAGAGCACAAAAACTGATACAAGCAGCGCTTCAAGGCAAATCACCTTTGACAGCCAGCATTACCTAGCCTCCACCACATCTAGATCGCTAAGCAAAACCCCTATTTTTTGCATTTTTGCATCCTGCCTGCAAAAAAGTTAAAAAAATACCCCTAAAGAGGGCTTTTGCCTCAAGGGCAAAAGCCCTCTTTCATTAAGATTTCAATCAGTTACCTTTCCGTATGCCTACGGGAACAATTTGTATTTGTTCCTCTTGTATTAACTCGCATCGTAAAGGTGACCCATGAAAGATACGATCAGCACAACCAACCCAGCAAGCCAACTTCACTTTTTCGGCCAGGTCCGGACCATGGCCGACTTTCCCCCGCATGAGCAGGCCAGGTTAACCCAAAGCGGCATCACCCACCCTGGCAACATCACCACGGAACAGGCAGCAGCCTATTTGACACAGATTGGCGTTCCCACCGCCAAGAGTTCCCTTGAGGTATTCCGCTGTCAATCACGTGGCCCGAAATACAAGAAAATCGGCAAACGGGTTTTTTATACCAAAGAATGGCTGGACGAATACGCCCAAGGCGTCGAGGTACGTATCTACGACCCATCTCAGTTGACTTTGAGATAATCCGTTACTGGATTCTTTTGATTAACAGGAGGAGTAGATGAGCATCAACGCAGAAGCGCTATTTGAACAAGACGGTTACAAAATGGCCGACAGGATCGATATTTTCGAAAGTGGTCGTTCGATATCTTTGATTCCAGGTTGTATGAATGACGAACTTGCAGGGTGGCGTTGTTATCTGAACCAGCAAGGATGCAATGAAATCGAAGTTGTTGGAGATTGTCTATCCGATAATGATTCAGAAGATTATGCGATCAGACGGATTGCCGCTAAAATAGAAGGAGAATCATTAAATATCATTGTTGAGTGGCTAGCTAATGACAGAATTTCCATCATTACAACCACTGCACCTTTTACAATTTTTTGGAGTAGCGGAACAATACACTCTATATTTGGAAATTTAAAAAAATAAAAGGCAAGCGACTTAATGAACAGATCACTCAACAGAAGCGATTGTTTCATATCAAAGGCGCTTGAACACCTGAAGAATTCGCCTTATTGGACCCAAAAAACGCGGATTAACGACAAAACCATACAGGGTTTGACGTGCCCGATTTGCGGGGATCATTCAGCCTGGGCATATACCGAAAGCCCGATGGCAATCAACTGCAACAGGCTTTCCAGTTGCGGATCACGGACAAAAACTCTGGAGCTGTTCCCAGAACTCAAACGCAATTTTGACAAGGATTTTAAGCCAACCAAGACCGATCCACACCGCCCTGCCCGCGAATACCTTTTGAGCCGTGGATTGCCGGAAACACTCCTGCAAGATCTCAAATTCTGGTATCTGGCCGACACTCGCAACACTGGCAGCGGTGCTGTCATGTTCACCGTGGGCAAAGACGCCCGGGGGAAACAACAGGCGAATGGGCGAATTTTTAACCCGCCCCCGGGCGAAGGCAAAACCCACAATATCGGCTCAACCATCGGTCTGTTCTGGCAACACCACGGCTTCACATACGATCCCTCTCAACCTGTCTGGATTGTAGAAGGGATCATCGACGCCCTTTCACTCCTGGCCCTTGACCGCCAGGCGATCGCCGTGCTTGCGGCTGGGCAGGATCCGGCCAAGCTTGACCTGGCTGAATTTCCAAACAAGGTTTTGGCATTCGATAACGACGAAGCAGGACGGACCGCCTGCAGGAAGTGGCGAAAGACATATCAGGAATCAGAAATCATTCTTTGCGACAGTGGCCATGATTGGAACGACCTGCTTACTGGTTCTGGTACGCTGGAACGTGCAAAGAAGAAAATGGAAGAATCCCTTCCCCGTCTCAGAAATAATGGCAAGCTTGCCATGGCTGAGACAGCCACACAATGGGCGGATATCTATTACCAGTTCCACCAGCAACCACCGGCCTTATTCGAGTTCCAGCGGGAGACCTTCTTTGCGCAACTCAAGACTCCACGGGGAAGCGATGAGCCCTACCTGGACACCCGCCGCGTACTTAGGGGCACTATCAAGGTTATCAGCTATGTGATTGACACCACCAATCCGGCCCGGCCCGAATTCCGCTACAACCTGGAAGTGGCTCCCAGCCAGAAAGGCAGACGTCCATTGGAGGCCACGGCAAACGGACGCGACCTGAGCACGGCCCGCACGCTTAATGAGTTTTTCCTCTCGTTTGCCAAGATCAATTTTGAAGGCGATCACCGGGCGGCTTCAGCCCTTCAGGCGAAGATCACCACTGCCAAGGCGCCAGAAGTGCAACAGCTCATGGTCACCGGTTTTCAGCCGGAGAATGGGACCTACGTTTTTCCTCGTTGGGCGATTGACCAAGCCGGTCAACTTCTGATGCCGGACAAGCGGGGGCACTTCCGCCTTGGCCACAACCGCTTTTTTCGTCCGCCGGCACACGGGGAAGCCAAGGCCATCACCCCGGAGAGCATCACTCAAAAACAGGTGCAGGATATTTTCCACCTCATCCATGAGGCCTGGGGCCTGAACGGTATCGCGGCCTTCTCCTGGGTGGTCGCAGGGTGGTTTGTCAATCAGGTCAAAGAGGAAGCAGGGTTCTTTCCCTTTCTCTCACTTTGGGGCGACCCGGCAGCGGGAAAGAGCGCCCTGGTCGTGCTCCTTAACAATATCCAGGGCCGTGAAGGTGAGGGCCTTCCCATCAGCCAGTTGAACTCCAAAAAAGGATTGGTTCGGACCATTGGCCAGGTTTCCGGCCTGTTCACCGCTCTGCTCGAAGACAACGAGCGCAACGAGAAGGGATTTGACTACTCCATGCTGTTGACCGGGTTCAACCGTGGTCCGTTACAGGTCCAGGCCGTTTTCAGCGCGGATTTGCAAACCAAGGAGTCCCCGTTTCTGGGGAGCCTTATGTTCGTGCAAAACGTGGAGCCATTCAACTCCAAAGCCGAACGACAGCGCGTCATCAGCCTGAAATTCAAGATCGAGGATCTCACCGACACCAGCCGGGCCGCCTATGAGAAATTGATGAGCATCGGGAAAAAGGTGCTCGCCGGCGTCATGCGCCAGGTCCTCTTGAACCGGGCGCACTTTGGTGAATGGCAAAGGGAATACAACAGCGCCCGAGCCGCCCTTTCCCCTATGTCGGAGCGCCGCATACTCGACAACCATGCCCTGGTCCTGGGGTTTTATAGGTTGTTCTGCTCTTGCTTCAGCATTCGTCCCGACCAGGCGTTTACCGCCTACATGAAGGAAGTGGGCAAACGGAAGTGTATCAGCAGCGCCACCAGGCAAACTACCATTGCCGATCACTTCTTCGAGCTGCTCGATACCATCGACGAAGAAAAGGCCGTCACCGCCTACCATATCGACGCGGACAAGGGCTGGATACTGGTCAATCTGCCCAAGGTGGAAAATCTCTTGAGAAACAAGGGGCTGAATTTCCAGGCCAGTGAACCGCTCAATATGGCCCTGCAACGCCACCCTTCCTTCATACGGAACGGATTAAGCTACCGTTTCCCCCATGACCCTGAAGTAGATGGCTCAGGGCGGACAAAGAAACGAAAAGTATGGGTATTCGATACAGAGTGGCACAAAAACGCACAGTTAAGCGCAGACGAGGCTAGCAATGAAGGGTGAAAGGCTGCAATTTGGCCACTGTGGCCACTCTGGGAATGATTCCTGGCCCCTATATAACTCATTGAAATTAAAGGCTGGCCACCGTGGCCACCATGGCCCCTCCCATTTTGCTATATTTAAAAACGTTTTTCAAACATCACCTGAAAACCGTTCGCGTATAGGAAAACACCCGAGGGGCCATGGTGGCCAGAGTGGCCAGCCCATTACCTTAATATATATTATATAATAATATTATATATTTATATATACCCCATTTTGGGGCTTGGAATTTTTTCCTGTTTTGGCCACTCCCAAAACGCGTTTGGCCACCGCAAAAGTCACTTTGGCCACTGCAGAATGGGCCAATTTACCGGAATTGAAGCCTCACTTTCCACAGTATCGAGGGTGAACATGGGATTATTTGACGCCATAGAACGGTTAAACACCGGAGAAAACCAGCCGGCTAGCTCCCAGCTCATGCCGGATCCGCCAGCCAGGGCGATCTCGCCTCCGGGGACAACAGCCACGAGCATTGGCCAACCGTCTCCGGCAAAGATCGATGAACGCCGTCGGATCCTGAATCGGAAGCCGGAGCGTCTTTCCTTCCTTGCCCCTTGTCCTGTATGCCATGGGAGATCGTTCGTGCATATCGAGGGAGGCGGGTTTGCCTGCCGGACCTGCCAACCAGGGCTTTTCGGTTATCCCGTTGAGGCGACCGGTCCGGAGGGACATACCCCGGACCAGGATCCCGAATTGCTCACATCCGGATGGAATAACGATGTTCCCACCCCCCAACAATCAACGTTGAACAATCCCCCCGATGAGGCATTTGCTCACTTTGCAACCGCCTGGCCGTGGATCAAAGAGCACAGAGCTGCACTGTTGGCGGCAGGGTGGACCATGGCGGCCCTTGTCCGGCGGGGGAAATATCGTTGGCCATGCGGCCCGTGGGGAGTGGCCTGGCTGCCGGTATGGAGCAAACCGGGCGTAACGACCTCCTTGGCCAGGAATGGCAAAATCCAGTTCGTCTACGAATCAAATGGACGCACCATCAAGCAGACTGCGACATATATCGGCATGAAAAAGACAAAAAAAACAACGTCTTGAGAAAAATAAGCAAAGGCGATTCCCATAATGCGACGTAATTTTTTTTTGCATTTTTGCACCGATCAAAACTTTTTCAAATGCACCCACAGGCCGGGGCGCGAAATACCCGCAATTGGCATCCCCCAGGGAGGACCCGTGAATGGGTGGAGAAAGCTTTGACTGATGAACCAACGACAGGCCTGAGCAATTTATTTTTCTTTAAACGCCCAAGGAAACACCCATTCACTGGGGACACGGGGCGCATTGACTGCACGGAATACCATGAACGCCATTGTTCATTGCCGGAGAGAACGAGATGGAAAAGAAATGTAACCGGTGTGGTACTGCTCCGTTGAGCCCAATTCAACGCCATTGCCATGAATGCGGGGCGCAGTTGCGGACACTCGATAACGAGGAAGTTTTGAACTACGGAGCTTGTCCTGCTTGTGGCCGGTATTCCTCGCTCAAGGTAACGAGCACCATAAAGCCCCACCGCTTTTTGAAATGCTTGAAATGTGGGTACACCGCAAAAACTGTCGAGGTATTTCTCAGTCATCCAGATGCGCTGTTGGTAGCCAACGAGATCCTGTCTGGGGCAAAAATTTACTGACCAGGGCATATCTGTAATGGTGGCCTCTACCGGTGGAATGAACGCTCACGGTGCAAATGGTAATTTCCCCGTGAAACCGAAATTATTCCACCACCGAACAGGAGGAGCACAAAATGAAATCATCCGCTTACATAGCCACTGACGCAAGAGACAAATTCATAGATGCTGCAACTGCAGGATTGCTTGACCAAGCTGGTTACATTTCACGGTCCGATAAATCACTTCAGTATTGCGGCTATTCGCTTCGAGAGATTTGCAGAGAGGCGCTTAAGGTTGCGGGCAGAAACGACAGGCCGTCAATGTACCACGGTGGAATGACTGAACTCGTCGGTAGGGCTATGACCGAATCCGATTTTCCCGTCCTGATGGCGAACGTGGCGAACAAGATCCTTTTTGACGAGTACGAGAAAGCCAACGAGACCTGGCAGGATTGGTGCTCTGTCGGATCCATTAAGGACTTCAAGCCAACGACAATTGCCAAGGCATCCGAAATGCCCGGACTGGAACCGATCATCAACGACACCGGTTATGAGTACGGCAAGATGAGCGATTCCGGCGAAACGGTTCAGTTGGGTACCTTTGGCAAGATTTACGCCTTCACGCGCCACAGCATCATCAACGACGATCTGCAGGCCCTGGTGGACTCCATGAAAGGTATGGCCGAGACGGCAAGCCGCAAGGTAGGTGACTTGGCGTATGCTGTCCTCACTTCCAACGCCGCGCTATCCGATGGTATCGACTTGTTTCACGCCGACCACTCCAACCTTGGGACACCTGGCGCTGTAAGCGAATTGGCCATTGGCGAGGGGATCAAACTCATGGGGCTGCAGAAAGACCTTTTGGAAGAGCGAAGGCTGAATATACGTCCGCAATATTTCATTGCCCCGGTGGCACTGGAAGGGGCTGCCGAAATTTTCTTCCTGAGCAACCAGTTCAGCCTCGACGACAAAGGCTCGACCCGGACGAATCCTTACGGCGGCAATCGGTTCACCAGGGTCTATGACGCGCGGCTTGATGACCACTCAAGCACCACCTGGTACCTGGCCGGCCCGAAAGGGAAAACGGTTCGGATATTCTTCTTGAAGGGGCATGAAAAACCGACCGTTGAAACGCAGGACGGTTGGTTGGCGGATGGCATCGAGTTTAAGGTCAGGCTCGACGCCGCCGCAAAGGCTGTCGATTACAGAGCGCTTGTCAAAAACGAAGGCGCTTGATGGCTCCGAGTCCCCCGGTGAATGCGCCATGCAAACCCTACTTTACGGGGTTACCTCCTCTGCATGGTCTTTCCATGGGGACTCATTTTACGGCCATCATCCCAACACCCGGGAGCGCACAATTGGAAACCCGGGGGATTCATCCCTGCTTGACCGATGAGTAGAAGCTTTGCGCCTTGCAGGCCTCCGATCCAGGGCGGGAGAGATCTTCTCCCGCCCTGCCTATTTACTTCACCTGCCAGAAAAAACCGATTCACCTCTGCACAAACGCATTTCAAAGTTGACATCCGCTCAATTTATCGGCAAAGATGAGAATGCAAACGCAAAAAACGTTTGCCGGGCTTGGTCGCCCGAACACCAGGCGGACGCACCGCCACAACTCTCAGTTCGGCGGTTTTTTTGCGCCCAGCGTTCGGGTGCAGTGCGTCTATTTATCATGGCTTGCTTTTTCTTTGGGGCGGCTATGTGGGAGGGGGCAACCCCTGCCGGTCCTGGTACCGGTCGACCAACCTACATAGCTTGCCCCTTTTTGCGTTTGGTCGCGCATTATGGGGCTTAAAACACCATAACACCAGGAGAGCAACATGGAAGCAATCGAACGTTTGGAAGAGACTATCGACAACAGCGCCAGAGAAGCCAGGAACCAAGTGGGAAAAGCTCAAGGGCTTCTGTACAATCGAATCCGCATCATAGCGGAGCTACTGCAACAAGACATTATTGACAACGGATCCGGGCGCGGTGTCTGCCTGGGATCCGTTTTGGACGAGACCGCCGATAAAATAGAAGAATATCTTTTGAGTGCCGTTGAAGCCGTCAACCAAATCAAGGAACCCTGCATTAATCGGGTCAGATGTTTCCAGAATGACCACCGCGAATCGCTTGCTCTGCTGAACCAAATTGCAGCAGAAGGAAAAACCCACCTGATAAAGTTGAATAAATGAGTGGAGGGGGTAAGATGAGCGAGCAAAAAATAATCGGCGTACACACAGGCCAAAGACAGCACCTGCCCATTATCACCACCGCCCAGCTCTTGGGTGGTCTCCATCCATTCTTTGGCGACACCATTATTGAAGAACCACAAGAAGCTATCAGTAAATTACAAACTATTCTCAAAATGTTGATAGGCTGTGCGGACGAAAAGACATCCGAGTTGACGGTTCCTGCCGAAAACGTCGCCTGGGCATTGATCCTTGCTTGCGATGTGTTGGAAGAAGTCGAAAAACGTGTCGAAACTTTTCAAAGTCACGTATCCGATATTTGGGACCGTCTTGAAGGCAGGATCGACGCCTGCCACGTAATCCCCCGTGGATCAGTGCAATGGGTGCCCGTCAAAACAAAAGACGAGGTAACGCAATGATTCACGGTACACCGGGAAGATCCGCGCTACATGGTGGCCAGGGAGTATTTACCCTACAGCAAAAAACCACCGATTGAATCTACATGCTCAGAGGTATACTTGGTTCAATGCGGTGTGCAATTGGTCCATGTCACGAAACTGATTTAAGCACCGGGGAACTTTTCGGAGCTGTTGAGGCCGCCATTCACCTTCCCGAGTTGGCACAGGAATAAGTTGGCCTGCTGCAGGAAAAATGACAACCTGGTGGGCCGGACTTTCACGAGTGCCCGGCCCGCCAACTTTTTATTTATGCAGCGAGGGGCATTGCACGATAACGAAACCCTTCATCCTGCCTCATCCTAGTTCATCCTGGCCCGTCCTGGCCCGTCCCGGTGGCGCAATGCATTGAAATAAATACGAAAAAACCGAAAACAGGACGACAGGACGAGACTCGTGGGCGCGCACACGGAAATTTTTCATGAACCATTGTTGGCATTTTTTTCCATGCGCGCACGTCACATATTTAATCCTATGTCATAATAAGTTTATCATCCTATAAGAATCATTAGAAAAAATCAATCAGGATGGAAAAAGACGAACTAGGATGAGCAGGACGAAAACAAATGAACAGTCAAAGCAGCAGGAAAAATGCATTTCCAAAAGTAAATTTAACTCTTTAGCTTAATGGGACAAAGACGAAAAATCGATACAGTAAGGGCATCACGGGACGGTCATGAGTTTCATGAGGCTTGGACTGCGCGCAAGGCGACGCAGCTTCTATGGCCCGACAGCGACTTAACCGCCATCGCTGTCGAAGGGACATCTCCCACCGACCAAGCCGTAGTTTCCGCTGCTACGGTCGAAATTGCTGACCTGACACTATATCATGGCGGACCTCCAAATTTCGAAGATGCGGCCCGGATTACTATTGCCCAGTTTAAGTACTCTATCGCGGATCAGAACAAAGATTTCCGCGCCTCTGACGCCAAGAAAACAGTAAACAAGTTTGCTACAACCTACCGTTCATTTAAGCGAAAATATGGAGCCAAAACGGTCGAAGAGAAACTCGACTTTCAGCTTGTCACGAACCAACCAATCAGCGATTCACTACATCAGGCCATAGAGGCTACAGTATCAGGGACGAGCGTTAGCGGTGATGTTAAGGCACAGGCGGAGCAGTTCAAGACAGCCTCCGGTTTATCGGGAAAGCCACTGGCGGCATTTGCACGAAAACTCAAAATCATTGGCCGCACAGGGAGCCTTCCACAAACAAAAGATGAACTAACCAATTTGCTCGTCGATTGGTCTGCCACGAGTGATTCAATTGCCGCCGCCCGGCTCGGGAAGCTTCGGGAACTTGTACGCGACAAAGCAGGTTATGCCGGTACCGACCGAAACCTGATCAGACGCACTGACGTATTGGCCGCTCTTCATGTCGGTGACCCAAAGGACTTGCTCCCTTGTGAAGCGGCCCTCGTCGATGTTGGCAAAGTACTGGAGCGGAAGCAGCTCCGTGAGGTCATGACTAGCATCAGCAGTTCGATAAAGCCGCTTCTCATTCATGCAACCGGTGGCACGGGTAAGACGGTCTTTATGGATTCGCTCGCCTCGAAGGTAGCCACGGACCACGAGGTTGTTTTCTTCGATTGTTTTGGTGGTGGAGCTTACCGCTCTCCAGAAGACGCGCGACACTTACCCAAAAAAGGGCTCATTCATATTGCAAACACCCTGGCATTTCGAGGCCTCTGCGATCCGATGCTGCCGGACAGCCCCGATGTGCATGCATTGCTAAGCACATTCCGCCGTCGGATTAAACAATGCCTGGATACCATTTCTCGTATGATTCCGGGACGTAAGCTAGCAATTTTTATCGACGCTATCGACAACGCAGCTTTTGCTGCCAGCCAGGCAAGCGAAGACTGCTTTCCCATCAAATTGCTAGAGAGCCTCGACACGGAACCAATCGATGGCGTAAAACTTATCGTTTCATGCCGATCCGAAAGAGAACGAAGGCCTAAGACCTATGCCAAGTTTGATGAATATAAATTAAATCCGTTTACCAGGAGTGAAACGGCCGAGTTCTTATGCGCTCGCCTGAAAAACGTCACAACTGTAGAAGTAAACGTCGCCCAAGCCCGGTCCGGCGGCAATCCCCGTGTACTGGATTACCTGGTCAAGTCAGGTCGAGGCCTCCTCGATCCATCCGAAATCAACAAAGAGATCGAGCTAGATGACCTCATTCAACAGAGAATCACGGATGCGCTCTCTTTGGCCATAAAACAAGGTTATGAAGAGGAGGCCTTAAGTGCCTTTCTTGCAGGGCTGGCGGTGCTTCCTCCGCCGGTGCCAATGGAGGAGTATGCCGCCGCTCACGGCATGGAGCTTGCCGCCATTGAGAGCTTTGCCTCCGATCTACGCCCTTTATTGGAGCGAACCAATCATGGACTCATGTTTCGTGATGAGCCAACGGAAACACTGATCCACAAACGATACGCGACATCACGTGATGCGCTTGAGCGCGTCGCTTCAAATCTGCTTGCTCGCCAGGATGCTTCGGTATATGCGGCCCGTGCGCTTCCGCGCCTATTACACGAACTCGATGATGGTAAGCAGCTATTCGCACTTGCCTTCGATGAGCGTATTCCTACCTCAATTACCAGTACGGTCGGGAAGAGACGTATTCAATATGCCCGGCTTAAGGCAGCCACTTTGTATGCGGCTCTCAAGGTTGACTACAACAGCCTTGTGCGGCTACTTGTCGAACTGTCAACAATAGCCGAGATTGATCAGCGTGGTGTTGAGTATCTTCTGAATCATCCTGATCTTATCGTTGCGGCCAAGGATGCTGACTCTCGGAGGCGACTATTTGAAATAAAAACAGCTTGGCCTGGAACCCGACACGCACGTCTGGCTATCGTCAATGTTTTATCGGGTGATCCAGCAGAGGCAACCCGTCATGCCCATGCAAACGAAGAGTGGATACAGCATGACCGGCGCACGCAACGAAAAGATTTTGGTCATGAAGCAGCTCCCGATACAACCGACATCGCCGCCACAAATTTCTTTCTGATTTCGGAAGGTCGCACAGAAACTGCAGCCAAATACCTCACAGGTTGGAAGGACTGGTACGCCTTCGAAGTCGCTCAACTCGTCCTCGGTTACACGAGTCTTGCCAAGTCGCTAGGAACTCAAGCCCCTCGTCCGGTTGGTCAGTTTATAGATGCACTTTCAAGTATAGGTCCCCTTGCGGCCGCTTTGTCGTTTCACGAACTGGCGAACGTCAGGCGCAAGGCGCTTTGCGTCAAACTCGCCGGTCTTTGCAAGAAGGAGACTAAGCTTGAATTTCCGCAAGACTACTACACTCGCTTGAAGGAATACGAACTCAAAGATGGCTTAAGGAAGTCAGCTGCCCTCGCATTTTCGTTGGGCCTCCGTGATGAAGCCCTAACTATTTCACTAAGAGCTCCACATGGCCGGCCCGGAATTTGGGTATTCCGTGACGCGCCGTTCTATCACACCGATGATGTCTTTGCTTATATATTTCGGGTGGCCCTAGTTGCTGCTGCAAAGGGACAGGCTATTCACGAGAAGGATCTACTACCGAAAGAGCTTGTATCTGTCTGCGCTCGCATTCCGAAGAGTATTTCTGGAAAAATCTTCCGTGAGAAAGCTAAGGGATTTGTCTCTAGGCTTCCTCGCAAACCGCCTTACGATGACGGAAAAACTCAAAACATTCCGCCCAATGCGATTACCTATGACGAACAAAAAAGAGCAGAGCGATTTCTGGATATAAGCCTGGAGCCGCTTCTTACTCTTTCTGAAGCATTATCAGCTGCGCTTGCGGCCTCGGTACAAAACATCGACCAGCTCTTTATCAAGCTTGTGGAGGCCTGGGAGCAGGTGCGCAAGAATCGCGACCACTACCGGGTAGGAGATATCGATCCCTTCTTTCAGCACTTAGGCCTTGCTACTGTTCTCTTCATATTGTGGTCACGTAGCGAGTTGAAGCCACAATCCATCGAGCGAATGCTGACAGCCGTAAATGCTCATATGATCAGCACCAGTGATTTGATTCGTATCATCGAGATCCTGGCGCTACGCCCCCCGCTGCAATCGATTGCAGGAGTTCTGGCCATAAAAGCACGCACAATGATCGAAAAAGAGGATGATGTAACCCACAAAGCATCACTCTACGGCGCTCTTGGCCGGGCAATACTTCCAGCAAGTCCCGATGAGGCTGCAGAGTACTTTCGTAATGGTCTAGAGCAGATGGATGCAATCGGTTCGGGGGATTACCTGTTCACAAATGAACTGCTTTTGTTCGCCTCGGAAATGAAAGGGGACGAACTGGAAGAACGTGACTTTCATACGCTAAGTAATATCTGCGAGCTCAATATGGGCGAAGAGCCCGAGAAATTTTTTTGGGGTGCGTATGGCCGTGGTATGGCCAAAGCGGCCGGGCTACGCGGACTGGCCAAGCTCAGCCGCTGGGATGACCGTAACAGGATATCTCTCGACAACACCCTTCTTCCCTATATTACGGGCTTGCTCGAAGCGGGAAAGATCGATCCCAAAGACGCTCTTTGTTTAAACCGTCTCGCCAACCCGGTTGAATATTACTATGCGGGGACAAAAGAGTTTGCTAGTGCATTACGCACTCAGGTGAGCCTGGATTCCGAAACCGTCACAGAACTGATTACGCAATTCGAGGATGATAATCCAACGATAGCAAGTGATGAGACTGTGGAAATACTTTACTCCATGGCTGAAGACGTGCTGGGTGCATCGCATGATCTTACGAAACACCTTAAAGCCGCTAGAGACCGATACGAGACCACCAGACATGGACGCAATAGTATGTATAGCGGCAGTGGCCTCGACAAGGATCCTGAGTTGCGCAAAAAAGCTGCCAAGCTTAACGACACCAATCGAAAAGCGCTCGTACGAATAGCCCAAATGACGGATCCGACTGACGACGAATCGTTAATAAAGGCCATCGACGAATTCAATGCACTTGGGAATATGTATGACCTTAAGGACGGCTTCTTTTCCTCGCTGCGAGATAAAGTCCCTTTTGCCGAACGTGGTCAATATGTACGCAACATCGCCAAACTGGATCACCTATATTTCTACTGGAAATTTGCCGAACTAAAAGACGCAAAGAAAGCGTGGGGTGGGTCTTCCGCAGCACTCGCAACTATTTATAAGGATCTTGCAAAGCCGCTTATCCTTGCACATGCAGATAATCTTGTCCATGGCGGTAGCTTTTCGGGTTCATGCATCAAGGAAATTTCAGATTTTACCGGCGTCCCCATGGTCGAACTCGTCCTTGAGGTCATTAAAGTATTTTCTCGTCCAGACAGTACTATTGCTGGCTCTGTATGGCTTGCATTCGCAAATTTCATATGCCCAGAAGCGGATGAAGGGCTGGGTCAGCTTACGCTGAAGCGACTTCTATCGAGTCACTCAGCTCGAATTGCTGACACAGTGACGGACGGTTCGTGGAGAGCTGGCTGCTACCCAACAGACGACTTCGCCGAAATTGCGGCTGGATTAATTTGGCGCGTTCTCGGTTCGCCCTACGCTATTAACAGGTGGCGTGCTGGTCATTGCATACGCCGATTTGCAAAATTCGGCCGCTGGGACATTGTTGACAAGGTCGTTTCATCCTTTTGCACAAAGACTGCCGCATCATTCCAGGCAACAGAACTCGTATTCTATTATTTGCATGCCCGGTTGTGGCTGTTGATAACCATTGCGCGAGCCGCTATTGATCATCCTGACCAAGTGGCTCGTTACAAGGACCTTCTTTTAACTGTTATCATGGAAAAGGACGAGCCACATGTCCTTATGCGCCACTTTGCCGCAAAAGCTCTTCTTGCCTGTGTTGATCAGGGCAATGTGACACTGGAGACAGACACACTCAAAACCGTACGCAATACCGATAAATCTCCTCATTTACGCCTAAGAGAAAAGATCCGAAACGGTGGTGGGTTTTATCAAGGGCGTCCGAAGTCTGTACCAAAACCGTCCAATCAGTTTATTCTGGACTATGATTTCAATAAGAGTGATGTCGATAGTCTTGGCCGCATTTTCGGCAAAGGTTGCTGGGAAGTCGATGACATGATCTCAGACATCGTGCAAAAAATCGACCCATTAACGACAAGCATGCATGAGAATGGAGGCCGTGAGCAGTATGGGCGAAATTCTCGTGGAGTGACGAACAATTTTCAAGGCTATGGCCAATATCTCGGCTGGCATGCTCTCTTCATTGCTGCAGGCAAGTTGCTTGCTGCCTATCCTGTGACGGACGACTCGTGGTACGAAGACGACCCATGGCCAGAGTGGCTCGAACGCTATGAGCTTACACGCAAGGATGGGTTATGGCTTTCCGACGGGACAGATAGGACGCCTTTTGACGCCACCGTGAGGGTGCTGGAATCGAAGAAGGAAGGGCTTGCGATAACTGGCGACCAGAAGAAGATTATGGCCCTAGCCGGCATCGACTTTATAACTGGCATTGGCAGTGAACTGATCGTTCAGGGCAGATGGTATTCATCCGATAATGTTAGAATCGCAATATCCTCCGCGCTTGTTGCTCCACAAAAGGCTGTGAAATTAGCAAAGAGGCTCATACGCGAAAAACCCATACATGTTTGGGTGCCTGTTTTTCAGGGCGGTGTAGACGATGGCGAATATCTCCATAGCGATGAGAAGGAATACACCCCTTGGATTGTGTGTCCATCTGGAGAAACACTTTTGGATGAACACGATCCATATGGCGTTTCGGTAGCCAACCTTAGGCCTCGTCTTTCGAAAAATTATTCAGAGTTTTGCAAGCTGATAAGGGAAGATGTGTTCGGACGTTTCTGGATGACCAATAACGATACGCAATCGCTCCGGGCCGAGGCTTGGGGACGCGACGAAACCAATCAAGAAGACGGCCCACGTCCAGGGCTTCGACTTCTTTGCAAATCAACCTTGCTTAAAAAAGTGTTGGCGAAATACGACAAGGAACTACTATTACTTTTCGTTCTTGAGCGTTATGAGAAAGAGAGCTATCGAAGCAGCGGACAGTTTTCCCATTCCATCGGTGTCGTGCGGATTGATAAGTCACTCAATGTGGAATACTTCAAGGGTCGTGTGAATTTCTCCGACAAATTAGACTGATTGCTTGCTAGCTCTGCCCTAGAAAAGCCTCAAAGTTTTTTCTCTTTGGGCACAATAGGGGCACAAAACAAAAAAAGCCACCTAGCAAAATCTTGCTAAGTGGCTGTATTTACTGGTGAACGAGGCGGGATTCGAACCCGCGACCTTTGGCTTCGGAGGCCAACACTCTATCCAGCTGAGCTACCCGTCCGTAATATATTTATTTTATCACAGTGGCTTAAAACACTTGGCGCACACCGGTGCTTTTTTACCAAAAAGAGCTCCCAATTACCACAAGTATTCTCACTTTCAGCCTTCTTTTCTCTCCAGACGACCGCTGACGCGCAATCCTCTCGAACAGCGGCAGCACAGGGGTCACACCCTGTAATAACGTCGGTACCAATCAACGAAGTTTCTGATTCCCTGTTCAATGGACGTGGACGGTTTGAAACCGACCGCTTGCACCAAGTCGGCCACATCGGCATAGGTTGCGGGAACATCCCCATCCTGGAGCGGAAGAAAATTCTTACGAGCCTTTTTTCCCAGGCAGTCTTCCAGCACTTCGATGTAGCGCATCAGCTTTTCCTTCTTGTTGTTGCCGATGTTATACACCCGCCAGGGGCAATAGCTGGTGGCGGCGTCCGGTTGGTCGCCACTCCATTGCGAATTGGCCGAGGCCACGTGGTCAATAACCCGCACCACCCCTTCGGCAATATCGTCGATGTAGGTGAAATCCCGCTCCATGTTGCCGTTGTTGAACACATTGATCGGCCGGTCTTCGAGAATGGCCTTGGTAAAGAGAAACAAGGCCATATCCGGCCGGCCCCAAGGACCATAGACAGTAAAAAAGCGCAGTCCCGTGGTCGGAATATGAAACAGATGGCTATAGGTATGGGCCATCAGTTCGTTGGCCTTTTTCGAGGCGGCATAGAGGGAAACCGGGTGATCGACATTGTCATGCACCGAAAAGGGCATGCGGGTGTTGGCGCCATAGACCGAACTGGAAGACGCATAGACCAAATGCTTGACGCCGGTGTGGCGGCATCCTTCAAGGATATTGACAAAACCGACCAGATTGGTGTCCACGTAAGAGTGGGGATTGATCAACGAATAGCGTACCCCGGCCTGGGCAGCCAGGTTGACCACCGCATCGAACTGTTCACGGGCAAACAGGGCCGCCGTCCGCTCCCGGTCGGCCATGTCAAACTCGACATGGTGGAAGGCGGCGAAAGCCTGCAACTCGGCCAAGCGGTCCCGTTTGAGTTGCGGATCGTAATAATCGTTGAGATTATCGAGCCCGACAACCGAGCGCCCTTCCGCCAACAGTCGAAGGGTCAAGGCGTGACCAATGAAGCCGGCCGCGCCGGTAACCAATATCTTGTGCAACGCTTTCAATGCCTTCCTCCTCTCTTTCCCGCAGCCTGGAACCACGATCCAGGTCAGTCGTCAAAATTCCCCTGCGGCCCCTTGTCGGTGGACAAGGTGGCGCCCCATTCCCTGATCTTGGCCACGGTCCAGTTCTCGGGCGACTCGATCCGGCCGGTTTTCGGACCGATATCGTAGGAACCGGCCTCAAGTATGGCCTCGACGCCAAAACGGGCGGTGTCTGCGGCATTGAACACTTCCACCAGCATGGTGTAGATAAAATTTTCCACCCGCCGGGCCATCCGTTCACGAATTGCCTTGGGCTGGCCCATGATTTTATTTTCAAACGGCAGGTTCAAGTTCTTGTAATCGCCTGTTTTCCAACCCTTGCTCTCGGCATGGGCGCGCATCGCCTGCCATAGCTCCTCAGTGACACCCTCGCCGGGAATTTTGATAAAATCACCGTTGGCGTCAAGAGCCGCATTGCCATAATCGTTGACTTCCAATCCCCAGGAAACCATTTGCAACGCGGTGGCCACATTGGCCTTGGTGGTGTAGGTCTGGGCGGCGATTGCTCGCAGCCGATCGGAGTTGTTGCCCGAGGTGCCGTGTTGGGCTCCGGACACCGCATAACCGGCCAGCGCCTTGTGGATGTCGGCGGTCAGTTCCACCTGAATTCCTTGGGCGGATGCCTCGATGCCATGGGTCGTGCCGTTGTTGAGTGCGATCCAATCGGGAAAAATATCGTGCGCGTTGAGCCCCTGGATGATGAACAAGGCCTCTTCCTTGGTGGACAGGCCAAGTTTACCTTTGATTTCCCCGACCTCGGTTTCCAGACCGGCCCAAACGGGAACATACTTGGCCAGTTCGATGCTGGCCAGCAGGTTGTCGGCATCGGGCATGTGCGAGGCGTCGATGGCGATTGAAGTGATGCCTGCCTCGAAGATGGTGGGGATTTCGACCGCCGCCACCGGCACATCCTCAGCCTTCTTGATGCCATAGTGATCGGCATGAATAGCCACCGGCACGGTAATGGCCAGCTCGTTGCACAGCGCGTCCACCTGACGGGCAATGTTCCAGTAGTTGACGGGGCAGTAGGCGTTAGCTCCGCCCTCGGATCGGGCAATCTCGATGATGATGGCCGCATGGGCCCGCTGCGCCGCCTGAAGGGCCCCACGGATAATCAAGTGATTTCGACCATTGGCGGCAATGGTCATCGCGCCACCCTTGGCCAGCATCGCGCGGTCGATCACCTTGCCGCTGACGATCAGGGCGCGTGAATGGGGAAACAGGGTGCGAATATTCGGCGGCCGGCCGATCTCCAGGGCTTTTTCAAAATCAGCTATATAGGACATGCGTTCCCTCCTATTGACAATGCATCTGGTTCAAGATTGGGCGTTTTTTCATTCATGCAAACAATACCGCTGCCACACATAAAGTAAACGAGTCCGGCGTGAGTCGGCAAGGACAAATCCATCGTGTTCCGGGGGGGCCTGTTGCTCGCCCTCACAGCGGGCCTCGTTGCTCGTCGCCCTCGCCTTCGGCGTCAAAACCGGCCGGCTTTGCCTCGGTTTTGGACGGAAAACCTGCCAAGGTCGTGCGGGCGAAGAGAACCACCGCGAGGATACTGATTTCGTAGAGCACGATCAACGGTCCGGCCATCAGCAGTTGGTTGACCACGTCCGGGGTGGGAGTCAGGATGGCGGCAAGGACAAAGGCTATCAAGAGCGCATACTTACGGTTCTTTTTCAAGAACGATCCGCTGACCACCCCAATCTTGCCGAGGAAGACCATGAACACCGGCAGCTCAAAAATAACGCCAAAGGCAAACAACAGGCGTAAAGCGAGAGAGAAATACTCGTCGACCGCCGGCATGGGTTCCAGAAAGGCGCTGGAATAGCCGAGCAGAAAGCGAAAAGCCGGGGGAAAGACGACAAAATAGCCGAAGGCTGCGCCGCCGACGAAACAGAGGGTGGAAATCACGGTAAAGGGCACCAGCACCAGCTTTTCGTGGCGATAGAGTCCCGGAGAGATAAATCGCCAAATTTGCGAGAAAATCACCGGGCTAGCCAGGAGAACGCCGCAAACCAGCGCGAGCTTTAGATAAAAAAAAACCCTTCCTGGTACGAGGTGAAGATCAGCGGTTTTCCCGGAGGCAGCACCTTGATCAGCGGGCGAAGAAACCAATCGGCCAACGGCCGGACAAAACTGTAGGCAGCGGCAAAACCGGCGCCCACCGCAGCCAAGGAAATCAGCAGACACGAACGCAACTCGGCCAGATGTTCGGTCAGGGTCTGCTGTTCGAATTGTTCCTGTGTTTCCACGTGCTCTATCCCAACTTCATGATTCAAAAAAATTTTTTCCTTTCTACCCCATCACGCCCTTAAAGTAAACCGATTATGGATAATGTTTGACTTCGGCTTCTCCTTGGGGCTACACTGTCTGATATGTCCAATAGATTGATTTGCAAGGGTTTTTACAACTATGAACATGGCTTCCATTCTTGTTGTCGATGACGAACTGAGCATGCGCGAGTTCCTCAAGATTCTTCTTGAAAAAGAAGGCTATCAGGTAGCGACGGCGGCCGATGGCCAAGCAGCTCTCGAGCGTGCGGAAAAAACCGCCTTTGACCTGGTGATCACCGACATTCGCATGCCCGGCATGAGCGGTTTGGACCTGTTGGCGCGACTCAAGCAACTGCAAGCGGATATCGGGGTGATCATGATTACCGCCTTCGCCTCGCCCGACGATGCGGTGACGGCCATGAAGAGCGGAGCCTTCGACTACATCACCAAACCCTTTAATGTCGACGAAATCAAGACGGTTATCCGGGCCGTGCTGAAAAAAAGGCCGCAGGTCGAAAGCAAAGCTTGCAGCGGCTTTCCCGAGATCATTGGTCAGAGTCCGGAGATGATGAAGATTTTCGACCTGATCACCAAGATCGCGCCGACACCCGCCAACGTGCTCATCTACGGGGAATCCGGGACCGGCAAGGAGCTGGTGGCCAAGGCTATCCACAATCGTTCTCGGGTGGCGAACAACCCCTTTGTGCCCATCACCTGCAGCGCCATTCCCGAAAGCCTGCTCGAAAGCGAGTTGTTCGGTCACGTCAAGGGTTCCTTTACCGGGGCAATTGCCGACAAGGCAGGGCTGTTTCAGCAGGCGGACGGTGGCACCGCCTTTCTTGACGAAATCGGCGAGCTGACGCCAATCATCCAGACCAAGCTCCTGCGTGTCCTCCAGGAGCGGGAATTCATGCCGGTGGGATCGACCAAAACCCGTCAGGTCAATGTGCGGATCATTGCCGCCACCAATCGCATCCTTGAACAGGAAATTATTTCCGGAAAATTCCGCGAGGATCTCTATTACCGTCTGGCCGTGGTTCCCATTCGGGTGCCGCCTCTGCGGGAGCGGCGCGGCGACGTCCCCCTGCTGGTCGATCACTTCCTGAAAAAATATTCGACCTTGCTGGGCAAGGAGATTCAAACCATCAGCTCCTACGGGATGGAGGTGCTGATGCAGTATGATTTTCCCGGCAATGTTCGCGAATTGGAAAACATTATCGAACGGGGCGTCGCGCTCGAATCCTCCAATATCATCCTCCCTGAAAGCCTGATCCTTTCTCTGCACCGCCAGGAAAAAAACAAACCGAAAACGGAAGGGGTTCCCCCACCGCTTTTTGTTGCCGCCCACAACGAAGAGGAACTTTTTGCCCAAGGGCTGGAAGAGATCCTGCAACGGGTGGAGAAGGAAATGATTCTCCATGCCCTGGCCAAGGCCGACAATTCAAAAATGCGGGCGGCTGATCTGCTGAAACTCAGTTTTCGCAGCCTGCGCTACAAGACCAAAAAACACGGTATCGACTGACGGATCTTTTGTCTGCCAGCCGCTGCCGGCGCAACCTCAACCACCGCCGCACGCCATGGTTCGTTTCATCTCCAGGATTTTTTCCCCGGTCACCAACAGCGAACAGGAAACCCGACGGCATATTCTGTTGTGGATACTGATCCGGGTCATGCTGTTCACCCTGCTCATCACCATTACCACCTACCTGCGGGAAAAAGGGCATCCCGTGATCCTGCCGCCAGCATCCGTGACCTCCCTGTTTCTCCTCGGGATTTACGGTTTTTCCATCACCTCCGCGCTGCTACTGCGGAAAGCGGGGTGGCCGGCACGGCACTTCGCCATCAGCCAGCTCTTTTGCGACACCGTTTTCTACGCTCTTGTTGTCTATAGCACGGGCTGCAGCCAATCCAACTTCACCGCCCTCCTCGTTCTACCGGTCATTGCCGGAGGGTTGCTCCTGTATCGAATCGGTGCCCTGTTCCTCGCCGCGACCGCTACCCTGCTTTACGGCGGATTGCTTGCCCTCGAATTCTTCGACAGGGTGCCAGGGTATTTTCTTGCGTCGGCCTATAGACCGCCCGCCACCATTCTGACCGGCATCAATCTTTTCGCCATCTACGGCCTGATCTTCTTTCTCGCTGCCCTGCTCAGCGGGCAACTGGCACGGCGGCTGAGCGCCACCGAGGAAAAATTGAGCCGGACATCCTTGGAATATGACCGGTTATCGATCCTCTACAAACAGATCTTTGACGATATTTCCACCGGAATTATCACCACTGACCAAAACGACTTCGTCACCTCATATAATCAGGCGGCGGAAAGAATTACCGGTTATCCGCGGGAAAAGGTCCTCGGCCAGCCGTTTAACCGCTGTTTTCCTGCCATCCGCCTTCTGGAAAAACAGGGTCGCAGTGTCTGTGATTTTCTGAAAAACGAGGGGACGCCGATTCGGATCGGGTACTCCTTTTCCTACCTCAACATGCCGGGGCAGGAACGACAGGAGGATCGCCAAGGCAAATGGAAGGTGATCACCTTGCAGGACATCAGTCAAATCGAACGGATGGAACGACAGATGCGGGAGGCGGAAAAGATGGCGGCCATCGGCGAATTAAGTGCTTCCATTGCCCACGATTTCAGGAATCCGCTGGCAGCCATTTCCGGTTCGGCCCAGATCCTGGCCATGGAACACAACCCGCTCGAAACCCTCGACGCCACCACCTTCAAGACCCTGGTGGCTATTATCTCTCGGGAATCCAACCGAATGGCCAAGACAATCACCGACTTCCTCCAATTTGCCCGCCCCGCGCCGATCCAGCCGGAGTGGTTTGATTTCAACCGGGTGGTCGATGAAGTCATCGCCCACCTATCGGCCGGAACCAAAACCGCCGCTGTCACGGAAATTCGCAAGGAGATCGCCGAACATCTCGACTGCTGGGCCGATCGTCAGCAAATGCAAACCATCCTCGGCCATCTGCTGGAGAATGCTTCCTCAGCCATGGGGGCCAGTCCAGGCTCAATCGTCATTGCCGCCCACGACAATGACAGGACCGGAGACGGTCAAGGCTCCCTGTGGGTGGAGATTCGCGATCAGGGACCTGGGATACCGCCTGAACTGCGGGACAAGGTCTTTACCCCTTTTTTTTCTAGCCGTACCGATGGCACGGGCCTGGGATTGTCGATAGTCCGTCAAATCGTGGAAAATCACTGCGGCACAGTCGAAATCGACAGCGCCACCCCCCAAGGCTGCATCGTTCGCCTGCGTTTTCCCCTGCCCCAGGGGGTTACGCCTTGACCTTGTTGACTTTGGCCCCCACGCCCTGCAGTTTTTCCACCATATTCTCATAGCCCCGTTCAAGGTGATAAATTCTCGACACCTCGGTTGTGTCGCTGGCGGAGAGGCCGGCAATGACCAGGGAAGCGGAGGCCCGAAGATCCGTGGCCATCACCGGCGCTCCGCAGAGCTTGTCGCGGCCGATGCCCCGCACCACAGCCCTCGATCCTTCAATGGCAATGTCGGCCCCCATCCGTTTCAGTTCGGCAACATGCATGAACCGATTTTCAAAGATCGTTTCATGAATGATCGAGGTGCCATCGCCCTGGACCATCAGGGCCATGAATTGGGCCTGAAGATCCGTGGGAAAACCGGGATACGGCAAGGTGGTGATGTCGACGCTGCGCAAGCGGCACAGGCTCCGACCTCCTATCTCGGGGCAGGAAACGGTCAGGGATGTTGCGCCCGCCTCGATCTCTACCCCGCACAGGAGCAGTTTCTCCGTGAGCGCGGAGACATGGGCAGGAATGCAGTCGGTGATGGTCATGCAGCCGCCGGTGGCCGCCACCGCGATCATATAGGTTCCGGTTTCAATCCGATCAGGAATGATGGCCGATTCGGTCGCGTGCAGTCGATCCACCCCCTGCACGACCAGCCGATCCGTATCCTTGCCCTCGATCTCGGCGCCCATGGCAACCAGCATGTCAATCAGATTGCCCACTTCGGGCTCCTTGGCCGCATTCTTGATAACTGTCTCTCCCCGGGCCACCACCGAGGCCATGAGTACGTTTTCCGTCCCGGTAACTGAAGGGATGTCAAAATAAATGGTATTGCCCCGCATCCGCCCCTCGCCCCGGGCTTCCACATACCCCTGCTCAAGGTGGGTGGTGACCCCCAGTTTTTCAAATCCCTGCAGGTGATAATTGATTGGCCGGGCACCAATGGCACACCCGCCGGGCAGGGATACACGGGCAAAACCGGAACGGGCCAGCAGGGGGCCAAGGACCAGGACCGAAGCGCGCATGGTTTTCACCAAATCATAGGGCGCCTCGACGCCGGTGAGATGGTCGCTGTTGATGCGCACAGTATGCCCTGCACGCTCCCACCGTGCGCCAAGGATTTCAAGCAGCTTGAGCATGGTCCGGGTATCGCGGAGATCCGGGACATTGTGCAGCGTATGCACGCCTGGCGCCAGCAGGGTTGCGGCTAACAGGGGCAGCGCGGCATTTTTCGCCCCACTGATACCGACCGTGCCATACAGGGGAAATCCGCCTTCGATAACAAGTTTATCCATAAAAATCACACCGATGGGAGAAAATCAAACGTTGAAAACCCTGAACGCGTGGACGATCAGGCGGAAGGAACATAGCGAGCTCGCACGACTCGTGGCCGATCCGCCCAGTCGTGGATGACGCTGACTTCCCGGTAGGCAAGCCCTGGAGCATGAAAGAGGCGCTCCACGGCATGTTTCTGGTCAGCGCCGATTTCAAGAAAGATCCAGCCACCCGGACAAAGAAAGTCCTGTGCGGCTTCAGCGATCCGCGCGATGCTTTCCAAGCCGCTGGCGCCTCCGGAAAGGGCGAGGCGAGGTTCGGCTTGCGCCACTTCGGGCTCCAGCTGGTCAATCACCGCCTCCGCGATATAGGGCGGATTGCTGACGATAAGGTCAAAGGTGCGGGCCGGGTTCAGCGCGGCAAACAGATCGCCACACAGCAGCGTCACCAGGTTGGCGACGCCGTGACACCGCACATTGTCGGCCGCCACAGCCAGGGCGGCCTCGGAGATGTCAACGGCGATCACCGGGCGGCCGAGTTCTCGGGCAAGAACGACCGCGATTGCACCACTGCCGGTGCACATGTCCAACGCTCGTTCCACCGTGGTTCCCGCGCAGGTGGTCAGGACCTGCTCCAGCATGAATTCCGTTTCCGGACGGGGAATGAGCACGGCAGGCGAAACGGTGAATGCAAGGGACCAGAATTCCTGTACGCCGGTCAGATACTGCAACGGGACACGCTGGCAGCGCTGCTCAATGAGTTGCCGATAGCGCGCCACGGTCTGGGAATCGACGCTCTCGTGGCCATGCAGCACCACGTCGCTCCGCGACATTGCCGTCAGATGCTGGAGCAACAGCCGGGCATCAAGCGCGGCCTCTTCGATGCCGGCCCGCTCCAGTTGCCGGGAGGCGTCGGTGAGCAGTGTATCGATGCGCATCGAAGGGGGGACAGAGGCTAGCGGGTGGATTTCAGCGCTTCCGTTTGATAATGGGTAATGATCGGCAGGATGATATCGTCCAGCATGCCGGCCATCACCTGATCCAAACGGTACAGGGTGAGATTGATCCGATGATCGGTGACCCGCCCCTGGGGGAAGTTATAGGTGCGGATGCGCTCGCTGCGATCGCCCGAACCCACCTGGCTTTTCCGTTCCTCGGAAATGCGGTCGTGCCGCTCCTGCTCCATCTTGTCCAACAGACGGGCTCGCAGGACTTGCAACGCCTTGGCCTTGTTCTTGTGTTGGGATTTTTCGTCCTGACAGGTGACCACCAGGCCGGTGGGCAGGTGGGTCACGCGGACAGCGGAATCGGTGGTGTTGACCGATTGGCCGCCGGGGCCGGAAGAACGATAGACATCGAACTTCAGCTCATTGGGTTCAATGTGCAGATCGACCTCTTCCGCTTCGGGTATAATGGCCACGGTCACCGCCGAGGTATGGATCCGCCCCTGGGTTTCGGTATCGGGCACACGCTGCACCCGATGGACACCGGATTCGTATTTCAACCGGGAATAGACCTGGGTGCCGCTCACCAAGGCGATCAGTTCCTTAAAGCCGCCGATACCGATGGGATTGGAACTCATCACCTCGACCTTCCAGCCCTGCATCTCGGCATAGCGGCTGTACATGCGAAAGAGATCAGCCACAAACAGCGCCGCCTCGTCGCCGCCCGTTCCCGCTCTGATTTCAAGAAAGATGTTCTTGTCGTCATTCGGATCCTTGGGCAGCAGACGGATCCGGATGGCTTGTTCCAGTTCGGTCTGCTTGACGACAAGCTCCTCTATCTCGGCCTTGGCCAATTCCACCAGATCGGGATCGTCCTGCTCGGTGCGGATCAGTTCCTGATTGCCAGCGATCTGAGCGCGGACATTGGTGTAAGCGGCATAGAGTTCGGCGATCTTGGCCACGTTGGCATGTTCACGGACGATTTCCCGATACCGCTGCTGATCGCTCACCAGTTGCGGGTCAGCGAGCTGCCGCTCAAGCACACCCAGCTTTTCGTCAATATCGCGCAGATTGTCAAACATGCTTGATTGCGTTGGGAAAAAGAAAATCCCTCATGACCACGGGCTTCGTCGCCTCCTATCTTGTCCATCGCTGCCCGGCAGCACGGAAAAAACAGAAGGGCGCAACGCCCGTGATCAGGAGGGCTGGAAAGAAAGGATGACCGGGGTGGTTATTTTTTCTTGCTGCCCTGGTAGCCGGCATATTTTTTCTTAAATTTCTCAATCCGGCCAGCTGTGTCCACCAGTTTCTGCTTGCCAGTGAAAAAAGGATGGCAGGCGGAACAGATCTCAACCCGAATCTCGCTGTTCACCGAACCAAGCTCGATTTCATTGCCACAGGCGCACAGTGCCTTGATTTTATGATATTCTGGATGGGTATCTGGTTTCATGGGTCGTACTCCTTCTGAAAGGTTATCCACAAGAAAATTTGCTCAAAAGAATGGCAATATATCTTTTTTCGTCACTTCTTGAAAGAAAAAACAAATCCTAGCGATTCATGGAGGCAAAAAACTCCTGATTGGTCTTGGTCTGGCTCATCTTGTCCAAAAGAAACTCCATGGCATCGGCGGGATTCATGGACGAGAGCAGTTTGCGGAGTATCCAGATCCGGTTCAGATCTTCGGGAGGCAGCAGCAGATCTTCCTTGCGGGTTCCGGACTTCTGGATATCGATGGCCGGGTAGATGCGGCGGTTGGCCATTTTCCGATCCAGCACGATTTCCATGTTGCCCGTTCCCTTGAACTCCTCGAAAATCACCTCGTCCATACGGCTGCCGGTGTCGATCAGGGCGGTGGCGAGGATGGTCAGGCTCCCTCCCTCCTCGACGTTGCGTGCCGCGCCGAAAAACCGTTTCGGTCGGTGCAGGGCATTGGCCTCGACACCACCGGAGAGAATCTTGCCCGAGGCCGGCGTTACCGTGTTGTAGGCGCGGGCCAGCCGGGTGATCGAATCGAGCAGGATAACCACGTCTTTTTTATGCTCGACCAACCGCTGGGCCTTCTGGATGACCATCTCCGCCACTTGAATATGGCGCTGCGGCGGTTCGTCGAAGGTCGAACTGACCACCTCGGCATCGACACTGCGCTTCATGTCGGTCACCTCTTCCGGGCGCTCGTCGATCAACAGCACGATTAAAATAATCTCTTTGTGATTGGTGACGATGGAGTTGGCGATCTTCTGCATCAGCACGGTCTTGCCGGTACGGGGCGGCGCGACGATCAGGCCGCGTTGTCCCTTGCCCAACGGCGCGGTGATGTTCAAAACCCGCATGGACAGGTTGTCCGGCGTGGTCTCCAGATTGATCAACTTATCGGGATGCAACGGTGTCAGGTTGATGAAAGCGGTTTTATTTTTCGCCGCTTCCGGCAACTCATAATTGATGGTATCCACCTTGAGCAGGGCGAAATACCGTTCGTTGTCCTTGGGCGCACGCACCTCGCCCTCGACACTGTCACCGGTTCGCAGGTTGAGCCGGCGGATCTGCGACGGCGACACGTAGATATCATCCGGACCGGGCAAATAATTGTAGTCCGGAGCACGAAGAAAACCGAATCCATCCTGGAGGATTTCAAGCACGCCGCTGCCTCGCAACTTGCCGTCCTCGTCGGCCTGCTCTTTGAGGATGGCAAAAATCAGCTCCTGCTTGGTCATATTGCTGTACCCCTCGATATTGAGCGATGCAGCAAGGCTGACAAGTTCCTTTATTTTCTTGTTCTTCAACTCGGTTGGATTCATTGACCGGTCATTCCTCCATGAGGTCAGTGGCTGGAAAACGCCGATGGGTATCAGCTGTATAAAGATAGATGTTCGCTAATTGGAAAGAACGGCGAGAGGATAGCCAACGCCATTATGTCCGCGCGTTTTCGCGTTCGGGTAGCTTTAACGAAAGAAGTCTATGGGGTGATGTTCTAGTTAACTATTGGCAAACCGGGCATTGGGGACCGGACGGATCCCGATGATCGAGATAACTGTTCATTTGACCGCCATCGCACTGCTGGACGGGCCCATCAGGATTCGGTCAAATTATGTATCGGATGCGTGAAATATCAGAACAAGAAACCGATGACTGGAAATCGATCCGTTGAGATGCTACCGTGCTAAATATTTGTTTCACGTAGGCGTGTCAAGTACTTTCTCGACGAAATCAGACCGGAAAGCACTCGGAAAGCTTATCGCCCAGGGCGATCACCTGTAGCCTGGTGCGTGTCCAAGCGCCGCTGTTGTCGATGCAGTAATCCGCCCGCTTCGCCTTCTCCCGTAGATCCATTTGCGCGGCCACCGCTTGTGCCGCCTTGTGCCGGGAAACCCCATCCCGCTGCATGATTCGGCAGCACTGCACTCCCCGCCGGGCATACACCACGAGCACCGCCTGCATCTCATTGTCCCACCCCGCCTCATAGAGCAGCGGCACCTCGACCAAAATCAGTGCATGCCGGTGGCTGGCCACCGCTCGGTGCATCGCCGCACGCGCCAGCGGATGGAGCAGACCGTCGACCTGCTGCCGAAATTGGGGCTCGCTGAACAGACGCTCACGCAGAGCGACCCGATCCAGCTCGCCGGAGGGACGAAGGAAGGCATTGCCAAAGGCGGCACGCAAGGCCAGCCAACCAGGTTGATCGATATCCAGAAGATGACGGCAGCATTGGTCGACATCGATCAGCGGCGCCAGACAGTAGCTGGCCAACAGACGGCTGACGCAACTTTTGCCTGAGCCGATTCCCCCGGTTATGCCGAGCAAAAAGGGCTGCATCAGCCGAGTGTCCGGACGAGGTTGAGGATATCCTGCATATCGGCCCACAAAGGCGCCGTCAGGCACATCTCCTCGTTGGTCAGCGGATGATGGAAGCGCAGCGTGCTTGCGTGCAACATCTGCCTTGGCGGCTTGATCGGGGCCCCGCGTTCCACCCTGCCCCCATAGAGTGCATCTCCGGCAACCGGTGCCCGCAGAGAGGCCATATGAACACGGATCTGATGCGTCCTGCCGGTTTCAATGCCAATTTCGACCAGGCACCAGCCATTGATGAAGGATTCGAGAACGCGCCAGTGCGTGGCAGCGTACTTGCCCTGGTCAGGGCGGATGGCCATTTTTTTTCGATCGACCGGATGCCTGCCGATGGGTGCCACCAGGCGTCCCTCCCGTTCCCGGGGGCTACGCAACAGCAGTGCATGGTAGGTTTTGTGGATCTTCCGGTTTTTGAAATCCGCCATCAGGCTACGAAGCGACCGCTCCGATTTCGCCACCAGCATCACCCCGGAGGTGTCCTTGTCCAACCGATGGACAATCCCCGGGCGGCCAGCATCCAATGCGGGGAGATCCTGACAGTGATAGAGCAACCCATGCACCAGGGTTCCGCCGCCATGGCCGCAGGCCGGATGAACGACCAGCCCCGGTGGTTTACCGATGACCAGCAGATGCTCATCTTCAAACAGTATGGAAAAATCGATTTTTTCAGGGGCAAGATCAAGAGACGGGGTAGGCGGGAAGGAAACGGTGATGATTTCATCCTGGTGAAGACGATACCCAGCCTTCACCTGCTGCCCGTTGACGAGCACATGGGCAGCCCCTATGAGTTTGCCGATGGCGGAGCGTGACTGCTCGGGAAGCTGGCGGATGAGGTAGTGATCAAGGCGTTGACCTTGGTCGCCGGAGGTCACCATGAACTCGGCGTCTGTCGTAATCGGCGCCGGCTGTTGCCAGGAATCAGCCTGCCCATCGTCGTCCACCAGGTCATACCAATCGACCGGTGACCCGGTAAAATTAACAGAACAACTTTTCGATCTGCTGCTCAATCATCCCCTCTTCCATCTGCTTGGCCAGCGACAACTCCTTGACCAGGAGATTCTTCGCGGTATCCAGCATTTTACGTTCGCCATACGAGAGATCTTTATCTTCCTTCAACAAAAAAAGATCGCGCAACACCACCGCCACCTCAAACACCGATCCGGTTTTGATTTTTTCCATGTACTCACGGTATCGACGATTCCAGGTTTGTGCCGTGATTTTGATGTCGCGTTCCTTGAGGATATCGATGACCTTGGGAACGTCCTCACCGGAAATAATAGCTCGCAAACCGACATTGGCACTGGTAGCGGTCGGTATCATGATGGTCATATCGTTATCGAGAATTTTCATCACATAAAAACTCTGGTCGATGCCACCGATGCTTTGCGTTTTTATGGCTTCAATCAGGCCAACGCCATGAGCCGGATAGACCGCCATATCACCTTTTGAAAACACATGACCCTCCGAGAACTGAAATAGACATACGCTAGCCCAAGACTCAGCGTATTACTAAAGTATTATGATAGCATATTTTTTGCCTATTGGCAAAGACTGGATGGCAATTATCGGAGAGAAAGAAGAGGATGGGAAAAACCCTCCATGATTTCCTGGAGCTATGCTGCCTGAAGCAAATCACTGGGGCGTTCGAGGTTGACCAAATAGGCCGAAGCGGCTTATCGCCCGTTGATTCGATTCATGCACCGGTCAACGCCTTCCTGGATGAACACGGCGACCGCTTCCGCCACCAATGTCTTGCGCTGCTCAAACAGGCTCATTTCGGCATCACCCATTCGCCCCAGCACAAATTGATCGACGGGTTGCCCTTGCCCCACCTCGTCCACGACGGGACGACCGACGCCGATCTTCAGCCGGGCAAATTCCGTGGTGCCAAGGTGCTGGGCCACGGAACGAACGCCATTGTGTCCTCCAGCGCCCCCTTTGGCCACCAGCTTGATCCGGCCGGCGCTCAGATCGATATCATCGTGGAGGATCAAAAGATTACATAGAGGAATCTTGAAATAATCGACAAAACTTCGAACACTCTCCCCGGACCGATTCATGTAGGTTTGCGGTTTCAGAAAATACAGTTGGTGGCCATGGGCGCGGCCGTGACAATACAACCCCTGCATTTTTTGGGTTTCAATCAGCAACCCCTGAAGCCCTGCGAGATGATCAAGAAAGAAAAAACCAATATTATGACGGGAAAGATGATATTCCCGCCCTGGATTGCCCAGGCCGACGAGAAGAAACCGTGAATCCGTCATGGATGAAAAAGAGGCAAAAACAAAACGAGCCGAAAAAATTTCGGCTCGATATCAGCAATGATGCAGGAAGCAGCGTCTCTGCTTCCTCACGAAGGCGTTATTGAACAGCCACACAGACGGTGCTTGCTTTCTCCAACATCTCCACCTTTTCGGGAAGGGGCAGATCGCCATAGGTGATTCCCGCCCCGCCCTGCTCCAATGGGGTGATATCGACTTGGATCACGTCGGGAATATCCAACGGACATCCCCGCAATTGCACACTGTCTCTGAACACCTGCAATTCCCCTCCCAGATCCACCCCCTTGGCGGTACCGACATACTCCACGGGCACAGTAAATTTGGCGGCTTTGTTGAGATCGATTTCAAGGAAATCGACATGCAATAAGCTACCGGTCACCGGGGCCTTCTGAATTTCCTGTACAAGCACGTGCCGCTCGCCCTTGTCGTCACCCTCGATCTTCAGAGTGATCACTGCATTGCGGCCATGAATGAACAACAGGCTTTTATAGAGTTTCGCTGTCTCCACCTGCAAGGACACGGATTTATTGCCGCCACTATACAGATTGGCAGGGGTGATGCTTTGCATCCGCAACTGCCGCATCGGCCCCTTGCCAAAAACCGTGCGCACTGAAGACTCGACATTTACCTGTAACATAACAACCCTCCCCCCATACTCCGGGATCTATAACAATTCGTTATTATACTAAAAATTATACAAACAAATAACTGACGGAATCTTCGTTATGGATCCTGCTGATCGCCTCGCCCAGCAGCGCCCCCACCGACAGCACTGTTATTTTCTCACACTGTCTCGCCTCCTCCCGAAGCGGGATGGAATTGGTCACCAGAAGGGACCGCAGACAGGATTGACTGATACGCTCTATGGCTGGGCCGGACAGCACCGCATGCGAACAGCAGGCATGCACTTCTTTGGCCCCGACTTTTTTCAAAATTTCGGCACCCCCACAGAGGGTACCAGCGGTGTCCACAATATCATCAAGGAGAATAGCGGTTTTGCCGGCAACATCGCCGATGACGTGGACAGCCTCGCACTCATTGGCCCGTTCCCGGCGCTTGTCGATGATCGCAAGTCCTGCATTCAGCCGCTTGGCGAAAGCGCGCGTTCGCTCCACACCGCCAGCATCGGGAGAAACCATGACTACATCGGTGAAACTCTCCCGTATGTATTTCAAGATAATGGGAGCCGCATACAGATGATCGACCGGAATATTGAAAAATCCCTGAATCTGCCCGGCGTGCAGGTCCATGCACAATACCCTTCGGGTGCCCACCACCATCAGCATCTCGGCAACAGCCTTGGCAGTAATTGGAACACGGGGACGCACTTTCCGATCCTGACGGGCGTAGCCGTAATAGGGCATCACCGCCGTAATCCGCCGGGCGGACGCGCGGCGCAAGGCATCGACCATGATCAACAACTCCATAAGATTGTCGTTGACCGGCGTACAGGTAGGCTGAACAACAAAAACATCGGCGCCACGTACATTTTCGCCGATTTCAACAGAAATTTCACCATCGGAAAACTGCTTCACTTCGGCCGCGCCAAGCGGCACATTCAGGTATTCACAGATTTCCTTGGCGATCGCCGGATTGGCATTGCCGGTGAAAATTTTCATTTTTTTGGGCATGACGCGCAACTTATTTTAAGAGTGGCTGGGGCGGGAGGATTCGAACCCCCGAATGCAAGGATCAAAACCTTGTGTCTTACCGCTTGACGACGCCCCAGTCCATGACCAGAAACACTGAGCGGACAGTGGTACTCATTCTTCCTCAACAGGATCTACCAGGTAGGTGTACACAAACCGGCTCTTGAAACGAATGAAGCCGACTTCCGCCTGCTGCCGATTACTGAATACACCAAAGACCGTCGGCCCTGATCCAGACATCAACGCTCCGACCGCCCCGCTTTCGACCAACCCCGCCTTGATCTGTTCGATTTGCGGGTGTCGGGCGAGCGTGACCCGTTCGAGATCGTTGCACGATCGCGCTGCCCATGATTCCGGCAGAAGGGGCTCGCGAGGGGTGAAGGACCGATCAATATCTTCCTGCGAATTTTTTAGGTTACTCCCAATTTTATCCACTGTCAACGCAAAATTCTGATACACCCAGCGGGTCGAAACCGGAATACCGGGATTGACCAGAACAAGGCTACATCCCTTCAGCGGCGGGACGGGATGCAGCTGCTCCCCAATACCGGTGGCGATTGCCGCCGGGGCAGTGGCAAGAAAAAAGGGCACATCCGCACCCAGGCGGAGCCCCATGGCGGCCAACTCCGCGCCGGAACAACCGCATTGATACAGTTCATTCAATCCATTGAGGGTCGCCGCCGCATCGCTGCTGCCACCACCCAGGCCCGCCGCCACCGGAATCCTCTTGGTCAGCGACACGCGCACCCCATTGGCATCCCCTTTTCGTCGCCCTTGGGTTTCCCGCAAAAACAGTTCCGCCGCTCGGTAAACGATATTGTCCCTGTTTTCCGGAAGGGTGCCGTTAACACAGTGCAGATGGATGCCCTCGGCGCAGGCCTGCACTTCTATTTCGTCATAAAGGCCGACCTTCTGCATCAACGTGTCCAGCAAATGATAGCCGTCGGCTCGCCGCCCGATCACTTTGAGATAAAGATTGACCTTTGCCGGCGCCCGGAGAAGGAGTTGCTCCCGCTGCATCATCTCAATCGAACGAAGAAATTCAGGATAACTTGACGAATCGTATCTTCAACTCGTAGAGAATGCGGGTGAGCAATTCATTTTCATCGGGGTCGAGATTCCCCTGGGTCTTGTAGGCCAGCAGGGCCAAGGTGTCGATGGTATGCTTGGCCAGCTCACGGTCGACAATCCGCTGCCCGGTTTCCGGATGCGGCAGTTCTCCCATGTGATAGAGGGCGGAGGTGTTCAACGAGAGAATAAACGAGGCAAACGTCACCTCCGGCATCACGCACCGGCCTGAGGCATCGCGTACCCGGCCCTCTGGACATTCGTCGCAACTCGAGAGATTTTCTGTCATATCGCTTCACTCTGCATCAGTTCAATTTCCTCCCTGGCTGCGGTCGCCACCATAATGGCCAGTACCGTTGCAACTCAGACAGTTGCGGGAATATACCGGCATTGCCCCCTGCCTACAAGGTGAAAGTAGCCCCTTGATCAGCCGTCGCCCTTGCACGGGCGAGCTCTCTTGACACCCTGACGGCTCAGCTTCTTGTTGAAGAGAAACCGGTTCGGCGCTATATAGTTGAGATTTCACGTCCAGAAGCGCCGAAGCAACAGGACACGATTCATCACAGGAGTTATCATGGAAGAGGTACGCGTTCGCTTTCCCCCCAGCCCCACTGGCTACCTGCACATTGGAGGCGCGAGAACGGCGTTGTTCAATTGGCTTTTTGCCAAGCAACACAATGGCAAACTGATCCTGCGCATCGAGGATACCGACGAAGAACGATCCACCCAGGCGTCGATCGACGGCATTATCGACGGTCTGCAATGGCTGGGCATCGATTGGGACGAGGGACCCTACTTCCAGACCGAATTCGCCGCCGACCACATTGCCGCCGCCAACCGGCTGCTGACCTCCGGCCACGCCTACAAATGCTTCTGCACCAAGGAAGAACTGGAACAGAAGCGTGAAGCGGCCATGGCCGCAAAACAACGCGATGTCGGCTACGACGGCACCTGCCGCCACCTCACCGCCGAGGAAATCCAAGCAAAGGAAGCACAGGACATCCCGGCGACAATCCGTTTCAAGGTCCCTGAACGGCCGGGCACGCTTTATTACGACGACGAGGTGTTGGGACGCATCGAACGCGCTTACAGCGAGATCGAGGATTTCGTCATCGTCCGCTCCAACGGCAAGCCGCTCTACCTGCTGTGCAACGTGGTCGACGACATCCGCGACCGCATCACCCACATCATCCGCGGCCAGGACCACATGACCAACACCACCCGCCAGGTGCTGCTCTACGAGGCCCTGGGCGCCAAGCTGCCGGTATTCGCCCACATGCCGCTCACCCTGGACCTGCAGAAACGGAAGATCTCCAAGCGCAGCCACGGCGAGGTCGTGGCGGTCCAGTTTTACCGTGACCGGGGCTTCATCCCTTGGGCGGTGTGCAACTTCCTCTGTCTGCTTGGCTGGAACCCGGGCACGGACCAGGAATTCTTCTCCCGCGAGGAACTGATCCAGGCCTTCAGCCTCTCACGCATGAGCCGGGTCAACTCGGTGTTCAACTATAAACCGGGCGATCCCAAATTCTTTACCGATCCCAAGCTGATAGCCATCAACGAGCACTACCTGCGCACCATGGATCTGGAAACGCTCGGCGAAATGGTGCGCAAGGAACTGGAGGCCGAAGGGCTGTGGAACCCGGCCTATGCCACCAGCCGTCGCGACTGGTATCTGGCGACCCTCGGCTTGATCCGCGACCGCTTCCACACGCTCAAGGATTTCACCACCGCCGGCCGGGCCTATTTCTCCGACCAGTACAACATCGATCCCAAGCCGCTGGCCAAGAACGTGCTCAAGTTCCCGGAACTGGTGACGTGGCTGCCGCAGTTGGCGGAGCGTTTCGCCCAACTGGAGGACTTCAACGCCGAGGCCACCGAGCGAGTCAGCCGCGAACTGGCCGAGGAATTGGCCGTCAAGCCGGGCACCCTGATCAACGCCATGCGCACGGTGCTCACCGGACAGCTGGCCGGTCCGTCGATGTTTGACATCGTCATCACCCTAGGCAGGGAAAAGGTGGTGGCCCGCCTCAGTCATGTCGATCACCTGTTTGCCGCCGCCTAATGCTAGTACACCGAAGGACAGCCATGACCACAGAGAAAGAAACCTCCGGCAAGCCGCTCGATTTCATCCGCCAGATCATCGCCGAGGACCTCGCCTCCGGCAAACACCGGACCATTGTCACCCGTTTTCCGCCCGAACCCAATGGCTTTCTCCACATCGGCCACGCCAAGTCGATCTGCCTCAACTTCGGGGTCGCGGTGGAGAACAACGCCACCTGCCATCTGCGCTTCGACGACACCAACCCGGACAAGGAATCGACCGAATATGTCGAATCGATCCAGCGGGATGTGCGCTGGCTGGGGTTCGACTGGGGCGAGCACCGCTACTACGCCTCGGATTACTTCGACCAGCTGCACGACTTTGCCGTCCAACTGATCGGGATGGGCAAAGCCTACGTCTGCCACCTCAGCAGCGACGAGATCCGCGCATACCGCGGCACCCTGACCGAACCGGGCAAGGAGAGCCCGTACCGCAACCGATCGGTGGCGGAGAATCTCGATCTTTTTGCCCGGATGCGGGCCGGCGAGTTCGACGAGGGCACCTGCGTGCTCCGGGCCAAGATCGACATGGCCTCGCCCAACATCGTCATGCGCGATCCGGTGCTCTATCGCATTCTCAAATCCCACCACCATCGGACCGGCGACAAATGGTGCATCTACCCGATGTACGATTTCACCCACTGCCTGTCCGACATGCTGGAAGGGATCACCCACAGCCTCTGCACCCTGGAGTTCGAAAACAATCGCGCCCTGTACGACTGGGTGCTCGATACCCTGCAAACCCCCAACCACCCGCGGCAAATCGAGTTTGCCCGCCTCAACATCAATTACACCGTGACCAGCAAACGCAAGTTGCTGCAGTTGGTCACCGAAGGCCATGTCTCCGGTTGGGATGATCCGCGCATGCTGACCATCTCCGGCCTGCGACGCCGGGGCTATACCCCGGCCTCGATCCGCAATTTTTGCGCCACCATCGGCATCGGCAAGCGGGAATCGTGGATCGACATGGGGGTGCTGGAGAATGCGGTCCGCGACGACCTCAACGAACATGCCCGCCGTGTCTTTGGGGTGCTCGATCCACTCAAGATCGTGCTCACCAACTATCCCGAAGGCGAAACCGAGGAGGTGGTGGCCCAGAATCATCCCCAGAATCCGGCCATGGGCGAGCGGCGGGTGCCGTTTTCCCGCGAGATCTACATCGAGCGGTCGGACTTCATGGAGGATGCGCCAAAGAAATTCTTCCGCCTCAGCGTCGGTCGCGAGGTACGGCTCCGCTATGCCTATCTGATCACCTGCCAGGAGGTGATCAAGAACGAGCGGGGCGAGGTGGTGGAACTGCGTTGCACCTATGATCCGGACAGCCGTGGCGGCACCGCTCCCGACGGCCGCAAGGTCAAGGGCACCATCCATTGGGTATCGGCCCCCCATGCCCTGCGGGCCGAGGTGCGGCTTTATGACCGGCTGTTCACCGCCGAGTACCCGGATGCGGACAAGGAACGAAATTTCAAAGAGTTTCTCAACCCACACTCCCTCACGCTGCTGAGCGAGTGCATGCTGGAACCGGGGTTGGCCCAAGCCACCATTGAGGATCGCTTCCAGTTCGAGCGACAGGGGTACTTCTGCCTCGATAATGGGGCGAGCCGTCCGGACAGACCGGTGTTCAACCGGATCGTCACCCTGCGCGACAGCTGGGCCAAACTCAACGAATCCGCTTAGGAGTACCCCATGGCGATCATCAACCTACGCAACATGGCGATCAACCAGAGCGGCACCATTGTCAGTGTCAAGGTCGGCGGGGAACTCGGCCGCCGTATCCGCGAAATGGGCCTGGTGCCGGGCACCGAAATCACGGTCAAACAGCGCGCCCCCCTGAACGACCCGGTAGCCCTGCGGGTCATGGGCGGGACCCTGACCCTGCGCAACAACGAGGCCGATTACATTGAAGTGGAGGTCGCCTCCTGAGTCTCCCTCCTGGGGCGGGACCTGTTTCCGCCCCAGGAGGGCCCACCGATCTTCTTCTGCCGACCGTTGCCACGCATTCCCCTGTTCCTTCTCTGCCTCCCCACCTGCGCTCCCCCCAAAAAAAACATCGATGATCAGGCTCGCCCCTTGGCAAAGCTGTTGACAGTAGCCATTGTTTGGAATAACTAACAATTCATGTGTGTCCAAGCGAATTTGGCGGGCAAAACACTTTTCTAGCCTTGTGCATCTGCCCCGCCAAGGGCGCACCGTTTCCTTTCAACCGGAAAGACGTGTACTCTCTATGCCCAAGAATCAAAGCGATAGCTCCTGCATTGTGCTCAACGATGTTCCGACCCAATGCCATCACCGCAAACGGTGCGGCAACCGGATGGCCCATGGGGGAACGCCCTTGCCTGAGATCTGCTGCCACAAGCGCCTGCGGGTGTGTGCCATCAACGGTGACCGGAAGACCTGCGCCAAGATGGCCAACCTCGGGGTGTTGCCAGGTTGCGAGCTCGAATTGCTGTGCAAGGGAGGCGGCCAGCAATGCATGGTCAAGGTGAACGGCGGGACCATCAGCCTCGATGCTCTTACCGCGACCAATATTCTGGTGGCCCCCGTCTGATCGGCAGACGGATCGTGATAGTCGGAAAAGGAACCAGACAAACTCGCTGGAGGTAAAGGAAGATGCAAAATCTGATCGTGATCGCGGTTGTATGCTGCGCGGCTGTCTTTATCGGCCGGCGCTTGTGGGCTTTTGTGCGGCGCGTGCGTCAGCGGCAAAGCATTGCCTGCGGATGCGGGTGTTCAGGGTGCGGCAGCGGTGCTGGCGATTCGAAGCCCATCACCACACTCCCCCTCCATCGGCCATGAGAAAACAGCACGCCGCCCGCCGCACATCCGGCATCGGCCAGGTGCGTCGTTGATCGAATACCCCACCCTCTTTGCCCCCATTCCGGTTCACCGCTCATCCTTACCCGACAGAAAAGCCTATGAACAACCAGCTGACCATCGCCCTGGCCGGCAATCCCAACGCCGGTAAAACCACCTTGTTCAACCACCTGACCGGCGCCCGTCAGCATGTCGGCAACTATCCCGGCGTGACGGTCGAGCAGAAAGAAGGCTGCTGTCTGCACCAGGGCCAGGGACTGCGGGTGGTCGATCTGCCCGGCACCTATTCGCTGACGGCCTACTCGGTGGAAGAATTGGTGGCGCGGGATTTCATCATCAACGAAAAGCCCGATGTGGTGGTCGATGTGGTCGACGCCTCCAACCTGGAACGCAACCTGTATCTCAGTTGTCAGTTCCTGGAGTTGGGGGTACCGCTGGTCATTGCCCTCAACATGGTCGATGTGGCCGAAAAGCGAGGCATTACCATCAATGCCCAGGAGCTGGGCCACCGCCTCGGGGTGCCGGTGATTCCGATCGTCGCCCGCAGCGGAAAAGGTGTGGATCAGTTGTTGGACGCAGTGCTGGCCACGGCCGCCTCGTCCACCCGGCCGCAGCCGGTCTTCCTCCGCTACGGCTCGGATATCGACGAAACCCTCGCGGCCATGATGCCCGATATCGAGGCCTGCACCGAACTGACCGCCATCTATCCGCCACGGTGGCTGGGGGTGAAGCTGCTGGAAAACGACGATCAGATCGTGCACAAGGCCCAGGCCGTCCATCCGGAGACGGCGCAGCGCCTCGTTGCCCGCTGCGAGGAAGTGGCTGACCACCTCCAGCACACCCTTGGCGTCTACCCGGAGGCGGTGATCGCCGACCACCGCTACGGCTACATCAAATCGATCATCCATCAGGGGGTGGTGGCGCGCAAATTCGTTGCCGATCGGCTGTACGCCTCGGACAAGATCGACAAGATCGTCACCCACCGCATCCTTGGGCCACTGATCATGGCCGCAGTCCTGTTTGGCCTCTATACCTTCACGTTCAGCTACAGCACGGTACTGGTCGATTGGCTGGCCAGCTTCTTCACCCTGATCAACCAGGGAATCGACTCCCTGCTGCCCGATGGGCCGGTCAAATCAATGATCATCTCCGGCGTGGTCGACGGGGTCGGCGGGGTGCTCGGCTTCGTGCCGATCATCATGTTCATGTTCTTTGGCATCGCTGTGCTGGAGGATTCCGGCTACCTGGCCCGGGTCGCCTTTATGATGGACCGCATCTTTCACGCCTTTGGCCTGCACGGCTCCTCGGTCATGCCGTTCATCGTTTCCGGCGGCATCGCCGGCGGCTGCGCCGTGCCCGGAGTCATGGCCACCCGCACCCTGCGTTCGCCCAAGGAACGATTGGCCACCCTGCTGACCGTGCCATTCATGAACTGCGGCGCCAAACTGCCGGTGCTGACCTTGCTGATCGGCGCCTTTTTCTCCGCCCACCAAGCCCGCTACATGTTTCTGGCCACCGTGGCGGCCTGGGTCGTGGCCCTGTGCGCGGCCAAGCTGTTGCGCATGACCGTGCTCCGCGGCGCCTCGACCCCCTTTGTCATGGAACTGCCGCCCTATCGCTTTCCCACCCTCAAGGGACTGCTGATCCACACCTGGGAGCGAACCTGGCAATACATGAAAAAGGCCGGCACCGTCATTCTCGGCATCTCCGTCCTCATCTGGGCGATGATGACCTATCCCGGCCTGCCCGACGCACGGACAGCCCACTATGAACAGCAGCGGCAACACGTACAGACGTCCTCGCTCACCGCCGACCAGGAGGCACTCGCCGAGGCGTTGCGCAGGATCGACGCGGACCAGGCGATGGAGGGGCTGCGCCACTCACTTGGCGGTCGGATCGGCATTGCCCTGGAAAGCGTCAGCCGCCACGCGGGCATCGACTGGCGGACCAATATCGCCCTGATCGGTGGATTTGCCGCCAAGGAGGTGATCATCTCCACCCTGGGCACCGCCTATTCCCTGGGGGAAGTCGATCCCGAAAAGTCGACCTCGCTCAGCGACCGTCTGGCCAAGGATCCCAACTGGAATCCGGTGGTCGCCCTGGCGGTGATGGTGTTCATCATGTTTTACGCCCCCTGCTTCGTGACCGTGATCTGCATCGCCAAGGAGGCCGGCTCATGGAAGTGGGCCGTTTTTTCCATGACCTTCAACACCCTGTTCGCCTACCTGATGGCCGTGGCGGTGTATCAGATCGGCACCCTGCTCTACCTTTGACAGGACACTCGGATCAAGCCTTGTAATCGGCGAAGCGGCGCAGGACCTCGGCCATCTCCGCCCTTGGCAGGAGCGGTGGCTCGGCCACCTGCAGGGCCTGGAGATACATCCGCGCCAACGTTTCCACCTCGATGGCCAAGGCCAGTACGTGGTCGAGATCGGCGGCAAGGCAGATCATGCCATGATGACCGAGCAGGGCCGCAGATCGGTCCTCCAGGGCCGCGATCGCCGCGTCGGACAGCGCTTGCGTGCCGAAGGTGGCGTAGGGCGCGCAACGGATGGAATCGCCGCCGGCCATGGCCACCATGTAGTGAAAGGCCGGAATCGGCCGCTCCAGACAGGCCAGGGTGGTGCAGTAGAGGCTGTGGGCATGGAGCACAGCACCCGCCTGGGGGTAGTAGCGATAGATAGCGGCATGCATCCGCCATTCCGACGACGGTTTGCGCCGGCCCTCGACTTTGCCCTCCCCGTCCATCCACACCAGATCGTCTTCCCCGCACCGGTCATAAGGTAGGGCTGAGGGCGTGATGAGCAAACCGCTGCCGTCGCGGACGCTGACATTGCCCGAGGTCCCCTGGTTCAACCCCTGGCTGTTCATGGCCCGGGCCGTGGCCAGCAGTTGCGCGCGCAGACCGAGACCGCTCATTGCCCCTGCTCCGGATAGAGGCCGAGCAGGCCGCTTCGGCTGGCCGCACAGATGCCCCGCTCGGTGATCAGGCCGGTCACCAACCGGGCCGGGGTAACATCAAAGGCCGGATTGACTGCCGGCGTGGCCACGGGAGCGATGGCCACTGTGTGCACCGTGCCCGCCTCGTCCCGTCCCTGCAATTGCAACACCTCTTCCTCGCCCCGTTCCTCGATGGGAATCTCGGCCACGCCGTCACTCACCGTCCAGTCAACGGTGGATCCGGGCAGGGCCACATAGAAAGGCACACCGTTGTCCCGGGCGGCCAACGCCTTGAGATAGGTGCCGATTTTGTTACACACGTCGCCGCTGGCCGTGGTCCGGTCGGTGCCGACAATGCAGCAATCCACCTGGCCATGCTGCATGAGATGACCGCCGGCATTGTCGACGATCAGGTGATGGGGAATATGCGCGGCCACCAATTCCCAGGCGGTAAGCGAGGCACCCTGATTGCGCGGCCGGGTTTCATCGACCCAGACATGCACCGGGATGCCCAACTCCACCGCCTTGTAGACGGGTGCTAGGGCAGTGCCCCAATCGACGGTGGCCAGCCAGCCGGCGTTGCAGTGGGTGAGGATGTTGACCGGCTGCCCCTCTTTCTTGTTGCGATGGATCGCCGCAATCAAGGTGGCACCGTGACGGCCGATGGCCTCGTTGGTAGCCACGTCTTCCGCGCAGATCCGCCCGGCTTCGTGGTAGGCCGCGGCCAATCGCTGTTCCGGCGGCAAGGGCAGCAGCAGTCGCAGCATCCGTTCCACCGCCCAGCGAAGATTGATCGCCGTCGGCCGGCAGGCGATCAACTGAGCGGCCATGTTCTCCACAGCCTCGGTGGTGGCGTGCTGGCGCAGGCCGAGGCAGAGGCCATAGGCGGCGGTGGCCCCGATCAACGGCGCGCCACGAACCAGCATGTCGCGAATGGCGGTCATTGCCTGCTCCACACTCTCCAGGCGAACGATGTGAAAATGAAAGGGCAAGCGGGTCTGATCAATGATTTCAACGCCCACCCCATCGGCCGCCAGCCAAATGGATCGATAGGCCTGTCCGTTTACCTGCACAAACGCACCTCCTTGAAAAAAGCCAATCATGAACACCTGTTGTCCTGACCCTACCGAACCGGGCCCCAACGGGTCAAGTCAATTGTGTTCGCGTCTTGTCGCCACCGTGCCAGAGAGCGCCACTGCCGATCGACCGGCGCCTTGTCGCCAGCCGCTGGATTTTTCCTCCGGGCTTTGCTATAAACTCTTCCATCGATCGTTTGCTGTTTTTTTTCCTCTTGGTGCTGGTCAACAATGAACACTCCGGATTCGGTTCTTGCCTCTCTCAATCTTTCCGGCCAGTTGCCCAGCATGCCGCAGGCACTGGTGCAGCTGATCGACAGCTGCCACACCCCCGATATCCCGTTTCAGGCCATCGCCGACATCATCGACAAAGATGCCGCGATCAGCGCCAAGATCCTGCAACTGGTCAATTCGGCGTTCATCGGCCCCCGCAGGACGATCACCAGCGTGGAACAGGCGGTGGTCTACCTGGGCATCGACGCTGTCAGGAATCTGGCCATTTCGATCTCCGTACAGCAGGTCTTTCGCCGGGGGGAAAAAAACGGTCCCCTCACCCTTGACCGCTTCTGGCACCACTCGTACCAGAATGCCCTGCTGTCCAGAAAGATCGCCACGACCATCGACTATCCCGAACCTTCCGAGGCCTATCTGGCGGGTCTTCTGCACGACATCGGCAAACTGCTGCTGTGGATGGCCTTTCCCGGAAGCTATGCGCCCCTGTTGCTCAAGGGGGTCCGTTGCGTCAATGCCCGTCTCGCTTTTCTCGAGGAGGAAAAATTGCACGTCAACCACTGCCAGGCCGGAGCCTGGCTGGGCGAACAGTGGCGGTTGCCCACCTTGCTCACCGACGCTATCCGCTACCATCACCACCCGATCGAGGCGGTTCGCCAGGCCTTGCCCTTGGTCAGAATCACCAGCCTTGCCGACCTGCTCAGCCATGGCGATCCCACCGCAACGGATGGCCTGGAAGCGGCCCATCAGCTTCTTGGCCTGACAGCGGCGCAGGTGGCGACGGTGTTCGATGGACTGGATGAGCAGGTCGAGCAGATCGCCACCCACATGGGGATCCGCATTCCCCGAGACGCCGGCCACTCGTCCGATCCGCGCCCCGACGAAGTCAAGGAGGCGCACAAAGACGCCTCGCGGACCCTGATCAACCGGGTCCGGGACGTTTCCCAGCTCTGCGGCCTGCTCGACAACCTGTTGCGGGCCGAGGACCGGGAACGGATCGTCCGCGCGGTCGAGCAGGGAATCCTCCTGCTCCTCGACGAGAGGCGCTGCCTGCTCCTGCTGACCGATACCGCCACCGGCCAGCTGCGCGCCCATGTCCCGACGGACGCGTCCCTCACCGGGGAGGCGGAGCGACTCGCCTTTGTCCCCCAGGACCATGCCGGCAGCCTGCCGGCCCGGGCGCTTGAGGAACGGCGCATGCTCCACGCCTTCTCCGGCACGCACGAATCCTCGACCCAAGATCACCTCTTTGATGCCCATCTGCGACGCCTGCTGGGGACGGAAGGATTGGCGGCCATTCCCCTGATCCACCACGGCAAAATCGAAGGGCTGCTGCTCGTTGGCCTGGAGCGGCGGACGCAGCGGCTCCTGCTTGCCCAGGCCACCTCCGTGCGGCTGCTGGCCGACCATGCGGCCGCCGCCCTGCATCTGGATCGCATGCACGCGGCCCGGGCGGAACAGATCGCGGCCGAACGGTTGCAGGCCGCGACCCTGGTGGCCCGCAACATTGCCCACGAAATCAACAACCCGCTGGCCATTCTCCGTAATTATCTTCACATCCTGGCAGGCAAAAACAGGCAGGGCCAATCGATTGACGCCGAGGTGGCGATTATCGACGGCGAACTGGAACGGATCGCCCACATCACCACAGGCTTGCAGAATTTGGCGCGGGAATCCGAGGCAATGCACCTCGAACCGCTGGACCTTCACCGGTTGCTTGAGGAAATTCTCGACCTGTTCCGGGCCGCCCTGCCAGAGGACAAACAGGTGCGCCTCACCTTCACCCCCCTGGACGAACAGCTCTCCCCCATGGCTGATTCCCGTTCCCTCCGCCAGATCATGCAAAACCTGCTGGGCAACGCCCTGGATGCGGTTTCGCCCGGAGGAATGATCACCGTGCACACCAAGCGTGCGCACAAGAATGTGCTCATCACCGTCACCGATAACGGACCGGGGGTTGCGCCGGCGATTCGGGACTCCCTCTTTCAAGCCGGGGTCTCGACCAAGAACGGGCGGCACAGCGGTCTGGGACTGGCGATTGCCGACCAGCTGGCGCGCCGGATGGGCGGATCGCTCTCCTGCGCGTCCGTTCCGGGAACCACGGTCTTCACCCTGCAGCTCTCGGCGTGAATTCCTTGTCACGGTTGCGCAATTGACTTTTTTTCCAGGGCCATTTAAAAATAGAGACGATTGAACAACCCATACATTCGACCGGGCAGCCTTTGCGCACAAACAGCCACTCCCTTCCATCGTCATGCCCATTTTCGCGCGCCCCCTCTTCTCCACAGACTGAAGCCATGCAGACCATGCACACCGTTCTCATCATCGACGATGAACCCCGTTTCAGCACCAGCCTGGAAGTTTTGCTCAAAGCGGAAGGATATCAAGTGCATGTGGCTTATTCCGGTGAATCGGCCTTCCATCTATTGCGGCAGCATGCCTTTTCGGCCGCCCTGGTCGACATCAATCTGCCCGATATCAGTGGCAACCTGATCGCCTCCCGGATCGGCAAGGAACATCCCGAAACAGCGGTCATCATTCTCACCGGCAACGCCACCGTCGACAGTGCGGTAGAATCGCTTCGCCAAGGGGTCTATGATTATCTGCGCAAGCCCTGCGCCCCGGACCGCCTGCTGCAGACCTTGGCCAGAGGCATCCAGCACAAGCGGCTCACCATGGATCTGCACAACAGCGAGAAACGGTTCCGCCAATTGGCCCAAGCCACCTGGGAAGGGATCATCATCTACGATCGGGGCACCTTGCTGCAAACCAACAGCCAATTGTGCAAGATGTTTGGATACGCGGAAACCGAACTGCTGGGCAAGCAGATCTTTGATGTTCTCTTGGACCGCAACACCATCCGTGCCTTGGAATTCCCCGCCGACCCGGAAACCATCGGCCCATTCGAGGCGCGCGGGGTGAAAAAGGACGGCACCACGTTTCCGGTGGAATTCAGGGTCAAGCACATAGACTACCAAGGCCGCCAGGTACAAGTGGCCGCCATTCGCGACGTCACCGACAGTGAGATTGCCCTCAAGCAGAAGACCTCGCTCATGGAAAAACTGGCCGATGCCCAGCGGATGGAATCACTTGGCCTCATGGCCAGTTCCGTGGCCCATGATCTCAACAACATCCTGGCCGGGATCGTCACCTATCCGGAGTTGCTGCTCATGGACCTGGGCGAGGAGTTCAAATACCGCGAAGAACTGCTGATGATCCGGGAAGCGGGCAAACGAGCGGCGGCGGTGGTCAACGATCTGCTGACCGTGGCCCGGGGGGCGACCTGCAAGAAAGAAGTGCAGAACGTCAACGATCTGATCACCGGCTACCTCAATTCGGTGGAATTCAGGGAAATCAGTCAACGCTATCCACAGATCAAGGTGACTCCCTATCTGGAAAGCGCGCTGCACAACATCAGTTGTTCGACCATGCATCTGACCAAGTCGATCATGAACCTGGTCAACAACGCCGCCGAGGCGATTCAGGCCCGGGGACAAATCATCCTGGCCACGAAGAACGTGCAACTCACCGCCCCCCATCACGGCTATGAAACCATTGAGCCGGGCGAATATGTGATGATTTCGGTGGAAGATGACGGCCCCGGCATCTCGCCCCAGGATATGCGGCAGATTTTCAGCCCCTTTTACAGCAAGAAGGTCATGGGCCGCAGCGGCACCGGCCTCGGCCTGGCGGTGGTGTGGAACACGATCCACGATCACGGCGGGTTTATCGACGTGATCAGCAGCACCACCGGTTCAACCTTTTCCCTCTATTTTCCGGTCAGCAAGTTCGGCGCCTACAAGCCAACCCAGCCAACCCCGGTGATCAGCCAGTACCAGGGCAATGGCGAACGGGTGCTGGTGGTCGATGACCAGAAGAGCCAGCGGGAAATAGCCAGCCGGCTCCTCTCCCGACTCGGCTACCAGCCGCTGACCGTGCCCTCGGGCGAAGAAGCCGTCGAATACATAAAAAAAACGCCCGTTGACCTGGTCATCCTCGACATGCTCATGGATCCGGGAATCAACGGCTGTGAAACCTACGAACAGATTCTCCGTCACGTCCCGGGACAAAAGGCCATCATCACCAGCGGCTATTCCAACGCCGAGGAGATCAATCGGGCCATGAACCTGGGCATCAGCCAGTTCGTCAAAAAACCGTATTCCCTTTACGAACTCGCCCAAGCCCTGAAAACGGAAATGGCCCCGCCCCACTCCTCGATGTATTCTCAAAAATAATCGCGCCGCGCAACGGGCCACTGGCGGGCCACCCGGCGACCTTCCGGTCTTCCGCCTTCAACGGGAGGAAAGCCCCGTTTCCTCGGCCGGACGTTCGTGGTATAAGGCTGCGTGACGGATCCCCCCTTCCCCTGGGCCCCCCTGGCGCGACAACCACCCGCCCGAAAAGGCTGCTCGCGGCGGCTCCGCCCTTGTGCCTGGTTCACGGGCCATGACTTTTTATTGGGAGTTTTCCATGAAACAATTGTTCCGCATCCTCTTTATGCCCCTGTTCTGGCTCTGGAAATTCCTCAGCTCCGGGTTGTCTGTACTGTCCAACCTTCTTTTCCTGGCCCTTGTCCTGGCGATTCTGACCGTGGCTTTCTACACACCCAAGATCGACGTGCCGGCGGCTTGCGCCCTGGTGGTGTCCCCGGCAGGAGATATTGTCGAAGAGCGTTCGCCCATGGATCCCATGACCAGGATACTGGGGCATCTGTCCGGAACACCCCTTGAAAAGGATACCTTTCTCCAGGACATCCTTGATGGGGTGAACGCGGCCAGTGGGGACGCCCGCATCAAAATGCTGGTCATCAACACCAATCGCATGGGCGGCGCCAGCCTTGACCAGCTGCGGGCCATCGGGACCGCGGTGGAGGCGTTCAAGAAGACGGGCAAGGAGGTGATCGCCTTGGGCGACAGCTTCAACCAGGCCCAATACTATCTGGCTTCCTGGGCCGACAAAATCTATCTCCATCCCATGGGAGCGGTCGACATCCGCGGCTTTTCCGTGTTCCGGCTCTACCTGCGGGAGATGCTCGACAAACTGGCGATCAACATGCACGTGTTCCGCGTCGGCACCTTCAAATCGGCGGTGGAGCCGTTTCTCCGCAACGACATGTCCCCGGAAGACAGGGAAGCCAACAGCTTGTGGCTGGGCAACCTGTGGCAGGTCTATCGCGACGATATCGTTCGGCACCGCAAACTCGACGCCGAGGTGTTCGTCGACAACGTCAACCAGATGGTCACGCAGCTGGCCTCGGTGGGCGGTGACCGTGGCCGTCTGGCCGTGGCCACAGGCCTGGTGGACGGCCTGAAGAGCCATCAGGAACTGGAACAACTGCTCAAGGAGCACATCGGGGTTTCGGCCGATGCAAAGAGTTTCCGCCATATCGCCCTCAGCGATTATCTGCAGACCTTCCCCTCCTCCTATGTCGACACCAAGGGAAAGAAAGAGCTGATCGGCATCATCGCCGCCTCGGGCAACATCCTGCCCGGCGAGGGGGCGGTTGGCCAGATCGGTGCCGACGACCTGATCAAGCGTATCCGCAAGGCTCGGCAGGATCAGCGAATCAAGGCCATCGTCTTGCGTATCACCACCGGCGGCGGCAGCGCCCTTGCCTCGGAACTGATCCGCCAGGAGCTGGCGCAGGCAAAAAAAGAAGGAAAAATCGTGGTGGTGTCCATGGGGGCCATGGCCGCCTCGGGCGGCTACTGGCTGGCGGCCGATGCCGACCTGATCGTGGCCGCGCCGACCACCCTCACCGGCTCGATCGGCATCTTCGGGGCCGTGCCCACGGTGGAGAAAACCCTGGCCAACCTGGGCATCCACGGCGACGGGGTGGGCACCACCGATATCGCCCACTTCGGCAACCCGGCCACGACCATGAGCCCCGAGGAAGAAACCGCCCTGCACATGGAGGTGATGCAGGGCTACCGCCGGTTCATCGACATCGTCGCCCAAGGACGGAAAATGCGTCCGGAGCAGGTGGAGAAAATCGCCGAAGGACGGGTGTGGGATGGGACGACCGCGCTCAAGCTCGGACTGGTGGACAAGCTGGGCAATCTGGAGGAAGCTATCGCCGAGGCCGCCAAGCTGGCCAAGGTTCCGGAAGAAAACGGCTTGTTCATCGAGCTGACGCCGGACAATTACCTCGAACGCTTCAAACGGGTGGAGCAGCCGATCGAGGCCCTGCTCGCCCGTCTGACCGGCTCGGCGGCGCTGCCCGTTTCCCTGCGGCGCACGGCCCAGGAACAGTTCGACTTCCTCCTGCCTGCGGCCGACCCCAGGGGCCTCTATGCCCACAGTCTGGTGCCGTTGTCGGCGCTCCGGTTTCGCTAGAAGGTGCGGATCAGCCCTTGAGCACCGCCAGCGGCTCAAGTTCGGTGACCACCTCGATCAAATCAGCCTGGCTGGCGATCACCACGTTGATGTCCTTGTAGGCTCCGGGCGCCTCTTCGAGATCGCTGCGATGGCGGAGCGAGTGGAGGATATGACGGGCATTGAGCTTGTCGATTTCCTCGCGCAGGTTGAGCACCCGCTGGGCCTCCTTGCGGCCCAACACCCGGCCGGCGCCATGGGAACAGGACATGAACGACTGCGGGTTGCCCAGGCCGCGAACGATATAGCTGCGGCTGCCCTGGGAACCGGGAATGATGCCGTACTCCCCGGCAAAGGCGCGGGTAGCCCCCTTGCGGTGCACCCAGACCTCCCGGCCGAAATGCGTCTCGCGGGCCGCATAGTTGTGGGCCACATCCACGGGCGGCTCAAACTGGTCGCAACCGGTGATCTCGGCCACGATTTCCTGGAAGGCGTTCATCATCTCCCGCCGGTTGGCACGGGCAAAGGCCACGCAGTATTCCATCTCGCGCAGGTAGCGTTGCCCCTCGGCCGAGGCCAGCGGCAGGGCCGCCAGCTGCCACTGGCTGGGAATGGCCTCCTGGCCCTTGGTTTTTGCCAGTCGGATGGCCAGGGTATTGTACTGGCCGGCCACCTTGTAGCCGATGTTCCTGCTGCCGGAATGGACCATCAGCCAAATGCGCTGATCACGGCCCCGTTGGATCTCGATGAAGTGATTGCCGCCGCCCAAGGTGCCGATCTGGCAGCGAGCGCTGGCAAACTCCTCGGCCACCACCGGCATCTCCCGCTCCAGGTCACCCGGATCGGGCAAGGAGGCCACCGGCCGCGGTTTGTCGTGATGCTTGAATCCAAGCGGGATGGCCTGGCGCAGGCCGGCCAGGATTTTCTTCAGCTCCGGCGGATCGATGTCGCTCAACCCGGTGCGCACGGCCCGCATGCCGCAGCCGATGTCAACCCCCACCGCGTTGGGAATGACGGCGCCGATGGTCGCCAGTACCCCGCCGATGGGCATGCCGTACCCCACATGGGCATCGGCCATGATGGCCACATGATGGAAGGCGCAGGGAAGATTGGCCAGGTGCCGCGCCTGCTCCAGGGCGTCCGCGTCCAGCTCCGCCAGCCAGAGCATCAAGGGAATTTTCTCGGTTGTGATGACCCGTTGCACAGTGTCCTCTTGCTCTCTTGTCGATCTGGTTTATAGTGCCGCCTCATGAAAGGATATCCTGACAGCCGCACCGTGTTTCCGGCCCGGCCGGGGTACCCGCACTCTCAACGATCCGCCTTGCATCCGTCCCATGATCACCGAAGCAACCCTGCTCCACCTCTGGCACCATCTTGGCTGGCCGCTGCTGCGCCTGTTGCTCTACCTGGCCATTGGCCTGCTCGCGGCCCTGTTCATCGAATCGCTCAACTGGACCCGCAAACTGGCCATCGTCGCCCGGCCGCTGACCCGCTTCGGCCATCTCTCGCCGCTGACCGGGGCCTCCTTTTCGATGTGCTTCTTTTCCGGCATGGCCGCCAACACCATGCTGGCCGAGGGATACGACAGCAAACAGTTGAGCCGCAAGGAACTGATCCTGGCAAACCTGTTCAACAGCCTGCCCAGTAATTTTCTCCATCTGCCGACAACATTCTTCATTGCCGCCCCGATTATCAAGGGCGCCGCCTTCATCTATATCGGCCTGACCGTCTCTGCCGCCGTGCTACGCACCCTGTTCATCGCCCTGGTGAGCCGGCTGCTGCTGCCGGCGGCCAACAGTGAGGCCCAGGCCATGCAGCTGCCGCCGGACCCGGCCCATCCCTTCCGCGCCGCCCTGCGCAATACCCTGAAACGGTTCAAGCGGCGCATCCGCAAGATCGTCAGTTACACGGTGCCGATCTACATCCTGTTCTATTTCCTCAGCGAGGCCGGTTTCTTTGCCGCCGCCGAACGGTTCATGGGACAGCATCTTGCTTGGATGGCGTGGCTGTCCCCCCAGGCCCTGTCCATCCTCACCTTTCAGATGGCCGCCGAGTTCACCGCCGGCCTGGCCGCGGCCGGGTCGCTTTTGGCCAGCGGTTCGATGAGCGCGCGCGAGATCGTGCTCGTGCTGCTGATCGGCAACGTGCTCTCCTCGCCGATCCGGGCCATCCGCCACCAGTATCCCTATTATGCCGGGATCTTCAAGCCGGTGCTGGCCGCGGAACTGATTCTGTTCAGCCAGAGTTTCCGGGCGTTGAGCATAGCCTTTGTTGCCCTGGTGTATTACTTTGTAACCGCGTAAACAAAATTACCCACCACTCTTGCCGGCGGGCGGCAGGGGATCGAACAGCGACCAAGGAGATTCAGATGGAAAGAACCATTCTCGTGGCGATCGACGGTTCCGTGTACAGCTCCAATAGCCTCGACTACCTGGCCCGATTGTTCGCAGCGGATCGCGGTCTCTCCATTCACCTGCTCAGCGTGGTGTCTGCGGGCGCCGCGGGCAAGGAATGGATGCTTGAGGTCGATCCGCTCCGCGCCCAGGCGCCGGGTGCGGATAAACGCACCGCGCTCGCCCGCAGGCATCTCAAGGAGGCGGAGGAACGATTGATCCGCAGCGGCTTTGCCCAGGAACGGATCCAAACGCGGGTCAAGACCGCGGCAAGCGTCAGTGGCGCCATTCGCGAGGAGGCCGAGCGCGGCAACTACGACAGCCTGCTCGTCGGTCGCCGTGGCCTGGGGGCGGTGGGCAACATGTTTTTCGGCAGCACCTCGAGCGATCTGATTGAACGATGCCATCGGGTGCCGCTGTGGATCGTCGACGGCAGTGTCGGCGCCTCCCGCTTTCTGCTCGCCGTGCATAGTCACCCCGCCTCGCTGATGGCGGCCGACCATCTGGCCTTCATGCTCAAGGACCATCCAAGCGCCGAGATCTGCCTCTACCATTCCAATTCGGTGTTCGGCAAGCAGCCGGCGGCCAGGGCCGAGGAGTTTCACCCCCAATGGGGCAAGGCCTGGTGCGACCAGTATCTCGACCTGGACAACTTCCTTTTCTACGCCCATGCCCAGCTGCTGGTCGACAACGGCTTCGCCCGTCACCGCATCACCCAGCTGCCGGCGCAGATGCACCTCGACGTGAGCAGCGATCTGCTCAAGCAGGCCAAACAGTACAGCTGCGGGACCATCGTCATCGGCCGTCGACGGCGGGATCTGGCCAAGGGGCAGCTCAAGGGCATTTCCGAAAAAACCCTCAAGCAGGCCGAAAACATCGCCGTCTGGCTGGCCGGATAATCTCTAAATCCCGGCGGCCGACCGCTCACTCCCGGCGGAGTGCCCGGCTATCGGCCGTTTTTCGGACTGACGATCACCGTGGCCGCCTGCTTCGGATCGAGATACCGACGGGCCAGGCCGGTCAACTCCTCCGCCTTGATGGCGGCAAAGCCTTCGCTGATCGACAGCGGCCACGTGAGCTGCTGCGGATGCCGGCTGGACAGGGTGAGCACCGATTCCATCCAGTAGCGATTGTTGCGCTTGATATCCTTGATCGAGGTCAGAGTCGGCTCCAGGGCCCGACGCAGTTCATCCTCACTCACTCCTTGCACGCCGAGACTGGCGGCAACCTCCCGGATCACCGTGGCCAGGGAAGCGGCTTGGTCCGGGGCAACGATCAGACTGCTCTGCAGCAGCCCAAAGCCCGCATGCCCGCGGCTGGGCATGCTGACCACCCGGGGCGAGTAGGTGGCGCCCAGCTCCTCGCGGATCTTGACCCGCAACCGATCGTCCAACACCGCAGCCAACAGGTTGAGACGGCGGGTGCGGTCGATATCCCAAAAATCATCGGTTTTCCAGGCAACGGTGAGCAGGGCCCGATCAATGCTGCTGGCCACGGGCAAGAGCCGTTCCTGTCCGGCAGGGAAAACGATGGGCTTCGCCGGCGCAGCCGCCCCTGGCTGGCGCTGCTCGGCACCGAAATAGCGGCTGACCAAACGCACGACTTCTTGCGGGTCGATATCGCCGACCACGTTGATCTCCAGCGGCGCCTGGGCAAACACCGGCGTCAGCCAATCACGCACCTGGGCCAGCTCAACCCGCTCGATCTGTTCCCAGGACGCCAAACCGTATTCGGGGCTGGACCCGGCAAGAAAGCGCTCGCCCTGGGTTTGCTGCACCCCCTCAACCGTGCCGGCCAGCTGATCGTACATCCGGCGCAGATTCTCCCGGCTGCGGCGAAAGGCCTCGGGACGATAGGCCGGGTCGTGGAGGCGATGGGCGAGCACCTGCAGCAACCGTTCAAGTTCCTTGCTGAGCCCGCCGCCAACAAAGGAAAAGCTCTCCGGGCCAACCTTGAACTCCAGATTGATATTGGTCCCGGCCAGGGCCTTGGCCAGTTGTTCCCGGTTCAAGCGGCCGATGCCGCTTTCCCTGATCACCGCTTCGGCCATCATGGCCAACCCTTCCGCCGGCTCCGCCTGCTTCCCTTGGCCGAACTGCACCGACAACAGCACCTGCTGGGCCTGAAAATCGGTGGGCTTGATATTGAGCCGCACCCCGCCCGCAAGCACCACTGTCTCGACCCCGATGTCCGCATGCCGATTGTGCTCGATCACCCTACCGGAGGTCGCGGGCGGGGCAAGATAGGGAAAGGAGGCCTGTTCCTCTTCCACCCAAGGGACAGGAGGCTGGTTGGCATGGGCGCGATAAACCTCCCGAACCTGTTGCGCCCCCTGGGGTGCGGCCAGTTCCGGGGCCACCACGCCGACCACCTCCACCAGCCTGCGCTGCCGGCTCCACAGTTGCCGCCAGGCCTCGTTCACCTCGTTCAGGGTCATCTTTTCCAGCGCTGGCCCGTAAAGAGCCATCTCCTGGGCAGGGGAAAGAATGACCTCGTGGTCGTTGAGTTTGCGGATGATCTCCTCGGCCAACTCCCGGCTGTCGCGGGTGGGGGCGGTCTGAACCGCCTTTTCCAGCAGGGCCATGACCTCGCGCTTGCCCCGCGCCAGTTCCGCCTCGGTAAAGCCGTCCTGCAGAGCTTGGGCCAGGGTCGTTTGCAGCAGGCTCAGCCCCTCCTGCCAGCGTCCGACCTCGGTGCGAGCCGCCAAGGTGGCAAAGCCAAAACGACGAAGAAAGATGCCGGCATGCGCCCGGGGCTGGGCCACGGGGCTGTTAGCTCGCTGCTCCAGCTGCTCCAGCCGGTTGGCCAGCAGGGTTACGGCGACATATTGCCGCAGCTGCGCCATTTCCCACACCAGGGTGTCCGGGCCGGGCGCGGTATTGAACACCGTGGTCAGGGCCAGGCCGGTATAACCCAGCTCCGGCTCGGGCAGAATCAGAACGTCGGTGCCCTCTTCCCGCACCATACCCCACTCCGGGCAGGAACCGACTTCTCCCACGCCCCGCAGACCGGCAAAAGCGGCGCGCACCTGCTGCTCGGTTTTCCGCAGATCGATATCGCCGACCACCACGGCGATCATGTTCTCCGGTCGATACCAGCGGTCATAATAGGCGCGGAGCAGGGCGCTGTTCGCGGTCTTGAGCACCTCTTCCTCGCCAATGGGATCGCGCGCCGTCACCAGGGTGCCGGCAAAATCGAACTGCAACTGCTGTTTCGATACCCGGGACGCGGCTGAATCTCGGCTGCGTTTTTCCGCCAGAATAATCCCCCGTTCCCGCTCCACCTCCTGCTCCAGCAACAGCGCCCCCCGGGCGTAATCGGCGAGCACCTTGAATCCCTCCGCCATGGCCTTGGCATCGCTGGCCGGCAGGAGCAGATTATAGACGGTTTCGTCAAAGCCGGTGTGGGCGTTGGTATCGCCGCCAAACCCCATGCCCTGGGCCTGCAGGTACTCGACCAGGGTTCCTGGGGGATAATGGGTGGTCCCGTTGAACAGCATGTGTTCCAGAAAGTGGGCGACGCCCCGTTGGCTGTCCGTTTCATGGATCGAACCCGACTGGACGTTGAGGTACAGCGCGGCCCGGTCCTTCGGCTCGGAGTTGGCCATGAGCACATATCGCAACCCGTTGTCCAGTCGGCCAAACACCAGGGCCGGGTCAGGCTGGAGATCACTGGTGTCCTGGGGCCACCCCGTGGAAAGACAGGCTGAGGAAACGGAGGGGGACGTATCGGCACCGAAGATGACGGGTGCAGGGGCTGCGAGAAAAAACAGTGCCAGGAAAAAAAGGATACCGGTTCCTGTTCGGGAAAGGATATGGTGCATCATGGATTTCGTCGGCTCTGGTGGATAAAATCAAGAATAATTCACAACTATAGTGTGCATCCGGAAGGGGGACAAGATGAATATTGCCGGGAAAAGGGCGTTGGTGCTCGGCGCTTCGCGCGGGGTGGGCCTGGCCATCGCCCGGATGCTGGCCGCGCACGGCGTCCGCTTGGCCCTGCCCTGGTTTGACTGGCCGGAATCGGCGCTGGCCATGGCCAAGGAATTCGGCGAGGAAACCGGCGGCAATCTGGCCATGCAGGTCGATCTGCGCCAGCCGGAGGAAGTGGCGGCTTTGATGCGCGCGATCGACGAACGGATGGGCGGCCTGGACATCCTGGTCAACAACATCGAACGCGGCGGCATGCCGGTGCTCCATGGCGGATATCATCGAGAGGTCAACCGCGACCAGTGGCAGCTGGAAATGGAAACAACCGTGCACGCCAAATGGCTGGTCTTTAATCAGGCCCTGCCGCTGCTGCGCCGCAGTCCGGAGGCGGTGGTGGTCAATCTTTCCTCGATCGCCGGCCTGGTCGGCCGATCCGGCCCGGCCGGGATGCTGTTCAATGACGGCTACGCCGCCGCCAACCGGGGGATTGCCTCCCTGACCGAAACCTGGGCGCGACTCGGGGCGCCGACCATCCGGGTCAACGAAATCATGCTGGGGCTGATCGACCAACGACACGGGCCGGGGACGCGGGGATGGGCGCTGCTCAGTGACGCGCAACGCCGGGCATTGCTCGACCACACCTTGCTGCGCCGGACAGGCACCCCGGAGGAGGTGGCCAAGACCGTGCTCTTTCTCGTGCGGGACGCTGAATTTCTGACCGGAGCGGTGCTGCGGATGGACGGCGGATATGTGCTGGGTGGGGAGCAACCGCCCGAGATGCCGGACGGTGTGCTGTGAGCGGGCAAGACGGCAAACGGGATCAGATGTCCAGCACCCAGTCAGGCAAATGGTGCATGATGTACTCGGTCACCTTTTCCTTGCCCTGGGGGTCGCTGGCCTTGACGCCGGCATCGCGCATCACTTCCTCGAAGTCAAACCAGCACAGCTCCTTTTCCTGGTGGCTGTAGACGGTGAGGATTCGATGATCGGGATCATCGATGTCTTCTTCTTCCTGAATGGCGGCGACCAGACGGACCGCCTCCTCGTAGGGTAAAAAACGGATTTCTTCTTCGCTCATCGACAACTCCACGCTGCACACCGATTCATTGCTTGTGCCGAGCACGCATGAAAAAAGGGCGAGATGAACGGATCAACTCACCCTTTTCTGGAAAAATGGCAGGCTCAGGCAGGCTTGACAACAGCTCCGGAACGGATGCACCGGGTGCAGACGTTGGCATGCACGGTACCACCGTTGGCGGTCACCATCCGTACCCGCTGCAAGTTGGGCATCCAGCGGCGGCGGGTCTTGTTATGGGCGTGGCTGACATTGTTTCCGGTCGAGGGACCTTTGCCACAAATTGCACAATTACGGGCCATGATATTTTCTCCTCAAGAAATTCAATTTTCAATAACCGCTTATATTATCCACGCACCATGAAAAATCAAGCTCTTTCTCACACGAAGCCGGGGAAGCCCCGGCAACCACTCGTCCCCTCCCGCCCACGGGCGGAGACGGCCACTCCTTGCCGAAGGGCGGATAAGCCAGCGGAAATAATCTTCGTTCCAAGGTTGGTTTTTGTTATAATCATTCTTACAGTCACAGCCGGTCCGGGGACACATCGCCGGTTCACGCCGCAACGCCAAACAACAATCATGTGCCTGCGACCAGTTGCGCATGGACAGCGGCAGCGACCATTTTCGCATCAATCACTACAAGGAAGTCATCCATGGGGCAGTCCGTTGCTCTGGCATACGAATTTTTTTCCTGGCGCGCGATTCTCGACATCCTGTTGATCAGCGCCGGTCTGTTCTTTCTTTATCGCACCCTGCTGCGCCTCGGCACCTGGAAGATCATGGCCGGCATCCTGCTGGCCCTGCTGATCTTCATCCTTGCCAATGCCCTCAATCTGAAAGGAATCGAGTGGATCTACCAAAACGTCAGCCACGTGGCCGTTCTCGGCTTGATCGTCATTTTTCAGCCGGAATTGCGCAAGGTTCTTGAAAAAGCGGTTTCCGTGCCGCAACACCGCATCAAAGACCAGGACACCCTGCTCCAGACCCTGATCGCCGAAAGCCTGATCAAGCTGGCGCAGGAACGATGCGGCGCCATCCTCGTCTTTCCCGGCAAGGAACCGATCACCGACAAGATTTCAGGCGGTTTCCAATTGAATGCCGTGCCCAGCCTGCCGTTGATCCTCAGTATCTTCGACCCCAACTCCCCCGGCCACGATGGCGCGGTGATCATCGAGGGCAACAAACTGACCCAGTTTGGCGTGCGGCTGCCGATGTCGCAGTCGACCCGCCTGTCCGAGGAATACGGTACCCGCCATCATGCGGCCATGGGCCTGGCCGAACAGACCGACGCCCTGGTGCTGGTGGTTTCCGAGGAACGAGGCCGGGTGTCCATCTTCACCAACGCCGAGATGCGGCCGGTCCGCAATGCCGAGGAAATCACCGCCGCAATCATCAACCATCAGCAGGAGATGGGATTTTTTCGTCGGGACAGCGCCCCCCGCATTCGCAAGCGCACCCTGCTGCAGGTAGCCGCCAGCCTCATCATCGCCGTGGTGTTCTGGTCAACGCTGATTGTCGCCCAGCGTGAAGTGGTCGAACGGGTGCTGCCGGTGTCCATCGACTACACTTCGCCGGCCGACGATTTGGTCCTGGTTGGCGAAAAGGCCAACGAAGTCAAGCTGCATCTCGCCGGCCCCAAAGCCGACATCGACAACCTGGCGATCAACCCGCCCAGCGTTAAGATCGATCTCTCGAAGATGGCCAAGGGCAGCCAGACCATCATCATCACCAGCGAAAATCTGCATCTGCCCAAGGGCGTCACCCTGCTTGACTCCTCGCCACAGCAGCTGAAACTGACCCTGGCCACGGTGGTGGAGAAAAACCTGCCCATCATCCCCCAAATCATCGGCAAGCTCCCGGGCAATCTGAAAATCAAAAAGATCACTGTTTCGCCTGAAACCGTCCTGGTCACCGTGCCAGTCACCAAAGAGGAGAAGAATCTCGACGAGGTCCTGACCACCCCCATCTATCTCGAATCCATCTCCACCGACAGCAAGCTCTTCTGCAAGGTCATCGCCCGCCCCTCGATCCAGCCCGTGGCCAAGCGCTGGCCGGACGTCGAAGTGTTCATCGAACTCAAGCAATAACCCCATCCCACCGGGCAATGGCACCGGGTGCCATTGCCCGGCCCCTCACCTCTCTCCGCGTTTTCGCGCCACTCGGCGCATCGATTCCAATTTTGTACAACATTGAATAAAACAATGATCTTTTTGTGACAAAATTTTCATTTTTGCCGATAAAACTCGCCTGCATTTTATATAACTATATAATAATAATTAATAAAATTATAAATTTAAAAAGTGGCATTAAAATTGATAAGAACAAGACAAACACATCCATCGTCCCCGGACAGTGCTGGAGAATCCGTTCTTTTCCGTCGCCGGAACGGAAAGGCTCCGGCTGAATCCAATGGGATGGTGGCCAGTCTTGTTCCATCATCGCAAAAAAGGAGAGAAACATGAAACGACTGTTATCCATCGCCGCCGTGGCCGCTCTGGGCACGGCGGCCGCCGCGCCATCCCCCGCCAGCGCCGCCACGGCCACTGCCGCTCTCGATGTCAACAGCGCCTATGTGTGGCGTGGCCTGACCTTCAATGACGGGTTTGTCCTCCAGCCGAGCATGGATGTCTCGGCCAACGGCTTTGCCTTCAATGTCTGGGGCAACCTCGACCTCGACGACTATAACGACACTCTCGACGACGGCGAATTTTCCGAGGTTGACCTGACCGCCTCCTATGCGTTCAAGCTCGGGGCCGTCGACGTCAGCCTCGGGGTGATTGAATATCTCTTTCCCAATGGCGCCGAAAGCACGAGTGAAATCTTTGCCGGCCTGGGCTATGACCTGGGCCATGGCTTTGCCCTGTCAACGAAAGTGTACTATGACTTTGACCAGGTCGACGATTTCTACCTCACCGCGGGATTGGGATACAGCTACAGCATCAACGACAAGACCACCGTGGGACTCAGCGGCCTGATCAGCTATGCCGGCGAGGACTTCACCGAATTCTATGCCGGAGGTACGGACAGCGGATTTTTCAACTATCTGCTCACCGCTTCGGTCAAGTACATGGTTACCGATGCCTTTGGCCTAGGGGCCAGCATCAACTACACCGACTCCATGGACGATGACGCCCTGCCCGACGAAACGGTCGATACCACGGTGTTTGGCGGTGTCAGCCTGACCTACACGTTCTGATCCCTCTCCCGATCCTCTCCCCTCGCTTCCGGGGCGGCGCCATGCCGCACCGGGGGCGAGGTTTCCCGTTTCAGGGCCGGGCGCGCATCGTTCGGGCAATGTCCCCGGTTCGTTGCCGTAGGCCAAACGGACTCGTCTCCGCCGCCGGGTTCACCGCTCACAACAGCCGATACAGCAGGGGCAGAGTCGCAAAACTGAGCACCACGCCCACCCCGACCAGGGCAGCGGCCAGTCGCGGCGCCAGGTTGGCCAGCATGGCCATGGCTCCGGCCGCCACCATGGGCGGCATGCCGGCTTCCACAATCGCCACCCGCACCACCTCGCCATCAAGCCCGAGCAGACGGCAGGCCATCAAGCCTGCCAGGGGCGCGGCCACCAATTTGATCAGCAAGCCGGTGGACAACTGGCCGAGCATGGCGCGATTCAACCGTAGGGTCAGTTGAAAACCCACCGCCACCATCACCACCGGCACCAGGGTCTCGGCCAGACTGTGCAGAATGAATCCCGCCAGAGGCGGGTAGGGGATGCCGCGAAGCAGCAGGGCACAGACCAGGGCGACAAAAGGCGGAAACAGCACGATCTTGCACAGCATGGTTTTGATGGTCGGCCGGCTGCCGTCCGCACCGTACATGGCCAGAATCAAGAACCCGTAGGTCGACAGGGCGATGAACGAGCCGAATTGATCGTAAATCACGGCATAGGGAATAGCCTGTTCGCCAAAAAAGGCCCGGACCATGGGAATGCCGAGGAAGGAGGCATTGGGCAGGGGAGCGAGCAACAGCAGGCAGCCGGTGGTCGCCCGGTCCCAGGCACACAGCCGCGAGGCGGCCAGCACCAGCAGCGCAGCGAGGGCCAGGGTGCCCCAGGGCATCAGGGTCAGGATCAGCAAATCGGCGGAGAAGGTCAACTGCGGCACCTTGAGCATCACCATGGCCGGCATGGAGATGAAGATGACAAAGGCATTGAGGACCATGCCCGTGTCCCGATGGAATCCGGGAATGCGGCGCAGCCCCATGCCGATGAGCAGATACACCAGTGTGGCGATGAAATTATCCATGGTTTCCTTCTCGCTCCCCGGTTTTGCACCGAATGCTTGGCGCGCCCTTTTCCCTTGGCAAAAAAACCCATTGACCGCTCAGCCGCTGGCCGGTTGCCCCTGGCCGCAAAAGACGACTTATCCCCTTGCCAGATTTCACTTTTTCTCCTAGGATTTGTTCAGAGTCGTCACCCGAGGCGCGTGACCTTGGCGGCCAATGCACCCCACTTACCATGACGGAGGAACACCGATGGAGCACAGGGAGAACTCCCCATTGCCGCCCCTGCCCCCCGAGCCCAAGCTGGAGGCGATGCGGCAGTATCTGCACGCCGCGACCCTGCTGCATCCCGAACAGATCGAAAAAATCCTCACGGCCTCGATCCGAAGCATCGCCGTCAACCTGGCCCAGGCCGACGAAGCCCTGCACCAGGCGGATTACCCCGCCCTTGGCCGAGTGGTTCACACCCTCAAGGGCACGTTCCTCCAGTGCGGTCTCACCGATTGGGCGGAAAAAGCCCAGGAAATCCACAGCGGCGTCAGGGCGGGCCAGGAGCTGCCGTTCGCCGAAATGGTGGCCGGACTGAAGCGGGGAATGGCTCCCCTGCTGGCCAGGAGCGAATAGCCGTGCGGCCGCACTCAGCGCACAACGCCATGGCAACGGGCGGACCGGCGGCGGAACGGACGCGCCAACACCGGCAACGTGGGCAACGGATCCAACCATCATGGGAAAAATAGCCATCATCGATGACGACGCGGTGTTCCGCGTTCTTCTCGCCGAACACTGCAAGCAGCTGGGCCATGAGGCCGAACTCGCCGGCACCATCGAGGAAGGCCGATCCGTGCTCGCCGAACGACCGTTTGACCTGGTGTTTCTCGATGTCAGTCTGCCCGACGGCAATGGCCTCGATTCCCTGCCCTTCATCCAGGGGCTGCCTTCCTCGCCGGAGGTGATCATCATCACCGGCATGGGCGACGCCAACGGCGCCGAACTGGCGATCAAAAACGGCGCCTGGGATTACCTGCAAAAACCGCTCGCCCGTCAGGAGATTGTCCTTCATATCCGGCGGGCCTTGGAATATCACGAAAAAAAAATCCAGCGAACCGCCCAGATCAGCCTCAAGCGCGACGAAATCGTCGGCAAGAGCAAGGCCATCTCCGCCTGCCTCGACCAGGTGGCCCATTGCGCCGCCACCGAATCCGGGGTGCTGATCACCGGCGAAACCGGCACCGGCAAGGAACTGTTCGCCCGGGCCATCCATGCCAACAGCCAACGGGCAGCCGGGCCCTTTGTCGTGGTCGATTGCGCCAGCCTGCCGGAAACCCTGGTGGAAAGCATCCTCTTCGGCCACGTCAAGGGGGCCTTCACCGGCGCCAATAGCGACAGCAAGGGCCTGATCGAACAGGCGGATGGCGGCACCCTGTTTCTCGATGAGGCCGGCGAACTGCCGCTGGAAACCCAGAAAAATTTTCTCCGCGTGCTCCAGGAACGGGTGTTCCGCCCGGTGGGCAAGGACCGGGAACAGAAAAGCAATTTCCGCCTGATTGCCGCCACCAACCGCGATCTGCCGGCCATGGTCCGCCAGGGACAATTCCGCAGCGATCTTTTTTTCCGTCTCAACACCTTCACCATCCACCTGCCGCCCCTGCGGGAACGCGAGGGGGATATCGAGAAACTGGTGATGAGTTTCGTGTTCACCATCTGCCGCCGCAACCGGCTGCCGATCAAGGGCGTGGTTCCCGAAACCCTGGCCACCCTGGCCGCTTACCCTTGGCCGGGCAATGTCCGCGAGCTGGAAAACATTCTCGAACGGGCGATCATCGCCGATCCCACCGATCCGGTTCTCTACCCCATCCATCTGCCGCCGGAGATCCGGCTGTGCCGCATCCGCACGATGGTTTCGCGCAAAAGCGACCCCTCCGCCGCCGAGGTTTCCACCGCCGACCACGGCCAGCCCCCCTCGTTCCCCGCGCCGGAACCGCTGCCCCCCTTCAAAGAGTATCGGCGGCAGGTCACCGCTGACCTCGAAGTTCAATACCTGCGGCGGCTGCTCCGCGAGGCCGCCGGCGACATCGCCCGGGCCTGCGCCGTTTCCGGCCTGAGCCGCTCCCGCCTCTACGATTTGCTCAAAGCCCACGGTCTGGGCTGCGCTGCCGAATCCCGTCCGGAATAATCGGACCGCCCACCCATTGCTTGTCCGAAAATCCCGGACAACAGGATCACCTCCGCACCCCCACCTCTCGACCCATCGAAGCAACCATTCGATTTTAACCAACAAAACAAACCAGCCATTCTGGCACGTTTCTCGCTTTTCCTGGGCAACCGTATTCCGCTGGCCCCTGCCGCCAGCTCTCTCCCATACACGCCAGGAGGTTTGTCGATGAAAATCAATGTACATTCCATTCAGTTCAAACTGCTGACCACCGGCTTGCTGTCGGTGCTCGTGCCCCTGCTGATCGTCGGGTACTTCTCGGTGACCAAGTCGTCCAACGCCCTGATGGAGCTATCCAAGGAAAAGGCCCAGACCATGGCCGGCGACATGGCCCTGCTGGTCGGCAATCTGATGCACGCCGAAAAGGAGACGGTCGCGGCCCTGGGCGACGCGCAGATGCTGCGCACCAGCCTGGAAAAACTGGCGGGTGCGAGCGGCGAGGAGGCCAAGGAAATCCAGAAAGCCATGTTCACCTACATGCAGGGGCGCTTCAAGATACTCAATGAAAGCGGCCAGTATCAGGGCATCTACATCACCGACGCCAGCGGTCAGATCCTCACCGGCGTGCTCGACAGCGGCGAGGAGTACGGCAGGGTATCGGTGGCGGAGAACATGGACTTCAGGCAGGCCAAACAGAAGGGCGAAGCCGCCATCGGCGACATGCTCCGCTCCCAAGCCACTTCCCAGCCGGTGGTGCCCCTCGCCGCGCCGGTCCGTTCCGCCAGCACCCCGTTCCTCGGCGCGGTCGGCCTGGTGCTCAAGGCCGACTACTTCACCCGCCTGGTGGCCGAACGCAAGGTCGGCACCACCGGTTATGCCTACATGACCAACAAGGAGGGCATCATCCTGGCCCATCCCAAGGCCGAGCATGTCCTCAAGCTCGATGTCACCACCATCAAGGAAATGGCCGGCATCAACGAGCTCATGCTCTCCGGCAAGAGCGGCGTGGCCGAGTACGTGTTCACCGGCCTTGACAAGATCGCCGGCTGCGCCCCGGTGGGAGTGAACGGCTGGTCGGTGGCCGTCACCCAGAACGCGGAGGAATTCCTGCTCGCCTCGACCCGCATCCGTGACGTCACCCTGACCGTGATCGGCGTGGCCCTGGTGCTCGTGACCCTGATCCTGATCGTGTCCATCCGCCGGATCGTGCGGCCGATCAATGCCGCCGTGGCCGGGCTCAAGGACATTGCCCAGGGCGAAGGCGATTTGACCATGCGCCTGGCGGTCGTCTCCAAGGACGAGGTCGGCGAACTGGCCACCTGGTTCAACGTCTTCATCGACAAATTGCAGCATATCATCCGCGACGTGGCCGCCGGGGTGCACACCCTGTCCTCGTCCTCGACCGAGCTGTCCCAAATCTCCGAACAGATGAACCAGGGCTCGCAGCAGGCCTCGAACAAAGCCAACACCGTGGCCACCGCCGCCGAGGAAATGAGCGCCAACATGAACAACGTGGCCGCGGCCATGGAACAGTCGACCACCAACACCAACATCGTGGCCACCGCCTCGGAGGAGATGTCCTCGACCATCGGCGAGATTGCCCAGCACGCGGAAAAGGCGCGGGTCATTTCCGACAACGCCGCCAAGAAGGCCCATGACGCCACCAACAACATCAACGAACTGGGCGAATCGGCCAAGTCGATCGGCAAGGTGATCGAGACCATCACCGAAATCTCCGAGCAGGTCAACCTGCTGGCGCTCAACGCCACCATCGAGGCGGCGCGGGCCGGAGAAGCGGGCCGGGGCTTCGCGGTCGTGGCCAACGAGATCAAGGAACTGGCCAAGCAGACCGCGGCCGCGACCTACGACATCAAGGACAAGGTCGGCTCCATCCAGGGGACCACCGCCAGGACCGTGCAGCAGATTTCCGAGATCAACGAGGTCATCACCGATGTCAACGAGGTGGTGGGCAGCATCGCCACCGCGGTGGAGGAGCAGACCGCGGCCACGGCGGAGATCGCCAGCAACGTCAATCAGATGGCCCAGGGGATCAACGAGGTCAACGAGAACGTCAACCAGAGCTCGGTGGTGGCCACCGAGATCGCCCGTGAAATCAGCGATGTCAGCACCATTGCCGGGGAGATGTTCACCAGCAGCTCCCAGGTGAGCACCAGCGCCCATGATCTCTCGGCCCTGGCCGAACAGCTCAACCAGATGGTCGGCCAATTCAAGACCGAGTAGGACGGCAAGCGATGAACCAGCAACCACGGCGGTTTTGCACGCACTTGCAGCCAAACGACCGGACACGGCCATGATCACCAACCTCGGCAAACGGTTCTTTGTCCCCACCCTGATCGCGATCGCGGTCGGGGTGGCGGTCATGTTGACGGCGGTGACGTTCAATGCCAAGGCGGCGCAGGAGGAATTGCGCAGACGGCTGCAACGGGAGACACTGTTGGCGGCCCGACTGATCGACAGCTGGCTGCAGGCGCAGCTGATCGACCTGACCCTCTGGTCCCGGCAGGAATCGGTGGTCAGGGCCCTGGAGGAAGGAGACACGCCCGAGGAGAACCTGCGGGCGGCTCACCGGTTTCTCGACACCCAGCGGGCCGGCCACCCGTTTTACGAAGCCTCGTTCCTCACCGATGCCCGGGGCCTGGTCATCGCCTTTGCCGCCGACCAGGCCCAGCCCCTCGCCGACCTCGAAATAGGAGATCGGGCCTATGTGCGGCAAACCTTGGAGGGCAGCCAGGTGGTGTCACCGGTTCTGGTCAGCAGACTCAGCGGCAAGCGGTCGTTCGCGATCACCGCGCCGGTCACCGCCGGCGGCCGGACGATCGGCCTGGTTGGCGGCATGGTCGACCTGGCGACGCTTAAACGCCTGTTCATCAACGATTTCAAATTGATCCCCAACGGGTTCGCCCTGCTCGCCGACAGCAGCGGCCAAGTCATCGCCAGTTCCCGGGACAACGAGCAAACCCTGTCCCGGTTCGGCAACTTCGCCCAACGGATCACCGGCGGCGGCGAGGGCGTCTTCTCCCAGCCCATCGACAACACCGAAACCCTGACCGCCTTCCGGCGATTGCATCACGCCGACTGGTCCCTGGCGGTCAATCAGCCGCTGGACGCCTCCCTGCGGCCGTTCCTCCGGGCGGGACAGATCAGCATCGTCGCCTCCCTGGTGGTGCTGGCCGGCCTTTCCCTGGTCAGCCTCGCCCTGTTCCGCCGCCTGATCACCCGCCGGATACGGGCCATGCTGCCGGTGATCGCCCAGGTCAAGGAGGGCGACCTGAACAGCCGCATTGCCTTGGACGACGCCCAGGAGGACGAGGTTTCGCTGGTGATCGCCTCGTTCAACGAAATGATCGGCCAGCTGCAGACAAACATCGCCGCCCTCAACAAGGAAATCCGCCTGCGCAGCGACAGCGAACAGATGCTCGCCTATCATCAGGAACATCTCGAACAGCTGGTCGCCGAGCGGAGCCGGGAGCTGGAGAGCGCGATCATCGAACGCAAACAGATGGAGGAACGGCTGGCCCGGGTGGAAAAACTGGAGCTGATCGGCACCCTGGCCGGCGGGGTTGCCCACGACCTCAACAACATCCTCTCGGGCATCATCACCTATCCGGACCTGCTGCTGCTCAAACTGCCCGATGACAGCCCGCTGGTCAAGCCGCTGCGCTCCATCAAGCTCTCCGGCGAGAAGGCGGCGGCCACCATCCAAGATCTGCTGATCCTGGCCCGGCGCGGCATCGCCACCAAGCAGCCGGTCTCGCTCAACGCCGTGGTCGAGGAGTACCTCCGTGGCCAGGAATACCAGCAACTGTGCAAGCGCCGGCCCGGACTGGAGCTGCGCGTCGACCTCGGCCCCGACCTGTCCCCCATTCTCGGCTCGCCGCTCCACCTGGCCAAGACCGTGGCCAATCTGGTGAACAACGCCGCCGAATCGATGCCCCAGGCAGGAATCATCCACCTGGCCACCGCCAACCGGCCTATCGAGGCGCCGCTGGCCCTCTACGAACAAATCGAGCCGGGCCGTTATGTGGTGCTCGAGGTCCACGACCAGGGCGCCGCCCTTGCGCCGCATGACCTGACACGGATCTTCGAGCCCTTCCACACCAGCAAGAAAATGGGCCGGGGCGGAACCGGCCTGGGCATGGCCGTGGTCTGGGGCACGGTCAAGGACCACGATGGCTTCGTGGACTGCGAGAGCCGGGCGGATACGGGCAACCGCTTTTCCCTGTTCTTCCCCGTCACCGACGCGATGCCGCGCCCTGAGCCCCGGCAACCGGTGGCCACCATCGAAAGTCCCGGCCCACACGAGCGGGTGCTGATCGTCGATGACTCTGCGGAGCAGCGCGAGCTCGTCCTGGTCACCCTCAAGGAACTAGGCTACACCGCCGTGGCGGCCGCCAGCGGCGAACAGGGGATGGAACTGCTCAAACAGGACCGGTTCGATCTCGTCCTGCTCGACATGATCCTCGGGCAGGGCATGGACGGCCTGGACACCTACCGGCAGATCCTGGCCCATGCGCCCGAGCAGAAGGTGCTCATCGTCAGCGGCTATGCCGAAAACCAGCGGATCGCCGAAGCCTTGCGGCTCGGAGCGCGGGGCTATGTGAAAAAACCCTACACGGTGGTCGAACTGGCCCAGGCCATGCGCCGGGCTCTCGCGCACCCCTGAGCGGGGTCGGCCATCGGATAACTGCTCATCGTGACAAGCTGTTGGAAGAAATGATGCAATCAGGTACGATCACCACCAAAAGCAGCCCGGCAGGCACAGGCGGCCGCGCGTTCCAGGCCAAACCGGCGGACCGCCATGGACAGGCGGCAAGCGGACCGGTATCGCCCCCCACTCCACTCTTCCCTTGGGTTGTGCGCCTATGAACCCCACCCATCCCGGCATTCTCGCCAAGACCCTGTTGCTCATCAGCCTGTCGGTCTGCGGCCTCACGGCCGGCTTCATCGCCTTTTCCTACGGCCTGGTGGTCGACCGCTTCCAGAGCCTGGAGAGCGAGGAAACCTCGGTCAACCTCGAACGGGTGGTCAGAGAACTGGAAAACAAGCTCTACCGGGTCGAATCCTCGGTGTCCGATTGGGCGCCCTGGGACGAGACCGCCGTGTTCATCCAGCAGCTCAACGACGACTACAAGGACAAAAACCTTCGGCCGGACCCCTTCCAGACCCTGGACCTCAACTTCATGCTCTTTTTCAACGCCGCCGGCTCCCTGGTGCACAGCCAGTTCCACAACCTGGACACGGGGCAGGCCGCTGCCAGCGACCCGGCGGTGATCCAAGCCATCCAGGCACTGCCCCCGCTGTTCCGCCACGCCTCGGCCAAGGACCAGACATCCGGCATGGTGGTCACCCCCACCGGTATGGCCCTGGTGGCCTCAGCGCCGATCGTCACCAGCACCTTCGAAGGCCCCATCCTCGGCACCCTGGTGTTCGGCCGCTACCTTGACAAACAGGTCGTGGCCCAGATCAGTGCCCAGACCCAGTTGGCTGTCCGGACACATGCCCCGCTGATCCACCAGCAGCTGTTCACCGAGGCCGCCGTCCGCCCACCGCACGCCCCCCTGAGCCGCCAGTTTGCCGTGCGCGTGGCCGATGGCGGCACCGTCAACGGCTACGCGCTGATCAACGACCTGGCGGACCGGCCCGGACTGGTGTTTGAAATCGCCCAGGAACGGAAGCTCTTTCGCCAGGGCGTGACCATGTGGCGGCAGCATGCGCTGTTCTCGCTCCTGCTTGGCCTGGTGTTCATCCTTGTCCTGGTGGTGCTGCTGAACAGGGGGATCCTGCGGCACCTGACCCGCCTGACCAGCGAAGTGGGCGCCATCGCCGTCAGCGGCCGCCACGACGGCCGGGTCACGGTGAGCAGCCAGGACGAAATCGGCGAGCTCGCCATCCAGATCAACACCATGCTGGAATCGCTGCATTGGCTGCAGCGGCAGCGCGAGGACAACGAACGGCACCTGCAGACCATCATCGATTCGATTCACTGCGGGATCATGATCGTCGATGCCGAAAACCGCCACATCCTGTCGATCAACAGGACCGGGGCCGCCATGCTCAACCGTTCGCCCGAGGCGGTGATCGGCCAGGTCTGCCATCAGTTTGCCTGTCCGCAGCAGCAGCACGACTGCCCGGTGCTGGATAGGGGCGAGCAGGTTGACCTGAGCGAGCGCAGCCTGCTGCGCGCCGACAACAGTCTGTTGCCGGTGCTCAAGAGCGTGGCGGTGATCGAGAAGGAGGGCCGCCAGCTGCTGATCGAAAGCTTCATCGACATCAGCGGCCTGAAGCAGGTGCAAGAGAAACTGCGAATCAACGAGCTGAAATATCGACAATTTTTCGAGGATGACCTGACCGGCAAGTTCCTCGGCGACATCGATGGTCAGATTCTCGACTGCAACCGGGCCTTTGCCGAAATGCTCGGCTACCAGGAGGTGAATGAAGTCAAGGGCGTCAGCTTCCGCCAGCATTATTTCATCGCCGGCAACCGCGCCGACAAGCTGCAACGCCTGACCAAGAGCGGGAAACTGATACGCGACGAGGAAATTCTCCGCCACCGCGACGGCTCGCCGATCTACTGTATCGGCAACATCGTCGGCGAATTCGACGAACAGGGGCAGTTGATCCACATCCGGGGATATGTCATGGACGACACCAAACGGGTGCTGCTTGAACAGGAGGTCCGCCAAGCGCAGAAGCTGGAGGCCATCGGCACCATGGCCGGCGGCATCGCCCATGATTTCAACAACATTCTCGCCGGGATCATGGGCTATGCCGAACTGATCCTCCGCGACCTCGAGCAACAGCCGCAGGCCCGCCACCAGCAGCTGCTGCGCAATATCCTCTCGGCCGGAGAACGGGCCAGGGCCCTGATCCACAAGATTCTCACCTTCAGCCGGCAGGCGGAAAGCGAACCGCAGCCGATCCGGCTGCAACAGACGATCGACGATGCGGTCGACCTGATCCGCGCCAGCCTGCCGAGCACCATCGCCATCGAACATCGTTCCGATTCCCGGGCCACGGTTCTGGCCGACCCGATTCAGATCCACCAGGTGTTCATGAACCTGTGCACCAACGCCGGCCATGCGATGAAGGAGAGCGGCGGCACCCTGACCATCAGCCTGGAGGACGTGACCCTCGACAGCCAATTCACCAGCGACCACCCGGAACTGCGGCCCGGCGAATATGTGCGGGTCGAGGTCAGCGACAGCGGCGAGGGCATCCCGGAGCATCTGCTCGGCCGCATTTTCGATCCATTCTTCACCACCAAGAAGAAAGGAGAAGGCACCGGCCTGGGCCTGGCGATGGTGCACGGCATCGTCAGCTCGATGCACGGCCTGATCCAGGTTGCCTCCCAGCCCGGACAGGGCACCCGGTTCACCATTCATCTGCCGATCGTCCAGGAAACCGGGGACAAGGCGCCAGCCGCTCCCCAGACCGTGCCCACGGGCAGCGAGCACGTGGTCTATGTCGATGACGAGGAATTTCTGGTGGACATCGGCACCGAGATTCTGCGCGGCTTGGGCTATCTGGTGACCGGGTTCACCGACAGCGACCTGGCGCTTGGATATCTGCTCGCCCACGAGGGCGAGGTGGATCTGGTGATTTCGGACATGACCATGCCCAAACTCACCGGTCTGGACCTGGCCCGCAACCTGCAAGAACTCGACGCTCCGCCGCCGGTGATCATCTGCACCGGCCACAACGAGGGCATGACCACGACCGATCTCGCCCCCTTGGGCGTGCGCGAGATGCTGCTCAAGCCGATCACGGTCAACAAGCTGGCGGAGGCGGTCCGCCGGGTGCTGGACGCCGGGGCGTAAGAATCATCACCCGCGCCTGACCGAGCCTCCGGCAGGCCGATATTCAAGGAGAACAAGCCCATGCTGTTGTCCCGCTGGATCCTCCATTGCTGTGTGCTGGCGCTGTGCGGCTGTCTCGCGGCCGGCTGCCGGCCAGACGACCCCCAGCCGTCCTCGGCGCCCCCCCGCCTGGCCCGGGAACTGGCGTTGTACAACTGGCCCGATGATATCCCCCGGTCGGTGCTGGAGGCCTTCACCCGGGAATTCGGGGTCAAGGTGGTCTATCAGACCTTCCAATCCCAGGAAGAAGCGGTGGCCGCGCTCCTCGACGGCAAGGTGTATGACGTGGCGGTGCTGGAAAATCCGTTCATTCCCCCTCTGGTGGCGGCCAACCGCCTCAAGGAGCTCAATTTCCGCCACATCCCCAATTTTCGCAACATCTCGGCCAATTTCCGCGATCTGGCCGCCGATCCGGGCAACCGCTACACCGTGCCCTATCATTACGGCACCACCGGCCTGCTGGTCCGCACCGATCTCGTTGGCCAGACGGTGCGCCGCTGGAGTGATCTGTGGCAGCCGCGCCTCCAGGGCAAGGTGGCCATGCGCGCCCAAAGCAGGGAACTGCTCGGCCTGACCCTGCTTTCCCTCGGATACAGTCTGAATTCGGAGAAACCGAGCGAGATCGATGCCGCCGTGGAACGGTTGATCGCCCTGAAACCCCAGGTCCGCTGGGTCGAGGTCGACACGCCCAAGGCGGTGGCCAAACTGCTCGACGGCTCCGCCCCTGTTCTCCTGGGCTGGCCCATGGATTATCAGGTGGCCCATGCGGCCAACCCGGCGGTGGCCTACATCCTGCCCGAGGAAGGAACCGCCCTGTGGAGTGACAACTATGTGATCCCGGCCAGCAGCCCCAACGTCTACACCGCCGAGGTGTTCATCAATTTTCTGCTCCGCCCCGAGATCAGCGCCCAGATCGTCAACGAGCGCAGCTATCCCACGGCCAACGAGGCCGCCCTGGACCTGATCAAGCCCGAGGTGCGCAACGATCCGGTCATTTTCCCGCCGGCCGAGGCGCTGCGGCGGGCCCATTTTTATCGCCCCCTGAGCCGGGAAGGAGAAACCCTCTACCAGCGAGCCTGGGATCGTTTCCTCGCCGCGCCTCCGGCCCTGGACGGGCAGCCATGAACCCGGACCGCGTGCCCGTGCCAAAAGTGTCCGCCGAACCCTCGGCCGGCTTCCTCGGCCGCAGCCTGCGGCGGCAACTGCTGGTGGTGTTCGGATCGGCCATGGGGCTGCTGCTGGTCGTCAGTCTCGCCGGCATTTTTTTCCTGGTGCGCACCACCGAACGGCAAGGCTGGATCGGCCGCCAGCACGAAGCAACCCAGCGGGTGGTGCACACGGTCGGCGAGTTCATGCAGCGGCAGCAGGAGGTGCTGCGCACCGTGGATCTGCTGGCGGGGGATCAACCAGGGGACACGGGCGCCACCCTGACCCAGCTCCTGCGCGAGCAGCCGATCATCAAGGAGCTGATCCAGGTCGATGCCGACGGCCGGGTTCTCGCCCGCGCCTCGACCGATGCGCCGGTGCTGGCCGACCTGTTCACCGTCGCCCAGGCCAACTGGTTCGTCACCGCCCGCCGGGGAGACACCTATATCGGCGACATGCAGTTGTCCGCGGCCACGGAGCCCTACGCGGTCTTTGCCGTGCCCGCCTCCCGGGGCGGGGTGATCGCCTGCCGTCTGCGGGTCGATCGTTTCAGCCAGCTGGTGGCAGAGCTCCATTTCGGCCGCGGCGGCATCTCCTATCTGGTCAGCCGCGAAGGCCGGGTCATCGCCCACAGCGGCTCCCGCCTGATTCCAGGCGCCCACGAACAGGGCCATCACCATCACCTGCTCGACCTGATCCGCACCACGGTCGACAGCTGGTCGGGCACCTATCAGAACTTCAACGGCCACTGGGTGGTGGGCACCATCGCCGCCGTGCCCGGCACCCCGTGGATGGCGGTCACCGAGCTTCCCCTGGAGGAGGCCCATGCGGCCAGCTGGCGGGCGCTGTGGACCCTGTTCATCGCCGCCCTGATCATCACCGCCACCCTCACCGTCCTGGTCACCTGGCTGCTCAAGCGTCAGTTCCTTGGCCCGCTCGAACAGTTGCAGCAGGGCGTGACGCAGATCGGCCACGGGGCGCTCGACCACCGCATTGTCCTTGCCGGGCCCTCCGAATACCTCCATCTCGCCGGGGCCTTCAACCACATGGCCGCCACCCTGCAGCAACGGGAAGCGCAGCTGGCCGAACAGAACAGGGCCATGCAGGCCAGCGAGGCCCGGTACCGCGCCATTGTCGAGGACCAGACCGAACTGGTCTGCCGCTATCTGCCCACCGGCGACATCACCTTTGCCAACGAAGCCTTCTGCCGCTATTTCGACAGACCGCGCGACCAACTCGACGGCGTTGATTGCCGCCAGATGCTCTCCCCGGACAACCCGGAGGCAGCGCTGCGGCTGCTGGACACGCTGTGCCCGGCGCATCCGGTGGCACGTTCCGAGCATCGCCTCGTCCGGCCCGACGGCGAGATTCGCTGGCTGCACTGGACCAATCGGGCGATCTTCGACGACCGGGGCAACCTGGTGGAGTATGCCGGGGTCGGCCACGACGTCACCGAACGAAAGCAGACGGCCGAGGCCCTGCTCCGCACCAAGGAGGAAGCGGAGGCGGCCAATCGGGCCAAATCGCGGTTTCTCGCCAACATGAGCCACGAGATCCGCACGCCGCTGAACGCGATCATCGGCATGACCCACCTGGCCATGCACACACGGGAGGACGACAAACGGCAGCGGTTCCTCGCCACCGTGGCCCACGCCGCCGACAGTCTGCTCGGCCTGCTCAACGACATTCTCGACATTTCCAAGATGGAGGCCGGCCAGCTGTCCCTGGCCACGGAGCCGTTCGACCCGCGCCGGCTGGTCGAGGCCTCGGTTGCGACCCTGGCCGCCCAGGCCAGCGAAAAGGGCTTGGATCTGCGGCTGCACCTCGGCCCCGCCCTGCCCGACTGCCTGCTCGGCGATGCCCTGCGGCTGCGGCAGATCCTGCTCAACCTGCTCGGCAACGCGGTCAAGTTCACCCCGGCCGGCACCATCACCCTGGAGGCCTTTGCCGAAGAGGCGGAGGATGCCGACAACCGGGTCTATCTCCATCTGCGGGTCACCGACACCGGCATCGGCATCCCGGCGGAAAAACTGGAGTTGATCTTCAACCGCTTTGAACAGGCGGATAACTCCTATGGCCGGCAGTATGGCGGCGCCGGCCTGGGGCTGTCCATCAGCGCCCAGCTGGCCGCCCTGATGCACGGTCGCCTTTGGGCGGAAAGCCGGGAAAACCAGGGCAGCACCTTCCACTGCCTCATCCCCTTCCCGCGCTGCGCGTGGCCGGCCGAGGCGAACGGGGCCGACAACGAAACCGGCACGGCTCCGGCTGTGTCCCGCCTGCGCATCCTGGTGGTCGATGACAACGAAGTCAATCGGGACGTGGCCGCCATGACCCTGGAACGCAACCACGCGGTCACCACCGCCGACAACGGCCTGGAGGCGTTGCGCACCCTGGCCGCCGAACCTGTCGACCTCGTGCTCATGGATGTGCAGATGCCGGTGATGGATGGTTTGGCGACCACGACGGTGATCCGGGCCATCGAACAGGGCCGCCCCCTTCCGGTCGAGTTGCCCGACAACCTGGGACCGGCCCTCGCCGCCCGCCTGACCGGCCGTCGGCTGCCGATCATGGCCATGACCGCCCACGCCATGGACGGCGACCGCGACATGTGCCTCCAGGCCGGCATGGACGCCTATGTGACCAAGCCGTTCCAGCCCGACCAACTGACCATGGTGGTCGGTTCGCTGGCCCTGTCCCGCCCGGACGATGCCGCACGTGCGGCTGTCGACGCCCCGCAGCAGCCGCCGGCCGTGTCTGTCCCCCAGAGCGTGGAACCGACCGCCGAGGCGGTGACCGCCTATCTCCTGGCCACCACCCTCCTGGAAACGGACCAGGTGGCAAAAATCCTCGCCGCGGTGCGGACCAGCATGGCCGAACACCTGGACGCGGCCGATCACGCCTTCCGGACGGACGACCTCGATGGCGTGGCCCGGGCCGCCCACACCCTCAAGGGCACCCTGATGCAGTGCGGCCTGGAGGTCTGGGCACGAATGGCCCAGGAGATCGTCGCCGCCATCAGAACCACCCAGGTCCTGCCGCCCGCCGACCTGCTGGCCGACCTGCGCCAGGGCCTGGCCGAGCTGCTCGCCCCGGAACGGCCGGCGGACAGCGGCGGCCAAACCACCCCTTCGCGGCCTCACACGGTTGCCTGACCAAGGGACATCCATGGAAACGCCCATTGTCCTTGTTGTCGATGACGAACCGACCAACCTGGCGGTGCTCGCCAACCTGCTGCGGCCGTTGTATACGGTGCGCGCCTGCAAATCCGGCGAACAGGCGCTGGCGGCGGCCATCCGCGAACCCCGGCCGGATCTGATCCTCCTGGATGTGATGATGCCCGGCATGGATGGCTTCTCCGTGCTCCACCGCTTGCGGCAGCATGAACACTCCAGGGATATTCCGGTCATCTTCGTCACCGCGCTCAGCGATGAACTCGACGAGGAGCACGGCCTGCGGCTGGGGGCGGTGGACTACATCACCAAGCCGATCAAACCGGCGGTGGTGCTCTCCCGCGTCCAGGTCCACGTGGAGGTCAAGCAGGCCCGTGACCGGCTGAAGAGTCACAATGCCTGGCTGGAAACCGAGGTGGCGCGGCGGATGCAGGAAAACGTGCTCATCCAGGATGTCAGTCTGGCGGCCATGGCCCAGCTGGCGGAAACGCGGGATTCCGATCTCGGCAACCATATTGCCCGCACCCGGGCCTACGTGGAGACCCTGGCCCGCCGCCTCCAGCCCCATCCGCGCTTCGCCCGCGACCTGGACGAACTCAATCTGACCCGCATCGTCAAGGCTTCGCCGCTCCACGACATCGGCAAGATCGGCATTCCCGACCGTATCCTGCTCAAACCCGGCCCGCTGACGCCGGCGGAATGGGCCATCATGCAGACCCACTGCCGGATCGGCGGCAATGCCATTGAACGGGCCATGAACACCACCCTGCGCCAATACGCGGACAGACCCGATCAGGCCAAACCCGAAGCGTTGATGTTTCTTGAGGTGGCCAAGGATATCGCCATCAGCCATCACGAGCGCTGGGACGGCTCCGGCTATCCCGATGGCCTGGCGGGGGAGGCCATCCCGCTGGCGGCCCGCTTGATGGCCCTGGCCGACGTGTTCGACGCCCTGACCACCGAGCGCGTCTACAAGAAGCCCTGGCCGGTCGAAACCGCCGTGGCCCTGGTCCGCGAGCAGAAGAACCGCCACTTCGATCCGGATATCGTCGAGGCCTTCGAGGCCGAACTCGACACCTTGGTCGCCATTCAACACCGACTCACCGATCGCTGCCCCGGAGGCCTGACCTGATGGACATCCCAGCCGCTCATGACAGGCACAACGAACAGGGGACCGCAATGCTGGAGCAGGCCCCCTGCCCCCTGCTGATCACCCGCATGGACGACGGCCGCCTCCTGTACTGCAATGTCCGGGCAAGGCAGCTGTTCGGCCTGGACGGGGAAACGTGCCGCTCGGTGTCGATCGAACAGTTCTATCACCATCCCGCCGATCGGGCCGATCTGCTCGATACCCTGCGGCACGACGGGTTTGTGGTTGAACGGGAACAGGAGTTTGTGGATCGTCAGGGCAGAGCCTTCCCCGCCCTGGTGTCATCGACGCTGATGGAGTACGGCACCCAGCCGGCCCTGCTGAGCGTGATCACCGACATCAGTCAACGCCGCCAGGCCGAACAGGCCCTGCAGCAGGAACGCGCCCAACTGCGGGCCCGCACCGAACGCCTCCAGCTGCACAACCAGCTGCTCGGCCGTCTGTCCACCGCCCAAACCGCCATCGACGGCGACCTGCCGGCCTTTGCCCGCGAGGTGACCGAGCTGTTGGCCGAGTCCCTCGATATCGCCCGGGTTTCGGTCTGGATGTTTAGGGAGGCAGACGATGCGGCCGGCCAGCTCATTTGCCTCGACCTCTACGAGCAGGCCAGCCGCACCCACACCCGGGGCCAGATCCTGCACGGGGAAATGTTCCGCCGCGAACTGCCCGAACTCGCCACCCGCCGGTTCGTGGCCGCCAGCGACCCGCTGAGCGATCCACGAACCGCAGCCTATGGCCCTGCCTACCTGACGCCCCTGGGCATCACTTCCCTGCTGGACTGCGGCATTGTATCCGGCGGCCGCACCCGGGGGGTGATCTGCTTCGAACATGTCCGCCGTCCCCACTATTGGGAGGCGGATGAAATCGCTTTTGGCTGCCAGGTCGCCGATCAGCTGGGCATGGTGCTGCTCACCGACGAGCGGCTGCAAGTGGTCCAATCGCTGCACCGCAGCGAGCAGCTTCTCAAACAGGCCCAGGAAGTGGCCCAGACCGGGTACTGGCATTTTGACTTCGCCACCCGGACCCTGTCGCTGTCCGACGAAACCTACCGCATCTTCGACGCGCCCGCGGGGTCCATGCGCTCGATCGAAGCCTTTAACCGGATGGTTCCGCCCGAGGACCGCCCCCTGATCGAGCAGCAATGGCGTATTGCCCGCCAAGGCGCGCCCTACCGGGTTCGTCATCGAATCCTGGTCGGCGGCGTGGTCAAATGGCTCGAGGAGCGGGCCAGCATCGAATTCGATGGCCAGGGAAAACCAATCCAGGCCCTGGGCACGACCCAGGACATCACCCGGCAGATGGAAGACCAGTTCCGGCTTGAGCGCCTCAACCGGGTGTATGCCATGCTCGGCCACAGCAACGAGGCCATTGCCCGTGTTCGCGATCCCGAACGGCTGTTCGCGGAAATCTGCCACATCGTAGTGAATGAGGGCGGATTCGACGCCGCCTGGATCGGCCAGGCCAATGCAAATGGACAGATAGCGGTCCTGGCCCGGGTGGGATTGGACGACGACGCCCTGGCCCGGCTCGACCTGTCGCTCGCCGGCGTGTCACCCGCGGCCCGAGCCCTGCGCGCCGGCACGACCCAGCTTGATGACCAGGCCATGGAAACGCGGCCCATCGACCGCAGCCCCGAGGATGCCGCCACCAGCGCCACCCACCCCTCGTCCGCCGCCTTTCCCGTTCTGATCGACGACGAGCCGCGCATCGTCCTCCATATCCACGCCCAGGACAAGCACCGATTCGACGATCAGCACATCGAGCTGTTTGCCCGCCTTGCCGGCAATTTCGGCATTGCCCTGGAATTGGCGGCCGCGCGCGCCGCCGAACTCAACGCGGTCAACGAGCGGCTGCGCGTGAGCGAGGAGCGCCACGCCTTTGCCCTTGAGGCCTCCAACGACGGTTTGTGGGACTGGGATCTCGATACCGGCCGAGTGTACTGCAGCCCCTCCTTTTTCACCATGCTGGGATATACCCCTGGGGAACTTGTGCCCCACATCCAAAGCTGGCACGAATTGGTCCATCCCGACGATCGCGCATGGGTATCGGCCGAGGCCTACCGGCGGATTGCCGAGGAAGGCGGCTTTGAGCTCGAATACCGTTCTCGCACCAAGGACGGCCGCTCGCTCTGGGTGCTGAGCCGGGGCAAGGTGGTGGCCCGCGCCCCTGACGGCCGTCCCCTGCGGGTGGTGGGGGTCCACACCGACCTCACCACCCACAAGCGCATCGAACTGGAGTTGCGCACCGTTGCCGAGGAGCAGCAGGCGATCCTCAATGCCGCGCCCGTGGGCATCTGCTTTATCAAGGACCGGACGGTCGTCCGCTGCAACCGCAAACTCGAGGAGATTTTCGGTCATGCGCCCGGTGCCATGGCCGGAACCAGCACTCTCCCCTGGTACGAAAGCGAGGCCGAATACCAGGAGATCGGCCGCACCATTGCCCATGCGCTCAAGGAACAGGCCCTATTTCACGCCGAGCGCCAGCTCGTGCGTCAGGATGGCAGCCGCTTCTGGGCGCGGATGACGGCCCAGGCCCTTGCCCCCGGGGACCTCAGCAAAGGACTGGTGGGCATGCTCGAGGACATCACCGATGAACGCGAGGCCTCGGCGGCCTTGCACGCGGCCAAGGAACGGGCCGAGGCGGCGACCCGGGCCAAATCGGAATTCCTGGCCAACATGAGCCACGAGATCCGCACGCCGATGAATGCCATCCTCGGCTTTGCCCACCTGATCAAGCGCGATCCCCTCACCCCCTCGCAGTTGGCCCAATTGGAGAAACTCTCCGCCGCCACCCACCATCTGCTCAACATCATCAACGACATTCTCGACATCTCCAAGATCGAAGCCAACAAAATGGAGCTCGGCGTCGAAGATTTCGATCTGGCGCGGATCATCGACCGGATCGCCGCCCTGGTCGCGGATTCGGTTTTGGCGAAACATCTGGAGCTGTTCGTCGATCTCGACCATGTGCCGTCCATGCTGCGCGGCGACGGGTCCCGCCTGGGTCAGATCCTGCTCAATGTCGTCAGCAACGCCATCAAGTTCACCGAACAGGGGGCTGTCGGCATCACGGTCCGCGTTGTCGATGCCAGGGAGGACAGGCCGGTCCTGCGTTTCGAGATCAGGGACACGGGTATCGGCATGAGCGTCGAGCAGGTGGAACGGGCCTTCCTGCCCTTTGAACAGGCGGACAGCTCCATGACCCGCCGATTCGGCGGCACGGGCCTGGGGCTGACCATCAGCCGGCAACTGGTCGAACTGATGGGCGGCCGCATGGGCGTGGAAAGCGAACTCGGTCACGGCACGCTGTGCTGGCTGGAGATTCCCTTCGAGGTATCCCCGCAAGCGCCTGCCGCGATGGGCACAGGCGAAGGGTTTGCGGCCCTGCGGGCGCTGGTCATCGACGATTGCCAGGCGTCGCGGGAGATTCTCGCCGCCATGCTGCGCACACTGGGCATGCGGGTGACAACGGCGGCCTCCGGTGCAGGCGGACTCGACGAACTCAGGCGCGGATTCGGGGAAACGGGGAAGTACGATCTCCTGATCGTCGATTGGCACCTGGCGGGGATGAGCGGCCTGGAAATCCTGCACCGGGTGCGGAACCTCGACCAAGCCCGGCGGCCGCCCCTGGTCATGATCGCCGCCTATGGCGGTCAGGTGCCGGGGGAGGCGGTTGCCCGGAGCGGGGCCTGCAAGGTGCTCGCCAAACCCGTCACCCCTTCACTGCTCCATGACGCCCTGGCGGAAACGGTGCCACCCGTGGCGCGGCGGGAACCGCCCCTGTCCGCAACCGAACGGGAACTGGCCAGACGGCGCGGCGCCCACATCCTGCTGGTCGAGGATAACATGGTCAACCAGGAGGTGGCCTGCCTGCTGCTGGAAGGCATGGGCATGCGGGTGAGCCTCGCCGACAATGGCAAATCCGCGGTCGAGATGGTGGACAAGACCTCCTTTGACCTGGTGCTGATGGACATCCAGATGCCGATCATGAACGGGTTGCATGCCACCGCGGCCATCCGCCGGTTGCCCGGCGGCCGCTCGCTCCCCATCTTGGCCATGACCGCCAATGCCTTCAACGAGGATCGGGAACAAAGCCTGCGGGCCGGCATGAACGATCACATCGCCAAACCGATCGAACTGGCCAAGCTCCATGAACTGCTGATCAAATGGCTGCCGCCGCGCCAGGACCTGCCGGCCGCTGCTGGAGGCGATCCCCCGCTGCTCCCCGGCGATGCCCGCCTGCGGCAAACGGATCTGCTGGCCCGGCTCCAGGCCGTTGACGGCCTGGAGGCCACGGCCGGCCTGAAGCTGCTCAGGGGGGACGCTTCCCGGTATGTGCAGGTGCTGCGCCAATTTGTCGATCAGCACGGTCAGGACGGCATTGAGCTGGCGCGGCAGGCGAAAAGCGGCGCGTTCGGGGCCATCCGCCAGACCGCGCACGCGCTCAAGGGAGCGGCCGGCACCCTCGGCGCCCGCAGGATCGAACAGCTGGCCGCCGATCTGGAACGACTGGCACACGGCGGCTCCGACGCCGCCAGCCTGCGCAACCGCATCGATCTGGTGGGCGCGGCGTTGACCGACCTGGTGGGAACGGTGCGGGAGCTTGCCAAGAGCGTCCCTTCGGTGGCCGAGGCGGCCGTGGTCGACCGGCAACAGGTGGAGGAAGTCCTGGCCGCCCTGGAGTCGCTGCTCGGCCGCGACGACACGTCGGCCAACGAGGTGTTCGACCAGGCGCAACCGCAGCTGCTGGCGGCCTTTGGCGAGCAGGCCCGCAGGCTGGGCAGGCAGATTCACGATTTTGATTACGCCGATGCCCTGCGCGCCATCCGTGGGCTGCGTGGGGAACAGGCGGGCCAACCCTGACCCGGGAAGGCGGTTGAAGCGAAAAACCTCGAGGAACAGAGCGTTAAAAGGCGGGAACAGCAAGTTCCGCGCGGCCCGATGACGAACGGACCGGGCGGAACCGCGAACTGCAGGAGGCAGCGCCGCCAGCGGCGCCGCTGCGTTTCAGGCCTCAATCATGCTGCCAGCGATTCGAGCCGGGAGCGGGGCACCTGGACGAATCGGAGGATCTGATCGACCGCACCCGGCCGTCGGCGGCATCCATCTGGATGCACTGATCAGTTTTATAATTATACCACCAGCTTCTGGTGCCCTGCCGGCTTTTCTTCTGATCCATCCGCTCAAATCCGCGGCGACGCAGCTCATTGCGGGCATGGTCGGTGGACCGGTTGTCCAGGTCGTTGACATACACTGGCCGGCGATACCCGTACTCCCGGTCGTAACGGCTCCGCGAATCGTATCGACGGTCATCGTAATAACCCTGTTCCGCCGGCACCACGCAGCCGGCCAGGGTGAACAGGCCTGCCGCCGCCAACAGCATGGCCCCCCAGCGAATACCTGATTGTTGCTCGTGTCTCTCCATGCCTGCCTCCTGGTTGTCAACCCTGCCCTCATGCCGGGCGGTGTGGGTGGATGTGTGCATTCACTTTGCCACAAACGCGGCGGATTGGCAAATCACCCACGACAAAAAGGTTGTCCGGCCAGGCCCGCCGCGGCTATTCGCGGAGGATGGTGGATCGCCGCTCGGCATCCTCGGGGAAAACGCGGCCGGTGCGCAGGCATTCGAAGATGTGGTCAAAGACCACCCCGGGCTTGCCCGGGGTCCGACCGCTGCGGAAATAGGAATGCCCCTTGGGATGGTCGTAGCTGTTGTTGATGTCGTCGCAATCGACGATGTACACGTTTTTCGGCGTCAGTTCCATGTTCTCCGGACCACTGTGACCAAGACGGCGGGAGGCGATCTTGTTCTTGAGATTGGCCGCCTTGCTGCTGCGCAGGGCCATGTCGTCCGAGGCGAAGTAGACCACCACATTGCGCGAGGCATCGCAGATCAGCTTGCCGCGCTCGCTGCGGTGGATGGATTCGTTCTCGATATCGGCGGCCACCAGAAAGGTGTTGCGGAAAATCAAGGGGACGCCGTCGGCCAGGTCGTAGCGGTCCCAGGCGGCCAGGGTTTCGCGCAGCACCCGGTTGCCCATGGAGTGGGCGAGCACATTGATCCGTTTGAGGCAGGGGTCGGAGTCGGGATCGTTGAGGTTGGAGTTGCGCCATTCGATAAACCGGCACAGGGCGCGGGCAAAGGACGAGGCGCTGCTGTCCGCCGATTTCTGATCGTCCCAGTAATCCTTGACAATGCCCAAATCGTTGTCGCAGGGCCAGATCACCGGCACCACCAGCACCTCCCGAGCCGATTTCTGATCGCACAACTGCTGAAATTCCATCGCGGCGCCGAACACATCCTCGGGCAGGTTGGAAAAACCGTGGATATACAGCAGCAGCTGCCGGTAGGGCGACTGTTTCAGGGCGGTCATGAAGTTGAGGCCGCCGACCTCGGTGATCTGCCCGTCCTGATCGCGGCGACAGAAAAACACCGAGTTGCTGGGGGCGTTGTTGCGCAGGTCAAAATCAAACTTCCGCCCGACCTTGGTCTGAATGGACCCTTTGGGAAACCGGTTGGTGATGAAGAACATGGTTCGCTCCTTGTGCTATGAGAATCATGGCCTAGCCGCAAGGGGAAAACGCGGTCTTCCCCGTCCCCCCTCCGCCCGGCATGGCCGCTACAAGTTCCAGTAACACCCAGGCAAGGGAAAAACACAATGCAGGAAAAATAGGAAGAAAATGGATAGAGTGTATATCTCTTGACAGGCTCGCCCCGAAATGGGGAGATTCCCCCTTTTGCCAAGGAAAATCGGGCCCGATCGTCTCCGCGCTTGACGGGTGAGGCTTTATGCGAAAAAATGTATCGTGTTGTTTTTGTTGGCCGCACGATGCCGGGACGTCTGTCTGCTTGCAACATCACCGGCAACCGTGTCACCGTGGACGTGAACCGAAACTTTGGCGGGAGGTGCTTCCATGATCAAAAAAATACTCCTCGGATGCGCGTTTGGCGCGATGGTGCTGTCGTGGTCGCCGGCAGCGGCCTATGGTCCGTACAGCAGCGGCGTTGAACATGTCGGCGAGCGGACCGCCTCCTTTCTCGCCTCACCCTTTGTGGCCGCGTTTGATCCGTCGCCCGGCGCCGCCCGTCACGGGCGGCCGATATATCTGTCGCCCCCTCCGGTGCCGCCGGGCATGTGCCGCTGGGAGCGCCAGGTGCTCGATCAATTCGGCCGGCCGGTCCTCGATCAGTATGGCCAGCCGCTGCGGGAATACACCATCGCCCCCTGCCTGACGCCGCCACCCCAGTAAGCCGTTTTTCCCGCCCTGATACGGCTCGCCCCGGCCGGAGTGTTTCCGTGCCGGGGCGTCTTTCCTGCCTTGGGCCCGTACCGCCGCCCGCGAACAGCCGCTGGCGCACCCCGTGTCCGGGTCAGGGCTCGATTTTCGTGCCCAGCACCTGGAGAAATTGAGCCAGCCAGGCGGGATGGGCGGGCCAGGCCGGCGCGGTGACCAAGACCCCGTCCACATGGGCCGCATCCACCGGAATGTCCACATACCGTCCGCCGGCGCGGGTCACATCCGGTCCGACCGCCGGATAGGCCGAGCAGGCCCGGCCCTCGATCACCCCGGCCGCGGCCAGCAACTGCGCCCCGTGGCAGATGGCGGCCATGGGTTTGCCCGCCTGGGCGAAATGCTGCACCATGGCGATGACCGCCGGGTTGAGGCGGATATATTCCGGCGCCCGGCCACCGGGGACCACCAGGGCATCGTAGTCCTCGGCCTTGATGGCGGCGAAATCGGCGTTGAGGGTGAAGTTGTGGCCCGGTTTCTCGCTGTAGGTCTGATCCCCCTCGAAATCATGGATCGCGGTGCGCACGTATTCTCCAGCCTTCTTGCCCGGACAGACCGCATGCACGGTGTGCCCGACCATCCGCAGGGCCTGAAAGGGCACCATCACCTCATAATCTTCCACATAATCGCCCACCAGCATGAGAATTTTCTTGGCTGCCATAGTTGCTCCTTGTGTGTCATTTTGGTTGGTTCATCTTCCCCAAGGGGGGACTGTCCATGAGGGCTTTTTTCCACGCTGGGCCGCTTCGCCATTCAGCTGAACAGCCCCGCGCATGGATACGGATCTTACTCCGTACCGATGCGCAACTCCAGGGTAATGGTCGTGCCGGGCTGGCAGCCGGGGCTGCTTGTGCCCAGCCGGTGCTTGATCGTGGCCGACGAGCGGCGCAGCCACTGCTTGAATTGGTCGCGGCTGACCGTCAATCTGACCTGGTCGCCGCAGCGCGGTCTGAGCTTGGCCGCATTGTGGGAAGAAGAGAACTCGATGTCCGGGCCATCGATCTTGAGGGTCACGCCCCGGCTGTCGCTGGCCGCGCTCACCACCCCATCGGATCTGCCGGGATATTCCTCGCCATCGGCGATCTGCCACATATCCAGTGCATGCCATTTGGCGCAGGCCGACGGGGCCCCTCTGTACTGGGCGCACACCCGGCCGCGAAACTCCGAGGCGTCGATCTCGGTGGACAGGGTTTGGATGACATAGTCCTCCCGGCTGCCGTTTTGGATGACGATCAGATTGCCGACAAAGGTTTCCTGAATGGTGTATGCAATTTCCTGCTTGCCCTTGCCACGCAAAGAGGACGAGGCGCCGCTTTCGATGCGGATCGATCCTGCAAGCGGAATGGCCCGGGCGACGGACGTGGAGTTGCCGTACCGCTTTTTCTGGTTGATCAGGGCCCGGCGGCGCTTGATTTCGTCTTCCGGATAGGGGGCCTGGGCAGCTTCCCGCCTGGATGCGCCGAACGATGACTGCGCACAGCGCTTGCCGTACTGTCCGGCCAGTTTGTCCAGCTCGGCCTGCATCCGGGCCAGGGCCTTCTTGTCCTTGGTTTTCTCCATGGCCGCGCTCAACGACTCCAGGCGCGTCAACAGGGCCTCGCAGCTTCCCGGCGCGGGCGCGGCAGCCGTGCACGGGCGCGGCAGGCCAACGCCCAGCAGGAGAATGATCATCAAACGACAGACAAACGGCATGGTCCTCTTTCCCGGTACCTAACAGAGGGGGGCATTCATCGCCTGCGGCAGGATCGGGCCGCCACGATTCCGGCCGCTTCCAGGGCAACGATCTCCTCTTCGCCGATTCCTGCCTGAACAAGCAGGTCACCGCCGCCTTCGCCCACCGCCGGCGGTTGAAGGCGCAGGTCAAACGAATGACCGTCGAGCCGCAGCGGCAATTTGGGCAGCTTGACCTCTTTGCCGGACGGCGTTTCGGTGACCGCCAGACCGCCGGATTGGTTCATGTGCGGATCGTTCCACAGGTCAACGGGCTGGCAGACCGGGGCAAAGGGAATGCCTGCCCGCTCGGCCAGGGTGGTCAGTTCTTCCCGGGTCAGCATGTGCAGTCGGTTCTGCAATTCGGGGAAAAACCAGGAACGCGCCTCGATCCGGCCCTGATTGGTGGCCAGCCGAGGGTCCTCGGCCCAGTCGGCAAAACCGAAGGTGGTGCAGAATCGCCGCCAATGGCGATCCGAGGTGATGCCGATGAACACCTGCAAACCGTCACGGGTGGTGAACAGCTCGTAGACTGACCAGGCACGGCCGCGCTCGGGCATGGGCGGCGGCACCTGGCCGGAAACGCCCGCGCCGGCCATGTGCTGCCCCATGAGAAAGGCGACCGATTCGAACAGCGTGGCCTGAACCACCTTGCCCTGGCCGCTCTGCTGGCGTTCGAGCAGGGCGGCCAGAATGCCGATCACCCCGAAGCTGCCGCTGAGGATATCGGTGACCGACGCCCCGGCCCGCATCGGCTTGCCGCTGGGCCCGGTCATGTAGGCCAGTCCGCCCATCATCTGCACCACCTCGTCCAGGGCCAGACGATGCGCGTAGGGACCGGGCATGAATCCCTTGAGCGAGCAGAACACCAGGCGCGGATTGCGCTGGCGGCAGATCTCGGCGCCGATGCCCAAGCGGTCGACCGTGCCCGGGGCAAAGTTCTCGATCAACACATCGACCTGCTCCACCAGACGCAGAAACAGGTCCCGGCCCTGATCGCGCTTGAGGTCAATGGCCAGGCTCTTTTTGTTGCGGTTGAAACAGGTGAAGAACCCGGCGCCAAAACCCTGCAGCCAGCGGGTGTCATCGCCCTTGCCCGGCCGCTCGATCTTGTAGACGTCGGCCCCGAGATCGGCCAGGATCAAGCCGCAGGCTGGTCCCATGATGTTGTGCCCCAGTTCCAGCACCCGGATGCCCCGCAAGGGAAGAGAAGGGGTCGCTGCCTGCTCGTGCTGTTCGCTGTCCATGCTGGCCTCCTTGTCCGGCCAATCGTCCGAGGGAACGTTGCTCTTGGTTGCTGATTGTGCCGGTGTTCACGCGGATGCGATCACACCCGCCGGGTCATTCTTCTGCTCCACCCGGCCTTTTCGGCCCGGGCTTTTGCCGCCGCAGCCTGCGGCCCAGCTGCTGTTCCAGGCCGATCACAAACGGCTCGTCGCCCAAGGGACGGCCGGTGCGTTCATGACGGTGGAGCAGATCGAGTTCCTCGGCGGACGACAGGGAGAGAAAGGCGCGCCAATCGCCGACCAGGCCGAGCAGCGGCTCGGGGTCGGTCAGACCGTCATCGATGCCGTGGAGATGGGCACGGGCGCTGCTCCAGGGGTAGTCATCGGGATGCGTCGCCAAGCCGGCGGCCACCGGGTTCATTTCGATGTAGCGGGCGGCGGCCAACAGGTGGCGGTCATCGAGGGGAAAGGAGGCAAACCGCTCCTGCCAGAGATGGCCGCGCCAGTTCTCGCGGCCGTTGACGCGCAGGGTATAGCGGCGGTGGGCCTCGCCAATGGTCCGCGCCAACCCATCCTCGGTCCGTGGTACGGCAATCAGATGCACATGGTTGGGCATCAGGCACCAGGCCCAGATGGCCACCCCTTTTTTGGCGCACCACTGGGCCATCAGATCGAGGTAGACCTGATAATCGTCATCGCAAAAAAAGGTTTGCTGCCGACGATTGCCCCGCTGGGTGATGTGATGCGGCACCCCTGGGACTATGACACGGGCGATTCGGGCCATGCGCTCACTATAGCGGTTCGCTGAAAAATTGCATCGATAAATATACTGTCCCTTGAATTGAAGATGGATAGACAGAGTATCCATTCTCTATGCGAATTCCCTGTATTGATTTCCATGAGGCTTTTACGCATTGTTACACTCACAGACAGGGGGTCATCTGCTTGGCCTAAGCGAATCACCGCCCAAGGGCATCAACAAGGAGGGAGTTATGAAAAAATTGTATGCAGTCATGTTGGGAATCATTGGCGCGGCCGTTCTGTTCGGCTCGATCAGCACGGCGAACGCGGCCTGCGGCACCTATGGCAAGGTGGTCTATTCCTATCAAAATCCTTCAACAATGACGCTGTACGTCATTCCGCCGGTCACCGTGTTACCATCATATTACATTTATTACACTATTCCAACGACCACAGTTGGATACTCAGCGTTGGTCAACAAAATCAACGTGGCACAGGCCACGGGGCAGAAGCTGTACATTAACGGCAGCGGCACATGCACCAGCGGCACGGCCCGTAACGGTGGCACGGTGCAGGCCGTGTATGGATTGTCAATCATGTAAACATACGGTACCTTTAATCGATTCATCGTTGCTTGGGCCAAGCACTCAACCAGCACAACGGAATTGATGAACAAACTGCATAATATTTGGGCGGCGGTCTGCCTGGTGATGAGCTTGGCCGCTTTTGCGGCCGGCCACTGGTCGGCGACCCGCAAGATGGACCACCGCCCGCACCCGGTGCCGGCGGTGGAAACCGGAACCCGGACCAGCGCGGCGCCGCCCGGAACCACAGGTTTACCGCCTCGGGAGGAGGCGTCCAGCGAGCTCACCGCCGCGCCCTCATTCTCCGCCAGTCCGCCGGCCGCGGACAACGTGCCGCCAGAACAGCTTCCCCTCACCCTTCCCCAACCGCCCGAGGATATGGGCGCCCTGCAGCGACAGGAACTCGAGCACCTGAAGAAAATGGTGGCTGAATCCCTGCGCACCAGCGGCGCTTCCGAAGAGGAAATCAAGCGGCAGCTCGCGGAGCAGTTTCCTCCGTCTCCTGAAGCTGAAACCGCTGCCTCGCGACAAGCGCTGGAAACAGCAACCGAAGTATCGCCTGAACAGGTGGCAAAGGAATTTGCCGAATCCCTGCGCGCGGCAGGGGCGTCTGACGAGGAAATCAACCAGGCATTAAAGGGTCTTTCTCCCTCAGCGCCGGAAGAACGCGGGAAATAAAGAGCGTCGGCCCGAGGCCTCCCGCTTTCCCACGAGGGGGCCTGACGCTGAATGTCCGGCCGCCGACAACGGGCAGGAAAAGAAACGATCCCGGCGCGGGGTCACGCGGATCAATCATGCAAAAGGAGGAATCATGAAGCGGATTCAGGTAGCGGTCAGTGCCTTGGCCCTGGCGGCCATCATGTCCGGCCTCGCGGCGGCAGAGCAGGCCCAGACCCTGGAGGAACTGGTGCGAAGGTATGACGCGTCGAGCTGCAAGGAGTGCCACCAGGAGATCTACAGCCAATGGGAGCAGTCGCTCCATGCCAAACCGATGCTCGGTCCCATCGGCCGGACGCTCGCCACCTTCCAGGGCTATGTCAATTCCCGCGACACCGAGTTGAACAAGTCGCACGAGGTGGCGCCGGGGATGAAGGAATTTCTCAAGCCCTGCGTCGAATGCCATCTCCCGCAGATGATGGACGCCTCCGAGGCGGTGGCCGGTGAAATCGCCAAGGCCATTGTCGACGGCGACGAGGAAGTGCTGAACACGCTGCGGATCACCTGCATTGTCTGCCACAACCGCAACGCCATCCTGCGCAAGTTCCGCGACGGCGCCCCCCAGCCGAACACGGTCTACGGCCCCAAATATGCCGGCCCGCACGGGGATACGAAATTCACCACCGCCGCCAGGAGCGAGATGCTGCGCGACACGGTCTTCTGTGCCCAATGTCACCAGGGGCCCAATGTGCAACACTACGACGAGCCGATGTGGTGCACCTCGACCTTTGACAGCCATCAGCACTTCTATGTGCCCATGGGCGGGACCGAGTCCTGCCAGGACTGCCACATGCGCAAGGACGGCGGCCACCGCTTCCCGCCCAACTACCAGGATCCGGTCCAGACCGGCAAGCGGCTCAAGGAGTGGATCGACCTCAACCTCAGTGCCATCGCCTACCGGATGAAGCCCAATGCTAAGGAGCTGCTCCCCCTGGTGGTGATCAACAGCGAGGTGGTGAGCCGCATCGGTCACCGCTTCCCCGATGGCTGCCCGTCGCCCAACCGGGTGACCCTGGACATCAAGGTCAGCTCCAAGGACGGCAAGGAGCTGTACAGCGACACCAAGACCTACATGCCGCAGCACAAGCTGGGCTACGACGAGCACACCATGGTCTACGCGGCTAACCGCAAGCTGACTTTGCTCCGTGACACCAGCCTGCACCCCTTTGTATCCAGAAAGGAGACCATCGAGGTCAAGCTGCCCGAGGGCGTGGAGGAGGCGGTGGTGGAAGCGACCCTCACTTTCCGCCAGCTGCCCGGCGTGCCCGAGGCCGAATTCCCCATCCACACCGTGCGCCGCGAGGTCAGCCTCAAGCGGTAGCATCGTCGGACCGCGCAACCAAAAAAAAGCCCGGCAGACTGCTGCCGGGCCTCAAATTCTGCCTCTTCGGACCGCCGAATTTTCTTACCCTCGCATCGGTGGAAGAGCAACGTTCTCCTCTCCACTCGCCGTCGCCTCCATCCCCTGCTCCTGGAGAAAATGGCCCAAGGCAAGATCCTCGGCCAGGATATGTTCGAGCAGCCAGGCTTCGAGCAGGGAAAACATGAACTGATCGCCGCCCTTGAAGATCTCGCCTCTGAAGTTGTCCACCTCGGCCAGCAGGTAGTCGTGGGCCGCGTCGTGACCGGCCTGCCGGGGATAGCCATACCGCTGCATGAGCGCGTGTTCGGTGGCGAAATGCTGGGCGGTGGCCCCGGCCAATTCGTGGAACAACCGTTCCATGGCGGCTTGATCGCCGTGCGTTCGTGCCGCGTCCAGCAAGCGGTTGACCAGCAGCACCAACCCCTCGTGCTGACGGTCGATCTCGGCCACCCCGACCAGATGGCGGCTGTCGAGGACGATTGCGCCCGCATTTTGGCAACCGTCGTCGGCAAACACCGTCTGATTTTTCCCCGCTTTCTTGGCCTGATACATGGCCGCGTCCGCCGCCATGAGCAAGGTATCCATGTCGATGCCGTCGTGGGGAAACAGACTGATGCCGATACTCGCGCCAACCCGGCAGGTTGTTCCGGAAGCAAGGGCAATATCGGGCGCCACCGCCTCGAGCAGATTTTGGGCCACCAGGCCCGCCTCATCCGCGCGGTTCAACTCATTGAGCACAATGACAAATTCGTCGCCGCCAGTGCGCGCGACCGTATCCGTTGCCCTGACCCTGGCAAGAAACCGCTCGGCAATGGTTTTCAACACAAGATCGCCGGCATCGTGGCCGTACTGGTCGTTCACCCCCTTGAAGCCGTCGAGATCGATGAACAGAATTGCCACCATGGTCTGTTTGCGCCGGGCATTGAACAGGGCCTGGGACAAACGGTCAAACAGCAGCGCCCTGTTGGCCAGCCCCGTCAGACGGTCATGATAGGCCATCTGCTCAAGGGTGCGTTCCAGTTCCTGCCGTTGGGTGACATCCTGGGCCGCCGCGTAGATGCAGCCGTCGCGGGCCGCGGCATGCCATTCGATGAACCGGTACATCCCATTTTTATGCCGGAACCGGGCCACGAAATTGGTGATCGTCCGGCCCTGGACCAGTTCGGCAATCCTGGCCTTGGTCGCCTCCCGGTCCTGGGGATGGATGAAATCGAGGCAGGAGAGGCCCTCGAGTTCCGTGGAAGCATACCCCAGCCACTTTTCCCAGGCCGGGTTGAGCTTGCGGAAGGTTCCTTGCAGATCGCCGATGCCAAGCAGGCTGGGCGCCAGGGTGAACAGGGTTTCCAACTCCGACTGGATCGCGCGCAGTTGTGCTTCCCGCTCCTCGATGGCCCTGAGAGCCAGCCGCCGGCGATGCTGGACGACAGCGAGACCGGCGATGCCGCCAAGCACCAACAGGCCGTAGATCAGCAGCGATCGCCACAGACCATGCCACCAAGGCGCGTAGACCGCCTCCAGGTTGCGGCCGACAGCGATGATCAACGGCCCGTCCATGTGCAATTCCGCCGGCTGGACCCGGTGCAGCGCGACCATGGAAGGCTCGCCGGTGGCACGGCTCGTCCCCTCCAGCACGGCCGCGTCTAGTCCGCTTTCCAGGAATCGGGTGAACAAGGTACCGGGCAAGGCCAGACTCTTGCCGACCACATCGCCCCTCTCCGGTTCCCATACAAACAGCGTGCCGTTGCCGTGAACAAAGGCCACCCACGCATCGGCGGCATAGCGGACCGATCCGAGCAGCACCGCCAGCGCCTTGGGGTCGAGGGCGGCGGACACCACGCCGGCGAATTCGCCGCTTTGTCCGGCAAGCGCATAGGTCAGATTCAGCAGCCACGGGCCGGAAACACTTTGGTACGGCGGACTGACATACAAGGTGTCGCGATCGGGATGGCGCATCGGCACTTGCAGATACTGCCGCTGGGGCAGAATCTGGCCGATGAGTTCGTCCCTGGCCGCGGTCACAATCTTGCCCGCGGGGTCCATGACCAGGATACCGCGCACACTGGGCATGGCGTCGACCAGGGTCTTGAGGCGCTCCCGACAGACCGCCACCGCATCCTCACGGGCAAGCCACCCGGGGCGCAACCCGCCGCGAACATTGTCCAACGTGGCGCCGATGGAGAACAGGTGATGGCTCAGCACATCGCTGGTCACGGTGGCGGCGGTGGCAAGACGCTGCCGCTCGTTGTCCGTGATGTGCGCATGGTCGTGAACGTTGGTGTAGGCAAACACCGCGCCGATGACCAGCACGCAGACAGCGAAAATCAGCCATTCACTCACAAAAGGCCTTCGTCGTGTACTGGCCATGGTGTCGCTCCTCCCGCATGCACATCGTCCTGGTCAACCGCCTCTGGAAAAGCAGGACAGCACGTTTTTGCATCAGCCCCTCCAAACAGGCCCACGCTACCCAATCCCGGCCGCACAAGCAACCTCATCCTTGTCCAGGCACCACAAAACCGGGAAAGATGCGAAACCAGCGCACGAGTGGGGTGACGCGGCCACGGCAAGGAAGGCGGCCGCTCGTTCCCCGAGAGGCGCATCGAAGAAGCCGCGTCGCCTCCTAGCCGGCAAACACCGTGTATTTCCCCTTGCCACTGTTCTTGGCCCGATACATCGCCAGGTCGGCTTTGCGCACCAGGTCTTCGGCGCTGTCGACGTTGGGGACGCTCAGGGCGACGCCCATGCTGCCGCCAACCAGCAATTCATGTCCTCCATGGGAAAACGGGGTCTGCAGAGAATGGAGGACCCGCTCAGCCAGTGGCAACACCTGTTCAAGAGTGCTCACTCCTTCGACCAGGACGGTGAATTCGTCACCGCCAAGGCGGGCGGCGGTATCCTCGCGGCGCAGAGAGCCTTGCACCCGATCCGCCACGAGGCGCAGCACCTGATCGCCGCAGGCATGGCCAAGGGTATCGTTGATCTGCTTGAAATTGTCCAGATCAAAAAAGAAAACCGCCACCGACAGCCCCTGGGCATCGGCACGGGTCAGGGCGCGTCGCAGCCGGTTCATGAAACAGGCCCGATTGGCCAAGCCGGTCAGAGGATCGTGAAAGGCCAGTTTGGTCAACTCGGATTCATACACCTTCCGTTCGGTGACGTCGTGATAGGTGGCCACCATGCCCGAGATGGCCGGGTCATCGAGCAGGTTGACCAGGACGACTTCAAAATACCGCCAGCCGCCTTTGCCCTGCCGCAGCCGCACCACGCCGTTGAGGGTCAGGCCGGGGCGCATTCCTGCCTGGACGAGCAGTCCCTGCATGATGGTCCTGTCCTCCGCATGAACATGGTCAAGCACGCTGCGCCCCTGCAGGGTTGCAGCCGCACAGCCCCACATGGCCTCGGCCGCCGGACTGACATAGTCAATGTCGCCGTCGACGGAGAGCACGGCGATAATGTCGGACACACTGCGGATCAAGGCGCTGAAGCGTTCTTCACGTGTGCGCAGCGCTTTCTCGGCCCGCATCCGTTCGAACAGCTCCCTACAGACCGCCTGGTACAGGTGGGCATTGACCAGGGCCGCCGAGATCTGGCCACCGTAGAGCATGGCCATCTGCTGGGTGTGGGCCGGATAGGCGATGAGGGGAGAGCGCAGGGCAAAGAGAACGCCGCGGATCAATTCCTGGTGATGGAGGGGAACGGCCAAGAGGGTCCGCACCGGAGCAAGAGCCGTGGGCGGCAGCGAAGCCTCCAGCAGCAAGGTGGTGAGATCGGTCGTGCCAAACGGCTCGTCCTTTTCCAAGTAAGGGGACGATATCAGGTATCCGGCGAGCTGGGTCAAGGTATCGGTGGATACCTGAACCAGCCCGGTGTGCGCCTCGCAGCGAAGCGATCCGGACCCATCGCGCAGGATCAGGGCCGAGGCGTCGGCTCCGACGATGCGTGGCAGCATGTGTACCGCCTCACCGGCGAGGACAGTTATTTCAAGATGCTGACCAATGACCCGGTTGCTCTGCACGATCAGTTCAAACTGGACGTTGCGTTGCGCCTCTTCAAGCGCCAGACCTATCCGATGGGTCATGGCCAGCAGCAGATCGACATCGGTGCTGGCAAAGGGTTCGGGACGGCAGCGACCAAGCAGGAGGACGCCCTCGGCGGCGTGATTGCCGCCCACTGGCAGGCCGACCATGGTTTCGACCCCAAGTTCACGCAGCTGGCTGTCGACTTTCGGGTCGGTGGCCGCTTGGTCCGCCAGGACAGGGGTCTTGGCACGAATCACGGATTGTACATGTCCCTGCTCCTCGTCCGAAAAAGGCAGCTCCAGCATATCCTCCGGCAGGCCGATGGCCGCCAGAGGCGCGAATGTCCCTGTTCCAGCCGGGTCGAGAAGGACGACCACATCGGCGCAAAACAGCTCCGACAACATGGAGAGGACCCGGTCGAGCACCAGCGACAGCGGTCCCGGTTCACTGAGGATGGTCAACAGACGGGTCAGGCGGGTAGTATCGCGCACCGCCTCCCTCGCGGCCCGCAGGGCGCTGTCCCGGGCCATACGCAAACTGACGGGATGATCCATGGAGAGAGCCGCCGGGAATCGAACAATATTCGAGTGCACGGGTTCTTCCCCTAAAGAACAAGTGCCGTCAGCGTGGCGTTGTGGGTAGCGAGCACGCCGGCCGTTCGGGCAAACTCGCCGCAGCAGTAAAAACCAAAGGTCGGCGTCCCTCCGGCGGCTTCCTGTAATAGGCGGACTTCCTCGGCGACCCGGTCGCCAAAAATTTTTGCCCTGGCGGCGCAGTTGAACAGCAGCACCACCCCGGGGTCGGGATGGCCGTTGAGCGCCGACTCAACCACCTCGCCGGTGATAGTAAGCAGGGATTCGATCGAACTGCCCATCACCTGAACGGCGCTCCCCGGCGGCGGCACGCATCCCTGAATGCGCAGCGCGCCCTGCTCGTTCTTGGAACGGGCAACGCGGATGATCGCCGTGCCGTCGGATTGGAGCAGGCCAAAGGGATGCAGCATGGACGTATCCCAAAAATTCTCAACGCTCAGCTGCCCCGGAGCAATTCCGAGTTGGTCCTCATAGGCGATAGCCGCCGGCCGGCCGCCCAACTCGACGATTTCCGTGTCGTCGGTGCGGGTGACCAACAGGGGCACGCCGACCGGTTCCCAGCCGTGGCGGCACCCCACCGGCAGGGGAAATTCGCTGGCGATCCACAGGGCCACGGCCCCGCCCTCGAGCACCTGATCGTTGTGAAAGACAAAGGTGCGAACAAACCGCAGCTCGTCGTTGGCGGCACCGCCGGCTATCGACACCCGCGGTCCGGTCACCCGATACACCCCATGCACCAACTGCTGAAGGTTGCCGGCCAGACAATCGGCCAGCAGCAGGATGGCGGCATGCGGACTTGGCCCGGCCTCGGCCCGGCTCAGACGGGCAAGAGATTGACCAGCCTGTTCGAGGTTGCCCCTGATGGCCGGCTCCGAGGCCACGCCAAAGCGGTAGGGCCCGGCTGTCAGAGCCAAGACCGCCACGCCGCCGCCGACCCCCAAATGCTGCCCCAAAAAAATTTCACCGGCACCGGTGGCGCCGATGAGCGGCGTCGTGCCGGTGACGGCACGAATGCCTTTGAGCAGCACCGGCAGATCATACTGGGGAGTGGAGAACACCAGCACCACGGCCGGCGATTGTCCGCAGAGCCCGGTCACCGCGGCGCGAGCGGCTTCGCTCCCAGCGGCGAATGCGTCCATGAGGTGGCGGCTTGAACCGATACCGGCCTGAATCTTCATGCGTCTCCTTTTCTTGGCACTCTTTCTTGGCAATCATTGTGCACCACACCGTTGCACCTGGCGCGGCACTCTCGAAGCTCTTGCTAAGCAAAATTCATGCCCTCGGAGAAAGACGACACCTGTTCAAGGAGAACAACAAGTTACGGCCGCGTCATTGGCCATCCAGAAGAGACGCCTGCGAAGAGTCCGAAAAAATCGGACAGAACAGCCGCAACCGTCCGAAAAAAGAGGACGGAGGAAAAGAGAGGCTGGATCCTGTGCGACACAACACAGAACACATCAACACTATCGATAGGTTCCGCGACCAATCAATGGGCGGACCAGACAGTGAACAGCACAAAGCAACCAAGGACACCATGAATTGCCACGGCAAGCCGCTTCTGCCCGTCGAAGCCGCGTTTTGCAAGAACGTGTCGCGCGTGGGTCAGGGCCTCCGGATTGCCGTGTGCCGAATGCAACAGATCCTTGCGCAACGCCTCGGCAACGGTGTACGAGCCCCAAAGCCCCAGGACATTCATCAGCGCGAATGCAAGATAGCCCACGGTGACCAGGAGTTTGAGTTCTTCCGCCACCACCATGTTTCTCGACACGAGCCATCCGATGAGGGCGAGCAGTGCGCCTGTATAGAAATTCCAATAAAACTCGATCTTGCCCACCGCGGTGACAAACAACTGTGCAATATCTCTTGTTTCCATCCGATCTCCTCCGCGGGTCACCCCCGTCTCGCGCCTCCTGTCGGCATCCGTTTCCACGGACCGGACTCGACGCCTCCAGACCGTCCCGCGCACGCTCAGCGCAGGTAGCCCCAGCTCTTCAAGCGGTTGTAGGCATACTGCGCCTCCTTGCCCTGCTTCTGCCGCTGGAGGTAGGTGCGGTATTTCTGGGCGGCATCGTTTTGCCGGCCCATCTTTTCCAGGGCGTATCCCTGATAGAAGACGATCTGAGCGTTGCCGGGCAGCAGCCGGTCATACTGGCCGAGCAGCTGATAGGCGTGCTCAAACCGCTTGTTGCCCAACGCGGCCAAACCGGTCACCAGATAGGCCTGCGCCTCCCCGGGGTAGGCGCGTATCGCCTCCTGGCCGTATTTTTCCGCCGCCGGCCCATTTTTCGTGCCCATCTGAAACTTGGCCATCATCAACAGGGCGGTGTAGTCGCCCGGTCCCTGCTGGATGGCCTGCTTGAACAGCTGCTCAGCCTGGCCGTACCGTTTCTTGCCGGCCGCTTCGCTGGCCTGTTGCAGCGAGGTCAGCATCGGTTTGAGCCGCCGCACCGAGGCGGTTTCGTCCATGTACCGCTCGCGGTTGACCGCCTGATTGACCCGATCGCGATAGCTGGTGGCCACTGCTTGCTGCGCGGTGGCAAACCGCTCGTCACTCATCGGGTGGGTGGAGAACATCAGGTCCAGGGCGCCGGGTTGGCGCTTGTTAGTCTGCCGCAGCATGTCCATCAAATCCACCATGCCCTGCGGGCTGTAGCCGGCCGCGGTCATGTACTGCATGCCCAGGGCGTCGGCCTGGCGTTCATGGTCGCGACTGTAGCTGGCCAGAAGCGCGCCGGCTCCCAACCCGCCCAATCCCTGCACCAAATCCCCCGTGCCTTCCATCCCGGCCGCGCTCGTCGCCACCGAAACCCCGGCGAGCACCAGGTTGGCCAGCATGCCCTTGCTTGCCTGCTGGGCGGTGTGGCGGGCGCTGACATGGCCGATCTCGTGGCCAAGCAGGGCGGCAAGCTCCGCCTCGTTCTCCATCTCGGCGAGAATGCCCCGGGTGGCGGCAATGGAACCGCCGGGAAAAGCATAGGCATTGACATAGGCGGCATTGACCGCGCGAAAGGAAAAGGGTATTTGAGGGCGATGGGAACGGGCCGCCACCTCCCGGCCCACCCGGCTGATATAGGCGTTGAGCCGGGCATCCGGAACCACGCCGTAATCAGTGGAAAACTGCTGCGGGGACTGCTGCCGGTCGATGCCGAGTTCCTGGCTTTCCGAGACCATCATCAACTGGCTTTGGCCGGTCACCGGATTGACGGCGCAACCGGCAAGCAGCTGCTGAATCACGGCGGCCGAAACGCCCAGTCCGGCACAGCGCAGCAACTGGCGACGATGTATCCTTGATTGTTTGTGCTCCATATTCTCCTCCCTGGATAGGATTGATGCCGACACGCCTTGGTGACAAACTGTGACATATTTGCCCTGGCTTGGCAACACTGCCGTGACCACGAACAGTTGCGTCATCATCCCGATCACACAGAGTTTTTCCCTTTTGACTGCCCTGCGAACCGTGCACCGATGCAATTGAAAAAAACGCTCCACCGCCGCTTTCCCGACCTCGATCCGGCGCGTCTGCCCGGCGGCTTTGACCGGGTGGGCGATATCGCGGTGATCGGCATTCCCCCCGAAGCGGCGGCGCACGAACGCGAGATCGGCGAGATCCTTTTAGAGATGCACCCGACCATCCGGGTGGTGGCCAGGCGCGACGGCCAATATGGCGGCGAGTTCCGCACCCGGCCGCTGCGGATCCTTGCCGGCGAACAACGGCTGACCACCACCCACCGGGAAAACGGCGTCACCCTTCACCTCGACTTGGCCCGCGTCTATTTCTCGGTCCGTTCGGCCCACGAGCGGGCCCGAATCGCCGCCCTGGTCCAACCGGGCGAGCGCGTGGCCGTGCTCTGTTCGGGCGTCGGCCCCTTTCCCCTGATCATCGGCCGCCACAGTCACGCTGCGGAGGTGATCGGCATCGAGAAAAACCCCGTTGCTCACCAATACGCCGTGCGCAACCTGACGGCCAACCGCACGAAAGCAACCGTCCGTTTCCTGGAAGGTGACGCGGCCTTGGTCCTGCCTGGTCTCCAGCGACGGTTCGACCGCATGCTCATCGTCCTGCCCCACGGCGGCGAAGCGTTGCTGCCCTGCGCCCTCGATGCCCTGAAAGCGGACGGCTCGCTCCACTTCTACGACATGGGGGCCAAGGACGGCCACGCGGCCACCATGGCCAAGGTGGAAACCGTCTGCCGGCAGCACAACCGCTGCCCGCGGCCCCGCCGGGTGGTGACCTGCGGTCACTGTGGCCCGGCAACCTTCCGTTTCTGCCTGGATGCGGTCATCGATGCCACGGTGTGAGAGCCCGGTGTCGTTTCCACCCCTTCGCGATGATTGCGGTTCCTGAACAGCTGTGCTATCTTCACCCTCCTCTCATCGCACAACGGCCTGCCGTTCCCTCTTTTGTCGCCCGCAAGGAGAAAACTCCATGGATCCCAAAGATTATATCAAGAAACAGCGGTTCTATCTCTATGTGGTCGCAGCCCTGATCATCGGTTTTCTCGGCGGCGCGATCTTTGCCGTGTACCGCCTGCCCCAGGTCAATGAGCCGTCGACCGCATCCCGCCAGCAGGAGGCGGCCGAGGCCATCGCCTCGATGGAAAAGGCGGTCCAGCAAAAACCGGACGACGGTCATGCCTGGGTGGAACTGGGCCACGCTTATTTCGATACCGGCCAGGCGCCCAAGGCGATTCAGGCGTACACCAAGGCCCTGGAACTGCTGCCCGGCGATCTCAACGTCATGACCGATCTGGGGGTGATGTATCACCAGGACAACCAGCATCAGAAGGCCATCGACCTGTTCGATCAGGTGCTCAAGAGCAACCCCAAGCATGAGCAGGCCCGGTTCAACAAGGGCGTGGTGCTGCTCACAGGCCTCAACGACCGCAAGGGCGCCTTGGCCGAATGGAAGACGCTTGTCCAGCACCACCCCATGGCGGCGGCCCCATCGGGAAAAATGGTGGGCGACCTGATCGACCAGCTGGAAAAGGAAGAGGGCAAATAGGGTCGACAAGCACCATCCCGCTCGCCTCGGCATCAATTGTCCTGATCAAGACCATCGCTGCAATTGACCGCATGCACCGGGGTTCCCGCTTGACAGCTTATTTTAGCCCCACTATATTTTTAACTCTTTGACAAATATCCAGGGGGGAGTGCACATGGAACGCCAAGGCTTCCAGGTGCGTGGAGAAAACAACGGCGCCATGACACCCCAGACCCGGTGCCGCCTTTTCTCCTCTTCCGACCTGCCGGTCCACAACCCGGCACCAGAAATCCCCAGCCACATCAACGTATCCCGGATGGAACCGCACACCAACAAAGGACTACTGTATGAGTAAAATCAAAGGTTCGCAGGCCATTATCAAATGTCTGCAGGAAGAAGGCGTGGAACTTCTGTTTGGGTACCCAGGCGGCGCCGTTATTGAGCTGTACGACGAGTTGTGCAAGAGTCCCATCCGCCATGTTCTGGTCCGCCACGAACAGGGTGCGGTTCATGCGGCCGACGGCTTTGCCCGCGCCACCGGCAAGGTCGGAGTGGCGCTGCTGACCTCCGGTCCCGGCGCCACCAACGGTGTCACCGCCATTGCCACCGCCTACTGCGATTCCATTCCCCTGGTGGTGCTCACCGGCCAGGTACCCCGGGCCCTGATTGGCAACGATGCCTTCCAGGAGGTGGACATCGTCGGTATCACCCGTCCCTGCACCAAGCACAACTACCTGGTCAACGATCCGGACGATCTGGTGCCGGTGTTGCGCGAGGCCTTCTACCTCGCGGCTTCCGGCCGGCCCGGGCCGGTGCTGGTCGACCTGCCCAAGGACATCATCGGTTCGCAGATCGCCTATCCGCCGAAAAAACCGATCAAGATGCAGACGTATCAGCCCAACGTCAATCCACATCCCAACCAGGTGGAAAAGGCCTGCCGGGCTTGCCTCAAGGCAAAGAGGCCGGTGCTCTATGTCGGCGGCGGCGTCATTCTCTCCGGCGGCAACCAGGAACTGACCCACCTGGCCCGTCGGCTCAACATCCCGGTCACCATGACCCTGATGGGCTTGGGCGGCTTTCCGGGCACCGATCCGCTCTCGCTGGGCATGCTCGGCATGCACGGCAGCTACGCGGCCAACATGTCGGTGGCCAAAAGCGATCTGCTAATCGCCGTGGGCGCCCGTTTCGATGACCGGGTCACCGGCCGGCTCGACGCCTTCGCGCCCCAGGCCAAAATCATCCACATCGATATCGACCCCACCTCGATCAGCAAGAATGTCGAGGTCGACATTCCGATTGTCGCCGACTGCAAGCTGGCCCTGGCGGCTATGAACGGCTGGCTGGACAAATCGAGCGAATTCAATGCCCAGGAGGTGGTCGAGCTGCATCAGCCCTGGGTCGAACAGGTCAAGGAGTGGGACGCCAAGCACCCGCTGGCCTACATGGCCGAGGGCGAGGTCATCAAGCCGCAGTATGTGATCGAGACCCTGCACAACCTGACCGGCGGCGAGGCGATCATCACCACCGAAGTCGGCCAGAACCAGATGTGGGCCGCGCAATTCTACAAGTTCAACCACCCGCGTCGGCTGCTGACCTCCGGCGGGCTGGGCACCATGGGCTACGGCCTGCCGGCCGCCATCGGCGCCCAGATGGCCTTTCCCGAGGCGACGGTCATCGACGTGGCCGGCGACGGTTCCATCCAGATGAATATCCAGGAGCTGGCCACGGCCAGGGAGTGCGGCGCGCCGGTCAAGATCGCCATCCTCAACAACAACTACCTCGGCATGGTTCGCCAATGGCAGGAGCTGTTCTACAACCGCCATTACGCATCGACGGTCATGGAAGTCACCCCGGATTTCGTCGCCCTGGCGCAGGCCTACGGCGCGGTCGGCCTGCGGGCCAAGACCAAGGCCGAGGTCGAACCGGTGATCAAGGAAGCCCTGGCCACCAAGAATGTGGTGATCATGGACTTCGCCATCAGCCGCGAGGAAGGCGTGTTCCCGATGGTGCCGGCCGGCAAGGCCACCACCGAGATGCTCCTGGTCTGAGAACCGGGCCAAAAGACATGTGACCGGCCCCAGCCGGCCGAACTGAACCGAGATTATCGTCGAACAGGACAACGACCATGAAACATACCCTGAGTGTCTTACTGCGCAACCGCCCCGGCGCCCTTTCCCGGGTCACCGGCCTCTTCAGCGGCCGTTGCTTCAACATCGAGAGCCTGTGCGTGGCCGAAACCTACGACCCGCAGGTTTCCTGCCTGACCGTGGTCACCAGCGGCGAGGCGGCCATCATCGAGCAAATCACCAAACAATTGCACAAGCTGATCGACGTGATCAAGGTCAACGATGTCAGCGAGGGTGAATTCGTCGAGCGGGAAATGGCCCTGATCCGGGTCAAGGCCGAGGCCAGCACCCGGGCGGAGGTGCTGCGGATCATCGACATCTTTCGCGGCAAGGTGGTCGACGTCAGCCCCAATTCCTATGCCCTGGAAATCACCGGCTCCGAATCCAAGATCAAGGCGGTGATCGACATCTTGCGGCCGCTGGGCATCAAGGAGATCGTGCGCACCGGCAAGATCGCCATGATGCGCGCTCCCAAAAAATAACCGCCGCTCCCGGCGGTGCAGCCTAAGCCGACAACCCTTTCCCTGGAATCCCATGCAGAAAACCGAACTTCCCCTGGCCGTTGAAGGGTTTCCCTTCATCCTGTTCAGCGGCTTTGCCACCCTGATCCTTGCCCTGCTCGACCTGCCCCTTCCAGCCCTTGTTGGCCTGCTGCTCACCGCCTTTGTCACCTACTTTTTCCGCGATCCCGTCAGGGTCCTGCCCGAGGAGGCACATGCCGTCATCTGCCCGGCGGACGGCAAGGTCATCGTGGTCGACGAGATCGACGACGACCGCTTTCTCCATGCCCGGGTGCGGAAAATTTCGATTTTCATGAATGTGTTCAACCCCCATGTCAACCGCTTTCCCCTGGCGGGCACCGTGGAAAGGGTGTTGTTGTCGCCCGGACGTTTTTATGCCGCCGACAACGACAAGGCGACCCTGCACAACGAATACTGCGCCCTGACCCTGACCACTCCAGACCAACAGCGCTACACGGTGGTGCAGATCGCCGGACTGATCGCGCGCCGCATTGTCTGCCGCGCGGAAAAGGGCGATCAGGTCAGCGCCGGCGAGCGCTTTGGCATGATCCGCTTCGGCTCGCGGGTCGATCTCTACCTGCCGCTCTCCACCCGCATAACAGTGGCGCTCGGTGAAAAGGTTCGAGCGGGCGAGACCGTGCTCGGCTACCTGGAACCGGCCCACGCGGAAGAACCTGTTGCCTAACTCCCCATTTCATCGTATTCTGTATACACAAAACCCTGGCGCCACAAGTGGACCAGCCTGTGCCCATCGATTCTTTCAAGCGCTGGCGATCAGGCCGTGACTAATCCGCGCCGCTTTGCGGCGCTTTTTCCCCTCGCACTGACCATGGAAAGCACTCAGCCCACCAACCGTTTGTACATCGTTCCCTGCATGCTGACCATCTGCAGTCTGTTCAGCGGCTTTTACTCGATCGTTTCCTCGATCAACGGCCATTTCTTTGCCGCCGCCGTGGCCATCATGGTGGCCGCTGTCTTTGACGGCTTGGACGGCAGGGTGGCGCGTATGACCGGGTCCACCTCCACCTTCGGCATGGAACTGGATTCGTTGTGCGACATGGTGGCCTTTGGCGTGGCCCCCGGCGTGCTCGCCTATCTCTGGGCCCTCACCCCCTACGGCCGCTACGGCTGGCTGGCGGCCTTTCTCTACGTCGCCGCCACCGCCCTGCGCCTGGCCCGCTTCAACTCGCAAAGCGTGACCAACGCGGGCCACCATGACTTCACCGGCCTGCCCTGCCCGGCAGCGGCGGGGATGATTGCCACCTCGGTGATGTTCAGCACCCATGTGTTCAAAACCACGGACACGGTGCAGAACATCCTGTTGCTGTTGTTGGTGTATCTGCTCTCCTACCTGATGGTTTCCACCCACCGGTACCTGAGCTTCAAACACATGGACATTCCCAAGGAGAAACGGTTTCAGCTGTTCATCGGCCTGATCCTGCTGCTCATTCTCCTGGCCAGCGAACCGCCCATCACCCTGTTCATCGCCTCGCTGCTTTACATCTTTTCCGGTATTTTCATGGCGATCAGGGCGCGCCTGCGGCGTAAAAAACCGGAAGCGGTCCCCCAGGAAAAGCTACCGCTGTAACTCCGCGCTCCCATCACCCATTTTTGGTTGTCCGTTGTGCGCATCACCGGCGGCAGCGCCAGGGGGCGCAAACTCCTCACCCCCCGATCCGACCGTATCCGACCGACCTGCGACCGGGTTCGCGAGGCTCTGTTCAACATCCTCGGCTCGCGGATCAAGGGAGCCCGGGTTCTTGATCTCTTTGCCGGCACCGGCGCCATCGGCACCGAGGCCCTGAGCCGGGGGGCGGTGTTCGCCCTCTTTGTCGACCGGTCCCTGGAGGCAGGCCGTCTGATCGAAGCCAATCTCCGTGCCTGTCTTTCCCATCCCCGCGCAGCCTTTCTCCAGCTGGATCTGGCCGAATCCACTTCCCTGCATCTGCTGCCGGCCCGGATGAAGCAGCCCGTTGAACGCTTTGACCTGGTGTTCATGGACCCGCCCTACCAAAAAAATCTGGCCCACCGGGCACTGACAATGGTAGAACCAGCAGACATCCTGGCAGCCGGCGGTCTGGTGGTGGTGGAAGAGCACCACCGCGTTTCCCTGCCTGAAACCGTCGGCACCCTGGTTCTTGACGATCACCGCCGCTATGGAGAAACCGGTCTCTGGCTGTACCAGCGGCATAGAGACGCATCCCATGAATGAAGCCTGCACCCCACCCCATGACCGCGAACGGAGCGGAGCATTCCGCACAGCCGTCTATCCCGGAACCTTTGACCCGATCACCAACGGCCACATTGATATCATCGAGCGCGGCCTGCATCTCTTTGACCGGATCATCGTCACCGTGGCCGTCAACGTGCAAAAAACCCCGCTGTTCACCCTCGAAGAGCGCTGCGCCATGATCCGCGAATGCTTCAAGCACGCCGGGACCCAGGTGGAGGTCGGCTTCACCGACGGCCTGATCGTCGATTACGCCTTGCGCCACAACGCCCGCACCATCATCCGCGGCCTGCGGGCCATCTCTGACTTTGACTACGAATTTCAGCTGGCGCTGATGAACCGGCGGCTGGAGCGCTCGGTGGAAACGGTCTTTCTCATGACCGGATTCCGCTGGATTTACATCAGCTCCAGCGGCATCAAGAACGCGGCCCGCTGCCATGGCAACGTCAGCGGATTGGTACCCGAGCATGTCGAACGGGCCCTGCAGGAAAAATTTGCCCGATGAACGGACCGCTCGTCGAACGCCGCACCTTCATCGGCCGCGGCATGCAGTGGCTGGCGGCAGTGGTTTCCGCCGCGTTCCTCTATCCTCTGCTCCGTTTCACCGGCCACCGGATTCCGCGCAAGCCCCGTCTGGTCGAGGTGGCCGCACCTCTGCCGCTCACCGGCGTGTATGTGGACCAGGATTTTCTCCTCCTTGCCGATCCGCATAAGGCCGAAGGGGCCATGGCGGTCTCCCGCATCTGCACCCATCTTGGCTGCCGGGTCAATTACCAGCAGGACAAACAGCTCATCGAATGCCCCTGTCATCAAAGCCGTTTTACCCTGAGCGGCCAACGGATCAGCGGTCCCGCGGAAAAGGATCTGCCTGTCCATGAGGTCACCGTGAACAGGGACGCCGACGGCCGGGTGGTCAGCTACGTGGTCACGATCTGATGGCCCTGCGCGCGCGTGACGGCTGGCCCAATCCACTCCGCTGGCTCCTGAGCCATCCCTGGGGCGGCGGATCGCTGATAAGCCTCTTCCTCTCGGTCGTTTCCGGCATTGTCGTGGCCCTGCAATACGATCCGACCGAACCCTTCTATTCGACCACCACCATCGAGCTGGTGGTGCCCTATGGCTCCTTCTGGCGCGCTCTGCACTACTTTTCCAGCCAAGCCTTTTTCCTGCTGCTGCTGGCGCATGTGGTCGTGGTGCTGTGGAAAAACGAGGCCGACTATCGGCGGGGCGCCTGGGTGCGCCTCTGCGCCACCCTGCCCTGCGGGCTGTTGCTGCTGTTCACCGGCTACGTGCTCCGGGGAGACGCCACCGGCGAAGCGGCCGGCGCCATTGCCGAGCACATCTGTCTTTCGGTGCCGCTGATCGGGCCGGCGCTCAACGATGTCCTCTTTGACTTGGCCGAAAGCGGACTGCGCAAGGTCTACGCCCATCATGTCATCGGCCTGGTGGTGCTGGGCGGCATGGCTGCCTGGCCGCACCTGCGCCGCTATACCGCCCGCTGGCGCAATCACCTGCCCCTGGTGGCGCTGACCGTGCTGATTTCCGTGGCCGTGGCCGCACCAATTGAACCCAACCGGTTCGGCTTGCTGTTCATCGCCGGTCCCTGGTTTTTCCTCGGCCTGCAGGAGCTGTTGCGCTATTGGCCCCCCTTTGTCGCCGGCGTGCTGGCGCCGCTGCTGCCGCTGGCCCTGCTGTTGTGGCTGCCGAAAGCGCGCCGCTCCCGCACCCTGGCCCTGCTGGCCATCGGTCTGTGGCTGGCGTTCTACATTGGCCTAACCGTTTTGTGCCTCCAGCGGATTTGACCCGGCCCTGGCCGTCGCGCTCAATCGACCCGCAACAAGGCCAGCCGTTCCGGGGCAAGAAAGTGGTCGAGCAGCACCTCTCCATCAAGATTGTCGAGCGGCGTGACGGTGGAATCAGCCACCTGGCGGTACACCGCCTCCACCGCTTCCCCGTAGCGGCCGAGGGTATAGCGGGACTGGAGGACATGCCGATTTCTTGCCAGCGGCAATCGCAGGGCGTCGGTCGCAGGAAGGCTTGCCGGATCGAGTAACGCGGCCTGGGCCCTGGAGCGCACCAGACGACGGAGAACAGCCTCCTGCAGGGGTTCGTCCAGCCGACCGAAATCGACCCGGTCCTCCAGGATCCATGCCTCCAGCACCCGTTGGAGATCGCCGCCGCTGGGACAGCGCCCGTATGCCGCCCAATTGCGCTGCAATCCGTCGGCGGCGGCCTGGACCACTCGTTCCCTCCCCAGCCAGTCCATAGGCACTTCCAGCCGACGGTAGCCCCACGGCTGCACCAGTCCTTCGAGGGCAAAACCCGTGGTGATCTCCGGCAGATCGCGACCGCAGACCGGGGTATTCACGGTCCAGGGTTCGAGGAAGGCCATGCCGAATCCCTCGGCCACGCTGGTGGTCACCGCCACATCGGCCAGCCGGAGCAGCTCGACAAAACTGTATCGGTCCGGCCGTACCATCTCGAAATGCACCGGCAGTGCCAACTCCGTGGCCACCCGCTTCCACCGCTGATAGCGCGGTTGTTCCAGCGGATTTTCCGGTCCGGAGGTCACCGCAAACAAGGCGTCTTCGGGGGCCAGGATCGACCAGAGGAGAAATTCCCCCAGATTCTTGCGTCGGATGGCGCGGGTGGGATAGAGCCACAGGGAAGGCAACTCGGCGCGAGTGGGCTTGTCCTCGTCAATCTGACCGAGCTCCACCGGGTTGGGCAGGGAGTGGAGATGTTCGGCATCAAGGCCGGCATCACGCAGGTAGCGGTAATCGCGGCTGTTGAGCACCGCATAATGCAGATGCCCCGCCTGGGGGTAGAGCAAACGGGACAGGGATGTTCCCCGGCTTGCCGCCATCCTGGCGCGCATGGCTTGATAGTTGGCCGGGCGGCCGTCCTCGGCGAAATCATGGATCTGCAGGAGCAGGTGCTCACCCTCTTCGGCCAGTTGGCGCAAAGCCACGGGCAAGACCAGGCTCTTGCCCAGACTGTGATTATGCACATGCCACAGATCGGGCGGGCCGCCCAGGGCCGCGCTTGCCTCCGCCCGCATCTGGGCGGCCAGCTCCACGGCGGTGATCGCCGGCCGATCCGCCTCGTACTGCAATCCGGGAACAACCCGCCAGGGACCATGGACCTGCACGGCCGGCGGCTTGCCGGTGAGCGCCACGGTTTTCAGGCCACGGTCGCCCAGGGCCTTTTGCAGGTGGCAGATGATCCGGGTCACGCCGCCGTTCTGCAGATGATAATGAACAATGGCCACCCGCATGGATCAGCCCTCCGAGACAACGGTCGCCGGTTCAGCGGCTGCGACGGACTCGGCACCGGCCAGCTCCCTCTTGCGGCGGTAGGCAGCCACCCGGACCAGCGGCGGCCGTTCATGTTCCGCCAGCCGATGCACCTCCCGTTGCCAGTGCCCCTGCCGACGGACAAACTGGTGCAAACCGTTGGCACATTCCAACGACGCCGCCAGGACGCCCCGCTGCCACAGCCGCCGATGCACGACCTGGAGCAGGGCATGGGCCATGCGCCCCAATTCCCGGTTGCTGCGGCGGCGGTGGTCGCGACGTTCCAGATCGACCTGGGCCAGGGAGGCCAGGCCATGTGCGGTCCAGACATCGATCAGATGGGCCAGTTCAACGCCATACCCCACCGGAAAGGGTAACTGTTCGAGCACCGATCGGCGGGCGGCGTACTCGCCGGCAAGCGGCTGGATGCAGTCGGCCAGTGCAGGGAAATAGAGGGAAAGCAGCGGTCGGATCAGGATCTCCGTCACCCTGCCGCCCTCACCCCAAGGGTCATCGGCGCCGCCGGCAGGACGATCGTAGAAGGCCTTGACATAGCCGAGATCGGGCCGGTGCAGCAGTGGCCCAACCAGCCCGGTGACGAATCGCGGCCGAAGGTTGGTGATATCGGCATCGATGAACAGCAGAATATCGCCCTTGAGCTGATGGACCGCCTTCCACAGGTTTTCACCTTTGCCCCGGTACCGGCCCAGGTGCGGCAGGATATCGGCGGCACGGTACACATCCGCTCCCGCGGCGGCGGCCAGCTCCAGGGTTCGGTCCGTTGAACCGGAATCGATCACCGCCAATTCATCGAGCAGGTGAACCGTATCCCGCAACGGCCGCAGCCGATCGACCACCATGCCGATGGTTGCCGCCTCGTTCAAGGTGGGAAAGCACAACGACAGCCGCACCCCCTGCCGCGCCTTCAGCCGAACCAGGGCGGCAACATCGGCGAACTGCTCGTGATGAAAGGTGTGGGTTGCCAGCCATTGATCGGTTCTGTCCATTCGGCCCCTCACGGTGTCGATTCAAGCCCACAGGGTGGCAGCGGCTGAACGCCGTCCCCGCTGACTGGCACGCCGTGCGCCGTCAAGTCGCTCCCCAAGAAAAAAGTGCCTGGCGCGAATCGATATCTTATTAAAAATTAAATTATTTCGATTATATGCACGAGAGCACTGCAAATCAAGCCCGGCGTGTCCTCTCGCGGCTAAATCTCTGTTTCGCGGCCGCCGCAGCGGGACGCCGCTTCCTCCCGCCAGGGGCCGCACACGGTACCGCAGTCGGCATCAAGCGGCAACAGCTCAATATTTCACTCTTTTTTCGCAAATAAAGGCTTGCTGAACAGAAGGCGACCTTATATGCTGGGCGAATAAAAATACATTTTGTCCTCCAGGTCTCTCATGTCGGAATCACTCGCCTGCACCGTGTTACTTTTTGAAGACGACCCCGCCATCCGCGCCATGCTCGCCGCCTTTTTCTCCACCCAGGGGGCCAAGGTGGTGACCGCGGAGGACGGCCGCGAGGCCATGGCCCGAATCGAGGCGGCCCGGCCCGACGTGCTGTTGCTCGACGTGGTCATGCCCTACCGCGATGGCTTGTCCATTCTCGCGGAGCTGCGCTCGGTGGATGTCGAGCTGCCGGTCATCCTTCTCACCGAACGAAACGGCGAGGACGACAAGGTCACCGGCCTGGATCACGGAGCTGACGATTATCTCACCAAACCCTTCAGCCCCCGTGAACTGCTCGCCAGGGTGCGGGCGCTGTTGAGGCGGAGCAAACGGTCCGGGGCCAGCGGCGGGCAGCACTTGATCGTCGGCCAGGTCCGCATCGATCCCGCCGCCCGGGAAGTCCGCCTGCCGGACGCCTCCCTCCTGCCCCTGACCAAGACCGAGTTCGATCTCCTCTACCACCTGGCATCCAGGCCGGGTGCGGTGGTCACCCACGGCGAGCTGCTCCAGGAGGTGCTGGGCTACGATCCCCACGTCGAAACCAAATCCCTGGTGATGCACATCGCCAACATCCGGCGCAAAATCGATCGAACCTGCCCCCAGGCCCTGAGCATCAAGTCCGTGGCCGGTGTCGGTTACAAACTCATTCCCGGAGAGGCCCGATAATCCGTCTGCTCCGCGCACCCCTGCGAGGTTCCCATGTCCGTCTTCCATCCGACCCGTCTCTCCCTGCCGCTTGTCCTGCTGGCCGTCCTGCTCTGCCTGACTCTCCCCTGCTCGGCCGCGGAAACGACCAAAGAGGAGGCCATGGTGCCGCTGCATGTGGCCGCCGGCACCAACCTGATCCACATCGCCCGCGACTACTGCCGCGACCGCAGCGACTGGAAAACCATCGCCCGCATCAACCAACTGTCCGATCCCTACCTGATCATCCGCGACACGCGTATCCAGGTGCCGCTGTCACTGCTCGTTATCGAGCGGTTGAGCGCCACGGTGGCGTCAATCCATGGCCAGGTCCATCTGTCCGCCGACGGTCGCGATCCCGTTGCCCTGCGCCAGGGCGACACCCTGCTCCCCGGCCAGACGGTGCGCACCGGCGCGGACGGCTATACCCACCTGCTCCTGCCGAACAACACCTACACCCGCATCGAGCCGGATTCCCAGCTGACCCTCAACTATCTGTTGCGCCTCAAGGACGGCAACGTCAAGGCCGACTTCTTCCTCGGCCGGGGCAACGTCATCCACTGGGTCCAGGACAAGCTGCGCGCCAACGAGAGTTTCCAAACCCGGACCCCGATCGCGGTCACCGGCATTCGCGGCACCGAATTTCGCCTGAAGATGGCCGAAATCACGGCCAATACCGTCGAAACCCTGCGCGGCCGGGTCGAGGTCAGCAGCTCGGGCCGCGCAACCACTCTCGGTCCCGGCCAAGGCCTGCGGGTGGAGGAAGGCCAGCCGCCGCAACCGCCCCGGCCCCTGCCCGATCCACCGGACAAACCGGCCCTGGAGCCGCTCTACCGCAGCCTGCCGGTGATCATCGCCGCCCCGCCCCATGCGAAGGCCAAGGCCATCCGCCTGCGGATCACCGCCGATCGGCAGACCCAGGCCACCCTCTTTGACCAGAGTGTCGCGCCGGGCGGCCGCTTCACCATCGGCACCCTGAGCGACGGCGCCTTGTTCGCCTCTCTGACCGCCATCGACCAGGACAATTTCGAAAGCACGGTGGTGGGCCCGCTGCCGTTCAACCTGCGCACCGTGCCGGCCAATCCGATGATCGTTTCCCCCAAGTCCGGCTCCACCCTCTGGGGCACCCACGGCACGATCGAATGGCTCGATTCGGACCAGGTCGATCACTACGATCTCCAGCTGGCGAGGAACCCGGAGTTCACCGACCTCATCGACCGCCAGCAGATCAAGGAGGCCCGTTACACCAGCCCCGAGCTGCAACCGGGCACCTACTATTTCCGGGTCAAGGCCGTGGCCCCGGACGGCTTCACCACCCTGTACTCCATCCCGGTGGCCTGGACCTTGAAACCGGCACCCAAGATGGACGGCATGGAAGCCACCGCCAACCAAAGACCAACCCTACAATGGCCGGCGATGGCCGACGGCTGGGCGTACGACCTGCAGGTGGCCAGCGACAAGGACTTCGGCCAGCTGGTGGTCGATCAGCAGGGATTGCCGACCACCTCCTACACCCTGGAGGACATGCTTGCCGCAGGCACCTACCATGTGCGCATCCGTGGGGTGGAAAACGGTCAGCCGGTCAGTCCGTGGACGCCTCCGCAAACCATGACAGTCAAGCCCAAGCCCTTGGGCTGGGAAGAGCTGTTTTTCGGGGCGGTCACGCTTGGCCTCATCCTCCTGTGACAGGAGAGGGACGGCCCGGTGAGCAAGCGATTGGCCGCGCCGGTGCTGGCGCTGCTGCTCCTGGGCCTGTTCCAGCTGGGCGGCCTGCGCCCAGGCCTGAGCAACGACGGACTCGACCTGCTGTTCAGGCTGCGCGGTCCGCAGCCACCGGACCAACGCATCGTCCTCATCGGTATCGATGAACCCAGCCTGCGCCGGCTGGGGGCTTGGCCCTTTGCCCGCCGTCTCCATGCCCAACTGCTCGACCGTCTCCGCCAAGCCAAGGCCGTGGGCTTTGATCTGCTCTTTCCCGAACCGTCAGCAGACGACAGCCTCTTCAACCAGGCCCTCGCCCAGGGATCGCCGGTGGTCCTGGCCGTGGCCCATGAACGCGATGGCCGCCTGGCGCGGCCTGCTCCCACCCTCGACGGCTCCAGGGGCCTCGGCCATATCGAAACCCAGCTGGCCGGTGACGGCATCGTCCGCCGGGTCAATCTGGACAGCCTGGGAGATGTTGCCCCCTTTTCCCTTGCCCTGCTGCAAGCCGCGGCGATCACCTCGCCGCTGCCCGTACCTGTGGGCCCACAGATCATCAACTTCCACGGTCCGGAAGAGAGTTTTCTCTTCCTGTCCTACCACGAGGTTCTCAGCGGTCGCTATCCGCCGGCATTCTTCCGCGACCGCCTGGTGCTGGTCGGCGCTCGGGCCGTCGGCCTGGGCGACAGCCACATCACCGCTTTTACCAGGGAGCTGCCCACGCCGGGGGTCGAGATCCAGGCCACCATTGTCAGCAACTTGTTGCAACAGGCCTTCATTCGTCCCCTGCCGCTGGTCGCGTGGCTGCTGATCGGCCTGATCGGCCTGCTGGCGGTGCTGGTCTGGCCCGACTGCGGCGAACGGGTCAACCTCGTGGTCAACCTCGCACTGGCGGCAGCCATTTTCCTCCTGGCCCTGTTCCTCTTCCGTCAGGCCTGCTTTGTCGACTATCCGCTGGTCCTGCTCTTTCTCTTCCTGGCCTACCCCATTCACCTGCTCCTCCAGTTGCTCCGAGCCGCGAGCCGTATCCTCCTCCAGGCACGGCGGCTTGACCGTGAGCTCGATGCCGGCCTGCGCCTGGTGGCCGGCACCATTCCCGCCCCCTATCTGCGCACCGCCCACCGGGCCAACCCGCTCACCGCTTCCGCCATCCAACGTCATCTCGACCGGCTGCAGACGGCGGTGCATGCCCTCGGTCTGCAACACCACTTTCTCGAACAGTTGCTCAAGGAGGAATTGCCGCCGCTGATTCTGTGGGAACAGGCAAGCGGCCACGCCCTGTTCGCCAACAGCGCCTTTGTCCGCCTCTGGCAGGACTGCACTGGAGCGGGCCAGCCCCTGCCGTCGCACCCTCGTTTTCTCGAAACGATCGCCGGTTCCCAGGCCACGGAAAACGATCTGCCTCCATTTCGCGACCCAGGCACCTTCGAGGTGCTCGGCCCCGGCGGCCGACGGTTCTACCAGGTCGAGCTGCATCCCCTGCTGGCACCCAAGACCGGTTTTCACGGCCTGCTGGCGGTGCTGCAGGACATCACGGGGATCAAGGAACTGGAGCGAGTCAAGGACGAGGTGGTGGCCATTGTCTCCCACGAGCTGAGACTTCCGCTGACCACCATCCTGGGCTATGGCGAGCTGCTCAGCGACGCGCTCAGCGGCGATCATCAGTTGTACGCCCGCGAGATCTGCGGCCAGTCGCGGCGGCTGCAACGGATGATCGAGGATTTTCTCGATATCGCCCGCCTGGAAAGCGGCCGCACCCAGGTCCGCCGCTTTCCCTTTCCGCCCGGGCGGATGCTGGAGGACGCCATCGCCGCCGTGGGGGATCGGGCGCGGCGCAAAGCCATCGCCATTGTGCTCAACCAGCCCCGCCGGACCACGCCCCTGGTCGGTGACGAATCCCTGCTTCTTCAGGCCCTCATCAACCTGCTGGACAACGCGATCAAATTCAGTCCCGCGCAGACCACCGTCACCGTCGACCTGGAAGAGCAGCCCGCCTGCTTCCTCTTCCGGATCGCCGATCAGGGGCCGGGCATTGCCGTTGAAGATCGGGCGCGGATCTTCGACAAGTTCCAGCGTGGCCGCCAGGCCGCCACCGCCGAAGGCTTTGGCCTCGGGCTCCATCTGGTCCGCCAAATCGTCGAACGTCATCAGGGACGGATCGAGGTGCTGGAGGCCGTCGCAGGCGCGATCTTCCAGATTGTGCTGCCCAAGCGGGAGACCGCCGCTCATCCGGAGGAAGCCGAATCATGCGCGTGATCCGTGTTCTCGTCATCCCCCTGCTGGTCGTCCTGCTGACCCTGCTCGCCTTTCGCCTCGCCTGGATGGAACGGCTTGTCCCGACGGCGTTGAGCTGGGTGGGCATTCAGCAGGCGCGCCTGGACCTGCACAGCTGGAACTGGCAGGAAATACGCATCGACAGCCTGCATCTGGCCCTCGACCACGCACCCGGCCCGGTGTCGATCACCGTTACCGACGCGGTGCTGCGCTATCGGCTTGCCGACCTGCTGCGCGGGCAGCTCGCCGAGGTCACCGCCACCACGGTCGCCATTTCCCTGCCGACGGCCGGTGTCGAGCGGAACCAATCGTTTGCCGGCGGAACGCCTGATCCGAAATCCCTCGTCGATGCGCTCCACCTGCGTCATCTGCCGGCACGGCAACTGCATCTTCCACGGCTGTCGGTCGATTTTGGCCCCTTGGCCTCCACCAACCCGTTGGTTCTGTCCGTGACGCTGCGCAGCAGCGACAACGAAAGCCGCCTGAACATCGTCACTGTGGGCAAGGAAAAAACGCCTCCCCTTGCCGTGGACCTGCACCGCACCGAGGCAGGACTCAACGGCTCGCTTTTCCTCGATTGGCAGCGACTCCGGGAGTTCCTGCCTCCATCAATGACCGCCGCCCTGCCCGATCAAGGCAGGATCGAGGCCACCCTGCGGTCCACCGCCGACAGCCCCCTGCGTCTGGCATGTTCGCTCTCCGGGCTCTGCCATCAATGGTTCAGCGCCGAGAACCTTTCCTTCCACATGATCAGCGCTCAGCCGCTGTCCGCCCGTTCCCTGACCGTTGCCCCCGCCTCCCGGCTGACGGCACGCGCTGTCCAGGGGCAGGGCTTTGCCGTGGCCGCCCTTGAGGCGGGCCTCGGCGGTTCGCTCGCCATGGACGGCGACGGTCTGCGCCTGCACCTTGCCCCTCCTGCCCCCTGGAGCGTCAGCGGACTGACGATGGGATCCCTCCGCCTGGCCCCGCTCCACCTCGCCAATCTTGCCCTGCATCTGGAGCTGGATCGGTCCGGGCTGCGGGCCGTTTGCACCCTGACGCCGCCCGGCGGCCGCGGAACGCTGCGCGCCGAATGCACACAAGCAGGCGAAGACACGCGCAAGGGACAGTGCACGGTGCGGAGTGAAGGCCTGCAAATGGATGCGGACCGCAATCCGCTCGCCCTGCTCGTCGAACCGAAGCTGCCTCTTGCCCTCCACCAGGGAACGCTGACTTTTTCCCTCCAAGGCCGGTGGCAGCCAGGAGCCCCCCTTGCCCTCGATCTGGAACTTGACGGCAAGGTGGCGCGGGGAACCGCGTTTGCGGCGCCTTTCTCGGGCCTGGTTGTGCAACAACGGCTGCATCTGCTGCCAGCACTACGTTCGATCACCGCTGGCCTGGTGCAGTTGGACAAGCTGGAGGGCCCGATCCCGGTCGACCAGCTCACCATGCACACCCGGTTCACGGCCCCTGCGGGCGGTCAGGCCCCCGTGGTGGCCATCGAACGGGCCGATGCGGCGCTCTTCAACGGCAAGATTCGTTTGGCAAACTGTGTCTATGACCGCGGCAATCCGGACACGGCATGCCTGGTGCGTTTGGACGATCTTGACCTCCAGCCGATCGTCGCCCTGCAAAAGGTTGACGGCCTGACCGTCACCGGCCGGGTGAGCGGTCAACTGCCGCTGCGGTTCTCGCCCCAAGGGGTCCGCATTCACCAGGGCCGAGTGGAAAACATCGGCAGCGGTCTCATTCGCTATCATCCCGCAGGCAACACCCTCGAAGGCTCCCCGCTCACCGTGTATGCCCGCAACGCCTTGGAGGAACTGCACTACCAACGGCTGACCGCCCACATCGATTATCTGCCTGACGGAACCCTCACCGTGGCCCTGCATCTCCAGGGGCAGAACCCGAAACTGGAGGGAGGAAGGGCGGTGCACCTCAACCTCAACACCGAGCAGAATCTGCTTTCTCTCCTCAAAAGTCTTCAGTATAGTCACTCCTTGTCCTCGGAGCTCGACCGGACCATCCGGCAGCACCGATAACCTCTCCCTTTTCCCCTGCAGGAGGCTGCATGTCCCGACACCTGGCCTTGCTTGCGCTGGCGGCCTTCGCCTTTTCCGCCTGCTCTCCGACGGTAACGGTGGCTCCGCCCGACAAGCCAATCACCATCAACCTGAACGTCAAGATCGAACACGAGATCCGCGTCAAGGTGGAAAAGGAGCTGGAGAGCGTCATCAACCCGGAAAGCGGGCTGTTTTAAACGGAGGATACCCATGAAACGATGGATCATGACCGTGCTTTTTCTGTTGCTGTGCGGCCAAACCGCCCTTGCGCTCGATTTGCAGACGGCCAAGGCCCAAGGCCTGGTCGGCGAAACCCCCAGCGGTTATCTGGCCCAGGTACAGAGCGGCAACGGAGAGACAGCCCAACTGGTGCATTCCATCAATGCTCAGCGCAAACAGGAGTACGAAAAAATCGCCCAGCGCAACAAGACGTCCCTGCAGGCGGTCGAACAGCTGGCCGGCCAGCAGGCCATGGACAAGACGCCGGGCGGCCAATATATCCTGGTCAACGGCACCTGGACCAAGAAATAACCGATGTGCGAGGGTGACGAACCGCCGCTCCCCTTCCCGGCCCAATGTGCCGCTCCCACCACAATCAGCTTGACAGGATAAAACTATACGTTTAAGATTTTCGATATGAAAACCAACTACACCCGCACCCTGCCCGATGCCTGGAAACCGATGTCCCGGGTGTTCACCGCCCTGGGCGACGAGCACCGTCAGCGCATCCTCCTGTTGTTTGACCAGGGCGAACGGCTCAACGTGGGCCAGATCGCCGAGGTGTCCACGCTCTCCCGCTCCACCGTCTCCCACCACCTCAAGATCCTCCGCGAGGCCGAGGTGCTGGCCTCGGAGAAAATCGGCAAGGAGGTCTGGTACTGGATCAACTGCCCCTATCTGGAAACAGTGCTGACCAACGTGCTGGACTACATCCGCCTGATCAAATAATTTTGTTCAACATGTCGAAATTCCTAAACTCATCAATCAATCGCTCCTGCCCATTCACGAGGAACCCTGCCATGATGCGCTCGATTGTGATCGTTGTTCTCCGCGGCCTGTGCCGCCTGCTGTTCCGGGTCGATATCCAAGGAGCAGCCGCCGGATTCAACGCCGACCGGCTGCTGGTGGTCGCCAACCACGAGTCCCTGCTCGATGGCCTGCTGCTTGGCCTGTTCATCCCGATCAATCCAGTGTTCGTGGTCCATACCGCCGTGGCCAACAAACCTTTCTTCCGTCTCATCCTCTCCCTAGTCGATTATCTGGCCGTGGACCCGACCAACCCCATGGCCATGAAACAGGTGGTCCGCTTGCTGGAGGCCGGCCGCCCGGTGGTGATCTTCCCCGAGGGGCGGATCACCACCACCGGCAGCCTGATGAAGGTCTACGACGGTCCGGCCTTTGTCGCCGCGCGGACCGGAGCCACCATTCTGCCGGTGCGGCTGGACGGTCCGTCGCGCAGCTACTTCTCCCGCCTGTCCGGCAAATATCCCAAGGTCCTCTTTCCCCGCATCCGCCTCACCATCCTGCCGACCACGACCATTCCCCTGCCTTCGGCACCGACCGCCAAACTGCGCCGCCGTCTGGCCGGCGAGGCCATGCGCCGCCTGATGCAGGAGATGGTCTTTTCTTGCCGGCCGGCCCAGACCCTGTTTGCCGCCTTGTGCGACGCCGCCGAGATCTTTGGCCGCAACCGGCGGCTGCTCGAGGATGTCCGTCAAATCGAATACTCCTACAACGACCTGCTCAAGATGGCCCTGCTCCTCAGCCGGCAGGTCGAGCGGATGACCGCGGTCGGGGAGCGGGTCGGCCTGCTGCTGCCCAACATGGCGCCAACGCTTGGCCTGCTGCTCGGCCTGACCGCCCGCCGCCGCATCCCAGCCATGCTCAACTACACCGCTGGTCTCGACGCCCTCCGGGCCGCCTGCACTGCCGCCGAAATCCGCACCGTACTCACCTCGCGCGCCTTTGTCGCCCAGGCCAAGCTGGCCGACAAGCTGGCCGGTCTGCACGGGGTGCAGTTGGTCTATCTGGAGGATCTCAAGGCCAACACCCGTCTGGCCGACACCCTGTGGCTGCTCGCCTACGCGATCCATGCGCCCCGATCCCATGCTCTGCCCGCTTCGCCGGAAGATCCGGCGGTGATCCTCTTTACCTCGGGCTCCGAGGGTATGCCCAAGGGGGTGGTTCTGTCCCACCGGGCCCTCCTGGCCAACATCGCCCAGGTGCGAGCGGTGATCGATTTTTCCGTGGACGACAAGGTGCTCAACGCCATGCCGATCTTCCACTCCTTTGGCCTCACCGCCGGCACCCTGCTGCCGATACTCACCGGAGCGAGCCTCTTTCTCTATCCAACGCCGCTGCACTACCGGGTCATTCCCGAATTGGCCTATGATCGCAACTGCACCGTGCTATTCGGCACATCCACCTTCCTCAACAACTACGCCCACCACGCCCATCCCTATGATTTCTACCGGTTGCGCTATGTGGTGGCCGGGGCGGAGAAACTCTCCGAAGCGGTGCGCAGCCTGTGGTTCGAAAAATTCGGCATCCGCATCTTCGAGGGCTACGGGACCACCGAAACCGCCCCGGTGCTGGCGGTGAACACGCCCATGGCCTACCGCACCGGCACGGTCGGCACCCTGCTGCCCGGCATCGAGGCCCGCCTGGTCGCTGTTGCCGGCGTCGAGCGGGGTGGCATCCTCCACGTACGCGGTCCGAACCTGATGAGCGGCTACCTCAAGGCCGACCGGCCCGGAGTGCTGCAGCCGCCGTCCTCCGAACTGGGCGAGGGCTGGTATGCAACCGGCGATGTGGTGGAGATCGATAGCGAGGGGTTTGTGCGCATTGTCGGCCGCATGAAGCGTTTTGCCAAGATCGCCGGCGAGATGATCAGCCTGGAGGTGGTGGAGCGATTGGCCGTGGCCGCCTCCCCGACCTGCAGCCATGCGGCCGTGAGCCAACCGGATGCCGCCAAGGGCGAAGCCCTGGTGCTCTTCACCACCGACCCGGCGCTCAGCCGCGACCAGTTGAGCACAGCGGCCAGGGAACTGGGTGTTGCCGAACTGGCCGTGCCACGCACCATCCGGCCGGTCGAATCGCTGCCTCTAATGGGCACCGGCAAGGTCGATCACCTCGCCCTGCAACGGTTGGCGGCATCTGCCTGACACAACCTCTTCCGATCATTCAGTCCAAAGGCCACACCATGAGTTCACAATTCGGTTTGCTCAAGACCCCGCGTTTCCTGCCCTTCTTCATCACCCAGTTTCTCGGCGCCTTCAACGACAACCTGTTCAAGAACGCCCTGATCGTGCTGCTCACCTTCCAGGCGGCCAGTTGGACCAGCCTCAAGGCCGAGATCCTGGCCAACCTGGCGGCGGGCATCTTCATCCTGCCCTTTTTCCTCTTCTCCGCCACCGCCGGTCAGTTGGCGGACAAGCACGACAAGGCCACCCTCGCCCGGCTGGTCAAGGTGCTGGAGATGGCGATCATGGCCGTGGCCGCCGCCGGCTTCTGGCTGCACAGCCTCCCCCTGCTGCTCGGGGCCCTGTTTCTGCTCGGCTGCCATTCCACCCTGTTCGGGCCGGTCAAGTACGCCATCCTGCCCCAGCACCTCCATGAGGACGAGCTGGTCGGCGGCAACGCCCTGATCGAGGCCGGCACCTTTGTCGCCATCCTCATCGGCACCCTGACCGGTGGCCTGTTGGCCGGTGCGGTCACCCACCCGGTGTGGGTCGCCGCTGGGGGCTTGCTGGTGGCCTTTGTCGGTTACCTGAGCAGCCGGGGGATCCCCACCGCACCACCGCCGGCCCCGGAGCTGCGCGTCAATCCCAATCCGATCACCGAAACCTGGCGCAACATTGCCTTTGCCCGCGAAAACCGCACCGTGTTCCTCTCCATCCTGGGTATCTCCTGGTTCTGGCTCTACGGCGCCCTGTTCCTGGCCCAGTTTCCGGCCTATGCCAAGAATGTGCTCGGTGGCGCGGAATCCACGGTCACCCTGCTGCTGGCCATCTTCACCATCGGTATCGGCATCGGCTCGCTGCTGTGCGAACGGCTGTCCGGCAAACGGGTGGAGATCGGACTGGTGCCCTTTGGTTCCATCGGCCTGACCCTGTTCGGCCTGGATCTGGCCCTGGCCTCTCCCGCCGGGCCGATTGCCGGTGCTCCGCTCGGTCTGGGAATGCTGCTCGGTCAGTGGTCCACCTGGCGAATCCTGGTGGATCTGGTGCTGATCGGCATGTTCGGCGGCTTTTTCATCGTCCCCCTCTATGCCCTGGTGCAGGTGCGCAGCGCGACTGAACATCGAGCGCGGATCATCGCCGCCAACAATATCCTCAACGCCCTGTTCATGGTGGTGGGAGCCGTGGCCGCCGGTGCCCTGCTGGGCGCGGGCATGACCATTCCCTGGCTGTTTGCCGTGGCAGCGGTGTGCAACGCCGTGGTCGCCCTCTATATCTACGGCCTGATCCCCGAGTTCCTCCTCCGCTTCCTCGCCTGGCTGCTGGTGCACGGTGCCTATCGGCTGGAGAAGCGGGGCATCGACCATATTCCCGTGGAGGGGCCGGCGGTGCTGGTGTGCAACCATGTCAGTCTGGTGGACGTGTTGGTGATCATGGCCGCCTCGCCACGGCCGGTCCGCTTTTTGCTCGACGAACGCTTCTTCCGCCTGCCGATCCTCGGCAGTCTACTGCGCCGCAGCGGTGCCATCGGCGCGGACCTGAGCGATGCGCACTCCGCCTCCCTGGTGCGAGTCCAGGAGGAGGCCGCCGCCACCCTGGCCGCGGGCAACCTGGTGGCCCTGTTCCCGGAGGTGACCCACACACCGGACGGCCACCTGCAACCCTTCCGCCCGATCGTCACGCCCATCGTTGCCCGCATCCCGGCACCGGTCATTCCCATGGCGCTGCAGGGCTTGTGGGGCAGCTTCTTTTCCCGGATCGAGGGGAGGGCCTTGGGCCGCCCTTTCCGCCGGGGGCTGCTGTCACGCATCGCGATAGTGATTGGAGCGCCATTGACCGCTGACGAGGCCACGCCCGAGCGGCTGCGACAGGCGGTGCAGGATTTGCGAGGAGAATGTCGTTGAGAGCGGAAACCGGAATTTACATCCGGCCGTGGCGGATAATCGAGAGCAGCAGCCAGAACCCCATGACGCCGGCGAACAGAAAACCGAGCAGGCCGATGACCGGAATGCTGTGCCAGTGGGGGGGGATGTCGGAGAGGACGATCAGCGAACTGCCGACAATGAGGGCGGCCAGAACAATGGCAAAGCTGATCCGGTTGGACACCCGGTCCAGGGTGGAGTCCAAGGACTTCAGTCCCCGGTGCTCGAACTCCAGCCGCATCCGGCCGCTGCGCAGCTGGGAGAGGATGGTGCGGAGCTCGTCGGGCAGGTCGCGCAGCAGCTGCAGGTAAGAGGTGCCGGTGTGGGACAGTTCCTCGGCGATCCGTCCGGGCTGCATCCGCCCCAACCGGATCTTGCGCATGAACGGTTTGGCCAGGCGGATCAGTTCGAGCTTGGGGTCGAGCATCAACCCCACCCCCTCCACCGTGCTCAGGGCCTTCATCATCAGATAGAGGCTTGGCTTGAAGGAGAGTTTGTGCCGTGATACCAGGTCGAGCAGATCCTGAAGAATCTTGGCGGCCTCTAGATCCTCCAGCGGCCGATAGAGGTACATGTCCATCAGACTGCCCAGATCGCGGCCCAGATTTTCCCGGTCGACCTCGCCCAGTTGCACCGTCACCTTGAGCACGCCGCTGACCACCTGCTGCTCGTTGCCGGCCACCAAGTCGAGCACCAGGTCGGTGAAATCCTCTCGATCCTTGAGTGACAGCCGCCCCATCTGCCCGAAGTCAATAAAGCAGAGCACATTGTCCGGCAGGACAAACACGTTGCCCGGATGGGGATCGGCGTGGAAAAAACCGTGGACAAAGATCTGCTCCATCACCAGATTGGCCCCGCGCTCGGCGATCAACGGCAGGTCATAGCCCTGCTCGCGCAGCAGATGCACTTTGGATGACTTGATGCCGATCACATATTCCATCACCAGAATGCGATCGGTGCTCAGCTCTGGATAGACCAAGGGCACATGGATGGCCGGGTTGCCCTCGAACTGGCGGGCAAAGCGCTGGATGTTGGCCAGTTCGATGGAAAAATCGATCTCCCGGCTGAGGCTGCGGGCAAACTCGTGGACAATGGCCATGGGCTGATGCCCCTGGACCTCCTCCAGGTACTGCTCCATCAGCTCGGCGATGTGGGCCAGGATCTCCAGATCCACGGCGATGACGTTTTCGATCCCGGGCCGTTGTACCTTGACCACCACCTCGGCGCCGTTGTCCATGCGCGCCCGGTGTACCTGGCCAATGGAGGCCGCGGCCAAGGGCTCGGTGTCGAAATAATGGAAAATCTCCTCCGGCGCCCGCCCCAGTTCCTCCTTGATGATCGCCTGCACCTCGTCGATGCCGAAAGCGGCGATATCATCCTGGAGCTTGGCCAATTCGTCAAGGAAATCGGCGGGAATCAAGTCGGGCCGGGTGGAGAGCAGTTGGCCGAGTTTGATAAAGGTTGGCCCCAACTCCTCGAAGACCAGCCGCAGCCGCTCCGGCCGGGACAGCCGCGCGATCTGCTCGCGCGGCTTGCGGTTGATCATCTGCAGTCCGGACTCCAGGTACTGGTCGATGTGCAGACGGTCAACCAGATCATTGAAGCCGTACTTGAACAGCACCCGCAGGATGCGGTGATAGCGGTTGAGGTGGCGGTAGGTCCGGCCGATGGCGCCGAGCTTGCGGATACTGAACATGCGCGATATTACTCGCCGTCACTCCGGTTGGTGGCCACCTGCAGTTCCTCGATCTTGCGCTGCAACTCGGCGATTTCGTCCTTGGTGGCCAAATTGAGCTGCTTGATCCGGTCCTCGACCCGCTTATTGATCCACAGATCCAGCTGATCCTTGGCCTTTTCGGATTTGCGCAACAGGTCATCGACGAACTGTTTGCCCTCTTCCTGGGACATCTTGCCCTTTTCAATCAGTTCGCCCTTGAGCTCCTCGATCTTTTCCTTGGTGAGAAAGGCCGCGCCGATTCCGGCATAGACTATGTTTTTCAGCATCTCTTTCATGATCTCCTCCATGGGTGCAAAAACGTGGACTATACTGGGCGCGCTCGCAGAGCCGCCCATCCCGTGTCAATTTTTGTCGACATCCCGATGGGCGACCTCCGCCCGCAGCCCCTGCCGCTCAAGAAGGGCGCGCAGGTACTCGACCACGGCCACCGAGCGGTGTTTGCCGCCGGTACATCCCACCGCCACGGTCACCGACTCCCGCCCTCCCGCCGCGTACTCATTCAACAAAAAAATCAGCAGGGGTTCAAGCAGGGCAAGAAACCGTGCGCCGCTCTGGTTGCCGAGCACATAGCTGGCCACCCGTGGCTCCCTGCCGGTAAAGGGTTGCAGCTCCGGCACCCAAAACGGGTTGGGCAAGAAACGGACATCCCAGACCAGATCGGCCGCGGCCGGACCATGCTTGAACCCAAAGGAATAGAGGGAAATTTTCACCATAGCCTCATGAATGGCTGCGAAAAGGGGGACAGGATATAATGCAGTATAAGCACCGCTTGTATTTGTTCAATCTTTGTTCAATCGCAAAAAGCGTTTTTTATGAATCAGCTCGGCCGGATAGCCGGGAGCTGCCCGGCTTTGCCTCAGCTCGCCGAACAGATCATACGGATGGACTCGGCCCGTTCGTTGATGCCGCGCTTGAGCATCTCATGGTTGTAGGCGGCGATCACATCCTGGCGTTTGAGCATGCCCAGGACCCAAGGTTCCTCCAGGGTCTCCACCACAGGGATCTCGTCGATCCCCTTGATGTCAAAAAGCTTCATCGCTTCATAGCAATTGGTGTCCGGGGTGAGCATGATCACGTCGCGGGTACAGATGGATCCCACCAGGTGGCAGACACGCTCTTCCTCGCTGTGGAGGACAGTCTTCACATCCTGCATCGACACCACCCCGACCATCATGCCGTGGGCGTTGATCACCGGAAAATAGAAGCTGTTGCGGGCAAAGCGAAACAGTTCGAGCAAATGATTGATATTTGCGTTTTCACTAATAAAATCGACATCTTCGGTGATCGCCTTGCCCACTCGGATCGACTTCATGATCGCCACCTCGCGGCCTTCGTGAATATCGATCCCCTCGCGGGTGAAATCCACCGTGTCCATGGAGTCGCCGTACAACCAGGAAGAGGTCACGGTCCCCAGGACGGCGGTCAGCATCACCGGGATGATGATCATGTAGTTGCCGGTCATCTCGAACAACAAAAAGATGGCGGTCAGTGGCGCGTGGGTGGTGGCGGCGAGGAACGCGCCGATCCCCACCGTGGCATAGGCGCCGGCGGTGGCCGTGTAGCCGGGAAGGAAATGGTGGACAATGCCGCCAAAGGCGCCGCCAAGCACGGCGCCAATGAACAGGGCCGGAGCAAAAACGCCGCCGGCGCCGCCCGAGCCCAGGGTGATGGCGGTTGCCAGCGATTTGAGGAAGACCAGAAGCATCATCCGCCAGACCAGGGTGTCGCCCGCCAGGGCCTTGGCAATATAGTCGTAGCCGTTGCCCATGACCTGGGGAAAGAAGAGGGCGATGCACCCCACCAGCAGGGCACCGAAGATCGGCTTGATTTGCGGGTGGAGCGGGATTCGCTGAAACTGGTCGCGAATCAGATAAAAAAAGCGAATGTGGAGCACCGCCGTCGCCCCGACGACAACGGCCATGACCGTGTACAACGGCAATTCGACAAAGGGGTTGACGATCGAATAGTCGGGGATGGGAAAAGCCGGAATCTCGCCATAATAGGCGCGGGAGACCACGGTGGACAGGGCCGAGGCGATCACCAAGGCGGCAAAGGAGGATATCTCATAGGTGCCGAGCAGCACGATCTCCGCCGCGAAAAACATCCCGGCCAGGGGCGCGTTGAAGATACCGGCAATACCGCCGGCGCATCCGGCGGCGATGTAGACCTTCATGCGCTTGCCGGACACCCGGAAACGCTGCCCAACCTGCGACCCCAGGGCGCCGCCGATCTGGGCAATCGGCCCTTCGACACCGGCCGAGTTGCCGGAACCGATGGTCAGGGCGGTGCTGATGATCTTGATGAAGATGGTGCGCGCCCGGATCACGCCATTCTCCAGATTGACCCGGCGAAGGAAATTGGTGAACCCGTAGCCGTTGACCTCGCCGGGAAAGGCGAGGGAAAGGGGGATGAGCAGAGTGGCGCCGAGCATTGGCAGCAGCGGCAAAAGCAGTTTCCGCCACCCGCCCTGGCCAATACCGAGAGCCTCGTAGCCCCAGACAAAAATGAGCTCATGGATGAGATCAACCGCCTCGCGGAAGACAATGATGGCCAAGCCGGACATCACGCCGATGAAGGCGGCGATCAGGATCATCCGCGCCCGCTCGCCCGGCAAAAACGCCTTGACCCTGGTCAGCATGGCTGCTCCGAGCTGGTGTCCATGACGGGCCGGGGAGGAAGCGTGGGAAGGATGGCGCGTGAACAGTCGCTCGGCTCACCGGAACACCCAGCCAGAACCGTCACTCGCCCGAATGTATCCATATTGCCCGTCCTCCACTCTCTGCTGGCCTGGCGGCCCTGGTCGTTGCGCCGATCTCCTTTTCCGCCGTTCGAAAAAGAAGAATGGAACATAACAAAAACCCCTGGCGAATTAAACTGGTTTCTGGCCGCCGCCTGTTCCCGGGCAGACACCCGCTCTCAGACGAATCCTCATCCAATGAAACGGCCCGAGGATTCTTGTGCTATGGCTGCCTTTTTCGTATAGTTGGGTCTCATGCAGATCACCCGTTCCCGGGGTGCATCGTTGCCAGACAGTCTCAGCGAGGTACATCATGCCTGACCAAAAGAAGCCCGATCCCGCCAAGGTTGCCTTCCTCCGATCCCTGCCCGACGACGTCAAGGCGGTGATCACGGGCGAGGAAGCAGAGCAGTTCATGTTCGGGGAATATATCCCGGAGTCACTCTACGAAAAGATCAAGGACTACCTGGAGGAAAGTCCCGACTGAACAAGCGGCTGCCCTCACGCAGCCGCTTGCCGATCGCCTTCCGGCCAAGTCCATCAGCGACACCCAGCGGCTTGCCGGGTCGCGGTGCACAACAACAGGCCGCAACTGCATGGCTTTTGGGCCAACGGTTTAGGATTGCAGAATGCGCTGTTTTGGTTTATCGTGGCCAACTAAATAACTGAATGCCAATTCATTACCGTGGCCGGGGAAGGTCACCCCATGAAGCGGCGCGGTGTTGTTGAAACGTGGCCACCCCGTGGTGGACGGATGATTGTGACAAACCGGATGGAAATACCAAGCATCTTTCTCGGCAATCAAACAACCATCGGTTTTTTGCGCTCTGTGCATGCCGCCACCCCGTGCTTGCCTGTCCCCCCCTCCTCCCCTTTTTTTTCATCATGAGGCAGAGAACAACTGAACCGTAAACAGCATCACCAGAGAGAAGACCAAAGCGGGTAAGTACACTTTTTGAGGTTCTGCGGAACCTTTTTCATAGCGTTCATCTTAACCGTTTCCGGCAGTTCCTGCCGGCAAACACCAACCACCGTGTAAGGAGAATGATCTTATGTCGCGAAAAATGGTCACCATTGACGGAAACCAGGCATGTACGCATGTTGCGTATGCCACAAGTGAAGTCATAACAATCTATCCCATTACGCCATCCTCTCCGATGGCTGCCGAGTCCGACGCCAAAGCCAACGCCAAACAAGAGAATATCTGGGGATCCATCCCGGTTATTACCCAGATGCAGTCCGAGGCCGGTGTCGCCGGTTCCATCCACGGTTCTCTGGGCGCCGGTGCCCTGTGCACCACCTTCACCGCTTCCCAGGGTCTGCTGCTGCTGACCCCCAACATGTACAAGATCGCCGGTGAGTTGTTGCCCACGGTTTTCCATGTCACCGCCCGCGCCATCGCCTGCCAGGGTCTGTCTATCTTCGGTGATCACGGCGACGTCATGGCCGTCCGCCAGACCGGTTGGGCCATGCTCTGCTCCCAGGACGTGCAGGAAGCCCAGGATATGGCACTGATTGCCACCTCTTCCACCCTGCAGTCCTCCATTCCGTTCCTCCACTTCTTCGACGGGTTCCGGACCTCCCACGAGGTCATGAAGATCGAGCAGCTGACCATGGACGACATGCGCGCCATGATCGACGAGGACCTGATCATCAAGCACCGCGAGCGCGCCCTGACCCCGGATCGCCCCACCATCGGCGGTACGGCCCAGAACCCGGACGTCTACTTCATCGGCCGCGAGACCGTAAATAAATTCTATGACGCCGTTCCGGGTATCGTCCAGGCCACCATGGACAAATTCGCCGCCCTGACCGGTCGCCAGTATCACCTGTTCGACTACATCGGCGCCCCGGATGCCACCGACGTCATCGTCATCATGGGTTCCGGCGCCCTGACCGTTGCCTCCACCGTCGAGCACCTGATTGCCGAGGGCAAGAAGGTTGGTCTGGTCATCGTTCGTCTGTTCCGTCCGTTTGATCCGAAAGCCATGGTCAACGCCCTGCCGCCCACCGTTGAGCGCATCACCGTGCTTGACCGCACCAAAGAGCCGGGCTCCAACGGCGATCCGCTCTATCTCGACGTCCGCACCGCCGTCACCGAGGCTGCCGAGGCCAACCCCACCATGTTCGTCCCGGTTATCCTCAACGGCCGTTACGGTCTGGGCTCCGCCGAGTTCACCCCGGCCATGGTCAAAGCCGTGTTCGACAACATGGCATCGCTTGCGCCGAAAAAGAAATTCTGCGTTGGCCCGAACGACGACCTGGCCTTCACTAGCCTCAAGTATGACAAGTCCTTCAACATCGAAGGCAGCGACGTGTTCCGCGCCCTGTTCTACGGTCTGGGTTCCGACGGTACCGTTGGTGCCAATAAGAACACCATCAAGATCATCGGTACCGAAACCGATAACTCGGCCCAGGGCTACTTCGTCTACGACTCCAAAAAGTCCGGCTCCATGACCGTTTCGCATCTGCGTTTCGGCAAGAATCAGATCGTTGCCCCGTATCTGATCAACAAGGCCAACTTCGTCGCCTGTCACAACCCGGCCTTCCTTGACACCTACGACATGTTGGCCAACCTGGAGACCGGCGGCACCTTCCTGCTGACCACCACCTTCACCAAGGACGAGATCTGGGACCACCTGCCCTCCCTGGTGCAGAAGCAACTGATCGAGAAGAAGATCAAATTCTACATCATCGACGCGGTCAAACTCGGCCTGGCCCTTGGCCTCGGCGCTCGCATCAACATGATCATGCAGACCGCCTTCTTCGCCATCTCCGGCATCATCAGCAAGGATGAGGCGATCAAGTCGATCAAGAAGGCAATCAAAAAGACCTACGGCATCAAGGGCGACAAGGTCGTCAACATGAACTACGCCGCGGTTGACGGCGCCATCGAAAACATCGTCGAGGTCAAGGTTCCCAAGAAAATCACCGGCCACGAGATGCCGCCGATCGTTTCCGACGAAGCACCTGAGTTCGTCAAGACCGTCACCGCCAAGATGATGGAAGGTCACGGCGAGGACATCCCGGTTTCCCAGTTCCCGAACGACGGCCGCTGGCCGACCGCCACCTCCCAGTGGGAGAAGCGCAACATCGCCGTTCAGGTTTCTTGTTGGGATGCCGAGACCTGCATCCAGTGCGGCCGCTGTTCGCTGGTTTGCCCGCATGGCTGTATCCGCATGAAGGTCGCCACCCCTGAAGCCCTGGCCGCCGCCGGCGCCGATGCCTCCTTCAAGACCGCCGATGCGGTAGGCAAGGAGTTCAAGGACATGAAGTTCACCATGCAGATCTCCACGGCCGACTGCTGCGGCTGTACGCTGTGCGTCACCGTTTGCCCGGCTCGCAAGAAGGATGCCGAGGGCAACAAGACCGAGATCCGCGCGCTGTCCATGGTGATGAACACCGAGGAGATCAAGCAGGAATCCCTGAAGAACTGGAAGACCTTCCTGGCCCTGCCCGAGGTTGACGACAGCCTGATCAACGTCGGCACCATCAAGGGCAGCCAGTTCAAACGGCCGCTGTTCGAGTTCTCCGGCGCCTGCGCTGGCTGCGGCGAGACCCCGTACATCAAGCTGGTCACCCAGATGATCGGCGACCGTATGTTGGCCTCCAACGCCACCGGTTGTTCCTCGATCTACTCCGGCAACCTGCCCACCACCCCGTACTGCAAGCGCGCCGACGGACGTGGGCCGGCCTGGTCCAACTCGCTGTTCGAGGATAACGCCGAGCACGGCTTGGGTATGCGTCAAGCGGTCGACAAACTGGCCAGCCAGGCGGTCGAACTGTTGGATGCGGCTGTCAAGGAAGGTCTGGTCGCCAAAGAGTTGGCCGACGCCCTGCTCAACGCCCCGCAGAAGGAGCAGGCCGAGATCGAGGCCCAGCGCGCTCGCGTGGCCGAGTTGAAGGCGGCCCTCGAGGGCAAGAAAGACGCCATCGCCAAACGGCTCTATCATGTGGCCGACTACCTGGTGAAAAAATCCGTCTGGATCATCGGTGGCGACGGTTGGGCCTATGATATCGGCTACGGCGGTGTTGACCATGTTCTGGCTTCCGGCAAGAACGTCAATATCCTGGTGCTGGATACCGAGGTCTACTCCAACACCGGTGGTCAGATGTCCAAGTCCACCCCGCGTGCAGCCGTGGCTCAGTTTGCCGCCGGCGGCAAGAGCATGCCCAAGAAGAACATGGGCCTGATCTTCTCCACCTTCGGCACGGTCTATGTTGCCCGCATTTCCCTCGGCGCCAACCCGCAGCAGGCGATCAAGGCCATTCAGGAGGCCGAGGCCTATGACGGTCCGTCCCTGATCATCGCCTATGCCCACTGCATCAACCACGGCATCAACATGGCCATGGGTCTGGAGCAGCAGAAGAAGGCCGTCGAGTGCGGGCACTGGTCGTTGTTCCGTTACAACCCGGCGCTTGAGGCCGAAGGCAAGAACCCGCTGATCATCGACTCCAAAGAGCCGACCATCAGCTTTGCCGACTACGCGATGAACGAAAACCGTTACCGGATGCTCAAGCTGTCCAATCCGACAATGGCTGACGAGTTGATGGCACAGTCGCAGAAAGACGTCGACAAGTCCTGGAAATTGCTGAAAGGCTGGGCCAAGGCGCTTGAGACCGAATAAACCGTCTTCGGACGCATGATGGAACAAAAAAGCCCTGCCGGGAAACCGGCAGGGTTTTTTTGTTGATCGCGTTACCGGGGATTGAGCTCGTCATCCCCGGTATTTTTTCTGACTCAGCTGTCCGCTTGTTTTTTCCGTGCCGCGGCTTCGCGCTCCTGCCGCTCCTTGAGCATCCGGTCGCGCTCCGCCTTCAATTCCTCGTATTCGCGTTCAGCCGCCAGCAGCGCTTCATCCTGACGTTTTTTGATTTCCTCGACTTTGGCTTTGATTTTGTCTTCCTTGATGGTCAGCCCAGGCGCACCAAAGAGGGTATTGGCCAGATATTTAAAGGAAAAAAGCATCAATTCCACATCGTCTTCCTTGATTTTGGCCAGGGTATCGGCATCCATCTCATAGGTGTCGAGGAAGGAACTCTCGAAAATAAACTTGCGGAAGGTATCGAGATCGGTGGAAGCCATGAAGAACATCCGCTTGGCCGCCTCACTCAAGGTCGCTTGCAGGCCGAAGGATTTGCGCCGCATGACCAATCGCAGCCACTCCTTGTTCATCTCATCGCGCAGATCGACCCCCTGATCGGCCCGCCACTCGCCGATGGTCCAGTGCTTGGGTTCTTCATGGCCCTTGCAGTGCGGCTCCTTGACCAGGAAGAAAAATTTCTCCTCGGAGGCATCGTTGGTGCCGCCCTCATGGAAATCGGCCATGCCCACCGGGTAGTACCGGCAGGCCGAGGGGCGATCCGAATAAACGGTGCAGCCCTCAGGGGTGACAAAGGGGCAACCGTTCTTCTCGCCCCGCAATTTCAACTGGACGCCGGGCATATCGGTCTTCTCCAAATAGGCGGGCTCGGTGTATTCGGTGATGAATTCGTGGGCCGGGATGTTCAACCGTTTGCGGAGGATGAGGATGTCATACGGAGTGAGGATGATTTTGATATTGTGACAGCAGGCGGTGAAGCAGCTTACCCCTGGATGGCAGGCAAACTGCAAGTGCGAGCTGAGCGTCAGTTTCTCCGGGAGAATATTGGAGGGATTCTTGTCGGTGGACTTGATAAAATCAGATTCGTTATCAATATATTCTTCTGTCGCCATGGCAGTTCCTCTGAGTGCGGAAGGATGAAAGGCATGCGCCCAAAATGGCGCCGAATAAAAAAGAAACACTTTACCATGTGCGCCCCCGGTGTCAAATCCTATCCGGACGCTTGACGATGAGGCAGGGAAGGATTCCCTCCTGCCAGTAAAAAAACTTCATGCCTTTGCCGTCAGATTCAGCGACAGGAAGACCGCACCGCCTGAAAAAATCCATACCGGGGCCGCTTATTTTATGTCATTTCCCGGTCAAACCTGCTAAGAGAAAAGCAATAATTTTTCCATTTCACCCCATTAAGTGCATGAAACGAATTTTTTCCAATCCCATCGATCTGAGCAAGGTCGACACGCTTATCTATCATCTGCCCGATGGGCCTACCCTATCCGTCGAAATGGACGGTCTGGGGAGCTTTTTCGATTTCGACATGGAAATCGGTGACATTTGCGACACTTCCGACATCGATGGCGTCGTTCATTTTTTTCCCAAAGGCAACGCCTGATCGCCGCTCTTTTTGTCCCTCCGCGCATCACTCCTGGTTCTGTCCCACCTGAAGCCACATGGTTCCCCTGATCGACACCACCGTTGACGGCCACGTCCACACCCGGCTCTGCAAGCATGCCGTCGGTGAAATGGAGGAATACGTCGAGCAGGCAGTGCGCCGTGGGCTAACGACCGTCTGCTTTCTCGAACACCTGGAAACGGACATTGCCTATCAGCCGCCCTGCTGGCTGGATGACGATGAATTTGCCTACTACTTCGAGGAAGGGTTGCGCTTGAAAGAGCGTTATCGGGGCGTGGTGGCTGTTCGTCTGGGGGTGGAGATGGGGTGCAATCCGGCGGCGATCGACGCCATCCGTCATCGGTTGAAGCGGTATCCGATCGAACGCATCGGTCTTTCCTGCCACTTCCATCAGCACGGACTCTCCCACCTAAATCTGCTCAGCCGGCGGCCGCAAAGTCTTGATCGCCTGGCCGCCATTGGCGCCGACGCGGTGATTTCCACCTATTTTGCGACCTTGATCAAGGCGGTGGCCAGCCTGGACTGCGATGTCCTCTGCCACCTGGACGCAGTGTTACGTCACCTGCCCGGCATCACCTTCAACAACGAACACCGTGGGCAAATCGCGCAATTACTGGATGCGATGCAGGGAAAAGACATTGCCCTGGAAATCAACACCTCGGGGTTCGATTACCGTGGGTCGGCCTTCCCCGCCCCGTGGATCATCTCCGCGGCCCTCGAACGCGGCATCAGGCTGGAGGCGGGCTCGGATGCCCATCACCCCAGCGAGGTCGGCCGTTATTTCGACCAACTGCCGCACTATCTGGAACCGTTATGCCGATAAAACGGCTCCTCCCCAACCGGTTCCGCACGCTCCGACCGTTTTCTCGGTCAATGCCCCTTGATATATTTGCCCATGGCCGTGCGCAGGGATTCGGCGCTGAAGGGCTTGATCAGGATGTCGTTGACCCCTGCCGCCGAGGCAGCTTCGTGATCCTGGACATCGGACTGGGTGGTGACCATGATCACCGGCAGACTCTCCGAGGGATACAAGGTCCGGATACGCCGGGTGAGTTCGATGCCGCTGATCTCGGGCATGTTGAGATCGGTCAGCACCAGGGCCGGCTTCTCCTTGGCCAGCCACTCCAAGGCCCCGGCAGGAAACTCAAACAGCACCGGCTCGAAACCGAGCTCGTGAAGGGTTGCCTTGTAAATATTGAGGATCATGCGTGAATCGTCAACGGCACAGACTTTGATTCGTGTACCTCCTTCCCGCTCCTCGCCGGCAATGCGCGCCGCAAACTCCCCCAATCCCTCCTTGTTGAGCAGGGCAATATAGTGCTGTCGAATGTCCCGGTGTGCATGGGGCAGATAAATCAGGGCCAATTCCTGAAAATAGTCTTCCTTGGCCAAACGCAGAAACAGATTGTCGACCTGGGCATTGACTATGATCTTGACGATATGGCGCGCCTCGTCATTCTGAGCACGGACCATGTTCTTGATGCCGGCGGCGAGAATTTCGTTGAAATTGCGGTCGATGGCCCGGGCAGCGGCGGTACAGACATGATCCTCGCTGTCGTTCAAACCGGCGGCCAGGGTATAGGCCCCCTTACGCAAAGGGAGCAGAGCCAGGGCCTCGTAGGCGGCAAAGCGGACGTTGGGATTGCGCGGCATGGTATTGAGCAGGGAACGGATCGGCATGATCGCGCTCTCGTCACCGATCTCGCCGAGCACGTTCAAGGTGTGGATCAGCAGATCGCTGTCACTCTCCTTCAGGTTCTCAATTAATACCGGCACGGCCTTGACCCCGATACGGACCAGCTCGTCCTTGGCGTAGATGCGCATGTGCGCGTAGTGGGACCGGAGCGTATCATTCAACTTTTCCAGGGAAACCTGGTCCTGGACCTCGGAAAAGACCCCAAGGATGATCAGGTCCAACTCGTTGTCCGTTCCCATCCGCTCGGCCAGACGGTGCATGGCCGTGTTGGTGCCGACCTGCCCGAGGGCGTGGATGGCGGCGATGATCAGTTCCCGATCCGCGGCGTAAAGGTAATCGGTCAGGGCATTGATCGACTCGGGATCGCCGATCAGTCCCAGATTTTCAATAATCAGCTTGATGGTGGCCGTCTTGTTGGTCGCGGCTAGCAGGCCGACCAGCACCGGGGTGGCTTCCTCGAATTTCAACTCGCCCGCTGTTTCGATCATCACCGTCTTGTCGGCAAGGTGGGGATCGACCAAGCAATTGAGCAGAACATCCGGATAGGCGATCAGATGGGAAATGAGCGTTTCGCGGATGATCGGCAAATCGGTGCACAACTCCGGCTGAGTGGTGAGCAGATGGTTCAACAGGGGGACGGTAAAGGCTACCTCGCCGCGCGACAATTCATACAACAGCCGATTCTGCGTCTTCTTGTCGACTTCACCGAGATGATCCAGAACCAGCCGGGCCTTGAGGGTATCCCCGGTCTGAATATTGGCCTGGATCTCCTCAATCATATGATCAGCGTTCAACGCAGCCATGCATCACCCCTGTTGAAGATTTGTTTCTGCCGTTATTTCAATAACCAGTCGACGTCCAATCGGCTGATCACATTCAAGCCGCCACACAATACCATGCTAGCGGATTTTCCCAGGTGGTCAAGGAAGACTTGCACCTCATAGGACCGCGGGCCGGCGTTGCACAACAGGATGAAGGTCTTGCCGGCCGGCAGCTCGCCGTGGCGCGTCCGCACCTGTCCGTATTCCATCGCGATCCAGCGCTCGGCACCGTACCTCTCGACATAGGGAGCGGCCTCCACGGGATGCCGCAGGTCGAGCACCGCCCAGTCGGGCTCGCTGGCCATGTTGTTCATCCAGGCCAGAAAGCGGCCAAGCTCGATCTGGCGCAACCGGTTGTCGCACAAGTTTTCCGCCACATAGGCGGCAGCGTTGATCGAGTCGATGGCCGAGGAGAACGGTGGCGCATAGGCCATTTCCACCATGCCGAAGTCCTCGATGGTCGCCCCCTTGGCGATCAGCGCCGCGGCGGTGTCCACTCGGGCGGAAATCGAGTCATTCATCATTCCGAAGGCCTGCAACCCCAGGACCCGCCGGTTTTTCCGCTCAAAAACCAGTTGCAGGATCACCACCGCCTGATCCGGAAAAAAGTGGGCCCGATCAGCCGGCGCGGTCAGGGCATAGTCGGCGTCAAACCCTTCGGCCCGAGCCGCTTCAACGGTGAGCCCCGTTGCGGCGATGCACCGTTCAAAGGCTTTCATGATGAAAGAACCGCAGACCCCGTTAAATACCGTGGGATAGCCGGCCAGGTTATCGCCCACCACCCGGCCTTCGCGGTTGGCCAAGGAGCCGAGCGGCGCATAGGTTTCCCGGCCGGTGATCAGGCTGGTCACGGCGATGCAGTCGCCGGCGGCGTAAATATCGGGATCCGAGGTCTGCAACCGCTGGTTGACCTTGATGCCGCCCCAGGGGGCGACATCCAGCCCGGCAGCCTTGGCCAGTTCGCTGCGGGGCCGCACGCCCACGGCCATGATCACCAGGTCGGCCTCCAGGGTGCGCTGGCCGGTTTTGACCCCGCAGACCTTGCCCTGGCCGTCATTCAGCAACTCGGTGGCCGACTCACGGGCATACACAGCCACCCCCTTTTCCTGGAGATGCTTTTTCAACATGGCGGCAAAATGCCAATCAACGATGCGCGGCAACAGTTGCGGCGCCAGCTCCAACAGGCTGGTCTCGATGCCCCAGAGATCGGTCAGGGCCTCGGCCATCTCGATGCCGATGGCACCGCCGCCGATGACCACCGCCCGACTGACCTTGCCCTGGGCAATCCTCTGTTTAATCTCAATCGCCTTGTGCAGGTTGGCGATGGTGAACACCCCATCCAGATCAGCACCGGGAATGGGCAGATCAAAGGGCCTGGATCCGGTGGCCAGCATCAGCTTGTCATAGGGCAGATCCTGCTGGGCACCGGTTTCGAGATTTTCCACCCGCACCGTTTTGGCCTGGCGATCAATGGCCAGGGCCTTTGTTTGGGTCAGCACCCGCACCCCCTTGGAATGCTCAAAAAAGGTGGCGTCACGCACCACATGGAAACTGGTGGCCCGCAGCTCGCTCTCGTCGGAGACATCGCCGCTGACATAGTAGGGAATGCCGCAGCCGCCGTAGGAAATCAGGCTGTCCTGATCGACCATGGTGACCTCCCAGTCCGGCCGCAGTCGTTTCAATCTGCAGGCAGCCTTGGGTCCTGCGGCCACCGCCCCGACAATCACTATTTTCTTGCTCATGGTATTTCCTCCTATGCGAAAAAAAATGACAACAATACAACCACAATCAACTTGATCCGAGAAGAACCGGCGCGCACGGCGCCACCCGGGGGGCACAGGATCTGCTCCGGCCTCTACCATTTTCAGGGGGCAGACGGCTCCTCTGTTTGCCGTTCGTTCGACGGCGGCGTTGGCTCCGTGGCGAGCCGTGTTGCCGCGGCCGCCAAAAAGGCCTGACGATCAAACACAGGGCGAGAAACGGTGCCGGAAATCTCCGTCTCGATCGTGGCCTCTTCCACCACTACCCCGCCGACGTTCCGGGCCGTATGTTCCGTCAACGGCATCCGCAGGCGGATGGACAACGCGCCATTGGCCTCCGCGCCACCGCTGACAACCAGTTCGCTATCGCCGGCCAACAGACGGATCGGCGCGCAGCTCACGCTGCCATTCTTGCCGTCGCAGACAAGTTCCCGGTCCTGGAAGCGCAGCCTGCTTCGGTCCAAACCAGCTGCAAGCAAGGCATCCCGCAAGGCGCCCTTTGCCTTGAGTCGTGTTTTTTCCAGACCGAGCACGACAGTAAAGGTCGGCCGTTGCCTGCCCGCGGTGTTGACCGGCCAGAAAAAATGTTCCATGCGCAGATCGATTGTCCCTTCAACCTGGGCCAGCGCTCCGAACAAGGGATGCATGGGCGCCAGCAGGCCTTCGACCAGCGGCCGTTTCAGGGGCACGCCAAGCAAGACCTGGCTGGCTGGCGGTAAGGTCATCGTTGCCCGGCGATCTTTCCATTGCCACTCGGGTCGCAGGGTAACCTTGCCGCCATTGAGCGGGCCAGAGAGCTGAGCCCGCAACCGGCCCCGATTGCACTCCAGCGACAAGGCATTGTCCCGCAGGTCGATCCGGTGAAAACCAAGCCGCGCGAGGGGCAGATGCGTGTCCAAGGTCAGTTGCTCCAAATCAAGCGGCAGGCGAAGGGGCAGACTGAGAAGAAAGGAGCCCGGCTCGTTGCCGCTCAGGACGATCTCCCGGCCGATCATGGGCTGGAGCAGCGGCAGCAGCGCCGGAAAATGGGGGGTTAACCGTCCCTGCAGTTCCACACGGGCCGTTGGCTGCGTCCGTATCAGCCCGGTTCCTTCGAGGCCAAACGGAGCGGCATGCAGGGAAAAGGCGGGAATCCTTACCTCTTCCTTGCCGTCCCGGGCGCCGAGCGTGCGCATCTTGAGCGTCAGGCGGGGATCGGTGAACACGTTGCGGGTACCGTCAAGCAAGGCAAAAGGCGCCATGGTCACGGTCAGATCGCCCTCCACCACATCGTCGCTGGCCTGGCGGGTCCATGACGTCCGAGCCCTGCCCTTCACCCCCATGCCCTGTCCGATCCATCCCCCGGCCTTGGCCAGGCCCGCCAGCAGGCTGGCGTCGTGATCGCCATGCACTTCCAGGGAAACGCCGGACCGTTTGTCGTGCCAATTGTCCATGGAATAACCGAAGTCAACGACATTGGCCGCGCTCGTGAAACGCAGGTGGCGCAGATCGAGCTGATGGGCCGTGAAATCAAGCAGCAGAAAAGCCCGTTCCTGGTCATTCAAATCCTGCCAATTGTCGGCAACCATCAACTGCCCCAAGGCAACGCCCCCTCTGGAAAGTGGGCCGCCCTCGAAACCGAGACCCACCCGTGGTTCACGGACCAACGGCCCTGCCTCGGTGGCCACGAGCAGCTGATTCACATGGCCGTCGAGGCGGTCCAGCACGATCCGGTGGCCGTTCCAGGTCCCCGATGCATCAAGCGACAGCTGCCCCTCCAGCCCCAGGGGCAGCGGCCTGCCGCCAAGACCGCGCGCCACGGCACCCATCCGGCCCAGATCCGCCGTTCCCTTGACAAAACAATTGGCGGGGGGCCCCGATGCCTCCGCCAGTTCGATCGTTCGCGCCTCCGGCTGGATATTGTCGGCCTGCAGGGAAAATGTCCCGGGCCAGCCGGTTGCCTCCAACCGCAGGGCGTGCATCCGGCCGTCACGGAACCATGTCGGCGGCCCTTCGATCTCCGCCCGCAGGGAAAGGTCGTGCTCGGGAAACAGCACGGCCTGCTCTCGCAGGAAACCAAAACCGCCGATGTCCAGCCGACTTTCCAGCCGATACCGCCCGTCCTCCCCCAGGCGGGACGAGGCGGCGAATGCGGCCTGGCCTCGGGGCCGCACCTCCAGGGCGAAGATCTTGCCCAATTCGGCGAACATCTGGTCGAGATCGGCCTGCGCTTGCACGGTGAAAGCATCCAAGGTACCGCTGCCGCCGGCCTCGAAGAAAGGAGCCCGGGCCTGTGCGGTGCGCACCAAAATCTTCCCCTGGTTCGACTCGGCCTCAAGGTTCAAGCGCAACGGCGAATCCCAGGCGATATGCTGTCCCGCATGTACTGCCTCCAGCCGCTCGGTCCCGCAGTCGGCCTTGACGGTCAGTTGATCGGGCCGCCCCGCAGCCTGGAGGGAAAAATCGACCCGCCCGTTCTCAATGGTTGTCTTCTGGTGCACGGACAGCAGGTGGGGCAGCTGAGCCGCCATTGCCGCCAGGTCGAGCGAACCCGTGGCGGTCAACTGGACATCTTTCTGGTCCAGATGGCCACTTGCCTGGAATTGAAGCGGATCGGATCGAAGTTCCAAGGCGGACAGCCGCCAGCCTTCGTCGCGATGGTGGCTCCCGGTGAACGTGAAGCGCAGATCGGTCAAGAACGGCCGGTCTTGACCGAGCACGCCTCCAAAAAGCGCCATCTCCCGCAACGAGGCCTCGCCACGGAGTTCCGCGTCCCTGATCCCGGCGACGTTCAACCGGCAGGTGGCGTTCAGCAGTCCTTGGCCTCGGGGGAACTTGCCCCGTGCAGCGGCCAACTCAAGAAAATCGGCAATTTCCAGTTGGTGAATGTCGACCTCGGATTGGGAGATCAAGGATTCGGGCAGCGGCTGACCGGCGGGCGGTAGATTGACAAATCCTTGACTTTTCACCCGTCCCTCCGGGCCGGCTCGAAAATCCAGGACATAATTGATCGTCCCCACAGCCAAACTGGCGTCGAGGCGAAGGTCATGGGCGATTTTTCGTTCGCCGTGCTGGCCGGTCGCGAGCACCTGCCCGCCGTTCACCTTGAGCCGGAGGGTCAGACGGTCCCACCAGGGCATCGCCGTGGTGCCGTCCACGGCGACCGGTGGTTTCGGAGGGGCTGGCTGTTCTTTGCCTGCTGCTGAAGCCCGCAAGGCTATCGTGGGTTGGTCAAGAGTCATTTCCCCCAAATAGGCGGGGGCGAGCAGCAGGGCGAGCAGCCCTTTGTCGCTGAGCAGAAGGGGCGATCGCAGGTGAAGGCCCGAAAGAGGCTCGTCATAGCGGAGATTGTCGCATCGCAGCCCCTGCCACCATCCCAACGAACAGGATTGAACTTGGACCTTGCCGGCAAAATCTCGCGCAACCACGCCGAGAACAAACGGCGCAACCGCTGGGTGGAGCAGCAATCGAGGCAGGAAAAGCACCAACGCGGCGACCGCGAGAGAAGCGGCAAAGAGTTTCAAACGCCTGTTGCTGTTCACCGTTCCCTCGGTCTTTCTTTGCTCTGCAAGCCTGTATAACTGCTGAATCGCACAGGGTCAACTTGCCGCGAAAGGGTCCGCCTGTCAACCTTGGAATGGGCGAGAAAGACAAGAAATGTCCGTTGAATCCAAGATGATCGGTGCCCGCCCCCTCGGTGGCCCATATACCACATAAGCGTGGGATTAGCAGCGGGCAGCCGACGTCCAGGGCGGCGGTCAGGGAGAGGAGAACAGGGTGCCGCGACGGATCATGTCTTTGAGTTCCGTCATTTTTTTGCGGTAGCATTCCGGGCAGATGCCATGACTGAGCTCACTGCCGGTCGTCTTATTGAGAAATTGCTCGATGCTGATCCATTGCGTCTGACCGTTTTCGTCCTGCTCGGTGTCGCGAATCTTCTTGCATTCGCTGCAGATGGAGAGCAGCGATTCATACATCCGCACGGTCTGCCGCAGTTTGCGATCAGCCAGGCAACGGCTGACCCGCAGGATCATTTCGTCATAGTCATAGGGCTTGGTCAGATAATCATCGGCACCCAGTCTGAGCGCGCCAACCGCCGCCTCCAGCTCCCGATGGCCGGTGAGGATGAACACCGCCTGATCCGGCCGCTTGTCCTTGGCCAACCGTAGGACTTCCAGGCCGTCGGTCCCTTCCATCATCAGATCGGTGATGATCAAATCATAGGCCTTGTCCAGGAGCCCCAGGGCCTCATCGCCGCTGGCCGCCAAATCCACCGCGTACCCCTGATCCAGCAGATCCAGGCGAAGGGTTTCCCGGATCAGCTCCTCGTCGTCGACGATCAAAATGGATGACGATTCCATGACGCACTCCCTGCATTGTCCAGATTGGCGGCGGGCAGACTGACCGTCACAATCGATCCCCGGCCCGGCACGGCCTCAACCTGGATGAGTCCTTGATGCTTTCTGAGGATGTCGCGGACAAGCGACAACCCGGCCGCCCCGATCATGAACGATGAAGGGAGTTCATGCAACGGTGCAGCGGCGCTGGTGCCCTGCTCGGCCCTGTTCTCGACCTCAACCTGAATCCAATGCCCTGCTCGGCCGGTGCGGATGCGCATTTCGCCCCCTGTTGCCCCAATGCTGTCCCCCCTGGTCGTGATCAAATCGAGCAGCATCTGCTTGATCTGGCTTTCCACCCCCGCCACGGGCAGGGGAGCCGCGCCATATTCCCGGCCACACCTGACCTTGCGGAATTTAAGATATTTGTCGAGCAGAAGCAGGACGGAATCGAGCGCCTGGTGGAGATCGAATATCCGTCTCGCTTCAGGGCCGGGCACGGCGAACTGCTGCACCGCACGCAACAGGTGTTGCATGCGGGTGCACTGTCCAAGCGCCAAGTCGAGGAGGCTCCGTTCCGCGGCTGCGGGATCGGTTTTCCTTGCCATCCGTTCGACCACGCCGCGCACCCCGCAGAGCGGATTGTTGAGTTCATGAACAAGCGACACGGTCAGCGCGCCGATGGTCCGCAACTTCTCCTGCATCAGCGGCTCTGGACCGCCCCGGTCGTCTACCGCATCGGCCAAATGTTCAGATTCCTTGCTCTCTCCGGCCTCATGCACGACAAGCACCAGCTCGGGCTGTCGACCGGCGCCGGCGGCAAGAGGAACCGCACTGTAGACGACGGACAGCAAGGCGCCGTCCTTGCGCTGCCATTGGCCGGAACGCGCACACAGCGGCTGGCTGCCGGGTAATGTGGGCAGGGGGGGTGGCGAATTGGCACAGGCAAACAACAGGCCCCAGTGCCGGCCGAGCAGCTCCTCGCTCGGAAAACCGGTCAATTGGGCCAGCCCCTGATCAACGGCCCGGAAACACCCTTTATCCAGGACGCCCAGTCCAACAATCGCCGCTGACCGGGGTTCCGCCTCGCCGCAGTCTTCTGGAACCGCCGCGAGCGGCATGTGCAGTGAGAATTTGACCGCGTCGATTAACGGATCATCGTGCTGTTCCCTGGACATCCTGCCTCTCCCAAGCAGATTCCGCCACGCTGCCGCCCTTCGAGTGGCGGCATGATGTACAATGGATTCAGGTGATGTAATTTTTCCCTGCCGTGGCAATGCCGTCTCATATAGCAAACCAACAGGTAAACGGCACGCCAAAAAATTGAACCGCCGACACGGGTTCCCGGCTTTCCGGGTGCAAAAATAGGGCGGGCGGGAAGGATTGTGTTTATAGTCATCCCGTTTTGTCCGTGAACGGTGTCCACCGCCTTCGCGGCCAACCCACGCCGACCACAACAAACAAAACAAGGAACAACCCTCATGTGGAAAAAACCGCACACTCTTGAGGAACTCCAGGCCGCCTGCACCTCAACCCTGGTGCAGACCCTGGGCATCGAATTCACCGCCGTGGGCGAGGATTACATCGAGGGACGGATGCCAGTCGATGAACGAACCATGCAGCCGATGGGTCTCCTCCACGGCGGTGCATCGGCTGCATTGGCGGAAACCTTGGGTGGAGCCGGGGCCTATCTGTGCGTCGAAGAAGGGACGATCTGCGTCGGACTAGAAATCAATGCCAACCACATCCGCCCGGCTCGGCGAGGCTGGGTGATCGGTCGGGCCACCCGGCTGCACCAGGGACGGACCACCCAGGTATGGAATATCATGATCCGTGACGAGCAGGATCAGCTGATCTGCGTTTCCCGTCTGACCGTGGCCGTGCGCCCGTCGGTGCAGCGATGACCACCGCTCGTGGCGCTACAGGTCGACAACGGCAACAGGCCGTCGCCTATTGCCGTTGAAAAAAACAACCTTATATTGAGTGCCTGAGAACTTTTGACGCATAGATGCCGGCGATGTACTGGCGCATCGGCACGTCAAGACCGACAAACATCAATCCGGTGGTGAAGTGGTGATCGCGCCGCTGCACATGCCGAACTTGGGCGCGGGCAATGATCTTCTCCCGGCCGAGCATCATGCCCACCTTGAGATTTTGATATTCATCCAGCCGGGTGGGAAGATCAACGGCCAGACCGTTCTCACACAAATCCCGCAGAGACCCGCTGACGGTGGCCGTTGTGGTTGCCACCTGAACCTCGAACCGCTGCGAGCCGAACAGCTGCGATAAATCCGTCAAGGTCATACGTTTGTGCGCACGCTGGCCGTTGGCACTCTGGGGCTGATAATCCCAATCCATCTCCAACCCCTCCAGAGGAGGAATGTCACCCCATTTTTTCTTCTCCATCTTCACTTCCTCCCGTGCGGTTCCATTGGGACCTGCAGCCCATGGCGACGTTCAGCCGTTTCCTGTCCAACGTAGAAAAACCACCAAATTGAACGCATTAAAAATATTTTAATATTCAACCGGATATTACGCAAGCCAGGACGCACAGAGACGTGTCTCGTGGTGGCGGGTTGCGAGGCGACCTCCCCCGGAGATCGAGCGCACTGTTGAGCCGAGTACACAACACACATCGGCACAATCAACGGTGGGTCGCGGTGAATGCCCTATTTCATTGCGATCCGTTCGCCTGCCAGTCATCGGCGGCCCAAGCAGAAATGAAAAAATGAAAAAACAATAGGATGAGCAACACCCAGAGCGCTTGGTGAGCAAAAAAAAAAGAGAGGGCAAGTCAACTTGACTTACCCTCTCTTGTATCTCCATGGTAGCGGGGAGAGGATTTGAACCTCTGACCTTCGGGTTATGAGCCCGACGAGCTACCAGACTGCTCCACCCCGCGTTGCAATCAGGGCATAATACCCGATTTTATTTTGCCGTCAAGTTGTTTATGCAGCGCTCTTGCTTTTTTCCAGGATCGCCTGGATCTTGTCCAGCACGGACTGGGGAAAAGGAGTCAGTTTACCTTGACGGTTGACGCAGGCATGCACGGTGAACCCCTTCACCAGCAGGGTCGACTTGCCGTCGGCCTGCTCGCGGCTGATGGCATAGTGAAAGCGGCAGGTCAGCTTACTCACCTCAACCAGAGAAACGGCGATGGTGATGAGGTCGTCGTAGGCGGCCGGGGCCTTGAAGCGGAGATAGCTTTCGGTCACCGGCAGGATGCAGCCCAACTGCTCGATGGCGCTATAGGGCAGGGCCCAAGCCCGCATCATCTCGGTGCGGCCGATCTCGAAGTAGCGCAGGTAATTGGCGTTGTAAACCACGCCGGCGGCATCGGTATCGCCGTAGATCACCCGATAGGTGGTGGTGAAAATCGGCTCCATTAAATTGATTGCGAGCTTGCTCACGCCGCATCCTCCTGTTCGACAAAGCGACGGAAAAAGGCGGCACCCGAATCGAGGGTCAAGCCGTTCTCTTGTACGGCCGCCAGAACATTGGCCTCGGTGTAGGTGCGGCCCGAGGGATGCTTTACTCCCCGTGAATCGTAAAGGAACATCGGCACCGGCCAGTCTTCGTGGGTACGGCGGTGAATAGGGGTGTAATGATCCATGGTCACCACCAGGCGGAAGGGCTCCCCGCGACGCTCCATCGCTTCAACGATCGGGGTGACAATCCTGCGGTCAAAATCGGTCACCGCCTGGACCTTCTCCCCGGCCAACCCCTGATGCCCGGTCTCATCCGGAGCCTCGACATGGACCAGGACAAAATCGTCCCGCTCCAGCACTTTGAGCGCGGCCTCTGCCTTGCCTTCGTAATTGGTGTCGAGATAGCCGGTGGCGCCGGGCACCTCGATCACCTCCAACCCCCCGAGCACGCCAAGTCCCTTGAGCAGGTCCACCGCCGAGATCAGGCCGCCGCGAATGCCGAAACGGTGCTCCAGGGTTTCCATGGCCGGCCTCCGGCCCTCGCCCCACAGCCAAATACCGTTGGCCGTTCGTTTGCCCAACCGCTGCCGCTCCCGATTGACCGGATGATCGGCAAACATCTCTGCCGCCCGGGCCATCAGGACACGGAAGGGTTCGACCTGCTCATAGACTTGAAAATAACCGGCCACATCCTGATCGGAATGATCGTGGGGCGGCACGGTGGTGAAGCCGGCGGGCAACTCGCCGTGATAGACCAACAGGTGACGATAGCTGACGCCGGGATAGAGGGTCAGTTCCTTGCTGCCGCATTCGGCCTGGAGAGCGGCGATGAGCTGGCGGCTTTCCTCGGTGGTGATGTGGCCGCTGCTGTAATCGATCATGATCAGGCGACCGTCGCCCGGCCGCTCCACATGCACGAGATTGCAGCGGAAGGCGATTTCCTCGGCAGTCAGTTCCACGCCCAGGCTTGCGGCTTCCAGCGGGGCCCGGCCGGTATAATACCGTTCGGGCTCGTAGCCCATCAGGGAAAGGTTGGCGACGTCACTGCCCGGCGGATAGCCCTCGGGCACGGTCCGCACCACGAGCATCTCGGCGGATCGCGCCAGCCGATCCATGGTCGGCGTTTCGGCCACCTCCAGGGGTGTCTGGTTATGCAAGGCCGGGACCGGGACATCGCCCATGCCGTCGCCGATAAGCAGAATATATTTCATAGGATCACACCCAATAGATTCGGGGAAAATTTATTCTTCCTCGAGGATGCGGATTTTGACCACCGGTGCGGTCACGCTCGCCAACCGGTTGATCTCGTCCAGGGCCGCGCTCACCGCCGATTCCTTGGCGCTGTGGGTGACGATCACCACGGCGACGGCCCCGATCTTCTTGCGTCCCTTCTGAATAACCGATTCGATGCTGATCTCGTACTTGCTGAGAATCCCGGCAACGGTGGCGAGGACGCCCGGTTGATCAAGCACGGTGAGTCGGAAATAGTAGGGGCCGCACAATTCGTCCATGGGAGTGATCCGTCGCGGCCGCATTGCTTCGGGCAGATAGGACAGGGCTGGCACCCGACCGATGGAATGACAGCGGATGTTGCGGGCGATATCGACCACATCGGCGGCCACCGCACTGCCGGTGGGGATGGAACCGGCCCCCAGACCGTAGAGCAGTACGTTGCCCACGGTGTCGCCATGAAAATGGATGGCGTTGTAGGCGCCATTGATCGAGGCCAGCAGGTGGCCCTGGGGGACCATGGTCGGGTGGACTCGTGCCTCGACGTGGTCACCGTGGTTACGGCTGATGGCCAGCAGCTTGATTCGACAGCCGAGCTCGCGGGCCAGCTCGATGTCCATGGGCTCGATGCGCGAGATGCCCTCGGTGGCGATCTCGTGATGGGTGATCGGCATGCCGTAGGCCATGGTCATGAGAATGGCCAACTTATGGGCGGTGTCAATGCCCTCGACGTCATAGGTGGGGTCCGCCTCGGCAAAACCCAATTTCTGCGCGTCCTTGAGCACTTCGGCAAAAGGCATGCCCTCATCGGTCATGCGGGTCAGAATATAGTTGGCGGTGCCGTTCATGATGCCCATGATCGACAGAATCCGATTGGCCACCAGCCCCTCCTTGAGCGCCTTGATCACCGGGATGCCTCCGCCCACGCTGGCTTCGAACCCGACCTCGACGCCCCGCTTGGCGGCGGCGGCAAAGATCTCGGCGCCTTCCTGGGACAGCAGGGCCTTGTTGGCGGTGATCACATGTTTGCCATGGGCGATGGCCTCGAGGACAAAAGTCTTGGCCGGCTCGATGCCGCCGATCAGTTCGACGATGATGTCGATGTCTGGATCGTTGATCAGGGTCAGGGCGTCTTGGGTCAAGGGAATATCGCTAAACCGCTCTGGCAGGGCCGCGGTGCCATGATCGGCAATACCCGCCAGACGGATGGTCATGCCGGTTCGCCTGACCAGCCGTTCCCGCTGCGACAGCAGCACTTCCGCCAACCCTTTGCCCACCGTGCCAAAACCGATCAGTCCGACCTTGATTTCCTTCATGCCCGTCCCCATCCGAAAAAAAAAAGAGTAATTTTATGGGCCGATTTCTACCCGCTTTCCCGTTCCTTGTCAAAAACTATGCACCGCCAGACCACTCCTTCACCTCCACCGTCCCCTGGTCGCCCAGCCGCTCCGACCACCCGCCGCCATGGGGACCACGCGAAATAAACCTCTGTTTTCCTGATCTTTGCACCTCTCATCACTTTGCCTGATCCGAACTATCATTTTTCGTGGCGCATTCGGACAAGGTACAGTATATTCCCCAAGCTGATGAGGGATCATTCATTAATCGGCTCGTTATTTTGTCAATCATATAAAGATGTTACTCAACCATTCTTTGAACCAACCATGGAGGAATCCGGTATGAACATCCTTACTTTCGGTCCGAACGGCAGCGGCAAAGGCACCCAGGGCGCCATCATCAAACAAAAATACGGCATCGACCACATCGAGTCCGGCGCCATCTTTCGCGAGCATATCAAGGGCGGCACCGAATTGGGCAAGAAAGCCAAGGCCTACATCGATCGCGGCGATCTGGTTCCCGACGAGATCACCATCCCCATGGTGCTCGAAACCCTGGCCAAATCCAAGGACAAGGGCTGGTTGCTTGACGGCTTTCCCCGTTCGGTTGCCCAGGCAGAGGCTCTGGACAAGGCCCTGAAAGAGGCCGGCATGAAACTGGACTACGTGGTCGAGATCGTTCTTGACCGTGAAATCGCCAAGGAGCGCATCATGGGCCGCCGCCTCTGCGCCAACGACAACAACCATCCCAACCACATCGCCTTTGAGGCCATCAAGCCGGTGGAAAAAGACGGCAAACTCGTCTGCCGTGTCTGCGGTGGCGAGCTTTCCGCCCGCGCCGACGATCAGGACGTGGACGCCATCGACAAGCGTCACAAGATCTATTACGATACCGAGACCGGCACCACGGCCGCGATCAACTATTTCAAGAAGCTGCCGGGCGGCGCTCCGGTGATTTCCGTTGACGGCTCCCTGGCCATCAAGGAAGTCTCCGAACTGATCATGAAGCAACTGCCGTAAGCCATCGGTTGTTGTTCCTGTTCATAAACGTTTCCGTACCTCTGGGTGCGGAAACGTTTTTTTGTTGGAGAGCGCCCCCTTTTCTTTTATGGTTGGCGGCATGAAAACACTTATTTCGACCAATTTGGTCCAATCGATCATGGCCAAGGAGGCCTTTGTCAAGGAATCGGTCGACGATATTCTCCTCCTGAGCGAGTGGATCCGGGAGGTGTTCGAGGATGGCGGCAAGCTGCTCATTTTCGGCAACGGTGGCAGCGCCGCCGATGCCCAACATCTGGCGGCCGAATTCGTCAACCGCTTTCTGATCAATCGCCGTCCCCTGCCCGCCCTGGCCCTGACCACCGACAGTTCGGTGCTCACCTCGATCGCCAACGATTTTTCCTATGAACTGGTTTTTGCCAAGCAAATTCAGGCGCTGGGCAAACCCGAGGATCTGGCCCTGGGCATTTCCACCTCCGGCACTTCGGCCAATGTGGTCAAGGCCATGGAGGCTGCGCGCACCATCGGCATGAAAACCGTGGCCCTCACTGGCGGCACGGCCCGCCCCGGCGGTGACTTGGCCGCCATCTGCGATCTGGTGCTCAACGTCCCGTCCGATTCCACGCCGCATATCCAGGAAACCCACCTCTGGGTGGAACACCTGTTGTGTGAGATCGTTGAACGACAAATGTTCGCCTCTTCCTGACCTGTTTGCTTTCTTTTCGTCTTTTTCCCGCATACGCCCATGGCCGACTATCCTCCGGTTCCCCTTGACTTCAGCGGACTGAACACCTATTCCGTGTATGGCCGCCACTCCAAGGTGAGTGTCGCCGATTTCGCTCATCCCCTCCAACCGGGAATGACGGTGCGCCAGTTGCTGGCCGCCCTGCCCTCTCAACTGGCGGGAGTCGATTTCCCGGATCTGGTGCGGCGTATTGCCGTGGCGCATGAGCAGCAACGGCCGATCCTGCTGGGCATGGGTGCCCATGTGATCAAGGTGGGACTCAACCCCATCCTGATTGATCTGATGCGGCGGAGGATCATCACCGCTGTGGCCCTCAACGGCGCAGGCATCATCCATGACACGGAAATCGCCATGGTGGGCCGCACCTCGGAGGAGGTGGCCGATGTGCTCGGTGCCGGGGCCTTTGGCGCGGCCAAGGAAACCGGCGAGGTGCTCAACGGCGCCATCATCGACGGTGCCCGACGAGGCATCGGCATCGGCCAGGCGGTGGGCGAGATGTTGCTGGCCAACGGCTTTCCCCACAACGACCAGAGCCTGCTCGCCATGGCGGCGCACCTCAAGATACCGGTGACGGTGCATGTGGCCATGGGCACGGATATCATCCACATCCATCCCTCGGTGGACGGCGCGGCCATCGGCCAGGCCGGCCACCACGATTTCCGGGTGTTCTGCCGGCTGGTGAGCGAACTGGAAGGCGGCGTCTATCTCAATGTCGGCTCGGCCGTGCTCCTGCCCGAGGTTTTTCTCAAGGCCCTGACCGTGGTGCGCAACCTCGGCCACCAGGTCAAACAGTTCACCACCGCCAACTTCGATTTTATCCGCCATTACCGGCCGGCGACCAACGTGGTCCACCGCCCGACCCTGGAAGGCGGCAAGGGATTCAACTTCACCGGCCATCACGAGCTGTTGCTGCCGTTGCTGGCGGCGGCCGTCCTCGACGAAATTGACAACCATGGGTAAAGACAGTATATGGCCGCTACCACTGAAACCGACATCGCAAGCCGCCATCGCAACAGGACCGGTGCATGAGAACATTGCTGCGCATAGGGACGCGCGCCAGCCTGCTGGCCGTGACCCAATCGACCTGGGTCAAGACCCAGATTGAACAGGCCCATCCGGGAACCCGGGTGGAGTTGGTGAAAATCACCACCAAGGGGGATCGCATCCTCGACGTGCCGCTGGCCAAGGTCGGCGGCAAGGGGTTATTTGTCAAGGAGATCGAAGACGCCCTCCTGGCCGGTGAGGTCGACCTGGCGGTGCATTCGATGAAGGATGTGCCCACTGAACTGCCGGAGGGGTTGCACATCGGCGTCATTCCGGTGCGGGAAACGCCCTACGATGCCTTTCTCTCCAAGACATGCACCACGCTTGCCGATCTGCCGCAGGGCGCCACCATCGGCACCTCCAGCCTGCGGCGCAAATCACAGCTGATGGCGCTGCGGCCAGACCTGGACATCGTTGATCTGCGCGGCAACATCGACACCCGGCTACGCAAGCTCGATGAGGGCGTCTATGACGCCATCATTCTGGCCGGCGCCGGACTGCGGCGTCTGCACTTGGAACACCGGATCACGGCCCTGCTGGAACCCACGCAAATGCTGCCGGCCATCAGCCAAGGAGCGCTGGGCATTGAACTGCGCCAGGATGACACCGAACTGGCCGACGGGCTGCGCTTCCTTCACCACGGAGAAACCGCCGTCGCCGTCGAGGCCGAACGCGCCTTTCTGCTGCGCCTGGAAGGCGGTTGCCAAGTGCCCATCGCGGCCCACGCCACGCTCGACAGCGGTTCGGTCACCCTGACGGGCCTGATTGCCAGCGTCGATGGCCGGCAAATCCTCAAGGAAGCAACTACCGGCCCAGCCGAGCAGGCAGCACGCCTCGGTGCGCAATTAGCGCAAACCTTGCTTGATCGAGGCGGCAAAGCCATTCTCGATGCGGTCTATTGCAGCGCATCAACGTCCCCCCATTCACCCCTTTCTGCCTGAACACGCGACCAGTGACCACACACCATTCCACCCCATCGTCCACCAACGGCAAAGTGTATCTCGTCGGGGCCGGCCCCGGCGATCCCGGCCTGATCACCCTGCGCGGCAAATACCTGCTCGAACACGCCGAAGTGGTCGTGTACGATTATCTGGCCAACCCCAAGCTGCTCAGCTATGTACCCAAGACCGCCCAGCTGATCTACGCCGGCAAGAAGGGCGGCGGCCTGCACGCCTTCACCCAGCAAGGGATCAACCGTCTGCTGGTCGATCATGCCCAACAGGGCAAGATGGTGGTCCGCCTCAAGGGTGGCGACCCCTTTATCTTTGGCCGTGGTGCCGAGGAGATCGAGGAGCTGGTCAGCGAGGGGATTGATTTCGAGGTGGTGCCGGGCGTTACCTCGGCCACCGCCGCCGCCACCTACGCGGGCATTCCCATCACCCACCGCGAGTACACCGCCTCGGTGGCCTTTGTCACCGGCCACGAGGATCCGACCAAGAAATTTTCCAACATCTCCTGGGAAAAACTGGCCACCGGTGCGGGCACCATTGTCATTTACATGGGCATCAAGACCCTGCCGAGCATCACCCAAAAACTGATCGATCACGGCCGCTCACCGGACACCCCCGTAGCCGTGGTCCGCTGGGCCTCGACCCCGCAACAGCGCTCGGTGGTCGGCACCCTGGCCACCATCTGCGATGTGGTGGCCCAGGCGGATATCAAGCCGCCGGCCCTGGTGATCGTTGGCGAGGTGGTCAAGCTGCGCAGTACCATCGACTGGTTCGAGAAACGGCCGCTGTTCGGCCGGCGCATCGTGGTCACTCGCACCCGTGAGCAGGCCAGCGACCTCGTAGCCAAACTGGAGGAATACGGGGCCGAGTGTCTCGAATATTCGACCATTCATATCGAACCAGTGGCCGATTACCGGGTCTTGGACCAAGCCCTTGCCGAGATCCACGCCTACGCATGGTTGCTGTTCACCAGCCTCAACGCGGTGACCTATTTCTTCCAGCGACTCTTTGTCCTTGGGCATGACAGCCGCCATCTGGCCGGAACGAAGATCGCCGTGGTCGGCAAGGCGACCGCCGAGGAGTTAAAGAAATACGGCCTCAAGGCTGACCTTATCCCGGATAAATTCACAGGAGAAGGATTGGCCAAGGCCTTGGTCGAAACGGAGGTCAACGGCAGCCGCATCCTTCTGCCCCGAGCGCTCAAGGCCAGCGACCTGTTACCGGAAACCTTGATCGACGCCGGCGCCGAGGTGACCATCGCCCCAGTGTACCAGAATGTGCCGCCTCAAGGGCGCAAGGAGGAATTGCGCGACCAGCTGGAGAGCGGTTCCATCGATCTGATCACCTTCACCAGCTCGTCCACGGTGACCAATTTCCTGGCCATGCTCGACGCGGGCAGCGACGAGGAACTGCACCGGCTGATGGATGCGGTGCGCATTGCCGCCATCGGCCCGATCACCGCCGAAACGGTTCGAGAACACGGTCTGCGGGTGGATATCCAACCCGAACGCTATACCATCGACGACATGGTGCATGCGATTGTCGCCGCCTATCGGAATAAGCCGGGACAACCGCAGGACTGAGCAACGCTGTCGCGGAATTCAGCTGCCCTCTTCCAAGGGAAAACGGTCGGCGGCAACCCGATCCGACCGTCAACCGGAGGAAAAGGAGAACATCGTCTGCGCCGTGTGCGGGGCAGCCATTACCCACCGTGACCATGTCATCCGGGTCAACAACCGTCACGAACACGCCTTTTTCAACCCGACCGGCATTGCCTTCCTCATCCGTTGTTTCCACACGGCACCAGGCGTTGCCGTGTGGGCTGAACCGAGTACCGCGTTTACCTGGTTTCCGGGCTATTGTTGGCAGATTGTCCTTTGCGCCGCCTGTCAAAGCCACCTTGGCTGGCTTTTTTCACCGATGGCTGGCGGTCGATCCTTTTATGGCCTCATCGCCGACCGCCTGTCCTGACCCATCACCCCGCCGGGTTCTCCTTCCGGCCGCCACACCGCACCTGGGCCTGCAACGGGTGCGATTCGCTCTTTTTCAAGAATAAATCCAAACAACTACCCGTGATCCGCTCCGCCTTTTTTTCCATTGTTTTTCACAAGACAGAACAGTACATTATGTCCAGTTAACGTAGAAACCGAGCGACGGTCATGCTTCCTCTCCTCCGACATTTCCTCCTTTTTGCCCTTGTGTTCGCGCTTGTCCCGCAGGCCGCAAGGGGAAGTGCGACTGAACGAGATCCGGCACCGAACGGTACCGCGTGGGATAACGCGGTGACCAGTCTATTGGCCGCCGGCATGTATGGTTTCGATGCGGATGCGCTTGACGGCCTGACCGTGCAGTTGCAACACTCCGACCACTTCGCTCCCGGCCTCAACCCCGGCAAGCATCAACTCGGCGGCCAGGCCATCACCTTTTCCTATGAAGGCTCGGCCGGCTTGCTCGAATTCTCGGCAGGCTATATTCTCTCGACCCAGCAGAATGGCACTGAACCGGGAACCGTCTTCATGAGTGTCGACCCTGGACTGAACAAGGACTTCGATCCCGGCCGCTCCTGGTTTCTCGCCCTCGATCTTTCCCGCTCCTACCAGATCGATGACGGCCTCTCCTTTAGCTTGGGCAACAGGGTCATGCTCCTCAACAACCCCTTCAACACCGAAGAGGGACAAATTTTTTCGCTGCTCTTCAACATGCCCATCTCCTATAAAGATTATCTCACCATCACCCCGGAGTTCCACTGGTCCCGTCCTCTCTCCGATGCTGCCGGCAGCAACCAAGCCACGATCTCCGGAACCGATGAGAACCAGGGAAGCGACGGTACGTTCTATGGTGGTGTCTCCATCAAATTTTCGTACTGATTCCCCTTAGCCAACAGCGGCCCCTTCCGTGTTTTCCTTGACAGCGAATGTTTTCCCTTTTCTTTTTGCGAAAAACGCAGGAAGCTAAAGAACTGTTGCACCATTGACAATCGTGAGCAATCTCGCTTCGCTTTCCCACTCATCCTTCAAACCAGAGACAGGAGCGCCCACAGTGAACGTAACACCTCTGTGCACAACCGAACCAACCCGAGCATCGTCTATCCGCGCCAGGATGCGAGCCTTGGCGCTTGCAATCGCCTGCTGTTTGGTGGCCAGCCTTGTGGCATGGCCCCCGGTAAATGCCGCCCAACCAGCCGCTCCGGCAAAGCGTCAGGTGATCTTTCTGCCCTTTGACGTTGAAATTTCAGGTTCTTACGCGTATCTGCGCACCGGTTTGTCCACCACCCTTGCCAGTCGATTGGCCACCCGCGCCAATATCGCGGCGGTCGCCCAAGGAGACGCCTCGGAACAAATGGCCGGTGCGCTAAAATCCGGCGAGTATGGCATTTTCAGCCAACGGCTCCGCCAATCCGGGGCGGAATACCTCATCATGGGATCGCTAGCCCCCAAAGCCGGCCAATTTGAACTGACCAGCTACGTCTTTTCGCAAACATCGCTCCAGGCCCCCAAAAAGTTTCAACAGTCGTTTCAAACGGTGGATGACGTCATGACCGCGGTTGACAACCTCGCCTGGGCGATCAGCGGCGCGGTTTTTGGCAAGCCCAAGCCAGAGGCCGCAGCTGGTGGAGGCTCCGGAATGGCCGCGTTTCAAACCGCGCATCCGGAGCGCGCCTATCGCGAGGGCCTGTTTGCCGGCACGGCAACCGGCCTGGAAGCTGGCGGTCCCTTTGAGTTGGTCAGCAGTTACCGCAGCAAGGGCATTCCCGCCGAAGCCAGGGACATGAACGCAGGCGACCTCGACGGCGACGGCACGCCCGAGATTGTCTTGCTGACCAGTTCGGCCCTGATGATCTACAGAAATGAAGAAGGACAGTTCCGCATGCTGGCCACAGCGGAGTTGCCGAACCATCTACGCTATCATTCGGTCACCCTGGGCGACCTGAACAACAATGGACAGCAGGAAATCTACATCAGCGGCAGCAATGGCGACTATCCCGACTCGTCCGCCCTCGAGTGGAACGGCAAAAAGGTGACCACCCTGTTTGAACATGTCGGCTGGTACCTGCGGACCATGAGCGCCCCCGGAGAGCCTATCGCGCTCATCGGCCAAAAGACCCCGGTTTCGGAACGCGATGGCGCCGACATTTACGAGATGGCGCTCGACGGCCGCGGCGGGGTCAACGCGGGCAACAAGCTGCCCCTGCCCCGAGGCATCAACATTTTCGACTTTGCCCGGGCCGATCTCGATCGCGACGGCGTGCAGGAAACGATCGTGCTCAACAACAGCAACCGGCTCCAGGTGTACGATGCCTCCGGTAGCCTCCGCTTTACCAGCAGCGAAATCCATGGGGCGAGCAACAACTTTTTCGGCACCCTAACCAGTCAGAACAATGCGGCCAACTCCGAGAAGGAAACCGTCTGGGTGCGGACCCGCATCGTGATCGCCGATCTCGACATGGATGGCGGCAATGACGTGCTGGTTGGTCGCAATCGCCTGGAAACGGTCAGCTTCATGCCCAACCTTCGCTATTTCGACGGCAGCTCCCTGGCCGCCTACACCTGGGTGAACAGCGGTTTGACCCGCCTGTGGGAAACGAAAAAGATTCCCGCGTACATCACCAATTACCAGTATGCCGGCACGCAACGGGAGAACGGCCACTATCAGGTTGTCTTTGCCGAGGCCGCAAGCAGTTATCCCTTTGTGTTCTGGAATGCGCCCACCACCTTTCTCAACAGCTACACCGTGCGCGTCAACGCGGCGGCCAAATAATTTTCTCTTTTGCCGACGGGGCCTGTCGAGGCCGTCACCCTTCGACGGGCCCCCTCCCCACCCATCCTCCAACCTCTTGTTTAATCGTTACTCTTTCACATCCCGCACCTGACCATTGCCGGTAAAAATATTTTTACTCAGGTAAAAAAAACTTGACGACTAGGTAAACTTACTCTATCGTGAAGCCATCCAAGATATGTTCAAAAGGTTTCTCGAACGAGGGGAACCTGTACGCAACATGAGATAAAAAAAGGAGAGGAATATGAAAAAAGTACTTGTTGCAGGCGCTGCCCTGATGGTGGCTGGTGGGATGTATGCCGCTACCGCTTCTGCTGCCGCTGTCGAGCCCGGCGTGAAGATCACCGGCGATGCCCGTGTGCGTTTGTTTTATCAAAATGACAACTACGGTGATTTCGGCAATATCGACGAGGACGAGTCCAACACTGACATGGATTCCCGCGTTCGTCTGAATATCACCGGGACCGCCGCTGGTGGTGCCTATGCCAAGGCTCGTATCCGCATGTATGAGGGATACACCACCGATATCGACAACGACCCAAGCACCTCTTCACTGGACAACAGCAACATCTGGGTCGACATCGCCCATGTCGGCATTCCGTTCAATGACAACTTCACCCTGGAAGCAGGTAAATACCGCTCCACCTACGGCCCCTTGGGCACCACCTACAACTTTTTCTATGATGACGTTCATCTGAGCGGTCTGCGCGGTATCATCAAGTTCAACGACGTGACCATCAACCCGTTCATCGAGTGGGTGGAAGAGTCCCAGACCTATTCCTCCTCGAATATCAACAAAATCAAAGACAACGACGCCATGCGCTATGGTGCCCATATCAAGGGACAGCTCAACAAGGATTGGGCGGTTGGCGGTATGCTCGGCTATCAGAGCGATGAGCGGGAAGAAGACAATTTTGTTCCCAACTATCAGAACGAAGGGTTCTTTGGTTCCATTTACACCAACGGCAAGGTCAACGCCTTTGGCTTTGTCGCCGAGCTCGCCGCCAACGACGGCAATCTGAACAACTTCAACTCCTGGGAAGATGATGCCGACGCGGTTACCGGCCCTGACCTGATCGGCTCCGATGACACCGGCTTCGGTGGATACATGTTCCCCAACTACCAGATCGACAAATTGAACATCGGGTTGAATCTGGGTTTCACCGATGGCGGTTTTCAACCGGACCGCGCCTTTGGTTTCGTCATGCTCGGCTCCTCGGATAACAGCAGAATCAGCGCTGCCCGCATCGGCGACACCGGTGACTGGTTCTGGGGCGGCTTGGTGGCCAACTATGCGATCAACGAATCCCTCAAGCTGACCGGTAACTTGGTTTACGCCGAGGTTGACGCCTGGGATTCCGAAGGTCCCGATGGAGACGGACCGGATACACGGTCAGGTGCGCTTGGAGCCGCTCTGGACAGCGCATGGGAGTTGTCTGCGGTTCTGCAGTACACCATCAGCAAGGGCGCGGATGTCTATTTCTCCGCCGGCTACCTGGCACCCGAATTTGAAGACTCCACCCTGGAAGACGACGGAGCCTTCGGTGCTTTGACCCGCTTCGAGCTCAAGTTCTAAGCGCTGCCTAGTACGGATTCTCCTGTAACACGCAATCAGGGGAGCAGGTTCTTGGAACCTGCTCCCCTGATTTTTTTTATCTTTCTTTCCCTGCGGACAGCGAAGAGATATCGCTTTCCCGCCCCTACTCCACCACCCGCGGCAGCAGCACCGTGGCCCGCACCCCGCCCTGCTGCCTGTTGTCCAGGGTCAACCGGCCGCCATGATCCTCGACGATCCGTTTCACCAGGGTTAGTCCCATGCCTGTGCCAACCAGTTTGGTGGTGTAAAACGGATCGGTGGCATGCCGCAGATTGGTTCCTCCCGTACCTGAATCGCGAATGAGGATCTTCACCTGCGCCTCTTCAAGGACAACCTCGATGAACAGTTCGCCGCCTTGGGGCATGGCTTCGACACTGTTGCGAATCAGATGGACCAGGGCCTGCTGAATCAGCCGCGGGTCGGCATCAATCAACGGATCGGTCTCCGGCAGCAGCAGGATCTTCTTGATTCCTTGCGCCTTGATGGCCGCGAGATGGAGCAGGAGGGACTTGTGAATCAGCGGGATGAGCCGGATCTTTTCGCGCTCCGGCTTGACCTGATCGACAAAACTGAACAAATCCTCCAGGGTTTTTTCGATCTTTTCCGCCTCGCCGGCCATCATACCGAGGAAGCGCAACCATTCCTTGTTGTCAATTTTCCGGGAAAGAAGACGTGCTGTTCCCCCGATGGCAGTGATCGGATTGCGGATGCTGTGGGCCAGTTGGGCAGCCATGTGCCCCAGGGCGGAATAGCGCTCGGCCTCGACCAGCAGATCCTTGTTCTTTTGCAGTTCGCTGGTTATCTCCTCCAGCTCCTTGATTTTCCGTTGCATGTCCACATACAGCCGACAATGCTCGATAGCCAGGCTGGCTTGGCCGGCAAATCCTTCCAGGGCCAGGATCCGCTCCTCATCGATCTGGGCACGATTGACGAAATGATCGGCAATGATCACTCCCAGAGCGCGGCTGGGGGAATACAGGGGAACCACCACAAAGGAGTCTTCCTGGAGCAAGCCGACCAACTCCAAGGGCACTGGATATTCGCTCCGGCCGTCAACGACGTTGATCGATTGCCGATTGCGGACCGCGCGGATCAGCAGGTTGTCGGCGTCCAGGGCGTCGACCCGCAGGGCGCGGACAATCCGGTTGACTTCGGTGTCCATGGCGGTTTCATTGCGCTGAATACGGACGAACAGGTCGCGCAGTCCCAATTCCTGTTCCCGCAGATCCCGCCAGATTCGGCTGCCGTCCTCCCGGTTTCCTGGACCGATGGCCAGGCGCCCTTCAAGCACGTCACCAGCCTCGTTGAACAAGGCCAAAAAGGCGCGGTTGAACTGTAACCCTTCTTCGGCGGTGATCCCTGCCAAGATGGCATGGAGGATTTCATCGAGCTCCACCATGCTCAAATAGGCGGTGTTCATTTTCATGGCCAGCTGGTGGGCGAACTGCAAGCGGAAGTTGGCCTGCTCGATCTGCTGCTGGTATTGGCGATTACGGATGGTCAGGCGCCGTTTTTCCAAAACCCGGCGCAGGGTGGCCAGCAGATCGGTGAAATGTACGGGCTTGGCCAGGTAATCGTCGGCACCGAGCCGAAGGCAGGCCAACGCTGTCTGCAGATCGGTCACCGCGGTAAGCATGATGACCGCTAAGTCCCGATCATGCTGCTTCAGCTCTGGCAGGAGCTTGATGCCGTCTGCGTCGGGAAGGCCGATGTCCAGTAACGCCAGCGCCACCTTGTGCATGCCGAGCTGACGGCGCAGGGCATCGGCCGAACCGGCGGCAACCGTGGCAAACCCCTGCTGGTGGAGAAAATCCTCCAACAGTCCAACGATATCGGCAAAATCGTCGACAATGACGATCACCTCTCCCTCTTCCAGCAATTCTTCGTTGGCTATGGACAGGGGAGGAGGAAGATGGGACTGCTCAATCATGACGATACCCGGCTGTTATTGTCTCGTTGTTCCAAGGCTTCTGGTTGTTCTACTCTTGAAAAAAAAACGTGTCAAGCAACAGCACTGGTCATTCTCGGATTGCCTCCCTGTCCTGGTCGTGGTATGGACCACACAACGACGTCAGCCAATCTGCCATGCCCACCGAATCCCACCAATTGAAAACAATACCCGAAGTAAGCGATACGGAACTGGTGCAAGTCATTGCCGATTTTCTCGCCTTGGGTCACGCCGACAACATCGTGGCCATGTTCCGCCAGGAACCCCGCTATTTCACCTGGACCGGTCAGCTGCTCACCGACGAACGTTTTGCCGTCCGGCTGGGAGTTTCCGTGCTGTTTGAGCAGTTGGCCGCATTGTGCCCAGACCTCCTGCCCCTGGCCATCCCCGGCCTGGAGGACCAGTTGCGCCACCCGGTGGATTGGGTGCGCGGCGAGGCGGCCAGCGTGCTCGGCATCATCGGCACCGAAAGGGCCCTTGCCCCGCTCCCGCAACTATTGAACGACCGCTCACCTCAGGTGGTGGAAATCGTGCGCGACATCCTTGGGCTTCCCGCTGATGGATAATATTTTTGGCCCGAATGGGATTCTGGCCCAACATCTCCCGGGCTACGAAGCACGATCCGGCCAGCTGGCCATGGCCAAGGCCGTGGCCGAGCTGCTTACCGCAGAGCAACCAAATCAGGCCACTCAGGCTTCCTGCCTGGTGATCGAGGCCGAAACCGGCTTGGGCAAGACTCTCGCCTATCTGATTCCGGCCGTGCTCAGCGGCCGCCGGGTGGTGGTGTCCACCCATACTCGCACTTTGCAGGATCAAATCCTGCAAAGGGAAATTCCGCTGATTCTGCAGTATATCGATCCCCACCTCAAGGCCCTGTGCGTCAAGGGACGACAGAATTATCTCTGCCTCTACCGCTGGCGGCAACTGCACGCCTCACGACAAACGGAACTGTTTACCGACACTGCCGAACAGGCCATCGAGGCCTGGCTGGAAAAGACGGTCCATGGCGACCGTTCCGAACTGAGCTGGTTGACCGCTTCGTCGCCCCTGTGGCAGAAAATCTGCTGCCAATCCCACTTCTGCCTGGGCGCCACCTGTCCCGAAGCGGCCGGATGCCACCTGAACCGGCTGCGTCGCGATGCCGCAGCCAGTAGGTTGCTGATCGTCAACCACCACCTGCTTTTCTCCGACTTGGCTGTCCGGCGTACAGGATATGGCGAGGTGCTGCCACGCTACGAGTCCGTGATCTTCGACGAGGCCCATCATGTCGAAAGCGTGGCCACCACTTTTTTCGGTTCCTCCTGTTCCCGTCATCAGCTCATTGATCTGAGCAGCGACGTGGAACGCAGTGCCGAGGGCGAACTGTCCGGCACAGCACAGCAGACAGTTCGCGCGGCCGTCGCCCGCCTTGCCGGCGCGACCGAACGGCTGACGAACGCGTTTCCCAAGGAAAAGGGCCGGTTTCCGCTCCCCCCCCTGCTCCGCAATCAGCCGGACATCATCCCGTTGCGCAGCGATCTTCAGGCAGCGCTGGAAAAGCTGGCCGATACCCTCGAAGGGCTCCCGGAAGGCCCCTGGAATCAATATGCCGATCGCGCCCGGGATTTAGGCGAACGGTTGCAGTCGATCTTGGTGGAGCAGTTTGACGACCTCCCCCTTGACGAGGTGCAGTTCACCTACTGGTTTGAGCGCAGCGAGCGCAACCTGACCCTCTGTGCCACCCCCGTGGACGTGGCCACGGACCTGCAAACCACATTGCTTGCGACGGTCATCTCCTGCGTGTTCACCTCGGCCACCCTGACCACGGCCGGAAAGTTCACTTATTTTCTTGAACGGCTTGGCTTAGCCGCCGACCCCCCCACCCTTTCCCTGACTTCGCCCTTTGATTATCAACACCGCACCTTGCTCTACGTCCCCGATGCGCCCTTTCCCGAACCGGCAGGCGTCGGCTATCCGCAGGCCCTGCACGACCGCATGGCCCGCCTGATCACCCACGCCGGCGGCAGGACGCTGTGCCTGTTCACTTCCTTTGCCGCCATGGACCTGGCCCATGCCGCCCTCCGCGACCGCCTCCCCTATCCGCTGCTCGTCCAGGGAGAGGCGAGCCGGCGCACCCTGCTGCGCCAATTCAGCGAGCAGACCGATTCCGTCCTGTTTGCCGTGGCCAGTTTCTGGGAGGGGGTCGATATTCCCGGCGAATCGCTCAGCCTGGTGATTATTGACAAATTACCGTTTGAAGTCCCCAGCGACCCTGTTATTATGGCCCGGGTCAACCGCATCAAGGCCTTGGGCGGCAACCCGTTCGTCGACTTTCAAACGCCACGGGCCATTCTCACCCTTCGTCAAGGCGTGGGCCGACTGATGCGAACCGCCAACGACCGCGGCGTTATTGCCATACTCGATACCCGGCTTTTCACCAAGGGGTATGGCCGTCAATTTCTCAAAAGCCTGCCTCCCAGTCCTTTGACCAGCGACATGGAGAAGGTGGCAGCTTTCTTTCAGAGCAGCAATGAACACACCTGAAACACATCCGCCTGTGGATTTGCGCGGAACCACGGCGACCGTCACTGCCCGCGTGGAAGCCGCCATGCGCCATGATCTGACCACGGCCCTGGCCGGCTGCGATCCGCTTCTGGGAGAAATCGTCCATTATGCCCTGTTCAACGGCGGCAAGCGCATCCGGCCCCTGTTGACCGTGCTCTGTTCCCGGTGCTGCGGCCGGGATGACGCAGAGCTCTACCAGCTGGCCGCGGCCTTCGAGTACCTGCACGTGGCCACCCTGGTGCACGACGATGTGATTGACCGGGCCGAGCAACGCCGGGGCACCCCCACGGTGGTTGCCCGTCACGGCCTGACGGCGGCGATTCTCGCCGGTGATTGGCTGCATGCCCACAGCATGCACCTGATCGGCAAGCTGGCGGGTGGCCGCGGCTTGGAAATTTTCTGCCAAGCCACGGCCTCCATGGTCAACGGCGAATTTGCGCAACTCCGCCTCATCGGCGACATCACCGGAACCGAACAACAGTATTTCGAGGTCATCCGCCAGAAGACCGGCAATCTCATTCGCTCCACCTGCTCCATCGGCGCCTTGTTTGCCGGTGCCGACGAGGCCCGACGCACGGCTCTGGCCACCTATGGCGACCGCATTGGCGCGGCCTTCCAGGTGGTGGACGATCTGCTCGATTTTCTTGGCTCCGCTCACAGAACCGGCAAGACCATTGGCAACGATTTTATTGAAGGAAAATTCACCCTGCCGCTGCTCCATGCCCTTGAGCGGGCAGACGATCAAGACCGGCACACCTTGAATCAGCTGCTGACAGGAGATCGAACCCGAACCGAAGCCTACCGGCAACTGGTCGACCTGATCGGGCGGTACGCGGGGTTCGACTCCGCCGCGCAAACAGCCCGACAACTGGTGGCGGAAGCAATCCTGGCGCTCGCCCCTTTCCATGCCTCCGGACAGGAAGGGGAAAACGTTGCCCTGCTCAAACAACTAGCCGAGTATATCCTCGCTCGCACAAAATAATCGCCTCGTGCCCTGTTCCGCTGTTCGCCTCCTTGCTGTCAGGGCGATCGTGACGGCGGCTCTTGCCACCTCCCTCGCCGGATGCCGCTCGCCAGATGCCCCGGAAAGGCTGCCTGCGGGGTCCGTGCCCACTGCCGCGCCTCCGGCCAGGGTGCTCGTGTCGCCCACATCCCTCTCCGAGCAGTTTCCATCCTCCGCATCGCTGTCGACCAAAACGCCACCACCGCGTTCCGCCCATGAGCGGACCGCTGACGGCAACGCGTCCACAACAGCTGGCCGACCCGAGATCGCGATCATCATCGACGACATGGGCAACGATCTCAAAATGGGACGCAAGTTTTTGGAACTTGACGACAATCTCACCTTTTCCTTTCTGCCGGGGGCGCCGCACACCCAGGAACTGGCGGAGCAGGCGTTTCAAGCCGGGCGCACCGTTCTTGTCCATCTGCCCATGGAACCCAAAGACACCCGGTGGTCTCCCGGAACGGAGGCGCTGCACATTGCTGACACGGAGGAAGGGATCAGAACGAAAACAGAGACCATGCTGGCGGCGGTGCCGCATGCCGTTGGCACCAACAATCACATGGGATCACGGTTCACCGAACATGGCCTGGGCATGCACCGGGTACTGACCGTGTTGAAAGAACGGGCTTTGTTCTTTGTCGACTCCTACACCACCGCCGGCTCGCAGGGTTTGGCCACCGCCCGGCGGCTTGCTGTGCCGGCCACCCGAAGGCATGTATTCCTCGACAACGAGAAGACGCCAAGCAAGATCTGCGACCAGCTTGATCAGCTGGCCCTGTTGGCCCGGCAACAGGGCCATGCCGTCGGTATCGGCCATCCCAATCAGGCCATGTTCACGGCCCTGGCGCGCTGCGGCCCGGAGAATATGCATCACATCAACCTGGTGAGTGTTCAGCGGCTGACGCGATAGGGAACTGAAAAAATTCCTACACCTCCAGTTCCGGAACGAGAAAGCTGATGTGTTCCTCCTCGCCCTCCATTTCGGTCACCGTCACATCCCCCCACCGACGCAGCCAATCCACCACCCCCACCACCAGGTGCTCCGGAGCCGAGGCTCCGGCGCTGACCCCGACCCTCTTGACCCCGGCAAACCAAGCCGGATCGATCTCGCTGGCATCGTCGATGAGATGGGCCGGTGTCTGCCGCAATTCCGCCACCTCCCGCAGCCGGTTCGAGTTGGAACTGTTTTTTGAGCCGACGACCAACACCAGATCCACCCGGTCGGCCAATTCGCGGACCGCAGCCTGCCGGTTGGTGGTCGCATAGCAGATATCGGTCCGATCCGGCTCGGCAATGCGTGGAAACCGCCGGCGAATGGCCAGGAGTATTTCCCGGGTATCGTCCACACTCAAGGTGGTTTGGGTTACATACCCAACCTTGTCCGGATCGGTCACCTGCAGCTGGCCGATCTCCGACGCCTTGGACACCACGTGCACCGGTCCCACCGCCTGGCCGCAGGTTCCCTCGACCTCGGGATGCCCCTTGTGGCCGATCACCAGCACGTCATATCCCTGGGCATTGAGCCGGATCATCCGCCGATGCACCTTGGACACCAGGGGGCAGGTGGCATCAATGATCCGCAATCCAAGGGCCGTGGCTCGTTGTTCCACCGCCCGGGAGACGCCATGGGCACTGAACACGGTGACCGATCCCCGGGGAATATCCTCCAATTCCTCGACAAAAACCGCCCCGCGACACCGCAGTTCCTCCAGCACATGCGTGTTGTGGACAATCTCGTGCAGGACATACACGGGTGGCCGATGGCGCTCCAGGGCCTGATGAACGATGGCAATGGCACGATTGACTCCGGCACAAAAACCGCGCGGCTTGGCAAGAATGACTTCCATGGGGTACCCGTGGTCAGATTTCAACAAAAGGAGGGCGGAACCGGATTGATGCCGCCTAGTTCTCGATCTTCTTCACCGCCTCGCTGATGGAAAGCGGATAGGGATGATGCTTGCGAAGAAAAACTGGCATGCTGTTACGCGCTTCCCGGGCTGCTTCCAGGCTGTCATACATGCCGTAAAAGACGAAAATGGTGGGGGGAGAGGTTTTTTTACGCAAAACATAGAGTTGTTCCCGAACCTGATAATAGTCATCCTCGGTCAGGGTAGTTGCGATGCTCGACTGGGCCTGATCGGAGACCAGCATCATCAGTTGAATGGTAAAGCCGCCCTTGTAGATGCCGGCCAGCCAACTGGCGCTGGCGCCCAGCCGCTCGCGGTAGAGCTTGTCGCCATCCCGGATCTCCTGTGGGGCGGGAGGCGGCTGGAGAACATCCTCCACCGCCAGCTCAGTTCCGCCGCCCTCCCGTACGCCGGGAGCCGATGCTGGACGGGCTGTCGCGGCTGTTTTCACAACAGGCTCACCACCAGCGGACTCCTCTTGGCCGGTGCCGCTGAGCAGCACGCCGATGACCAGCATCATCGCCGCCACCCCGGCCAGCGCTCCGATCACAAGCCTATTGGAGCTGAGCAGTTCATAGATCTCGATCACCTTGTTGTCCGGCTTGAACGGTTCTTCCTCTTCCGGCTCGACATGATCCAGCAGGACCATGAACGATTTCTCCGCGCACGAGGCTTGCAGGGTCTCGTCAGCCAAAATGTTGGTGATCCGGAGATTGCCCTTCGCGGCACTGAAGATCTTGGTGACCGCCCCCTCGGTGAAGACCTCGGCAAATTGCTCACGGCGCATGCCCGCGGCATTGACCCGGTACCGGAGATACTGTCTGGTCTCGCTTTCGGTCAGATTGTCCAGGAAATAGCCGGCATGTACATCGACCTTGGCATGGAAGACGGCCAACTGGTCAAGATTGGCGTCGAGTCCGGGACGGCCAGCAAGCACCAACACCAGGCCCAGGTCGTCCGGTCCGTCGCCGACATGCCGGATCAACCGTTCCAGGGCGGCGAGAAAGAGCTTTTCCGCCTCGTCGATCACGAGCACGGTCTTCATGCCGGACGCTCGGCGCTCGGCCAGCAGTTGCTGCAACGCCTCGAAAAAATGCGTCTGTTCGTGCGCCCCTCTGGGGTCCATGCCCAGATCCAGACAGACAAGGCGCAACAGTTCATCAAACGAGCCAATGGGATTGTCGAGCACGACTACCTGGTATCCGGAAGACAGACGCTCGGCGATCAACCGGCAAATCAGCGTTTTCCCCGAACCCTCCAGACCAATCAGTTTGATCAACTGCTTGCCGGCCAGGATATCGAGAATCATCGACTGGCAGATCTCTTCCCTTTTTGCTCCCGGAAAAAAAATTTCCGAATCCGGCTCTTCCACAAACGGCGGGTGGGTCAGGTGAAAATGTTCGAGATACATGCGCTCAGAACCAGGCTGGTGAAAGACGGGCTGTTTCGACAACAAGCGGGAAACGGTAACAAGTCATTTGATTATCAATGAGTTACTGTTTTCTGTAAACCTCTTTTTACATCAAAAGGCTCATTTTTTCCCGAAAAGGCAAAGAAACCCGCCATACACCTTCGAGCTTGCCTTTTCCCTGAACCGCTGTAGGATTCGCGCTCAACCGTTTGAATATTCCCCCATAATCCCATGCCCGTTTTCCGCCTTACCGACGACCTGCTCTTTCCCGCTCCCGAATTTGCCGAGGATGACGGCCTGCTCGCCGTCGGCGGCGATTTGCACCCAGCACGGCTGATCATGGCCTATAGCCTGGGCATCTTTCCCTGGTTCTCGGAAGGCGATCCGATTCTGTGGTGGTCGCCGGCACCGCGGCTGGTTCTTTTCCCCGAAGAATTCCATCTGCCCAAACGGCTCAAACGAACCCTCAACGCCGGGGCCTTCACCGTGACCGCGGACACCGCCTTTTCCCAGGTAATCGCTGGCTGCGCCACCGCCGCCGGCCGGCGGGAGAACGGCACATGGATCACGGGGGCCATGCAGCAGGCTTATTGCCGTCTGCATGCGCTCGGCTTTGCCCACTCGATCGAATGCTGGCGGGACGGCCAGCTGGCGGGCGGGTTGTACGGTGTCTGCCTGGACCGGATCTTTTTTGGCGAGTCGATGTTCACCCGCATGACCGACGCCTCCAAGGTGGCTTTGGCCGCCCTGGTCGAGCAGGCCCTTCATCGGGACATCGCCATGATCGACTGTCAGATGACCACCGATCACCTGCTTCGCTTCGGGGCGCGAGAGATTTCGCGCGAGGCGTTCCAGGCCCGATTGGACCAATATATCGACGCCTGTCTGCCGCAAAAAAAATGGCGTCTGTCCTGACAGGTGCGACCTGGCAGAACAGACGCCATGGGAAAGAAAGCAATCAAGCGAGGCTGCAACCACATTCCCGAAGAAGGCAATCCGACTTGGAACACAGCAAAACAGTTTCCCGGCTCGGCTTTATAGATGCACAGTAACCACCACGATGTCGGAGTCAAGCTGTTTCACGCATCAGGCCCGTCTTGAAGCAGGCGTGCGCTACAGCTCCAGTTCGAACTCATAGCGGAGGCCGGATCGGGAAAAGTGGCGATCCACCTTTTTCAGGCCGTACAGGTTCGTCACCTGAAAATTGATTTCCCAATCGCCGATCAGCGCTGCGCCTTTGCCAAGATAGACAATGTCGATCACCTTCATCTCCTCGGGCGCCACCGACAGCAGCATCAGCAGGCGGTTGCGGCTCGCCTGCATGACAATGATGCGCTGGTTCTTCTCGATCCGGGTGCTTTTCAGCTTCCAGCGGACTTCCACCGCGTCTTCCCGCTGAAAATTGATTTTCTGCAACTGGGTGCAGTCCTTGCGATGCAGGGAAAGGCCGCGCTCGCTCAGCAGGCCAATCACCCCCTTGTCCAGGGGGCCGGGTTTGCAGCAGGCCGAGGATTTCATCACCACCGGGTCGAGGGTGGTGAGGTCAACCCGGTTGAACACGCCGGTCGGCTGGAACAGGGTCGGTTTGCCGACGTAGAGGCCATTGCGGATCTCGTAAATCAGCTCCCGCAGCCGCACCCTTCCCTCGCCCAGCTGCAAATAAAAATCCTCCATGGACTCGATGTTGAAATAGGCCAGAATATCGACCATGCCCGCTTTCTCAACCACCTCCCGGGGCAGGCCGTAGCGCCGCAGCTCCTGGGCGAGCACCGAGGCGCCGATTTGCCGGGTGACCGCCTCCCGCCGCAGGCGAAAGGCCTTGGACAGTTCGGAGCGGGCCTTGGGGGTCTGACACAGCGCCTGCAACGATGGGTCGAAATTGACCGGCGCCTCTTGCCGGATAACCTTGATCACGTTGCCGTCACGCAGTTGATGGTCGAGTCCCACCTTCTGCTTGCCGATCAAGCCGCCGATGCAGGTATGACCGATGGCCGTGTGCACCCGGAAGGCAAAATCGAGCAAGATCGAGTTGACCGGCAGGCAGATCAGATCCCCCTGCGGAGTGTAGGTATAGATTTCCTTGCGGCCGCTGGCGGCGATCATATCCCGGTAGGAAACCGAATCATCGCTACCGAGGATGTCGAACATCTCCTGGATTTCCTTGAAAAAGCGACTAGTGGTTCGGCTGTCGCCAGCCCAGTCGCGCACCATGCCGCGCTGGGCGCGGCGGGCCATTTCCTCGGTGCGGATCTTGAACAGGTATTTGCGGCCGTTGATGTTGGGCCGGGCATGCAATCCCTGATAGCCCGAGGGTTTGGGGCTGGCGATGAAATCGCGGATGGTCCGGGGGATGGGCGGATAGATCTCGTTGAGTACCCCCAGTGCCTGGTAACAGCCACTGCGGTTGTTCATCAGGATCAAAATTTCCTGCGGGCTTTCGATCTCCTTGATCAGGATACGGTTGCGCACGTCGTAATAGCCCCACAGCCCCTTGGTGCGCAGGGTGACCTTGCCGTCCAGCCCTTCGCGGTCGATGGCCTGTTGGACATTGTCGACGATCTTGAGCACCTCCGGGTCGTTGCGCAGGCTGTTGATGTGCATCTGCAGCCGGCTGCCTTGACGGGGAAATTTGTAGGCCAGCGCCAGGTTGTAGAGTTCGCGCTTGATGGCGAACAGGCCAAGAATGGTGGCCAGGGGGGCGTAGATGTCCAGGGTTTCGTCGGCGATCTTCTGCCGCTTGTGTTTGGGCATGCTGGAAAGGGTGCGGAGATTATGCAGCCGATCCGCCAACTTGACGATCATGACCTCCAGCTTGGCTGCAGCGCCGCTGAAAATCTTGCGGTGGACCAGCTTCTTGAAGGTCTGGCGGTCGCCGGTGTAGTGGGTCACCTTGGTGCAGCCCTCGACGATCGCCTCCACATTGGGGCCGAATCGTTGGCGGATCACCTCGTCGGTGACCTCCTCCACATCCTCAACCGTATCGTGCAACAGGGCGGCGGCCAGGATTTCCGGGTTGCGGATGTCCAGTTCCTCGGCCAGAATCCGCGCCACCGAGCAGGGATGCATGATGTAGGGATCGCCGGAGCGCCGCCACTGGTTGCCATGGGCCTCGAAGGCGAAATCGAGCGCCTTCCAGAACACCTGGGAGTCCGGCCCATTGCCGATGAATGCCTCCATGGTCTGGCGGTATGCATCCAGATCGAATTTAACGTACTGCATCTGCCATCCTGCCTTCCCCTGGCTTTTCCTTTCCTTACCGTCTGAATGGTGTACAATTGCCTCTTCGGACACTGGTGCAAGGTTGCACTCTAACAGAGACTCTCCCGCGGACAAAGAGAAATTCTCCCCGCGTGGAGATTCAACAATAACCACAAAACAGGGAACAGAAACGAGATGGCCAGAAGATTTCTCCGGGGAAGGAAACCGACGGGTGCGCCGCGCAAAAAACGGCATCAGCGTGGCATGCCCCACACAGCAACAGGCCCGTTGCACGCCTCTATCCTAACCCTGCTTGCCGAGCAGAAGATCCCCCTGACCACCAACGAGATTGCCCTGGCCCTCCATCTCGATCACGGCCAGTTGTCGGCCCTGCACAAGACGCTGGTCAGCCTCGTTGAACAACGGCAGATCGACAAACGGGGCAAGCGGTATGCCCCGGCCGCCAAAGGCGAGCAGGTGCGGGCCACCCTGGATCTGACCGCCAAGGGATTCGGATTTGCGGTGCCTGAAGGCCAACAGGCCAAGGGAGGCAAGGATGTGTTCATTGCCCCGCACCATCTGGGCGGAGCCAGCCATGGCGACACCATTCTGGTGGCTCTCACCGGTTCGGCGCGGGGCCGCCGCGAAGGTCGGGTCATCGAGGTCGTCAACCGTGCCGTCACCCGCTTGTGCGGCCTCTTCACCGCCAGCAGCGGCGGCGGATTCGTGACTCCGGACGATGAGCGGCTGCCCTACACGGTGACCATCCCTCGTGGCGGTGATCTCGGCGCCCGCGACGGCATGGCGGTGGTGGCGGAGATTCTCGACTACGGTTCCGAACGGCAAGGACCCAGCGGCCGGATCGTCGAGATCCTGGGCGATGCCCGCACCGTTGGCGTGCAGATCCGCATGGCCATCATCCAAGCCGGTCTGCGCGACACCTTTCCTCCCGAGGTGGAGGCCGAAGCCGCCGCATTGCACGCGGTGCACGAAGGCGACGAGGGCCGGGTCGATCTCCGCCACCTCCCCCATGTGACCATCGACGGCGAAACCGCCCGGGATTTCGACGATGCCATTTGCGTCGAGGGCGCGAACGACGGGTTTGTCCTCTACGTTTCCATCGCCGATGTGAGCCATTATGTGTGCCCCGGCTCGGCGATCGACCGCGAGGCCTACCTGCGGGGAACCAGCGTCTACCTGCCGGACCGGGTTCTGCCCATGCTGCCCGAGCGTCTTTCCAACGACCTGTGCAGCCTGGTTCCCGACCAGGACCGACCGGCCTTCACCGCCATCCTCCGTTTCGATGCCCAGGGGAGACGTATCGGCGAAAAATATTGCCGCAGCCTGATCAAAAGCCGCTGCCGCTTTACCTACACCACGGTCAACCAGCTGCTGTACCTGCGCGACCAAGCGACCCGCACCAGCCATGCCGATCTGGCGCCGATGCTCGAACTGGCCGGCAAATTGACAGCCCTGTTGAAAAAACGGCGGATCGAGCGCGGTAGCCTGGAGTTCAACATCCCCGAACCCGAGGTGACCCTGGACAGAGAACGGGTGTCCGCCATCTCCTTGGCGGAGCGCAACCAGGCCCATCTGCTGATCGAGGACTGCATGCTGGCGGCCAACGAGGCTGTGGCCGAAACCCTGGCCAAAGCCAGGCGGCCCGTCCTCTACCGCATCCACGAGCGACCCGATCCGGCCAAGCTGGAAACCTTCACCGATGCGGCCAAGGCCCTGGGCCTCGTGCTGCCCCGCTCCGAGGTCGATCCGGCCTGGTTTACCCAGGTAATCCGGCAGGCACGCAACACGCCGGCTGAATACATCGTCAACAACCTGCTGCTGCGCACCATGCAGCAGGCCAGGTATTCCCCGGAAAACGTGGGCCATTTCGGTCTGGCCGCCGCCTATTACCTCCATTTCACCTCCCCCATCCGCCGCTACCCCGACCTGGTGGCCCATCGGGTGCTCCAGGCCTGGCTTGTGCAACAGGATCAGGAGGGCGTCCCACTCCTTCCCGACAAGAAGCAGGATCTGACCGAGGCTGGCCTGCATCTCTCCCAGTGCGAGCGCAAGGCCATCGACATCGAGCGCAATGTCCATGCCCGTTGCTCGGCCCTGTTCCTGCTCGACCGGGTCGGCGAGGACTTCGGCGCCATCATCTCCGGGGTGACCGCTTTTGGCCTGTACGTCACCCTCGACGAAAGCTACATCAGCGGCATGGTGCCGGTCACCACCATGAACGACGATTACTATCTCCATGACAGCCGCCGCTATCGGCTGATCGGCGAGACCAGCAACCGCATGTACCAGCTGGGTGATCGGGTCCGAGTGCGGCTTGACCATGTCGATCTCGCCGCTAGGCGGTTGAGCTTTTCCCTGGCCGCGCAACCCGCCGTCAAACCGCGAGAAAACGCGGACAACTAAGAGGATGCAACCCGCGGCGGCGACCCGTGGTTTTGCTTGACGAATATCGGCAATTCAAATAAAAATGGGTGCCTTGAACACAGCCAACTTCTCGAAATGGCGGAACCGGCTCCTGCCCCTTCCGCATACTTTCTTTCCTTTCAGGGAGACATCATGGAAAACAGCAGCTGGATATCCGACATCCTCGCCAATCCCTTTCTCCGCGGCCTGAGCATCGGCCTGCTGATCGCCTTCATCCTCTGGGTGCGCGGATGGCTGAAGGCCCGGGAACTCAACGGCAATCTCAAGAAACTGCGCGAGCATCTGCACACCAAACTAGAGATCGATTCGGCGGAAAACGAGCGCCGCAAGGGCGAGATGGACAAGATCAAGCAGGAGCGCGACAACCTGCGCAACATGGTCCAGGTGCTCAACCAGAAGCCTGGCCGCCAGGAACTGCGTCAGGTGCAGGTCTACCAGAAGGCGATTGAAATCATGTTTGAAAAATCGCCCGGCTTCGCCCCGGCCTGGCAGATCACGGTCAAGGAGGCGGAAGAGGAGATCAAACGGGCCGAGCGCGGCATCATCCCCTTCTTCAAACGGATGACCTCCAGCAACCCGGGATCGGAAAAACCATCGAAAAAACAGCTGGAATTGGAGCAGTCCACTGGTCACTAATTCCTGAGCGCTCACAGCATGTCCAGCACACCAATGCCGGATGGCCGTCTCGGCCAGACCGGCATTATTCTTGTCGGCCCCAAGTTTCCGGAGAATATCGGCGCCTCGGCCCGCATCGCCTCCAATTTCGGCATCGCCGAACTGATCGTTGTCAGCGAGGAAGACTTTGATCAGGAGCGGATGCTGAAGATGGCCACCCACAAGGCCGCTCACCTTATCCATGGAATGCGGGTCTGCCGCACCACGGCCGAGGCGGCGGCGCCCTTTCATTTCATTGTCGGCACCACCGCCCGCCAGGGACGGCACCGCCCCCAGGACCAGACGCCGCGCGAGGTGATGGCGGAGATCGTGCCGCTCTTGGCCGGCAACCGCGTCGGCTTGATGTTTGGGCCGGAAGATTCAGGGTTGAGCAACGAAGACCTCGACCTGTGCCAGTTCGCCTCCACCATCCCCACCGCCGGCTTTTCCTCGCTCAATCTGGCCCAGGCGGTGGCCATTCACTGCTACGAACTCTATACCGCCGTCCACACCCACCCCTTTGCCGCCATTCCCACATCGGAGTTCGCCAACTCCTTTGATCTCGAAGGGATGTACGAACATATCGAGCAGGCCCTCAACGAGATCACCTTCCTCCATGACACCAACCGTGTCTACTGGATGCGCAATATCCGCCAATTCTTGAGCCGACTCCGGTTGAAAAAGAAGGAGGCGAGCATGATCCGCGGCATCTGCCGCAAACTGATGTGGCACCACAGGCAGCCGCCCCAAACGGATATGGAACAGGACCGATCCAACGGGAAAGCCGCTCAATAACAACCCCGCGCCGGTCAAATCCCCTGCAACGGGCAGGATGCGCAGTCGGGATGCTTCTTTTTGCAGTAGACGTTGCCCACCCGCACCAACAGGGCGTGATACTCGTTGTACAGCCGGGGGTCACAGGCCAGGTTGTCCATGAACAGTTCCTGGATGGCCTCGTAGCCGCACTCCTCGTCGATCAGTTGATGGCGGACCAGGATGCGGTGGGTGTAGGCGTCGACCACGAAGATCGGTAACCCTGCGGCGTAAAGGAGGATGGAATCGGCGGTTTCCCGACCGATGCCCTTGATGGCCAGCAGCTGCTCGCGCAACTGAGGCAGCGGTTGTTCCAGGAAGGCCTGGAGGTTGCCGCCATGCTGCTGGTTGATAGTGGAGAGGAGATTGTGCAGCCGGCCGGCCTTGATGTTGTAGTAGCCGGCCGGACGGATGTATTCGGCGAGCAGGCCGGTGGGCAGGGCGGATAGTCCTTCCAGGGACATCAGCCCCACCCCCTTGAGGTTGGCGATGGCCTTTTCGACGTTTTTCCAGGCCGTGTTCTGGGTGAGAACAGCCCCCACCATGACCTCGAAGGGCGTCTCGGCCGGCCACCAGTGTTGGGGTCCCCAATGGGCCATCATCCGCTCGTAGATGAGCTGCAATCGTTCGGCGGTGGTCACGATGGCCCCAAAAGCGGGAGAAAAAAATCAGTCACCCAGACAGATGCCGATGTCGCGGGCGGTCCGTACCTTGTCGCTTTCCAGGTCCACCTTTTTTCGCCGCCGAATCGCCTCGGCGATGGGTACGGAGGTCATGGTCGGCGGTACCCAGGCCACCATGTGGTCGAAGATGCCGGCCTCGGCCATGCGCACCGCCGCCGCACCGAAGCGCAGGGCCAGCAGCCGGTCAAAGGTGGTGGGCGAACCGCCGCGTTGCAGATGCCCCAACACCAGGGACCGGGTATCCTTGCCCAGACGCTGGCGGATCTGGTTGGCCACCCATTCGCCGATACCGCCGAGCACCACCTCGGATCGCCCGACTTCGCCCTGCCCTTTACTGATCACCTCGCCATCCTCGGCCCGCGCGCCCTCGGCCACCACCACGATCGAATAGTGCTTGCCGTGCAACTCGTTGTCGGCAATCTTGGCGCAGACCGCATCGAGCTTGAAAGGAATCTCCGGAATGAGGATCACATCGGCGCCGCCGGAGATCCCGGAGTACAAGGCAATCCAGCCAGAATCGCGGCCCATGACCTCGACCACCATCACCCGGTCGTGGGACTTGGCCGTGGAATGCAGTTTGTCGATGGCGTCGGTGGCGGTGGACACGGCGGTGTCAAAGCCAAAGGTCCGGTCCGTGGCCTCCAGGTCATTGTCGATGGTCTTGGGCACGCCGATCACCGGCATGCCTTTGAGGGCAAAACGGTGAGCAATCTCCAAACTGCCGTCGCCGCCCACGGCAATATGGCAAAAAAAGCCCATCCGATTGAACGCATTGAGAATTTTATCAGAAATATCGACGATCTGCGTCTCTCCAGCCAAATTTTCCACCGGCTTGCAAAAGGGATTGCCCTTGTTGGTGGAACCAAGAATGGTCCCACCCTGGGAAAGAATGCCCTCGACGTCCTCTGGGGTCAGGCGGACCAGGTCGTCTCGATCCAGCAGGCCACCGTACCCGTATCGGCTGCCGTAGACCTCCCACCCCTTTCTGGTGGCGGAATTGACCACGGCAAAAATAACGGCATTCAGTCCCGGGGCATCGCCGCCGCCGGTGGATATGAGTAGCTTTTCACGCATAACAAGACCCTCGCCTGTGAAAGGTTCACCAAAAACAGCACCATCAGTGGCTCAATAGTAGATAGCCGCCTTCGGTTTGACAATCTTTTTCCACCCAATAAACCGATTTCATGATCATTTTACCCAGAAGGCCATCCGCGTCCGCCCGGACTTTCGCGGCTTCGCCCAATCGCCCGCTCCCTTGTGCGGCCTGCCCGGCCATGCGTCCGTCGACGATTTCAAGAGCGGATGATCGCCGTTTTTCGAGGGACTCGCCCCCGACCGCCGTATCTTAGGTTGACGTCAACCTCTTTGCGCCTTACTTTTGCACCATACCCCAAACCCTTCTTCTCTCGCGGAGAAGAAGCATTCATCACTTTTGAGGAGGCAGAATGTTCGAAGCAACAGCAATAGCTGTCAACAATCTGAAAGCCTACCTGGAGCAGAACAAGATCAGTTCTGCGATTCGCATCGCATTGATGCAGGGTGGCTGAAGTGGCCCATCTCTGGGCTTGGCTCTGGATGAGCCAAAAGATAGCGATAAAGTGTACGAGGAAGGCGGCCTGAAGTTTCTTGTCGATACCGATTTGCAGGAAAAGTGCGGTGCCGTGAAGGTTGATTTCATTGAGGCCGGTTATCGATCCGGATTTTCCATCACCTCTGCCAATCCGCTGAGCAGCGGCGGCAGTTGCGGATCGTGCAGCGGATCGTGCGGTTGACCTGGCGTCAAGACAAAGGACGAACCGAAGCCCCCTTGCCACCAAAGGCATGGGGGCTTCTTCTTTTTTACCGCGCGAAAAATATTGCCCTTCTTTTTGTGCCAAAATCTTGACACGCAAGGTTTGATCCTTATCATCTCTTGTTAATAAATGAATTAACAGCCTGTTTTTAAAACCAAAGCAAACAGGCAAGGAGAGAAGATATGCAACTGGACAAATTCACCCTCAAATCCCAGGAAGCCATTCAGGCCGCCCAACAGCTGGCCCAGGCAAACGGCAACCAGGAACTGCATCCCGAACACCTGCTCAAGGCCATCCTTGAACAGCCTGACGGAGTCGTGGTGCCGGTCTTGCAGAAGATGGGCGTCACGCCGAGCGTGGTCCTCAGCGAAACCAACCAGCTGATCAACGCCCTACCCAAGGTCAGCGGCTCCGGCGCCGGCCAGACCTACGCCTCGCCGGCTTTCAGGACCCTGCTCGACCAATCCTTCAAGACAGCGGCCAACATGCAGGACGAGTACGTCAGCCAGGAGCACCTGTTCCTGACCATGCTGGCTGACCGATCGCTCAAGGTGACCACCATGCTCAACCGCCAAGGTGTCACCAGCGATGCCTTTCTCAAGGCGCTGATGACCGTGCGCGGCAATCAGCGGGTCACGGACCCCTATCCGGAAGACAAGTATCAAGCCTTGGAAAAATATGCCCGCAACCTCACCGATGTGGCCCGCAAGGGCAAGCTTGACCCGGTGGTCGGCCGCGACGAGGAGATCCGGCGGATCATCCAGGTGCTCACCCGGCGCACCAAGAACAATCCGGTGCTGATCGGCGAACCGGGCGTGGGCAAGACGGCCATCGTCGAGGGGCTGGCGCAACGGATCGTCAACGGCGACATCCCGTCGACCCTGGAAGGCAAACAGGTCATTTCTTTGGATCTTGGTGCCCTCGTGGCTGGCGCCAAGTATCGGGGTGAATTTGAGGATCGGCTCAAGGCGGTCCTCAAAGAGGTGGAGAAGCGAGCCGGTGAGATCATCCTGTTCATCGACGAAATCCACACCCTGGTTGGGGCTGGCGCGGCCGAGGGCTCCATGGATGCCTCCAACATGCTCAAGCCGGCGCTGGCCCGTGGTGAGTTGCACTGCGTCGGCGCCACCACCTTGGATGAATACCGTAAGTACATCGAGAAGGACGCCGCCCTGGAGCGCCGTTTCCAGCCGGTGCTGGTCCAAGAGCCCAGCGAGGAGGACACCATCGCCATCCTCCGCGGCATCAAGGAAAAATACGAGGTGCATCACGGGGTGCGCATCCAGGATGCGGCCACCGTGGCGGCCGTCACTCTGTCGAGCCGATACATCACCGACCGTTTCCTGCCGGACAAGGCCATCGACCTGATCGACGAGGCGGCCTCGCGACTGCGGATCGAGATCGACTCCATGCCCACCGAAATCGACCAGTTGGAGCGGAAAAAGATCAAGCTGGAAATCGAACAGGAGGCCCTGAAAAAGGAGAAGGACCAGGCTTCCAGCGAGCGGCTGGCCAAGGTGCGGGAAGATCTGGCCAATCTCGACGATGGGCTCAAGGCAATGAAGGGCCAGTGGACTCTGGAAAAGGATATCATCCAGTCCATCCGCGACATCAAGACCAAGATCGACCAGGCCCACATGGAGGAGCAGCGGGCCGAGCGGGCCGGCGACCTGAGCAAGGTGGCCGAGATTCGTTACGGCAAAATCGTGCAGCTCAACAAGGACCTGGAATCCGCCAACTCCCGCCTCAGCGAGATCCAAGAGCAACATCAGATGCTCAAGGAAGAGGTTTCCGCCGAGGACGTGGCGGCGGTGGTCGCCAAGTGGACCGGCATTCCGGTGGACAAGCTCCTGGAAGGAGAGAAGGAAAAACTGGTTCATGCCGAGGAGGCCCTGGGCGGCCGGGTGATCGGCCAGCGCGAGGCGATCGTCGCCGTGGCCAACGCCGTGCGCCGGGCCCGAGCCGGTTTGCAGGATCCGGACCGGCCGTTGGGCAGTTTCATCTTTCTCGGCCCCACCGGTGTGGGCAAGACCGAACTGGCGCGCAGCCTGGCCGAATTTCTCTTTGACTCCGAACAGGCGATGATCCGCATCGACATGTCGGAATACATGGAGAAGCACTCGGTGGCCCGGTTGATCGGCGCTCCTCCGGGCTATGTCGGCTACGACGAGGGCGGCATGCTCACCGAGGCGGTGCGGCGGCGCCCCTATGCGGTCATCCTCCTGGATGAAATCGAAAAAGCCCACCCCGATGTGTTCAACGTCCTGTTGCAGGTGCTCGACGACGGCCGCATGACCGACGGCAAGGGGCGGACCGTGGATTTCAAGAACACCATCCTGATCATGACCTCGAACCTCGGCAGCCACATCATCATGGAGATGGCTCAGACCGATCCCGAGACCATGCGGCGGCAGATCGATGATCTCCTCCATCGTCAGTTCAAGCCGGAGTTCCTCAACCGTATCGACGAGATCATCACCTTCCATGGCTTGACCCGCGACAATCTGTCGCAGATCGTCGACATCCAGATCAAACGGATGGCCAAGCGGTTGGCCGAACACAAATACAAGGTGACGCTCACCAAGGAGGCCAAGCAGTTCCTGGTGGACACCGGCTACGACCCGGCCTTTGGCGCCCGGCCGCTGAAACGGGCGATCCAGCGGTATATCGAAGACCCGCTGGCGCTGGAGATCCTCGAAGGCAACTTTGCCGAGGGCGACCACATCCTCATCGACCGCGGCCAGAACAACCGGCTCATGTTTACCAAATCATAATCGATGCCAGCCTCCCCCTTCCATTGATCGTGGAAGGGGGAATGTTTTTCTCCCATGCCAGCGTGAAAACAGTGCTTTTAAAACATGGAGTAGCGGAGTAAATTCACGGTCATGCTCAGTGGAAGGCACAGGCTGGCTCCTTTGCACGCAAGGAGTCCTCGATTTTGCAACCGGTTGCCCGAGGAACTTCGTTGGCATGTTCATCCCCTTTCCTCCCCTGCCCTTTCATCTCCGGACACGCCGAACAAATCATTCCCCCTGTCGCGGCCACGGGGCGTCTCTCCTCCTTTTCCTTGCCCTACTGCTGGCGACCGGCCTGGGCCGGGCCCACGCCTACTCCGGAATCGAGATCATCATCTCTGGCGATCTCTCGGAAAACCAGCGCCGCAATATCCGCAGTTATCTTTCCCTGGCCAGACTGCCGGACGACGAGCCTCCCACCGCCCTCATGATCAGCCAGCTGGTCGCCAAAGCTCCCAAAGAGGCGGGCAAGGCCTTGGAGCCCTTTGGCTACTATTCCCCTGACATCAGCGTGTCGCAGCGGCAGGCCAACGGTAAACGCCAGATCGAACTGGCGGTGACCACCGGCCCGCCGGTCATCATCAAGGCCGTAAACATCGTGGTGAACGGTCCGGGCGGACAGGACGGGCTATTGCAGGAGGCGGTGCAACGCTTTCCCTTGCACCAGGGAGATGTCCTGGACCATCAGCGGTATGAAGAGGGCAAGGATAATCTGATCGCCCTGGCCTTGGAACGGGGATACCAGCAAGCCATCTTCCGCAACAATCGTGTCGAGGTACGCAGAAAGGAACACAGCGCCTCCCTGCACCTGCGCCTCGATACGGGCCCCCGTTATGTGTTTGGCCCCCTCACTTTTGCAGCGGATTTCATTGATCATGACCTGCTCCGGAAAATCGCTCCGGTCCGCGAAGGCGATCCTTTTTCCCCCAAGGCCCTGACCCGCTTGCGCCAGTCACTGTACAACGCCGATTACTTCACCTCGGTCGACGTCGTCTACGACCTTGACCAGGCCGTCGACCACAAAGTGCCGGTCAAGGTCGTTCTCGCCCCCAACTTGACCCACAAGTACGGCATCGGCCTGGGATACGGTACCGATACCGGCCCACGGGGGACCTTTGAATACATCAACCGCCACCTCAACCCGTTCGGTCACCAGCTCAACCTGGTCTGCCAGCCCTCGGAACGGAAAAGCAATCTCGGCGCGGTCTACACCATCCCCATCGGCGACCCCAAAAAGGACCGCCTGACCCTGAGCGCCAAATACGAGACCGAACAGTTCGACAGCACCGATACCAAAACCTTGAACACCGTGGTCAGCCACGATCATTTCCGGGAAAAAGGCGAGTATTCCACCTATGTGCAATTCCTTGACGAACAGTACGATATCGGAGCCGAAACCGATGCGGCCGCCCTGATCATTCCCGGCGTCAAGGGCAGCGTCTTTTGGGCGGATGACCGCATCGCCACCAAACGGGGGATTCGCTTGACGGCCAGTGCCATTGGCAGCGAAGAAACCCTGCTTGCCGATACCAGCTTTGCGCAGCTCACCCTGCGGACCAAGGCAATCTACACGTTTTTCGATCAGTGGCGAATCATCGGCCGTTCGGACATCGGCACCACCCTGGTTGACGACCTCGACGATTTGCCGCCTTCGCTCCGCTATTATGCGGGCGGCGACCAGAGTGTCCGCGGCTACGGTTATAAGAAAATCAGCCCCAAGGATGCGGACGGCAACCTCCTGGGCGGAAAAAATCTCTTTACCTACAGCGTAGAGCTGGAACGGTCGCTGTTCGACCAATGGAGCGGTGCTGTTTTTTACGATAGTGGAACGGCAACCAACAGCTTTTCCGCCCTCACTCTTCGGTCCGGGGCCGGTGTCGGTCTCCGCTGGAACGGGGTTTTCGGGCAGATTCGCCTCGACCTGGCCAAGGCACTTGACGAGGAAGGGGCCTGGCGCCTCCATTTCACCCTGGGGGCTGATCTTTGATGAACAGATGGTTGCGGCGCATCGCCCTTTCCTGGCTGCCGCTGCTTGCGGCCATGGCCCTCCTCATTGTTCTCGCCACGACCGAAACAGGATTGCGCGGGCTGGTGCGGTTGAGCAATCACCTGTTGACTGGACTGATTACCATCGGCTCGGCTTCCGGTACCCTGATGGGCCCCATGCAGTTTCACAACGTTCGCTACGACGATGGCATCGACACGGTTCTGATCGAGTCGATGAACGTCAGCTGGTCCCCTGGGCACCTGCGCCACCGCCAGATTCGGGTCCACGCCGTGCGCGGCGCCGGCGTTCAGGTGTATCTGGGAGAAAGCCAGGGAGAGACCGCCCTGATCCCGTTTTCCCTGCCTGCCCACCTGGCGATAGACACAATTTCCGCCGAGGAAATAACGATCTTCTCCGATCAGAAGGCGATGTGGCGCATCACGACCGGCCAGTTGACCAACCTTTCCTATCAGGGGAACACGCTGGGATTCGACGACCTTGTCCTGAAAAGCAGGGAGAGCGTCCTCCGCGCCAAGGGCCAACTCCAGACGGACAACGAGTACCCGCTGCACTGGACCCTGGAGGCTCAGGTGCAACCGAACGGATATCAGCCGATCGCGGCACGCGGCACCCTGACGGGACCGTTGAACCGGCTCATACTCGATGCGCAGCTCAGCAGCCCCTTCCCCTCACAGCTGAACGGCCGGCTCGATAATCTCCTGGGCGCGAAAACGACGTGGGAGGCGCGACTCAAGACTCCCGCCGCAGCACTGCCCGACATCCACCGGCAATGGCCCGATCAGCGTTTCAGCGATGTGTCCATCGACGGCCGAGGCACCCTGGATGCCTACAGCCTGAGCATGCACGCCAAGACCATGTGGGCCGCAAGCCGGGAGTCGGTCACGGTTGACGCGGCAATTGAGGGCGACCTTGACCAATTGCGAATTCATGCCCTGCATCTCGCCCAAAGCCGAGAATCGCTTACCCTGCAGGGCAGACTGGGATGGCATCCGCACCTCGCCTGGCACGCCACCATGGAAGGTGCCCACCTTGATCCCTCCCGTGTCTGGGAGAATTGGCCCGGCGATGTCAGCTTCCAGCTGGCCACCGAGGGCGAACGGCACGGAACGGACGTCAAGGCGACCTTTCTGTTGCCCAAACTCCAGGGTACCCTGCGCCAATTCCCGCTCACCGGCAAAGGAGAAGCGCATGTGGACGGCAACCAAGTGCACATCCCCGACGTCCTCCTTGCCAGCGCTCACTCAACGCTGCGTCTCCAAGGGAAGATCGAGAACACCGTGGATCTCTCCGTGGAGCTGCACTCCGGCAACTTGAGGGAAATATGGCCGCAGGCTCGGGGTTCGGTCGATCTTCGCGGGCGGCTGTCCGGACAACAGGACAAACCGGAGCTCTCGCTTCAGCTTGCCGGAGCCCGTATCGGGTTCGAAAACACCAGTATTGACAAACTCTCCGCGCAAGCGAGTGGCTCCCTTGCCAAAGATGGATCTCTCAAGGGATCACTCAAAGCCGAAGGGGGCCGATTCGGCTCGACCAGTCTGGATCGACTCCTCGTCCAACTCAATGGGCCGCTCAGCGATCACAGTCTCACGGTTGAAGGCCGGAACACCGACATCACTGCCGCCATGACGGTGCAAGGACAACTTATCGCCGCCGCCTGGCAAGGGACTATCCGCCAACTCTCCTTTGCCGATCGTCATTTTGGCAGTTGGCAGATGCGTCAACCCGCCGCCCTGTCGGTCTCTTCCGCGCAGTGCGAACTCAAACCAGTCTGCCTGAACGGCCCGCGCTCAGCCCGTCTGTGCGCGGCCGGTTCCTGGAAAGCGGAGGCTCCTTGGCACATCCATGGGGAACTTGCCGCCTTTGCCCTGGACAGTCTGAATACCCCGTTGAATCTGCCTTGGCCAGTTGAAGGACAGCTCAACGCTATACTAGACCTGCACGGCCTCCATGCCGGGATCACCACAGGCAGCCTTCACGCGGACAGCGCAGGCATGACAATGCGCCTCCCCGTTGATCAAGGCTACGGCATCCAGCGGTTGCAATGGACAAAAAACGCGCTGCGGGTGGACTACGCCACCGGAGAACTGCACCTTGTCGTGGACAACGAACTGGCCGATGGCAGTCATCTCCGTGCCGATTTCACCCAAGTCAATCCCAACCCGCTTGCCTCCAGCCTAATGAGCAATCCGATCAAGGGCAAGGTACAGTTGCAGATTAAAGAGCTCAGCCCCGTGGCTTTGTTGACCGATCAGGCCATCGTCCTCTCCGGGACCTTGAAGGGCGGATTCGATATCACGGGCACCCCCACCGCGCCCTTGTTCGCCGGTCGGCTGGACCTTGCACATGGCCAAGCGGCCATACCGCCGCTGGGGATCACCCTGGCCCCATTGGTGGTGACCGCGCAAGGGGATGCGGCGGCAATGCGTCTTCAAGCCTCGGCCAACTCTGGCTCCGGGACGATCGAGGTAACCTGCGCCTTACGCCTTCAAGCACCAGACGCCAACCTCGCGGTCATCCATCTCAAGGGTGAACGGTTCAAAGCCGCTCGCCTGCCTGAAATTGATCTCGATATTTCTCCCGACCTTCAGGTGACTGTCAACAGACAGCAAATGGATATCAGAGGCGAGGTATATATTCCGAAGGCGAAAATCACTACCATCGATTTTGCTCAAGCAATCGCGGCGTCAAACGATGTTGTCATCATCGATGAAGAGGCGCCGCGCACCGCTTGGACCGATCTTCCCCTGTCCATGACGGTTAAGGTCATTGCCGGGGACGATGTGCGTCTCGATGCTTTCGGCCTGCGAGGCGTCATCACAGGCGATGTGCAGGTGACCAGTCAACCGGGTCGGCCACAAATTGGCAACGGCACCTTGATGGTTCACCAGGGATCGTTCACCGTCTATGGCCGACGCCTGAAAATCGACTCCGGACGCCTTCTTTTCTCCGGTGGGCCACTCACCAATCCGGGAATCGAGTTGCGCAGCGAAAATAAAACAGACAAAGCGACAACAGGCATTCGGGTGGAAGGTTTCCTGCAAAAACCTGAAATTTCCTTCTATTCGAGCCCGGCGATGGAGCAAGCAGCCATTGTTGCACATCTCTTGGAGACCACCGCTATCGGCGGTGAAACGAGAGAGGACCTGGGATTTTTGGGAAAAGCAGCCAGCACGGTTGGATTAGGCGGACTGGTCCCCTATTTCCAAAGCCTCAAAACAATTTCCATGATTGATGAGATCAAACTGGAAACAGGGACCAGTTACGATGAATTGTCGCTGGTCTTTGGCAGTTGGCTGACTCCCGACTTTTATGTCAGTTACGGAAAGGATTTGGTCAAGGAATCTGGTTTTTTTCAGACCCGCTTCAATCTCGGCAACGGTTTCTCCTTTCAAACAGAAACCGGCGCGTCCCAAAGCGGTGGCGACATCAAATATGAATTTGAATATTAGGGCGCTTCTCCCAGGAGCTTTTTTCAGGTCGCAAAGGCAAACACAATTGCCTTTTACCTCGAGTGTCGGTAGGTTCTGCTCCTTGAGCAGAAGAGCACGTCAGATCACGACAGAGGACTAAAAGGAATCAATATGGCAGAAAATATAGAAGAGTTGACAGTTAACTATGAAGAAGATGGTGTCTTGGTCGTCAAGGAAGTTGACAAGGAAATCCTTTCCAAGGGCGCATGGACAACCATCCTTTTCCGGTATCAGGAATACGACAAAGGCACCAACAGTTACAGCTCCGATAAATACACCATCCGTCGTTATCAAAAACGCGGTGGCCAATATCAAGTAAAATCGAAATTCAACATCTCAAGCGCCGCCCAAGCGGCAAAAATAGTCGAGGTGTTGAATCGCTGGACACATGAGACACAGGGACATTCCATATAATTTTCACGCTATCTGTTTAATGTATCGCCCCACTCGGCTGCTCTCTTCGCCAAAGTGGATTGAGGCGAAAGTTTTTTCTTGACTGAAGGGGGGTGAGGGGAGTATATTGGCGCCTCGTTGCTCGGCTGGATCATGAGTCGAGCGGCTAGCCCGGTGGAAG
>Ga0302250_1000031_pt1 | contig 285619 bp, 282 predicted proteins | sample AAG_RA_Asp_MG_FD_193536 | JGI IMG/M metagenome (GOLD analysis project Ga0302250, IMG submission 193536) | Enriched activated sludge microbial communities from anaerobic digester in WTTP, New Holstein, Wisconsin, United States - AAG_RA_Asp | ecosystem: Engineered > Bioreactor > Anaerobic >... | reverse complement strand
CAAGCTTGAGAAGATGCTCCAGAACATGATGATCCTCCACATGATGGAGAAGGATTAGTACATGTTCTTGTTTGAGTTCCTCCTCCACATGTTTTAGAACATGTACTCCATGCTGACCATCCTCCATTTACTGGGGTACAAGGACATAGGAAACATGTACCGTTACAACTACCTACTATCCACCCATTAGCAACACAATTAGAACCACAATTAGTACAACTCTGTCCCCACAAATCACAATTGTACCCCCCACAGCAGTGGCGTACGTACGGATAATAATCCCAACACCACTTCTTACATGATCCAAGCTTTTCGCATCTTCCAGATCCAGGACATCTCCCACACACCCACTGTATACAACCCCATGTTCTACATACCCAAGAAGGACACCCTTCACCTATATAACAAACATCTCCACCATCCTTCCAAGGAGGTTCACAAGTATCACAAGCAAGAGAACGTTTCAAAGGAAAACAAATAACAAGAAGAAGAGTTATAGTATATAGTACATATTTAACACGAAAATTACTCAGCATTGGTATTTGTATTTGCATCTTTTAATATGAGACACTCCTTTCTTGTTTCTACACACTTTTCATCAAAACACTTAAAAAGAAGTGAGTCCTTTTCAGGTATAAAATTATCAAATAAATTTACTCCAGTTTTGATAACTTCTAAACTTGATGGATCAACAACAAGTGTAAATTCATCTAAACAAGACACTTTAACAGCAGAATGTTCTTTGACATCACCACTTCCACTAAATCTACCATCACCAGGGATTAAAAAATCCACATAAATAATACCTTCCCCTTTATTTATCTCGTAAACCTTAACATGAACAAAATCGTCCTCCCAACTCCAAAGTTCATCGCTTATTCCAGAAAGCATCTTTTCCTTAAAAGTTAGAAAATCATTTGTTAGTGTTTCTTGAGTTAGAATCTCACTTTTATTAACTAAACTTCCAAAAGCTGTTTCCTCATCATCACCAATCTCTTTTACTACACTTAAATCTTCTTTATTCTCATCAGTTTTTATCTTAAGTATAGAATTAAAGACACCCGTATTAACACCATAGAGAATACCAAATAATACAAGCACTAAAGACAAAAAGGTAAACAGAATAATTAAAGGTTTCTTAGAGGAAGATTTACTACTACTCATTTCTGAGTTTAACTCCTTATCTTGCAAAGAATTAATAGGCAGATCCATAATCTTATGATAACAATACATAGTTCTATCTTCAACAATATTGCTAAAATGGATATTATACAAAGACTAAAAATTTAGTGAATGATATAATGAGTAGCATGGATAAGACACTAACCATAGGGATATTTGCAACTTCCAGCCCCTTAGAAAGAGATAAAAAGGAAAACGATTTTTCTTACTTAAAATCTAAAGGTTTGAAGATAGTTGAGAGTGCCTCTTTAAGAACAAGAACTTATCATACTGCAGGGTCAGTGAAGGAAAGAGTTAATGACTTACATACTATGGTATCAGACCCCAATATTGATATTCTTATGGCTTACTGGGGCGGAGCAAACACAAATCAATTACTACCCTATCTTAACTATGAACTATTTAAGAAATATGCAAAACCTATAATTGGGTTTTCGGATACGTCTGCGTTGTTACTTGCAGTAAATAAACTTTCACAAATTAAAACCTATATGGGACCTGCAGGAATTACATTCGATAAACCAGAACCTTTTGGGTACTCTTATGACTATTTTAAAAAAACTGTTATTGATCATGAGCCAGAGATTATTATTGAAGATTCTAACCAGTACGCTGATGATCTCTATTTCTTAAATCCAGACCCTACGAAAAGAATAAAGAAAGAAAATCCAGGTAGAAAAATATTCAAACAAGGAAAAGCAAAAGGACAGATACTAGCTTCAAACCTTCAAACTCTACTTGTACTTGCAGGAACTAGATACTTTCCAGATATAAAAAAGAAAGTTTTATTTGTTGAAGAAGATGAAAGTACAGACACTCAAATGGTGCATAGATTTTTTACACATTTATCACAAATAATCGACTTAAACAGTCTAAAAGGTATTTGTATAGGTAGGTTCATGTCCCAAACAGGATTCTCTGAAAAAGATCCGGAAGAAGAAGTTTACAAAGATGTATTTAAAGATGTAAACATACCTATTATTTATAACTTAGATTTTGGACATACTGATCCTTTATTTACTATACCCTTAGGTGGGGAGGCTGAGATTGATACTAGCAAGAACTTATTAAAGATTCTTAATTAACCTACTTAAGTAAAGAATAGTAAAATATACCTTTTATAAAATCTCCTTTATATCGTAGTTAGCTTAGGAGCTTTGCAACAATAGAACAAGGAGTATTGCAGTTAATTCCTAAGTGAAATCTCTTGTTGTTGTAGTAATTTATGAAGACTTGAAGCTATTTTTGGATTATCTTTTCATCAGGCAATTTCCACCTGAACCCTTTCTCTTGGATCGTCCGAATAAATTTCTCAATATGTGCGTTGTCGTTTGACCTTCTTGGTCTGGTGTACCTTACCCGTATGTCCATCTTCTTGGGTAGGAAATAAAACTGTTCGCTAAACTCACCCCCATTATCTGTTTGGATAGTAGAAATCCCAAACTCAAAACTCTTTAAGGCATTTTGAACTACAGAGGCGCTCTTTCTAGTAGATAGGCATCAACCGTATTCCACACACAGCTGTATCTAGAACGGACGTCAATTAGAGCATAGATGTAGAACCTGGAACCATCAGACTTAATAATATGTGGTCTGGAGGATTTGGTTTCAATATAAGTCTTTCTGTCACTCGTAGCACATTTAGCCATCTACCGATAGTTGCTCTATGCACTCTGTACTTACGCGCAACAAACGCTTTAGTAAACTTCCTGACTAAGTACATCGTTTACGGCTAATCTTCTTGTCTTCCCAATGTAGGGATTGCTAGTACAAGACATAGCAGGTGTCCTTTCTGAAACTTATAAGATAATTTTAGTTTGACATCTGCTCTTTGTGTTTGTAAGGGAAAATTGTTGCCAAGCTATTGACCCATTACGCCAAGAACCTGTAGTGTTTGACACGACAATAAAATCTGAGTATAATGCCATTACAAAAAACAAAATTGCTGAACCTTGAAAATACAAAAATAAGTGAGGATAAAATGAAAAGGAGAATACACTTTTTGATATTAATAGTGGCACTTTCTATTTCTGCTGTTTTTGCCACTTCGTGCAACCCAAACCAAGAAGAACCTGTAGAACTATTAAGCACTGCCACTGCATTAGAATCTCAAATTACTGTTACTACAACACCAACGACATCAGTAACCCCAACTATCACACCAACGCCTAAAAAGGCAGAGAATTTTGAGAATTGTTTAACCATGAGATTTAGTAGTACTTACGACATCTACGGCTCTAATACGCAAGGAGACTTAATAACAGAAAATGACGTTGTGCACGATGTTTCATCTTGGAAAATCAACAAAGATGGAGTAGTTACTGAGATTACTAACCCTCAAGTAATAGATGGGTTGGTATATTTTTCCATAAACGGTTCAAAAATAACCATGACGGAAGGAGCCATGTTATACATTGAACTCTACAAAGACCCACCAGATTATGATACAGCCTACATCCTTATGTATTCACCCACAACAAACACATTCATCCTACTAGATTGGTCACAACCTCAACTCTACCCTATGATAGCCATTGACATTTATCCAGACTCAACGGTTTCTCTAACAAATGTTGGCGGCGTAACAAGAAACTACCAAGGTGATTACTGCGTGGAGCAAGACAATGACGCACAATGTGTTATCTATACACTACCTAATGGTGATGAGTATGGATACGGTGTTAACAAAGACGGTGAAGTTTCCTGTATGCAGTTGTGGATAGAAGAAACGGAGACAGAATAAAAACTAAAACCCAGAAATGCTAAAAGCAAATCTGGGTTTTCTTTTTATCTTATCTACTTTAAATTAGTCTTAAAGAACCATGTTTGTTATGATTAAACTATGAAATCTAACAAATGGGATACATCTTCTATCTTAAGAATAATTCTTGCAATAGCTTGTATTATCTCAATAACATTTGGAATTATTAACATTTATCACAGTAATAATCTAAGAAAAGATCAATCAACTCAAGAACATTGTACAAAAGCTGGAGAATCTCCCATTAGTAACTTAGATATGACCACTGGGAAAGTAAATCCTAACATTAAAACAAAAGATTGTTGCTTAGAACTTAAAAAAATTGAAAGAAAACAAACTACAAACATAGAAAACTCAAACATATGTAGCAAAAGCATAGGAACACTTAACTACATTTGTAGTCCATGTGGAAACAACATTTGTGATACACAATATGAAGATCATTGCAACTGTCCTGAAGACTGCAAACAATAAATCCCAATCAAATACTACATTAACTCTTAACTTATTTGACCATTAACAATAGATACACTACCATGTACTTATATGGAAGAAAGACTTAAACAAGATAAACAAATAAAAACAAAACTACAAAAACATTTCCTTACACCTTTAAAAAACATACCTAAGTGGTTAAAAATTAGCCTTATCACTTCTATAACAATAATTGTTTTATCGTATGCATATCTTGAATACAAAACAACCAAAGAACAAAACAACAATTGGTATACACCTGAAATGGTATATGATTCCACAACCTCTGACATATTAAAAATTGAAGAATGTTATGATCAAGTTACTAACGTTGAATGTGAAGAAGGTCAAGTATGCATGACCAACCCTGCATCTTCTTTTTGTGTATGCATGGGTGGAACAATTGAAATAAAAACAAATGAAGAAACAGGGGACCAATATGGAGTATGCAAAATTAATGAAGAAGAATACGAAGAATGGGAATACTTTAGATCACAAGCATCACAAGAAGTTGAAGACACTACATCAAACATAACTGAACAAGAACTAACACAAGGATGGTATTGGGGAAGTCTTGATCAAAAGAAACCTGGAACTCCAGATAATTGGATTCATTCCGATGAAGGAACAAGAAGTGCAAAATGGTACAAACCAGAAGACACAGAACTTCCAGCTTATACTATTGAATACTCTGAAGGAACTTGTACAACCGACTCAGAATGCATTTGGGCAGGAGAAGGTTGTGGAGGTGGACATGGAATGTGTACAAATGAACCAGAAAAATATGAAGATACTATAACTACATGTGATATCGTTGAAAACTTCCCATCTAACCTTGGCTACACATGTGGGTGTATAGAAACCATTAGCAAGTGTGGATGGAAGAAATAATAACAAAACATAGCTTAACTTTAGATATCTTCTCTAGCTAAACTATCTTTCTTCTAACAACTTTTCTAATAAATCTCTTTGCTTCCTATTTAATCTTTGAGGTATTTTAACTAAAACTTGAACAATAACATTACCTTGTCCTCTTCCATGAAGCTTAGGCATTCCTTTATTCCTAATTAAAAACCTAGACCCATATTGTGTCCCTCCTGGGATCTTTAATTTTGTTTTTCCAACACCATCTTTATCAGATAAATCAACAACTGGAACATCAACAACAACACCCAATGCTGCTTCAACCATATCAATTTCTTTTGAAACCAAGACATCATCCCCCATAATCACAAAATTAGGAACATCTCTTAATCTTACTGTTATGTATAAATCTCCAGACGGTGCTCCATCTGGCCCTGGCATTCCTTTTCCAGAAAACTTAATCTCCATACCATCCCTCATACCTGCAGGTATTTTTACCTTTACCTTTCCACTTTCAACATTAATTTCTCTTTCTACACCAAACACAGCATCTTTAAATTCAATCCTCATCTCATAATAAAGATTCTTTCCTCTTTTTGGTCTTCTAGATGAAAATCCTCTAAATCCAAAGAAATCTTCAAATATATCAAAAGGATCAAAATCAGAACTACTGAAAGGATTATCACCTGAACTTGAATAAGTATAAGTAAAAGGACCCCATTGACCACCTTGTGCCCCAGCAAAACCTTCACCAGTTTGACCAAACTGATCATACATTTTTCTCTTCTGAGGATCACTTAAAACTTGATATGCTTCATTTATTTCTTTAAATCTTTTTTCAGCTGCAGCTTTATCACTTTCCTTGACCATATCAGGATGATGCTCCCTAGCTAATTTCCTATATGCTTTCTTTATATCTTCAGAAGAAGCATTTCTTTGAACACCAAGTATTTCATAATAATCTTTTGTTGTTGCCATACGAAAGATATTTTAGCACTTGTAAACAAGAAGTGGAAAATACAAAGATCCCCGGTATTATCCGAGGATCTATATCGTACAATATTGTACAATTCTCAAATCTCTTACTTTACAGCATCCTTCAAACTCTTTCCTGACTTGAATGCAGGAGTCTTGCTTGCTGGAATATGAAGGGGTGCTCCAGTCTGAGGATTTCTTCCCATTCTTGCTGCTCTGTTTCTCACTTCAAATGTACCAAATCCTGTCCAAGTTACTTTTTCACCTTTTGCAAGAGAAGCTTGAATTGATTCTGCAATTGCATCAATAGCTTTATTTGCATCAACTTTAGTCATTCCAGCCATGTCTGCAACTTTAGCAATTAAATCTGTTTTTACCATTTTTAATAACACCCCCTCTCAAAAGAAATTGCTGCCCGGGTAGGCAACTTATTTATATCATATTATCAATCCTAACGATTGATTTTGCCTCTAGATCTAATAATACACTGCGAAAAGCCTTTCTACCAGCACTTTCCCACTCAAAACGTTGATTCATCGCGGTTTTAAACATTTTTATTGTAATATCGGCCTTAACACCCAGTGAAGAATCTACTGCACCACACATTCCAACATCAGTTACATACAAAGTTCCTTTAGGTAAAACATAGTTATCACAAGTTGGAACATGAGTATGAGTACCAACAACTGCATCAACCCTTCCATCTAAATAAAAACCCATGGAATACTTTTCACTAGTTGCTTCAGCATGAAAATCAACAATCTTTGCAACAAATTCTTGGTCTTTCGTTTCTTCTAGAATTTCATCTACCTTTGCAAAAGGATTATCTAAGAATGCATTCTTTCCACTGTAGGAAGTAACTCCCATAAGATTAATTAAAAGTACTTGACCATTCTTCCCTGCATCAATAATCTTATAACCTTCACCAGGAGTGCCCAACGGGTAATTAGCTGGCCTTAGTATTGGGAGTTTATCAATAATATCTTCTGTTCCTTTTTCCCAAAAAATATGTTCTCCACTTGTAAAATAATCAACTCCTACAAGTTTCATTTGATCTAACTTTTCTTCAGTAACTCCCCTACCTCCAGACAAATTTTCAGCATTTGCAAACACAAGATCAACTTTATTAGTCTTAATAATCTCCGGTAAGAACTTAGATACTATTTCTCTTCCAGGTTTTGCAACTATTTCTCCTACAAATAATATTTTCATAACAAGCTTTACCTTTTACTTTTTACTTAACTTTTGTAATTACTAAATTATCTACTTTATATACCCCAAAAACAGTAACAGGATTAGTCAAAGACTTAACCATAATGACAATAGCAGATATACCTGCAACGACAAAAAGCATAGTAAATATACTTTTCAAAACTGATCCTAAAGCTTTAAGAAACAAAACAAATATAAGAAGGCCTAATATAGCTACCAACACATAGTACATATATGAACCTCCTAGTTTAAATTTATACCACTAGTATACTCACTACTTAGCAGTCTCAGAAACTCTAGTTTCTCTTATTACTATTACTTTTACTACACCTGGGTAGTTTTGTTCAAGCTCTATCTTCCTAGCAATTTCTTTTGCCAATAGAGCTGTTGAGTAATCATCTACCTTTTCTGGCTTAACAAAGACTCTTAATTCTCTCCCAGCAGATACTGCATAAGCTTTTTCTACACCATCTTGAGATAATGCAGCATCTTCTAAATCTTTAAGTCTTTTGATATAAGATTCGTAATCTTCACCTCTTGATCCAGGTCTTGCTCCACTTACATGATCTGCAAGAGCAACAATAGCTGACTCAATGGAACTAAATTTATCATCATGATGTTCTGCTATACATTTAACAACTTCACTTGGAACTTTAAACTTATTTAAATACTCAACCCCAAGCTCAACATGTGAACCATCCTTATCAGTTAAAACTTTACCTATATCATGAAACACACAAGCCATTTTTACAGTATCTACATCAGCTCCTAACTCTTCAGCAATATAAACACCAATCCTTGCAGTTTCCATTGTATGCTCAAGCATATTTTGACCATAAGAAAATCTATACTTAAACCTTCCAAGAGTTTGAATAAGTTCTTTTGAGACATTATACAAACCAATTTTATGACAAAGACTATCTCCTGCTTTATACATGATGTTATCCATTTCTTTTTGAGTTTGTTCAACAATTTCTTCTATCCTTGCAGGTTGTATTCTTCCATCTGCAACAAGCCTTTCAAGTGCAGCTGTAGCTACAGCTCTTCTTACAGAATCAAAGCAAGAAACAATAATATCTCCAGGTGATGAATCCAAATCTAAATCAACTCCAGTTAATTCTTCAAAGGTTCTGATATTTCTTCCTTCTTTTCCAATTATTCTTCCTTTTAATTCTTCATCAGGAAGTTTAACTTTAGACGTAGAATGTTCAATAACAATATCTGTAGAACCAAACTCCAAGGCTTCCATAAGTATTTGTTTTGCCATTTCATGAGATTCTTTTCTAATTTCTTCTTCTTTTTCTTTTATTCTTTTACCTTTTTCTTCTGCTAAATCTTTATCTAAGCTTTTTAGCAACAATTCTTTAGCTTCTTCTTTTGAAAGCATTGATATCTTTTCTAGCTCTTCTTGCTTTTTCCTATGAAAGTTTTCAATTTCATCTTGCTTCTTTTCTAATACTTCTTTTATTGATGCAAGGCTTTTTGCCTTGCTTTCAAGCTCCTTAGCTCTAGCATCAACTTGAGCTTTAAGAATATTTGCTTTTCTTTCTGATTCAATGGCTTCTTCTTTTATTTGTCTTGCTTGTTCTTGAGCTTTGGATTGAATATTTAAAGCCAAAGACTTTGCTTCAACAATTATTTCTCTAGCTTTAGCTTTAGCTTCAATAACTTGAGAATCTTTCTCAACAGCAGGGTTTAACTCATTTAATGAGTTAGATACACTGTTAGACTTTTCTTTAGACGTGGGCTTTTTTCTAGAAACTATGACATAAGCACCTAGTCCACCTAACAAAACAATAACGCCAACAAAGGCTATTTCTATTAATTCCATAAGTTTTTACCTCCATATTAAACATAAAATCAACCTCAAATATTAAGGTTTTAAATACTTTGGATTTGCATGAAATTGAGTAATTACACCCGATCCGCCTTGGTATTAAAGGAACAATTCTCCGGTTTTAATGTAATTGCAAAATATTTCTTCATAGCAAATTCCGTGAGTTGATTTTATTGCAACTACAACAAACTGTCAATCACAGAATGAATGACTTCTGAAGGATAACCTTTTTTGTATAAGTAATCTAAAAGCTTTCTTTTTAATGTATATGGATTAACATCTCTTAAAGAATTTTTCTTCTTTTCTCCTTCTTTAAGAGCATTCTTTAGAAGGAAATCAGACGGTAAGTCACTACTCAAAACATTCATAATAACTTCCTTAGAAACTCCTCTTTTCAACAAGAACTGAAAAATTTTCATATTACTTACTGGTTTATTAGAAAATATCAAACCCTTAACATAAGAAGAAGCAAACTTCACATCGTTTAAATACCCATCGTCTTCAAGTTTGGATAAAACTTTGGATTTAACACTATCACTTGAATCTTTTGGTAAAGAGAATTTTGACAAGTATTTTTCAAGCCTATCTAATACTTCCTTTTCACTTCTTAACCTATACGATACAAAGTTAAGCATTTTGAAGTATGTTTTTTCGTATGCTTCATTAAGTTTTTTTTCTTCCATGCCTTAATTTTATTCTTCTGTAGGTACTTTTTCTTCTTCGTCAGATCCAATGTTTAAAGGCACCCCTCCTTTTTGTTTCATAGCAGACCTAATAGCTTTTTCTATATCCCCGCCTACTTTAGGATTTTCTCTGATAAACTGCCTTGCAGCATCTTTACCTTGTCCTATTTTTTCTCCATTGAACTCAAGCCATGCCCCACTTTTCTTAACAACTCCAAGATCAACTCCAACATCAAGCAAATTTCCTTCCTTACTTATTCCCTCATTGAACAAAACATCAAACTCAGCTGACCTAAATGGAGGTGCTACTTTGTTCTTAACAACTTTAGCTTTTACTCTTATTCCAAAAAATTCATCACCCTTTTTTAATGATTCAATCTTTCTAAGATCTATTCTCACTGAAGCATAATATCTTAAAGCTTTTCCTCCTGAGGTAGTTTCAGGGTTTCCAAACATGACTCCAATCATCATTCTTAGTTGGTTAGTAAAAATCACAGTACACTTTGATCTACTTATTGCGCCACTTAATCTTCTTAAAGCTTGGCTCATAAGTCTTGCTTGCATAGCAACATGGCTTTCTCCAATATCACCTTCAATTTCTGCTCTTGGCACAAGTGCTGCAACAGAATCAATTGCAACCAGATCTACTGCATTAGACCTAATTAAAGTTTCTGCAATCTCCAAAGCTTGCTCCCCAGTATCAGGTTGAGACACTAAAAGATTTTCAACATCTACTCCAGTTTTCTCTGCATAGTTAGGATCAAAAGCATTTTCAGCATCAATAAGAGCAGCAGTTCCACCAAGCTTTTGAGTCTCTGCAATTATGTGTTGAACTAACGTCGTTTTTCCTGAAGATTCCGGTCCAAAGATTTCAATAATTCTACCTCTTGGAACTCCTCCAACTCCAAGTGCAATATCTAAAGCAATAGAACCAGTAGGAATAACAGGTACAGATCTTTCTCCAACATTTTCCCCAAGCTTCATAATTGAACCCTTTCCAAAGCTCTTTTCTATTTGATCTATTGCGGTCTTCAAGGCCAAATCTTTACCTTGTTGAGCAGGTGTTTTTTCTTTTACTTTTGATGCAACTTTTACAGTCATTGGAGTCCTCCTTTTAGGATTCTTAAGAATCTTTACTTAAATTTGTTACTTAAATTTTACCAATATAAAGACATTTAGCAAATGATCTTTTCTATTTTAAATAGAGGAAGAATATAAAACTATCTTAAGGAATCTTCTAACCTACTAGTAGTTTCTTCTTTACCTATTAGATTAAAGACATCAAACAATGGAGGCGTGAAACTTACTCCACAAGTTGCATATCTTAACGTCATAAATGCTTCTTTAGGTTTGTAATTATATTTGCTTAAATACTCATGTGATAACTTATCTAAATTATCTTTAGTCCACTCTTCACTAGGAATATTTCTATATAAATCAAGATAATTCTTAATTATTTCCTTTGCTTTATCTAAACTTACAGAAAATTCAATGAACTTACTTTTATCAACAAAAGGCTTAAAATAAAAGTAAGAAGTAAGGTCGTTAAATTCTGCTAAGGTTTTCATTCTTTCTTTAACTAAATCCAAAACTTTCAAGGAAAATTCTTTTTTATACTTACCAAAATCCATCTTTTCTAAATACCTTTCATGCCATAAAACTACTTTATTCCATAATTCTTCTGTGCTCATATTCCTGATATACATACCGTTAAACCATAACAATTTTTGTCTATCAAAAGCTGCCATTTCCGACGTTTGTATTTTTCCAATAGAAAAGTCTTTAACAAATTCTTCTAAGGAATATATTTCTTTTTCTGTTCCAGGATTCCAACCTAAAAACATCATGAAATTCAATAAAGCCTCAGGAAGATAACCATCTTTAAGAAAATCTGCAGCATTAACAGATCCTGTTCTTTTAGATAACTTCTTTGTGCTGTTAACTTCCCTTAACAAGGGTAAATGAACAAATTTAGGAGGTCTCCAGCCAAAAGCTTTATACAACAACACGTGTTTAGGAGTAGAAGGTAGCCATTCTCTTCCTCTTAAAATATGAGTAATATTCATTAAATGATCATCTACAACAACCGCTAAGTGATATGTAGGAAAGCCATCAGACTTCATTAAAACTTGATCGTCTATATCATTTGAAGGAAATGTTAACTTCCCTAAAACTAAATCTTCTACTTCAATTTCTTCGTTACTAGGAACTTTAAGTCTAATTACATAAGGAATGCCTTCTTTAAGGTTTTTTTCTACTTCTTCTTTAGTTAAGCTTAAACAATGCTTATCATACTTAGTTACAGCTAATTTTTCTTTTCTTTGCTCTTCTCTTAACTTCTCCAATCTTTCTTGAGTACAAAAACAATAATAAGCAAAGCCTTTTTCTACAAGCTCTATAGCATATTTCTTATAAATATCTAATCTTTGTGATTGAAAGTAAGGCTCTTGAGGACCACCAACTTTAGGACCTTCATCCCAAGAAAGTCCATAATCTTCTATGACTTTCAAAGCTCTTTCTTCAGCTCCTTCTACATACCTTTCTCTATCTGTATCTTCAATTCTTAATATTAATTCGCCACTTGTTTGCTTTGCTAAAGCATAGTCATAAAGCAAAGTTCTCATGGTTCCTACATGAATTTCTCCAGTCGGGCTAGGAGCAAGCCTTGTACGAATCTTCATAACAGGATTCTAACATGAAAAGTATTGTTATAATATATAAGCAATGAACTTAACCAACATTTCTAATATTATCAAAAAGTTTGGTAAGTACTTATTAATATTTTTTGTATCTTACTACTTAATCATATTAGTAATAGCACCAGGATCAGCAAGCTTAATTAAGGCTATATTCTCAAAGAAAGAACCTGCTAATATATCCTTTGGTCTATTAGATCCACTAGAGTTTGTTGAAAAGCCAATAGGGCAAAATACACCAGAATATGTACTAAACACAAAAGATGGAAGACTTCCTACTAACTTTCCAGATAAAATGATTGTCTATAAATTTAAACCTCAACAGTATTCATATCTTGCAGGAAAAAATGCAATTGCAGATGCCAACACGTTAGGATTTACAGAAAAAGACCTAATATCTGATTTAAAAGGAGATATATATAAATGGAGAAACTCTAGTACAGGAAGTTTACTAACAATAGAAATAGAAACAAGGAAGCTGGAGTTAAGTACAAATTTAAACGGCAGAAACATAGATTTCTCACCTGGATCTATAAATCAACAAACGGCCATAGAAGCAGCAAAGGCATTGTTTACATCAATATTTAGGTTTGAAGATTCTTTATATACTGAAGGAACTCAAGCTGTAAAACTAGGCAGTTATCTTGGTAATAAACTATACGAAACAACAGACATTAGAGAAGCTCAAGTAGCCTTAGTTGATTTTTACAGATCAATAAATTCATATCAAATACTTGGGCCTGATCCTTCAAAGGGACTGCTAAGATGTATTGTTAGAGACAAGTCTCAAGGAAAATACCCAATGAATCATCCTATGATTGAAGCATATTACTGGGAAATAGTTACACCTTCAAATGCAACATATCCAATAATATCTCCAAAAGAAGCATGGGATGCAGTAAAAGGAGAAAGAGGTGTGATAACGATGGTAACCCCAAAGGAAGCAAATCCTTTTGACACATATACGCCAGTTAATATAGAAAGAATATTAATAGATAATATATTTCTTGCTTATTATGAAACTCCAAACTATCAAAAGTATATGCAGCCTATATATGTCTTTAGTGGAACATACACAACCAGAGGAGCTTCTGGAGGAGATATTGCTATTTATTTCCCTGCTGTGGCTGGTCAGTATACAAAACAAACAACTCCGCCAAGTCAATAAATACAATCTTGCTAAAACTTAATTCCAAGAATAACTATTGTTTATCCAGTTAAGAATTAATTTAGTGTCTCCAAATCTATCTTTACTTCCCATTACAACAATGATTACATCCTCAATACCATCCTTATATTCATAAACTAAAACTTCTCCAGCATTTTCTGTAGTACCTGTTTTTACACCAATAGTTCCTGGAACTTCCCACAAAAGCTTATTTGTATTCATTAAAGTAGTAGAAAATGAGTTATCTACAGATGAAATAATATAATTATTTTTCCCAACAACATCTTTAATAAAAGAAATGGATGTAGCATACTTAGCAAGTTTATATAAATCCCAAGCTGTGGAATAATGTCCCCCATTTATATTCTCCAAACCTACAGGATTTGAAAACTTAGTCAATTCCATACCAATTTCCTTAGCTTTTTTGTTCATTAAACCAACAAAATCCTTTTCTGATATTTTAAACGTTGCAAGTGTACAAGCAGCATCACCAGCTGAGCCTACAAGCATTACACTAATCAAATCAGAAACCTTAAAAACTTTGCCTTCAGGAAGCATTGCTTTTGTCCCTTCTATGCTGGAACAATATCTTGAAACCTCTACTTCTTCATCAAGTTTATAAACGTCCAAAGAAACAGCAGCAGTCATTAGCTTAACTGTTGAAGCAGGAAGGACTTTCAAAGAAGGCTCTTTTTCAAATAGCACTTTGTTTGTTTTTCTATCAACAGCTAAAGCCGACTTTGCAGATATTTGAGGTTCAGGTATTTTTCTAACGACTATAGGAAAAGAAATAAAAGCACTGTTAGATACAGAATCATTGCTTAAAAATAATCCTTCTGCAACCATCTTTAAATAGTCAAAACGATAAGAATAAACAAGAAATAATACAAAAATAAGACTTGTAACTGAAGCAAAAAATACCTTTAGAAAAGACAACAAATCCCTTAAGCTAAAGTTTGTAATCTTATCAATGACCCAAAGGACTCTTATACCAACTTCAACTAAGTAAAGAATAACTTTTCTTGGGAAGGAAAGGGTCATTTTATTTATACTCCTTAAGGTCTTAACCTCTTAACATCTCTTGGAAGGTATGTAACTTCCTTAAGACTTGGAATATTTAATATTTTCATTATCATTCTTCCAGGTCCTATCCCAGCACCACCATGTGGGGGGCAACCATATCTAAAGAAATTTAAATAATCCTGTAATGGTGCAGTATCCATTCCTTTTTCTTCAGCTTGTTTTCTTAATACATCGTATCTGTGTTCTCTCTGACTCCCTGTTGTTATCTCAAGACCTTTATATAAAAGGTCGTAACTCTTTGTGATAGAAGGATTCTCCTCATATCTCATATGGTAAAAGGGTCTTCCTTCAATAGGCCAATCTGTAACAAACACAAAATCATGATTAAACTCTTTTTTGATTATTTCTCCTAAAGCTACTTCCTCTTCTCCAGCTAAATCGTATTTTTTGTCACTTTTTACTCCTGCCATATTTAATTTCTTTTTTGCTTCTTCCATAGTAATTCTTGGGAAAGGAATAGAAGGAACTTCAATGTCCAAACTAAGATTTTCTTTAAGATTCTTAAATCCCTCAACTAACATTTTCTCTTCCTCAGACATAACATCTTCATGTGAATTAACATATGAAATTTCAAAATCCCATCCAGTAAATTCTGTGGTATGCCTTGTAGTAAATGATGGCTCTGCTCTAAATACCGGCCCTACAACAAAAACCTTCTCAAATCCACACGCCATCCCCATTTGTTTATAAAACTGAGGAGATTGTGAAAGATATGCTACTGTATTGAAATATTTAACTTCAAAAACATCAGCTCCTGTCTCACTAGAAGTACCCATGAAAGATGGAGTGTATATCTGAACATAATCATTATCACTAAAATACTTTCTAAAACCCTTTTCCAACTCTGTCCAAACCTTAAAAATTAAAAGGTTTTTTTCTTTTCTTAAATCAAGCCACCTCCAGTCAAGTCTCTTGGTAACATCAGTTTCATTTCCACCTTTTTCTTCAACAACTGGAATTGGAAGTTCTGGTTCTGCCTTAGATAAGACTTTAATTTTATCTACCTTCATTTCAAACCCACTTGGGGCTTGTTTTTCTTCTTTAATTAAGCCTTCTAACTCAACAACAGACTCAAGAGAAAGGTCTGAAACCTCTTCAAAAACAAGAAGATCTCCTTTTAAAACAACCGCTTGTACTATTCCAGTAACATCTCTAATAATTAAAAATACTATTCCACCTTGCTTTCTAATAGTTTGTACAAAACCATAGACCTTAACCTGCTTACCAACTTGATCTTTTAAATCCTTAATATAAGTTCTTTCCATATAACTAAGTTAAACCTTTCTAAAATCCTTTACTATCAAATCAATATTTCTATTACCATTGTACTCATTTTTCTTCAATGTATAAACTAAATCAATCTTTGACCCAATATTTAAACCTTTACAACTTTTAGCTCCATCAAAGTACACAGCTTTGTAGTATTTCTTTCCATCATATAAACTTAACTTTAAGTGTTGTTGATTCTTGCCTATCATATCACAAGAAACCACTCCCAAGTTTTGAGTTAAAAACACAGGTTGATCATTTCCAAGTCCAAACGGCTTTAAGCTATCAATCAAATTTACTAATTTCTCACTTATTAAGTTAGCAGGAATATTTAAATCTATATTTATTGATGGAATTAAATCTTTTTCATTAATGTTTTCTTCTGCATACTTTTCTATTTTCTTCTTAAACTTATCAATGTTTTCTTTATCAATAGTAAAACCAGCAGCCATTGGATGACCACCAAGATCAATGAATAAGTCTTCATATTTCCTAAGTATTTCAATAATATTTACTCCAGGAACAGACCTTACAGATCCCTTCCCATATTTATCCATCAAGCATATAACAATAGAAGGTCTGTAGTATTTTTGAGTTAGTTTTGCTGCGACTAAGCCAATAATACCTTCATGATACTTCTTATCCACGGAGAAAATTATCTTTGGTAAATTATTATCTTTAAACTCCGATGCTATTTCATACATCTCTAACGTTTTTTCCTGCCTTTGAATATTTTTCGTATTTAACTTTAATGCTAATTCACTTAACACCTTTTCATCTTTTTCAATTAATAACCTAATTGAATCTTCTGCAGTTTCTAATCTTCCTGAAGCATTTAATCTAGGTCCAAGAACCCATCCTAATTCATATGCTGTTATTTCTCCTTCTTCTTTTCCAGATATACTAAGGAGTTTTTTTAAACCAAGAGGTGGATTGTTATTTAAAATACTAAGACCATATTTAACAACTACTCTATTAAATCCTACAAGGGTTTGAAGGTCTGTAATTGTTGCAAGGGCAGCATTTGCAAGACTTTGCTTATTCTTGGATCCCAAGGCTTTACTTAAAATCCATGATATTACAGCACCACATATTTGATCTGACCATAATACACAGTCTGCATTAGGAATTTTATCAGGCCTTTGGTGATGATCAGTAAGAATCACCTTATGACCTAAGCTTTTAATATACTCAATTTCTTTATAAGCAGTAATGCCTACATCTACTGTGATAAACAACATCTCTTTTTCCTTCTTAAATTTTCTTAAAATATCGTCTATTGCACTAATAGTTATTCCATAACTATGTTCAAATCTATTAGGAATAAAGTAATGAATATTCTCATAACCTTTTTCATCTTTAAAGAAATTATAAAGAATAGCTGTAGCGTTTATTCCATCTGAGTCGTAGTCACCAAAGACAACAATAGGAATATCCTTTTTTATTGCAGTATCAACAATATCCTTTGCTTCATTTAAAGACTTTTTAAAGTCTTTAGGCATTTGATCAAAACACTCATTTAAAGTCTTATTGGAAAGGAATTCTTTTACATTTTTTATTCCTCTATTCTTAAGAATAGTTTCAATAACATCTTTTCCAGGATCATATTTTCCAAGAACATTCCAGTTAAACATAACAGTATATTATCAATATTTTGCAATATATTTTTACTTAAATACTTTTTCAAATAATCTTAAAAAACAAGGAAGAATAAAAAGACAAGATATCAAAGATAAAATACTTGATACTAACAAAAGAATAACAAGAGTATTTATTCTTCCATTACTAAAGAAAATAATTGATAACGAGAGCATAAGTAAAAAGGAGGACGAATACATCAACTCAAACCTTTTTTCTTTTTTAACATCACTTAAGATATCACTTAAAGAAGTGGTTCTTTTTCCCTTTGGCAAAGCATTTTTCAAATGTATTAAGTATCTAGAAATCATGGTAGTGGAATAAAGAAAGAAAAACATAGCAGAAGCAATAACAAATTGATTGTCGACTCCTCTAGAAAGCAAAGATACAAAAGCAAAGGAAAAACGTAATAAGACAAGACTAGATATAAAAGCTAAGGAAGCAGATAGAAATATTTTAATGAAAAATTTAAAAGAATATTTATTAAACAATAGGTAACAATAAACAAGTACAAGTACCAAAGAAAAAATAGTAAAAGATAAAACTTCTTTATCAAAAATAAAATCAGCTAAGTAACTACTTTTCATCTTCTCCTCCAAATAACTCAATAAAAGTTTTTAATAAATAAAAATAATGAAAAACTATAAATAAGGCTCCAAGTACTAAAGTTGATAAGAAATATTTAGTATTGTCGTGAACATAAAAAGAAAATACAAAAGCAAAAGAAAGGAAAGAAACTAAAATTAGTTTCAAACTCTCAATATTTACACTAAAAGCTTGTCGTACAGCTAAATTTCTAGGTTTACTTGATGAACTTGAAGACGAGATATTTAACAAAACTAAATTAGTAAATTCAAGTAGTACAGTATAAAAAATGACAAAAGAAACTATGCTAAAAACATTAATTACTAAAGAAAAAACTTTAAAGAGTGCACAAAAAAGTATTAAAGACAGCATTAAAGAAACACTTCCTATTACACCATAATTTTTGAATTTTAAGGTGAAAAAAACAAATGAAACTAAAATTCCAATAAGAACTGATAAGATACACTTATTTAAAAAGTTATCTCCTAGTTGTGCTTTTATACCTTTATTAACAGAAACATTTAAATTTAATGAGATTGGATTTTTCATTTGAACTATATAATCTTTAACAGTATTTGTTTCAAACCCACCTGTAATAACTGGATCTAAATTTGGTTGGTCAACTAAGCTTTGTGACACTACTGGTGCAGCAATAGGTTGGGGCGAACCGTTTACATTGATACTAAAAGGTTTATTTAAAATATCCTTAAGAAATTCTTTAAACTTATCTTTTCCTTCGGGAGTGAATATAAGCTGAATTTGATCCTGTCCAGATGTGTTTCTTATTAACCTTAAATCTTCAATATCTTGTCTAGTTAAACCAGTAGATACCCATTCGGAAGGTTCTGAAATTAATTCAGAAGCTACTTCAGCACTCCATTTATTTGGATCCTTTAACTTTTTAATTTCTATATCCCCACTTCCACTTACTAAACTACTAATTTTAGAAGAATCTAAAAATTCTGGAACAAGAATATAGACTTCCCCGTTATTTGCATTTTCTATCCCCACGCTAAAATCAGAGTACCCAGCTAAAAGAAGTCTTCTTATAACCACCTCAACTAAAGAAGATAAGTATTTACCTTTATCTTGTTGTTCAAAGTCTTCAACTTTCAATATTATTTTATCCCCGCCTTGAACATCTACACCACTCCTAAATCTTGATAAATCAAGATTTAACGATCCTATCTTAATTTGATATCCTCCAACATACGAGTCTACTTTATACAGCTTACTATTAACAAATACTGGAATTCTAGGGAGAACAACAAGAACAGATAAAGAAAAAAGAAAAGAAATTAAAACTGCTTTAAAGTAATCATTTTTAAGCATTTATTACTGCACAAAACTTCTCATCATCACCAATCAGCATTGTCCTGCTTTGAGTGAGAACCCTATATATAAAAGGATCGTTTGTTCTCTTTCTGTTCATAAACTCATCCATATCCATCACAGAATAATTTATTTCTCTTCCTGTCTTATCTTCTTCTTCCCTTACAATGCTTTCAAGAACTTTAATATCAATATTTCCAACTATAAATAAATCAACATCTAAGGCTGTAGATTTCCTGCCTCTCAAAAAAGCAAGAGATAAAACTGCATAATCAACACTTCCTATGTATTTTGCCTTTTTAACAATAGCAGCACCTATACCATCCTCCTTAGCTACGAGAGAAAGAAGGTCGGAATAAAAAGGATGGTTTGTGTTTATCTGATGGAAGATTCTATTAGAACTTTGTCTTTTGGTAACAAGACCAATTTCACAAAGATTTTCAAGCTCCCTTCTTACTGCATTTATTTCTGCACCAACATGTCTAACAATAGCTCTTACGTGATAACTCCTTTTTGGATTAAGAAGAAGCAATTTTAATATATTAACTCTCACTTCAGACACAAATATTTTATTTAACATATTTATTCCTTGGGGCAGATTAATTATAGACTACCTGATCAACGTTCCTGTCAGGTACTATTGCTATCCAAAATTTTCCTCTATTAAATTCTACCTCATTTCCATCTGTATCGTAAAATATGGTTCTATCATCTCTTCCTGACTTATTCCAAGTAGCATTAATTACCTTTCCATCAACAAATACTAAGGCCTTTCCACTCCCAACAAGCTGATACTCTAATCTTCCTTTTTCATCCCCATCTATGGATGTTTCCGTTGCAAATTGGACAATTAGATTTTTAACTTCTACTTGTACATTTGTTTCTTGATCTACAGTTGGAATTGGTTGGTCACTAGAATCATAACCAGTGTATTTAAGATAAGAATTATTTTGCTGATTATAAGTAAATATGCTTGAATAATCTCCTTTAGTCCAAAAATCAATTGATACTTTACTTGCACTTGGCCTTTGAGAATATTTATCAGCAGAATCCTTGAACTTCCAAAGTCTAATATCCCCCTTTCCTTCCCATCCTAAGCTTGCACCAAGCTCTCTTAGTTTTACACCATTAACAAATGCAGTATGCTCGTAAGCTACATTTCTTGGATTATCTCTCCACTCACACCCAGGCAAAGACTCACAACCACCTCTAAATAAACTTCTAACTGGCCACGTATCTATTGCAATAAGAGCTTGTGGGGAATATCCAATATGCATAATCATTGCATCACTAAGTTCTTTTACCAAAACAAGATAATACTCACGAGTGCTTCTTACAGGACCAATTTTCTCTGGGGTATTAGAAAGAAAGAAAGCTAAGAACCTTGTAATTCCTCCTTCAGCAACTATCTCATAAACCAAGTCTGCATAAACTAAACCAGACTGAGGTCTAGCATCAACATGATTATTTATCATCACTCCAAAAGGTCTTTGATCTTTCCAGTAAGCAGCTTGATCTTCAGTAAAGTATTCTCCAGTTAAATCACACATTACTTTAGTTTCTTTATTTACAGTTGAATTATTAGAAAATGGACTCACAATATTGCCACTGCTCGTCTTAGAAAGAATCAACCAAGCAACAAACAAGACAAGAAATAATGCAAATATTATTTTAATTATTCTTAAAGCTTTTTTATTTCCTTTTCCATTCATAATATTCTTCTCCGGATATAAAGTTGTTACTTGAGAAGTACTCTCTTGAAGAGGTTGTAAGTTCATATTGTCTAAGCTGTTTGAATCAATGGAATCTTGCAAAAAAGAGTCTGAGCTAATATTTGAGACTTTGGACATGTAGATATTATAAACTACAAAGAAAATTGAATCTAGAAAAAGGTGTTATTCTACTAGCTCTCCCACCACAACCAATCTTTTAAGTGTAGTACCTGCTGGCCAACAGGTCATGAGTGTTGCTAGTTTTCTATTTGTTTTTCCACTTAAGTAATTGATTGATTCTGATTCAACGATCTTTGTTTGAACAACCTTATACTTGAATAATTCTTCTTTATAAGAAAAATAAAACAAATCTCCTTCTTCCAATTTATTTAAGAGATAAAAAACTGAATTATATCTATTTGCATTATAAAAATTGTCTGAAGAATGAGCAAAGTAAAAAGAGTTACCTACTTGTCCAGGGTAAACACTACCTTTGGCATGAGCAACTCCCTTAGTTAATTCCTTTTGGTATATTTTAGAGTCATAAGGATCTACATCAGAAATTACCTTAGAGTTTGCTTTGATTTTTGGCACTACAATACTAAAATCCTCATCTACTGGTACTATTTCTTTACCCTCATTAGTAACCCCAATAGAACTGCTCTTAGGGGCTAGAACAACCATATTTTTACTAGGTTTTGATAATTTATACTCTATTTCTTTAATAACTACAGGACAGAAGATAACAATAAATAGTAATAAAGCTAGGGCTATTAAAAATAGCCCTAGTCTAATTAAAGTATCTAGCAGATCTAAGTTACTTTTTCTTTTTATTTTGTTTCTTTTTAACAACACGTACAATGATATACACAAGAAGAACAATTACTAACCAAAACCATAAAGACTTAACTAACCTTAGCACAAATCCTTGTTCTTGAGTTTTTTCTCCAAGAACTGCACCTTTTGATTCCTCACTAGTCTTAGTAGGTACTTCCTTGTTTGCTTCTTCACCTTCCTGCGAAAGGTTTGCTCCACCGGGAACTTCAAGTGCCCCAAGCACTTCTTCCGTTTTAGTAGTTTTTGTTACTGTAACCTTCGTAACTACTTCTTCAGCTCTAGGATCCGATGCATTACCAGAATCATCAAATGCAATTACAGCAAAATACCATGTTTTTGCACAATCACTGCTATAAACTTCATACGTAAATTCATATTTTTCATCAGGTCCTATTGTCTTAGTCTTAATCAAGTTACCAGAATGAAGATTCATTTCTTTATCATCATCTTTATACACTTCTATATAAGATGTTTGATCATCATCTGCTGTTTTTAACGTTATCTCATATTTGCAATCAGACTTCTTATCTTTTTCTATATATTTCGGTTTATCAGGTCCATCATTATCAAACACAACAGTGGCTGTGTTTATTGAATCTTTCCAATCACCACTATCAGCCTTAACCTTAACTTTAAACACATATGTCCCTGACTTTGTTAATACTGAATCATCAACCAAACAATTATTTGTGTTTCCACCCACACCATCAACGCTAGGATCTGCAAACTTAACAAAGTCTAGATCAAGCGGGCCTTTCTTCCAGCATTGAGCTTCAATACTTCTTGGTGTTTCATTTGCATCAAGAACAACAAAGCTTAAGCTGAACGATGATATAGCAGGAGATTTAGGATCTTCTATTCTAGCAACTAGTTTAGAGTCTGACTCTGCATACACTTTACTAGTAAGCATCAAACTAAAACTTAACATAAGCATTGTTAACAACGCTTTTTTAAGTCTTGAGTTTTTATCCTTTTTCTTTTTAGCTTTTAACATTTTTCCTATACCTCCAATTATCATAAGTAAGGCTCCCACTAAACCAGCTATTAAAACTACATCTAGTATAGCTGTGCTAGCTCCTGTAGCAGGTAATCTTACATCAGAAGCACCCAACACTTCTTCTTTCTCTTCCTCTTCTTCTGTTTCTTTCACATCAACTGTATCTTTAGTAGAATCCTTGTCCTTTGTTACTTCAACTTCTGTACCTACAAAATAATCATTTACCTTACCATCTTGAGCCAAGCCTAAGACATTACTACCTAAAATATCATCCCCAGAAGTCCAAGCCAAATCTTTATAAACACCAGGGTCTACATCTGATCCAACTTTAGCCTCATATGTAATAGTAACTTCTTCATCTTTCTGTAGACTCCCTAACTTCCATGTCCCAGGAGAGGCATAATGAGGATCTCCTGTGAAACTAAACAATGGGTTGCTGGAGGTTACTCCCCAATCCTCATCTTGGAATATGAATCCTTTTGGAAGAAGATCTAGAACTGTTACATTATCAAGCTTGAAGTCTAATACTTTTACCTTTATGGTAAATGTAACAATATCTCCAATCTTCTTTGCAGAAGATGCATCATTACTCTTTGAGATTTGAAGTTTTGGATTTACAAAAACATTACCAAACCTTTGACTTGCATAACCACCACCAGAGTAGTTATTTTCTATCTTTCTGCAGTAAGAACCTTCATTTTCTGCATTTGGTGATACATTTAGTACACCATTTTCCGCATTAGGTTCAGTTTGTGCCCAACCTTTCCACATTACTTCACAAACGTAATAAGTACCCTTTCCAAGAAGATTACTAAACGAGTAATTATTATCATATCCAGAGCCTTCAGACGTAGCTGTTGATGCTACTAAATTCCATGAAGAATCATATAAGTTCATTGTTACACCTGCCATTTGAGGTTCAATTTCTCCATTTCTAACACCATCACCATCTAAGTCGTTGTACTTGCAACCGTATACACTCCCGTTCTGGAAATTACCAAAGTTATAATTCGTTAAATTATCTCCAGGATTTAAAATAATTCCTTCATAAATTCCTGCAGATGGATTTATAATTTGATAACCAGATTGTTGAACTTCTTCCAACTTGTATGTTCCTTGCTCGAGATTTGCAAATGAATAATATCCATTTGAATCAGTTGATACCGAACTTGCAAGAACATACGCTTCTTCAACAAGCTTATACAAATTTATTGTCCAACCAGAAGCACCCCAATCGGTTCCGCTATCAAAGTTCCCATCACCAGAAGTATCTATATACTTCATACCATGAATTGATCCAAGATTTGAGTTCCCAAACCTTAACAGCTGATTGAATTGACCCGATGCGGAAACTACTGTTTGCCAGCAATTTGCACCCTCATCTAAAGCACTAGATGAATTAATAACAGCAGTTCCATAGTTGGGGTGTGTAACTCCATTGTCTCCAACTGGAATATCCCCAGCACTTGGCCATGTCTGTACCCATCCTTGTTGTAAAACCTCACAAACCTGATAAGTTCCTGGCTTTAAATTCTCGAATTTATATTGCCCTAAAGTTCCTGTATTTGAAGTTATAACTTCAACTGGTTCTGCCCAATCTTTATATAATCTAATTGTCCAACCATTTAAATATTCTTCACCAGTTTCATGTGAGTTTCCATCCCCATCTAGATCATTAAACTTCATACCTTGAACTTTTCCTAATTCAAAGTTACCAAACACTTTTCCAACCTCACTTTTTCCAGCTGCTAGGTCTATTTCGTAACAAGTAGTACCGTTATAAGAAGTCCCTTCAACTGGTGCTGTTTGCACCCAACCAGACTTAAGTTCCTCACAAACTAAATACTTTCCAGGAAGAAGATTAACAAATCTGTATTGACCTTGATCTACTGATCCAGCTTCAGTTAAATCATTGCCTGTTATCATGCTTTTTACTAAACTCCACCCTTCTTTTTGTTGATACAGATTTACTGTCCAACCATCAAGGTACGTATCACCACTGTCTCTTATCCCATTGCCATTAACATCTTTGAATTTCTTTCCTTGAATTGAACTTGGTTCAACACATTCATACAAATCTACATTCAACGAGCCATTATTATCAGTCATACAACCTTGATTATCACAGCTGTTTCCATACCAATTGCTGTACCAGTCGCTAATAACAAACTTTGCTTCCAAGTCACTTTCAGGCTTAATTAACTTTTCATAAATGTGATCTTCATCAATATTTTTATCGTTATCCCATTCAATTACACCCATCCCACGTCCTAGATTTCCTAGAATTGAAGTAACACCTCTGTTGTTTACACCCCAAATTCCTATATCAGGTCTCCAGGTAGCAAAATTATCCTCAGATCCATAAGCTGGGTCAGCTTTTCTTGTAGAACCACTACCATATTGGTAAGTTCCAAAAGCTTTTAGAAGATAAGATCTCCCACCTGATAAATTAAGTGTTTGCAAAGAACTACTTTGGCTACCTAAAGTAATTCCGGTAATATATTTTTCAATTGTTCCTTTTGGACACTCATGATTACCATCGTAAACTGGAACTAGCTTACACTGGCTAGTACAAAACTCCATATCTTCATTAACTCCACTTCTCCCATCACATTGCTCTGCTCCATTCTTAACTCCATCGCCACAGTATGGGATGTATGTATTAGTTATTTGATGTGTCGTAGAGGAATCAGATACTGAAACTACAGATCCAGAACCAACAACTGACCAATGTGCACCAAGATCAGATTCTGTTATTGTGTAATCACCCAGCAATAAATCATTCCACGTTAAAGTTCCACCATCATAATCTATCGTCTTGCAGTTTCCAGATGTGTAAGAAGGACCTGTTATACATACTTCAAAAGTCTTTGACACATCAGGAATAATTTCTGTCCAGTTTACAGTCTTTGTTACTTCTAAAGATCCCTTCTTTAGTGTGTTCCATGCAACACAGTAGTAAGTATTTCCGTATTGCGGGTTATCTATCCATTCCCAGTTATCGTAGTTAAAAACATCATCATTGCAGTAAAACTCAGCACTTACATTATCTGAATTATCGGGGTGTGCTCCATATGTAAATGGAATATAACCATCTTGAAGTACTTCTCTAAACCAAAGCTTAGGCGTATCAAGCTGATAGATCTTAACTTGTGCAAAACCATCACCATCAGTTGGACCAAAAGTATTCCAACCTGTTCCTGCTTCACTGGTTATATTATCTCCAGGATTATCTACACCATCAAAACTCCACTGGAACTTCCAGTTAGGTTCAAGCTTACAATGTCCATTGCTGTTACTTACCCAATCTTGTGCTGTTGTAGAAGTAATGTCTGGTCCACCAATACCATAATTTGGTAAGTAAGACTCATTATCACAAACTACTTTATATGCATTTATAGTTACTGGATTCCTTTGATTTCCAAAATATATAGACTCATTTTCATCAGCTTTCAGATCAACTTCCTGGTATAGCCCTGCTGGCACTGTTTGACTCCAACCAGTTTGATTAATTTCCTTCACCCAGTATTTTCCAGGAGTTAAGCCATTGAAAACAAAGTTTCCATTTACATCAGTAACCTGAGCAGGTTCACCAGCATCCAATTGATTATTCTTATTGCTATCAATATGTATTGTCCAACCAGATAGTCCATGTTCATTACTGTCCTGGACACGATTGCCGTTTATGTCTTCAAATTTGACTCCTGAGATTGTCCCAGTCTTCAACACATTAGTAAAGATGCAAGTTACATGTTCATTAGCATCTAACACAACATCAACTCTTCTTGCTGATAAGTCCCCAACGCTATTGCTATCATCACATGCAATGCTATCCAAGCGCCAATCTGTAACTAGATCCTCAGTCCAAGAGTATGACCCTACTGGAATAGACGCAAAACTTATCTTTTCATTGCCACCTCCATTATCTGTTAAGCTGAAATTACCGATAGCATAAGGATTACTCTCATATGTAAAGTTAAATGTTTGACTATCATCAGGTTGTGCATCCTTAATAATTGTAATTGTTCCAGTTTCAAGCTGGCACGTGGCACTACACCCATCATTATTTACAGAGTTAGCATCATCACATTGTTCTGTAGGCTGATTTATAACCCCATCACCACAGTATGGTGGAACATCACAACCGTTCCTCCAAATTGCTTCACCTTCAGGCGTCCAGTTTTTTCCGACGTAATAACCCCCAACGTAATAAAATGGAGGAATTATATCTCCCCAATCGCCTGTTATACCTAGGAACCAAATAGGTCCATTATGCCCATCGTGTCCATTTACATCAGCAGATTTATTTGGCTCATTGATGGTATATGGTTTATGTCCAGAAGCGTCAGCATGACAAATAGTTACTTTATCTTGAATTAAATTAAGTTCACATTTTTTAGTACAAGAAAAATCTGAAGATGGTAGATTACCCAAGTCTAGGCCATCACACTGTTCCGACCCATTCTTAGTTCCATCTCCACAGTAGGGCCCTCTCACTGTTATAATCTCACAACTTACACCACAATAATTACAATCCCCATCATAAGGAGCCGTACAAACATCTCCATTATCAGGACCGTTATCACATGCTTCCGAAACATCTTTTATACCATCGCCACAAATTATTCTATTTACACCAACATAATATCCTTCTTCATCACTACTCCTTAAAGACTGAGAACCATGCTTTGCTGTTACATAAGCAGTATTGTGATAATTCCCTAGCTTAACGGTACTTGTTGCTGTACAGGTCATAGAAGACCCAGAAGTTAAAGACGTAGAAGGACAAGTAACAGATAAACTTGAGTCGTTATCATGAATAACTATATTAGTTAAATCAACATTACCTGTATTTTGAACTTGATAGGTAAATGTTACTGCATCTCCAACATATAAGCTATCTCCAGGAGACGAATCAGCATCATTACCATTAATTGCTTTCTCAACTAGGGTTATTTGAGGAGCAGGAACAAGAACAGATGAAAGGGTACCAACTAAATAAGCTGTGTTATTCTTTTGTTCTTCTGTAATAAACTGAGAAACAGGAGAACCTCCTGGATAGGAGTTAACAAATCCTAATATTTTTAGAGTATAAAGTTTATCTCCTATTGTAAAACTCTTTTCACCATAACTAGATGGAAATGTTATCTTGTCATCACAAGGAGTTGAACTTTGCTGCCAAGAAAGACAATGACCATAGCTGTTAGAAGTTTCTTCTATATTAAAGTCATAACTAAAATCTGGATCTGGACTTATACCAGGTTTAGAAAAATGCAAAGTGATCTTAAGAGTGGCTCCACGTGAAGCATTGGTAATTGGCCAGTTAAAGTGCGTTAATGCTCCAAGATAAAAACTACTTCCTTCATTAAAACTTTGTTGATCACTGCCATCAAATCTTAATCCACTCTTCTTGCCATATTCTGCGCTACGTCCCCACCTAACTTCATTAGTTCCCTCGCCAGTTACTTCACTACCACCATTTACATCTGTCCAGACTCCTGAAACAGATGTTAAAACATAATCATCGTTAACATTATAATGAAGTGTTGGACTTGGAGCAGAGTAACTTTCAACCTTAATTCCATTTGTTAACGTAAATGTATTACTAACACCAGTGTCTTCGCATGAATTACTTCTATGTGCCCTGAAACTGACGTCGTACGTACCTTCTGCCAGAGGAGCTGTAATATTGAAGGAACCTGTGTCTGTCCCATTACCCCATGTATGATCACTGTGATTCTCACAATTCCAAGAGCCATCATTTATTTTCCAAGAAGTAGCTTTCCAATCATTTTCAACATCATTACTCCACCAATCCCAACCATCACTACGCTCTACTGTAATATCAACTTCAATAGCAGTCCCAGGTTCCACAGTAACCTGTGTTGCGCCATCAAAACTACCAGATACACTAAGAACTACACCACCAAGAGGAATAAATAAGGTCAAGTGATCTAAACTTTCTACTTTTATGCTTCCGCCGTCCTGATCAATTTTATCTTCTTCAACCTTTTTTACATCTTCACTCTTAACTTCATCTTTAGCCTCATTTATTGATTTTTCTATATATGCAACTTCTGCGTCCACACCTTCAGGTTTAGGAAGAGTTAAATTATATTCAAATTCTCCATCATTCATATCTGGAGTAGTAATATCAAATGCATATTCTGCATCAGTTTTAAAATCTTCAGGTAAATCAAGATCTGATACTTTTACTCTTTCTATTATTAAAGTAGATTTATCTTCACTTAATTTTGGAAGTTTAGTAAATGTAACACTAACTTCATTATCCTCACTATCTATAGGGAAAATATATTTAATACCAAGTTTAACTACTTCCCTCGTTTCAGCTTTTTCTCCATCAATATCCCAATCTTCTTTTGTACTATCTTTTACTTCTGCTCCATCTGCTAACGTCTCATATTCTTTAATTACTTCTTTAGGAGTTTCTTCAGTTTCAGTTGGAGTAATTGGTTCAACAGTTACTGCTGGTTCAGTTTCACTAGGCTCTGTAATAACTACTTCCGGCTCTGTACTACTAGTTTCTGTTGAAACAGGATCTACAACTTCCTGAACCTCTGTAGCTTCACCTTCTTCAATCTCTATCTCTGGTCTGTAGTCAGAGACTCCATCAGGAAGTATATCTCCTGTCTGTTCTTCTACCATTGCTGGTTCTTCAACTACCGGTTCAGCAGGAGTTATAACTTCTACGACTTCAGGTTCTGTTATAGGACTCTCTACTGAATCTATTGTAAATGTACCTTCTGATATTTCATTTGAAGACTCTACTGCAACTTTAGGCTCCGTATTTTCTTCTTTATAGGTTTCTTCGGTGCTTTCTTTTTCAGTACTCTGCTCTACCGTTCCTTCTGGTTCTTCTGCAGGGGCTTCTTCCTCAGGTTTAACTTCTTCTTTAGATTCTTCCTCTACTTGCTGAGTAGTTTCTGTAGTAGAAGAACCTTCTGCATAAGCAGTGGAAGGAAGCACAGCTGCAAATGGAGATAACACATTTGCAACCATAGAAAACATAGCAACATACGAAAACAGTTTTTCACTGTGGATCTTTATTTTTATTTTTTTCATAAATTTATAAAAAGCCACAGGAAAACTGTGGCACCGAAGTTAAATAAATAAACCTATTAAATTAGTTACATTATTATGTATCTGCACAACTAAAACACCCAGCGGCAGCTGGGAATGAGGTATTTGTACATTCTTTCATCGAAAATGTCAAATTCCTAAACCCATAACTATTCTACTATCAACAAATAGTAGATATAAAGCAATATACTTTGTACTTTTATTTTCGTCTTCACCACAAGATAAAGCATATCTCATGTATTTCATTACCCCCGATGTTATTTCTGAATCCCATAGAGTATATGGAATTACCAAGATTGTCATTTCGAATAAATTTGGTTTTGTGGTAGATTTTGAGATAGATAAGGGATGGGACAATAACATGAATCATTTAGCAATAATGAATAAGAAGAAAAAGTTCATAGAGATGATTTTGTCTGGAGAAAAAACAATAGAATCAAGATGGTATGTAAATAAAATATCTCCTTGGAACAAAATCAGAAAAGGAGAAACAGTGTGGTTTAAGGACAGTGGAGAAAAAGTAACTGCAAAAGCTAAAGTTAGTAATGTTATCCAGTTTGACAATCTTACTCCAAGTAAAACATTAGAAATTCTAAAACTTTATGGAAAAGAAATTGGATTTAAAGAAGATAAATACGAAGAATGGATAAAGAGTTGTTCAAATAAACACTACTGCATATTAGTGTTTTTATCTAATCCCAAATCAGTAGAACCATTTGAAATAGATAAAACAGGATTTGGCATATCTAGCGCATGGATTAGCATAGAAAACATAAATAAACTAAGAAAATAATAAAAAATCTTACTAACTTTTATTGCAACAACAACATTTGTTTTAATTTATATAATTTGACACCAAACGTTATATATGATAAAAATACCTTTGTCTGTGTGAAGTCCCCGAAGATATTCTGGGGAATTTTTAGTTTTAGAGCCCCAAACACCTATAGAATATAAATCTTTGTGTTTAAGAGCTCTAAGAAAATAATATGGATAAAACAAATAACAACTTATTAATGACACAAGAAGGTCTTGATAACTTAAAGAAGGAACTTAAGGAACTTACTGAAGTTAAAAGACCAGAAATAGCAAAGAGAATTCAAGAAGCTCGAGAAATGGGAGATATTTCTGAAAATTCTGAATATGATTCAGCAAAGCAAGAACAAGCTTATGTGGAAGGTAGAATTACTGAATTGGAGGATATTATTAAAAATGCAAAAGTTACTGAATCAGTTAAAAAAGACTATATAGATGTTGGTTGTAAGGTAACTGTACACATAGATAGTGTTGATGATACGTTCCATATTGTTGGAGCACCTGAAGCAGATCCCATTGCAAAGAAAGTTTCTAATGAATCTCCTCTTGGTTCAGCACTTGTTGGCAAAAGAGTTGGAGATAAGATAGAAGTGGAAGCTCCTGTTGGAAAATTAATATACACAGTAGTAAAGATTGAATATTAATGCCATTTCGTGGTTGAATTGAGTATAATGGCAACTCTCAAAGAATATAGAAATATTAGAATAAGTAAATTAAATAAGCTTATTGAGCTTGGCGTTAATCCTTATCCTGCAGAATCTCACAGAACAAAAACAAACAATGAAGTTATAGAAAAGTTCAATGACCTAGAAGGTGAGAATGTTGTTGTTTCAGGAAGAATCACATCAATACGATCTCACAATAAGCTGTACTTTATAGACTTAAAAGACGCATCAGGAAAAATTCAGCTTTATATTAAAGAAGAAAATTTTCCCACTCCAGAATACAAAGATAGTGAAATTGGATTTAATGATTTAAATTTGCTTGATACAGGAGATTTTGTAGAAGCAAATGGAAAAGTTACTAAAACAAAAACAGGACAAATTTCTATTGAAGTAAAATCAATTAGAATTCTTTCAAAAGCTTTAAGACCATTGCCTGATAAATGGGAAGGTTTCAAGGATATTGAAGAAAGATATAGAAAAAGATACATAGACTTTTTAACGAATGATGAAGTTAAAAAAGTAATTGATGCCAGATGGAAAATCACACAAAATATTAGAAAGTTTTTATGGAGTAAGGGATTTGAAGAAGTAGAAACCCCTGTGTTACAACCTTTATATGGTGGAACTAACGCAAAACCATTTAGTACTCATTTTAATGCTTTAGACTGTGATTTTTACTTAAGAGTAGCTCCAGAACTTTATTTAAAAAGATTAATAGTTGGGGGATATGAAAAGGTATTTGAGATTGCAAAGAACTTTAGAAACGAAGGTATAGACCACTCACATTTCCCAGAATTTACCATGCTTGAATGGTATGAAGCATATGCTGATTATCATAAAGTAATGGATTTAGCAGAAGAATTAATCAAGTATTTAGTAAAGGAAATTACAGGTAAAAGTATAGTAAAAGTTAAAGGAAAAGAAATTGATATTGGAAAGAAATGGGAAAGAATAACCATTGAGGACGTTGTTAAACAATACCTTGGGATTGAATGGGATAAAGTTACAGATGATGAAGTTAAAAAACTTTGTGAAGAGCATGGAGTAAAGACAAGAGGAGCATGGGATAAGAACAAAGCTCTTTTTAACCTCTATGACAAAGAGATTACTCCTAAGCTATCAAATCCTACATGGGTAATAGACTACCCTGCTTCAGTAAGTCCACTTGCTAAATTTCACAGGAGTAAACCAGGAAGAACGGAAAGGTTTGAAGGCTATATTGGAGGAATTGAAATATTTGATGGATGGAGTGAAATTGTTTCTGGGCTTGAACAAAGAGAAAGATTTGAGAAAGAACAAAAGAACATGAAAGAAGGAGATGCAGAAGCAATGCCTTTGGATGAAGAATTTATTGAAGCATTAGAATACGGATGCCCTCCTCTTGGAGGTATAGGATTTGGGATAGACAGACTTGTTATGTTCTTAACAGACACCTGGGCAATAAAAGATGTTGTTGCATTTCCAACGTTAAAACCTAGATCGTAGTTAAATATGAACAAAGATACATTAACCTTAGAATCTGCATTAGACCTTCTTCATGAACATATGCAGAACAAAAACTTAAGAAAGCATTGTTATGCCGTAGGAAAAGTATTATCTGCTTTTTATGACTACTACAAGGAAAAAGGAATAAACACAGGAAATTTAAGTAAAGAACAATGGGAAATAACAGGAATACTCCATGATGCAGATTGGGAGTTAACAAACCAAGATCCAAGTAAACATACCTTAGAAACTTTAAAGTGGTTAAAGGAGTATGAAGTCCCAGAAGAAATAATTAACACAATAAAATCACACAACAATAAACTTACTAACTTAAAATCACCAGAAAGTATTCTTGAGTGGACTTTAGAATGTTGCGACGAACTTACAGGATTTATAGTTGCAATATCTCTTGTGATGCCAAACAAAAAACTATCTGATGTAACTTTAGAATCAATACTAAAAAAGTTCAAGCAAAAAGAATTTGCAAAAGCTGTTGATAGAAATCAAATAACTCAATGTGAAGAAAAGCTAGGAATAAAGCCAGAAGAATTCATTCGAGTGTCTCTTCTTGCAATGCAGAACGCGTCTGATCTTCTAGGCCTTTAGATGTTATTATTAGTGTATGCCAGAAGAACAAATAACTAACTCCAAACAAACATCTCAAGAAATCCCTTTACAACAAGAAGAAGATACTGTTTTGAATAGTATTCCTAATACTAAATCAAATGTTGAATCTGTGATTGATATTGAAAAGAAAGAAATGGAAATAAAAAAGAAAAAGAAAAGATTTAAGTTTATTTTAACAGTTCTTATTATATCCATACTTCTCTTAACACTTGTTCCGATAGTTGTTAATTTTTATAAAAGAAGTTATATAAAGAACAAACCTATTGTTCAAACAATAGAGGAAGAAGATAAAAAAATAAAAGTAGAAGATATTCAAGTTGAAAAAAAGATACAACATAACAGCGATAACTTATCTATTTCTCTTGAATATTTAGATAAAGCAAAGCTTCTAGAATCTACAGAAGGAGATGGCCAAATAAAGAAGCTTGAGATAATTTATGAGAAGCAACCATCTTCAGATACATCAGCAAGTGTTACAGAAGATAATTTAAAGGAAGGTTATATTTTTAAAGTTTCTACATTTATTACTACTCAAAGGGAATTGGATGAGATTGTTCAAGTTAAAAAGGATGCCTTTACTATAAAATGTCCCCAAACAGCAACATTATCGGACATTAATGAAACAACAATAGATGGAATTGAAGGAAGAACATTTGAAGTTACTAACTGCGGCTCTGATTATAAATTAACTTACATAGTTAAAGGAACTTTAAATTATGAATTTGCTCAAATTGTTAAAGGAGATATTGGTTATAAACAAGTGTATAAAGCAGAAACAGAAGATATTTTAAGTTCTTTAAAATTTTATCTAGATAAAACAGATAGGGGTCCCCTAGAAACATTTATAAGTACACCTTATGGTTTTCAATTTGAACATCCAAAATTTAGCTTGGAATGTTGTGAAATTTCAAACCCAGCTTCCAAGAATGCAGAAAAGATAGTAGTTCTTGGAGATACTTCTACCTTTATAGATAAGAATAATTTTGATGGTATTGGTATTTTTGTAGATAAATCATATGATGAAGATTTTAATACATACATGGAAGTTCAAAAGAAAACTTTAGTTGATGATTATATTGTAGTTAAAGGAGAAGCTCCAAAACTTGAAGAAAAATCTTTGAAAGTTGGGGATAAAAACGGATTGATGTTAAAGGGATATTCCTGGAGAGGAGAAGATTTAATTTACGTAAATATATCCCCAGGATCTTCACGTAATATCGTTCTTGTGATTTCTATTAAGAATATGTCAGGAGTATCTTTTGAGAAGAAAGTGGATGAGATATTAAAAAGTTTTAAGTACGTTGTTTCTGATCAATAACAATTGGTTTACTTCAAACTTCAAGATTTACAAATTTCTTACAATTGTGAAAGGTTTAACAACTGTTTTTCCTAATACAGGAATTTTGCATTTAATGTAGTGCCTCTTTCTCTGGTTTTTGTATTCCTAATTCTGTTAATCTATCCCTGTCTAAAAGTATTCTATCAGTGCCTTTTCTTGAGGCTTTTATTAATTCTCTCTCTAAGGTGGCGCGAAATTTCTCAAAATCATCCTTGTTACTAATAAGAACATCTAAGGCTTCTGTTAGTAACCTTGCCTTATCTTCTTGTGATATGTAACCAAGCTGGTTAAGTCTTTTAGAATCAGTTCTTACTCCTTTGAAACCATTGTTCCTTACATAATCCTCGCCCAATACGACCAATTCACCTGCTAATCCAGCTGCATAAGAAATTCCCCTCATCTCAGTTGTAATACCTTTCAAGTCATTCCAAACAATTCTCCCTGCCTGCTTATCGTTTTCTATACTCATTTCGATCTTCATAAGTGGGATACCTAATTTTAGGGAAACAAAAGCATGAGCACCTTCATGAGCTGTTATAGCCCTTATATTCTCTTGTTTCTCGGGGGATAATTGTGCCTCGAAAGATTTTTGAGTTTCCCCTAGTAATTCTATTGCTTGCATATAGTCATTGTATAATCATTAAAAAATATCAACAATGTGAAACTCGCTAAATTATAATCCTCACCTGATGAATACCAATTGGTAGCCCCCACAAGAACCAGTTTGGGATCGCCTGTCGGAAATTACATCAATGTTTAGAAGTTGGCACATGATACTACAGTACATTTACTAGAAATCTCAGGTAATTCACTTGATTACTTTGAGGAATAAAAAACTTCTCGTTGCTTTTAACAAGAGAAGTTTTTCAATGGTTATCTTTTGTGGGAGTCAAGAATCTGAATGCAGAGAAAGCGAATCTGGAAAATCCTAAAACCAGCTTGAATCATCTCGGATTTCTGAACAAATACAGGGAATGATCCTTGCCAATAAGATTCCGAAATGCACCTGCCATGGGCATCATATGCTTTCTTCCCACATCGTTTGGTTTTCCACCCCACATGGTGCAGGTCTTCCGCATCAGCATTGGTGATAAAAACTTCACCTTTCTTCATCTCCGGGTGGTCGTAGTTGAAATCACCAAGCTGGCGAACGGCCAGTGCAGCAAGCAAGATTGCTCCGAGGATCCCCCCTAAACCAACATATAAATCTGCCATTTTTAAGCTCCTTCCTTTCAATATTTGAACGGATTAATAGCCTTATTATATTATAATATTATGAGGAGGTCAAATACTACAGGGCATGAGTGGTGACCCCACCGGGAGTCGAACCCGGATTTACAGGCTGAGAACCTGACGTCCTAACCATTAGACGATGGGGCCCTAGTACAACACATTCTACCAAAAAACTCATTTTGATCATAATGGAAAGTACACTATAATTTACTTAGTGACTACAAACTCTAAAAGAACAACTTTAATACTAATACCTTTACTAATTTTATTTTCACTTAGTTATATTAATTTCCAAAAATATCAACCTAAAATATTAAGAAAAATAGAAGAAGTAAAAGGAATATCTTCAATAAATACAGATGATGTACCTTATCCTTCTGATGCAGTAAAGATTGGTTTCTATCAAACCCCAAAATCAAAACAAACAACATTTAGAACGTATAAAACTCAAGAAGAAGTACAAGAGTTTTATAGAAACATATACAGTGGTAAGACATGGAAAGTAATAAACGAAAATACTGTAGGAAAAACAAGTACGGTATCTTACCAAAAAGAAAAGGAAGTAATAACAATAGTAGCTACAAGTGAGGAAAATAACAGTTACACAATAGTTAGTATAGAAACAGTAAATAAATAACTACTTCTTTGTCCCTTTTAGATATACCGCTCTCCAAGGTTGGAATCTACTATGAAAAATATCTGTGAACAGAATATCATCTCCTCTTTTTACAGTTCTCGAGAATGAAACATCAGCTCCCCATGCTGGGTGCTCTACTTGGACAACTTGCCCTTCTGGAAGGGTAGGATCGTCTTGGTACACAGGCTCAGGGGGAGGAGATTGATTAGTAATCACAGGACTTGTTATTTCAACAGTCCTTCCATCCGGTGTTCCATACAACTTAAACGTGAGACTATTCTCATCAACATCCCATGAGGTTTGCACCAAGATATATGCTGAAGTATTATTTTTAAACTTAAAATCCCAAGATGGTTGAAACACAGCTGCATCAAAACCAGCAGGCATGTCTTGCTCATAATACCCTACTCTATACGCATGTGGATACCTTGCAACAACAGGTAAACCCGCATTCAAGACTGCTCTAAAAAGAGTGGTAGATGTTTGACACACACCACCTCCTTCTCCAAGTACAGTTCTTCCTTCCTTTATTATATATGCCATTTGAAAACCATGTACTGCATCAATTGGTCCAACGGAATTATTCATCGAGTAGGTAGCACCAGGGGCAACAAGAACACCATTTGTTCTTTCTGCTGCCAATGTTAAATTATGTATTCTTCCAGGGATAGATCCAGCATAATGAGAAACTCCTTCCCCAAGAAGAGCATAAATCCCATACTTTTCCTTATCTGTAGGACCTTCCACTTTACTCATTGGAATATTAACAACAACTCTTTCTCCAAACATAGAAGCCTTAAAATCATTAGTAAATTTAGAAACATCCAACTCTTTTCCTTCCTTTATTATCTTAAACTCCAATACTTGTTTCTCATTTGACGAGGTAACTTGACCTCTTGGTAATTCATTAACTTCCCCGCCAATATTTTCTATCAAAGCCTCAAATTTAGCGTTGTTTAAAGAAACTTTTACTTTATTCTCATCTTTTTCAAGGGAAATTAAATCAAGGAGTTGTTCTTGATTTAAAGTCCATGTTTTATCTCCATACTTCAAAACTAAATCTTTAGATACTATCTTTTCTATTTCATTAAGTAAGTTATTTACATCTTTTTCTACAATTTGAGGATTGACAGTTTTAATAGGAACATTTTTATTACTAAAATCCAAGTTATCAAAAGACCCAATAACTGCAGAATATAGATCGTCTTCAATTATTTTTCTTCCTTTCTCTGAAGCAGAAACAACCAAATTCTCATCAGATAAAATAACTCTAGATTGTTTTGCTTCTTTATTTACTTCTCCCCTTATTATAGAAAGTTTTATACCTAAAGAATCATCGTCGTAATCGTATGAAGCTGGAACCACTAAGTTTTTTACTAACCCTGCAATTTTTTCTTTTGTATCAGTAATTATGTTTCCATTTCTTCCAACCTCAAAAGCCCTGCTTACAGAAGCATCCCAATCATAAACAAGCCCAATATCTTCTGCTCTTATCAAGAATTCTTTCTCATCATATTTAAGTTTTAAATCTTTAGTTGTTTCCTTATCTTTTTCTTCAAGATGCTTTTTAGCTTGATCAAAAGTCATTCCTCCAATTTTTACTCCAGCAATCTTTACCCCAGGAATTACTCTCCTCGCATAAACAAGATGGTAAATTGTTGATAATAAGAGAATAGTATAAAAAGCAAGAACTATATTTCTTATCTTTGATGGATTAATATTTTTAAAGTTAATCTTATTTAATTTTAACTTTAGGCAGATTCTAGAATAAAAATCACCTAGCTTTGTTTTCACTTTCATTCTTGTTAAATTCCCTAAGAATTGAAAACTTTTGCTTTCCTATCTTTCCAATTAAGAATTTCTCTGGAGATTCATCCATATCTACCACAAAATCTGCTTCAGAGAAAAGTCTGCTAGATCCAGTTTTTCCAAATGCAATTACTTCTGTCCTTACTCCTTGACTTCTTGCATATTCAAGAAGATCTGTATAGTCTCCATCTCCCGAAACAAGTATCATCACATCTATCTTTGGTACCATCCTTACTGCATCCATACACAAACCTACATCCCAGTCTCCTTTTTTTGCTCCTCCAAGAAATATTTGAAGATCTTTTTCTTTTACTTCATAACCTATTTTTTGCAGTGCTCCAAAGAAATCTTTTTCTGCACCAACATCTGCTTTGATCACATAAGCAAATGCCCTTACTAATTTTCTCCCGGCTACTCCTGATGCAAGAACTCTTCCAAAGTCAACTTTAGCTCCATATAAATTTTTAGCAGAGTAGTACATATTTTGTACATCTACAAATATGGCTACTCTTTGTTCTTTATGTTGTGCTGGAATCATAGTAAGTAAATTGTATCCTAAACTACATAACTAATATAGTTCTCAATTTTTTAAACAACCAATCTACTCTTCAACACTTATAGCTTGTACAGGACATCTTTCTACAGCTTCTTTTATCTTTTCATTATCTGTATCTTCTGCTCCTTCTTTAACGGTTGCTTTAGCTCTTTCATTATCATAACCAAAAGCTTCTGGGGCAGTTATTCCACAAGCTCCACAACCAATACATATATCTTCATTTATTTTTATTTTCTTTATCTTTTTATCCATATGAATATTTTATCAGCAATAGTGTATAAATGGTAAAATCAAATAAACGTTGGGGGATCGTCTAATGGTAGGACGTTGCACTCTGGATGCAATAATTGGGGTTCAAGTCCCTGTCCCCCAGCCAACCCTCTTATCTTCATAGCAACACAAATCAATTTTAAATATCTTGTGCTAAAATAATTTCTAATTATGGATTATAGGTTTACAAATGAGTATCCAGCCTCTAAACTAGATGAAGTTGTAAACTTTATTCTTGGGCCTAGGTTATGGATTCCTAATACAGATTACCCAGATTTTCTTGATTGGGCTGATAAATCTTACAAAGAACTTCATAAAGAAAGTAAAAGAGCATTAATCGCCATATCTTCAGGGAATATTGTCGGAGTATCTATTTACCAAAAACATAAAACGTATTCAGATGCTCTTGAAATTAAAAACCTAACTGTTAGACCAGAATTTAGAGGTAGATACTTGGCTAGCTTCTTACTGAGAAACACAGAGATAGAAGGCTCAAAGGAGTTTAAATCAAAAATTATACTTTGCGATGCCAAATCTGTTAATTATGCCATCAAGCTCTTTCTTCTTAAGCATAGGTACAAAATAGCTGGAAGGGAAGATTTGTACAATCTAGGAGGTGGAAAAGATTTAATATATAAAAAGAATGCACCAGCTATATTAACTTCAAATCTTATACTTTCTTGCTGATGAAAGTTCCAATAACTACCCATGTACCTGATCAAAAATCTAGGGAAGAGCTACTTACAAAGTAAATTTATTTTTTTTCTCTACCAGAATATACATATAGCTAACAATATCTCTCTAACTTTAGTAATTTTATGCCTTTGATATAATTCAAATATGGCAACTATGGATGATTTTCGTAAATTAGACATTAGAGTTGGTAAGATTATGGAAGTTGAGGACTATCCTCAAGCAAGAAAACCTTCGTATAAGATGAGAATAGATTTCGGCTCTGAAATAGGAATAAAACAGTCAATTGGACAATTTACTCATTACACAAAGGAAGAATTAAAGAATAGGCTAATTGCAGGTGTAGTTAACTTGCCTCCTTTTCAAATAGGTCCAATATTTTCAGAAGCATTAACTCTGGGTTTCCCCGACGAACAAGGAAAAGCAATCTTGGTTGTCCCTGATAAAATAGTACCACTCGGAGGCAAACTGTTTTAGTGTTATAACAATCGTAAAAGCTATGAACAGTGGCTACCGTCTTCATAGAGAATACTATCAGGTACCTCAAAATCATATTTTAATGACACTATTTAAACAAAAGTGAGGGGTGTGAATATGTCTAAAGAATATATTCCCCACTGCTATAATCAACTCATGGAAATTCCAGATAATCTTAAGAACCTATATAAACATTGGGAATACCACACGATAAAACCTAATATAGAAGAAAAGGTTTTACTCAATAATGAAGTACTAAACCAAATATACCCTATGATTATAGAAAGAATGAAAATTTGGGAAGCTAAACAGCAAGATAAAAATCCTCCTTATACAAAGGATCCAATATTAACTAGATACAGATTTTGTAATGTATATAGGGAATTAGATAGACAGACAATTGAAATACATACCCTGCTAAAGCAACTTCAGGAGGATTTCGACTTGTGGCTGTTAAATATAATTTTTAGTAGAATGGTATGCAACCCAAGTACCATTAAAAGGGTGGGATTTCTAAACTATAATGATAAGAATAATAAGGCAGTGTATGAGAAATTAATAAACTTACCTCATCCTAAGTATGGGGTTGCTTACATTTTTCCAGTTAGTTTGATTAATAAAGTTGGAACCAAAACAAGGGAAGAATTTTTTTGTTTTTATTTACCTAAAGTAATTAAACAATGCGCAGAGATAATAAAGGAATTCAACAAAGTATCTGTAACAGAAGCCTTGAAGAAGGTATTACCAACATTTGGACTAAATTTTAAATTTCACTGGACAGAAATACTTATTGATGTTGCGTATCAATACCCATCTTATTTAGATTTATACAAACAGTTTCCAGTAGGTCCTGGATCAGTTCCAACAATGAAAGGGCTTAGTGAGGAAGACCCAGAAACTGTATGTCAATCTCTCATAGGCTTAGATGTACCTGAATTTCCATATCTCACCTATGAAGGAAGAAGTGTATGGCTATCTACAGAGAATTGGGAAGGTATTGGCTGTGAGTTTAGAAAATATATTAACCTTCTCCACGGTATAGGAAGAAAAAGAATTTATAGATTAAAAGTATAAAGAAAAGCTTAAGCACTTTCTCAGCATTTTTTACTACTCTACTAACTATTAATACTTGAACTTTTTTAAGGAGGTGGACAAGGATGAAAGATCAAAAAAATAAAACCCAAATTATGTATGCTGTTATCACAATTGCAATAGTTATTTGTGTTTCACTCTTAATCTGTAGAAAAGGAAATTCAACTAATCCTAGGGCTGGAAATAAACAAGGTGAAAACGCACAATTTAAAGGAGGGGACAAAACTCCACCTGAAGGAGCACCACAAGGAAAAGGATTTGATCCAAACAATATTGACTACGCATCAATAGCACAAAAATTAAACTTAACAGAAGATAAAGTAAAAGAAGTACTAACAGTTAAGGCTGGGGAACAGCTGAATCTTGAAAATGCTGCTACTACTTTAGGAGTTTCTGTAGCTGACTTAAGAACAGCAATGGGCATACCAGAAATGGGATCCCCAAGGTCAGAGGAAACAAACAATTCTAGTAACTAACAAAGAAAGAGTCTGGGCAGGGACTCCTTCTGAATGCTAGTACTCTGTTCATTAGACTATAATAAAGTTAGTTATTAAAACTAACATACTAATGTATGAGAATACTTGTTGTAGAAGATGACAAAAAAATATCAAATGCTTTAAAAGAAGGTCTTGAGTTTGAAGGCTTTGCTATTGATATTGCTGAAACAGGTACTTATGGATATGACTTGGCCTCCACTACAGATTATGACTTGGTCATTTTGGACCTAATGCTCCCAGGCATGGATGGTATGGAGATATGCAAGAAGTTAAGAGAAGAAAACAAACATACATTGATTTTAATGCTTACAGCTAAAAGTGAAGTGGAAGATAAAATAGCAGGACTAAACATAGGTGCAGATGATTATCTGGCAAAACCTTTTTCTTTTGACGAGCTCCTTGCAAGGATCAGATCTCTCTTAAGACGCTCATCCACCTTCACACCAGATGAATTAACATGTGAAAATTTAAAAATGAACACAAGAAACTTTACAGTATCACGTGGCAATAAAAACATTAACTTATCAAAAAAAGAATTTGCACTATTAGAGTACTTAATGAGAAATAAAAATAAGGTAATTGCAAAAGAAGACATAATAGAACACGTATGGAACTATGATGCAGACATCCTGCCAAACACAGTTGAAGTTTATATTGGATACCTAAGAAATAAGATTGATAAATCCTTTAAGAATATGAAGCCTTTATTAAGAACTCTTTGGGGATTTGGCTATAAACTTGAGGAGCAAAATGCTAAAGTCAGCAAGAATTAGATTAACAACTTGGTATCTTCTTATCATAATGTGTATTACCGTTTCTTTTAGCATAGTTGTATATTCTGGTGTTGTTAAATCAACAGAAAGAGCACTTGGAAATTATGAAAGAGGAATAGAACAAAGATTTGAGAAAATGTTACCCCTACCCAACAATATTCAAAACCCAGCAAGAATTGAAATGATAAAAAATGTAAAAACAAATACCATCACGTTATTGTTTGTTGTAAACATTGCAATATTAATAATTTCTGGAAGTATTAGCTACTTTCTTGCAGGAGTTACACTAGAGCCAATAGAAAAGATGCTAGAAAAACAAAAGAAGTTTATTGCCGATGCTGCTCATGAACTAAAAACACCTTTAACATCAATGAAAGCTCAATTAGAGGTTGGTCAAAAGTGTAAAAAGTTTAACACACCAGAAAGTTCTGAAATTGTAAGCAGTGTAATTGAAGATATTGACTCTTTAACAACTCTTACTAATGACCTTTTAAAAGCTAGCCGTTATCAGAACTATGAAAATAAGAACAGTATTGAGGACTTCAACATAACAGAAGTTGCAAATAAGGTTCATGAGAGTATGAAACAAAAGGCTATAAAACAAGGAGTAACCATAAAAGTAAATTCTTCCCAAGATGAATTGCTAGTTCATGCAGATAAGAATGCTATTAAGGAGCTAATTACTATCCTCCTTGATAATGCAATAAAATTTAACAGGAAAGAAGGGTTAGCTGAAATAAATATAAACAAAGAAGATAAAAACCTTGAAATAGAAGTAAAAGATAATGGTATTGGTATATCAGAAAAAGATATTCCATTTGTATTTGATCGTTTTTATAAAGCAGATAATTCTAGAACAAGAAAATCTTTTGAAGGTTATGGTTTAGGTTTATCAATAGCTAAGGAAATAGTTAATTTGCACAGTGGTTCTATAAGTGTAAAAAGTAGACCGAATAAAGGATCCTCATTTCTAGTAAAGCTACCTATTGCTTGTTAATCACCTTTTGGTGTTAATGTAAAAACTCTCAGAAATTTCCCAGTATTTATGGTTATAATTTAATGCATGAAAATCAAAAGCTTATTGCTAAAATATAAATGGATAGTGTTAGCTATAGTACTTATACCAACGATAATTATAGTAGGACAAAAAATACTAGGGAGTAAGGAAGCAGGAACACAACAACAACTCACTTCAACTGTTAAAAGAGGTACGATTACTTCTTATGTCTCAACAACTGGGACAATACAAGCAGCAAATTATCTTGCTATAACAACAAGCGTTAATGGTATTGTTAAAAAGGTTTACGTTACTGAAGGTGAAAAAGTAGTTAAAGGACAAAAAATAATGGAAGTTACTTTAGACTCGGAAGGAGAAAGAAGTTTAGCAGATGCTTACTCTTCATATCTAAGAGCAAAAAACAGTCTAGAATCAGCTAAAAATAGTCTTTATGGTTTAGAAACTGCAATGCTTCAAAAAGAAGAAGCTTTCGAAGACGAGAAAGAAACAAATAGCTACCAAGATCATGATGAAAGGCTTTCATACAAATATGCAGAAAACGAATACCTTCAAGCAAAAAATGCTTACGAAATACAAAAGTCTTCTATTAAACAAGCAGAAATAGCACTAGAAAGTGCTTATTCAGAATATCAAGCTTATTCATCAACTATTACTGCCCCAGCAAATGGAGTAATAGCAAATATAGTAGCAACTGAAGGAACTAAGATAGAAAATTCAGTTACCTCAGATAGATCTGTTGAAACGGTAGCTTCAATCAAACAAGAAGGGACTCCAACAGCTTCTTTAAATGTAACAGAAGTGGATATAAATAATATTAAGGTTGGCCAAAAAGCAAAACTTACTTTAAGCAGTATATCCGATCAAACATTTGAAGGAACAGTAACTGGAATAGATAAGATTGGAACACAATCAAGTGGAGTGTCTAACTACCCAGTAATAGTAAAGTTTGATTCAGACAATGACAAGGTGCTTCCTAACATGAGTGTGACTGCAGACATTATTATTGAAAGTCATGACAATACACTTTATGTTCCTACAAGTGCTATCAATACTGCAGGAGATACAAAATACGTTTTGGTTCCAGAAGGGGCAGGTCAAAAGAAAGCAACAGTAAAAGTAGGAATATCTGATGATTCCAATACAGAAATATTAGAAGGGTTAAACGAAAATGATGTAGTAATACTAAGCACACTTCCTACAGAAGGCTTTACATCATCATCAAAGAATTCCTCAAATGATAGGGGTGGTGGAATGATGATAGGTGGACCTGGAATGTAATTCAAACTAAGGCTCAAGTCTATGATTGAAGTAAAGAAATTGTCAAAAACATATTCTAACGGAGGGGTTGAAACACAAGCTTTAGTGGATGTTTCCTTCAAGGTTGAAAAAGGAGAATTTGTAGCTATTATTGGACCTTCCGGATCTGGTAAATCTACTTTAATGCATATCTTAGGAGCACTTGATAAACCCACTTCTGGTGAATATATCCTAAATGGAAAGAATGTTGAAAATATGAAAAAAGATGAGTTAGCAGAAATAAGAAACAAAGAAATTGGTTTTGTGTTTCAATCTTATAACCTACTCCCTCGTATGTCTTCTCTAAAGAATGTCATGTTACCTATGGCATATGGAGGAATACCAAAAAAAGAACGGATTAAAAAAGCTGAAAAGATGTTGAAAGTTGTAGGGTTGGAAGACAAACTTAGAAGCGTTCCTAACCAACTATCGGGGGGACAAAAGCAACGTGTTGCTATTGCTAGAGCTTTGACAATGGAACCAGCAATAATATTAGCCGATGAACCTACTGGTAACTTACCAACTAATCAAAGTAATGAAATTATTTCACTTTTTGAGGAATTAAATAAAAACGGACACACTGTTATCATAATCACACACAATGATGATATAGCAAAAAAGGCAAGGCGCGTATTAACTTTGGTAGATGGTCGTATAGTTAGCGATCAAAAAAATATATGAGATTAATTGAAATATTTGAAGAAAGTATATCAGTACTAAAAACAAACGGTATGAGGACAGCACTATCTGCTCTAGGAATTATTATAGGTATTGGATCAGTAATCACCCTTATGACACTTGGTCAAGCAAGTCAACAGAGTGTTAAAAACAGAATTCAATCACTAGGGTCAAATCTATTAATTGTTAGACCAGGTGCCCAAAGAAGTGGCTTCTTACGTGGATCGGCTTCAGGAAATACAACATTAAAATACTCTGACGCCAAAGCTATAGAGGCATCTCAAAGAATAAACACAATACAAAAAGTAGCTGCAGAGTACAGTTCAAGAACTCAGCTTGTATATGGAAGAAATAACACAAACATACAAGTATCTGGTGTAACAGGTGAATATTTTGATATTAGAAACATTACCTTGACAGTAGGTTCTCCTATTACAGAACAACAAAATCAAAATATGGAAAAAGTTGTAGTGCTTGGACCAACGGTCGTGGAAGATTTATTTGGTACAAATGTGAATCCAATCGGTAAGAGTATTAGAATAAATGGTACTTCTTTCACTGTAGTAGGTGTTACTAAATCAAAAGGAAGTTCTGGAGTTGGAAATTCTGATGATATTGCATACGTTCCTCTTCAAACTGCTCAAAAAGTACTATTTGGGGTTGATTACATTAGTACTATTTATGTAACTGCTAAGAATGATGATCTTATGGAAGCAGCACAAAATCAATTGGGATTTCTCTTGCTAGAACTTCATAATAAAGCTACTCCTTCGGACGCAGATTTTACAGTCTCATCTCAAGCAGACATTCTCGAGACGGCAACTGAAGTAACTAGTACTTTCACAACACTTCTCACAGGAATAGCAGCTATTTCTCTTATTGTGGGAGGAATAGGAATCATGAATATTATGCTTGTAACAGTAACTGAAAGAACTATGGAGATAGGGCTGAGAATGTCTCTAGGTGCAAAGAGCAGGACCATAATAACACAGTTCCTTACCGAAGCTGTAGTTCTAACAATTACAGGAGGGATGCTTGGGGTGCTTATTGGAGTTGGTGCATCTACCATCATAACAAAGGCAATGTCCTTGCCAACAGCAATATCATATCAATCAATAGTGTTGTCTGTTGTAGTTTCATGCTTGATTGGAATCATATTTGGTTGGTATCCAGCATATAAGGCTTCAAAGCTACAACCTATTGAAGCATTAAGATATGAATAAACTATTTAACAAAATAATAGATTCAATTAAAATGATCCTCGCACGGGCTAAAGCCCGTGGTCTCGTCTCGCCTGTTTGTTTTGCTCCGATATGTATTTTCTAACTGCTTCTTCTGCTACTTTACCTATACTCTCCACGAAGTAACCCTCACTCCAGAAGTTATCTCCCCACAAGAACTCTTCCAGTTCTGGAAACTCTTCTCTGATCACTTTGGATGATCCACCTTTGAGTAGTTGCATAACATCAGATATTAAATCCTTGGGATTCACTTGAATTAACAAATGTACGTGATCAGGAAGTACCTTAAGCTCACGTATTACCCAATCATTAACTTCGCAACACTGTTTGAAGAGTTCTTTGGTACGGGAAGCCAGCTTGTATCTTAATACCCTTTTTCTATATTTTGGTCTAAACACAATGTGAAACATTATCCTATGTATTGTATGTGCACCAGATTTATATCTTTTCTCCACACTATTATTTTACTACCACGCAAAACAAACTCATGGGTCACGCATTCATCTACGGGCTAAAGCCCGCAGCTCTCTGCGACGTGAGGAGATAAAAATATCAAACAACAAACTATGTTAATAGTAGTATCTACTTTTCTAATAGCATCTTTAATAGGATTTTATTTAGGGAGATATTATGAACAAGAATCTACTAGGAGAAACTTCCAGCAAAGAAAGATGATTTCTCCGCAACAGAGATTGTTTAATGGAGATAAGCCTATACAAAGACCAGATACACAAAAGTAATGTGATTTAATACTCCACTTAGTAATTCCTTTGATAAATCCGCCAAAACTCTAGACCATTAATATAAACAGAATCAACCTGCTTAAACTTAATATTTGGATCTTTTCGTATGGACTCCGGAAGTTCTTTATTAGGACCTAAAATCATAACTTTAAAACTATTAGGATGTTCAACAAGAACGTTATAAACAACTCCTTTTGGATAGATTGATTTCAAAGGACCAAAGTCACTGCTACCAATGCTCATACTATCCCCATATCTATCAATTATCTTTTGTCTTAAATCAAATACTCCAATACCAAAGAGTTTTTGCCCAATAATTTCGTTAGCTTTTTTGGCATCTCCCACTAAGGGATTCACATACATTAAGTAATGTGGAAAGAGAGTAAATAGCTGATAAACAACTGTAGTTAAGAAAAGTGCCACAGGAAAGACAACAAACTTCTTCTTCTTAACTAACTTATACCACCCATAAGTTGCCATTAGAGCAAGATAAGGGTAAATAGGAACAACATACCTATCTACTTTTTTGCTAAAGAACATAATTACACAAAAGTACCCCAAGTAGAAGATACCAGCAAAAGATATATAAGAGATATCTTTTACACCGCAAAACTTTCTATCTTTTATCTTTTTAAACAAGGAAGCAAGAACATCAACAATATAAATGACTATCCCTAAAATCATGAATGGAGATGTCTTTAAGACCAAGAGAATAGGATAAAACCAAAACCCAGGAGTTCTAGTTTCTCTTCCAAAGAATATTTGAGTGTGTCCTTCTTCCTCCCCTACTTGATAACTTTGCATAAATATCTTGTTTAAAGTTTCAACAGGAGCAACCCATATGGCAGGAAAAAGGACTGTATAAAAAAATATGAAACCAAGAGAAATACAAGAAATATAAACTAACATCTTTTTTAAACCTTGATTAAGGAATGTAATTAGCGCTCCAGCAAATAAACAGAACAAGAAAGCTCCAACAAATAATGTTTTACTTAAAGCTCCTATTGCTAAGAAGAATGAAGCTAAGAAGATATAAAAAATATTTTGCTTTTTTGAAGTTAAATAAGTAAAAACAATAGCAATAATTACACACAAGGATATTTGAGCATCATGATGGATTAATCTTGAGTTGCCAATATAAAATGGCTCTAGACTAAGAATAACCACAAAAAGTAATGATAACCACCAGTTATTGATTGCCTTATTCAAAAATATCATTAAAAGAATAGATAAAAATAAAAACCAAATGATCAAGAGAAGTTGAGTGTTTGTATGAAGATACTCAAAATCATTAAATATCTCAATAGTAGCCTTATGATCCTTCATGCTTAATAACTGTGCAGTTAGAGATATTTCCCACATGAGGGGGACTCCAGGATGATATTTTTGAAATGTATCAACATACTTCTTAGAAGCAAGCGCATTAAGAAATCTTTCTGATCTGTCATGCCAATACACTTCATCTGTATTAACTATGGTCGTTCCAGCCCTTGGAAGCCTAGTTCCTAAATACAAAGCTATAAAGATTAGCACACTTAAAACCTTAACAGTTTTGCTCATGAAATAATTATATGACATTCAAACAAAAATGATGTGATATTGATGACTCTTTCTTATTCCGTATATCCAAGTACTTTATACACATTTTCCATAGGAGAAACAGTAAATCCATTTTTATTCTCACATAACTCACACTTGTATGGGGTTCTTTTGGTGGATTTAGTTGCAAGAACCTCTGGATTAATTTTTATTTTATTCTTTATTCTTTCGTATACATCCAACACATTTTCAGTAAAAGGATTTTCTTCTCTTCCATTATAGTAATGTTTACTATGAAAGTATTTATTAGCCTTATCAGAATCTGATATCGTTAGTAACATCTCGATATTCTCAATCCACTTTGGATTAATAGTTCCACCTTCAAGAACAACGGCACTTTCAAGAATCTGAGTAGCTAACTGGTCTTCAGGATTCCTAATCTTTATTTTCACGTTCTCAAACTCGACTTCCTCAACGTCAAAAGGCGTATAAGGAACATAACTAAATATGTCTAATTTTACCTTAGAAGATCTATCAACAAGAGCCACGAAAAAATCATCTGCATGTTCTCTCTTTTTATTTGTGTAATCATGGTAATGATACACAATTAAATCTTTGCAAATGGAGGATTTTAAATCACCTACATCCTTCAGGAGAAAATCTAAGTCATTAAACTCCCTGCCGTAGTCAAAAGTCTTGTTACTCTTCCTAAGATGGTACCTTACAGCAAGGCCACCACACAGTATTAAGTTATTTATGTTGACATGTGGAAGTAGCTTAAGTAAACAACTTCTGACGTCTTCCTTATTCTTTTCCCCAAAGCTATTCAACAAAGTATCAGTACTTACGGCTCAATACTATCTCCAATAAATATTTGTTGTCAAACCAATATTATCTAATCTTTACTAACTTATTATCTGATAATTTATAGATGCTGGACGGTGGATTATCTAACTCTCCGCCATCAACATAAAAATCTACTTTTTTTCCAAAGTATCTTATTGCTTGATTAATATTCGTGGAAGGAGACATACCATGTGGATTTGCACTAGTTGAAACTAATGAGCCACTCTTCTTTATTACAGACAACAAGAAATGATTATTCGGCAATCTAAACGATTTCGTGACGTTATGTTCTAAATCAAAAATTAGAGTATTTGGTCCAGGCCAATACTCAGAAATTATCTTATCTTCAAATTCTCCCAGCTTTACTCCAAAGTTCATTAAATCTTTATTGCTACAGATCATTGTTATCATGGGTATAGATTTTTCCCTCCCTTTTATACAACTAATCTTATCTATAAGATCCTTCCTGTTTTCCAAACAATGGATACCATAGATTGTATCCGTAGGTAAAACACCGATTTTGCCTTCACTAAGCAATAGAGATATAGTATCTATGTCATTTACACTCAAAACCATGGCTATATTATACTCAATTAAACCAGTAGATAAGATAAACACAATATTTGTGTTATACTTTGCCAATGAAGAAAATATTAAATAAAATCAAAGGATTTTTCAAAAAATCCGATAATAAACTACCCAAATGCAATATGTGTAACAAAATTAAAACCTTCTTTAAGAAAATTGATCTAAGAAAATGGTTTAAGGAAAACAAGCTTCTTTCTATAGGAGTTATTGCTATACTCATAGCTTTCCTATTTGGTCTTTTCTTGAAAAGTTACTTCATAGCAGCAACTATCAATGGAAAACCAATATCAAGGTCGATGGTAGTAAGAAGATTAGAGAAGAATCAAGGTCTTACAACGTTAAATTCTATAATTACAGAAGAATTAATAAGGCAAGAAGGTAAGAAGAAAGGAATAAAAATAACTAAAGAAGAAATTAATGATGAAATGACAAACATAGAAGAAAGTTTAAAAGGACAAAATCAAACTCTTGAAGAGATATTAGCCTCACAAGGAATGACAAGAGATGAACTAATTGAGAATATTGAACTGCAGAAGTTGATAGAAAGGATATTAGCTGACAAAGCTACAGTAACTGACGAGGAAGTCCAAAAGTATATTGATGATAATAAAGCATCTCTTCCAGAAGGAACAAACATGGAAGATGTTAAAACATTAGTTAAACAACAGCTTGTTCAACAAAAGATTAGCACTGAATTTCAAACTTGGCTTGATTCAATTAGAAAAGATGCAAAGATAAACATACTTGTTAAGTATTAGTAATGTTAGTTTGTGGCTTTTAAAGTTTAATAAAAATTATATACTTTAAATATGCTGCTCAAGTCTACACGTACCTTAAGTGAAATGTCCCCTGTGTTATTGGATAAAAATGTTTCTGGATCTAGTCCTGTGTACTGGGTATTTTCTAATGTCTCCAAGAAATGGGAAAACATGACTGTAATATCTCCTAGAAGTTTTGGAGAAGAATTTCCTAAAACTTTCGGGCATTATCACACAAGTAGCAACTCTATAGAAAGATATAAGCTTCTTTGTGGTCAAGGCATTCTACTAATGCAAAAAAGAAAGTTTGTTGATGATGACTGGAGTCCAGAAAACATTGAAAGGATATGCTTTGTAGAGCTTATGCCAGGAGATGAAATAGAAATATCAGTGGAGTGGGGTCACTCATGGTCTAACATTGGTACTGAGCCCTTAATTACACTTGATGATTGGAAGGATGGGCATCCCCCTCAAGATTACAGTCAAATAGAAAAACTTGGAGGGATGGGGTATTTTCTGGTAAATAGGAATGAAAATGCTACGTTTATTCCAAATAAAAACTACAAAAACCTTCCAACCCCTGAGTGGTTATCTGCATCAGAATTCCATAACTAATATAATCTTAACAGCCTTTATTTGATATAATTGTCTCTGTCTATGTCACAAGATACTCAAAATATATTATCTGTCCCAAAACATGTAGCTATAATAATGGATGGAAACAGAAGATGGGCTAAGGAAAAAGGGTTGCCATCTTTAGAAGGACATAGAAGAGGAGCAGATAATTTTGAGAAACTAGCAGAAAGAGCAAAGGAACTTGGAATTTTATGCTTCACAGGATGGGCCTTTTCTACTGAAAATTGGAAGAGATCTAAAGAAGAAGTAAAATATCTTTTTTCTTTAATTGGGGGGCTTGCTGAAAGGTATAAAAAGAAATGCCAAGAAAAGAAAACAAAGTTTATTCACCTTGGAAGAAAAGATAGAATTCCTGAAGAAACAAGAAAAACCCTTGAAGATGTGGAAGAATCTACTAAGGGTTTTAATGATTTTACAGTAGCAATAGGAGTTGACTATGGTGGACATGATGAATTGCTAAGAGTAATGAAAAAGATGAAAGAAGACAAAGAGGAAATTACACAAGAAAATATAGAAAAGAACTTGGATACAGCTTCATTACCACAAATAGACTTGATTATTAGAACAGGAGGAGAAAAGAGGCTAAGTGGTTTTATGTCCTGGCAATGTGCTTATGCAGAACTTTACTTCACAGACACATACTTCCCAGATTTTGGGGTAAAACAGCTAGAAGAAGCAGTTAAGAATTTCTCGCAGAGAGAAAGAAGATTTGGAGGAAATTAACAAACTCTGTGCATTTTCTTCTTGGTTCTTTTTATCTTTTTATTCATTTGTCTGAGATTTCTTTTCTTGTGTCTTGGCATAATGAAGATATTTTGACATAAAAAGCAAATTAATCAAGATATCTTGTATGATATTATTGCGCTATGCGATTGGTTGTTGGGAACAAACAAAAGGAATTAACCAATGAAGAACTAAATAAAATAATTTCTACATACTCATCAGTAGTAGTTGATATTGGAACTGGTGACGGAAGGTTTGTATATAAAAATGGGTTGATCAACTGTAATGTTTTGTACATAGGAGTAGATCCATCAGAGAAACAACTAAGAGTTTATTCAAAAAAAGCATTAAAGAGGAAAGTAAATAACGTTCTTTTTATCGTTGGTTCTATGGAGCAAATGCCGATTATTGCTAACAACAGTGTAAACAAGATATATATTACCCTCCCATGGGGGACATTATTAGAAAGCATTGTCAAGCCAAAAAAAGACTTTGTATTGAAAATATTTAATTTACTTAAAAAAGATGGGAAATTAATAACTACGTTTGGATATACCCCTGAACTTGAACCATCTGAATCAAAAAGACTAAACTTACCTCCAATGGAAGAAGAGTTAGTAATAAAAACCATTATTCCATCATTTGAATCTTACGGATTTACCCTTGACGACTACAAGAAGCTAAGCAAAAAAGATTTAAGGGATACAGAAACAACATGGGCAAAAAGATTGCGCTTTGGAAAAGACAGAAAAATCTACTGTGTGTCTTTTTGGAAAAAGCTATAAGTACTTTACTAATAGCATCAAACCTAAAGCTAACGCTCCAATTATGACTATGGAGGTTAGAGGTTTCTTCCAATTTACGGCAACAGGAGCTTTTTCAGCTTCAACTTTCTTATCTTCTACTACCGGCTCTACGGTGGTTTGTTGCTGCACCTCTTGAGGTTCCATGCATAAATAATATCACTTTTTGAAAGTCAAGTTAATATAGTATATGATTCAAGCAAATAAGTAAGAAGGAGGAGAAATGATTCAAAAGTGGAGAAAAGTATTGCTTAAGATCTTCTTAGAAGATTTTGAAATTCTTCCAGAAGAAAGACTATTGAATCTAGCAGGAAGCATTGGTACAGAGATTAAATTCAACGACTGTACGCATCCGAACGCAGAGATAGAATTCTATGACAACCAAAATAACACGATTATGAACTTCCTAGAAAAGCTACAGAAGGAAAAGAGAATACAAATATTAAAAACATGGGGAAAAGAAAACAACGTTGAGATAGAACTCAAACAAAAAGCTAAAAACCTAACATCAATACAAAAGTTTGTAGCAAAGCTCTTCAACATACCACTAAAGTAGCAGCCAGGCGGTTTTTGATGAACAAAAGCCGCCGTTTCTTATCTTCCTTCAACATTATTTAGCTGATAACATTAATGCATGATATTAAAACCTCTTGAAACAAAAGAGCTTCCTAAGCCACTTCCTTTCTCCAAATTAGTAGGACCTAGCTTTATCATTCTAGGACTTGGTTTAGGTACTGGAGAGCTTATCTTATGGCCAAATCTGATATCCAAATTTGGAATGGGGATCATATGGGGAGCTATACTAGGAATAACCTTTCAATTCTTCATGAACATGGAAATAGAAAGATATGCATTAGCTAGAGGAGAAAGCGTATTTATTGGTTTTGCCAGAAAGCTTAAGAGATTACCAATATGGTTTATTCTATCTACATTTATACCATGGATATGGCCAGGAACAGCTACTGCTTCTGCAACTATTATTGGTAATTTATTTGGGCTTCAAAATATACACGTACTTTCTATAGTACTTTTAATTCTAGTAGGACTAATTCTTTCTTTTGGTTCTACACTGTACAAAACAGTGGAACATTTTCAAAAATGGGTAACTATATTTGGAGTATCTTTTCTAGTTTTTTTAACATTTTACTTAGCCAAAGCAGAACATTGGGCAGCTCTAGCAAAAGGATCTATTGGAATAGGAGAAAACTATTGGTTTTTACCAGTAGGAATACCAATTGCATCATTTTTAGGTGCACTAGCTTATGCAGGAGCTGGAGGAAACCTAAACTTAGCCCAATCAAGTTATATAAGAGAAAAAGGATATGGAATGGGAAAATACACAGGAAAGATAAAAGGATTGCTTCATGAAAAGAGCAATGAGGATACAAGTATTACTGGAAGTAAATTTGAAATAACAAAAGAAAGTATAAAAACATTTAAAGAGTGGTGGAGGGCAATAAATAAAGAGCATGCTTTGATATTTTGGTTAACAGGAACAATAACAATACTAATACTTGGACTTTTAGCATTTACAACAATTTATGGTCAAGTTGGAAACAAGCAAGACATTGAGTTCTTAATAATTGAGAGTTCAAAGATAGGCCAAATGTCACTCCCTATCATAAGTACTATATTTATGATTGTTGTTGCATTAACATTATTCGGAACACAGCTTGGTGTGTTTGACGCTACAAGTAGAATCATCTCAGAAAATGTAATTTTAACTTCAAATAAACTTAGTGAAAAGAATATTGGAAATGTTTATTATCTTGTTCTCTGGGCCCAAATATTAGCAGGGGTAATAATTTTGTCTTTAGGTTTCAGGCAACCTCTTCAATTAATAGTAATAAGTGCAGTTCTTAATGCTTTTACCATGTTTGTTCATGTGGGACTTACATTATGGTTAAATTTATCTTCTTTAGAGAAAGAAATAAGACCAAGTTTTTTTAGAACTTTAGTTATGACTCTTGCTTTTTGCTTTTATGGATTCTTTAGTATTTATACAATAATCAACGAACTGTTCTAAAGATGATAAAATACATAAATATCGGGGTATGGCGCAGTTGGTAGCGCGTACGCATGGGGTGCGTGAGGCCGGCGGTTCGAGTCCGCCTACCCCGACCATATATCTTCATATACCCTAGAGAAGTAGTATATAAGGCGATGTATAAGAGCCTTTGTAGTTTTTGTAGTTGCATTTTCTGTCACATTCGCGCTTCTCACCGTTCCCGAGGCAGTTTCTGCACACGGTGGTGGTGGAACTACCTGCGGAGAACACGCACACAAACAAGACGGGCACTGCGTATGTGATGCAGGGTATGAAGGTAATCCAATCGCCGGATGTACTTTAATACAAGAACCCACTTGCGGTGCCAACGCACATGTGGACGGAAACCATTGTGATTGCAACCCAGGATACACAGGGAATCCAATTGACGGATGTGAACCCATTTTTGATCCAAACCCGGGTGAGTGTAAACATGAACACGCAGAATGCAATGTAAATGATTCCAACAAACAATGTTGCCCAGGATTAATATGCTCGGATAAGGGGGTTCCATCGGATATAGGCAAATGTGAATACCTCACACCCACACCTGTGGATTGTCAAGTCAGCGAGTGGTCGGAATGTTCTGCTGAATGCGGTGGTGGTTCAAGAACTAGAACTATCCTAGTGGAACCTCAAAACGGTGGGGCGCCTTGTCCACCTCTAGTTGAGGAATGCAATACAGATCCTTGCCCAATTGATTGCCAATGGGGACCGTGGTCGGAATGTTCTGCTGAATGCGGTGGTGGTATCCAAACACGATCCATTGCAGTAGAAGCCCAATATGGCGGTCAGGAATGTACCGGACCATCAGAGCAAGAGTGCAACACTCAAGAATGTAAAGAGGTGATTGACTGTGTATGGAGTGACTGGTCAGAATGTTCAGCTGAATGTGGCGGTGGTATCCAAACACGGTTCATACTTACGCCAGCGCAAAACGGCGGCAAAGAATGCACTGGTTCGACGGAACAAGAGTGTAATACCCAAGAATGTCCAATCTTGGGATGCACTGACAAAAATGCTGTGAATTACAACAAGAACGCTACAAAAGATGATGGCTCTTGCGAGTATCCAAAACCAGTAATTTACCCCACAACAGGTGTAGATCTGGTTGGGCGGGCCAAATACTCAGGAGTAGCAGCAATTGGACTTTCTCTTGTTTCTTTTTCCGTACCTATGAAAAAGAAAAATAAGTAGAAAGTACTAAAACAAAAAGCCAGACTATAAAAAAGCCTGGCTTTTTCTTAATCCTTTAACACCTTAACAAAATATCACTCTCCTTGAGCCATTAATTCTTCAGCAAAAGCCCAAAACATATCATTTCCACCAATCTTGCCAGCACACAATGCTGCAATAGATTTGCTCATTGCAGTAGGATGAAAATCTAATGGGAATTGTCTGTACACCCATCTAACGTCTTCATTCTCTTTTATAAAAGCATTTGCAGTATCTTGAAATGTCTTGCAATAAGGACAATCAAAATCTGACCATTCCATAAGAACATACCTAGCATTGACATTACCTTTCACAAAATCCTCTGATGTAACAGGGTCAATTGAGATTGAAGTCCCCGACCCAGATTTTAGTTTTTCAAATTCTGATTTTAATGTTGCTAAGGGAACTGCACCACCTAATTCAACGGCTTTTCCAGTTTGAGTGTCTAACAAGAAGTTTCCAGGTGTTCCACTTACTCCAGACTTAACACCAGAATTAGCTTGATCATTTACCTTCTTCTCTATATCTGCTGATGAGACACAGTTATTAAACTCTTCTTTACTCATTCCAAGTCTTATTGCAATTTCTTCATTGGTTTCAGAAGGTACGACCTCATCTTGAGTATCGCTAGATACTTCTTGAGAATCAGTTGGAACATAATTACTAGTTTTTTTATCCAACAAAGCCCCAAGTAAAAAAGCAATTACTATCAAAACTACTAAAATCCCCACTTGTATTATATTTGAGCTTTTATTCTTTTTTTCCATAGAAACTCCTAATTTAAAATTAATTAACTAAAAAGCATCAAACGGTTATTCTACAATCTCTCTTATCATATATGTCTTTTTATTAGAAGACTCAAAGTACACTCTCATCATCAGTTCCCCAAGCATACCCAACATTATAGATTGTATACCCACTATTATTAAAAGGACAGACAACGTAAGTAAAGGTCTGTTTCCAATGCTTTGACCTATTATCTTCAAGATCAAAAGATAAAGAGCAATTAGTCCACCAATCCCAGAAACCACAGCTCCAGTAAATCCAAACAATCTCCCTGGCATTGCTTTAAATGGCTTTCTAGAAAAGTACAGCATAAAAAACAAAGTTACAATGTCTAGAAGCACCTTAAATGTTCTTTTATGGCCTTTGTAGTAAGATTGTCCAAAATCTCTATCTTTAAACTCAACATCAAACTCAACAATTCTAGGACCGTATACACTAACATAATCTGGAATGAACCTATGCATTTCACCATACAACTTTAGGTTTTTAGCTATATTCCTTCTTAAGCCTTTCATCCCTGATCCTCTGTCTTTTACATAAACACCAGATACTTTTCCAATAATTTTATTAGCTAAGCCACTTTGTTTTGCCCTTCCACTTTTACCCCCGCCCCATCTGCCAACCCTGTTCGTATTCACAAAATCGTAGCCATCATCAAGATAATCAATCACTTTACTAATATTTTCCAATGGAATTTCTAAATCTGCCGATACAGTAATGACATAATCTCCTTCAGCCAAGTCAAAACCAGCCATATAAGCAGCACTCTGGCCAAAGTTTGTCATTAAGTTTATACCCTTAACTTCATGGTGAGTATTTGCATACCTTCTTATTACTTCCCAAGTTTTATCTTTACTCCCATCATTAACAACAATGATTTCAAAGCTATACTTATGATCCTTTATCAAATTAAGAATTCCATCTAACGTTCTATTTATATTTTCTTCCTCATTAACACAAGGAATTACTATTGAAATAAGTTTATTTTTCTCCATATTTTGTCCTTAAACCAATCTACTTCCTTCAAAATCCCCACTTCAGATTTTGTAGTTGGATTATACCTTAAAATTTCCCTTGCTTTATCAATATTAGCTCTTGTTTCAATCTGATCTCCAGATCTTGGAGGCTTAATATCATATATTGCTTTTTTGCCCAGGTAATCTTCAATTATTTTTAAACACTCCCCCACAGTATTAGCTGTATCTAACCCTAAGTTAAACACTTCCCCAATACACCTTTCGTAGTTATCAAGAACAGAAATCAAGCCATCTACTATATCCCCAACATACGTAAAGCTCCTGAGGTGGCTTTCACTCCCTTGATAAAAAGGGAAAGGTTTATCATTTAGTATAGAGTCTATCACCTTAGGATAAAGCTTATCTGGTCTTTCTCTTTCACCATAGACAGAAAACAGCCTTATTGATGTAGCTGGAAATCCCTTATCTCTTTGATAAGCAAGAAGAAGTTGCTCTGCAGCTAGTTTTGTAACTCCATAATATGATGTAGGCTTTGGAGAGGAATTTTCATCATCAGTAGCATGCTTCCCATACACAGAGGATGTGGATATATTTACTACTATCTTTAACTTCCTATTATCCTTCAAAGCTTGGTAAAGATTCTCCGTAGCTATTATGTTATTTTTTATATATTCAGAAAGTGGTGTAGCTGAAGATAATCCTGGTTGAGCAGCAAAATGAAATACAGCATCTATTCCATCTGTAATTTCTCTTAGGTCATCTGTCGCTAAATCCAAACTTTTAACTTGAATTCCTTTCTTTTGTAAATCCAAAGCATTTAGTTTTTTTAGATCTACACAGTAATAATTATTAAAGTTATCTAAGCCTTTAACATCATGGCCTAGATCTTTTAGTTTTTCTGAAGTATGGGACCCTATAAATCCAGCTGCTCCAGTTACTAATATTTTCATACCGTTATATTATACCTAGTTACTTCTTAAATTTCTGCTATAATCTGCTGTAATTTAAAGAAAGAAGGTAGAGGGAATGGGTAAAACAACAAAGATTAAAATCTTATCACAATCTATCACCGAGGAAATTGGAAATATTGACGAAAGCCTCCTGAAGATAAAGAGAAACATCCTAAGTTTAACGAATTCAAATACAAAAGTTGAGTTCTATATATTATCATCCGAATCGGCCCTTGAAGAAATAATAAGAAAGCTAAATCAGTGGGGAAAGACTAATCTCAAAAAGTTCTCTGACTTAAGCCAACAAGAACAAAAGGAACTAAAAGATCTACTAGAAAACTTTATCGAGCTAGACGTAGAAGCAGAATAAGAGAACTAACAAAAGCCTATTGAAACATAATCAGTAGGCTTCTTTTTTAACTACTTCCTTCTAGATTCACTAATATTTGGATCTCCACCATACTCTGGGTAATCCAGTTCTTTTAAAGACTTTCTTTTTAAAACCCAATTTAAAACATTAGAAATAGTAACTCCCATTTTTAAACCAGTAAAAGATCCTGGACCTGGATTTGGAACAAACATAGAAATATCACTTACTTTTAAATTATTCTCCAAAAGAAGATCTTTAATAGATTGAGTAACATCTATCTTTCCACTTTTTACTCCAACAACATCAACAACACCTTCACTTTCCTTAACAAGCTTAACTTCTTTTTCATCTCTTTTAGATGTATCTATATAAATCTTATAATTTAATTCTCCTGCTGCTTTCATCTATATACTCAAAATAAATCCTTAAAGTATCTTTAGGTAGTAACTTTTCTGCTAAATCAGGCCATTCGACTATAGTAATACTTTCTTTATCTTCCACCATATCCTTAAATCCTAAATCTTCCACTTCTTGCTCCGTGCTTAATCTATACAAATCAACATGATTAATATGCCCATACTTCCTAGCAATAACGAAAGTGGGGCTTTGTACTCTTCCTTTCTCTCCTAATGCTTCCACTAAAAACCTAGTAAAAGTAGTCTTTCCACTACCTAAATCACCATACAAAGCAATTATCATTCCAGGACTTATACCTTTAGCTATTTTACTAGCAAATTCTTTAGTTTCTTGGGTAGAATGGGTAGTAATTTCCATAAGAACAACCCTGAAATTAATGCACCAAAAGTATCTACACAAACATCAAATAAGCTAGATGATCTTAAAGGAGTGAGGACCTGATGGAGTTCGTCAAACACTGCGTATGATATAGTCATAAAAATAGACAAAAGAACATTCTTAGTTCCTTTATAGTAAGCAAGACATAAAAGCATAAACAATATAAAATGACCAGATATCTCACTAGGTTCATTCCCAACAACACTTGCATTAATAACCTTCCCTGGAATTGAAGAAAGTATAAAAATTATGATCATTAAGAGTATTGCTGGTATCCAGTTCTTAGAACATTTCACTAAAGTATTTTACCATTCCAACGAGATCTTTTCTTCTCATAAAAGAAGCCTAAAACACTAGAAATTAAAAATACTGTTAATCCTAGAATAAGGTAAATAAACTTTGGAATGTTAATTTCATCTTTCTTTTTATCATTTTTCACCTCCAGTGTGCTTTCTTGTTTGATATCACCAGAATCCTTACTAGAGAAAGATTCTACAACATTGTTTTCACTAACTCCTTCAATACTCTTACTTATCTTCATATTTTTAAGGTAATTTTCATAAACCTTTTCTCCCCAGATATACCTTTTTGGAGTTAGATAAACAACTTCATTATTCTTATTTCTAATCTCAAAGAACATTTCTACCTTTTTTGTACTTAAACCCTTTATTCTGATCGAAGCATTTTCCTTAAGAATAGGAAAATCAGATGCAGAACCATATGAGGAAATCCACTCTCCAGTACTTTCATTTAAGATCTCAACTATTCCATTCGATACTTTTGGAATTATTAAAAAATCTCCCTCATCATACCCATTAAGAGAATATTTTAATTCAACATTAATCTCCTTACCTTCACTTACTAGATAATTATCTATACGAAAGTCAAAATAGTAAAAGTCAGCATAAGAAACACTATAAGAAAAAATTAGAGCTGTTATAAATAACAAGTATTTCACACAAAATAATCTTCAATAAAGGACAAGGAAAAACAATAAAACACATTCTACTAAGAATAGATGAACCTTGTGAAACTGAGAAATTAATATAAACAAATGAGATAGTATTTACTTTAAATGCCAATAAACAGTCATATAACCACCATCATGAAATATAAAAACACCATTTCCACCATCTCCTAGACAATTTCTACAGAAGTAAGCTTTTCCATCAGCTACAGCATAAACTGGGGATCCATATGAGCCATACATATCGTATGCAGGATGCACCTTCCCACCATAATAAATTGGACTCCAACATGTGTACCCAAACCCTTGAGAAACAGTAGGACTACTAAGAGGCCATCTCCAACTTCCACTACCAACCTTTTTATTTCCTGCCTTTTCACAACCTGTACTCCAGTATACAGTCTTGTTTTTAAGCTTTTTAGAAGGATCAACATAATTGGAATAATACCAATCCCAACCATCAATATCCTCAAAAGAAGAATACTTATAAACACCAAAGTGAAGATGATCTCCAAATGAATATCCAGTGTTACCTTGAATTCCAATTACATCCCCTTCTTCCACATCTTTAGGCTTTTGATCTTTTAAGACACTTACAGCACCAACAATCTGCTGTAACTCTTTCTTAGCATCAGTTAACATTCTTTGGTACTTCTCCTCATCGTTTTGAGTCTGAGCAAGAAGACTTTTCTTCATATCCTGCTGGTCCTCTAAAGTAGATCTATAAGAGTCAAGATTAGCTTTTTCTACCTCAAGCTGTCTCTTCAAGGTTTCTGCCTCATCTCTTTTTTCTATAAATATCCTTTTTTGTTCCTCAAAACTCTTCTTTGTCTCTTCCATCTCTTTAATGAGCTTATTGTCATTTTTTTCCATTACTTTTAAGTACTCAGATTTAGAAATAACTTGATTTAAAGTATCTCCACCAAACATAAGCATAAATACACTCTCTTCCCTATCTTTATATCTTTCTCTCATTCTTAGACCCAATACCTTTTCTTGGTGTTCAATAGACTGCTTAAGCTTTTCTATACGTGTTCCCAAACTTTCAATATCTACAACCAGCTTTGATATTTTTTCTTGAGTTTTTTTAATATTAGAAACAGAACTTTGAATCTTTAACTCTGTGAGGTAAATTTGGTTATCCATATACTCAATTTCATTCTTCAAAGTACTTTCTCTTCCTCGCAACTCAGTTAACTTCTTTTCATAATCCTTTATCTTCTCTTCAATGTTTTCAATATCATCACTATCAACATTTTCAGCATTTACCTTTGTTAAGACTAAAGGTGAAAAAAGGAAGAATCCAAGTATAAAAGTAGTAAGAAATATTCCTTTTATTCGCATAAACTAGTATTTTAAATACTTCTTTATTGCAGCATTGCTTCCAAAGTATCCAAGCATAAAACCAGAGGCTAATAATATAAAGGATAAAATCAAGGAGAAAACAATTGGATTTATATAAAATCCTGGGACAAAACCTAAGGACAATCCTTTAGAAAATACATTAATTTTGCTTATACTCACGCCAAAAACTACCATAACTACAGAAGCACTAGCTGCAGAGATAAGACTAAAAAAAACTCCTTGGTAAATAAATGGGTTTTTAACATAAGAATCAGATGCCCCAACTAACTTCATAATCTCAAGCTCCTGCCCCTTAGAGTTTATAGTGGTTCGCAGTGTTGATATTACTACCGAATAAGAAATAACAAAAAAGGACACAACAAGAAGAAAGCCAATAATATAGACAGCAGTGCTTACTGCTCTAAATCTTGAAACAACATCCTTATAAAACCTAACTTCCTCTACCCCTTCCATAGCCTTAAACTCGTTTGTTAAACCTTCAAGATCTTTGATATTTTTAGCTTTTACTTCTAAACTTGCAGGAAGAACACTAGCAGATATTGACTCCAATAGTACAGGTTCATCTTTATTTATTTCTTTAAAGATCCTTAAAGCTTCTTCTTTAGAAACATAATTCACTGTTCCTATCCTTGAATCTTTCTCAAGATTTCCTTTAACTGGAAGTATTTTATCTTCTCCAAACTCATCTTTAAAAAAGATAGTAATTTGTGCTTGATCCTCAAGATATTTCAATGCTGTTTGAGATAGAACAATTATATTAATAAATATTCCAAGAAGAAGAAACGTAACTCCCATTACAAGAAACTGAGATACAGTCATTAGCTTTTCCTTGTTTAAATAATATTTTAAGGTTTCCCAAACTTTAGGCACGATATGTTCCTCCTTCTTTATCTGAAATTAATTTACCTTTCTCTATTCTAATAACTCTTTTAGTAAGTTTATCTACTATTCTTTCATCATGAGTACTCATAATAACAGTGGTTCCAAGAGAGTTTATCTTCTGAAGTATTTCAATAACTTCATCAGCTGCATCAGGATCAATCATACCTGTAGCTTCATCTGCAATTAAAACATCAGGCTCATGTGCTAAGGCTCTTGCAATAGCAACTCTTTGTTTTTCCCCTCCTGACAACTGTCTGGGATAAAAATCAGCATGATCTGAAAGCCCAACTAAACTCAAAACATTAGGTACTATATTTTTTATCTCTTCTTTTTTTGAATCTACAACTTCCAAAGCAATGGAAACATTTTCACTTACTGTTTTTGATTCTAAAAGTTTGTAATCTTGAAAAACTACTCCAATTTTTCTTCTTAAGCTTGGAACGTCTTCTTGAGGTATCTGCAAAACACTTTCTCCTTTAAACAAAATATCCCCGCTAGAAGGAGATTCTTCTTTTATCAGGAGCTTAATAATTGTTGACTTTCCAGCCCCAGATGGACCTACTATAAAAACAAACTCACCTTGATCTATAAAGAAAGAAACATCATCTAGAACCTTAACCCCAGAAATGTACTCTTTTGATATGTTTTTAAATTCAATTTGATGCATTTTTAATTATTACCTCCTCAACAAAAAGTACATTTGTTTCCCCATCACTTAGTTTTTCCATCCTTCCTGATACTTTAACATTTAAATTTTCAGCTAATGATAGTTTTTGATCATTTGATTTAAGCAAAAATAATTGCTTACCAGAAGAGTCCACTAAAGCATACGAAACATTTTCTAGTGGATAAAACTCAGGATTAACATATACAATTTTACCTTCAAAGTAAGATCTTTCATTCTTAGGAGAAATAATAGTAGGTGTAGCTGGCTCTTCCATTTTTTCACTTTCTTTTAATTCATTACTAGTAAGATAACCAATCAGTATGCCTACTAGTATAAACAGGATAAAAATAAGAATAAGCACAGTAATTAATTTTTTTCCCTTTAAGTTCTCAACTTTTAGATAGAAAGACTTGAGCAGACTCAACATAAGTAAATTCATTATATATTACAAATTAAAAGATGTATAAACCAGTTAAATTCATAACAAGCATACCTTACAAAGGGTTTTCTACTTATTACTTGTTTAACAAGAAAAACAAGATATTAATCCCCATTGAAATTAACAAAGAAAATAACTCCAAAATAACCCCCAGTATATATAACAGCTTAAATAGGCTAGTTAGTGCATTAGGATATTCTTTTTTGTATATAAAGATATATAAGTTGCACCAAAATACTTTTTACACTTATTTATCTTTAAGTAAGAGAAACGAACATAACAATATAAATAAAGTAATGGACTTAAATATTAGTTTTGAAGATGGAATATCAATATCTAAAGAAGCTAATATACCTATATACATCAAGGAGAGCATTGCTAAGGAGATAGGCATTGAGATTACAAAGAAACTAGTTGAAAAAGCTTTATCAAACCAATAAATTTTAATCTACTAAATATTTAGCAATGTTACTATTATGTTCTGCTAGAGTTTTAGCAAAATGAGTTACCCCACTCTTATCTGTTAAATAAAAGTAATAGGAGGAGTTTTGATAATTAACAACTGCATTTAAAGCAGACAAGCTAACAGATGATATTGGGGCTGGAGGGAGCCCTGCCTTTAATCTTGTGTTGTAAGGGCTATCAAACTCTAATTCTTCTTTGCTCAAATCTTTAGGCCACCAATCTAGCCGCATGTATTCATCAAGAGTAGGAATGCACGTTCCTTCTGCTCCACATAATCTCCTTAAAACTACTGCGTATTGCGTTGTTGCATCGACATCAAGCTTCATTCCTTCTCTCCATCTTTTTATTAGAATTCCAGCAACAACAGGTCTATCTGCTTCATTTGATACTTCTCTTTCTACCATTGAAGCAAGTATTATTACATCTTCTTTCTTGATTCCAACCTTATTTAAACTTTCAATAGAAAGTAGGTCCGATGTTTTCTTATCAAACGTTTCTCTTAATAAGTTAACCAGCTCTTGATCTTGTATATCTTTATTTACAAAATATGTATCAGGGAAAAGATACCCTTCAAGGCCACTTGTTAAATCTAAAAACTCCTTATAGTCAACTTTCTCCAACCTTTGAGATGCAAGCCTTGCAAATTCCTCTCTTCTCCAGCCTTCAAGGAACGTTAACGTTATGTCATTCTTTCCATGCTGTAGTTGTTCAATTACTTTAACTAAAGGTGTTCCAGCTTTTATTGTGTAAGTTCCAGCTTGAATATTTGTTTCTCCTCTATTTAAAAACACATAAAGAATAAAAAGAAACTCTGAATTAATAGCATCTTTAGATGCCAATATATCTGCTACTTCAAATACGCTTTTTCCACTGTCAATTTCTAAGGTTACTTCTTTTCCAGATTGAGAAGGTCTCCATACCGCTATTTTATAATAAACAAAGAGGAGTGCAGGAATAATAACTAAAAACAATATTACAAGAAACACAGTTAACTTTCTTTTCTTTTCAGGGGTTAACACATGATATTTAGTTGGATCTAACTCTTCAATCATGGAATAATTTTAACATAAAAAGAAGGCTACACTTAAGACAAGCATAGCCTTTATACTACAATTCGCTTACTAAGTACCACTAAGAACAACAAACATAATACCAACAAAAGCAACCAATAAAGAAAGTCCAAAAAACACAGAGTTCATACTATCCCACTCTTCCTTGCTTTCTTCATTTGTTTTACTAAACCATCGTGGACGTGGCTTACCAAAAACGCGGTAAAAAGCTGCTACAGCATTTTCAAACACATGAAACATGCCAGACAATCCAACAAGAATAAGCAAAATTCCTGTGTACTCAGCAGCAATAAGCTTTACGCTCATAAGCACACATATTGATAACACAACCGCAACCAAACAAACAAAACAATAAATAGGGTCTGTTAATCCTCCAAACAGTAAGACAATATCACCTGGTAATTTGTTTTTATTCACTTTGCTCTCCTTTTTTGTTTGAAAACAGTAAGCCCTTCTTTTTCTCACTCATCTCCTTACCTCATTATCCATCAAAAGAACTATACTATACATAACTACATCCATCAAGCTATGGGTTGGTAAGTTAAGAGTAATTTGTTATAATACAAGTACAGGAAGCTGACTGGTTGCTCCTAACGGAGAGGAAAGTCCAGACTGCACAGAGCAAGGGATCGGAGGGCAACCCCCGACGTTAATAACGCTGGTGCTAAGTGAATGAAAGTTACTTAGACAGAAGGTGAAAATACACTTTCTGAGAGCAACAGAGACGAGCTTTTTCCGTAAAGCTTAAGCAATGGAAAAAGAGTGAAACGGGCAATCCCACCCTGCAGAAACCCACGAAAGTACCGTTTAAGTCTGCTCGGCAAGGTACAAAGATGGGGCTTAGATAGATAACCAGATAAAACAGAACCTGGCTTACGGGCTTCCTGTGCCCATTAAAAACTAGTTTTTAACAGCTTCTTAAAAAGAATAGTCGAGATCATTAACATAGGAACTGCACAAACTGCTCCTATTGCTCCAAAGAAATTAGTTCCTACTAAAAGAGCTAAAAGAATAATTAAAGGCCTAAAGCCAGAAATCTTCCCCATAATCTTTGGAACAAGAATATTGTTTTCTAATTGTTGAATAATAATAAAAAGAGTAACAACTCCAACTCCCTTGACAGGAGAATCTGCAAAACCAATAATACCAGCCAAAACAGCACTAATAGTAGGTCCAAGAAGTGGAATAATTTCAAGAATGCCTGCAACCACACCCAAACCTGCAGCATATTTAACACCTAAAATAGCAAGACCAATGGAACTAGCCACTCCAATAGATGCCATCAAGACAACTTGGCCTCTAATCCAATCACCAACACTTCTTTCAATTTCTTCTATAGTATCTTTTACAGTATCTTCTTCTTTCCTAGGAAATAATGAAACAATGCCTTTTTTAATGTTCTCCCAATCTAAAGACATATAAATAGAAAATATGAGGAGACTTACAAATGCTGCAACATTAGAAAATACAGAAATGGCTGCAGATGCAATACCACTGGAAACTTTTGAAGCTTGAGGAACTATACTGGTTAAAGCATCTTGAAGATCAACTGGAATATTCAATTGACTGATAATAGAAGATAAATTAACTATTAATTTTTGGAATTCAATAACAACCGAAGGAAGAATAAATGTAACTATTCCCACAAGAACAATGATCAACAAAGCATAAGAAATCAAAACAGCAGCTCCTCTAGAAACAGGCTTATTAAATACAATAAATTTTCTAAAATAACCAATAAGCTGTTCCATTGATATAACAATCAAAGAAGCTAAAAGAAGAGTGCCAATAACTGATCTAAGACTATAAACAACATAGCCACCAAGAAGAATAAGCAAAGTAAAAATAATAGTTTTGACTGATATAACTACTTGTTTATCCACTAATTAAAGTTTCCTTTCAATATCATTGTATATTATTTTTTTGTAACCGTCTTGTGATATATCCACCCACTTTATCTCTTTATTTTTCTTAAACCATGTCATTTGCCTCCTAATATATGAATGAATATCGTATTTAATTCTCTGAATTGCATCCTTTTCAATAATCTTATCATCAATGAAGCTTAAAACCGTTTTATATACTAAACCTTGAAGCTTTGGAGAATCCCTATATCCCATGTCAATCAACGCTTTTACTTCTTCAATTAACCCCATACTCCAAATAGCATCAACCCATGCATCGGAGTTCTTGTATAACAATTCTCTTGGTCCATTTAAACCAAGATGTATAAAATTGTACTTATTGCTTTCATTGCTTAAATAGTTCAAAACTGTATCACTAAATCCAGGGTTACCTAAACCTCTTAACGTTTCTCTTTCTATTGCTCTTATTAACCTAACTTTGTTCTTTTTATCAATGCCTTTATAAACCATAGGGTTCAAATTAAGTAATCTTACTTGCAAACTCTCTAAGGGCAGATCTTCTAAAGAACTTCTTAGTTCCAAATCTAACCCTACACAAGATGGTTTTATTCTTCCAGTAAATAAATCAATATAAAAACCAGTGCCACCAACTACAAAAATGCTCTTCTTTGACTCTTGTAAATCTCTTACCTTTTTCAAGGCAAACTTAGCAAAATCATAACCAGAAAAGTACTCATCTGGGGTTACCAAATCATACCCCCATATATTTATGCCATTTACCTTCCAACACATGTCTTTCTTTTCAACTAACACCTCCGAGCCTACAGGAGACTTCCCAGTTCCAACATCCATAAACTTTATAACCTGCCTAGAATCAGCAGATATTATTTCCCCATTAAACCTCCTACACAAATCCAAAGCTAAGGATGTTTTACCAGTTGAAGTAGGACCAAGGATAATAAAGACATTTTTACTATCACTTTCTTTTTTCATGTAAACCTTTCTTTTTTTCTTTTTTACCTTCCTTGGTCTTTTTCCAGACCTCTGTAAGATACATATGACGCCATTTCTTTTCTTTTGTGGAAACATCATCCTTTAGATTCATTTGAGCATAAGTTCCTTTTCTTGGTGAATACATAGATATAAAGGCAACAGCAAAGCCAACTTTTTTAACAAGTTTAACTGTATCCATAAATTGCCTTTTTGTTTCTCCAGGAAACCCAACTATTAAATCTGTGCCTATTTCAATACCTGGTCTTACTTTTCTAATTTCTTCTGTCAATCTTATAAATTCTTCCGCGGAATATCTTCTATTCATAGCTTTTAATATTTCATTGTTTCCAGATTGAACAGCAATATGAATATAGTTTGATATCTTTGGTTCTTTTAATGCAGTAACTAAATCTCTAGTGAAATCAAAAGGATTGGAAGATATAAAATCAACTTTGTTCAATTCTTTTATGCTACATACTTCTTTAAGAAGAGATGTGAAAGGAAGCTTTTTCCTACTTCCTGCCCTAATCTTTGTCTTTTCATTCTTGCTTAATCCCCAAGAATTAACATTTTGCCCACAAAGTGTAACTTCTTTAACTCCATTTTTAATCAAACACTCAATTTCTCTTAAGATATCCTCCTTGGTTCTTGAAACCTCGCCACCCCTTGAATATGGAACTACACAATAGCTACAAAAATTATCACAACCGTAAGAAACATTAACAAAGGCATGTTCATTACCCCTTTTTCTTCTTTTCATATTGCTAACCTCGTGCCCATCAATCTCTACTCCATTAATAAGATTAAATTCTTTTAAACCACGAATGAAACTTTTTAAATCATTTGAAGTAAACAAATAATCATAATTCCTTGTTTTTTTCTTTAGTTCTTCAAATGAATATCTTTTTCTTTCCCCCAAAGCACTACCAACAACACACCCAGTTAAAAACACACAAGCTCTTTTTCCTTCTTCTTTATCCTTTTTGTAATTGCTGATGATTCTTCCCAAACCATATACTTTATCTTCGCTTTTCTGCCTAACAGAACAAGAATTTACAATAAATAAATCTGCATTTTTTAACACGTAGGTTATTTCTTCTATCTCGTTTTTAAAATTTAAAGCTTTTAATTCCTTGAACCCAATGTCTTCTAAAAATCCTGCAATAACATCTGAATCAACTTCATTAGCATAGCAACCAAATGTTTTAATATAGTACTTTTTTTTCTTTAGTTTAGACATGAAATTACCTTATGACAGAACCATTTTTAGCATTTTCTAAAGGTATAAGGAGAATAGGTCTTTCATCTGAATCTACAGCAAGAATCATTCCTTGAGACTCCAATCCCATCATTTTTCTTGGTTCAATGTTTACTACAAACACAAACTGCTTGTGTAGTAAGTATCCTGGTTTGTACCATTGCTTTATTCCAGATAAAATCTGCTTGACACCTGACAACCCAAAGTCTACTTCTAGCTTTAAAAGCTTCTCAGACTTTTCTAGTTCTGAGACAGAAATAACCTCGCCAACCATCATATAAACTTTATTAAATTCCTCGTATTTTATTTGTTCCATACTAATGGAATATACATCAAACAATGATATGCTCCAAGTCATAAGCTATAATTTCACCTAAAACATAAAGAAGCATCCCTTACACTATTTACAATAAACACAAATGAATTTACTAAGAAGACTAACACTCCAACAAATTACACCAACAGAAGATCATTCAAATACAAGGAATTGACCAAAAATATTATTTGATATAGACTCCACATGTATTAAGGATTATTAAATATGCCTAAAACAAAAAGAACATATCAACCCAAAAAGAGAAAAAGAGTCAAGAAACATGGTTTCATGAGAAGGATGTCTACTCCCGGTGGAAAAAACGTCATCAGAAGGAGAAAAGCTAAAGGTAGAAAAAGAGTTGTTGTTTCTTCTAAATTAAAGTAAATATATTTCATAATTACTAATGTTAAAAAAAGAAAACAGACTCTCTTCTGATTTTGAGTTTAATGTGTCTAGGAAGTATGGAAGGTATTATGAGAGTCCATTAGTTCATACATACTTTCTAATCCCTAAAAACTACCAAGGACCTACCAAAGTAGGAATTGTAGTTTCTAATAAATTTAGTAAAAAAGCTGTAGAAAGAAATAGAATAAAAAGAATATACAGAAAAGTAGTTGAAGAAAACTTTGAAAAGATAAATAAAGGAGATTTATGGATAGTAATTCATCCTAAAATTGGATCATCAAACAAAACATATGAAGAAATTAATCTTGACTTTAATAACCTTCTACAAAAAGCATCTTTCTCCAACTAACTTTGGTTTGAATACTTGCAAGTATACACCAAGCTGCTCTGAGTACACATACCAAGCCATTGAAAAGTATGGGGTTGTTAAAGGAGGTTTAATAGGGCTTTGGAGGATACTAAGATGCAATCCATTTTCCAAAGGGGGGTATGATCCTGTAAAATAACAAAAGATATGTGGAATACATTATTAATAAATCCAATACTTAATATACTCATAGGCTTGTACAAGTTAACTGGTGGAAATCTAGGAGTAGCTATTATTTCCTTTACTATAGTAACTAAAACTTTGTTAATACCTGCAACTATACCTGCCTTAAAAATGGCTAAAAAGCAAAGGGATATACAACCAGAGCTTGAGAAGATTAAGAAAAAATTTAAGTATGATAATAAAAAACAAGCAGAACTCCAAATGGAACTATTTAGGAAACATGGAATAAATCCAGCTTCAGGGTGCTTAACTACCATTATAACTTACGCTATTATGATAGCTATTTACCGCGTTATATCAATGTTTACTATGACAGACAATTTATCATCCTTAAACGAGAGGATTTACCTTAATTCTTTGAAGTTTGCATCCCATGAGATCCTTAATACAAAGTTCTTGTACCTTAATGATCTAACAAAGCCTGATCCTTATCTAATAATCACAATACTAGCTGTTGTAGCTCAATTTATTGTTACTAAGATGACTATGCCATACTCCAAAGTTTCTTCAAAAGCAGTAAGACAAACCCCAGGGCAAGCTGATGACATGATTCAAGCCATGCAGAAACAAAACCTATATGTTATGCCAATTATGTTCTTTATATTTGGGTTAAAACTTCCTGCAGGGGTAATGCTCTACATCCTAGTATCCACCGTATTTCAAGTAGGGCAAACTTACTATTTTTCTGGCTGGGGTGGCCTAAAGTCATGGATTAGTAAACTAAAATTTGGTAAAAAGGATATATAACGCTTCTGCCTCAAGCGTGTTTTCCTTAAGTAAATATGAAAACAAAAGAAATAATAGAAACATCGCTCAATAAAATATTTAGTTATATAGGTGTTAAGCCTGAAATAAATATAGAAGAAGATGATAACGTTTATTCAATAGCAATATCCGGAAACAATTTGAACTATTTAATAGGATTTAGAGGACAATCATTAGAAGCTCTTCAAACTCTTATCAAGCAAATTCTTTTTAGAAAAACAGGAGAACATATAATTCTAACCATAGACATAAACGAATACAAAGATAAAAAAGTAGAAAAGCTTCAAGATCTAGCCAGAGGTTTTATTGATAAAGTAAGATTCTTTGAGAAAGAAATAGAACTCCCAAGAATGAACCCGTGGGAAAGAAGACAAATACATATATTTGTATCTGAATATGATGATGTTGAATCAGAAAGCATAGGAGAAGGAGAAGATAGAAGGGTTGTTCTAAAGCCAAAGAAAAAAGAAAAGAAAAAGTCTAAGAAAGAGTTTAAAAACAAAGAGGAATAACAAATGAAACTATCTTGCCTACAAGAAAATCTATCAAAAGGACTCCAAACAATAATGTATTCTGTCCCTGCTAAAAGTTCCCTTCCTATTTTATCCAATGTTTTAATAGCCACGGAAAATGGGAGGATAAAGTTATCATCAACAAATTTAGAAACAGCTATCACTACTTATGTAGGAGCATCAGTTGAAGAAGAAGGATCCACTACCATTCCAGCAAGACTGTTAAAAGACTTTATTTCTAATCTTCCTGCAGGAACTATTAACATGCAAGTGAAAGATGAAATCTTAGCAATTAATTCTAAAACAACTAAATCCAAATTTAACGGCAGTAGTGCAAAAGACTTTCCTGAGCTCCCTTCATTTCCAAAGAAATCTCAAGTATTGGAGATTGATGCAACAACTTTAAATAATGCTGTTAATATAGTTGCTTTTGCAGCAGGAACAGATACCAGTAGACCAGTATTTACCGGCATTTATTTTAATTACTCAAAAGGAAAGTTAACAATAACATCAACAGATGGTTTTAGGCTATCTGAGAAGATATTAAACATGAAAGGAAACGTAGATGATTTTTCTGTTGTCATTCCAGCTAAAACAATAGTTGAGGTTGCAAAAATATTTGTTGCTTCTCAAGAACCAATAAGCTTTGTTTTGAATCAAGATGAAAACTTAGCTTTATTTAAATCAGAAGACACTCTTATTGCAACAAGGATATTAGATGGTCAATATCCTGATTACAAAAAAATTATACCTTCTGAGCATGTAGTAAAAGCTATCTTCAACTCTCCTGAATTTACTGAAGCAGTCAGACTTACAGATATTTTTGCAAAAGAAAGCAACAATACAATAAAGATAAGATTTGATCCTGAAGGAAAGATTAAGATTACATCTCTTTCTGAAGAGACAGGACAGCATGAGAGCAACTTAAACGCAGAGATCGAAGGAGAACTTGTTGAGATAGCATTTAACTCAAAATATTTATTAGATTTCTTAAACAATATTAAATCAGAAAAAATTAACTTTGCATCAAATGGAAATGTATCTCCATGTGTCTTCACTACAGAAGATCAAAAAGACTTCATTCATATTGTCATGCCGATGCAAATCTAAACTCAAGCTGGTTTGTTATATATTCTTACAATCCTTAAGTCATTAATGCTTATAGCATTTGACTCCCTACAGCATTTACCCTACAATCAACGCAGAAAATACAAATTAAGGAGAGGATAATGACGAAAAGAGTTGCTCCAAGGGAAATTTATGGCCTAATAACAAAAGCTGTCAGGAAAGGTCACAAACTTAAAGTAGAAGAGACAGCCAAAAAAGCTGGTATAAGTGTAGAGCTGTGGAAAAAAATCGAAGATGGAAAGGCAACACTAGAGGAGACAATAAACACTATTGTTCCTGTATCGTCCACACTAGGGATTGATGCAGATGTTTTTTCATACATAGTTCTTGAACTTATATTAGGATCCTTGGACTAAAAAACGAAGCAGCGTACCTAAACAAGACGCTGCTTTTTGTTATCTTAAATCCAATGACTCTTTATCTTTATTTTCAACAGGTGTTGGTGGCTTATTATAACTACTTTCTGTTTTTATATAACCATTGTTTGAACTATTTGAAGGATTAGGTTTTTGGAAAGCATTTTTCTGAGATCCTTGATTAGGCTTATGCTGGTAGTTTTGGCTAGGTTTCTGAGGAGGATACGATTTAACAAATGGCTTTTGCTTCCTCATCTCTTCAACAGAGTCTAATATATCTTCAGCAGATGGTGTTCTATTTATGAAATCATCTTCCTCTTCCACCTGCCTTCTAAGATTTATTGTTTTATTCTGAGGAAAAGGTTTAGGTTGACTAACACTAATTGGTTTATTCACTTGATATGATTGGATCTGTTGAGTAAGTTTTTGTTTTGACTTATCTTCTTCAATATTGGTTCTCAATTCATAAGGCATTTGAGAATGATCTTTATGACTTTCTTCATGTTTAATATCATCAATCTTAACTTCCCCTTCTGGTCCAAACTTTTTGACTTCCAAAGGAGATTGGCCTACTGAAGGTTTAGGCGAGGAAGCTAAACCAGAAGCAACCTTCTCTGCCTTTTGGGGGGTAAATTCTGGCTTTACCCTGCCACTAGAGTCAAAAGTAGAATACTCATCCAAGCTTTCCGGCTTATAAGGTCTATAAACAGGTCTAACAACTGGTTGGGGTTGAAGTTTTGATTCTTGATCTTCCTTTTCCTTCCTTAACTTCAATAATTCTTCTGGGTTTGTAGTTATTAACTTATGTTCAGCTTCAGAGGCCATAACTTTAATAGCAACATGGTTTGCTCCTGCAAAAAACAAACCTTCTCCAATTCCTGCTGAAAGAAGAAATCTCTTTTCCCCTTCTGAAAGATAAAATGTATCTGCAACTTTATCTATTGCAGCAGGATGTTGTTTAAGAAGCATTTGAATAGAAGAGTTTGTAACAACTGCTTTTCCATATTCAGATGTTAAAAAGTCATCTACATCTTGAGAGATGGTAGTTAACCCTAAATAATACTTTCTAGCTCTTTTTGCAATTCCATATATAAACCTAGCACTATCTGGATTTTGCATTAAATACCAAGCTTCCTCAACAATTAAAATTCTTTTCTTTAATTCCCTTCTAATAGTTGTCCATACAAAGTCAAGAATCATGTAAAAAGCAATTGGTCTTAAAGCTTCTTCTAAATTCTTTGTGGAAAACACTGTCATTTTACTGTTAAGGTTGATATTTGACTGAGAATCAAATATCCCTGCCATGGAGCCCTTAATAAACCTTTCAAGTCTTTCTGCCATATTTTTTGCCTCTGGCTCTTCAGCTCCTAAAAGGACTTTATATAAATCTTCCATTACAGGAGGTTCCTTAGTTGCTTGCGTTTCAGGATCTGTAGTTATTCCTTTTATCCTATACGTTTCAATTAATGCTCTATCAAGAATAGCTTCTTCTGTTGGGTTTAAGCCCCCCAACATAAGTTTAAGAAGAGTAATAAGAGATATTAACTTTTGACCTAATTCGTTTTCACCTTCCACTGCAATTTTAGACAAGTCAAATGGATTGATTTTATGGGTAGAGTTTGCAGAAAAACTAATATAGTTTCCACCTACCACATCACATAATTCTTTATATTCTTCTTCAGGATCAATAATCATAACCTCAGCACCAAACACAAGAAGCCTTAAGGCCTCAAGCTTAACGTAGTATGATTTTCCAGCTCCAGATTTTGCAAACACTACTGAGTTAGCATTTTCCATCGAGAATCTATCAAATATAACCAAAGATCCGTTGTGTTTATTTATCCCATACATTATTCCTTCTTCCATTGTTAAATCAGAAGATGTGAATGGAAAAGTAGTAGCCAAACTTGTTGTATCCATGTTTCTCGTAATAAGAAGCTTGTCCATTCCATCTGGTATTGATGATCTAAAAGCATCTTCCATTTGAAGAGAAGCTGTTTTTGATATTAAAAGCAAAGAAGCAAGAGTTGATTCAAGTTTTGAAGAAATATTATCAAGTTCTTCAAGAGAATACGCAGGAATAGTTATATAAAAAGAAAATTGAAAATACTTTTCTACACCTTTTACTAACTGTTCTTGTAAAGCATTAGCATCTTCAAGAGCTGCTTGAACAACAGGATCAACAATCTTACCTTTTTCTTGATTAGTCATTGTAGTTGCTTCAAGTTCAGTGATTTTTCTTCTCAAATCATCAAGAATAACTTTAGATTTGACGGGGTAGTAAAACATAGATAATAAAAGTGTATGTTCAAAGTTAATTATTGGAGAAAGCCAATTTGCTCCAACAAACCTAGGGTATCCAGAAACGAATATCGTTCTGTAATACATATTTCCAACTTTTAAGTTGTTAAAATCAACCTCAATTGCAGAAGGAGCAATAATATCTCTCACGTTCAACATACCTTCAGCTAGTATTTGAGGTGGAGTTTTTTCACCAGCAGGTAAGGAGTCTTTTTTCTCTTTGTTCTTACTAAAAATTTTAAATAAATTTAGTTCCATGGTTATTCCTCAATAATTGCAGGGTTAACTATTGCTGTTTTATAATCATCTACATTAGTTCTAATTCTTTGCCCATGTGCAGTGCTTGGATTATAAATATCAAAGTACAGCTCTACTAGCTCTTGAGTGGAAAGTTGTTTAGTTTTTATTCCTATTCTATTAAACTCCTTGATTACATGATCAACCTTTGGAGATAAATCTACCATACCATCCCTTAACACTTTTTCTTCATTAACACTAACCCTCTTGTTTTGCGCTCCTAGTAATTTCATAAACCAATCAAAAGCCCCTGCTCCTTCTTGCCCCACCTTAGATGGACCTGAAGAAACAACAACATAAAACTTTTTGTCTAACACCTCATTTACTTTAATAACTTCTTGTACAAACTTTCTATATGCTTCAGCTTGATGCTTAAGAAGAGGGTCTGTTATTTTTGTTTCAATTTTCCTAACTTTATCCACATACTTTGAGATATCTAGCTTTCTTGATCTAATAACAATCTGAATAGGAAATGTAATTGAATTTAATAACATAGAAAAAGCAGCAATAATAGCATCTTGCTCAATTTCAGAAAGAAGATCAAAATTCACAGCAGTTGTCTGAATCACTGCACAAACAGTTCCATCTTTAAGGATTACAAAGTTATCTTTAATATCTAAGATATCTAAATGATCTTGAGTTGTAGATTTATTTTGAGCAGTCATTTTATTTATTTCTCTACCTTCCAGAAATTTCCAATGGTGGAATTATTTCCCCCTTAACTTCTATAGGAATTATATCAAAGGTAAACGTTGTTTTATTAGCTGAACTTACTTCAACGGTGTACGTACCATTTTGTAGTGGCGTTGTAACAATAAACTGACCAAGAGAGTTTGTTTTAAAGGCTCTTACTGCTTCACCCCTAGAATTTTTAACTATTAATAAAATATCCCCTAAAAACTTTCCGTCTGGACCTTTTACCACTCCTGTAACTACGTTTGGTTTATCAGTCATGACAGGAACTTGTCCTTGCATCTTAGCTAAATATTCAGGTCCAGTGGATACATTTGTTTTTTCTTCAAGCTTCTTTTGAAGATCTTGAACTTGTTTCCTAAGTTCAGTGTAACTTGCTGCTATTTTTTCCTTTTGAGACTCAAGCTTTTCTAACAATTGTTCTTGGGCTTCAGTCTCAAGAGACATAGACTTACTTCTATTTATTTGATTTTGAAGTCTTTCCATCTCCTTGCTTAATTCTTCATTTTGTTGTTTTAATTTCTCAACAACACCACTGGCTTGACTTTTAACCCCAGCTTCAGATATTTCTACAGATGCAATATTAGACAACCCTTCTTCTTCTCTTATCTTTGAAAGCAAATCCTTAAGTTGAGCAGTTTTTTCTCTTAAATCTTCCTCATTTTCAATTTCTTCGGATGTTTTTATTACCCTTTCTCCTCTAATAGGAAGAATTAATTCAACTTCAGATGGGACTAAATTTACAAACTTTCTCCCTGAATGCATGTCAGGCGTGATTGGTTTATAACTTAAATCCTCTTCCTTGGCACTAATAGCGTCAGGCATAACAAATTGCTTAGCCCTTTGAATACTTCTTTTAACATTCAAAGTACTAGAAATCCTCCCACTTCCCTTGCTTTCAGAAACAAGTGCAGATATGGGCTTAGCAAATATACTTTTACCTTTTTGCATTTCTGATTCAGATCCCTTAGAGATTTTTTCTTCTTCTTTTTCAACTTTTGGTTGGTTAAGATCTTCCTTAACTTCTGGAGATTCAACTAGTGGCTCATCTACAACAACTCCAACACTAGACATATTTGATTCAATAACTGAAGTAAGAGGTGTTAAATCAGACTGAGATAAAGAAAAAGAAGGATAAGCTTTTCTAACTTTTAAAACATATTCTTTTTCCGGAATATCCAAGACGTCTTCCTTATCCATATCCTTTTGATACTTTAAATACTCTTCAAGCTTCCTTCTACTTGAAGTTGGAGCAAGAGTTATCATTTCTTGTTTAACTACTGCAATATTGTCGTAAAGAAACGCAGAAGGTATTTGAGGTTCTTTTTTCCATACTCTTTGAGTTGGAGAGTTTATTGCTTTAACAAAGTTAACAATCCATTCATCTAAGCCTCTCTCTTCAATAGGAACAAAAGCAAGACCAATTCCTAAAAGTGCTAGGGTAATAACAATAGGCCACTTAAAGATCCCTATTATAACAAGGTAAGAAATATAAGCAGATAATCCAAAAACCAAGAGATACGCAAATTGTCTCATTGTTAAGTCACCAATAAGCTTAAACTCCACATCCATAATGTTCTGTGGAACAGGATGTTGTCTATTTGTCTGAGGTAAATCAGCTAAGGGCATTATTTAGATTATATGGCTGAAAGCTTAATTCGGCAAGATAAAACAAAGATTAGATTATTAAAATAAACACTTATGTTATTTTAGTAATAAATAAAGGTTCAAATCCTTTTCCATTATTCCATTTACCTTCACGGATTCTCCCACAAGAGTTAAAATATCGCTTTTTGCTTCAATTGTGGTACCAAAAGGAGGGTTGAACATGAAGAAAAACTCGTCTCCAACTGTTCCTGGTTGTTTCTGCCACAAAAGACTATACTTCTTTTGTTCTTTAGTAATAGAAAGACCTACAGGAAGATCATAGCTAAAAACTATTCTTACTGTTTCTTTGGGATTTATCTTAAAGCTTGTTTCAAATGACTCATACTTTCCTTCTTTTGCTATCACAACATCTTTAAATATATCTGTTTCTTCACTTCCATTTAAAAGGATCTTTGCTCCCGTTAACTTTGATCCAGCTTGACTCAAAACCCTAACATAATTTGTATAAGGACCTCCAGGCCATGCATTACTATCTGCAGTATTGTCATAATCAAGATAAAGATTAGCTCTAAGAAGCCCATCCCTTGTCATTGAGTTTATTTCATAAGTCATCTTATTCTTAACATAATAGTTAGCTTTTGTTCCCCCCAAATTTGAGTTAACTATATACAAGTAATCTTGATTAGTATCAACTAAACCACCATCATACTTTTCTTCTTTTAGAATTGAGTTAACTTGACTGTTTGAAAAAAACATAGAAATATGTCTTTGGTTAAACGACTTTTGCACTTCACTAAGTACCCTAGGAAGATCTTCCTTTTCTAAAGAAAATATTCTTTCTAGAAGTTTGCTCCCAAGTACAGTTAAGAATGATCTCTTATCTGTAGAACCTTCTTGATAATCAAAACCACTGTAATATTGAGCCCTTTCAGCAAGGTTATCTGCACCTATATTTTCATTATATTGAGCAAGATATATTGGACCAGTTACCTTCAACAAACCTTTAACAAACTCTAGATCTAGAGCAACATATCCACTAATGGTATCCCCCGTCACCTTAAAATAAAGATCATCAAATGCTTTTACTGATTTAGAAAAGTCGGGATTCCAGTTTGAATTTCTTAAATACAACTTATCTTCATTCAAAAACTTAGTGATTTGTTCTGGTGGAACTACTTCTATATTTCTAGTATCTATTTGGCCATCAGGGTTGTAAATGTCATCAATTGCAAGATCTTTTACTTTTCCCTTATCTAAAGTTAAAACACCATAAGAACCAATGAAACCACCAGTGGGTCTAATTTCATTATTGTTTTGAAACCAAAATATATACTTCCTTTCACCGTTTGAACCAAGAATAGACGGGAGATCAGATACAACTATAGACATGTAATTCATATACTTTTGTACCTTGGAAAGTTTGTTTTCATATTCCAATGTTTTTTCTCTTATGCCTTCAGGGAGAAGGCTTTCATTAACACCAGATGTTTCTGCTTCAGCTAATCTTAAGAACTCTTCAGCATTTGATAGACTAAGCTTAGCTTGACTAAATGATTCCACATCAAGGTTTCCGGTACTTTGAGGTTTTAATGTTTCAAACACTAACCCCAGTGGCGAAAACGCATTTGAAGCATAATTGCTAGCTTTGGAAAAATAAACTAACGACCCGAGAAGTTTATCATAAGATATATATTCTTCTCCCTTTCCAACTAACTTAAACAACCATCTAGTTCTTCTAAGAGAAGACCTTGCACTTTTGAAGCTGTTATAGGCCTTAAGTGTATCTTTATTTAAGTTGTTAGCATCCAAGCTAAGCACTGAATCTTGAACCTTAGATAAAAGAGAAACCCCTTTTGTTGCACTTACATACGTTCCAACGACAGGAAGTCCAATAAAAACTAACAAAGCAGCTAAGATCACTGCAAGTATACTGGTACTTGCACTAACATCTGATTTTACCCGGTATTTAAAATCTCTAACACTCCCTTTCATGCTTGACAAAGCACCTTCAAATTTTGAAGCAGTACCTTTAGCTTTCTTAAAAATATACAAAGGTTTCTCAATTCTCTTTTGTTTTTCTCCTTCCTTCCTTTCCTTCTTCTTAGTAACTTCAACTTTAGATTTATCAGTAAAAGAAAATTCAACTTCAGGTTTTAATCCTTTAAGAGATATTAACTTTTCTACTGGTGCCCTTTGATCGTTGATCTTTTCTTCAACTAACTTATTAGGTTTAAATGTATTTGTGTTTATTTTATATCCAAATGAATCAAGTGTTTTAGAGATCCCTTCCTTTAATCCAACTTTAGGCTTCCAATTTAAATCCTTAATGTTAAACATATCAGGAGATGAAACTTTATTCTTAAAGGTAGATAAACTTTGCTTGAATTGAACAGAAAGTGTTGCATCAGCCATACTTTTTACTAAATAAGCAGTCTCAAGGGCAGATATTGAGTCATTGGGTGCAAGGGAATAAATATTACCTTTTGTTTTTGGATTAAACTGAGCTTTTATTAATCCTGAGATTACATCAGAAATATACAAGTAATACTCTTCATCAGTTCCTTCTCCATATATTTCAATTGAAGACCCATTAATAATGTTCTTAAGAAAGCTGCCTAAAAACCCACTGGATGATAAATCCATTCTTGGACCGTACACTTCTGAAAGTCTTACTATTCTCACATCCAAATCATACTTTTTAAAATATTCCCATACTACTGCTTCAGCAAATCTTTTTGCTTCAATGAGGCTAAACTTGTTTTCTTCTTTTTTAGTTGATCCAAAGTACTCACTAAGATCAAGTTGAGACATTCTCCCTTGATACACATCAATTGTAGATGCTAAAAGAAACCTGCCATTTGATCTTCTTGCTAAATCAAGCAGATTTTTAGTCCCTAATGAATTGGTAAATAAAGCTTCAAGATTAATAAACTCTTTGCTATACAAGTATTCTTCCAGTCCTGCAAGATGAAATATATAATCAACACTCTCAATATCAGATGGGATTCCTTCGTTTATATCAACATCATAAAGTGCAAAGTTTGGGTCTTTTAATAAATGCTTTACATGTATTTCCTTCCCTGTTTTAAAGTTATCAAGAACAACCACCCTTGCCTTGTTTTCTAATAAAGATTCAGCAAGATGAGATCCAACAAACCCAGCTCCACCAGAAATTAACACTGTTGGTATTAGAGCAGATTTTGTTATTACTTGTTTCTTTGGCATTTGGGCAGCAAATTTAATTTATATACAGTATATAAATTCGCTATTATTTCAACTAAATTATATAGAAGACATGTACTAAAATACAATAATTTACTGGTATAATTAGATTGTTAGTATGGAAGCAAAAGAAATTATTAAAAAATTGAAGAAATACAAAATTCAGTTCATAATCTTTTCCATTTTAGGAGGTGCATTAGGGTTGGGGATATGCTTTCTACCTCCAAAATACATTTCTTCTGGATCTTTCTATGTTAAAAGAAGTATAAGCAGTGAAAGAAGTTTTTTTACCTATGAAGGATACTACGGGCAACAAACTGCCTTGTCTTATACTAATTCTGTAATGGCTCTTGCTGAAAGTATAGATTTAAAAAAAGTTGTTATTGAGAAGTTAGGGATGGAAGTAGATGAAGAAAGTTTAAGAAGAATATCTAAAATGATAAAGGTTAGAAAAACAGGACCTCAAGTTATATCCATTACCGTAAAGGCAAATAGCATAAACATGGCTGAAGACATGTGGAATAAGCTATCTGAAACTCTTCTTGACACAACATATGAAATAAATAAAGGTGGGGACTCAAACCTCATGGTTGTAAAAGTATCCGACAAACCTGTTATAAAACAAAGCTACAGATCTATGTTATTGTTTGGATTCTGTGGATTATTAATTTCATCAACTCTTTACTTACTTTTTGTTTGCATAAAAGAGTACCTAAAAGACTAAAGCCAATATTATGAAACTTATTCTGTATACAGATGGGGGTGCTAGAGGTAATCCTGGACCAGGAGCTATTGGAGTAATAATTAAAAACCATGAAGGGAAAGTGATAAAAGAGATAGGAAAATTTATTGGTAGATCAACAAATAATGAAGCTGAATACAGAGCAATTATTGAAGGATTAAAGGAATGCAAAGAAAAAGGAGCAAAAGAACTAGAGTGTTTTTTAGATAGCCTTCTTGTAGTGAATCAGTTAAACGGTATTTTTAAAGTTAAAGATGAGAAGATAAAAGTATTCTGGAGTGAAGTAAAGGAACTAGAAAAGAGCTTCAAAGAAGTTTTATATCATCACATTCCAAGATCAAAAAATTACCTTGCTGACAAAGTAGTAAATGAGGTACTTGATTCTATTTAGTTTTACTTAATTATCAGTTTAAGGAAATTAAATTTAAAAGAAAATTTAGGGAAATTTAGAAATGAGTAAAGTGAAAACAACTCCATGTAAATTGGCCATAAAGAAAACCCTTTCATACAGTGGGGTGTTTAGGTATCCATTAACTTATTACCAGTTGGTATCAATGCTAATATCAAGAGATAGTTTAAATGTTAAGCAAATCAAAAGGGAACTAAAGAAACAAACCAAAGTAGATTTGATAGATAAAGTTGATGATAAATACATTTTGCATGGAATAGAACCAATAGACTGGATTAAAAGAAAAGAAAATGCTGAAAATATATTGAAAAGGAATAAAAAAGTACTGGAATATATTGCAAGGATTCCGTGGATTAAGATGATTGCAGTAACTGGATCTGTAGCAAACTATAATGCAGAAGAAAAGGCAGATATAGATCTTCTTTTTATTACAAGTAAAGATAGAGTTTGGCTTTCAAGAGGGTTTGTTTTTTTAACTCTTTCTTTATTAAATAAACTTCCTAAGGAACATGAAAACAGAGAGATATGTCCAAACATTTTTATTGATGAGTCAAATTTATCTTGGGCTAAGAAAAGAAGAAACTTGTATGTAGCTCAAAACATTATTTCCATGCAACCCATTTTTGAAAAAGAAGATACATATTTTAAGTTCATTTATGAAAATAGATGGATTAGAAACTATTATCCTAGTTTTAAAGTAAATTACTCAGGTGTTTCTACCAAATCATCTTCATCGAGAAGTGCATTTATGAAGCTAATAGAAAATATGGCTATGATTTCACAACTTTTCTATATGAAGAAAAGAATGACAACAGAAACAATAACAAATAGACTTATTCATTTTAATAAGAATGATAACAGCAGGTGGATACTGAAAAGCTATAAGAAATTGCTTAAAAGCAACTTTTAATAACTTACATTTTTATACCTTGTAGTATCTAAATGCACTTATGTTATAATAGCGACGTAATAAACTAGAAAACAAATTAAAGGAGAGAAAGATGTGCTCTAAAAGAAGAACATGCCTTAATTGCGGAGGAGGAATGCCCTTGGAACGCAATTCCCTTTTCTGCAAGAACTGTGAACCCTCGAACGAAGAGGCAGATGAAGAAGGAACCTCTTTTCTTCCAAGTTCTATGAAAGAATCCACAATAAGTGATTTAGCTGTAGGTCAAGTAGCTTTTACACTTCCTTGGGCAATGTTCGCAGATATGAATGAGCGCCTCATGATTGTTGAAAGCTATCCAGCGGAGAAAAGACGTGGGGGTACTACTCAAATGCGAATAGCAAAGAGCAACGGGAACATACTAGTTGATCGAGGTTCAATTTGGAATGAAAAGTATACTCCTTGTGTTCCTTGCTACGCGGGGGTAAGCCCTGATCAATATGTCCCAGTTACACTTCTTCCAACAAATGCCTTTAACAAGGCAGTAGAAAGACTCTCTAAACAATAAGGGTCGAAAAGACAGCCAATACCTTCTTACATACGTATTGGCTTCTTTTATTCTATTCCTTGGTTAATAATCTTCCATGTTAGGAGTTGATGGTTTCTCTTCTTCCTTTGGTATATCAGTTACCAAACATTCTGTAGTAATTATCATAGTTGCAGCAGAAACTGCATTTTGAAGAGCACTTCTTGTAACCTTAGCAGGATCAATAATTCCTCCTGTTACCATGTCTGTGTAACTCATCTTTAGCACATCAAACCCAATGTTCTTATTCTTTTCTTCACTTGATCTTTTATCTATCTCCTTGAGCACAGTATCAACATCATGACCTGTGTTTTTTATTAAGTGTCTAATTGGAACTTCTAAAGCTTTACTCAAAATATCCACTGCAACTTGTTCATCTCCATCGTATTTAACATCCTTTAGTGCTTCTTTGATCCTTAAGAAGGCAATTCCGCCTCCAGGAACAATACCTTCTTCAACAGCTGCTTTTGTAGCCTGAACTGCATCCTCAACCCTTAACTTTAACTCCTTCAACTCTGCTTCAGTAGCAGCACCTACTCTAACAACTGCAACACCTCCGCTAAGTTTAGCTAATCTTTCTTTTAGTTTATCTTTATCATAATCAGAAGTTTCTTTTTCAATTTGAGTTGAAATCATTTTTATTCTTTCTCTAATAGATTTGTCATCTCCTTTTCCTCCAACAATAGTAGTGTTATCTTTATCGGAAATAACTCTATCTGCTCTTCCTAGGTCTTCTATTACAACAGAATCAAGCTTTCTCCCTTTTTCTTCACTAACAAAAGTAGCACCTGTGAGTATTGCAATATCTTCAAGCATTGCTTTTCTGTTATCACCAAAACCAGGAGCCTTGACCGCCAAAACATTAAGAATGCCTCTTAGTTTATTTACGACCAAAGTAGCTAGGGCTTCACCATCAACATCATCACAAACAATTACAAGGTCTTTTGAAACCTTCATAAGACTTTCAAGGAGAGGTAACATTGCTTGCATGTTAGATATCTTAATATCTGTAACTAAAATATAAGGATTCTCAACTACAGATTCCATTTTCTCTGTATTAGTTACAAAATATGGAGAAAGATACCCCTTATCAAATTGCATACCTTCTTTGTATTCAAGTTCAAGATTAAATCCTTTTGATTCATCAACAGTAATAACTCCTTCGTCTCCAACCTTCTCCATAGCATCAGCAATTAGTTTTCCTACCTCACTATTCTGAGCAGAAATAGTTGCAACTTGAATCTTTTCTTCTTTGCTTGATATCTTTTTTGATATTCTAGATATTTCTTCTACAAGAAGATCAGTTGCCTTCTCCAAACCTCTTCTTAACACCATAGGATTAGTACCAGAATCTACTTTATTTAGCCCTTCCTCAACTATTGCATTAGCAAGAACGATTGCAGATGTCGTTCCATCTCCTGCAACATCGTTTGTCTTTGAAGCAGACTCCTTAACTATTTGAGCTCCTAGATTTTCAAATTTATCTTCAAGCTCAATTTCCTTTGCAATAGTTACTCCATCATGAACTACTTGAGGAGTTCCCCAACTTTTCTCCAAAGCAACATTTCCTCCTCTTGGACCAAAGCTAGTACAAACGGCTTTAGAAAGCTTACCTACACCTTCTTTAAGCTTCTTCCTTGCATCCTCTCCATAAATGATATTTTTTGCAGACATTTTATTTCCTCCTAATTAACTTGATTAACCTTCAATAATAGCTAAAAGATCTTCTTCTTTAACCAAAAGAAAATCTTTACCTTCTACTTTAACTTCAGTTCCCCCCCATTTTTTATACATTACAATATCCCCAACCCTCACACCCATTGGAACAACATTTCCACTATCATCTCTCTTCCCTGGACCATGAGCAATAACTTTACCTTCTTGTGGCTTTTCTTTAGCCGTATCTGGAATCACAATACCTGAAGGTAGCTTTGTCTCACCTTCAGTTGGTTCAATTAATAAATAATCAGACAATGGTTTTATTTTATTTATTGCAATCATAGCAATTTAACCTCCAATTGAATTAGTAACAACATGGCACATTACATATGCCTAGCTAACTAAAAAGATTAGCAGTCTAATAGGTGGATTGTCAAGAGGTGTAATACTAGTATCTAGAAACTTTTATCAAACTTATTTAAATCTAGCATAAACTCTCATTTTTCCTTCCCCAATCTTATCTTGTTTAAACACTTCAATATGATCCAAATCCCTTGTATTTGACACATGCGGCCCCCCACACAGCTCCTTACTTTCTGCAGAATCTAAATCATTTCCTACAAAGTAAACCTTAACTTGATCTGGGTACTGCTCACCCTGCAAGTAAGTAACACCCTTCTTGATTGCTTCCTCTTTGGGAAGAATGATACAACCAACAGGAATCTTTCTGTCTACAATATCATTAACAATTTTTTCCACTTCTTTTACCTGATCTTCTGTTAACTTTACTGGATTTGGAAAATCAAACCTTAACCTTTCCTTAGTTATATTACTACCAATTTGCCTAACATGATCTCCAAGTACTTTCCTCAAAGCCATATTTAATAAGTGAGTAGCAGTATGATACTTAATGTTTGTATCACTTTGATCAGATAAACCTCCTTTAAATCTTTTTTCTGATCCAGCTCTTGAAATACTTTGATGAGAAGAAATTAACCTTCCAACATCTTTGCAAATCTTATCTGAAGTTTCCTTATCTAATCCTTTTTTATCCTTTAAATCTTCTAGAAACATTTCTAACGGATAACCACTAGATTGATAAAGATCAAAAGATATTTTTGCTGCCTTTAACACATCAAATCCAGATACTTTTACCTTTTCATTTAAATCTAGTAACATCTTTATCTTTTTAAAAGATTCTTTTTGTCCTTCATTTAAAGTTTTAGTAAATTTTTCTTCTTCAAGACCAAGGTATTTTTCTATAAAGTTCTGGTTTTCTTTTAATTCTGGGTAATCACTGGAATATTCATCTACAACAATCCTTGATAATCCAACAAGAAATGGCTTTGTTATTCCTAACATTTTTCCATGTCTTATTGCTCTTCTAATTAATCTTCTTAATACATATCCTTGGTCCACGTTTGAAGGAGCAATACATCTTTGATCTCCAAGAATAAAAGTAGACGCCCTTAAATGATCAACGACTATTCTTAAAGATCTTTCGTCTTCTTTCGTAGATACCTTCTTAACTTCATCTGTAATTAAATTAAGTTCATTAACATTAAACACATTATCTTTTCCATTTAATATTGCTGTAGTTCTCTCTACCCCCATTCCTGTATCTACATTTTTTTGTTTCAAAGGAGCATACTTGCCACTACTTGTTTTTTCATACTGCATAAATACGTTATTCCATATTTCAACCCATCCTTCTTTATTGTCTGATGTTGTTAAATCAGAAGGTTTGTCTTCACCAGTCCAATAAAATACTTCTGTATCAGGCCCACAAGGACCAATGTTTCCCACTGGACCCCACCAATTATCTTTTCTTGAGAGAAAGTAAATTCTACCTTCTGGTATTCCTAATGATTTCCAAACTTCTGCAGTTTCTACATCTTTTGAAGCATTCTCATCTCCTGCAAAACAAGACACAGCTAGCTTACCTATAGGAATTCTTAATTCCTTTGTTAAAAACTCAAAACTCCATGTAATTGATTCTTTTTTCCAGTAATCTCCAAGGGACCAGTTGCCTAGCATTTCAAAGAATGTTAAGTGAACATTATCTCCAACTTCTTCAATATCTCCTGTTCTCATACATTTTTGAACATCAACAAGTCTACTTCCTGAAGGGTGTTTTTCACCTAAAAGATATGGAACAAGAGGTTGCATTCCTGCTGTAGTAAATAGAACAGTAGGATCATTTTCTGGAATAAGAGAAGCAGAGGGTATTACAGCATGCCCCTTGCTTTGAAAGAATTTAATATATTTTTCTTTTAATTCTTTTGTTGTCATCTTTTTACCATTGTTTTAACCTTTTTAAGTTGTGGCAAATGATCTTTTCCAAGATGTTTGATATCTCCCTCCAAAAACTTTCTTGGTGTAAATTCACGGCTCCCCCAGAATTTTTCTCCCCATAAATTTTCAGGTAAGGTTTCATATTTTATGATAAGCTGATTAAATAACATACTAAACTCAGCATAAATATCCTCCCACTTTTTATTTTCTCTATCCAAAACACCTTGCTTGTTATACTCGTCTATGTTTGGAACCCAGAATGGTTCTTTACCTTCTTCTAGGGCTCTAAAACACGACAGATCATGTTCAACCCAATTACTAAAATGTGCCAACACATCTTTTAAACTCCATTTGTCAAACAATATTTCTTCTCTTTTCTCCTGCGGAAATTCGTTTACTAAATCTTTAGTTTCCTTATAAATTTTTTTAAACTCTCGTAAGAGCTGTTCTGTTGTCATCTTTATTTGTTCTCCTTTTGGAGGCCTGGGCGGGAATCGAACCCGCGTGTAAGGGTTTTGCAGACCCTCGCCTTACCACTTGGCTACCAGGCCAAATCAAGCTGTAAAGCCAACTAATTGATATTGCTATTTTACCATCATCGTGATAATTTAGGTATTAAGACATGGCAGTATCTACTATAAGAAACGATAATAAGTCATTTTCAACTGTCCTCATATATTTCCTAGGAATACTAGGTGTTGCTCTTGTGGTATTCTTTGGAGGTGAAGTGCTTAAGTATCTTGGAGGATTTGGCGGAAAAGCAGGATTGACGGTTGAAGTTGTGAACGGAGAAGCCAGAGTTCTTGTAAACAATAAAGAGGTTGGTAAAACTCCATTTGAATCAAAAGATATTAAGTCTGGAACAAATACCGTAACGATAAAAAGTGATTCTCAACAATATCAAACCACAATTAAATTTTTACCTTCTAAAAAGGGAGAAACATTTGCAGTTGGGGTAGTCAGAGATCTTGGAGTTTCTGATGTATTTTCTTCAGGACAGGAATTTTGGTTTGATAAAGATAATCCAAATGATACTTTAAGAATTGTGTCTGATCCATCTGGTGCTACAGTATCTATTGACGGATCAGAAGTTGGAAAAACTCCGTTTTCTTCGTCATCAATAACAACAGGAGATTATGAACTAAAGATTTCTCTTTCTGGATATGAAACTCAAACTGCAAGAATAAATATCCAAAAAGGATATACACTAAACGGTTCTATTAAACTTTTTCCTTATCCAGTTTTATCTGGTGTAAAAGCATTTGAGGGATCTGCAGGACTTTACGATTTATCCTCAGACAATACACTGTTAACATCTGATACGTCATCCTGGGTAAAAGGTATCTTGTATTGGAATAAAACAAGAGGAATAAACATAGATGATACAGGACTAAATAAGGAAAACGTATTTGACTACTTCATAGATTTTAATGGAAATATCTATGACTCAGAAGGAAATATAGTACAAACAAAAGAAGAGTTTAATGCACTGAAAGATCTTAAAAAAGGAGCATACCTTGGAAGAATATCAGATGGTACAGGACTTACAAAAGAAGCAAAAGATGCATTAAACACACTATCTGCTCTGGGTATTTCTTCCAAAACAGCAAAGATACTAGACACCCCAACAGGGTGGTTAAGAGTTAGAAGTGAACCAAGCTTGAACGGCACAGAAATATCTAGAGTAACATCAGGTAATTCATATAATGTGACTGAAGAAAAGACTGACTGGATAAAGATAAAGATATCAGATGCCATAGAAGGATGGGTGTCTTCAACTTATGTGTCCTTGTCACAATAAGTTTAGGTAGTTTAATAACCTTAAGACCTAAACGTATACTATCTAAAAGATTCATTCCACTCGGGAAGATCCGGTCTTAAAAATTCTATCCTTTCTAGGCTTTCTTCATATTCAATCTTTAATCCTAACTTCTTCTCATACTTAGCAAGTGAAGATATCACACCAACATCATTCCAATAATTTCTTTTTGCAGCTCTAAAAAACTCCTTGGTGTAATCAATATACTTTTCATCAACATTGCTTGCACCTGGGCCGACACTTAAATCTCTCACTGCAATAAAATAATAAAGAGGTATAGAGTTTCTAATAGTAACTAAATTAGTAGGATTTAAACTGTAAGCTTTTTGAAGATCAAATAAAATATCCTTTTTCACATCTTCTTCACTAGCAACTGCAACCAACCTAATTGTATTAACCTTAGCTCTCCCTCTGTAATAGTTAGGTTCATAAGGATTAAGGCTAATGGCTTTATTGACATAAGAAAAAGCATTCTTTTCGTCTCCTATATTAAGGAGTGCTTGGGACTTTTTAAAGTAAGTATCTGCAAGATAAATTTTAGATAAAAAGAAAAGCACAGCAAGATAAAATAACCACAATAATCCAAGAAGTATAACTTGTCTTCCTTTTTTACTCTTTTTTTCATTTATCTTATTGGTTCTTTGTTCCATATATCAGCCCAAGAAATTAAAAACCAAAAGAAAATAGTAGTGGAAACCGTAGGCCATCCAAATATATTTGTCGTTACAAATGCAACAAGGGAAGGGTATAAGAACCAAGGAAGTTTTTTAAACAAAAAATGCAAAAGTACAAAGTATGCCAATAAAGTTACTACCCCAGACTCAGACCATAGTTCCAAATAATAGTTATGTGGCTTGTTAAACACATAGTCCCATTCAGAAGAATAATTAAGTTTTGTATTTCTAAAAGGTTGAAAGGTATAAGGAAAAGTCTCAGGTCCCGTTCCAATTAAAAATACCTTAGGGGAAGATTTAATGAGATTAAATGTGCTCTTCCACAACTCTATTCTAATAAATCCTGGATCAGATATTTCATAATCATTGCTTAAAGCATAAACTTTCTTAACTATACTTATCGTTTTTTTAATATCAATAACTGCATCGTTAACTTTTCCTCTGAATAAACCTATATTTGTAATACTTATAGAGAAGGATATAGCAAAAAGAAAGACAATCCTAATGAAGATATCTTTTGGTACAGATACAAACAATAAGTGTTGTGTGCTTCTTTTATGAGCTAACAACAAGGATAAAACTACAACTCCAAAAATGAAGCCAACTAAGCCAGACATAGAATATGTAACCCAAAGACAAAAAAATCCTAAGGAATAAATAAAAAGCCAGTATTTAAAATTATTGAAGTCGTCCGTTAGTGCAAATAATAAACAGATAGGAAGAAGAATAGACATGTACTGAGCAAGCCAATTTGGTTGTCCTATTGTTGAATAAGCTCTCTCAACTGCAGGTAAACTCCAAAGTATATTAGGACCGCCAAGATGTTGAGCTAGCCCATAAATACTAATAGGAATTATCGGAAGAAGAGATATTTTTAATAGCTTAAAGAGATCTTTTCCATTTAGCCTATTGATTGCTACAAAGTACAAACCAAAAAATACCAAGTAAGAAAAAAGTCCATCATTAAATCTTGAATAGTAACCAGACAAGGACGTTAAAATATGTGAAGAGAATACAGTAGATAAAAAGGTAAAAAAGACAAATAAAAAAACAACAATAGAAGGTTTGATTAGTTTTGTTTTTTTTGAAGAATTAATTATTAAATCAGAAATAAAAAAGAAAATTATAAAAAGACCAAAGAAGTAAATAAAGAACATTTTTGGGAACTCAAAGAGTTCGTTTGTGTTAGTTACAAATATCAGTGGTGTAAAAAACAAGAGAATGGAAAAAAACAAAAGATATGGTTTTTTAAATATTTGCGTCATTGACTCAACAAATCTCATGGTAGTAATATCATATCAGTCCTGCTCTTGGTTTGCCTTAGTACTTTAAGTAAAGCAGGCAAGTTGTATGGTTTCAAAGGTTTTAACAAGACTAATAGATAAAGCAATATTACCTGCTATTCTTCTTCTAGCTACAAGGATAATTTCTATAGTCCTTGTTTCTAAATGCCTCAAACTAGAGTTTGAGGTCTCAACAAAGGGCTTTGTATTTGGAAGTATGGAAGATTACGTAAAAGTTAACTCTTACTCTGCTCTTGTCATGATAATAATACTCATTCTTGGTTTGCTTTTTATTCTTATTAAATCTCTTGTTTTCCATGAGTCGCATATCAAACCTAGTGTTACATCTAGATTATTTTCGCTAAAAATATCATCACTAATTCAAAGTTCCTTTGATTTGTATACTCAAGGGGCTATATGGCTTTCTTATTCCTATCTGCTTTTACTTGTCAATGGAGTTATGACACTATCAGGACTCATGTATAAATGGGTGTTTCTTATCACTCTTGCAGTTACTGTTGTTACTACAGTTTTATTTATCTTTGACATAGAAGAAGAAATAAAGATAGGGAAAGAGAATGTTGAGTATTATGATAAAGATGATAGATATTTACAAGAAAAGGAATAAATGTTAAAGAAATTTATTAAAACACTTGCTAATTCTGGGCTTTTTATAATACTTCTTGGAATGTTGATCTTTCCAATCCTATCAATGGGAATAATAAAATATGAAGATAAATCTACAGTTTTATCAGCTGAGGATGAAAGACAAGAAGAACAAGCTGAAGAAATAGAAATTATTAATGAAAACATTCCTGATGAAGTAGAAGAAGCAATAATGAATATGGAAAGAGAATACTACCAATCAACTGAATCAAGTGGTATTGAAGACTAAAAGTATACAGCAAACAATTAAATTAACCAATTTCAGGAAGAAGGAATATTATTGTCATTATTAATAGCCCCCAAAGGGTAACAGCCAACAATAAAGGCTTATCAGACAATAAAGCTCTTTCTGGAGATTCTCCTTCTTCTTTTTCATAGATTACATATAAGTATCTTGCAACACCATATATAACAATAGGAATAGTTAACATCATAAGCTTAGGGCTTTTTAAAACCGAAGGTAAGAATGTAGATATCCTAGAACTTACTCCTGAAGGAGAAGTCATAAATGTAAAGAGGGAGTACGTAAGAATAGTGTAAGACGCAGACATGGAAATCATACTATCAAGAAGGGTATCTGGATAATGTCTTAATGTTTTTCTCGTTTCTACATCCTCTATACTTCCCAAGACCTTGGCAAGAATGGTTTTTTCTGATCTTCTTTTTCCAAAGGCTAAAAGCATTGAGATTCCAATTGTTGTTAATACAAGCCATGATGAAACAGAAGTTCTAGATGCAAACCCTCCAGCAAACACTCTTATTACAAATCCAGATGCAACAATTAACGAATCTAAGATGATCACATTTCTAAAGTAAAAGGAATAAGCAAGCTGAAGAAGAATATAAAAAACAAGAAGCATTGAAAAATAATCATCAAGATTTAAGAAGGAATAAATTATAGATCCAGATATGAGAAGTAACGAGACTAAGGCTGCTAGAGGAACAGAAAGCTTCCCTGATGCAATAGGTCTATTCTTCTTAATCGGATGAAGCCTATCTCTTGGTGCATCTACAATATCATTTAGGAAGTACGCTCCAGAAGAAATGGCACAAAACGCAATAAATGCCTTAAAGGAAAGCATAAAAGTATCGCCAATAAAGAGCCTTCCTGCAAGGATAGGAGCTGCAAATATACTTGCATTCTTCAACCACTGTCTAGGCCTTGCTGTTCTAATTATTTGATATATTTTTTGAAGCACTATACTGATAATAGTGGTTTTAAGAAGTTTTCTCAAGCATCGATCTTATAACCAAATCCTCTTATTGTTTTAATAAACTTCTTTCCAACGTATTTATTTAATCTGTTTCTCAAGCTCCTTACATGAACTTCAACGGTATTGCTAAACACATAAATCCCTTGATCCCAAACATGTTCTAATATTTCTTCTCTAGATACTACTCTTCCTTTGTTTAACAAAAGATACTCAAGAAGATCAAATTCCTTTCTCCTTAAAGGCAAGGGCTTATCACCAACATAAAGCTGTTTCTTTTTCAAATCTATTTCCATTCTTCCAATTTTTATCATACTTCCATTACACAACATCCCATTTCTTCTTGCTAAAGCTCTTAATTGGGCCATAAACTCATCTACATCTACTGGCTTTGAAAAAGTAACATCTGCTCCAGCATCTAAACTTTTAGCCTTACATGATGGCTCATTGTTTCCAGATAAGAGTAAGATTGGGGTCTTTATATCTGCATCTCTGGTCATTTTACACACCTCAACACTATCAATGTCAGGAAGATCTGAATCTATCACCATCACATCATAGTCGTTAACTTGAGATAAATATGCTCCATCAGATCCGTTAGAAGCAACATCAACTATGTAATTTTTCTCGACTTCATTAATTACATCTTTAAGCAATTCTTTATCATCTTTAATTATCAGGAGTCTCATCTTAACCTAAATTTTTTGTTATACACTATTCTACGTATAAATATTAAAGGAAGATTAAATTACAAACAAATTATGGTTAAGAGGATTGTGTATCTGATCTTACTTTGTCTCTTCTTGTTAAACTAATGTTTAAAATTATTAACACAAACTCCACGACACCAGATATAATAAGAGCTATTTTAAACACTAGCCTCTCTGGGGAAAGAAGACCAATTACTCCAAAAAACATGGTAGCTAACCAATAAAATATTGCTACCTTGCTAACACTCCATCCTCTGTCAAGAAGAATGTGATGCAAATGACCTTTATCACCTCTAAAAGGACTTTTTCCTTTAACCAATCGTCTTATTACAGTATAAGATGCATCTAAGAAAGGGATTAAGACGATAAGAACAGATACTGTAATCTTTGCTTGGGCAAGTATTGCTAAAACTGCAATTACAAACCCAGCAGACATAGCCCCAAACCCCCACATTATTTTTGATGGATACCAGTTATATTTGACTGATCCAAAAGCAGCACCTGCACTAATAGCTGCAAGAGTAGCTATTTGAATATGACTAGGTTCAATGTCTTTAAATCTTAAGGCTAGCAAAGATATTATAATAGAAGCTATTCCTACAATTCCTGGAAATTGACCATCTACACCATTTGACCATGATAAAACATTCATTAACCAAACAACCCAAACGGAAGTAACAATTATAGGAACAATGGGTAAGACACCATTGTTAGTTTGAATTTCAAGTATATTTAAGTTTATAACACCACCAAATGGATTGGTAACTGAATAAATCATTACTCCAGACAAAATAACCGGAAGTACAGAAGTAAACAAAAGAAATAACCTAAGAACAGGGTTTTCCATTAATCTATAACTTGAAGAAGGATGAGTATTCTGATAATCATCTAATATACCCAAGAATGCAGTCATTATTATTGATAAATAAAAACCTAAGAAGTTTTTAGAAAATCCTACAAATAAGAAGGCTGTAAGTAAAAAGACAATTGCATAAACAAAACCCCCTCCTCTTGCAGATGGGGACTTTAAAATCATTCCAGGGTGAATGTGAACCTGAGGATTAGTAACTAACCTTTTCCTTTGGGCTAGATCAATAAAAGATGGCATGATAAAGTGAAGTAATAAGAATGAAATAGTAAAAGATGGAAGAAGACTTATATACAATGGATTAATTATTGAAGTAAAAGGAGCAGAAGCTTTGTTTATAATGCTAAATACAGAAGCAAATAAAAAAGTATTACAAAAAGAAACACACGTCCAAACTGCATCTTCGTAGAATCTAATATAATATTTATTCATCATGATCAACAATAATCCAAATAAGCTAATTGCAAGGGATATCAGCGGAATTAAAAAAAGTGTGTGTTTAGGTGCAAGTTGAGCATCTCCCCAAATTCTTGTATACCAAAAAGGTACTTCATCACTTATAAATTTGTATCTTAAGAGAGTGTACAAGAAAGTTGCAAGAGGCATTAAAGACGTTAGGACAAACCTTGATAAAGTCTTATCCCTTAGCTTTATTAACATACTTTCTGTTGTCTTTAATATCCTTTTATCTAATCTCATTTGCTTTGTTCTTTCTATCTTATCTTTTCAGTGTGATATAAATTCTTAAACTTCTTCCCAAAAAGCATCATTGTTTGAGCTTGAACCCAAGGCAAAAAGGAATACGTTAACATATTCAACATTATTAGAGGACCTTCAAAGTATGTAAGAAATCTCCTAACTTTTGACCATTCTTTTGGAGGAGGCACTGCAAACTTTCTTCTAAAAAATGTTCCTGGAATTAAAAACACAAGAGTCAAGGTAAGTATAGTGCTCATAATATCTGGCAGACTGTATGCAAAGTTTGATTGTTTAACAAAAGGATTTACCAAAGTAACAATCCCAAAACCAAACGTTATTAAAAATACCGTGTTCACAAGAAGAACTCTTTCCTTTAAATGCCTAACTACCCATCCAACTTTCTTTGAAACTTTTATATCCTTATTCTTCATAAACCCTTTTACAGAAAGAGGAAAGTCTACTACCCCCCACCCCCATCTTAAAAGCTGTTTGTATAAACTTTTATGAGAATCAAGATAATTCTTTCCTTCTACAGCATCAGCAGAATATGGAATAAAATATGGAACTCCATCAAATTCACCGTTTCTTGCAAAGAAAGCTCTCCAATAAAAGATTGTATCGTCTGCTCCTAAGGCTACATCAAAATATCCAGCATCAATTAATGTTTGAAGTGACGTGGAAAATGCAGAAAAAGTCTTTCTAACCTTTCCTTTCGATATTGCCCAGTCAGATAAAACTCCTAATGTTACACCGTTTGCCTCTAATCTCATCATTAAAGGAACTCTCCACAAGTTGTTATCAAAAAGAGGAACTGCTGATGAGTAAAAGTGATTATCTCTTTTATCCGTTGTTAAGTACGCATAAGTAAACCTGGCAATGTACTGCCTATTTAACACATGATCTGAGTCAAGATTACTAAAAGTATAATTCCTAAGATTTTCTCCAAGATTTCTTAGTTCTTCTACAGCATGAGAAGATCCCCAAGCTCTATTGGCACCACCATCACCAATTGCTTCTCCTGGTATACCAGCAGGGTGTACAAAAAACATTATTTTATAAAAGTCCTTTTCTTTTTCTCCAATTATTTTTTTAATTCTTTCAATCACTTCAGTTGAATATTTCTCTTCTACAGTAAATACAATAATTATTTGTTTTAAGGAAAACGTTTGATTAAAGATACTATTTATACAATCTCCAAGAACTTGATCTGGCTCGTTAACAACTGGGATCATTATCATATGCTTAATGTCAGATAAATTTGAGGGCAATGTTTCCTTATCTGGAAGTTTAGAAAAATCTAGTTTTCTACATTCAAGATACCAATCTTGTGCCATTTCTTCCTCATATAATCTATACCCTTTAAACAATCCAATAGTATGCCTTAACGCAAGGTACGACCAATATACAGTTAAAAATGTCAAAAGATATACTATAGCTGGAGGGTAAAGAAGACCTAACCACACTGGAGATGTAAGGAAACTCCAAGTCAACACACCAAGCAGCACCTCAAGGGATCTATGTACAAACCTATCATTTTTTTCTACAAATGAACTCATAATATGCTAAAAAGCTTACAGGTGTTTTCATATGAAGCTTTAGATACTTCCTCAAAGGTTTTTTGTTTTACCTGTGCGACTTTTTCAGTAACAATTCTAACATATTTTGGATAATTTTTCTTACCTCTTAAGCTTTGAGGAGGAAGGTAAGGAGCATCTGTCTCTACTAGAAATCTATTCATTGGAATGTTTTTTACCACCTCAAGAACGTCATCCTTCCTTGGATAAGTGATTAAGTTACTAAAGGAAACATAGAAACCAAGGTTTAATACTTTTTGTGCGAATTCCCAAGTTGAGTCAAAACAATGTATTACCCCTCTTAAATCAAAGCTGGAATGTTTTTCTAAAAGCTTTAAAACCTCTTTATCCCCATTTCTATCATGGATAATAATTGGAAGATTATTTTCTTTGGCAAGGTCTATCTGCATCTCAAAAAGTTCTATCTGGTCTTCTATCTTTCTTCCATTTTCCCAGTTTGATATATCTATTCCACATTCACCAATAGCTACAATCTTACTTGATCTTTTTAAGTTTTCCTTAAGAGAGTTTCTTAATTCTTTTATTGTTATCTTTTTATCTTCATGAGGATATATTCCAATAGAACAATAAACATCTCTTATCTTTTCTGCTGTTTGAATTGCAATTAAGTTTTCTTTAATTGATGTTCCAATGGTAATAAATTTATTTACATCATTTTCTCTTGCTTCAGAAAGAATTTGTTCTAAAGGAATTTCATAATTTTTATGAACTAAATGACAATGAGAATCAATAAGCATGATGATAAGAATTATCTTAGAAAAGAAGATAAAAAGAAAGACCCTAGGGTTATATATCCAAGGGTCTTAAAAATAGATCAAAACGTAACGTTAATAACATTTCTTTCTTTAACAATAGTATTTCCTGATTTGACGATTTTATACACCAAGCGGTTTTCGCCTGGCTCCAGAATTACTTTCTTCCCTGGCTTTACAGCTTTACGATTCATTTCAATACGAATACATCCAAGGCCGAGGATCTTTCTGAAAAAACAAAAAAACTGCTGAAGGAAAGGTTTTTTGACTTCCAAGCACAAACCTTTTGGGTCAGTAAAAATTCTACCAAATGAGAACTTTTTTGTTTTATCATCCTTCCAAATTTTTCTGACCCGTGTTTTACCCTTGGAAGAAACAGTCAATACATTTACGTGCATGATTACTCTCCTTTTTAAGTATTAACTAGGATTATAGTAAATATTAATTTATATGTCAAACTATAAGATATGGGAGAAGAGAAGAGAAGAACCCTTCTTTAAGAAGAAGGGTCCCCTGGTAAGAAGTAAAGGAAACAAGGATCAGTCCAATTTAAAGTAGTGTCAAAACTAAGGCTATCCTTATCACCACCCAAACACTCAATTACCTGATATCTCACATTTCCAAATTGTTCTATTGCTAAAACTTCAACCAAAGCAATGACCTTGCCATCATTAAAAATCAACCTATCGCCAATATGAACATGCTTGAGATTAATCTTTCCAACATAAGATCCCACACTTATACCTGTATTCATCTTTTCTCTCCTTCTTAGTGTTTTAGTTAATTAACTCCTTGAATTCGTCCCCGTCAAGTGTTTCCTTTTCCAAGAGTTTAGTAGAAACCTTGTCTAAAGTACTTCTTTTTTCAGTTAAAATCACTTTAGCTTCTTTGTAGCAAGAGCCTATTATCTTTTCTATTTCAGAATCTATTTTAGATGACATCTCATCACTAATTTGTGAAGATTCTCCAAATTCTTTGGCAAGCCATGAAAAATCACTTTTTGCTTCATAATTAATTGGACCCAAGGAACTCATACCATATTCAGTAACCATTTTTCTAGCTAACTCTGTAGCTCTTTTGATATCATTTGACGCTCCAGCTGTGAACTCATTAAATACTATTTCTTCAGCAGCCCTTCCACCCAACATAGTGGTTATTAAAGATGTAATCCTTGTTTGAGTGAGTTGATACCTGTCTCTCTCTGGAGGAACATCTGTGTGTCCAAGTGTTTGCCCTCTTGCAACGATAGAAACTCTTTGAACTGGATCTGATTCTTTGACATTTGCAGCAACAAGAGCATGCCCTGACTCATGGTAAGCAGTCATTTTCTTTTCTTCATCTGTTTGAAGTGTTCTTCTTTCTGATCCAATTGTTACCTTCAACGAAGCTTCTTCTAGATCTTTTTCTATGATCTTATCCCTATTTTCTCTTGCAGTAAGAATAGCTGCCTCATTTAGCATGTTCTCTAAGTCTGCACCACTAAATCCAACTGTTTTTCTTGCTAATTTCTCGACACTTACCTTTTCATCAATAGGTTTTCCATTCATATGTATTTTTATTATCTCTTCTCTATCTTGCAAATCCGGTAATGGAATGGTAATAGTTCTATCAAACCTTCCAGGTCTAATAAGAGCTGGGTCAAGCATATCTGGTCTGTTGGTAGCAGCAAGAACAATAACATTTGTTCTAACATCAAAGCCATCCATTTCTATCAATATTTGATTTAACGTTTGTTCTCTTTCATCATGTCCCCCTCCTATCCCCATTCCTCTTTGTCTCCCAATAGCATCTACTTCATCAATAAATATTAAGCTCGGTTGTCTTTCTCTTGCCATATTAAATAGATCTCTTACTCTTGAAGACCCAACCCCAACTAACATTTCCATAAACTCACTTCCTGCAACACTGAAGAAAGGAACTCCAGCTTCTCCTGCAATTGCTCTAGCAAGAAGAGTTTTTCCAACTCCAGATGGGCCCACTAATAGAACTCCTTTTGGAATTCTTGCTCCTAGTTTTCTATACTTTGCAGGATACTTAAGAAAATCCACAATCTCCATCATTTCTCTTTTGGCTTCTTCACATCCTGCAACATCTTTAAAAGTTACCTTTTGTTGCCCTTTAGTAAATACCTTTGCTCTAGACTTTCCAAAAGACATTATCTCTCCACTTTGTCCTTTCATTTGTTTAAGAAAGAAGAAAAGGATGACAACTGGTAGTACAAACATTAAAAGAGGAGATAATACATCAAGGAAATTTACTTTATGCACTACTTCTAATTTTCCAGATATTTTTGATCTATCTATGTTGTTGTTACTTAATATTTGATCAAAGCTAATACCACTTTCTTTTTTTGCATACACCTTTGTTCCATCTTTCTGAAGAACATCTACTCTATCCCCATTTACAATAACATCTTGAATTTTTTCTTCGTTTATTTTCTTTACTAGATCACCAATAGGAATCTCTTGTTGAAAAGAAGAGCTACCAAGTGAGCTAGTTAAGTATATTAACAACCCCAGCAATAACAAAAATGGAGTACTACCAAAGAAACTTTGCTTTTTTACTTGAATTATCACCTTCTTTGGTAGTTTTTTAGGCAGTTCAAACTTTATTTCTTGTTTTTTATTGCTTTTAGATTTTTGTTGAGCCATAGCTTAAAGAGTATACATCAAATGATTGAAAACTTCATTTTAACTTGGTGCCAACGGGTGGAGTTGGACCACCGACCTAGCGCTTATGAAACGCCCGCTCTACCGCTGAGCTACGTTGGCAAAATACAAGATGATTATAACAAATCAGGATACAAGGACAAGAAAAGTTGATGTGCAACACAAGGATAAGAATAAGAACGTTTGGTTGCGGGACCTGGATTTGAACCAGGACCCCCGGATTATGAGCCCGGTGAGGTGCCATTCCTCCATCCCGCGTTATTTCGTACTAAATCTAACAAATAAGTATGCTAAAGTCAAAAAGAAGGTTTAAAAGAATAATTTGTACCATGAGTACCAGTTTTCATCCTTTTTATTTTTTTCTTCTCTTTCATCTGACCCAGAAAGAACATTACTTGACGAGCTGCTTTTTACATCTTCACCAACAACTACATAAACCTTCTCTCCTGGTTTTACTAGATTTAAGTTATTCCTAGCTTTTTCTTCTACGTATTCTTCTGTTTGCTTGTACTTTATATCTTGTTCTAACTGCTCTTTTTCCATTTCAAGCTCAGCTACCTCTCTTTTTATAACATCCAGTCTATTCTTACTTTTAAACACTTGAAACGAAGACTTAATCAAACTTATGGATACAATAAACAAGATAAGTGTTCCTAGCATATACTTAAATTTAGTTACCTTGGACATTATCCCCATAATAGGCAATATATTGACAGTTTTCAATACATTTGATACTCTACCCCATAGAATTTACTTCTGCTCTCCTATTTGTTATAATAGGCAACAACTAAAGGTTATTTATTATTCCTGTCTGAAGGGAAACTATGACTAAATTACAAACAGTTCATAAAAAGTTTATAGAAAAATTAAAAGCTGATGGGAAGTCAGAAGCAACTCTTGTTGCTTACAATAAAGATATTGAACAAATAGTAACTTTCTTAGCAAAAGAAGGTGTAGATGATGTTGAAGGTATGAAGATAGAACATCTTGAATCATTTATGAAGAGTTTAGCTAATGAAAATTACACTCCAAAGTCTATTTCAAGAAAGACAAATGCTGCTAGAACTTTTATTAAGTATTTAAACAAAGAAGGTATATTAAAAGAAGACATCTCAGACCAATTAAAGCACCCTAAGTTTGAAACAAAAGCTCCAAGAATTTTAACTAAGCTTGAATATAGAGCATTAAGAGATGCTGCAAAGGACGATAATAGATCATACGCAATGATTGAAGTTCTCCTCCAAGCAGGAATTACTATTTCAGAGCTTGCAGGAATGAAGCTGGAAGATTTAGATATTAAAGGAGAAACAGGTTCATTGTTTATTGCTAGAAAAAACAACAGGGAAGAAAGAATAGTTCCTCTTAATAAAGCAGCTGTTGAGGCATTAAGTAAATATATTAATAACACTAGAGTAAAATCAGATAAATCTACTAACGTATTTATTACAAAATCAGGTAGACCCCTTCTTATTAGAAACATTAGATCTACAATTGACAGATTTTTTAGATTAGCAGGTGTAGAAAACGCTAAGGTAAATGATTTAAGACATACCTTTGTTGCTAATCATATTAGAAATGGTGTTAACATTACTTATCTTGCTAAGGTAGCAGGACACAAGAGAATTTCAACAACTGAGAAATATCTTGATTACGTTGAAAAACCAGAAAAGATGGATAAGACAGAACTTTCTATCTTGTAATTAATAATTAAAATTAAAATCAAGAAACGACCTATGCAAGGTCGTTTTTTGTATATTTAGCACATGTATAAGCAAACGCTAGAAAGTTCCTAATCTTGAAGCAATAGTCATTATCTTTTCTCCCCACTGTTTTCTCTTCTTAGTATCAAGAGCTATGATTGGAATCTCCTTCTGGTAAGAAATAAGCTCATCTTTAAGTTTATTTTCATCTTTCAGGTTCTCTTCAAATTCTGACCTAGCTTTGTTAATAAAAACGTTTGCAATATTTTCTTCAAAAGGCTTATCCAATTCTAATGCTATTTTTGCAACACGCATGAGATCCATTCTTATATTCAACTTAGACTTATTCATTATCAAAGATTCCCCTAATAATTACTTCCATCCTTTCCCTGATTTCTGGAATTGATACTTCGTAAGAGAAGTGTTTAATACCTGCTTTGTAGTTTGTTAATCCTATAAAATCAACTTCTTTGTTTTCAAACCTATAACCTCCTCCCCATAAATTTTCTTGAATACTTCCATTTTCAAGCAATGTTTGCTCACAATCTATATGATATTCACCCCCTGCCGACAACAAACCACATTCTATATCAACAACCACCTTTGTGTACCCAGGATACACTTCAGTAATATTTTTAATTTGTTCTTTCGTGGCTTTATCCTTAAGTATTAATATCATTTAAATGAACCAGGAAAATAGTTTATTATGGTGGGTGATCCAGGACTCGAACCTGGAACCGAGCGTGTATAAGACGCTTGCTCTGCCAATTGAGCTAATCACCCAAACTCATACCTCTTCTGTTAGTGCTTTTTCTATTCTTTCTTCTTCCTTTAGGTCTTTTCTTCTTTGGACTATACTATCTTTTTCCATCATTTCCAGCAACTCTTCCACTACTTTAATCAAAGCTCCTTCAAGGGAGTAGTCTTCTTCATCAGAAAAGTATTCCTTACTACTTAAACTTAAATTTACTTTCACATTAAATCTATTTTCAGGGGCAGAGTTTAGTACAATTCTTGCAAAGCAAGAATCTTTAGGAAGGTTTTTAGTTCTTGACTCTATTCTTTCAAATTTCTCCTTTGTTAATACTTCCATGCTTGGAGTTAGTTCTATATTGTCTGATGATATTTGATAATTCATAATATTATTTTATCATTCCAGGTTACATCTGTTTCTTATTAATTTATTTGCTAGAATATTGCTATGAATAAATTAAAAACATTTTTTTATGTCTTTAAGAAGAGTATATCTTCACCAGAGTACTACAAAGAGCTTTTGGAAACTAAGTTTTCCTTTACTTTTAAGTATTACTTAATGTTAGCTGTTTTAGTATCTTTAATTTTTACTTCCTTTGTTAGTATAAAAATGGTGCCTGAAACTAAAGCATGGTTAAAGACTGGGGTTGAAGAAGTTAAGAATATTTACCCAGATGATCTAGTTATAAGCATTAAGGATGGAAAATGGAGTATAAACAAGCCAGAACCCTATATCATTCCAATGCCTCAATCTATTAAAGAAAAGTATAGTGCTAATGTTGATAATGCTGTTGTTTTTTATAAACAAGGAACTATTAATGATTTTAGTAGCTTCAAGACATTTGCTTTGGTTAATGAAAGTAATATTTTAACTAATGACAATGCTTCTGGTATTAAGGCTTACCCTGTAAAGGATTTGCCTAATGCAGACATTGATAAGTCAAAGGCTATTGAAGGAATAAATAATGTTTATAAATACATTAAGTATGTTCCTTTTTTGCTGCCTTTAGTGTTGTTTGTTGGGCAGATTCTGTTTGATTTCTTTGGTTACAAACTTATGTACATTTTATGGATAGGTTTGGCAGTTTATCTTTTATCCTTGTTAAAGAAAAAGAAAATTAATTTCTTATCTGCATGTAGAATAGGAATACACACAATGACATTACCAATTATTGTTGAAACGTTATTTAGCTTATTTAGTTTAGATGTTTCTGCTTATCCTTGGTTTTTTGTGCTAAATACTTTTCTTTCTTTTATTGTTTTAGATAAGATGTTTAAGGAAAAAGAAGGAGCATTGAACCCTAAAAATTAGTGTGATAGTATCTGTACGCTAAGTATTCCCCTGTAGCTCAATGGTAGAGCAGGTCCCTGTTAAGGACAAGGTTAGTGGTTCGAATCCACTCGGGGGAGCCAACATCCTGTAGTAGTTGACACAAGTTTGTTGTTTCTATATAATTCCAACAAACAAAGTTAAGGAGATAAAAATGATACTGTATATATGGCCTACCAAGGCTCGTCTTGAGTCCCTGCCAACAAAAGACATGATGATTCTAAGAGTCACTGATAGAATCTCGGGAGATACTCAACAAGAAATAAGAAAAATATTAAAAGAGATTCCTATACAAGGACCTTACATTGAGAAGAATAGCGAGCACACTGATTTTTACTTCTACAAACTGGAAATCTTTTTTACTGTAGTTCTTCAGAATCTCATTAAGTTTTTGGACGAAAATCTACACGTACCAAAGGAAGAACATGATCTTTAGTTATTACTACTTTTTAATAAAGAGTTGAATTAATTTTCAACTCTTTTTATTCCACCAAATCAATCTCTCCTTTATCATAGGTCCTCCAAAAGTATTGGTTAGCAAAGACGTCGGAATTTTCCCTATACTTTAATCTCTCAACAATTAAAAAATCTCCAAACACATCCAAGATCAGTTCTAAGCTCCAACTCACTGAAGTCATCTACAATAGTGTTTCTTATGCCCAGGTCATAAAAACATAATTGCCCCCACATATGTAGGGATTGACAAATCGTCTCAAAATGATACGATATATACATATGAATGATACGATTCTTACACCACGCCAACGTTACATTTCAAACATCATCAATCAATCAGGCGGAATTTTAAGAGAAAAGATAGCTGAAAAGATATTCCCAACATACAGTGTCTCTAAACCCACACTGATAAGAGATCTTAACTTACTAATAAAATTAAAGTTAATCAGATCCGAAGGCAAAGCCAAGGCAACGATGTACTACCCAATCTCCCATAATCCTCTTTTGAGAGTTTTTGATATAGAAAATTACTTTTCATACGACCCTGATCAACGAGTGGGAGCCAAAAAAACATTTGACAGTAAAATCTTTGAATATTTAACAGATCCTCAACTAGCAGATATACTAATGCCATTAAAGAACGCAACGGTAAGTTTCTCAGATAAAACAAAGGGTATTTCCCCAGATTTAATCAGAAGGGAACTGGAAAGATTTACCATAGAGCTATCTTGGAAATCATCAAAAATAGAAGGAAATACATATACCTTGTTAGAAACAGAGTCTTTAATCAAGGAACAAAAAGAGGCAAGTGGTAAAAGTAAAGCAGAAACCCTAATGATCTTAAATCACAAATATGCCTTTGATACTATTCTGGCAAAGAAAAGAAATTTCAAAACGATTTCTATATCAGTTATAAACCAACTTCATAACACCTTGGTCAAAGGACTTGAGATATCAACTGGAATTAGGAGACACGAGGTTGGAATAACAGGAACCATCTACAGACCCTTAGGCAACGAGCATCAACTTAAGGAGGCTTTAGAAAAAACTGTTGAAATGGTAAATAAGGTAACGGATCCATATCTTAAGGCATTTATTGCCAGCGTTATGTTTCCATATGTCCAACCTTATTCTGATGGAAACAAGAGAACTGCCAGAATGCTATGCAACGCCATACTTCTTGCAAATGACTTACTACCACTATCATACAGAAACGTAGATATAGATCAGTTCAAAAAAGCAACTATTCTATTTTATGAACAGCTAAGTGCTGTGGCCTTCAGTAAAATCTTTATTGAGCAGGTAAAATTCTCGAACGACAACTACTTTCTGAAATAAAACAATTCCCTGCCACGCTTCGCATGAAATTCTGCAATGAGAGGCAGTATCCTATAGCTTGACTGACTAGGCCACTTATGATATACTAAGTGTTAGAATTCTAGAAAATCCAAATAAGGAGGGGTTGTGGCAAATCAAACGTTTGAATGGAAAAAGGCAAACGTTACTGTGGCTAAAATTGAAATCAGCCACCTAAAGTTTGAAATGATACTAAACGTAAGAAATGAGGTTGCTGATAAAGTACGGGCCAAGATGGCTGAGTTAAATGATTGTGGAACATACCCAAACGAGGAGACAACTAAAGCAGGTGGGCTAGCTTCACAATTTATTATATCTAGTCCTTACAATTGGAATTGCCGTTGGCGTGATTTCCTAACGATTATTAACAGGTTATTAGATATCACTGCAGTGGAACTAACTGAACCTCAAAGATAATTTCAAGAGGTTCTTTTTTATTCCCTTAAACACTCACTAACCTTGCAAACCCTGTAGTGTTTGACGCAAGAATGTATTCAAGGTATAATCTTAAACTAACCTAAATAAAACAATAAAAGGAGAGGAGAATATTAATGTATAGTTTGTCAAACAACTGGAAAAAGCGTGTAAATAGTTTTGTATGCTACCGACCTCATGCAGGTGAACATATTGATTGTGTCTTGAGTGAGATGGTTAATCGTTCTAAGTTATCGGGAACAAGAATAACTTGTTTATTCAATGGTATTCAAATTATTGTTTCTCCAGAAATGACCAAGAAAGAGGCTTTACGTCAGTGGAAATATGCTCTTAAACAAAGTTGCACCCCTTTTCGAAAAGCATTGTGGAAACAGGAGTGTGCAAAATACCATGCGGAATGCAAAGCTAAAAAACAACGGGTTTACCAACTTCTTTCTACAGAAAAGATGGAAGTTCCTTGGTATAAACTCATTCCGTATCTAAGAACATGTTGGGCCCAACGAAAGGACAACCTATCAAAAGAGATTATTAAATTCATTCAAGGCTGGGCAGTTGCCATGCAGCAAGAAATGCGTAAAGGTGGCAAACCTGCTGATATCCAAGATAAGTTAGAACAAGAGTTGGATTACATAGGACTATCTGGTTTCACACATCTCTTGGCAGTAGTATTTCTAAAAAAATTTTGGAAATATGGCAATCAGTTAACATAGTGTTAAGACAATAAACTTTCACAAACACCGTATTATGTAGAAAAGTGATTATCTACCTTACGGTGTTTTTTATCCCTTCATTAACTTCCCTTTGTATGAGAAGACAATAATGTCTTTTTGTGTCATTAACAAGAATCAATCTTGCTTAACTACATCTACCCCTTTTCTAATAATAGCCCTATCTTTTTCCTTTTCGGCTTCCGGCAGTTCTGAATAACTTACTTTTTGCTCAGCAGGTGCCCAACTAGAGTTTCTCTCAAGCCACTTATCATGTACAACAGAACTAGCTTCTTCAACAAAAGCACTATCTATTGCTTTCTTATTAATCTTCGCCTTATATATCAAAGAGACTGCAACTTCGGCTGATGCCCTGTTTTCTACCTGCCAGTCGTTTGGCAAATTTTCAAAGCTAGTATTTGCAATGTCAACCTGGTTAGTCCCATGAGAATTTATCCACTCATTATCTTTTGTAGCTTTTACACGAGGTTCAAAAGTACCATCTTCTTTTTTTCTAGATTCTCTCCAAATATCATGGAGTTCTCCTCCCAACTTTTCTATTTTTTGATGGAAAATTTCTACCTGCTCTTGTGTCATGCTAGATTCTAATTTTTCTTTGAGTGATAAATTATCTTTTTCTAGTTTATCCATAAAACCTCCTTAATAGAAACAATTACTTTTAAAGTATACCAAGAAAACATATACTGCAGTTCGCATAAAGTTCACATCGAGAGTTAATACCCTGTAGTGGTTGCTGGTTAAAGTATTTTAATATATAATCCAAGTTAATATTCAAGATACAAAAGACAAGGAGAGCTATGTGTCGGAAAACAATTAAAAACTCGTTTAAAGAAATTAAGAGAAATTTTAGGGTAAAAAACCTGAAAACAGAATTAGCAAAAACCATAAGATATGGCCAAGCACTCTTAACAACATCAACTATAACAGACGTGGACACACGTGAGAATCTTCTACGTGAAAATGCAAGGAGAACATCCAGATTATTGGAATTACTCAAAGAATTAGGGGAAGATGCTAATTTCGCAGTAAAGGAAGCTACAAATACAGATAAGCTTTATAAATGAACAAACAAAACCAGACTCTACAAAAAGCCTGGTTTTTATTTTCCAAACGCCACTAATTCCTCGTATAAAGTTCCTAATGAGGCAATTGAATATAATCTTGAACACAAATAAAGGTAATGCATAATCTCCTCATGAGAACAGCACACTTACCTCCAATAAACGAATAACAAAATCAACTTTTAGCCATATCAATATAAATCATTACAATATGTTGAGAGTGGGAGAAATTCCAGAACCATACCAAATAGGATTCCTCTATAAAGTTGAATTAAAGATTGAACACATTCCATTAATGGATTCCAACCTAAGCAAGAATGAAGAATATTTAGCAGATTGCAGACACTACTAGGTATATAGGACTCCTATTGATGGTAGAGGGCTGCGTTTTAAGAGTTACAACTTAAGATGACAAAACTTTATTCCTAAATTGGTTAGAACAATATAACTTTTAAACATAAAGTAATAGAGAAAACAGCCACTTAATCATTCAATAAAACTACCTTTATTACACAAAGAAGCTCTCTTGTTATAATTACCCCATGTGGTTTTGGTTAGCATTTTGTTCAGCTATTACAGGCGCAGTAGAGATAACTTTAAATAAAAAGGTTTTAAATAAAGTAAGTGCAACTGTGCTAACCTGGTCGCTTTTTACTTTATCTCTTCCTTTGATTGCTTACTTTGCAATAAAAAATGGATTGCCTTCTTTAAACCAAATGTTTTTCCTTGGAGTAGTTGCTTCTTCGTTAACATTTATTTTTTCAAAAACCATATCTAACGAAACCATAAAGAACAATTCGGTATCTAAAGTTTTCCCATTAGCAGCTTTTAACGGATTTTTTACTTATATCTTCGGTCTACTATTTTTGTCAGAGTCTTTGAGACTTGTCCCTGTAATTGGTTTATTCCTCACAATCATAGGTTCTTATATCTTAAATGCAGATCAAGCCAAGGAAGATCTCTTAAAACCCCTTAAGCTCTTATTTACCAACAAATCTTATCTTCTTTTCCTTTTTGCCATAATGCTAAATGCCCTTACTGCAATTTTCGATAAGATAGGAATAAACAATACCCAACCAATAAACGCAGCATTTACCCTGTTAGTTGAAGATATGATTATGATTGTCATCTTAACTGCATACTTATTTAAAAAAGAACATAAAAAGTGGTTTAAAGAATTCAAAGATAACTTTGTTATTTTACTTGCAAATGGTCTTACCTATGGCATATCCACTCTACTTGTTTTCTCTGCTTTTACAGGTGGGCCTATTGCACTAGTTTTGGGAATAAAAAGATTGCAAATATTCTTTGTTTTAATTTTTAGCTACTTATTCCTCAGGGACAAACCAACAAGATACAGCTGGATTGCAGCAATAGTAATGTCTTTAGGAACCTTAATGATTAAGTTGGGATAAAACACTCTTTTATTAGTCACATCTACAACCTTTCGTATAAAGGTTCTATGCTAAATAGACAACTAGCTAAAGGGTACTAATTTAACATATCCTCATAATACAGTCTCCTTCCTTTGCTTTTAAATACAAAAATAAGGTGTGAATGAATTGCTTCACGCACACCTTTTAGGTTGAGTGTCTATTTATTTACACAACATAGAGATCCTCATTTGTTTTGAACGCATTTCTTGCTTCAGTGTTTTGATTCCACATCCGTACAACTGTTTTAACAAGATTACGGATTTGAGGGAGTGTCCCCGTCTGCCCAACTACATGCATGTGCGTGAAATCTGAGTAGACTCGAAAGGTAATTTGGCTATCAACGTCCCTCAACGTGACAAAGTCACACCCACACATTTCGGCACAAAGAACTCGGACGGCACCGAACTTCCCCGATGCACTACGAAACTCAACTTTCTCACGCATCTCCTTCATCCCATTGAAGTACACCTCATCTTGAAATGTAATACACATTTCTCCCAACATGCCTCTCATTGTAATAATATCAACATCCCTCATCATTAAGCCACGCTGGAGTAACCGAGTATCAAGTACAAGGCTTTCATACAAATTTGACTCCTTTAGTAGTTTTTCAAACCCTTGCTCAGGCTCTTGATAAATTGTGATGCGGATTGAGGTACTAAGTAACTCTCCAAATCTGCTCCTATAACCCCTCTCGTTGCCTGTATACTTGTCATCCGTATACTTATTATCTGTATACCAAGCTTCAACAGTTACCCAAACGAGGTATTTTACCTTCTCAATAATTGAGCCTGAGTAAATACGCTCATGCCTTTGGGACCAGAAAATATCGCTGGCATAGACACAAAGCTGGTCTGCCTTCCTTTGTTCCTCACGATCTCTTGGCCAGTCAACACGGTTAATAATTTTTTCCGAATTATCAATAGCAAACATGTATTCCCCACGTTTCCCAATATGCATTTCGTGTTGGCGAATAGTAGAAAAAGCACACGAATCACTATTTCCAAGTCCTAAATTATGAGCCCGCTTAAACATAAGGTCTGCATCTGCTTTCTGCACACGGATGATTAAGAGGTTATCTAGACGACCGTCATCCTGCCCATTATACGGCTCCATCTGCTCTGATAAGATATCAGATACAAAAGGGTATGCTTTTATAAGCTTTTGGTTATACAACGAATCCGTTCCCATTTCTCCTCCTACGTTCTGTAATTGTCAATAAACCAGCATTTTGCTAGTTTGTAAGTAGCTGTTACTTACACCCTGTAGTGTATTATACATACATATTTTAGTCAACTTCTACCAGTATTGGCTCCCACAATACTTCATATGAAGTTCTATATAATGGGCTCATAACTTGTAGTGTTTGATCGTACAAGTTTTGTATGGTAGAATCCTCCAAAGTCAAATAAAGGAGAGGTAAATATGGAAAATGTGAAAGCTAAGATCCACTTTGTAAAGCGAATGAAACCAAACTACGTAGTTTGGTTGCATATTAGTGGAGATGGAGCTGGTTCTGGTGGCTCATTACTCATAAATCCTAGAACCTTGGAACTTTTGATGAAAAGTCTTGGGGTAAAGAATCTACGGGATTTTAAAGGAAACCATACTTTTGATGTAGACTACTTCGAATTTGATGTAAAAAAAGTTTTGGAAAACTTCCTTCGATCCCACTATCCAAAAGAAAGAGGCTTAAAAATATCCACTTACCGAGAAAGGGAGAAAAAGTATAATCCTTATGTATGGAAGATTATACGCATTAAGCCAAACGTAAGACATCTTTTGCTTGATCGGGAAGAAAACTATTGGGCGATAAGGGTAGAAAGCCATCCAAAAGGGTATATGACACCGTTGACAATAAGCACAGCTTTCTTAAAGGAAGAAGCTTTTACTCTTGTAATGAAATACTTTGAGGTGGAAAGACCTAAAGATTTAGTGGGGAAAGAGTTCAGGGCAAATTTCGACGATGCTCAAGCGTTGCTATTGAGTGTTGCCATCAAGACTATGTATCCCAAGTTTATCTGATATTAAGCAACTCCTCAAAAGAGGTTTAACCCTTTGATTAAACCTCTTTTTACTTCTCCGACCATTATTTACTCAACAAGAAACTTAATTTTTATTCCGCTTAGTTGGTTGCGCACCCTGTAGTAGTTGACTACTTCCTTAGTTCATAATATAATCCACTCAACAAAAGAACAAGAAAGGTGAGTCAAAATGAATAAAAAGTTTTTGTTCATTATTCTTATTGGACTAATGTTTCTTCTGGTTTCCTGCGTTCCAGGGCCTAATCCTTACGTTAAAACTGCTGATGAAAACGGCAAAGTTGCTGGATTTTGGTCAGGCTTGTGGCACGGAATAATTTCTCCAATAACGTTCTTAATTTCTTTGTTTACAGATGATGTAAGTGTTTACGATGTACACAACAATGGGAACTGGTATGATTTTGGTTTTGTCCTTGGAGCAGGTATTATTCTTGGTGGGAGTGGGAGTTCATCCTCACGTAGGGACTAGAAAGTACCCAATCTTTACAAAGGTCTCCAGCGTTACCTATTCAAAACGCTGGTTTATTTTCCATATAGAAACACAAGAAATATTAAAGTTATAATTTTCTAATGAAGATATTATTCCTAAACACTTGGAGTTACCACGAAATAAACAACATTAAAACATTCTTAAAAGAACAATCAAAAGATACAAATGTATTTTGTCTGCAAGAAGTAGGTAAAGCAGCAAGAGAAATGTATAAGAATATTTTCAGTAACTACAATGAAATATTTAACTTTAAAGATATGAAAGGAGATGATGATTTTCATGAAGCTACCTACATAAAAAACGATATGGAAATTGTATCTAACGATTACTTATTAAAAGAGATGTTAAATGTTGGGACAGCACTAAACACAAAAATAAAGTACAACAATAAATTAATAAATATATGTAATGTCCATGGAACACCGCGTCCAAAACACAAGGACGATACCAAAGAAAGAATAGAACAATCACAAGAAATTTTAAGCTTCTTCCAAGGCCTTGATGAAATAAAAATAATAGGAGGAGACTTTAATCTAGACCCACATACTGAATCTATAGAAATGTTTGAAAAGAATGGTTATGTAAACTTAATAAAGAAATACAAAATACCAACAACAAGAAACAACCTCGCGTGGAATAAATACCCAAACAACAAACAATTATTTGCAGACTATGTATTTATAAAACCAGATTTAAATATAAATAAATTTTCAGTTCCAAATTTAAATGTATCCGACCACCTTCCAATGATACTAGACCTAAATGTTTGATAGCTCTACATTCATAAATACTAATCAAAGAATAAGGCAATCTCCTTGCTTGACATGAACATCATCGTAAAGGTTTAATTTAATAAGAAGCATTTATTTGCATTAATTTGCAAAGCTTACTTAACTAAGGAGGAATTATGGATAAACATATTAAAAAATTAATAAAAACTATAGATGAGTATGTTAAAAAGGCTCCTGCACTACCTAAAAATATTAAGGATCTGCTTGTACAGCTTGCACCATGGGGAGTAATTATTTCTGTCGTAGCAGCAATACCAACAATACTTTCTGTTCTTGGATTTGGTTCTTATATTGAGGTTTATGAGATGAGGAACTACATGTTTGCACATGTAGGCGTAAGGTATTTCATATTAACAATATTCCTCATTGCAAACTTAGTGCTAAGAGGTTTATCAATATCAGGCTTGTTTGCTAAGTCAACAAAAGGATGGGATTTATTATTTTATTCTATCCTTCTAAGTGCAATTTACTCGCTTGTTAACTTTGATATAATTGGAGGAATAATAAGCACAGTACTTTCTTTGTACTTACTATTTCAAGTCAGAGAATACTATAAATAAAACCTATAAATTAGAATACTTGAAAACTTTCTAAGTAAGCATTAGTTAGTTGTCTAATGAACAGACTAACAACATAGATCCTATGCAACATTTACTAGCATCAGTTGCAATGGCATAATGAGAATGAATGCTTAAAAACCTAAAGCATATAATTTCTAACTTGGTTAAAGTTTTGCTTGTATCCTTAATAGGAGGAGCTGTTACTGCACCAGCAGTAAGAAGTTGGTACAACACCTTAAACAAACCAATGTTTAACCCACCGGATTGGGCATTTTCCTTAGCTTGGACAATATTATTCATTTTGATGGCGATATCAGCATACCTAGTAAACAAAAGGGCACAGGATAAAGAAACTTCAGATAGAGCAATAAGGATATATGACGCTCAACTTTTTCTTAACTTGCTGTGGTCTATTCTTTTCTTTGGATTGAGATCCCCACTTCTTGCTTTTATAGACGTAATATTTTTATGGTGCGCAATTGTTTATACAATAAAAGCATTTCACAAAATATATACTCCTTCCGCAATTCTTCTTATCCCTTATATTTTATGGGTAACATTTGCAGTAATTCTTAACTTATACATAGTTTTACTAAATTAATGAAGAAAAAAACACTCTTTTTGTTAATAACAATCATCTTTTTACTTGTAATTTTTGTTATAAGATTTGTACTTGGAGGGGACGAGGATACATGGATAAAAAATGACAATCAATGGGTGAAACATGGTAATCCTTCTAAGTCAGCACCAAGCAACTAATCACCCTATCACTAAAAACATCAAGATAGGCACTTAATGAATCTCTGACTTTTTTTCCTTAATAAAATTCCTCCAACCTTCTATTGTTGCAACGAAACTTGAAAAAGGGTAATCAATTAAAGCAGTAAAGAAAGCACTTACAACGTTATATTCCTTCCATTTTTGTGAAAACCATGCACCTATCTTAGCTAAAGGAATAGAAAAGAAATCTAATATAAATTCAACAATATTTGCTTTCTCTTTTATGGTTAATTCCTTAGCTCTTTGTCTTATAACCATAGCTGCAAAAACTACCATAGCAACATTTACTGTATCAACATACAAGGAAGTCCATGGAACACCAGCAATCTTAAATACCCAATATATAAAATAAAGAGAAGCCATACCACCAGTTAAATAAATAAACGCAAACATAAAATTTAGGTACTTCTTCATTTTTTTATTTAATCTAATTTCATAAACATCAAGTTCTTCTTTCACATATGAAACCTTATCCACCTCATCTTTTACTACATCCAAATTATCATCAGACGGAGGCTTTATCATCCAAACAAGAATAAACATTAAGGCAGTTGGAATGCCCATATCTGCAACAATTGCCCACGGATAAAACCTACCATGGACAAGCTTGGCAATAGGTAGCTCAAATATAATTAAGCTTGCTCCCCCAGCAACGAATATAGAAAGTGTTGAAAATATAGCCAAATTTAACAACCTTCTCTTTAAAGTTGTTAACCTTTCCTTATAGGATTTTTCAACAAGAGATAAAAATATATGCGGCTCTGAAACCTTCTCATCTACAGTATCAAGGGATTTTTCCAACTTATTCATTGAATCACCAACCATAAGATAAGCAGCATCATACTTCTCTGCTACAGCATAAAACTCAGAAGCTTTAGGATGATTTAAATATCCATTTATTTCTTCCCATATTTTCAGAGCGTTCTCTGTAAACTCTTGTGTATATTCATTTGATTTAAAAAACTGAGGATACTTATATCTAAGTAAATGAAAGTTAATAATAGGCTCATCCAAACTATATAAAGTTCTATGAACAGCAACATATGTTTGAATATATTTTTCTTCATTAGATATCTTTCCATCTGGGACAATCTTTATTCTGTCACATAAACACTCTGTCATAAAATCTATTAGAGCGTCTTCTCTCAAAGGGGGGTCTAATATTTCTTCCACCTCACATGAAGCTATCCCTATAATCCAATCATAAAAATTTATCTTCTTTTTTGCTCCAGCTTTTATTTCTTTCTTAGACTTTCCACTTGAAACATCCTCTGCTTTTACTGGTTCACTTTTCAATATGTACAAGTACTTTTCCAAGAGTCTTTGAATATCTACTATCTTCTCCCTTCCTATCTTTCCATTTGGAAAATAACCGCTTCTAATTAGTTCCTGAACAAAAGGTTCTGCTATTTCTTCTGGATTAATATCTGGAAGTATATTTATCCCATAAATCTTTGAAACTAACCTTCTCTTTAGAATCCTTTCTACTGCAGATCTTTTAAGCAGATGTTCTTCCTTCCAATCAATAACTTTTCTAACTTTTTCATAAACTACAGCAACCTTTGATGCTATTTCGTCTACATATACAGGATTTGAAGCATACTTATTTTCTTCAACCACTGCTTCTTTAAATCTCTTAACATAATCATCAAATGGTTTGGATAAATTCTTTCCAGAGATTTTAAGTTCTCTAGTTTCTTCAAAACCTTTCTTAATCTCAACAACTTCCTTAGCAGAAGTTTCTTCCTTTTTGTCGCCAACATCCACTTTTCCCATATCTACAACATCCAGGTATTCTTCTGGTTTTGATTCTTCTTCCATACTTACTTTGTCTTCTTCTTGTTCTGACAAGGTATTTTCACCTTTACCTAAAATTATATTGCCTTCCATATCATATGGATTATAGCGTTTTTAGAGGCCTTTTACCAATCTTGTTTGGTACTTTAGGCTTAGTCAAAAGTACAAACCTCCATAGCTTTTCAGCATACTCGCCAGCATAATCAACTCCAATTCGTTTGCCTCTTACTATTTTTCCTTCTTTTCTAGGAAAATCTTCTATCCAAATCTTTTGGCTGGTCGTTAAATCTTCTCCGTAGAAACTCTTGTCAATCTCAAGTATTTTTCCCACCCTACCAGGACCACTAATCCCTTCCAAAGACCTAATAAACACAGCTTCTGGCTTATCTTTTGAGTTCACTTCAATCGCCAACATCCAGTACATACCATATATAAAAAAGGTATAAACCAAACCACCATCCTCATACATTATTCTTGTTCTTGGGGTTTTGCCTTTAAAAGAATGACAAGCTTTATCTTCTTCCCCACAATAAGCTTCAGTCTCGGTAATAATGTATCTAATAATTCTTCCATCAGGATATTTTCTGACCAGTACCTTCCCTAAAAGGTTTGGTGCTATCTTTAAAGCACTTTGCATGTAATAATCTCTTTTTAGTCTCACGGTTAATTCTTCAAAGATAATCTCTTAGTCTTTTGCTTCTTGATGGATGTCTTAATTTTCTTAGAGCTTTAGCTTCTATTTGTCTAATTCTTTCCCTAGTAACTCCAAATTCCTTACCTACTTCTTCAAGAGTTCTTGTTCTTCCATCTTTTAAGCCAAATCTTAATTCCAACACTCTTTTTTCCCTAGCATTTAAAGTGTGAAGAACATCTCCAATATGATCTTTCAACAACTCTCTACTTGCAGATTCAAATGGAGATAAAGTTGCTTCATCCTCAATAAACTCTTTTAATCTTGTATCTTCTTCCTTACCTACAGGAGTTTCTAATGACGTAGTATTCTGGGATATTTTAACAATTTCATGAGCCTTTTCAGGTTCTATGCCCATAATTTTTGCAACTTCCTCTGGAGTTGGGGTCCTTTCTAATTTTTGTTCAAGTTGTCTTTCAATCTTCTTGTATTTGTTTATTGTTTCAACCATATGAACTGGAATTCTAATAGTTTTAGCTTGATCTGCAATTGCTCTTGTTATTGCTTGTCTTATCCACCAAGTAGCATAAGTTGAAAACTTAAAACCTCTTTTCCAGTCAAACTTATCAACAGCTCTCATCAAACCAATATTTCCTTCTTGAATTAAATCCAAAAACTGAAGGCCTCTCCCCATGTATTTCTTAGCAATAGAAACAACAAGCCTAAGATTAGCTCTAGCAAGCTTTGTTTTAGCTTCTTCATCATTCTTCTCAACTCTTTTTGCAAGTTCAACTTCTTCTTCTTTTGTTAATAAGTTATAGCTACCTATCTCTTTTAAATACATCCTTACTGGATCTGATGTAGTTGTCTTATCAAGTTTAATCTTTGTTAAATCTATTTCTTCAAGCTTAGCAAGCTTCTCAGCTTCTTTTTCAGACTCCATATCAAATACATCTATCCCAGCTTCAAGAAGCTTTTCATAAAGGAAGTCTAAGGTTTCTAAATCATCTTCCGCATTAGGAAACAAAACCAAAATGTCATCAAGCGTTAAGTAACCTTGCTTCTTACCTTTTTTGACAAGTTTCTTAATACCAAGTTCTCTAGTATCTATTTTTAATCTTTTTTCTTTCTTTTCTTTTGGTGATTCACCAATCTCATCTTCAAATATATTTACTACCTTCTCGACAGCAGGTTTATTTCCTATTCTTAATACCTTTTCTTTCTTTAAAGCTTTAGCTTTTATTTTTTTCTTCTTTTCTTCTTTCCTTGCAACTTTCTTAACAACCTTCTTAGTTGTTTTCTTCTTTTTCTTTTCTTCTTGTTTCTTAACCTTTTTTATAACTTTTTTAACCTTCTTCTTGGAAGATTCTCTTTTAGAAATATTTTTCTTTTTCTTTGGCATAATAATTAAAAAGGGAATTAAATATACAAAAAATTTATACTCTACAAAAGACTCTTTGACAACTTTTCAAACTTTTTAGAAAGCCTTTCTACCTCCTCCTCATCCTTCTTAGTTTCGGCTATTTTAATCTCACTAGTCAAGTTTTTCAACTGCCTTCTAGTAGATGCCTTTTTGACCCTGTCAGTTAGTACATTCAGCTCTTTCTCGAGATCTCCTTCTTCAAACCCATCCTTTCCTTCCAGATCCCACATATAAAGCTCTGTAATTATGTTTCCTTTCCTTTCATCAAACCTATTTACTAATGTTTTTATCTTTATGTCAGTCTTTCTATCTTCAAGACAATCACAAATTTCTTCAAATATCTCACCTAGCTCCTCATTCAAGAAATCAGTTTTCTTTAGCCTTTTAACATATTGTTTGGCTAAGTCTAATGGAGACTTTAAAACCAAAGATATTAAGTAGCCTTCTGTTTGTTGCTTTTCAACAGGTAATTTCTGATCAGCTTCTTCTATTTCTTCGTAATCATAGTCTTTAATACTCCTTTTCTTAATCATTGAAAATATAGTATCTTCAGAAAGATCTAGTTCCAATGCTAACTTTTTAGCATAATGATCAAGAAGCACTTGATTAGATATTTTAGAAAACAAAGGGATTAGTTCTTCTGCTATAGCTTTCTTTCCTAATGCTGTAGTTTTATTATGTCTCCTTAGAGTGGTAGCTAAGAAGTAATCATATACAGGAACTGCATTTTTTATAAGTTTCTGAGCTCCTTCTTTATCTACCTTTAAGAACTCATCAATGTCTTTATACTTGTCAGGTAGAACTACAACTTTCACATTAAAGTTCCTTCTTTCTGCCATTTCTATTGCCCTGTAAGAAGCTTCAACACCAGCAAAGTCAGAATCAAAACAAAAATTAACGTCTTGAGTATATCTAGATAGGATTACTAGTTGATTATCTGTTAAGGCTGTTCCAGAAACACAAACAGTATTCTTAATCCCATTTTGGTAGGCAGAAATCAAATCCATCTGTCCTTCAACAAATAATGCTCCTTCTTTTTTTATAGAAATCCTGCTTTTATTTAGTCCGTATAAAAAGAATGATTTATGAAAAACAGGGCTGTCTCCAGTATTCAAGTACTTTGGATCTCTATTGAATAAGGTTCTACCTGTAAAACCAACTATTCTTTCATCAACTCCCACCAAAGGAAACATTACCCTTCCTCTAAACTTATCAACATAACCATCACTACTTAACTTCTTAACTACTACTCCTGCATTAATCATATCTTCTACCTTTATCTTTTTACTTATTAAGAACTTATACAATGTATCCCATGAATCAGGAGCATAACCAATTCTAAATTCCTTTATTGTTTCTTCTTTGAGCTTTCTCTCTTTTGTTAAATAAGCTAAGGCTTTTTCTCCTGTTTTTTGCTTAAGAAGCACGTATTGATAAAACTGGGTCGACAACTCATTTATAGAATAAATGGTCTTTTTAATTAAAGATTGGGTATCAATGTTTTCTGATCTTATTAGCTTGACTCCAGCTCTATCTGCTAATATTTCTAAAGCTCTTGGAAAATCTACACCTTCAATAGACTCAACAAAGTTAAAGACATCTCCAGCAACTCCACACCCAAAGCATTTATATATTTGAAGCTCTTGAGAAACCATAAAAGAAGGGGTTTTTTCATTATGAAAAGGGCACACAGCTTTGTAATTTCTACCAGACTTTTTAAGCGTTACATAACTATTTATTACATCTACAATATCAAGTTTTTGTTTTATTTCTGCTACTTGATCCATTGAGCATTATATAGCACAGTTTCAGTGTATTTACAAAACTAAGCTAATCAATTTTAGTACTAAAACTCATAAATATAGAGGGTATGCCCAAACTTATGTGTTTCTCCAAGGTTAATTCTTTCAACAGGCTCTTTGTAAGAAAAAGGGAAATCTAACGAATAAACTAAAGTACCGGTATTAAGTTCACTTTTGAATTTATCTAGGAGCTTGTCCATATCTTTTACATATATCCAAAGATAAATATGCGTAGCTTGTGAAAGATTGACATTAAAAAAATCTTTATATTCAATAGAAATGTTTCTAGATCTATTTAGTAGTATTCTAATTTTTGAAATTAAATAGGAGAAAGGAGAATTATCAATTCCAATTATTTTTGACCTAGGAAAAGAAGAAGAAAGTTTAATCAAAAGAGAACTTGTTCCACATCCCAAGTCATAAAGGACACTATTTTCATTTAAGTTAAGGTTATCTTTTAAATATTGACGAGCATGAGTAGGGGTAGTTACTAATGGAGATTTTCCAGATAACATAACATCAAGTATAAACACAATAGGAACAAAACATAGAACTATTGATATGAGGTATAGAAAAGCTGTAAGCACTTTAATATTATAGCAACAAGAGAGATAAGCTTTAAACCTAATTTACCTGTTAAAATTATGAAAGCTAACCAACAAATACCTTTAAGCATGTCAGAACTCAAAAGCCACATATCACCAGGCTGCCAACTAAGTGTTTGGAGAGTTTGGAGAAGTAAGACAGTTCCTACTACATCCTCGCAAGTGACTTTGTTACTAATATAGTATTGGTATTCAGCATCGATATTTTTAGAGGAATAAATGTGTATAAATAATTTTGATACATGGCGGAGGGAGGGGGATTCGAACCCCCGATAGAATTACTTCTATACAGTCTTTCCAGGACTGCGCACTAGACCACTATGCGATCCCTCCAAGATACATAGATTTTACCATGTGAATACATCAAAAATGATAAAATGAGATATGAAAATTATAATATTTGCAGGTGGAGTAGGAACTAGACTTTGGCCTTTATCTCGTAAATCATTTCCAAAACAATTTATTAAAATGTTTAATGGTAAGTCAACTATTGAACTAGCTGTAGGAAGAGTAAAAACATTTGGACTAAACAACATATATATAAGTACACTTAACACTTACGTTCCTATGGTTAAGAAATACTTTCCTAAACTTTCAAGAAAAAACATTATTGGTGAACCATGTTTAAGAAATGTAGCTCCTGCCATTGGATATAACTTAGTAAGACTTAGAAAACAAGGATATAAAGGGCCTGTTGCTATACTTTGGGCTGACCACTTGATTAAGAACGAAGAAAACTTTGTCAAGGTACTAAAGACAGGAGAAAGACTAGTAAAGAAAAACCCAAGTAGAATAGTTTTTGTAGGTGTTAAACCAAGATTTGCAAATAATAATCTTGGGTGGATACATACAGGAAAAATAATCGAGCCAGGAGCATATAAGTTTATTGAATGGATGTATAAACCTCAATTAGATGTATGTACTAAGATGTTTGAATCTGGAGAATGGTTATGGAATTCTGGTTATTTTATTATGGACTTAGATTTTGCTTTATCTCTTTACGAGAAATATCAACCAAAAATGCATAAGGATTTAGTAAGTATAGAGAGAAGCATTGGAACAAAGAAAGAACTAAGCACACTTAGGAGTGTATATCCAACGTTAGAAAAAATACATTTTGATAATGCTATTGCAGAAAGGGTATCAAGCGAGCAGGCCGTGGTGGTTAAAGCAGATCTTGGAGAGTGGTCAGATCCAGGAACGTTATATGCATTAAAAGAAGCTTTAATTAAAAAGAAAGAAGACAATTTAGTTAAAGGGAACGTATCTTCTCTAGAAACAAAAGATTCTCTTTTAATAAACGAAGAAAAATCAAAACTTCTTGCTACAGTGGGATTAGATGGATTTATTGTTGTTAATACAAAAGATGTACTTTTAGTTGTTCCAAAGGACAAGGTAAGAGAAGTATCTGATTTGATTAAAGAAATAGAGTTAGACAAAAAGAATAAGAGGCACTTATAGCCTATCTACCAACTTTCTAATCTCTATATTTTTATAATCAATGTTTTTAATTTTCTTCTTTGCTTTAGAAGACATTCTATTAAACATGAATTTCATTTTCTCTTTTGTTCGATCTAGACTGTTACGTTCCATATACGAAGGGATGTTATATTCAAAGAAGGCTAAACTATCTGCATCCCTTAGAACATCTGATTCGTTATCACCACCTTCTTCGTGATTAGCTACTAAGAATTTTACTTTATCAACAATAGTATCTGGGTAATCATGTTTCTTTAAAATGTCTGATATAAGTTTAGCTGATCTTTGTGCATGCTCTTTCTTAAACCCATTTAATTTTGAAAAGTCTTTCAAATCTTTTTCTGTAATCCCTGTAACTGCTCTATCAATATCGTGGGCTAATGCAGCTATTTGTAATGGCTCGTCTGCATCAGGCTTTAGCTCAAGTACCCATTTATGAACGAGCTGAGCGTGCTTAACTTCAAAAGCAAGAGGTGAGTTCTTTAAGACACTTAGTATTTCCTTCTTAAGATTATTAAAACTTTGCATAATTTATTGGCGGAGGGGGTGGGATTTGAACCCACGTGCTACTTGCGTAACGCTTGGTTTTCGAGACCAGCTCGTTATGACCACTTCGATACCCCTCCAAAGGTTTTGCATTGCTATTTTAACATTCATATAATAACCCTGCATGTCAAAGTTTAAAGATAGAATAATTCAAATAGTTAGATCAATCCCTGAAGGAAAAGTAGCAAGTTATGGTCAGGTAGCTTTAATTGCAGGTTATCCAAGGGGTGCTCAACAAGTAGGTTGGATATTACATATTGCAGGAGGGGAAAACGGAACTCCATGGTGGAGAGTAATAAACAACCAAGGGAAAATAAGTACTAAATGTATAGAACATACTCCAAGTATTCAAAAGCGAATGTTGGAAGAAGATGGGATTATAGTAGCTAAGAATCTAGATATCGATATAGAAAAATATAGATGGAGACCAAGTATAAAAGAACTAAAGAAGCTAAAACTAGATGATGAATATATCTATGTCATTGAAAGCAAATATAACCATTAAATAACTTTGTCACTTAATGATACGCTAAAAGATTTTAAGACCTTAGATACACCTTCTAAATTGATCTTCTTATTTAGAATTTTATTTGCAAGATTAACTAACCTACTTTTACTTGTATAAACCTCAAAACCATTTAACTCTAGAAAGATTATTGCAGAATATATTCCAGTTCTTTTATTTCCGTCAACAAACGGGTGAAATTGAATTATCGACATTGCCAACACTGCTGCCTTATCAAATACAGATGGGTATAGATCAGCATCATACAACACGGTTCGTGGTCTAAATACAGAAGATTCGACCAGCTGAGGGTTAATAATTCCATGTTTTCCCCCAAATCTTTCTATCTGATAGTCATGAAAAGCTAGTATTTCACCTAGAGTAAGGTGTCTCATTTAGAAGCTAATTCCTTAAATGCATCTTCGTACCTATCTGCCACCCTTTCTGCCACATGCAAGACTTCGGGAGAGACATACTCTATTTCAGTTTTTTTAATTACAACACCATTTTGCACTTGTTCAAGATAAACGTCACTTTTGTGGTTTAAACCTAATTCCTTTAATACTTCTGCTGGAATAATCACACCTACTGAGTTCCCTATTTTAGTTAATTTTTGTTTATAAGTCATAGTAATAACATGTTATAACATGGAGTATAAAATGTCAACGGTATAAGCTCTACTAAGGCTATAGTAATCTGGTGGACCGTAGCAGAATCGAACTGCTGATCTCTGCAATGCGAATGCAGCGCTCTACCAACTAAGCTAACGGCCCTAACTTCAATGGTGCACCCGGTAGGACTTGAACCTACGACTTTAGCGTCCGCAACGCTACGTTCTATCCACTAAACTACGGGTGCAGAATACAACATTAAAATTAATCACCTGGGATTATTATAGCTTAAAGGATAAAGCTATTCTTTGTCTTCAACACTAAATTTCTTAACTACTCTATCATAGGCATTATCAAAAAAAGTCTTTGGTTCATTATCCAGAAAATGAAGATACTTAATCAAAATCTCCTTAATTTTTTCTTTATCAACTTGATTAAATGGGATAAATAATCTCCCTGGAAAACCCAAAGTAGTATCTACCCCAATTACTTCTGTTCCTTCCCTTAAGACAAAGAAAAATCTTCTCAAGTGATCCCAATAATAAAGATCTTCTCCAACTTTTAGCCCATGACTACTAAGTTCATACTTAGTTGGTTCTGGCGTAAGCTTCATTAAAGCTTGAGTAAAAAATATTAAACTCCCAACAATTAGTATCACAAAGAACTCTTGCATGATAAGAAGCAAAAGGCCAACAAAGATACCAATAATGGTAAAAGCTCTGATGAATCTTTTACTCATTCCTTTAACTTCGTGGTTTGCTGTAGCTTCCCAAGAAAAATATACTTCTTTAGGTATCTTTTGATAGTCAAAGTCAGGAACTTTTGCTGGCTCGAGAGAACTTTCTTTCCCTCTTATATCTAGCAGTTCAGTTACTTTTGGAAGTTTCATACCTAAATTATACAACACCAAATCTGAAAGGAAATGCACTAGAATACTAATAAATAGTATGGCGGAGGGTACAGGATTTGAACCTGTGGACCGGTTTAACCCAGTCACGGCTTAGCAAGCCGCTGCATTACCACTCTGCCAACCCTCCAAGTAAACAATGTTCACATTATACCAAAGTTAAAGCTTTTTACTTAAAGAAAAGCATTTAACTTCTATAGCACCTGCTTGGTACAAAACTTTAGAAGCTTCAAGAAAGGTAGCTCCTGTTGTTGTTATATCATCAATAAGAATAACCTTCTTGCCCTTAACATTAGATGAGGAAAGAAAAGAATCAGCTACATTCTTAAATCTTTGTTTTCTACTAGAACTGTGTTGTGACTTTGTATCTCTAACCCTTATCAAAAGAGAATTATTCATCTTCAAATTAAACCTTTTTGAAAAGGATTTCGATATTACATCTACTTGATTAAAACCCCTTAGTTTCTGCTTTTCTTTACTCACAGGTATAGAAACAACCACAAAATCTTTAAAGTCACATCCCCATTCATAAGCAAGGTTAACGCCTTCAAAGGATAGCCTCTTTAAGCACATAAACAATCTAGAGGAATACTTGGACTTCTTTATACAGTTTCTAACATTATCTCCATAAACAAAGACGCTTAATACTTGAGTAGGCATTCCTGGTTTATAACAATGCTCATGGGTAATACCATCAACACTAGGCTTATCACAAATAATACAACGTTGTTCTAGAAGCAATAAGCAATTAGAAATACAATTTTCACAGAAAATATCTCCAATGGATCCACAAAAAACACATTTCGGTGGAAATAAAGTATTAATTATCTTTTCCATAAATTATCCACATAAAGTATTTCCCTGTTCTACCGGCATAATCTCCATCCTATACCCATAGTGGGCGTCCCTGAGGGGTTTATAGTAATGATACATGTGGTGCTAGAAAAATAAACCCATAAACATCTATTTTTAGTGGAAATTGCGTAGAAGACCTTGATTTCAAGAGGTATAAATATGAGAATACATTGTACACATGGACAAAGCACCAACTACTTTAAGAAAAAAGCATTTAATATTCATTCCTATCTTGATAATAACAATCTTAACAATTGCTGAAGTATGCATGTTTAAGGCCTTTCCTGCTCTAGATTACGATGAAATTGTAGTTTTTAATATAAGTAAGCAACCTTGGGATGTGTTTGTAAAATCAATAAGTTCTGAGCCACACCCGATAGGATTTTACTTAATACTAAAACTTATTAGCTGGAGGGGTAACTTTTTAACCAGGACAATTCTATTGGTACTTGGAAATAGTTTAATGGCACTCAGTTTGTTAATAGGTAACAAGTACAAAGTGTGGGAAAGGAACAAGCTTTACCCAGGCATTTGTTTATTTATTGCAAGCTATGCATTCTTTACATGCACCACACGAGTAAAACAAGACGTTTTAACAACACCTCTTCTCTTCTTATTTCTAACTCTTTACCTTATTTTCAAGGATACTAAAAATACAACGGCTTTAAGCTTTATGACATTAACCACTGTAGTAATGATGTTACTTGGTTTAAGACCATTTATAAATAGCTTGGTGATATGGATTTACGAATTAACACTCCAAACAAAAGCAAAGAGAAATGCAGAATCTAACACCCTAAGACAAATACATATTTGTCTATTAGTAATTGGGTTATTTTTTGTTACTTACATGGGAGCTTTTGGCATATCACAGGTGGTTAATAATTTGGACAGAATGGTTTGGGTGAAAAACTTTGACAATAACTTCTCAAGAATAATTACACAAGTATACCTTCCGTTTAAAGGAGCTAGTAGATATTCTGAAGTTTCCTTTGCATTACTACTGACACTAATAATCAAGGAGCTAAAGGGCATAAAAGAAGGAAAAATTAAAGGAACAGAAAAAGATATCCTTGTTATAACAATAGCAACACTAATTTTAGGCTACATCACACAGAGTTATGTAAACATTAGATATTCCATTTTTATGCTTTTATTATTCAATCTTTTAATTTCAAAATACCTATATAAGATCAATCTTAATATTGTGTCGTTTATAACACTCTCTTACTTAATACTAACGATAGTTCTTGCTACGATTTACTTCACTGATTTAAACAATAATAATACCGCCTTAAAGGAATATTTAAAAAGATACGCATCTATTAACAACGACGGTATGCTTTGGCTAACAGATGGATACCCAATGTCTTCCATATACCTATCAACATATCCAGAGTTATCCAATAGGATTCATGCAATACACTTAGATGATGATTACTACATTGACTATGATGTTTTAACTTTAGAAAGAAATAGAAATAAAAGCTATTGGAAAGATATAGGAAAAGAAAACATTATGTCCTTGCTAGAAAACCAATTTAAGTCAGGGTACAGGAGGGTTCTTTACGCCACAAACAAGCCAAAAACATCAAGCTACATGAGAACAGATTTATTAAAGTACCTGGAAGAAAAGTGTACATTGAAAAAAATAGAAGACCTAGAGAAGTTTGCATGGATGTTTATATACTATGAAGGTTGTAATCCTAATGTCCCTGCAATACAATGATAGTATGGATCAGGCTGGTAAAGCTAAAAGAAGCAGAGAAATAAAGAATAACTACATCTCATTTAAAAAGAAGGTTTCCAACTTAAGATCTAAGAAATTTGAGAAACTAATAGAATTTAGAAAGTTAGTAGATGAAGAAAAACTTAAAAAATTAAGAGGACTCAGCTAAAATTACAATATGACTGACATTCCAGATATACCAGATATAGAAATACCAAACACAGATCCGAAGATACCAGATATCCCAAGTGATGAAGGTTTAGATTCATTTTCAAGTGATGAGCAATTAAAGACACCTGAGGAAGATTTAGAAGGTGTAGAAGAAGCAGATAGAATTGGTGAGTTAGAAGAACAAATAGACAAAGATGTGATGGGAGCAAAAGAAGCTGGGAGTGAATACCAAGAAGATCTAAAAATTGGCGCAGATGAGCTTGGTATACCACTAGAAACCATGGATAGATTAGATAAGGACATAAATGAAATAAACAAAGAAATAGAAAAAGAAGGGTCAGACACAAAAGAGAAAATTGAAGATAAAGATACTAATCAAAACACTCAAGAAGATCGTAATAACAAAGATGAAAAAAGTGAAGAACCTGAAAACATAAACTGGGTAGAAGAAGACTTGAACAAAGAAACTAAAGAATTCTTGGAAGAAAATGGGTATGAGAATCTCACAAAAGAATTTACTCCAGAAGAACTAATAAGACTAAAACAACTAGAATCAGAAATACTAGATAAGATAAAAAGTATAAACGTAGGAGAAGGAACAAACGCACTAAAGTTACTAGAACAACTTCCACAAGAAGAAAAAGATAGGACAAAAGAACTCATTAAAATACTTTTAAGAGTAGCAATAAAGGTAGCAACTAAAACCACAGCAATAATTGCTAAAAACATTGCTAAAAGCTCAGACGATAAGACCACCAAAGCAATCTTTGGAACTATTGCAGATGTTTCAGAAAGCAGTGGAAAGTTTCTTAATGAAGTAATTGCTGGAGGAGAAGAACACTCAAATCTTGCAAAGGATCTAAACACTTTTTTCAAGAGAAGAAACAACGCTGATTCAAACGAGGAAGAGTTAGAAGAGAATGAAAATTAACCCCTGAAGGTAGTATCTATAGAATAAACCTAACAGGGGTTAACTATTTAAGCCTGATGGCGGGAGAAAGGTAACAATCTCCTTCCTTTTTTTATCATAAATAACAAGTACTTCTGAATGCTTAGGGCATTTGTTTTTTAGCTCTTCAGGAACAAAAACCTTAAACTTAGTTTGACGGTTAGATATCTTCTCTACAAATTCTGCTTTTTCGTTCTGAATAGCTTTAACTAACTGTAGAATATCCTTGCTGTTGAAACTAACACCATACCTTTCTATTGCTCTTTTCTTTGCATGTATCTTCTGAGATTGCTTCTTTGAAAGTCTTTTCTTCTTCCTAGGGTAAATAGACACATTTCCTCCTCTCTCTCTTCCTAGCTGTTTATTAAAAATCCAACATATATCTGGCAGGGATGGGAAGAATCGAACTCCCGTCCTAGTGCATTTTACACATAAAATCTACAAGTTTAGATGAAACTTAACTTAAGAAAGCAGGTGTTCATCAACCTTTAAACTTTCTGCAGGTACTTTCTTTGAGATTATTCCCTTGGCAATTTAAGCTCACCAAACTTAAAAACCTCATCCTGGTTTTATTAGACTAAGCCAAGAATTCTCCAGGAAGAAATCTTGTTGTCTGTTATTGCTTAAAATTAAGCGTTAACATATGCCATTGCTGGCACAAATGCTTTTTCGGCATTTATATCTTTGCTGATTTAAAGGTACCAACGGGCCTACTTGCAATTATGCAAAACTGCATTAGTCAAATCCTTTGCATCCCCTTATCAAAGTACATTCCAAGATCGAACGTAGGATGCATTCTATACCGTTTAAACCGTTAAATCAACCAATGGATGACTATGTATAATAAAATGTTGAGCTACAAAGAATTTTCTCTTCTAAATTCTTTATACTCCACACTCATATCCTTTCTAATTTGTTTTTCTTTAGCTGATTGTTTCTTTTCAAACTCTTTCTTTCCCTTAACAACTGCAAACTCAAGTTTAATATTATTATTCACAATCATTAAAGCTAATGGAACTGCTGTTTTACCCTTTTCCATTATCTTTTTTGACAAATCTAAAATTTCCTTCTTGTTTAATAATAACTTTCTAGATCTTTTAGAATCAAACTCATCTACATCTTTTGACTGCTTTGAATACCTTCCAATATTAAGATTTATTACTACAACTTCATTATTTATTACTTTTATATATGATCCTTCAAAATCTACTTTCCCTTCTCTTATTGCTTTCACTTCATAGCCTTTTAATACAATTCCTGCAGTATACTTCTCAAGAAGAGTACGGTTAAACATCGCTTTTCTATTTTTTGCCAAAAGCTTACCTTTCATTGTCATTTCTTGGTTTATTTTACCAAGTCTTTGCTATAATAGATAACGAAATATGAAGAAGCATTTCAAATCATTATTTACTATTAGTGTGATTCTTACTGCTCTAAGTTTTCCACGTGAAACTTTAGCAGATTCTACTGGAACAAGATGTCCCAACCCACCAAGTCAAGATTACATATCAATTTGCGGGTTTGTAAAATCAGCTGTTGCAACCACAGAAATTGAAGGTGGGGAAGAAATAACAACAGCACTAGCCCCAGTAGAAAATGTATCAGTATATTTATATGAGTGTAATAATGCTTCTCCAACATGCAAAAACAACGGGAATCTTGTTCATCCATTTGCTTCAACATCAACTAATAAAGATGGGAGATTTTATCTAATAGCAAGAAAGGTTGACGGCACAACTTTACTAAGAAGTAAAAGCCGAGTAATAGAAGACGCTGTTGTTCCTTCTAAAAGAAGATACTTAGTTTTTGCTTGTGGAAAAAGATTTGCAGGACTTCAAGCTATTCCTTCATATCAAAATTTACCAGACTTAATACAAGAAGTTAAATGTACAGAAAAAGACTTCTACTATATGGAGCCTCCATCAGTTTATAAATTCTTTAATAACGATGAAACATTAGCAGCACAAATGGGACTAGAAGGAGAAACACCAGCACCAGCTGGAGAAACCAATAAGACAATACAAGCAGCCTACAACGAACCTCCAGAAGTTGATGTAGAAATCAATTTAAAAATAGAAGGTGCAGACCCAAGGTTCTCTCAAATATCTACAGGTGATTATATACAAATGGCATCTGCAACCCTTGGTCACTCAGCTAACCCTGGCAAAGGAGCATTTTGGTCTTTAGATTGCCATGTAAAGTATACTGGGGATCCAGACATAGAAAAGGAGTGTATGCAAAAATTAGCAAGGAACAGTAGTCTGGACGACATACTTAGGAGTATGAATTTAACAACTAAAAACGGTGAGATTTACTTTCGAGACGGCGCAGGTTATGCATGGGGTGATCCAATCATGTCGGTTTCAGAACTCCAGAGAATTATAGAAGAAGGTAGTGAGGAAGAAATTAGGGATCTTCAAATAATGCTTTATGAATTACGTTTGTATTATGATCCAGAAATGTTAATACAAAATAAGTTAGCAAACATTCCTCCAAGAAACGCCATTCTTTTCTATAAAGAACTTCCTGCAAGACAAGATTTAACTCAATATATTCAAGATCCTACAGATGTAGCAAGATTCTTAAGTTCACAATTTTCAAACTGCATAGGAGAGGTATTCTTAAGACATGCTGGAGAGGAAAAAGAATCAACATATCCTGATTGCGAAGAGTTTAAGAAATGCAATACAACTATAACTTCGGATGGAATAAATAGTTATACAACGGGAGGACCTGCAATGTGGCTATCTAGCCCCGTTGATAATGTTAAAGCATTTGAGTCTGTTGACCTTAATTCTCCAGTATGCGACCACAACGGAGCAATAATAAAACTAAAAGACATACAACCATCATGGGACATTGGATCAGGAGAAAATTACACCCTAGGAAAATCCTACTGGAACCCAGAGTTTCTATACTATTTTGGACAAAATAATGTTTCAACAAAATATGGGAATAAGTTCTTTTCATCAAATGATTCTTTTACTGCATCTTCAGGCCCTGGAGGTGTAGACAAGGAACCTTTTAGAGCCTTTGAGGAAGGTGCTGGAACTAAAATTCAAAGTGGAACATCTGCAATCATTCCTAATGATAAAAGAAGGCCTAATAACTCAGTTGCAGCTGCTGTTAGTATCCTTCCTAAAACCAACTTCTTCAGTTCTCCAACAAAAGCCAAAGATCCCTTGTATAAGGAAAACATACTAACAAACTACACAATATCTTCTTTAGGAGGTAAAGCTAGACTTACATCACTCTATTCAAATGTTAATTCAAAACCTGAACAGGTGATAACAAACCCTACAGAAGATCTTAGCTTCTTTAACAACTCATGGTTTAGGGGAGAACTTCACCATTACCCATGGCAAGACTTAGTGGATCCTGGAAGCATTTATAACATATGGCAAACTCTTAGAAATATCATAGATGTTGCAAGGATAGGAAACCCCACTAATGAAGCAATTACAGGATATTACACTTCTCTAGGATTTATAAAACAAGGTAATGATTTATATCAAATGGATCCGCTGACACAAACATTAGAAAAATGGGGAAGTTTAGATAAGTTTGTCAGAGAATACAAAGAGGAGATTATTAGTTACCAACTAGGTCTTGAGAACAACCAACCAGATGTTCAAGATGGTACAAGAACAGGAACAACAGCATGGTTCTTTACCTCTGCTGCATTTAGGAGATTATTGTCTTTATCATACTTTATAAGAACAAGAACAGATTATGATGGGAATGATTTTATAGACAGTCTTTACAGTGCAATGATTGGAAATGGAGTCTTAGCACCAAGTTACAGCATAGGTGCTAGTGTTCTTCAAAATTTACAAGATGTGTACGATCAATTAAAAGATAGAAGTGTGGATCAACTTGAAAAAGATATTACTGATGCAACATTTGATGCTATAAAAAAGCTAATTGACGAAACACAAAAATATGGAATTCAAAACGACGATGACATGAAAACATTCTTTGATAGAAAAAATATTGAGGCAAAATATGGCGTGCCTGGATATGTAGATGACATAAAAACAACATTTGGCTTGTCAGAAGAAACTTTTATTAAAGATAAAGACCACCCTGATGGAGCATTTCCACTTCCAAACAAAGAAGAACCATTTGATGATGACAAACTATACTGGTTAGATATAGAAGATTGGGGGGAACATGCGTGTTATCCATGGAACAAGGTAAGCATTAATGGTTCATGTGATACATCAAAGGAGGAATCGGTTGATAAGGTTTCAAGAACATGCCGTGTTGATTGGTGCAGGAAAGCAGAAACAAAACTAAAGTGGAAATGTACAAAAGGAAAGGATCTTGGAGGTGGACTTGTAAAGCCAAACCAAGATTATGATGGGTATGAAATAATTATAACTGATGGACCAAATTGGCAATGTTCAAGGGTACCAGAAGAAGGTAGACTAATTTGTGCTCAAAAGCAAAAGTCTTGTTTAGACGGGGATGGAAACATTGTTTCAGGAGGGAGCTCGGATACACATGAGTGTATGGAAGAAACTTATGAGGATGATATAGAAAATGCCAGGGAAAAAGCTGAAGAAGAAGGAATACCATCATGCCCAACGGATGCACTTGCTTACGCATACCCACATACTACACGTGAAATATCATTAACAATCAATACTCCAGCTTGCACTGTCTCTGCAGCAGGACCTTTTGTATGTAATGGGGATTTACAAAAAATATCAACGTTAAAATCAACACAAGAAGTTTTAAGAGCCAACAATGATGCTGTAGCAGTTGATGACATAGCTGTAGCAGACAATGAATTAAGAATGAGCCTTCAATCTCCACAAGAGGATATATATCATGAAGCCTTTACAGCAGTATCACATGGAATATATTCAGCAGACAGTTCTATCAAACCAGCTGATACATCTAGAAATATATCAACAGGAAAAGATTCATATGGACTAGGAGCATCTAATGTAAATTCTGGATACATTAGAAGTTTATTTGCAGCACCTGCTGCAAAATCTTCTACTGTAACTTATAACCCTTATTCTATTCATTGTAAAAATACAGAATTATTAGGAGCAGGAGGATGGGATTGTGAGACACAAGCAATGCCGGAGCCAGAAATCGCAGACATAGAAGCCTTGAATATAGATCAAAGTTGTGCGTTAAACATGTCAAAAAAGTGCAAGGAGCTAATTTTTGCTCGTACTATTGCAAGTTCTTCAGCAAGTTCTGGTCTTGACATACCTCCTAACAGTATGGAATTTTCTGATACGTTCTACAGAATTATAAGTGCAGCTGGAACAAGGTTTAATGTACCAGCATCAGTCATTTTGACCTACATGGCCGGTATTGGAAAGCTTAATGAATATGAATATTATTGGAGTGAAGCTGGAGAAAAGAAATTATTACTGGCTAGTGCGCCATGGTATGGAACTTTTCCTAGATGTGATGATACTGCCATTGGAGCAGTTGGATCATATGATTGGTTATTGTTTTGGTTCAATTTTTCAATCAAAAATATTGCTGTAGCACCAGTTGCTTTGGATGAAATAGCTGAAAACAGATCAACAACAGCAAGTAGATGTAACTTTATGGACTCCACATATATTACTGCAGCAGCCCTCTACAACGAAGGTCCAAGAACTGGTTGTAGCGGTTGGACAATGGAAAACAGTGCTAGAACTTTAAAGGCATTAACATTTGGGCAAGATTCAATAGGAACATCCTACTCCAGAGATACTAGATACTTTGGATGGCAAAATCTAAGAGATATATTTACTTACTGCAAATATTAACTATTCCTAAAGCAGATTTTAATGGTTATTTCTTTTTCTTATCCTCTCCAAAGAAACCAGCCACTGTTTTATCTATGTTTAAAGCAGTAATAAAACCATAAACCACAACTCCAAGAGGAACTATAATCCTCATAATATTCCCCCAACCAGAGGTTTCTGCATTAGCTTCAGCATATGCTCTCAATGTTGTAAAACCAAGAAGAACAATTACAGGTATTGTAAATCCCATTGCTGCTATTGATAATCCATGTTTAGCCATTCGTTTAAACCAGTCTGTCATTCGAGCTTCACTCCCTGGTACCGTCCCAATTGCCATCTCAAAAGGAGCTGTTATAACTGCAAGGACCATTTTTAAATATATAAAACTAGCTTTTATGTTAACCACAAACCATAGAACAGCACATAAGATAGATATGACAATAGTCATAAGCAAAACACCATAACCCATACCAAAACGCATTTGTGCTACTTGAATAGCAGCAAATACTTCACCTGCTGAATGAACACCACCTCCCCAACCAAGCATACCAGGAACAAAACTCATAACTATCGAATAGCCACCTCTAAAAATACCCCATGCAATTGCAACAATTGCAGCACCAATTGGATAGCTAAAAATAATAAGCAACAAACCTATGGCTATTTTAGGAATGGCATACTGTACACTAACAACTAATTGTTGGTTTACTTTCTTTCTCATAATTATTAGTATCCCAGTATAAAGAAGCACAATAGATATAATGCCTAGAGACACATTTCTACATAATTTCCATATTTCAAAAGCAGCTGATAGCAAAGGCATATTGTATCTTTCAACGGAAACAGGAGCTGCCCATGCTTTATTTACAAATGGGACCTTAGCTATAGACTTATTCCAGAAATACGCCAAGTTAAGCACTAATGGTTCTTTCCTATTAAAATCTTCAAGTGAATATGCAAGACCTAAAATACTGCCTCTAACTGATTTGGAAATATTAGACTCGCTAGCAATATTTGTTCCGCCACCAACTTTTACATTATTAACTATAATTCTGCATTCATCATCAGTGCGAGCACCACAAGCCTCGACGCCCTCAGGAAGAAAATCACTTGGGTACGCAAAACTTCTTGCTAAGTAAGATTCGCAACCAATCATATCAGTCAATGTAACCCCATTAATATTAGCGTACATGGATACAAATACTGAAGTGATCATGTTACCAACAATCCTTCTAATATCTAAATCCCACCAATGGTCTGCTTGTTTATATATCAAATACTCAGGATCGCAGCTACTATCTCCACCTTCTTCTTCAGCCAAAGCAGCTTTAGGAAAAATAAACAACGATGCTATAAAGAAAATCATCAAAGAAATAATTATTTTAGCCTTAAAATTTTTCATAATTTATAATGATCTAAATATATTATATGCGTAAATCATTTTCAATTATAGAATAATATATACATATGGCAAATAACCCTCTTTATCCTGGATATCAACCAGGAAAGAAAAACGATGAAAATATTAATCCGTTATATCCTGGCTATTATGCAGGTCAACCTTTGCAAAGGAGACCATCTCCTAAGAATTACTTAAGACCAATTGAATATGAAGGGGATAAAATTGCACAAGCACTTGATGAAACAGAGCAAGGGGTTTTAAAAACCATGAATGTACCAAAGTGGATAATAGAAAGAGTAGCTGATGATTGGAAGAGCAAATACAAAATATCAATTAAGCCATCGGATATAGAAACTACAGAATTAGATGATTACGCAACTGAAGATTTTCCAGGTGCTGTTACTACATTAAATGTAGATCCTAGAAGCTGGAAAAAAGATGCAAAGAAAGAAGCTGTAAAGACAATAAAATCATGGGTTAAAGAATCCACTGGATTTGATGCAGACAACCCTCTTAAAACTGATTTTTCTGATATAGAAAACAAGGTAAATCATGAGTTGTGGATTAGAGCATTAGGTTATGGAAAACCAGATACTTGGCTTGAGGAAAAGACAAGTATGGGAGTAGCAAAAAGGGTAGCTGCTCCATTTCCAAACTTAAGTGAGAATCTACAAAAAGGAGAAAATCCTTTAAACGTTAGAGATGTGGCTGTATGGTACGTAGATGATAATGGAAACAAAGTAGTAAAAAAAGATATCTATCATAATACAGCTGCTGCTGCTGCAGAGTTTGCAGAGCAAAGCAGCAATCCTAAAGTTAGAGATAAGCTTCACTCTCAATTTATAGCAAATGCTATAAGCGCTACAAATACAGAAATTCAAGCTAAGTTTAGAAATCCTGGAATAAAAGATAGATCTTTTTTGGATAAGTATGAAGGAGATGTAAAACTTTTTGACATAAAAACTCAAACTATAGACGACATTCGTAACCTACAAGAAAAAACCTTAAAAGGAGCTACAAAAGAAATAAAGAAATCAATATTAAAAGGAGCTAAAAGAGATTCTTATGCATCAACTTGGGAAGAACTAGAGATTGCATTTAATAAAGCAAGCAATAATCAAAAGACTAGAATGAAGAATGCAGAAACTCTTTTATCTCAAGGAAAGATTTCAAAAGAAGCTTTTGATAAGCTACAAAGGAGTGTAAATGACTATAACAGTTTCTTAGATAATGCATTAGACAAAGTTACAGGAGCTAAAGATGGAAAACTTTCACCAACTATAGTTTTACACTCGCTAACTGGAGTTGGAGAAAAAAGTCTTGTAGAAGAAAATCTTTTCACAAAAAGTATAGTAGGAAAACTACAAAAGGATGCCGAGTACAGTATGATAAGTACCAAACCAGGTGAGATTGGAAGAATGTTACGTGATGATAACTTGAAGGCTCAAGGAATGAGTTTTAGCGCAGAAAAGATAAGTGCTGTTGCATATAGACTAAGAAGAGAAAAGATAGGACAACAAACCACTGAATTTTTAGAAGCAGTAAACGATCCCAAAAAGGCATTAGAAAGATATGCGTGGAACAGAGTAACAAGCAGAATGTCTCCAAGATTAGCTGCGTTTACTACTGGTGAGTACATTGAAAACAGATTAAAAAAGAGAAACTACTTTGGACTAAAAGTTGATGAAAGTGGAATACCAAGTACCCTTAGCGGTTCAAAAAGGGCTGTAAGAAAATTTGAAAGATTTGAGAGAAAGTACGGATATAAGGTGGATATTAAGTTAGAGAAGAAATATTTTGGTGTTGGAAAATTAACCGTTAGAGGAGGAGACCAATTTAAGATTTTAAACAATAACCTACTTAAAGGGCTTGATTTTGAAATCGATAAAGAATTTTTATTGCATACCCTTGGAGATGGGAAAGTTACAGCAGATATGTTATCTAAAAAGTTTTTTGGTAAAACTTTTAAAGATTTAACTGGAGGAGAGAAAAAAGAAATAGCTGCATTTGCAAGAGAATCTAGAGCTTATAGAGAATGGGTTAATAGCTTATCAGATAAATTTGGCGATAAAACAAAGCAAGGACTTTTCGGGTATGAATTGTTCAAGAGAGTAAAAGGCAAGAATGATGAACTACCAAATGGGTATAGTCTTACAAGAAAATACGCTGGAAGGTTAGAAAAAGTTCACAAGAAGATGTTAGAGGCAAAAGCTAAGTTTGAAAAGAGTGCTATTGGTAAGTTAATAAAAATAGCCAGCAACTGGAGAGAAATGGCAGCAGAGAAGATTGCTGAGTTGGTTTCTAAGTTAGTAGCTAAGTTAATAGGAGCTGTTGCAGGATCAACTGGAATATTTGCAGTACTTGGACCAATAATAGAAAAAGTCGTTAATTTTGTGGTCAAAGAGGTTGTGAAGAGAGTAACAGATTTCTTCAGTGCTGTTGTAAAAGGAGATATAGACAAAGCATTTGAGGTTCTTGAGGAAGCTGCTAAGAAGTTTGCACTTGGGTGTTCACTAATATTTGCTCCATTTTTTGCTGCCATAATAAGTATTGTATTGCTGTTAGGTTCCATACTAGGTGGATCTGAATCTCCAATTGATAGAACTGCCGACTCGACATTAATAAAAAGTCAGACAGAGTTTGTCTCAGGAGAAAATGCAGTCGTTAAAATAACAAAGGGTGCAACTGTAAAGGTACTAGGAACTGGAGAAACAATTACTAATCCAAACCATTTTGAAAACAGTGTTTTAAGAAGCGGCCTGCAAGTAACATACAAAGTGCATGTAACTCCAAAGATTACTTTACCAAACGGATCAGTATTTTTTATAGATGAAGTGTTGGCAAGAAATGAAATGGATTCATGGAGTGTTAAAAACTACGGTACAACAATGGTAAACCCGTTTATAGCAGGAAATACAATAACATACGATCTTACGCCACCTATCACTATAAAAGGTGATAAGTTTAAAGATTCTGTAGTAGCCAATACTGCCACAGCATACACTCCAGAGGTTGAAGATGTGGCAGAGGCTGAATCAGTAAGTGCAGTTAGAAGCTTTTCTATAGGAGATGCAATGTCGGATGTTCAAGGGTGTGAAGGGTATGACGTAGGAATATTGCCAGCTAGAGACCCCAATGCTAATAGAGTAGCCCAAAGAGCTTACGACATAGCATCTGGACTAGAAAGAGGTTTCTGGTGTGATTTTAACCAAAGCCATGACTACCCGCAGTTATGGGATAGTGGGTGGTGGGCACAGTATGGGGCATGGGGGTTAGACGTTGAAAAAGCTAGCACGGAAGGCGCTTATAAGTTATTTTGGTGTACATGGTTAGTCATAAAATCATATCAAGAAACCACAGATGAAAACTTTCCTGTTGCTACATACGTTCCAAATATGAAAAAGTTCTTTGAAGAAAATACAGCAAAAGGATATTCGTATACACCTAGAGATGCAATAACAATAGATGAGATTCAGTCAGGAGATGTATTGTTCTTTAAAGGCCACGTGGCAATAATATACTCAAAGACATCTGATAGTGTTACTACTGTTGAGTCTAACAATATAAAACTCTCAGTTCCAATAACAACTGCTGAAGATGGCCACCTGCCAGGAAGTCTTGGCAGATTAGAAATTATTGGTATTGGTCATAAAAGATAAGATGATGGTATTATAGAAATATATTTATGCGAATATTTAAGGAAAACAAGATAATACTCATAGCCTTAGTTTTACTAGTAACTGTCCTCTTGCTTTTTACCCTTAAGAAAGATACTAAGAACACAGATTTAAGTAGTTATAAGAAAACTACTAGTGAACAAAAAAAAGGACAAGCAGCAACTGACACAAGTACAGAGAACGGTCTTCCAAATGATTACGAACATGCAGAAGCTATAAAAGAACTTCTCAAAGAATATCCGTGGTACTCAAAATTACCAATAGACAATAATGAATATACAATAGTATGGGATCTTGATATAGAGAAATTTAGAATACGATTAAAGATACCTGAAACAAGTCCTCAAGAATCAAAGGATTCTTTGATTGCAAAAGCAGTAGAAGATATAAAAACACTAACTGGAGAAGATTTTCAAAAGTACACCTATTACGTACTATACCCAAGGACAACACAAGATTAATACAGAGTTAATAAGGGGAGTCAGGAACATCTAACAAATCATTTAATGCACCAAAAATATTGCCTAAGACAGACGATGGTGACGTTATACTGGTTATTCCAAATATTTTAGCAACTATTATAAATATTGAAAAAAACAAAACTATCACAAAAAAACCATAAACTGCGTATGTCCATGTCTGTTGGGCACCCTCAAGTCCCCTAGGATCCCCTGTAGCCAAAGAAGCTTTAATAACCCCGTAAGCTATTAAAGCAACTAGTACACCACCAGAAGCATAAACAAGCGTATTAAATATTCTTCCAATTATGCCGTTTATCTGATCAAGAGATGGATTGTTATCCAAATCTGCAGCAAATACCTTTAAGATAAACAATTCAGCTGTAAATAAAAATGTCATTAAGCTAGGAAGCAAGGAAGATATTTTTCCATGTATAACAATTGGGCTTAATTTTTTGTCTTTTTTCATACTTGTTATATACCATTTGCTCCAATTAACTTCACAAGAATATCCTTTAATGCAAATGCAATCAAGACGACCACAAGACCTATGACAGACCATGTAGCAGAACTTTGAGCTTTTTTTAAGAGCTTTTCATCTCCACGGCTCATAGCAAACTGTACGAAAGCAAACGCTAAAGTAACTACAGTTATACCCACAGCTATGATAATGGCAACATTAGCAGCCAATATTACCATAGACTGAGCGTTGCCAAACCTACTTGCAGCCTTATCACCAGATGCAAAGCTCCTTACAGCTGTTTCTAATGGTTCAAACATGTCATTAACCTATTAAATAAATAAAGCTAGTCGTTACCACCCAACAGATCGTCTTTTTGCCCCACAAGATTAAGTATTACACCCTTAATAGCATAGACAAGGAACAAACCAACTCCGCCAATAACTGCATAAGTAACCCATTTCTGTGCTTGTTCCGTTGCAACCTTATCACCTTGTGATGTAATAAATCTAATAAATCCCATTGCAAGGAATACCACTACTAATGCTAGTCCAAGAATTATGACTAAGTTTGTGATCCACACAAAGACACTATTAAAATCAGTAAGTCTACCTCCTAAAGGATTGATAGGCTCTGTAGGAATATCAGTTGACGCAGCAAACACTTTTGTAACAAGTAAATCAAACATTTTATTACACCTCCTTAAATTTAATTAAACCTTAAATACTAATATTTCCTCCAATAAGTGAGTTGATTATAACTCTCAATATTGCAGCTGACAACAAAACAAAAATTATACCAATAATAGCAGCAGTAAGTTGTCCTTGAGCATCTTGTGTTTTTTTAGGATCTCCTTCACTAGTCATTAGCATATAACCAGATATAACAACATAGCAAAAGCCAATAAAAAGTGCACCATAATATAATATCCTTGCAACAGGTGATATTAATTCTTGCCAGTTGGTGATCTTTGGACCTTTATATGAATCATTCAGAGATGGACCACAAGTATTTATATTACATGTCATACCTGTACAACAACGAGTTTTAGAGTCGCAAGGCTCTCCATATTTAGAACATCCTATGTTAAGGGGATCTAACATACATTTGCCGTTATCACAAATAGCTGGGTCGCAACAATCACTACTGCTACTGCAAGTCCTACTAGATCCTGCACCTATGCAGTCGCTACATTTAGAGTTTGTACAAATATATCCAGGACAACAGTCTCTATTTATAGCACAGTATCCATCTTTCGGCGTACAGGTAGGTTCTTCTTCACATGTTTCATCTCGAGTGCAACTGAAGATAGCACCTTTTCGCGTACATCTGTAACCAGGTTCGGAACAGACGTTACATTGCCCAACAGGCTCTGCTGTAGAAGAGTTACAAGTAGCAGCGATAGAATGGCAAAAAGGTATGATACTAAGAACTATAAAAGCAACGCAAGAACTAATTATTTTGATCTTTTTCAAACTCATAATTAAATATTAACATAATAAAATTAGAGAAATATACATATATTTAACTGATATAATCTTCATATATGATCTCTTGCCCACATAAAAAAAGTATAAGGAAGGGTATAACCGTCATAACAATACTTTTATTTGTAATTCCTATGTTACTTTCTCTTAAGATTCAAAACACGTATGCAGAAGATAAGTGTAAAAACATATCGGACAAGGATGATCAAACAGAATGTTATGAAAATCTAGAAAAGGAAACACAAGCTAAGTTAAGTAGTACAAAATCTAAATTAGATAACACATTAAATTCAATCAATCAACTATCTTCTCAACTAAATGTAACACAAGCACAACTCAACGATGTCCAATCAGATATAAACGATATAAAAGAAGAACTAGATCAAATAAATTCTGCATTAGAAGACAGAAATAATAAATTATCGGAAAAGATAACATTCAGAAACAACTTACTTAGAAACTACTCTAAGAAGAATGTGGTAAACGACTTGGAACTATTCTTTTCTAGCAACAAGGAAACAAACTTGAGTGGTTTTCAAACAGCTACTTTTATATATGCATTTAACAAAGCAACTAGTGGGAATATTTTAAAAATAATAGGAGCATTAAACTCTGAAATTAGAAACTATGAAAAAAACAAAGAAGAATCAGAAGAAATTAAGAAAGACCTAGAAATTGCACAAAACAACTTAATATCTTTAAAGAAGGATTTAGATGCAAGAAAAGCTAATGCACAAAGCGAAGCAAATAAACTAGAAGAACAAAAAACAGAATACGAAGAAAAGCTAGAAGAGCTTCAGAGCAAGATATTAAGCTTAAAATATGGTGATGAAAGTGGTTCCGTTGGGGATTATGAGTCACCTTCATCCAAAACACCATCCCCTGAATTTGACAATGCATTTGCAGCATTTTCTTATGGGGCATATACCCATTACAACGGCATGAGCCAATATGGGGCAAAAGGCAGGGCTGAAGATGAAAAAAGCTATAAAGATATTATTAAGTTTTATTATGGTGAAAGTGTAAAAGAAAAAGATGACTTTCCAGAAAAAATATGCGTTGAAGGTTACGGAAACATAAGTTTTCAAAAATATCTTTATGGTATAGCTGAAATGCCAAGCTCTTGGGATGAAGATGCTCTAAAAGCTCAAGCAGTAGCTGCTAGATCTTACGCATACAAAAGAACCAAAGGTGGGGGGTGCATATGCACTACCCAAAGCTGTCAGGTCTTTTCAAAAAGCAAGTCTGACAACCCACCAGGAAGTTGGAAAAAAGCTGTCGATAACACTGAGAATGAAATAATAGGGGGAGATACAGGAAAATCAGGGTATGGCTGGTATTCATCAACAACGGGAGGATATCTTAACCAAGCAGGGTGGGACTTAGATGGAAAGTGGCCTGGACAAGCCTACGAAAAAAAAGCAGGATCACCATGGTTCTATAAAGCATGGTACACAAAAAGTTATAGTGATTCATCAACATGTGGTCATTCACATCCATGGCTTACAGAAGAAGAAATGGCTGACATTATTAACTCATGGGTGGTTTATACAAAAGGATCTTCAAGTGAGAAAAGTCATATTACCCCAAGAACAGAAAGTTGCTGGGGAGGTGATCCTTACTCTCTTGATGAAATGGCATCAAAAGCAGATAAATATGGGGATAAATATACAAGCGTATCAAAAGTTTGGGTCGATATAAGCAATTCTGGATATACATCAAAAGTTCACTTCCAGACAAATAATGGAGAAGTATCTATTGATGGAGCAACATTCAAGACAGTCTTTAACTTAAGAGCTCCTGGATACGTTGCAATAAGAAGCAGGCTCTACGATCTTGAATTAAGAGACTAACACAACTAGAGCCTAACTAACTATTTGGTTATTTAGTTGATGGTATAATAACCTTAATGAGTACATCAACTTTACTTAAATCATTCATCAAAAACCCACCAAATACTTCCTATCAAGGAAGAGATAACGATGAACGCATAATACTTGTTATTAGGAAAAGTTTAGTTGCTGTTTACAAATGGGTACTTATGTTCATTTTGCTCTTAATCATTCCAATATTTTTAATGCCTTGGTTAGCAAGTTTGCAATACAACAACTACTTCATATTCACTGCTGGATTCATTCGTTGCTTAACTACTTTTTGGTACTTATTCTCTATTGGTTTTACTTTTCAAAACTTCTTAAATTGGTATTTTGAAGTACTTTTAGTTACAAATAAGAAAGTTGTAGATATAGACAACTCTTGTACCAATATTTCAGAAGCCACCTTAAACAACATTCAAGATGTAACATCAAAAATAAGCAAAGGATGGGAACAAATATTAAATATTGGGTCGATATATATTCAAACAGCCGCAGAAAGAGAAGAGTTTGAGTTTGATACTATAGATAATCCTTCATTTGTCAGAGATGCAATAGCAGATTTAATTTCAAAACATAAAGGACACCATGGACATTAGTAATTATTCTATACAACAAATAATAGAAGTTGGTTCTGGAACCATCGAAATCTTCGTATTTTTAATGATGGTTCTTTACTTATTCTTTGCATTCATTTTAATTAGGAAACTAAGGATAATGAATTTAAATTTCAAAACCCCTTACAACAAGTTATTCTTGCTCCTAGCAAGGGCACACTTTGTGGCTTCCTTTATTGTTATTATTCTTACGTTTATAACCATAAGAAGGTAGAATGATTAAAAAACTAACTGCAAAAACCCAAGAACTAAATCCAAAATTACCTCAATACAGTAATTCATTTTCAAAATGCGTAATCATCAAACCAGAGACACAAGAGTTGCTATTAAAAAAAGGCACTGTGTACAGTGTGTTTGATGTATCAGGAGAATCTAATTTCGATACAGAGCTAGTAATTAAAGTGATAAATGATGTCATAAATAACCTCTACTTTCAATCAGAAAGTATATCTCCAATACAATCAATGGAAAAAGCTATTGTAGAAACCAAAGAAAAAGTTCTTCAACTATCCAACGATACATTAACTTCCAACCCGCAGAGTATTAACTTAAATATGATAACTGCAGTTTTATGGGGAAGCGTCTTGTACATAATAAAATTTGGAGGTGCTAAAGGATACCTAATGAAAGACGGGGAAATATCCCCCTTAGAGATGATATCGGAAGGAAACTTCTCTACTGCTTCAAAGGTTGTTGATGAAGACGAAGTACTAATATTAGCTACAGAACATTTTGAGAGATCATTTCCCCCAGAAAGACTCTTAGCAACAAGCATTGGTGAAGGAGACTTAGATCCCAATCAAGCATGTCTCCTCATGAGACTGATCATAGATACTGCATTTTCAGATAATGAAGTGGTTGACTTTGGTTTGGGTGATGCAGTTTCAAAGAATAAAAACAGGGTAAGAGTAGAAAAACTTACAAGTATTATCGAAGATGCTTCAAGATGGATATTAAAATCTATTAAAAAAGTATGTGGAGTATTTGTTGCATTAGGAAAACTTTTAGCGGATGCTATTTCAAAAGTACTCCCGAGAAGGAAAGCTGTACTCTTAACAAGAAGTATAAGTCAATTATCAGGAAAAGGTGGAACAAAAACAAAAAGCTGGTTGCCTTTAAGCTTAATGTCAATATCTCTTGCTTTTCTGGTGTTTTTTATCTTAAGATCTACTGTACTTAAAAGCACCAACAAGGAAAATATGGAAAGAAAAAATACAGGACAACAAACAGTTGAAACCAGTACAAAAGAAGTTGTAAATACAGAAACTGAAGACAAGTCAAAAGATGAGCAATATAAAATTAAACGAGTATCTCCGGAAGTATTTTATGACTTGAAAATTACGGATCAATCAGTAGAACCAAGTGAAATTGAAATAGTTGGAGACAAAGTTGTTATTGTAGATAAAATTACTGGGAAAATATATGTATCAGATATCTCAACTCCAAACTTTAAGCTTGGGGTAAATACGTTCCCTGGCATTAAATCACTAGCATCTTCAGAAGACCTGTTGTCCTTTAATGATAATGAAGGCTACAAGACCTACAGTATTAAAAACTCTACCGTAATAAGCTCATATAAAGTAGAAGGTTTATCACTAACATTCCCATATGCAGGTTTTATATACTCAGTATCTTCAGATATTTTATCCAAGAATACAGAAAAAGATGGGAAACTAGATGGAGTAGTTTGGGCCCAAAGCCCAGATTTTGTAGATGCTAAGTCGATGTCAATTGCATACAGCATTTATATATTGAAGAAAGATGGAAACCTTGTTAATTATTCAGGCGGGTCTAAAACTAGCTTTGCCATTAACGGCCTTGAAAAACCTCTCTCCGATCCTTCAAAGGTTAGCACGAATATTGATTTTGAATACATTTACATAGCAGATAAAGGAAATGAAGCTATAGTGGTTATTGATAACAAAGGAAATGTAGTAAAACAGTACAAGTATGAGGATAGTAGTACATGGAGTGATATTAAGAGCATTGCTATATCTTCGGATGAAAAGACCATCTTTGTTTTAAACTCAAGCAAAATATATAAACTAAATATAGAAAACTAACTCTTTTAGTCCTTTTCTGATACAATAATTCATTATTGACCAACATAGGTATAAAAAGTAAAATACCCATGCCCAAGAGGATTTAGTCATGCAATTAAAGGCAGAACAAAGAGAAAGGCTTGGAAAGGCCAACAAGTACATAAGAAGAGAAAATAAGATTCCAGCTGTGATATTCGGAAGAGGTATGGGGTCTGTAAGCATCACCCTTAACTACAATGACTTCAATAAGGTTTATCAAGAATCAGGAGAGACAGACTTAATTGATATTGCATGTGGAAACAATAAATATAAGGTTCTTATTAAAGACGTGCAGTTTGATCCTGTATCAGACAAAATTTCACATGTCGGATTTTATAAACCAGACTTGACAGAAAAAATAGAAGCTCAAGTGCCGGTGGAAGTTATTGGCGAAGACGTAAACGAGCTTATAAAAAGCGGTGCAGCAATTGCCCTGCAACTATTACAAGAGATTACTGTTGAAGCATTACCAGAAGACTTGCCACATGAGTTTAGGATTGACGTTTCTTCTATCAACGAACTTGGAAAAGGAATAACAATAGCAGATTTAGATTACGATAGGAGTAAGGTATCCATCCCAGACTTAGATCCCACAGAAGTAGTTGTTAGAATAGATGAGGTGACTGTCGAGGAAGAGCCTGTAGAAGAAGTGTCGGAAGAAGAAGCAATTGCAGGTTTAGAAGCAACAGAAGAAAAGAAGGAAGAAGAAACTGCAGAAAACAAAGAAGACCAAAACAAAAGCGAGTAGGAAGATTACAGTCTGAATCTTTACACTTTAATTCTAATTTATGTTACTCCGGCCAACGATTCTCTATTAATAGACCATTGGTCTCAATATTGCTCCATATAGCTTCTGTAACAAAAGGCATAAACGGATGAAGTACCTTCAAACCAGTGGTAAAAACATACTTTAAAACGCCTAAAGCTACTCCTTTATCTTCTCTTGTTTTAACATACTCAATATAGTTATCTGCAACTTCATGCCACATAAACTGATATATCAAATCAGAAGCATCTGAAAACCTAAACTTTTCTAGACTATTATTGACCCCATAAATTAAGCTCCTTAGCTTTTGAATAATCTCTTTATCTACATCAGTTATATTTTTATCATTTCCTTCTTTATACTCAACAACTTCATTATTTTCCATCAGTAGTAACATAAACCTTGCCATATTCCACAGTTTATTTGCAAAGTTTCTGTAAGCAACTACCTTGTCCCTAGGAAATGCAAAATCTTTTCCATTTGCAGTTCCTGATATAAGTCCCATTCTTAGTGCATCTGCTCCATACTCAGAAACATAATCTAAAGGATCAATAACATTTCCTAAACTCTTACTCATTTTCTTTCCATCTATAGCCCTAACCAAACCATGTAGATAAACATCACTAAACGGTGGCTTCCCAGTAAGATAGATACCAAACATAATCATTCTTGACACCCAAAATCTAATAATTTCCCATCCAGTTTCCATTACTGATGTAGGATAAAAATAGTGAAAATCATCTGAATTTGGATAACCAAGAGTAACAAGAGGCCAGTGTCCAGAAGAAAACCAAGTATCAAATGTGTCTGTCTCTTGCAAGTAGTTTCCATTTGGTCTTGCCTTGGAAATGATACTCCTTGCGTTCTTTGGGGCAATTAAACTCTGTAGTCCTTCTTCTATTTCACTAAATGAATACTTTTTAATGAGATCAGATACCTTTCCAGTTATTCTTTCTTTTTTCTTATTCAAAAACGTAACCTGAATACTTGGGTTCTCTTCAACAGAATACCAAGCAGGTATTCTAATGCCCCACACAACTTGTCTGGATATTGGCCAGTCTCTCATTTCTTCCATCCATTTAATGTATGTGATTTCTCTCCATCTTGGGTATATCTTAACTTCTTTATTTATAACAACATCTAAAGCTGGTTTTTTGAAATTCTCAACCTTAATAAACCAATTAGGAAGAACTGTAGGTTCTATATCATGTCCACCTTTGTAACAAACAGAAACTGTATGTTCATAATCATAGTCTATTTTTATCATTAAACCTTTTCTCTGAAGGTCTTCAACAACTTTCTTTCTACCTTCTTCAACACTAAGACCTGCATAAGGACCTGTGTTTTCATTTAATTTTCCATCAAGACCAATTACAGATTTGATTTCAAGACTATGTCTTCTGCCTGCTTCATAATCGTTCTTGTCATGTGCTGGAGTTACTTTTACAACACCTGTTCCAAACTTTGGATCAACAAATGTATCCCCAATAACTTTAAGCTTAAAGTTTCCATCTAGTCCTTCTACTTCTATTTCTTTTCCAATGTATTTTTTATATCTCTCATCATTGGGATGAACTGCAACAGCAGTGTCCCCGAATTTTGTTTCTGGCCTTGTTGTTGCAACAACAAAAGGTCCATACTTCATATAATACAGTGGGTCCTTTCTTGTTACGTGTCTTAACTCTAAGTCTGCAAAAGTCGTTCCACATTTTGGGCAATAGTTAACAATGTAATCATCCCTGTAGACCATGCCTTCTCCAACCATCCTTTGAAATGTCTCATAAACAGTGTCTACAACTTTATCATCAAGTGTAAATGTATATCGTGTCCAATCAAGGCCTGGGCCCATACTTTTAATCTGAGATTCAATTACTCCCTTGTTTTCTTGTACAAAATCCCATATTTCCTTGTACAAAGAGTCTCTATCATAATCAAATCTAGACTTCCCTTTTTCTTTTAAATGCCTTTCAAATACAACCTGTGTTTCAAACCCTGCATGGTCTGTTCCTGGAACCCAAAGAGTTGAATATCCTTGCATTTTCTTCCACCTTATCAAAATATCTTCAATTGCAAGCATTAACACATGTCCTGTATGCAACTTTCCATTAGCATTTGGTGGTGGGAGAACTATTGTAAAAGGCTTTTTGTTCTTATCGATCTTGCCTGTAAATATTCCTTTCTCTTCCCACTTCTTTTGAATCTCTGGTTCTTGAATTTTATGATCATACTTTTTTTCCATAGTTATGGCTTGAGGTTATCATAAAAACACTGCTATCTCAATAACAACAAGTATTAGGAACACAAGTAAACCTGTTTGGATATGTTTATTGTGATAAAATCCAAATATGCGTTATTCCCAACTAATTGGAAAGACAAAAAAAGATATTCAAAAAGATGAGGTAGGCATAAGTGCTCAATATCTCATAAGAGGAGGCTTCATACATAAGGAACTAGCAGGGGTATACGCTCTACTGCCACTGGGTTTAAAGGTAGTAAATAAGATAACACAAATAATTAGAGAAGAAATTAATGCCATAGATGCACAAGAATTGAGTATGACAGCTATTCAAAACCCTGATCCGTGGAAGAAATCAGGAAGATGGGATGATAACGTTGTTGATATATGGTTTAAAACACTTCTTAAAAATGGTTCTGAGGTTGGTCTTGCTACAACGCATGAAGAACCACTCACTAAACTCTTATCTCAACAAGTTAACTCATACAAAGACCTTCCGCTGTATGTATATCAATTCCAAACAAAATTCAGAAACGAGCCAAGGCCAAGAAGTGGCTTACTAAGAGCAAGGGAGTTTATTATGAAGGATCTTTACTCCTTTAACACAGATAAAGAAAGTCATGAAGAATACTACGAAAGAGCAAAACAAGCTTATATCAAAATATGGGAAAGATTAGGCATCGGCAAACACACATATTTAACATTTGCCAGTGGGGGAACATTCAGTAAGTATTCTCATGAATTTCAAACATTATGTGAAAATGGTGAAGATACTATTTATGTAGATAAAAAGAAAAAGATAGCAGTAAATAAGGAAGTATTTAATGACGAGGTACTAAAAGAACTAAACTTGAATAAGAAGGAAATGGAAGAAGAAAAAGCCATAGAAGTAGGAAATATCTTTCCTCTTGGAACAAAATATTCACAAGCATTGGGCTTGATGTTTACAGATGAAACCGGGGGGGAAAAGCCAGTGGTCATGGGAAGTTATGGTATAGGTATAGGAAGGGTAATGGCAACGATAGTGGAGTTAATGCATGATGATAAAGGAATAATATGGCCAGAGAATGTATCTCCATACAAAGTGCATCTTATTGGCCTTAATCTTGATGATGAAGATGTGAACAAGAGAGCAGAGGAAGTTTATTCAAGGCTTAAAGAAAAGAAGATTGATGTTTTATTTGACGATAGAAAAGAAGCAACACCAGGAGAAAAGTTTGCAGATGCAGACTTAATTGGAATAACATACAGAGCAGTTGTTTCATCAAAAACAAGGGAAGACATAGAAATCAAAAGGAGAGATCAAGAAAAAGTATCATTGGTACCATTAGAAGATTTTATAGGCAATTTATTGAAGTAATTACAAATCAACGAGAGCACTGAGTAAACAAATACAAAGCTAAAGTTTATCCATTATTCCCAAAGAAGGGTTAACTTCAACGTTTTCATATCCAACGGATTTATTGTTGAAGTATGCTGCACTAGCAATATAAACAGCATTATCAGTACACAATCTAATCGGAGGTACTTGAGTTGAAATACCAAGTTTATCTGCTTCCTTTTTCATTTCTTCTCTTAAGTGGATATTTGCAGACACACCACCTCCTAACATTATTGTTTTAACATTAAACTTCCTAGCTGCTCTAATTGTTTTTTTCACTAATACTTCAACTGCAGCTTCTTCAAATTCTCTAGCAATAACTTCCCGTGGATATTGATTAAGTTCTATTATCCTTTTAGATGCAGTTTTTAGACCAGAAAACGAAAAATCAAAGTTATCTTGATCAACCATAGGTCTTGGGAGCAACCCTTTGATAGTATTTTCATCACACTCTAAAGCTTTCTTAGAAAGAAGGGCTCCTCCTAAATACTTGGATAAACCTAAAAGCCTTGCCACCTTATCATAAGCTTCTCCCACAGCATCATCTAAAGTTCCACCAAGATACTCAAAATTCCCATGATCTTTCATTAAAACCAAATCAGTATGCCCACCACTAACAAGCAAAACAACAGCTGGAAGTAATAACTCTTGTGTGTTATTCACAAAATTTCCATATATGTGGCCAACTAGGTGGTTAACAGGGATAAGGGGTTTATTTAAGAACAAAGACAACGCTTTAGCAGCTTCAACCCCAACAACTAACGACCCTATAAGACCAGGTCCTACTGTCACTGCAACTGCATCTACACTCCTATAGCAATCTTCAAGTGTATCAAACTCCTTTTCTTTTCTATATTTTTCAAAACATTCAGAAATTACGGGGGTGATAAATTCAACCTGTTTTCTTGCTGCAACTTCAGGAACAATACCCCCAGTTTTCTCATGAAACTCTTTTGACGATGCAACAACACTGCATATTTCCCTTGTACCGCTTTCAACGACTGCTGCTGCTGTTTCATCACAGGACGTTTCAATACCAAATATGATCATGGGAGAAATATATCAGTAAAACATAATATATAAAAGCTAATTGGTTGAAGAAGCTTTCTTAGCACCAGTTAAAGTTTCTTTGCAGGCTTTCAGAGCTTCTTCTGAAGTTAATTTCTTTTCTATACCACCTTCACCAAGAACTGCATTAACAGCAGTCTTTAAAGCTTCTACTTGTAGAGTATTTCCAACTCTTCCAGTAAAGTAGCCACTCTTAGCAAATGGTGCTGTATCTAGTACTGGTTTTATGTATTTGGATGCAGATCCTGATGCGGCTTGAGAGCTTAAAGCCACGCTACTAAAAGGCGCACCATAAGCTCTGTACTTTGAAGCTTCATTAAATATTGCTAACTGTTGTTCATCTTGAGCTAAAAAGTTTATTAAATCCCATGCTACTTCTTGATTTTCGCTACTTTTTGGAACGGCATACATCCAAAAATTGGCCCAAGAGGTAGGTGAATCAGCAACAGCTTGAGGAACTTGAGCAACCCCAATATCCATTGTTGGATTAGCTCTAATAATATCAAGTAAGTTCCATGTTGGAACAAAAATCATAGAAACTTTACCTTGAGAGAATGCTTTGGTAGCCTCTGGAAAATTCTTATCCCATACCTTATCTTCAGTTACAAACATTGTATAGAAGGAAAGAGCATCTTGAGCAGCTTTTGTGTCTAAATCACTCGGGATATTAATACCTGCCTGAGAAAACATCAAACCAAGTATATCTGCAAAGAAATCAATGTTATCTGCAGTACCTATTGCAGCACCTGCTCTAACAAACTCTCCATTTTCAGTCTTTACTGTCAAAGCAAGAGCTAACCTCCTAAACTCTTCCCAAGCTGTAGGAGGTGTAGTTTGATCTATTTCATCAAAATGTTGTTTATTATATACAAGAGCAATGCCATCATAATAAACAGGAACTGCAAGAATCTTTCCATCTATTACAGCACTTTGAGAAGATACTGGATAAAAAGTTTGGTTATACTTTTCTACTGTCATTAACGAAGAAGGCATAGGTGATAAGAAATCTTTTACTTCAGGAATCCAACTATTATGAACAACAACTACATCAGGGGATCCTGCTTGTTTTATTCTATTTAAGACTGTCTCTTTATATAAAGAAGATCCTACCACAGACCTATCATCATAAGTAATAGTAGTTGTAGGGCTTTTTTCCTTATACTTTTTAAGTAATGTATCCATAACCTCAGGGCTTTCCCACAATCCCCACATAGTAATTGATGCAGGTTTAGATACTACTTTCTTTCCTCCAAATAAACTCCCAATAACAGGAAGGTCTTTAAGAGTGCAAGCTGTTAAAAGAAAAGGCAATACTAAAAGCAGGATGGCAGTAATTTTTTTGTTTTTCATCCTTTTTATTATATATATACTAAAAGTTAAAATCCAGAAGACAAAATGTTATTAACATTAAATTACTCGACTACTATATTTTTTGGTTTATTGAATAGATAATCCAATGATGATCCAAAACATAAGAAGAGTTTGATGCATAGTAAAGAAATAATGATCCAAACTACACAATAGAATTATTTGACTAAATGAAATTAAAAATAAATAAAAGTAACTTGAATTCACTAATTTCTTGGAAACAAAAAGAAGAAACAGTATAAAAAACACAAAGGAAAAGATACCACTTTCTGCTGCTACTAAAGCAAAAACATTATGCACTGGCTGAGTAAACCTAATGTCTTTGGATTTGAGCATATAGTCATCAATATGTACAGTTAAATTGTTTAAACCTACTCCAAACAATGGATATTCTTTAAATATTTTATAAGAAGAGGAAAGTAAACTAGATCTCCTATATAAAGAAGGGTGTGTAGACCTTGATATACATGGGAAAAGAGGAACAACAAGCATACTTAAGGAAAAAAGGAGAGTTAGCAATAAGATTTTTATTTTCTTCTTGTGGTTACTAAAATATTTTAATTCTTCAGATGTATCAAACGTAGACGGTAGTAAAAGGAAGAAATGAACAATTAGACCAAATAAAAACACCAACCATGATGAGTAGCTAAATGTACAGAATAAAGCTGATAGACCAATTATAAAAGAATATATGTAAAATCTGTTTCTTTTAAGAAATGAAAATATTAGTATCAAAGATACCGTTAAGAAACCACCAAATGTATTAGGATGTCTAAATAATCCATAGGAAGGTATTACTAATTTTCCAAGTAAAGATTCTTTAGCAATTCCCCAAGTAGATGCAGTGTAAGGTTGCTCACCAAAAAATAAGTAATTGTTGAAAATAGAACCTTTGTTTAAATATTGAAGAACACCTAATATACTCACAAGAAAGACAGATATAGATAAAGCATCTAAAAACTTAAAGAAAAAATATTCAACTTTGATTTCAACAAATGTATATAAAAATATGCAGAAATAAAGAAATAATCTAAACCAAAAATATATGGAAGGAATAAACCTAGAAGAAGAAAGAACAGAAAACAACGTAGAAAAAACAAAAAGAAGAGAGAATTGTATTTCTTTCCTTGCTAGTAAATCTTTCCAGTTTATCTTCTTAATATCTCCGCTAAAGAGCCATAATATAACTATTAAAAAAGCTAATATATCTTGAATATATACAGTAGGAATTAAATAATCTATGAGGACCCCTCCAAAGTACGAGCTAGAAACTAAAAAATGTTTTCCTAAGTTTAAAGGAATAAGAAAAACTAATACTAGGAAAAGTTTTTGAGATAAAGATAACAAATTTATTTTAGGTATTTTCATATACTTCAAGATACAGTGGTTCTTATTTACGATTTAACAGTGGGCAATGAACTATTTAATAAAGAGATAATTTATATTTATAATATAGCATTAATTTCTTGCTATTAAATGTTTGTTTTCCACATCGGCATTCAATATATTTGAGTATATATAATACGTAGTACTAGATATAGGGGGTGTGGATATGTGCATTAACTGATTAATTGCTCTTGCTTAAACTTATACGTAAATCAAGCATTGAAGACAACTTTTTTTGTTATTAATCCAACTAATAGTCACAACTAAACACCTAATTTCCTTTAGCTACCTTCTGTAACATCTGTTGATAAAGCTATGTTTAATGTGCAAAACATTGTGGATAACTACCTTAGTTTATCAACACTTGTGATGCGGTGTTTACTTTCCCACATCTTAGTTCATTTGCATACATTAGTTGTTAAATATGATTTGTTTAACATTTACTATATCTTGAGTGGTTTTTCCTGTTTGAGCCATTTCAGCTTGAATTTTTCCTACCCCATGCATAACAGTAGTGTGGTCTCTTCCTCCTAAGAATTCACCAATTGTCATAAATGGCATATCTGTAATCTCTTTCATTAAGTACATAGCAACTTGCCTTGGTATTACAAGCTCTTTATTCCTCCTTTTTCCTTTTAAATCTTGGGCTTTTACAGAATAATAAAGGCAAACTGCTTTTAATATTTCATTAACATTGACGTTTTTCACTGCCTTTTCTCTTATTGTTTGACCAAGGGCTTTTGCTGCTAGATCAACGTTTAATTCCAAACCATTTGCTTTAGCATATGTAACTGCTTGTAAATAAGCTCCTTCTAGCTCTCTAATGTTTGAGTCAACTTTTTCTGCTATGTAGTTTATGACCTCATTTGGTACAAAATCCTTATTTTCATCTCTTTTTGCTCGTAGTATTGCTGCTCTCATTTCCATGTCTGGGTTTTGAATATCTGCAATTATTCCACTAGAAAACCTTGATGTTATTCTTTCTTCTAAATTAGTAAAATCTTTTGGTGGCCTATCCGATGTAATAACAATTTGTTTCCCAGCCATGTACAAAGTATTAAACGTGTGAAAAAACTCTTCTTGAGTTGCTTCTCTCCCGATAATGAACTGAACATCGTCTATTAGAAGAACATCTGCTTTTCTAAACTTTTCTCTAAATTGATTAGTAGTATATTGACCTTTTCCTTTTCCACTTTGTATTGCTTCAATAAGCTCGTTAGTGAAAGCCTCTCCAGTTGTGTAAACAACTCTTACTCCTGGTTTTGATTCTATTACCTTATTTCCTATAGCTTGAATTAAATGAGTTTTTCCAAGCCCAACTCTTGAATAAATGAAAACAGGATTGTATAACTCACCTGGTTTTTCAGCTACAGCAGTTGCTATTGCATATGCAAGGTTATTGTTTTTTCCTATGATGTAGTTTTCAAATGTAAATTTAGAACTAAGATTAGACTTCTGCCTCTTTTCTTCCACCACAACACTTGGGTCTCTTTGTGATGAAAACAATGGTCCTAATTCGCCTTTTCCTTCCTTATCCATCCTACCATTCTTATCTGTGCTAACTTTTAGCTTAGTTTTTAAGTCTCTTCCAGCAGTATTTCTGATTGCTTTCTCTACGATATCTAGATACTTTTTTTCTAGATTTTTCTTAACGAAATCATCCTCACATGTTATTACAACTAAATTATCGTTTAAAGATTCTGCTTGAGTGCGAGCAATAACTGATTTGTATACCATGGGAGATATTTCTATCTCCACTTGCCCAAGAACCGTTTTCCAGAACCCTTTTAAGCTGTCAAAAGACTCAATATTCATAGTTTATATGGGAAGGAACTACTTAACGTTAGTGTAAGATATATTAGTTATCCACAATTATCAAGCAATGTGGATTGTTAAGTTAGATTCTTAGAGTGCTTTTTCTTGATCCCTTTGAGCTTTATTACCTTTTTTCCTCATAAGCTCTGTGTAGTCTTCTTCTAAGTTCCCAGGTAGCGGAGAAAAATCTTCAAAATGATAAATTATTCCTTTTCTAAACAAATATTTAGGAGTCTTTCTATCCCAAATAACTATAGTGTCCACCTTTGCTCTTATAGATGATTCAACGCCCACAGGAGAATCTTCAAAAGCTAAGGCTTCCTTAGGCTTTAGTTTAAAGGATTTTAGTGCCTTTCTGTATATTTCAGGACTTGGTTTTATTCTTTTTACTTCATCACCGCATATTATTAAGCCAAAAGCATCTTTAATATCAAGTTTATTAATTACAACATCTGCAATAGATCTTTTAGTGTTTGTTAAAAGGGCTAGTTTACAAGACTTCTTTTCTTTTAATTCATAAATCAAATCCCAAAATCCTTCTGTAGGTTCTATTTTTGAATTGTTTATTATGTTTATATATGCTTTCTCTGTTAAATCAATTAATTCATCTAGTGGTTTCTTTACTGCATGACCATATGTGGCTTTTATTACTTTCCATGATTCTGAAATAGGGTAACCATATAATTTGTAATCCCTTGCGTTTATATAGCTTACTTCAATATCATCCAATACTTTTTGAATAGCATTAGTCATCAATTCTTCTGTTTCTTTTACTACTGTTCCATCTAAGTCAAAAAATACTGCTTTTTTTCCTTCAAATAATTTTTTATACATACTGTTTCTTAATTTTATATTTAAATGCTTATTATTTCTAGTGATTTTAATACTTACGTATTTGAGATATAACATCATTTTTTGTTAGTATTTTAGTATGGAAGAAAAAGAGTTTGAAGAAAGTAAAAATATTAAATTTAAATGTCCTAATTGTGGCTCTCTGCAGAGGGATGATGTAGTCTTTTTATGCAATAAATGCAATCAATCGGAAATGTTGTATAAGGATGGTGTTTATATGTGTCCTTCGTGCTTAAAGCCTGGAGAAAATTTCGAATGCTTGAAATGTGGCTCTAAAGAAGTAGTGATGAAGATAAAAGAGTAGTTATTCTACTCCTTTATCATCGTAGTACATTCTTAAAATATAAGCAGCTGCTAAATGGTCGTTTGTCTTTCTATGCTTCTCTGAAATTCCTAAATCTAATGCTTCCTCAAACGCTCTTGCTGAAGACCCATACTCATTTTGAGTCTCAACAGGCCTTTTTGTGTTGGTTTTTAATATTTTTGCAAATCTTCTTATTTCAATAGACTCTGCAGTATCTTTTCCTTCCATTGTCAATGGCAGACCTAGAATAATGAGCTCTACTTTATTCTCAATAACTACCCTGTTTATTCTTATAAGAGCGTTGTTAGTGTTTTTAGCTGAAATTACTTCTAAAGGAGTAACTAACCCATTTCTCCCAAGTGCCAAGCCAATATTTGCTCTACCATAATCCACTCCAAGTATAGTAGCAGAATCGTATTTAATCTTTTTACTATTCATTATCATTCCTTCTCTATAGTAATTTGTATTCTGCTTATATCTTTGGGTATGTTTCTAAAAAATGGCACTGCTGGACTAAGACGAAACTCATATGAGTTAACGTTCTTAATTGATCCTAATAGACTCTGTGCTTCTGCTGCAGATTTTCCTCTAAGTTGGTTTTTAATATCTTCCTCATTAATATTAGGAACAATAAAAGTTTTAAGAGTAACTTGAATATCTGCTTCTTGTGAAGTTAAAACACTACTGGTAGAGCTTCCAAGTACCTCTACTTTAACTTCTCTGTCTTGTTCTGATAGTGCAAACCCTTCTGGTATTACATCTTTAACATATTCATCTATAAACTTATTTAGTTCACTTTCCATGTATGCTAAACCCTCTCCACTTACAGTTTGGGTGAGAGATATTTTTTCTGCTTCATCCCCAATATTTTTGGTAAAACTATCTTTAATTATTTGAACTTGAGTTGAGCCTGCAACTAGCTTTTGTCCAATACCCAACTTACTCTTGATGTCCTCCTCAGCCTTTTTTGTACTAACCAGTTTCAGCTCAGTAGATATATTGTTTCTATCATCTGATGTAACTATTTTTACTTCCTCACTCTTTCCACCATCTATATCACTTTTGGTCTTTGCAGCAAGTTCACTCTTTTTATATCCAGAAACTTCAAGTGATTTTCCATCATCTATATTAAAAGATTCCCCAACACTAGAAGCAATGATGTCCACAGTTGCTTCTCCTGCAATATTGACCTCAGGATTAGAAGAATTTTCTGTGCTAGCTGGAATATCAACATCGTCTTTAAGATAATAATTCAAGTCTGTTGATTTTCCTTCGTAAACAACCTTATCTCCTTTATCAAGACTTATTTCTTTGGATGTTTTATTGTACAAGGTTATCTCTCCTTCAGCCTTTTCCCCAACTGTTTTTGTGCCAGTAGTATCCTTTTCTAAGGTTGACTCTATATTCGTTGCTATAGTAGTTCCTCTAAGAACCTTGTTTTGTACGCTTGTTGAAGCACTATTTTTAACTTTTATAGTTACACTTTTTGTTAATGCTTGTGAGTGAACAGATATTTTTACACTTGCTTTTGGGGCCTTTAAACCATAGAAAATGAAACTAGCAAGTAAAGTAAGTAATATAAGAACTGGAGTGAGCACCTTCTTCTTTCCACTTGTTAGTTTTCTTATAAAATTTAGCGGTGCAATATTAATCTTTTTAGATTTGAAAATATTCATGGGAAGAGTGATCACTTTTTGTTTTGATTGCTTTGCTGTAGCTTCTATTAATGTCTGGTCTTCTTCTATGTATGGTTGTTCGGGACCTCCTCCTATAACTGACGAAAGGAGGCTATTTCCTATTTCATCATCAGTTGCAAAATCAATACTTTTTTCCATCTTATCAGCTTCATACTGAATAAGCTTAATATTTAATGAGTTTTCAAATAAGACAGATTCTTTTGGGATGTTTACCTCGATATTTAAATCAGTAATGCTTTTTATCTTGCTTATTGCGGTAACAACATCATCGTTGGGTTGTAAATATAGTTTAATCATATATTTTAACTAAATTCCTAGTATCTCCTTATAAATAATAGACGCAGCTACTGTATACAACCAATCAGAACTTAATAACTCTCCTGTGGCATAAGATACTTTTGATAAATCAGATAAGGATAATTTGGCTATCTCTAGACTAGCTTTAAATGGAATTGTTTTAGTCCATGGTTCTTCTTTTAGAGCGTTTTCAATATCTGGTATTTCAGCTCCACATCCGGATAGAAATATTTTGTTTGAAAACATTTTTATTCCAGAAAAATCTTCAAATAGCAACTTAATTCCATCAATCCACAAGCTTGTTATTCCTTTCAAGCATTTCTCGACGGTTATCCTCTCACTTTCTGAAAGTTTTTCTTGGTTGTACATATTTAATACATTTTCAGCATCTTTTGGTGATAAACCCATGTTTAACCCCACTGCTTCTATGAAGTGTGTATGTCCAATATTTAGGGTTTTAGATGAAACTATGCCACCACCAAATACAACTCCTACATCAGTTGAGTCTTCTGCAATACTAATTAAGACAAAATCTAGAATGTTTTTTGGAGGGTTTTTAAACCATTCAACAACTGAATACATCTGAGATCCTAATGCAATTAATTCAAGGCCTGATTTCTTAATTATTCCTTGAATAGATTTAACGTGAAAACTTGGAGCAAAAGAATTGTACACTGCAGCTTCAATTGTCTCCCCACGCTGGCCCTCAAGTATTGCTACATTTTGATTATCTATTTTTAAATAAATGTCAGACGTTGTTATTGAATCTAGTTCTAAATCTGGATCTCCAGTGTTCTGAAGAACTTTGTTATGTGCTTGAATATATGAAGCTTCTGTAATTCTGGAGTAAAGTTCTTCCACCTCATCAGCCTTAATAGGATCTGTTGTTGCTCTTTTTAGTCTTACCGTTGTAGTAAGTCCTAGTGTAATTCCGCCATCAATAGCAATTATTGTTTTTCTTGTTTTATCCTCTAAATTTTCTGTTGCTTTACTAACAACCTCTTTTATTGCTTCGCTAACCCCTTCTTTATTAATAACCATTCCATTCCTTACGTAACCTTTCTCTAGGTTCTTTTTTCCTGACCCAATTATTTTAAATAAATCCCCATCGAAAAAGAATGCAACACATCTAACATCCTTAGCATTTACATTCAAAGATAAGAACTTATTTGTGTTGGTATCTACTTTTTCTAAAAAAGGCAGATTAAACATTAGATTGATTATACAAATAGTAAGTTAAAACGGAAAGTTTGTTCGGTTTATGCTTGGTTCTTCTTGTGAGGCAGGTTCTTCTGAAAGTCTTCTGTTAATGAACTCTTCAACTTCTTGAACAGGAGTTCCATATTTTATTCTTGATAATTCTCTAATCTCGTCTGCTACCCTAGGATCTTTTTTGACAGAAGATAGGTCATTCCAATCTATCCATAAAGAAAAGGGTGGGGAAGGCTGCCCTCTTACTAAAAGCCTCATATAAGCATTTCCTGTTGGAAGATTGCTTAAATCTTGTTTTGTAAATGTTGGTGCAAACTGAGGTTCTAAAAATTCTGCATCTTCTACACCGACTCTAAAAGAACATATTGTTCCAACGTTTCCAAACACAGCTTCTTTTATATCTTCTTCAAGTTGTTGAATAAACTGATGTGCTACAGTCAAATTAAGCTTGTATTTTCTAGCTTCTGAAAGGATAGTAGCAAAATCAGGTGTGGCAAAATTTTGAAACTCATCTACATACAAGAAGAAATTAGGAAAATCTCCATGAAGCTTGTGTCTTCTTAACGCTGATGCAAGTATTCTTGGGACGAACAATAATCCGATAAAGTTGGAGTTTTCTTCACCAATTTTCCCTTTTGCAAGGTCCACCAAAAGTATTTTCTTCTCAGCCATTATTTGGTCAAAGTTGAATGAGGATTTAGGTTGTCCAATTATATTTCTCATAGTTTTATCTGTTGTAATTCTGTCGAATTTAGACACAAAGTATCCCATTGTTTCGCCTTTCCTACTTGCTGTTGTTTTAGCCATCTCATCTGTCCAGTATCTTCTAACAAGAGGATCAGTTAGCTTGTCTAAAAATTTCTTGGAGTAGCTCTCGTCAATAAATAATCTCAAAACATCTATCATTGTTGCTTCTGGATCAACCATTGCAGTAAGCATCACATTTCTAATTGATCTCTCAAGAAGAGGGCCCATTATTCCTTGCTTGTTTGGATCATATAGTTTGTAGAGTAGGGCAATAAATGCATTTATTATCATATTTTTTTCTTCATCAGTTTGAGCTTCAAGTAAGTTGAGTCCTAAAGGCCTTTCCGTATCTGCAGCATCAAACAAAATGACATCCTCTTTCCTTTCTGGGGGTATTTTTTGAAGTAGCTCGTCAATGTCTGTTCCATGGGGGTCAATAATTGCAACCCCTTCTCCTCTTTTAATATCTTGGAGTGCGCACCACATTAAGAATTGAGACTTTCCAGATCCTGTTTGTCCAACTATATACATATGTCTTGTTCTATCTTCGTCAAGCATATGAATTTCCTTTTCCACTCCTCTAAATATACTTTTCCCTAAGAAGATTCCTTCATCTGGTAGCTCTACTGGAGCAGAGGATTTTCTAGCGATAAGCCACAAAATATTGGGTGTACCAATGTCTTTGTTTGGAAAATGAAATACTGTAGCCATTTCTATATTGTTTAATACAGAAACGTTTGAGTATAACTGTATGCTAAGCATTGGAATGTTTATGTTTTTAATTCTTAATCTTCTGTATATGAAATCATTTACGTATTTTTTGGGGGATATTAAGAATCTTCTTACAAATCTGTTGTATGAAACATCTGTAAACTGTTCAAATGCCCCTACCATATTATGCATTTGAGAATCTGCAGTCATCTTATCACTTGCAACTGATACTATTCTTATTTTTATATAAAACCCTGGATTGGATATCTTGTTCTCAACTCCTTCAAGAAACTTTTCATCTATATTTATCTTCTTGTCTGGATTTGCTGCTTTTGCTCTAACATTAGATATAAATCTTCTACCTGCCATTCTCCAATCATCATCTGCAGGTTGGATTACGTACTGAACAGCAGTTACTTGATCCACCCTCATTTTACTCATAGCTGATGTTATAGGGCTTAAAGAATCACTCTTTAAATCTTCATATTGTTTTATTGGATAGAAAGCAGGTCCTTTGAGCTTTAACTCTGTAATTCTAGTAAATTTTCCTCTATCCCATACTTCATGTGGTTTTACTATATCTACTTGAGCAGCAGGGTACGCTGCATTTATTTGTTTTTCCACAAGAGATGCAATTTCATCAGGTGTTACGACGTAAAAAGCTATTCCTTCTGCCTTAGAAACTATTTCAAAGGATATTCTATATTGCCCTGTAAATAATGCTTTCCAAAAACCTTTTTTAAACCCAATGAGGCTAGAAAACATATGTTCTGCGGCTTTTATTTCTATCTCATTGTCATTAGGTAAAAGAACTTGAAAAAACGTTAAGTTATATTGTGTTTGTTTCTCCTTTCTTTTCCTAAGCCATGAGGCAACTCCTAGAGTGATAAATGTAAATAAAAACACAGAAACTATCAAGTAAATAGAAATCCAAAATGTATTGTATAAAGTGTTATTTACTTCCATGGGCAGCAAATCCTTTTAATGCTTCTTTTTCTTCTAGTGAAGCTAGGCTAGTAATTTTATCTGTTTTATCTAGCAGCTCCGTTTTTGTTTTTGGCTCTAACTCTTCTGTTCCTATGAGCGATGAGATAGAATGATCCCCATTACTGTATTCTTGCTGGGGTACTTCTTCTTTTGCTATTGTTAGTACTGTGTCTGATTCTGCGCTACCTCCATCTTCTGGTATTATTCCAGAAACAAATTCTCGTGAAGCTGCTTGTTGTATGGAATCAGATTCTTCTTGTGGAACTTCACCAATAACAGGTAGTTTAATCATAGAAATATTTTAGCATTAACAAGGAGAAAATTAACAATTTAACAATGTAGTGTAAATTATCTTCTTTTAGTTCCTTTGAAATATCTCTTTCTTATCTTGTCTGCTTCATCTTCAACTGACTCTGAAAAATCTTGTATAGTGTCCATGATAGGACCTTTTTCTTTTTCAAATTCCTTCTTTGCCTTTTCTATTTTTTCTTTCGTTTCTTCGATCATTGGTTCTGTTTGTTCTTTAAGATCCTCGTACTTAACCTTTGCTTTTCCATACTCAACCTTAGCTTTCTCTGCATACTTCTTACCTTTATCTTCATATTCCTTTGCAATTTTCTTAACTTTCTTTCTTGTTTCTTCTCCTTTATCTGGAGCAAAAAGAACTCCAAATATAGTTCCAGCTATTGTTCCCCAAAACAACCCTTTGAAAAAAGAACCACCACTTCTACGATGATAATGCCTATCTGTCATTTATATTTCCTCCTCATCATAATCATCTTCGTCCTCAAAGGCCCCAACTATAGATCTGATGGTTTTTAAACCTTTTGATATTCCTCCAGCAATTCCCATAACTGTGGTCATAGGTATAGCTAGAGATGAGGTAATTTTTTTACCTATCTTGGATATTTCTTTAACGTTTTCTGCAGTTTCCTTTATATCTTTTAAGACAAATATCAAATACAACGAAACAGCTGTTAAAGAAACAATAAAAACTATTAAGGAAATTGTTAAAATTATTTGTAGTGTTTCCATAGGCAGTTTAATAAGTTAAGTATAATCCTGCTTTTAAATTATAGTCAATGTTTTGATATACTCTTAAGAGTTTAGAAATTTAAAATTGGAAGGGGTGTTTTAAATGGACGATAATTTAACACAAGCAACACCAACAGATCAAGCGCAAGATACAGGACTACCACCTCAAGATGGTAATTCTGCAATCCCAGCAATGGATTCAACAGAAGAAAAAGTAGAGGAACCTACATTAGAAGAAGCTCCTATAACAGAGGCTCCTTTGAATGAAGGTTTAGAAGAGCCTGAAGAAGAGTCCTTTGAGGATGAAATAGTTGATGACGATTCTGGTGATAGCAAGCTTTAAGTTCTGTGGTTTTGTTTAACAAGTCTTGTTAAAGAAAGAAGGGCGCTTGAAGCGCCCTTCTTACGTGAACCTTAAGTAACTCTTACTCAACTACCTCACCTTCAACAGGTTCATCTTTCTTATCTTTATTACCGTCTTCTGGATCTTTTTGCTCATTAGAATTGCCTTGCTCTCCTTGTTTATACATGTATTGTCCAATCTTTTGTATTGATAGAGAAAGTTCTTGAGTTTTTTGCTTTAAAGTTTCTGCTGATGCAGTTTGAAGATTGTCTTTAATATCTTTTACTTTATCTTCAATTTCCTTTTTAACATCTGCTGGTATTTTATCTCCAGCTTCTCTCAGTGATTTTTCTGCTGTATAACACAAACCATCTGCTTGATTTCTTGCTTCAACTTCTTCTTTTCTCTTTTTATCTTCTTCAGCATGAGATTCTGATTCTTTTACCATCTTTTCAACTTCTTCTTTTGATAATCCAGTTCCTCCTTGGATTGTTATCTTTTGTTCCTTTCCTGATGCTTTATCTTTTGCAGTAACATTTAAGATACCATTGGCATCAATATCAAAAGTAACTTCAACTTGAGGCATACCTCTTGGAGCTGGAGGAATTCCATCAAGAATGAATCTTCCAAGAGATTTATTGTCGGAAGCCATTTCTCTTTCTCCCTGCAATACATTTATTTCAACACTTGTTTGATTATCAGCAGCAGTAGAAAACACTTGGCTTTTTTGTGTTGGAATAGTCGTATTTCTGTTTATAAGAGGAGTGGAGACACCCCCAAGGGTTTCTATACCTAATGTCAAGGGAGTTACATCGAGTAAAAGTACATCTTTTACATCTCCTGCAAGTACGCCTCCTTGAATTGCTGCACCTACAGCAACAACTTCGTCAGGGTTAATGCTTTTATTTGGTTCTTTACCAAAAAAGTCTTTAACAATTTGATTAACCTTAGGCATTCTCGTCATTCCTCCAACTAAAACTACTTCGTCTATCTGGTTCTTTGAAAGACCTGAGTCTTTTAAGGCATTTTCAATAGGAGATATTGTCTTTTGGATTAAGTCATCCACCAGTTGTTCTAGTTTAGATCTGGAGAGTTTGATATCTAAATGTTTAGGTCCGCTCTTGTCTGCTGTGATAAACGGGATATTAATTTCAGTTTCCATTGTTGAAGAAAGTTCTATCTTAGCTTTTTCTGCTGCATCCTTAAGTCTTTGCATTGCTTGTCTATCACTAGACAAGTCAATTCCGTTTTCTTTCTTAAATTCCTCAAGAAGGTAGTTTATTACTCTTTGATCAAAATCATCCCCACCAAGATATGTATCTCCATTTGTAGCTTTTACTTCAAAGACGCCATCTCCAATCTCAAGTACTGATACATCAAAAGTTCCACCCCCAAGATCATATACGACAATCTTCTCATTCTTTTTCTTATCAAGACCATACGCTAAGGATGAAGCTGTGGGCTCGTTAATGATTCTTTTGACTTCAAATCCAGCTATCTGGCCTGCTTCCTTTGTAGCTGTTCTTTGGGAATCATTAAAGTATGCAGGAACTATGATTATTGCTTCTGTTATTTTTTGGCCTAAGAAAGTTTCAGCATCAGATTTCATTTTAGCCAATATCTTTGCAGATACTTCTTGAGGTGTGTAAGTTTTTCCTTCTATTTCTACACATGCAAGACCGTTTTGTCCTTCAACTATCTCATAAGGATAGTTCTTCTTTATTTTTTGAACCTCAGGGTCTGAATACTTTCTACCCATTAATCTTTTGATTGAAAAGATAGTGTTTTTTGGGTTTACCACTTGTTGTCTTTTTGCTGGAACACCAACTATGTTTTGGTCTGGCACTACTATTGAAGGAGTAGTGTTTCCACCTTCCACGTTTGGTATTACTTTTGTGGTGCCACCCTCCATTACAGCCATACAGCTGTTAGTTGTTCCTAAGTCTATTCCTAATATTTTTGACATATTTTCCTCCTTAATTATTTACCAACTACTACTTTGGCTGGTCTTAATAATTTTCCATTTAATAAGTAACCATTACTTAGTACTTTTAAAACTTTGTCTTTTTCACCTTCACCAGTCTCAACAGCTTCCATTTCATTTGAATTAAAATCCTTTCCCAATGCTTTTATCTCTTCAACGCCCATAAATGAAAGTGTTTGCTTAAAATCTTTTAATGTTAGTTCTAAACCTTTATCTTTAATGTGTTCTCCAATTTTTTCTAAGTTATCCAAAAATGGAAGGATATCTTCTATTGTTTGTTTTTTTATATAAAAAGCTAGTTGTTCCTTATCTTCTAATACTCTTTTTTCTAAATTTTTGTAATCAGCTAGTGCTCTTTTCCAATTATTCTCCAAGTCTTTCACTTTTCCTTCTAAATGTTTAATGTGTTTTTGGCACTTTTCTAACTCTTCAATTTTTTTGTCTTTCACTTCTTTCATATTTGAATCCAGGCAGTGAGTATCTATTACCAAGAACCACCTAGTTCTTCCAAAAGTTTCTTAGTATATTTGACTATTGGAATTATTCTTGAGTAGTTTAGTCTTGATGGTCCTAAGACTGCAAGATAACCTCCCTTTTCACCTATCTTAAATGGTGTAAAAATTATTGTACCTTTTTGTAGATTTTCTGTTGGAATTTCGTCCCCAATTAGTGTGTAAATATCTTGTCCTAGAGCAACACTTTGAAATATCCTGTCTAATATTTCATAGCTATCTAATATTCTTAATGCTGATTTAGCAATGTCTATATCCCAAAATTCCTTGTATTCAAGAACATTAACTGCTCCTGCATACGTTACAAAACCTTCGTTTGTTGTTGCTATCGATAGGCATCCTGTTGCTTCTGACATTGCAAGGGTAGTTTCTCTAAGTAGTTTTTCTACCTCAAATCTATTTGTCCAAAGCCTTTGTTTTAAAGCTACTTCTTGAAGTACTGGTAACTCTTCTTCTTGCATCATTTCTTCTATGTACATTTTGTATGCCATTTTGGTTGGAACTCTCCCAGACGATGTATGAAGCATTTCAAGAAAGCCCATGTCAATGAGTTTTGCCATTTCATTCCTTATTGTTGCTGGAGAGCAGTGTAAGTTATGATTTCTGACTATCTCAACAGACCCAACGGGTTCTGCTGTGTTTATGTAGTCATCTATTATTGCTTGAAGTAGTTCTATTTGTCTTTCTGTTAACATATTATCAGTAATATACCATGAGTGCTAAGAGTGTCAACCCCTATTTGCAAAACATTATGCGGTATCCGATCAGATTGTATTGCTGACTTTAAAATGAGGGACTGCATTAGGGAGAAAATACTAGAAAAAGACAAAGTGAAGAAGTAATAAAAGATTAGCCAATCTAAAACACCTGATTGGCTATTTTGTTAGTATCTGTCTAAATGCTTCTTGAGGTATATCTACTTTTCCTATCCTCTTCATTCTTTCTTTCCCTTTCTTTTGAATGTCTAAAAGCTTATCCTTTCTTTCTCTATGTCCACCAGACATTTTGGCAAGCACATTCTTCCTTAGTGCTGGTATATCTTCTCTTGAAATTATCTTTCCTCCAACTGCTGCTTGGAGAGACACTGCAAATTGTTGTCTTGGAATAACATCTTTAAGTTTCTTAAGAAGGGATTTTCCTATTACATCTGCCTTTGATCTTAAAACAACGTTAGATAAAGGTTCCACTATACTTCCATGAACTAAAATATCTAATTTTACTGCATCGACAGCTCTATAATCCAAGAATTCGTAATCCAAACTTGCAAATCCAGAAGATACACTTTTCAAGTCATCAAAGAAATTATAAATAAGCTCGGAAAGAGGAAGTTCATATTCAAAGACTATATTGTTTTCATTTGGATACTCCATCTTTTTTAATATTCCTCTTCTGTCATTGCACAAGGACATAACATTTCCTGAATATTGAGAAGGGCATATAATTGTGCACAGTATCCAAGGCTCCTTGATTTCTTGGATGCTTGATCTGTCTGGGAGGTCTGATGGTGTTCTAACATAAAGTGTTTCTTCTTTTGTATTTAAGATTTCATATTCCACTGCCGGGGTAGTGGATATTAAGTTTAAGCTATACTCCCTTTCTAATCTTTCTTGAATAATATCTGCATGAAGAAGGCCCAAAAAACCACATCTAAATCCAAAGCCTAATGCAGAGTTGCTTTCTGGTTCATAGTACAGTGATGAGTCTGAAAGAGATAACCTTTCTAAAGCTTCCCTTAATTGGTTAAACTTTGAATTATCTATTGGATAAAGAGATACAAATACAAATGGTTTTACCTCTTTATACCCAGCTAGGGGAGTTGCAGGCTCATTTTCCCAGCATACGGTATCTCCAACCTTAACAGAATGAATATCTTTTAAACCTGTTGCAATGTATCCAACCTCTCCTGTTTTAAGAGAGTTTGTCTTGAATCGTTTAAGCTTAAAATAGCCAACTTCTTCTGGGATAGATGCTTTTCTTGTAGCTAAGAACTTTATCTTTCTTCCATTTTCTATATTGAACTCTCCATCTACTACTTTTATTGCAGCAACTACGCCAAGATATTCATCATAAGCTGAGTCAAAGATTAATGCTCTTGAAGGGCTTTTTTCCATTCCAATTGGAGCTGGAATTACCTTAATTATCCTTTCTAGCATTTCTTTTACCCCCTCACCTGTTTTTGCAGATACCTTTAAAATGTCTTCTTTCTTGAAACCAAATGTACTTGAAATATCTTCTTCAAGTGTTTCTACATCACCAATGTTCATATCTATTTTGTTTATTACAGGAATAATTTTTAAATTAGCCTCCTTGGCTTTATAGTAGTTTGATACTGTTTGAGCTTGTATACCTTGTGTTTTATCAATTAGAAGTACGGCTCCTTCACAGGCTGCAAGAGATCTAAATACTTCATATGTAAAGTCTACATGCCCGGGGGTATCAATAAGATTTAGTTGATAGTCTTTATATTGCATTCTTACTGCCTTAAGTTTTATTGTTATTCCTTTTTCTCTTTCTAGATCCATTGAATCAAGTGTTTGTTTTACTATATTTCTTTGATCTACAGCATGTGTTATTTCTAATAATCTATCTGCTAAGGTAGATTTTCCATGATCTATGTGGGCTATTATACAAAAGTTTCTAATTTGAGACTGATTCATGAGGTGATTATACATAAAATCCTAAAAAGGAGCTTATATTAAAATAAAAGTGCGAAGTTATTTATTTCTCCGCACTTAAATGTTAAGTACTCTCTACCTTTTCAATACCTGGCTGATCTTTTAGGAAAATAATTATTTCCTCAGCCATTTTCTTAGAACAGCTTAATTTGAGCTTCGTTCCATTTTCGTAGTTCTCCCCAACCACTGGTATCGCAAACTTTCTTATCAAAAAGAGTTCAAGATTAGGGTTGCAAGGTTCAACCCAAATGTATTGCTTACCAAAGATACACATGAACACTCTCCTTCTTGTATGTTTAGCAGAGATTATATAGATATGATACTTTTTAATCAAGTCACAACGACTCTGTTTCCGTCTCCACTAAATTTATAGATTCTGTAGTTAAATTAGTCTTTGAAACTCGAACCTTTTTTAAGAGTTTATAGAAAAGTTCAACTTCTTCTACTTTTAGTAAGCTTGTTATTAAAAGGTAGGCACTCATTCCAATAACACCTGCAGTTATTGTTAATGCTATTAAGTTTATTGTTCTTGTTGTATCAAAAACAAATTCATCTAAGAATCTCATTGGAATATAAAGCATAATACCCATAAATGCTGTAGACCAAGCTATTTTGGTGAAAGGAATAATTAGCCGTTTTTTGTCAAACCCGCCAACCTTTCTATCAAGTAGGAATAAAAGTACACCCATGTCTATTAAGGAAGTAATTGAATATGCAAAAGCTATTGACCAAACTCCAAACTTTAAATGAGTAACAAAAGTTAAGGAAACTAAAACATTAATTATAGCTGTGGATATATTTACAATAACAGGTGTAAGGGTGTCTTTTAAAGCATAGTAAGCTCTTGTTATTAAATAGTTTGCACTTTGAGCAAAAATTGCAATGCTAAAAAAGGCTAATGTATGAGCTGTCTTTATTGTGGCTTCCCATGGGAAATTATGAACTCCATAAACAATTCTAACCACTGGAACCCTCAGTATTAAAAGAATCATACTGACGGGCATAACTAGATACATCATTTGATGAAGGGATGTTAAGAAAGTTTCTTTGTATTTTTCTTTGTCTTCTTCTACCCCTTCTGCTGAAAGTGTTGGTAAGCTTGCAGAAGCCATTGATATTCCAAATAGGGTAATAGGCAAAGTCTGGAGCTGATCCGCGAATTTTAGATATATTACAGAAGATGTGGAGACTAGAATAGCTAGACTGTTGTTTATTGTTTGAGTCAAGTTTGATATTAAGACGGAAACTATCCTTGGAGGTACAAGAACAGTTACCTTTTTAAAATTGCTATTCTTTAAGTTTAAAGAAGGCGAAAATCTAAACCCTGTTTTCTTAAGCAATGGAAGCTGAATCCCAAGGTGAAGTACAGATCCTATTGCAACTCCTACTGCAGGTCCATATATTCCCATACTCTTGGATAAGAAGAAAATTCCTCCTATCATTCCTAAGTTGTACATAACAGGTGCTAAAGCAGGAATTGCAAAGAAGCTAAAAGATTGAAGGATACTTGTAGATAAGCTTCCTGCAACTAACAAGGTTTGGGATGCTAACATTATTCTCATTAAATCAACTCCAAGACTTATCTCTTTGCTGGTGAAGTTTCCCACTGATAGTAGCTTAATGATTTGAGGTGCAAAAATAAACATGATTATCCCTATGAATATGAAGAATGATAAGGTAGCGTTTATTATTGATGACGCCATATTGAAAGCTTCTTCTTTATCCACCTTTAACAGCCCAGTAAATACTGGTATGAATACTGTTGATATAGCTCCTACTACTAAAACTGAGTATATAAGGTTTGGAATTCTGTCTGCTGTGTAAAAGACGGCAAGTTCATTTGATATACCAAAGTTTGAAGCTAAAAGCCTTGTTTTAACAAATCCTAAAATTGCACTTATTCCGCTGGCTAAGGACAAAATTAAGGTTGCTGATAAAATAGTATTTTGCGTTTTGAAAAGAAATACATTTATTGGTTTTTGTTTTATCTTAAGTTGCATTTTTCTTCAGGAGGTAAAATCTCTTTTTACTTCATCGCAGTTATGTTATTATACATCCCGAACATGGCAAATACTAAGTCTGCAAAAAAGAATATTAGAGCTTCTTTAAAGAAGAGATCCCACAATAATATGTGGGAGAAGAGATTTAAGAATGCAATCAAGTCCCTTTCCAGGTCAATAAAGGAAAAGGAAGAAGAAGGTGTTGTAAAGGAGAAACTTAAGGTTCTTCAAAAGGTGTTGGATAAAGCTTCAAAAGAAAAAGTTATTCATAAGAATAAAGCAAATAGAGTAAAATCAAAATATGCTCTTAAAGTCTCTGCCCTTTTCTCAAAAGAAGGAGAAAAACCAAAACTTAAACCTGAAAGAAAGTCTTCAAAGTCAAAAGCAAAATGAAGCGTTTCTTAACTTAGGTTTGAACCTCCTTTCTAGTACTGATACTACTAATTCTAATAACCCTAGTATCCTTAAGAATAAAAAGATTAAGTTCATTTCTGATGACTCTGATGAGGTGGTGCCTTTCTTTAAAAAACTTATTCTCTGTTTATGTATTCTCTTTTCGGTTGTGATCATCCTTAACCTTTTAACGACTCAGATTATTAAGTCTCTTAAGGTAAAACAAGATAGTTTGATACGACAAGTACAAAGTTACTCTGAGATTGAAAAGTCAGCAAAATACGTTGATAAAAGAGTTTCTTATTACAAGAAAATCCTTTCACAAAGAGAAAGTATGTCTCCTAGGTTGGATTTTATCTTAAGTAATACTGACGAAAGTATATATATAAAAGATGCTAGATATTCGTTAAGTAGCTTTAGCATTTTTGCAGAAGGTCCTAATGCTTATACGTTCACAAATTTAATATCTAAATATTTGAGTGGAGGTGTTGTATCTGAAATCTCAATTAAAGGAGCTAGGTTGAATACAAGAACTGGAATGTTTGAAGTCGATATGGAAGGGAGGTTTAAATGAAAGAAAAGTTTAATCTAGTTGTAAGCAATTTAAAAAGAGTGTTATCAAATAGTGATCTATCTTACAAGATATATATGGTTTTTGCTATACTAACGTTTATTTTGATTGGTGTGTTTGGAATTGTTCCTTCCTCTAAGGTTTTTATTGCAAATATAAAGTTAGCTATAGATATGAACAAGAGTAATAGTATGCTTTCTAGTAAATTAGTTGAATTAAAGAAAGTTGAAGGTGATCTAAAAGCTGTGGAAGATAGCATCTTCTTCCTTGAAAATTACCTTCCAGAACAATTCAATGTTCAAGATTATATTGTTGATTTTGTTTTTTCATCTGGAGAAACAGATTTTTCAATAGATAGAGTTACACCTGTAAAAGAAGCAGGAGATGTTATTAATTTAGCCATTGTGTTTGTTGGTAACGGTAGTCCAGTTGAGTTGGTTAATATTTTGGAATCTCTAAATAGAGTTACTGAAATACAAGATCTTAAGGTGTCACAAAACGAAGGATATACAACTTTAAGCATGTTGGTTAAAACGTTTATTATGGAAAAACAATGAAAGACTTTATTAAAATTTTAATTGCATTTATAACAGTTTTACTTCTTTGGGCAGCAATAGGTGTGAAAAAGCTAGATAGGAATAATTTTCTTTCTTCTTCAACTCTTGACATGTCCCGTCCTCTAAATGTTACTATAGATGTAGAGTTTATTAATAAGTTAAATCCTGCCTATGGAAAATAGTAGTTTTAGTGTAAAAGAAAATGCTGGAAAAAGTTTTAAAACATTTGTTTTAACTTTATCTGTTTCTCTTATTATCTTTAGTGTTGTTTATTATGTGATGAGTGTTAACTCATCTAACCAAGAATCTTTTGATAATTCTTTAAGTGATAATGTGGTTGAGAAAGAAGTAAAAGGAGTAGAGCAAAAGTCAGTATTTAATGAGATTGCTAGCAAAGATCCAGGGGTACAAGCAAAGGAGGTCTTAGCAGGTTCTACTGTTGCTACAACAGCAGAGGTTCAGCAAACAACTCAAAGTGCAGCAGATCTTCAAACTGGAACTTTCAGCATAACTGCTGGATTGTTCGTTGCTTTGATAATATTTTTGTCTACTCTTGTCTTTGTTTTAAACAACCCTAGGAAACTAGCTTTATCTTCTTTTGAAAAGAATGCTTTAAGAGACGTTGAAGAGAAGTAGTTTTGGAATAAAAAGAGCTGAAGTTTTTGTTTTCAGCTCTTTGCCAAGATTTAAATGTTTGTAGATATTGCAAACATTTTCAGTGCATTTTTGAGAGACATCCACACGTTGTTCTTGCCATCATAGAACGTGAGGAACAAATGTGGGAACTGCTTGACATACCAGTTTAGATCCTCTTCTGAAGTTGCTTCTCCCGCCCACATTGCGTTCTTATGAGATCTTAGTTCTTTCTCTGACTGGAAGCCGTAAACTGAAACGAAAGGTCTGTTATCCAATCCACTTTTGAACAGCCTTTCATCTTGTCTGTTTGTGGCAGGGAGACGAGGGCCAAAATAGTATCTTCCACATTTTTCGCATGGATAAGCACATGAATATGAGGAACATCCTGTTTGGAGGACTACGCGATCCTCACTAGAAGGATTTACATATCCATCACACCCAGGCATTTTACATACAAATTTCTCACTCATTTTCTCTCCTTTAGATGTTTTTGTTCTGATGATTGTACCTTACCTTGGCAACGTTGTCAAACACTACAGGTTCTTGGAGTAATAGTTAAATAATACATATTTATTCTAAAAGAGAAGCTTTGACTAGTAATCTTTTTGTTTTTGTTCCTGCTGGCCAACAGGTCATTAAGCTGACCGTTGATTCATTTAAGTACCCTGGTTTCCAGTTTTCAAGTGGGTTTACTTGGTTTGGATAAAATACCTCTTTTTCCTCAACCTTGTAGCTTAAGTCCTTATTGTTGTACTTGATAGTGAACATATCTCCTGCTTCTAAATCTCCAAGGGTAGAAAATATTGTTTTATAGTTTCTTGGGTTATAAAACCATGGGAGAACAGAATGACCATATATGAAAGAATTGCCTTTTTCACCAGGAAGACTTGATCCTTTATAGTGTCCTAAAAATTCTTCTGGACTTGAACCTGTAAAATCTGTTTTAACTTTTGCGTTTTCTATTTTCAGCTTAGGTATGGAAAGAAAAAAGAATTCAGGGACGTTTTGTTCTTCTGCTTCTATATTTTTGTTATCTTTTAACTCTGAGAAGCTAAAGTCCTTGAATCCTGTAGCTACACCAAGAACTGTAGACTCCATTGGTTTGGACACTTTATCTTGTGTTTTAAATGATACAAGTGGAAGAATAACTTGAGTTCCAAGTACAAAAAACCCAAGGGCCATAAGTGCCCCAGACAATATCCTTGCTTTAAAGAGGAATGGAAAATTTACAGACTTGTAAATTGGATCAAAGGATTCATTTTTAATATATACTTTTTTAGGCATTGTTAAGAGTTTAACACTGTTTCTATAGCCATTGGAATTATCAATTCTTCATCTATTTCACTAAGTTTTGATCTCATATCTATTTTTCTGAATTCCTCAAATATACTTACTAATTGTTTAGTTGTATAAAGATTAGCTTGGGATAAAGACTTCCTTTTAACAAAGTCATGTAGTTTAACAAATGAAGGGGATCCGAACTTTGCTGAAGCAATTGATCTTAATCCATAAAAAAACAAAGAAAATATTTCATATGGGGAGATTTGATCAGATATTAACTTTGAAAGTTCATTGTATGCATTTTCTCTTTGTTTATAAAATACAAAGTCCACAAGTTTAAATGTACTACTGGTAGGGATAGCGTCATTTAGATTTGTTTTTGCCTTCAGTTTTGCTGCATTTTTGATGAAAGCATTTGTTTTAGGAAGGGACTTTGCAGACAAAATTATTAATGTCGTAGATAAAGGTAGCTTAGTTATTACTTCAATAAACTTATCCATATTCATTCTTCCTGCTGAAGTTATGTCAATAACAATAAAAGGTGGGTTTCCAAATAAGTCGCTAGAATGACCTTTCTCATACAAATCTTCTGGTGTTATATCACTAATATTTACTTCTATCCTAGATTCAATGTTTAGTTTCTTTTGTTGATTTTGAATTAATGCCCTTGATTTAGGAAGATCATCCCCATGAACTATGTAAATCATATTTTTATTTTAACTTATAACTTGAAATTAAATAGCTACTTATCACCAAACAAATATTTTTGGACATAAGCATGTATTTGAGAAAAATCTCCAGTTTGGGGAATGAGAACGTAAGCACCACCATAAAGTGTTGAATCTACAGGGTGATACAAAAGTCCACCGCTGTTAGCATCACTTCTATCATCTAATACGATAGATTCTATCTTACTAAGATCTAGTTTTTGAGATAGCATGTAAAAGTTTTCCAGCGTCTGAAAATCAATATTTGTGTCTACGTTTTGTGCATAGGCATCATACAGTCCTTTTATCTTTGCAGGACTGAGAACAGTTTCAAGAGAAAAAATCTTATCTTTTATTGCAGAAATGACTTTTTGTTGTCTTTTTGCTCTTGCAAAATCCGTATTCTCATCATTATCTCCATGCCTAGATCTAGCGTACTTTAAAGCTGTCTTACCATCCATCTTTTGCAGTCCAGATTTAAACTCAACGCGTTCAAATCTGCAAGGAAAGTCATATTCACTTATCTTGTCTCCAAGTTTTTTTATCTCTTCTTCATTCTTTCCACAAGTATCATTTTCCTTTCCTTCTATTGGGTAAAAGTTATCGACAAAAGCATTTTCCACATTAACTTCAATGCCATTTAAGACTTCTATTGCTTGTTCAAATAAGTTAAACGTTACAAGTATGTGGTAGTGTATTGGTATTCCCATCACTTTTTCTATTTGTTCTTTTAAACCATCTATTCCTTTGTAGGCATAAACTGCGTTTATCTTTGTTTGATAGTCACTAACCCATAAATCTCTAGGCAAGGAAATTAATACCACATCGTTTTCTGTTGTTCCTATTGATGCAACAAGAATAGTGTCCGTTAATGTAGCCCTTCCTTGTTCTGCTCCTACATCTCTTTTGTCTGATCCAAGGACAAGTATATTTATTCTCCCATCTGTTTCTTTAAGGTTTGCAGCTGCTACATTTGAAACAATAGATATTGGATTGAATGTTTGTTTAATTCTGCCTCTAAAAACATATAAGGAGGCACCTATTACACAAAGTACAACTAAAAGCAGGATAAACTTTACTAATCCTTTATTGTTTACCTCTTTTCTTAAGATACTTTTTTGTTTGTATATGTCTGTATAGTTCATGGTTGATTTTAGTTATAAGCCCTAATTATATCTGCAAAAGTTTTAGGATCAAGACTTGCATTTCCAACTAAAACTCCATTCAAGTTAGTTATTTTGGCTATATGCTCAATATTATTTTCATTCACAGACCCCCCATATATTAGTGGGGTATTGCTTGAGATTATCTTTCTAATCTCATTAACTATAAGTACTATCTTGCTTGGATCCTCTGCATTATAAACACCATTTTTTGATATATTAACAGGATTTTCCCATGCCATTATTACACCTTCTTTGTGTAGCCTTACTAAATCTTCTGGGTTGGTAAAACAAATGATAGGAGTTATCTTTTCTTTCAAGCATATGTCTCTTTTTGCTGCTACTACGTTTACGTCTTCTTTTCTTTCACTGTGTCCTATAATTGCATATTTGCAGAACTCCTTAACTTGAAATGCACCTGTTTCTCCAGTGTTTGCACCTTTTTCTTTTAAGGATATATCTTGTGCAGCTACCTTTAGCATACTCTTCTTTGAGAGTTCATAAATCACTGGGATAAAAGGAAATGATGGTGCAATTATTATTTCATTCTCCGGAGATAAGAATTTAAGAAATCCAGAGAAGCCATCAACCCAAGATATGGTATCTTCAAACCCCATGTTTTCTTTCCAATTTGCAACTATGTATTTATTTATCATCTTAAGATATCCTTCTAATAGTTTCTTCTATCAACTTTGGCAGGTTCTCTATATCTTCATGTGTATAACTGTATCCTAGTGTATTTAAACACGAAAAAACTACTCCTATGTCCGTATATATTTTATCCGCAAATTGGCAAGCAACAAGACTGTTAATCAAGACGTTTCCACCAATTTCCCCGATTTTTGATTTGCCACAACCCATTGGACAGTTTGAACATGATGGGTATATTCCCATATCTACACGAAGTTCGTCCTTCTTGGAAAGAATCTCGTTATATAGCTTTTCATATTCATCAAAGTTTAATGGTTTGTCAATTTCCGTTCCTGTAATAACTACTCCTTTGATGTTTTTTTCGGTAAATATTTTTTCAAGAAAGCTTTCTGGGGTAGTGAAGTAATCATCAAGAAGTATCTTATTGTTCTCAAAGTTTATAGCACTTCTTTTCCCAGGAAGTCCTAGTGAGTCTGTACCTGTTTCTTCTCCAAGGAAGTCTACTTTAGCATTACATATGTCTAGTACAGTTGGTTGATCTGACCTCCCAAATATTGCTATAGCATCTACTCCTGCAAACCTCATTCTTAACGATAAGCTTCCACCTATGTATATGTCTTCTATTACACCACCATCATTTAAAACTACTGCAGTCTTTGACGCAAAGGGAAAAAAGCCATTTAGTGGCCCAATAGCAAGCACGACAGGGTTTAAGTCTGAGTACATCTCATGAAGTTTTATTCCAAGAGCAACACCACCTAGGTATTTGTTAAGATCTGCAAAGCTTTTTAAATCAGCTTCCTTCTTATTTAAGTCTATTGTTAGTACCTTTTTAGCTAAAAAATCTATCATTCTTCGTTTTTTCCTTCTATTTCTTCGTGGTTTTCTACCTCAAACACATCTTTAGGACATATCTTTGATATTTTTTCTACATGAAGCATGTTTATTCTAGGATCTATCTCTATTTGCATTTCTAACTTTTGGTTATCATCTCTTTTCTTTTTGAATATTCTGATTAAAGCTTCTTCAAGCCCCACCTTTTTTAACTGTCTTTGTGATTCTAGCAAACACAATTCACATCCGTTGCATTTATCTGTTTGTGTTGGTTTTAATATCTTAGCCATATCTTTATGATTCTAGGGCTTTTATTCCTGGCAAGGTATCCTCAGCAAGGTATTGAAGCATAGCACCTCCACCTGTGGATACAAAGCTAAACTTATTTAGTATTCCTAGTTTGTCTACTGCAGCGATAGTATCGCCGCCGCCTATGACAGAAAATACGCCTTTTTCTTGAGTCAGTTTAACAATTTCATTAGCTATTTCCTTTGTACCTGTTATATATTCTTCTTTTTCATACATTCCAAGAGGTCCTGCCCAAAGTATTGTTTTTGCACTGTTAATTATTTGTTTAAATTTTTCTATTGTTTTTGTATCTATATCTTTAGATTCTACACTACTGTTATCTGATAAAACTAAGTTCTGAGGTATTTCTTTACTCCAATTTGCAGAAAGTATTGAGTTTAAAAGTACGTAATCTGCTTTTTGGATAAATTTATCTATCACCGGGAGTTTACTCTCAAGTTTTATACCGCCAATTATTACAATTAATGGCTTGTCTGGGTTTGTAGTTACTTTGTTTAGTGTTTCAATCTCCTTTTGAAATCTAAATCCTACGTAAGAAGGTAAATACCTTGTTATTCCAACAATAGAAGTATGTTCTCTATGCGATGTTGCAAAGCTTTCATTTACATATATATCTGCCTTTGAAGCAAGTTCTTTTGCGAAGTTAGTGTCATTTTGTTCTTCTCTTGAGTCGAATCTTAAGTTCTCCAGTATTTCATATCTACTTTCTCCTATTTTTTCATTAAAGTATGGAATTAAATGCTTAGTGCTTAACTCTTCTTTGAATACGCCTTCTGGCTTTCCAATGTGGCCTGCAATTAAAGGAATTCCACCTTTTTCTATGATGAATTTAAGTGTAGGAAAAAGGTTATCTAGTCTATATGTTTCTCTAATAACATTATTTTCTATTGGTACATCAATATCACATCTTACAAATACCTTTGTTCCTTGTTTGATAGGAGCATTAATTAAAGACTGCATGAAGATATTCTAGCATTTATTGGTTTGACTTTATAAATTCTTAATAGTATAACCAAGAAAAATATTAGAAAGGGAGATGTTGTCATGAGTAAGAAGACGGGTAATGCTGTCCAAGACGACAAGCTAACGAACGAGGAGCTTGGTGCTTTATATCGCAGGGTTTTGGAAATTAGTCGCCGCTTGAACGACGGAACTATTAAGTATACTTCTGTGATGGGGGGTCTTCAGGAAATTATTGAGGGTCAAGGGGCAGAGGATCGGTCAGTCTGGAACTGGAAGACTATTGAGATCGGAACTTACAAGGATATGGAGTCCCTGCGCAAAGCTCTGGAAGAAGCAGGTGCTGCTATTAGGGGTCAGGCAAGTGATGTTCTCAACAGGGTATATTTAAGTAAATCCAAACAGTCCTTGGATCTGGTGGTTTTGTCCGTCAAAGAGCTGGGATTTTCTCAAAGAGCCCAACTAGAAAGCATCCACAAAATCGGTGACGTACAGGGTTTGGGCAAGCCTCCAGCTGAAGCAGCTCCGCAGTACCTATTGGAGCACGGTAATAACCTAAAACCTGGAGAGGTTCTAATCTTTGCAATGGAACCTATTATAGACTCCTTTTGCGATCCGCGCCTGTTCTTCGTCAAGCGTTTTGGCGATGTTCTTAGTCTCGGCGCGTTCCGCGTTCGTCCTGATGACTTCTGGGATGTTGACGATCGCTTCGTGTTCGTTCGTGTTCGTCGCAAGTAGGTTCTTTGAACTCCGTGTTTTTGGATTTTTCTATACCAAAGCACGGAGTTTTTATTCACTCATCATTATTGCCATATCAATAAGTCTATTACTGTATCCCCATTCATTGTCATACCAAGCAAATATCTTAACTAAATTCTTATCTATAACCTTAGTCATAGACAAATCTACTACTGCAGAGTAGGGGTTACCAATAATATCAGAAGATACAATGGGTTCATAAGTAACTTGGATAACATCCTTGTAAATCGAATTTTTAGAAGCATCCTCAAATGCTTTATTTACTTCATCTTCAGTAACATTCTTTTCAACCAAAGCTGTAATATCAGATAAAGACCCTGTAACAATTGGAACTCTAAGAGATACACCATCAAATTTTCCCTTAAGATTTGGTAATGCTTCTGTTGTTGCGTCTGCAGCACCAGTAGTTGTAGGTATTATATTGTAACCAGATGACCTAGCCCTTCTTAAATCTACCTTTTCTCCAGATGGTGGAGTATCCACAACACTCTGATTATTTGTTATTGCATGAATAGTACTCATTCCAGCTTTAATAATCTTGAAATTCTTGTCAAGAATAGCTAGCACTGGAGAAATACAGTTCGTTGTACAAGAAGCATTTGAGATAGCATTTTGACCTAAATACTGTGAATCATTAACCCCTTTCATAAATGTTTGAATAGTTCCACCTTTTGTTGGAGCAGACACTATTACTTTCTTAGCTCCTGCCTTTATATGTTCCAATGCACTGTCATCTTTAGTAAATCTTCCTGTGCATTCCAAAACAATATCAATATTTAGCTTTTTCCATGGCAACTTGCTTGGTTCTTTTTCTGAAACTACTAAAGTTCTTTTTCCGTCTACAATAAGATAATTTTCATTTCCCTTAACATCAAAAAACTCCTTTTCTCCCTTATTGTCTTCCAGTCTTGTCTTTTTACCATCTTCTTCTATATATATTTCCTTGTTGTAAACTCCATAAACCGTGTCATATTTTAAAAGGTGAGCTAAGACTCGAGGATTAGTTAAATCATTGATAGCAGTAATGCTTAACCCTTTTTCAAGAGCAATCTTGAAAGAAGATCTCCCTATTCTTCCAAATCCATTTATTGCAAGCTGGGCAGTCATATTTTAATTCTACAACATTAACTAATTTAAAAGTGAATTCAACCAAGTTTTTAACATCTCTTTAGGCATTGCACCTGTTCTTCTATCTATTTCTTTATCATCTTTCAAGGCTACAAATGTTGGAATGCTCATAATATTAAACTTTGATGCTAGATCTGATTCTGCTTCTACATCAGATTTCTGGAATTGTATCTTTCCTTGGTAATCACCTTCAATTTCTTCAAATATTGGGGCCATTATCTTGCACGGTCCACACCAATCTGCATAAAAATCTATTAATTTAATCATTTCAAATCTCCTAAGATGAAAATATATTTACTAAATAAAACTGCTGGGATCTATGATAACATAATCTTTGTTTACTCACTATGAAAAATATTTCAAGAAGAAAATCTACTCTTTTTCTATTGATTTTAATGCTTCTTATAACCGTCTTTATTTTTGGGGAAGGACTTTTTAAGAGAGTGTTTAAAGATGAGTTTCTTGTTAAAGAAGATTTAACAGAAAAAAATTATTATTCTACACTTTTAATTAACACATTAAGTGATTCCGGAAGCTCACCCGATTTTAGTATCCTCCAGTCTAATTGGAACCCTGGAGAAGAGTATGGTACGTCCAATCAGCCTGAGATATCAGGAGAAAGTGGCATAGTTGTAGACATAAATTCTGGGGGGATTCTTTATGAGAAAAATTCTACACAAAGGTTAAAAATTGCAAGTTTAACTAAAATTATGACTGCTGTAGTTGCTTTAGAACATAAGAATATTAATGATGAGATTGTTGTTTCCTTAAAAGCTTCATCTATTGGAGAAAATGTTATGGGTATATCAGAAAGTGAAGTATACACACTAGAAGAACTTCTTTATGGGCTGATTTTAAATTCTGGAAATGATGCTGCATATGCAATTGCAGAAGGAGTTGCTGGGAACTCCGACACATTTGTTAAGTGGATGAATATGAAAGCAAAGGAATTGAATTTAAATGATACGTATTTTACTGACCCTTGTGGTTTAAACGATGAAACTTATTCCACTTCAGTAGATTTAGTTAAGTTATCTAGGTATGCAATGCAAAAAGAAGAGTTTAGAAAGATAGTAAGTACGGTTAGTATAGAGCTTCCTTATTCTGAAAAACATAAATATATTTATTTGGAAAACCAAACTAATCTTTTAACTACATATCCTGGAGTTGCAGGAATAAAAACAGGGTATACAGAAGAAGCAGGGTATTGTTTAGTTTCTTATACAAAGAATAATAACATTGAGCTAATTGGAGCAGTCTTAAATAGTGAAAATAGGAAGTTTGATATGATTTTTATGCTCGATCACAGTTATTCCACGTTGGGAGTTGTAATCGAGCATCCTTTACTTCAATTTTATTAATTCAATCGGTGGCTTTAACAATAACAATTCCTTTGGCCTCACCTACTTGCGTATAAAGACCTGAGGACAGCTTTTCTCCAGTCGGTATTGTTATTGGGCCCATTCTAAAACTATCGCGTTGAGGAAAATAAATCTTTTGTATTCTTGGTTCGTACCCCTTAAGTTTATACAGAATGTATCCCATAAGTGTGTTTTTTACGTAGTTTATGAAATGTTTGTTTTCACGTAGAACGCAAGCTGATGCCAACTCGTCATCGGTTCTTGTTCCTTTTTTTGGTTTCACATATAAAACAAAACTTACACTAGCAAACCATTCCAGGGCAGAACTAGGATGCTTCTCTTTCCAAATTGCCATACGACTAAGATCTGTGTCAAGAGAATAAATTACCCATTCTATACCGCTGCTTGGTGCCTTAAAGCACTTGTCGTAATAATCCATTTGTCGCTCCTTTTCTAGTCTTTTCCTTTTGATTTTCTGGATTGTAGCAGTAAAGAGTTTTGTATTCAACTCTGCAAGTCTTGGTTATTTAAGTGGGAAGTTTGATATGATTTTTATGCTCGATCACAGTTATTCCACATTGGGAGTTGTAATCGAGCATCCTTTACTCCAATTTTATTAGTTGTTTACCTGTGTTGGTATTGGTCGCATTACAGAAGCTACACCTCTTAATACATAACATTCTGAGTTAGACATGTAAGTGTCTCTTCTGGTTTTTGCAAGTACCATGTCGTAAACTCTTATTTCAACCCCTTCTTTTTTAAGCAATACTCTAGCTCTTGGAGCAACTTTCCTTGATACTGTAGATAATAGGTTGTTGGTGTATTTCCTGGATTCATAGTCTACCCCATTTAATATCTCTTGAAGATCAAGTTTCTTGTCTTTTGGCTTCGACCTTAAAATTGCTTGGAATGATACCTGTGCTATCTTGACGTGCCCATCTAATTTTTTTGTATAGGGATACTTGTATACTACTTTTGGAAACCATACTAAAAAGACCGTTACTGATTTTTGGTGTATAAATACCGTAAATTCTGTGCCTTCTCCTCCCATCGTCTTTCCTTTCTTTATTTATCGCTTGGATTCTACCAATAAACATCTTGTATTTCAATTCTATAAGCTTTGATTATAAATTGCATATTTGTAATAATAAAGACATGGAAAACAATAAACGTAAGAGTATATTCCCTTTAGTTGTAATATTTCTATTCATTGGAATTCTAGTATTTGGAGCTTATTGGTATGGTAAACAATCTTCCTTAGAAAACACAAAGAATGAAATAGAAGAGTCAAAAGAATCTACTTCTTCAAAAGACGAGGAGAAAAAAGATGAAGGAGAAAATGACAAAGAAGATGAATCTGAAAAGATGAAAGAAGAAGATACAGAAGAAGAAATAAAAACAGAGCTAAAGAAGCTATTTGCAGTTAAATATAATAAAGAAATTGAAGATGTAAGTATAACAATAAGTCAAAGAAAAGGAGACTACATTGTAGGTGGCGTTAAATTTACTGGAGAAATGGCTGGTGGGTATTTGTTAGGTGCTAAGGTCAATGGGGAGTGGAAGATAATATTTGATGGTAATGGGACTATTCCATGTAGTTCAGTAGATAAAGTAGATTTTCCGTCTGATTTAGTTACAGAATGCTGGGATACAGTAAACATGGAATCTGTTGATAGAACAAAGTAACAAACAATAAACAAAACCATCAATTGATTTTCTTAAGGTTACTAAGTTAATAGGTGATATTATATTTTCGTGTCTAAAAATAATTCCCAAGATAAATCTGAACTACTTAAGAAGTTAAACCTCCAGCAGATAGAAGCTGTGAAGCACTTAAGTGGTCCTGCACTTGTTGTGGCAGGTCCTGGAAGTGGTAAGACAAGAGTATTGACCCACAGAGTTGCTTATTTAATAAAAGAAAAGAAAATCCCGGAGGCTAATATCTTATGTGTGACTTTTACAAATAAAGCAGCTGATGAAATAAAGTCTAGAGTTAGTGTTTTACTTTCTAATAATCAAGAATCTTCAAAACTTCCTTGGAGTGGAACATTTCACTCAATATGTTCAAAAATCCTTAGAAAGGATGGAATAAACATTGGAATACCCCCATCTTATGTGATTTATGATACGGATGATTCGTCAGATGTAATAAAAGGAATACTTAAGGATTTTGGAATTGATTCTAAGAGATTTCATCCCAAGGCTGTATGGGAAACAATATCTAGTACCAAGTCAGAGCTTGTTCCACCGCTTGATTATGAAGGCTATGCTCAAGGTTATTACCAAAGGACAGTTGCTAAAGTTTATCCTGAGTATCAAAAGAGGTTAAAAGATAACAACGCCTTGGACTTTGATGATCTTCTTTTTGAAACAGTAAGATTATTTGACGAGATTCCTCACATTTTGGAGAAATATCAAAACTTATTTAAGTACATTCTTGTGGATGAATATCAAGATACAAATAAAGCACAATATATTTTGACTAAACAATTATCTAATTCCCACAAGAATATATTTGTGGTTGGAGATATGTCGCAAGCTATTTACTCTTTTAGAGGAGCTGATTTTAGAAATATACTTAACTTTCAAAAAGATTACCCTGAAGCCAAAATATACAACTTAGAACAAAATTATAGATCAACCCAAAACATCTTAGATGCTGCTAAGAACGTGATAAAGAATAATTCCACTCATATCCCTCTTGATTTATGGACTGAAAATGAAGGTGGGGAGAAAGTAGTGGTTTTTTCTGGAGGTACAGACAAAGAAGAAATATCTTTTGTCATAAATGAAATAACTAATCAAATATCTTTAGGTAAGTCATTTGGTGATGTTGCTGTCTTGTATAGAACTAATGCTCAGTCTAGAGCAATGGAAGAGGCTTTAATTAAAAATAATATCCCATATAGAATATTTGGAGGTGTGAGGTTTTACTCTAGGAAGGAAATAAAAGATATTGTTGCTTACCTTCGTGTTATTCATAACCCTAAGGACTCTGTTTCATGGAAAAGAATAATAAATATACCTCCAAGAGGAATAGGACAAAAAACTATGGAAAAGCTAAAAGAAGGAAAATGGGATATTGAAGAAGTGGAGAAAGTGTCTAAACTCCCGCTTTCTAAATGGATAAAAAGCAAAGAAGCTTTATCCACCAATGAGATAATGGATATAGTCTTAAATGACACAGGGTATATTAAGTGGCTTGATGATGGCACAGAAGAAGCTTTGTCTAGAGTGGAAAACGTCAAAGAACTAAGATCTGTTGCTTCTCTTTTTGTAAATCTTGAAGATTTTCTTGAAAATATTTCTTTAATAGAAAATACAGAAAAGCCTAGTGATGTAAAAAATACAAACTCTGTAACTTTGCTTACCGTTCATTCTGCAAAAGGACTAGAGTTTGGTGTTGTCTTTATCATTGGAATGGAGGAAGGGTTGTTTCCTCATGCTCAGTCTATTGGGGAAGCACAAGATTTGGAAGAAGAAAGGAGGCTTTGTTATGTTGCAATTACGAGAGCAAAAGAAAAAGTTTATTTAACTAATGCTAAGTCAAGACTTTACTTTGGAAATATTCAAGCAAATCTTCCAAGTAGATTTTTGTCGGAGATTCCAAGTAAGTTGATTGATTTTAAGGGAATTAATTTTACTAACTACTTTGGCAATCATTTTAAGAGTACATCCGACAATGATTTTTTAGATGACTTAGATTTAAATAGAAACTTTTTTAAGTGGGAATAGTTTGATTTATTTTGACTTGCTTGATTTGCTAACCTATCTTTTTTTATGTTACATTTACGCAAATAAGTAAAAAGGAGGATGAATGAGTAGGATGATCCCATGTGTGGTTAAGCTCACTGGTGACCCTAGGTTTTATGTAGTTGGATCAAGCAATGGTAAGGTGATTTCAATCCTTATTTCTTGTGAAGGTAAGCAAATTTTTGAGCCCTTATCAAATAAGGAAATTCGTTTAAAACCTGCTGACAGTGCTAGCTTCCTTAATTGTATAAAGGACTTAAGAAACAAACCTTCTATCTTGATCTGTGAGTTTAAAACTTATGAAGAAGCTGAATTTGCAGCTGCTAAAGCATATGGAGTTGATTATGACTTAGTCGATTTTATATGCTTGTATACCCCCGTATGAAATTTATACGGGGAGTTTCATTTTAATGTAAAATATCCATATGTATGAGCCGATTAAATCTCTTGGGCAAAACTTTCTTGTGGATATGAATGTTGCAAGAAATATGGTTGATTCTCTTGATATTGTTGATGGTGATGAGATTATTGAAGTAGGGCCGGGGCATGGGGCCTTGACGGAGTTTTTGGTTGATAAGATAAGAAATACCAACTCAAGGCTTTACTCTATTGAAATAGATGAAAGATTTTATGAAAAGCTTCTTGGTATGTACACTGCTAGTAACGTTGAGATAATAAACCAAAACATCTTAGATTATCTTCCAAAATTTATCCCTTCCATAGATTTTAAAGTTATTGGTTCTTTGCCTTATTACATAACATCACCAATTATTCACAACATTGTTTATATGTTTAAGAAGCCAAAGATTTGTGTATTTCTTGTTCAAAAAGAAGTTGCTGAGAAAATCAAAAGCAAAGCACCAGATTCTTCTTATATGTCTTGTTTTATTCAAACCTTCTTTGAAGTTGAATACATTGGTAAAGTCCCAAAGAATAAGTTCAAACCTGAGCCTAAAGTAGATGGCGGAATAATTAAACTTACAAGAAAAGACTTGAGTAGAGATTTGAATACTAATCAAAGTTTCGTTAGGAAGTATGAAGGATTCTTACATAAGGCATTTTCTAATCCTAGAAAAATGCTAAACAAAGTCTTTTCTAAGGAAGAATTAGAAACTGGAAATATTAGTCCTTCTTTGAGAGCCCAAAATTTAAATGCAAATGATTGGTTAAGTTTTTATAAAATTTTAAATAAGGTTAATTAAAATTATGAGATTTAGTATTTGCATCCCATCTTTGAATGAAGAGAAGTATATAGACAAACTCCTTAATTGCTTAGTGAGACAAACGTTTAAGGATTATGAGGTGATTGTGTCTGATGGTAAATCAGAGGACAACACAAGAGGAATTGTTTCGGGATTTAAAGATAAGTTAAACATTAAATTTATGGATTCACCAAAAAGAGGGGTTTCTTTTCAAAGAAATTATGCTGCTAAGAACTCCAGTGGTGACTACGTTATATTTTTTGATGCAGACGTACAAATAAGTGATGATTTTCTTGAAAGAATAAACAAGTTTATAGAAAAAAGAGGTGTGGATGTACTGACTTCATGGAACAGGCCTTTATCTAGTAGGTTGGATGATAAGTTTTTATTTTTTCTTTACAACATTGTTTGTTTGGAATTGGTAAAAAAGATAGCACCTGGGGCAGTAGGTGTTTTTATATGTGTAAGAAGATCTTCTTTTGAAAGGATAGAAGGATTTAAAGAAGATATTAGTTTTGCTGAAGATTATGAATTAGTTAGAAGATTGCATAAAAATGGCTTCAAGTACGCTTTATTAAAAAGTCCACCAATAGAAGTGTCTGTTAGAAGATTAGAAAAAGAAGGAAGGTTACATATGGTTGCTAAAACGCTGAAGACTGCTGTTTATTATCTTTTATTTGGAAACAACTTTGCTGAAAAATTAAAAGGTAAGATAATTCACGAGTCTGGAAAGTTTTAATGTCTTAGGTATTGTGGTTAAAAGATCGAAGCCCGTTGTACTTAAGCTTAACGGGCCTCTTTTTGGCCCAAAGTTTATCTTTAAGCCTGTACTCTATGATCCCGTCCAAAAGGACGATATTTAATTGTTAATAAGAAAATAGCTTATATACTAATTTAAGTCAATGTTATACTTGGTCCATGAAGAGACATGTACTTCAATCCCATCTTTGGGAGAAATTTAAAAATGACTATGGAACACCAGCAGTAAGGGTTGGAAATGTAGTTTATACAAAACATAAGATACCATTTATCCCATACTTTTATGGTTACTGCCCAAGAGTAAATCCTTTTGATATAAACTTTGATGATATTAAAAAATCTCTGAAGGAAAACTCATGTGTTGCTATTCATTTTGATGTTCCAAATGTTACTAAAGATGATTCTTCTGCTAGAGATGCAGAAAAAATACTTAAAGACAAATGTGTTTTATCCTCGAGAGTAGAGTTTGCAAAAGGTAATTTTCTTCTTGATTTAACTGAATCAGAAGAAGAAATACTTGCAAATATGCATAAGAAACATAGGTACAACATTAAAGTTGCACAAAAAAAGGGTGTTGTGGTGAGAGAAAGTACGGATGATAAGGATTTTGATATTTTCTTTAAGTTGTATGAGGAAACTGGAAAGAGGCAGAAGTTCTTTTCAAGGTCAAGAAATTACTTAAGTAAAGTATGGAGTACATTTAAAGAAGAAGGCATTGCTTATGTTTTAATTGCTGAATATGAAAGTAGACCCTTAGCTTCTTGGTTACTCATTATTTACGATGGTGTCTTATACTACCCATACGGAGGCTCTGCTCAAGAAGATAAAGGCGTACAAGCAAATTGCTTGTTGGGTTGGGAAGCAATAAAATTTGGAAAGAAAATGGGGTGCACTTTATTTGATATGTGGGGAGCATCTGAGGATATGAGTAATACAAGTGATCCATATTATGGTTTCTCCTTGTTTAAGCAAAAGTTTGGAGCAAGACATGTTACTTATATTCCATCCTATGACTATGTAATTAATAGTTCAGTTTATAGATTGTTTACCATGGCAAATGATGCTAGGTGGAAGATTCTAAACATTTTAAAATGATCCCAGTTTCTGACATCAGACAATCTGATAAATGGGCATTGTATTTAAAAGGACTTGGATGGAGTTCTCATAGAACAACAAGGGGAATTTGTGTTGAATATATAAAAACAATACTTGGAACCATGGTCAAGATTCAACACCCTATTCCTCTAACATTAGAAGATCTTAAAGAAATAGAGGATTTTTGTGTTAAACAAAAGGCGTTGTTTATTAAGATAGAACCATTTGTTGGGCAGGATGTTAGTATCTTAGAAAGATCTGGCTACAAGAAGAATTTCTATCCACTTTCACCTCCATCAACAATATATATAGATTTAACTAAGTCGGAGGAAGATCTTTGGGATAATCTTTCTCATAGTGCAAGATACTCAATTAGAAGAGCTCAAAGGGAGGGGACAGTTACTAGGTTTTATCAAAATCCTCTGCCAGAGAAGGTGCCTGATTACTTTGAAATGTTAAAAAGTACAGCAAGAAGGAAGCACTTTTATGTTCAACCGCTTAAAGATTTTCTAGCAAAAATAAAAATTTTTGGGAAGGATTGTCATCTCGTTTTATCTTATGATAGCAATGGAAAATTACTTAGCGGCAAGTTTTATCTTTGCCATGGGGATATGGTCTTGTATTCTACAGGTGGAACTTCAAAAGAAGGTTTAAAAACAAAAGCAGGATATGAGCTTTTATGGAGATCTATTTTATATTTTAAAGGCTTGGGATATAAGGTTTTTGACTTAGAAGGAAAAGATGATAGTAGATTTGAATCTATTACAAAAAATTGGGGAGGGTTTAGCCATTTCAAGGAAAAATTTAACGGGGAAGAAATAGAATTTCCATATCCTTATGTTAAGTACCTTAATCCTCTCTTAAAGTTTGCCTCTAAATTTGGTAATTTACCTTTTTAGCTTTTCGTTTTCACTTCACTACTAGAATTCATTAACCCTTTTCTGCAAAAGGACATATACCCTTATAATCACACCAAGTGCAATGTTTCCCTGGATTAGCCTCAAACTCTCCTTTTTTTATTCCCTTAACAACCTCTTTTATTTTTTCCTTCTCAGCTTCTATTTGCTTGTCTGTTCTTTTTGTTGATATCTTTTCTCCGGTTTCTACGTAATAAAGAACTAAGTCTTTTGGATTTAAATTCAAAGCTTCCTTTACAGCCATTGCGTAAATAGTCATTTGAGCATCTTGGTTTGCTTCTTTTTGGCTTTTCTCGTTTCCTGTTTTGTAATCAATAATTTCTATATCTCCACTTGGAAGTTCATCTATCCTGTCTATTTTTCCAAATAGTTTTATCCCATCTATTTTTAAATTAAATGACTTCTCAATACCTAAATGTTTAACGTCCAAGTTCTTATTCTTGTTGTAGTAGTCCTCTAAAAGTTTAATACCGCTTTCAAATCTTAATTTCCTATGCTTTTCATCAATATAACCTAATGGATTCCAATTCTTTTCGTAAATATCTAAAAGCTGATCGATAGAAATGTCTTTTCCAAACATTTTTTGAGTGTGAAATTCCTTTAAAGTTTCATGAATGGTGTTTCCAAAGCTTAAGGAATGATTTGGGGCTGTTGGTATTTTTAAAACATAAGAATATTTATATCTCAAAGGACATATTAAGTAATTGTCTACTTGAGAGTAGCTGATAAAATCAGGGACGAAACCTGTAAGCTTTTTGACTTTAGGTTCTCTAAAACCTGTTCCTACTGCAAATAAAGTAGACTGCTCCTCTTTTTTTCTAATACTGTCTACTTTTACTTCCTTAATGCTTAGTTCTGTTTCTTCAAGGAACCCACTAGGCGTGGTTTCTCTTTTACCCCCGTAATCCTTTCCTAAAGTCATAAAAAGATACTTTTTTGCTCTTGTAATACCAACATAAAACAATCGTCTTTCTTCTTGTATATGCTCATCTCCATTTGGAAGAGTTTCTTTTATTAGATCGTCCGGTAGTTCTATTAAATCCCCCTTGTTTCTTGTTGGAAATCTTCCTGAGACAAGGTTTATTATAAAAACAACAGGGAACTCCAGTCCTTTTGCAGAATGAACGGTAAGCAAATTAATTGTGTCAACATCTTCTACTTCTGCTTGAGCTGGGTTTTCGCCAGCTTCAATTACAAGATCAATATAGTCTACAAAATCAATAAGGGTTGGCATTTCTTTTGTTTCTGAATGAAAGTCCACTTCAAATTTTTGTATTTTATTTAAAAACAAATTCAAATTTTTTATACTTAGTTCATTTTCAATAGTTTCTTCTTCTAGAAAATGATTAATGTAGCCAATTGAATTTACTAAGTTGTATACAATTTCAGTAGGGGATGATTTAGTAAGATTATTTTGAAATTCCAGTATCAAGCTTTTAATACGCTCAACATTCTCATCTTTTGACTCTTTGACTTGAGTCCATAAATCTGTTTTTTTAAATCTTGTTTGCGATAAAAGTTTTGATATTTCTTCATAAGAAATGTTTAAAGAATCTATATTTAATACCCTGTATAGGCTTGTACCATCTGTGGGGTCAACAATGGCCTTTAGAAGGGCCAAAATGTCCCTTATTTCCTCTCTATCATATAATCCTCTGTTTCCTACTAGTTGATAAGGAAGATTATGTTTTCGAAGAGCCATGAAAATCGGATCAAGATGGTTATTTGCTCTTGCTAGTATGGCAAAATCCTTGTATGTATATTGAGGTTCCTTAGCTAGTATTTCTAGTATTTTTGAAATAATAAACTCAACTTCATCCTCAAGGGTTTCTGTTTGAATTATCTCTGGAGTAATTCCCTTTTCTTTAGTTTCACTTTTTAGTTCTTTTGAGATTCCTAACTTTGACTCCAAAGTATCTGGGTTGTTATTCTTGATTAGTTTATATGCAGGATCTAGAATTTTTTGAGAAGATCTGTAATTCTTAAGAAGAGTTACCATTGTTGAATCTTTAAAGTCTTCCATAAATTGAAGAATATTTGAAACAGCAGCTCCCCTAAATTTATATATTGATTGGGAGTCATCCCCAACTACTAGAAGACTTCTTTCTTGATAATCATTGCTTCTTCTAGTGTTTTTATTAGGGAAGAGAAGTTTTATTAATTCATATTGAGCATAATTTGTATCTTGAAACTCATCTACAAGTATGTGTTTGAACTGCTCTTGATATTTTTTTAAAATATTTGGTCTTTCTTTGAATAGTTTTATTGTCCACGTTATTAAATCTCCAAAGTCTAGCTTTGAATTTTGTATTTTTAATTGTTCATATCTTTCGTAAATATAGACAAGCTCATCCCATCTTTGTTTTTCTTCATCGTCCTCCCTGTTCTTGTTTGATTTGATTACAAATTCACTGAACTCCTTGGGGGATATATTCTCATCTTGGAGTCTGGATATAAATTTAATTATTGCCGATATGAACTTAGTGGGGTTTCCTAATGGTCTAAAATATCTTAAATCAAATTCAAAAATGTTCTTTCTAAATAGTAACCACTGGTCTGAAGGAGAGAGTATTTTATATGATGGGTCAAGACCAATCTCTAATCCTTCTGCTTTTAAAATTCGATCTGCAAATGAATGAAAAGTATATACCCATGGTTCCTCATACCCTAATGGCATTATGTCTCCAATTCTTAAAATCATCTCTTGTGATGCCTTTTCAGTGAATGTTAAAGCTAGTATTTCTTGTGGTTTTACTTTTTTATCTTGAATTAAGTATCTTATTCTTTCTGTTATTACTCTTGTTTTACCTGTTCCGGCTCCAGCAACTACTAGGATAGGCCCTGATTTGTGCTTTATTGCTTTAATTTGGTCTTCGTTAAGTTGTGTTTTTGTATCTTTGGACACTGGTTGTATTATAAACGATTAAGGTTCTTCTTAGAAAAAGCAAACAGCCTTTGTATTTTATTTACAAAGGCTTTGGCTATCTCATGTTGTAATTGGTAGTATGTTTATTGTTGCGATGCTTAGCATTATTTTATCTTGGTCGGGAAACGTTTTTCTGTTTGGTATATAGATCAAGGCTCTGGCTGGGTATCCCTGATCTGTGGTTTTAACGTTTCTTAATCTCCCTTTGGAAATTAGCCTACCAGTTTTTTCATGTGAAAATTCTTGGAGGATTTCAAACACTGAAATGTTATTCATGTTTTCTCCTACGAGCAAACTGTAGACTTGTTTCTTGTTTGTCACCAAAAAAATGTGTTGGCTCCACATAGGGCCATTTCTCTTATACACAGTATCAGGCATGGTATCTCCTCTCCTTATTATTTTTCAAATTTAGCTCATTTTACTACTGATTTTGTGTTTTCCAAGACTGTTGTTTGATAGTCTACGCTTGGTGTTGTACAATCCCAATCAAAATAGGTAAAGGAGGGTTGATATGAATTGTTTGAGGTGTGGAAAGTGTTGTATTGGAATATCGATTCCAGACGTGAATTACTATAACATAAGAAGTTTCCTAAAAAACTACCCGTTTTTTGTACACGTTAGGTCACGCTATGGTTTTGGTGGAGATCTAGTTCCAGTGTTTAACTGTTTAAGACTTGTTAAACAAGGAAATATATTTGCTTGTTCTGAGTACAGTCTTCGTCCTGACTTTTGTAGGGAGTTTCCAGAAGTGGGGCAGGTGGTTCCTAGCACATGTTTTCTTGTCGTCAGCAATGATGTGCCTGTTAAATAAATAAGGCTCTCGTGTGTTGTATAAAACTGAGATATGAGAGCCTTATTTATTGTTATATATTTTGTGTTGGGTTATTATCTTTGGTGTGTTTGGCTATGTCAGAGATAGTTGTAAAAAATAAAAGAATAGATTATATCCAAGAAGGAAAGGGATCTTGTACATTTCTTCTAATTCATGGTTGGGGCGGTAGTATGAAAAGCTTATTTAAGCTTTTTAACCTCCTAAAAGATGATTACCAGTGCGTTATGCTTGATCTTCCTGGGTTTGGGAAAAGTGAAAATCCAGATCCAGATTGGGGTATTGGAGAATATGCAGATTTAGTTTCTGAATTTATTAAAAAACTCAACCTTAAGAAGGTAATATTGTTTGGGCATTCCTTTGGCGGAGCTATATCTATTTATCTAGCTGCAAATTACCCAGACTTGGTCGACAAATTAATATTAGTAGCCCCATCATATAGAAGAGAGAACCCTTGTGGAATACCAGAATCAAAAACTTTTTGGGAGAAAGTTAAGAAGTTAACAAAGAATCCAGTATATGAAAGATTAAAACCAAGAATTAAAAGCTTTAGAAAGCTTCTTTATAAGATTTTCTATCCAAGATCAGAGGTGCTAAAGTACCCACATTTAGAATCCAACTTTAGAAAGATAGTTACACAAGATCTTTCTGATTTACTTCCTAAAATAAAGCAAAAAACATTAATGCTTTGGGGAGATAAGGATACCTTTGTTCCCTTAAGCCACTCTTTTATCCTTAAAGCTAGAATAAAGAATTCTAAGCTTAAAGTTTATAATGATGTTGGTCATGGATTGCCAAAGTTTAAACCTGAGTGGGTTTACATGGAAATAAGAAAATTTGTTGAGGAAGATTAATGGTTGAAACATTAGCAATAACAGTTTTTTTGTTGATATGCTTATCAGTTATTTCCCTTTGCATGTACAATTTTCAGATAAAAGAGTATCGATTTGATCGGTTAGTATCAGCAATAAAGGAAAAAGGTATCTGGTCCTACATCTTTCCAGAAAGATTTTATTTTCCAAAAAAAAGTGTGAGAAATAGGAATATTGCTTTTATTTCTGTGTTTTTGATTATTCTTTATTTTCTACTAACTTGGTTCCTACTTTCATCTCAAACTTTGAGATTCGTTCTTTATTTTTTATCCCCATTGTTTTCTGTTTCTTTTGTTATTCTCGGTATTTTGTACACATACACTATTGTCAAAAGAAAAAGGGCAGAAACAATTAAAGAAGCTGTTGAAAGGATTGAAAAATCACAAGCTGTTTTTATAGGTATAACTGGGTCGTTTGGAAAAACAAGTACAAAAGAATTTTTGTATAAGTTGCTGTCTTCTACTTTTGAAGTAGAAAAAACGGATGAAAATCAAAATACTGATATTGGAATAGCAATGAGTATAAACAAAAACCTTAAGGAAAGTACACAGTACTTTATCGTTGAGATGGGAGCTTATAAGCAAGGAGAAATAGAAAACATATGCAATGTAGTTCACCCAAAGTATGGGCTTTTGACAGGTCTTAGCAATCAACACTTAGACTTGTTTGGTTCTAAGGAAAATTTAATTTCTGCAAAATCAGAACTGCTTAAATCTCTCCCTAAAGATGGAAAAGCTTATGTGAATGCTGATAGCTTTGGTTACAAAGAGGCTATTAAAAACTTAAGATGTGGTGTATGTTTATTTTCTATGGAAAGTGACAAGTATGACATATTTTGTCATTCTATCTCAACTAATGGATGGGCACTAACAGCTACTGTAAATTACAAAAACTCTCGTAGGGAAAATGATGTACTTTCTATAAGTACAAACCTCTTGGGGGAACACAACATTGCAAATTTACTGCCTTGCATTGCTTTATCCTTGGATCTTGGTGTTCCAAAAAATATCGTTGAAGACTCAATACTAAATATTAGTTCATTGCGTGGTAGGTTATCCAAACATGTTGGATTGTGTAATGCTACCTTTGTGTACGATGGGTATAGCTCAAATTTTAAAGGGTTCTTAGCCGCCTTAAATGCCTTAGGCGATATGCGTCTTAAGAAGAAGTTCTTAGTTACTAAAGGCATTATTGAACTTGGTGATGAAAAAAGATCCTCTTATGTTGATATTGTGGAAAGGGCGTCTTGCCTTGGTATAAAAATAGTTACTACGGATAGTTTGTTTAAGAAACTTGGTAAAGGTAATGTACAGTTAATTAGATCAGAGAACAAAATACTTAACTACATCAAGCAAAATGCAGATAAGGACACTGTTGTCTTAATAGAAGGAAGATTCAGCGATAGGTTTATTTCTTCTTTAAATCTAAAATGAAAAAGCTAATTTACACATCATTTTCTCCGAATACAAGACCTAAAGATCTAATTCTAAACGTAGGTGTAATATTATCTTCGTGGTCGTGGATTAAGGGAGTGTATCCTAAGAAAATAGAAAAAATATTCTTAAACAAATTTCCTGTTTCCGAAGCTTTTACATTTAATTATGCAAGGTCAGGCATGTATGTTTTATTTAAATCCCTTGGTATAGAAGAAGGGTCAGTATTGGTGCAAGGATATACTTGTGTTGTAGCTGTCAGCCCAGTGAAAAGCTCTGGATTTAAGTTGATTTATGTTGACATTAATCCTGAGACAGGAAATATGGATATTAGAGATTTGAATAAGAAAATTACTAACGAGACAAAAGCAATCGTTTTTCAACATACTTGTGGCTCTTCATGTGGCGTAAGAGAAGTTGCTAAAATCTGTAAGGAAAGAAAAATACTTTTGATTGAAGATTGCACGAATACGGTGTTTGGGAGGGACGCAAAAGATTTAATTGGTTCGTTTGGGGATGCATCCATATTTAGCTTTGGTAGAGATAAGGCAGTGTCTGGTGTAAACGGAGGTTTAGTTTTGATTAACAACAGAAACCTGCTACAAAATTTTGTGAAAGAGTATAACAAGTTAAATTATCCAAAGCTTTCTTGGATTGCAAATGAATTATGTTATCCGTTAATCTGGTGGATGGTTAAGATGTTCTTTAACATAAAGATTGGAAAATTAATTCACCTTGCATTTACTAAAGTAGGTATATTGACCAAGGCAACTAGTGAAAGTGAAAAAAGAGGCGAAATTCTATCTGCTAGTATCTCACTAATGCCTAATAGTTTGGCGCACCTTGTGTATAATCAACTAAAAGATATAGATATATTGAATGAACATAGGAGGTGTATTTGTGAGATATATAGAAGTGGGTTAGAAAGTGTACCTCAAGTAGAGAAATTTAAGTGCCAGAATGAAAATGTTCTTCTCAGATTTTCTTTAAAGGTTGAAAAAAGGAATGAGCTTGTGGAGTATATGAAGAAGAATAATGTTTATCTTGGGGATTGGTATACAACTCCAATAGCCCCTAAGGACGTAAACCCAACAAGAGTTGATTATATACATGGGATGTGTTCAAACAGTGAATTTGTGTGTGGTAGAGTGGTAAACTTACCAACACATATAAATATCTCAGAAGAAGATGCTAGGTTTATTGTTAAGCTAATTAAAGATTTTTATGCAGATAAAGGAAGTAAAGAATAAAGATTTATGGAACTTAGCTTTAGATAACTTTGGTTATTCTACAATGTTTTTATCTTGGGAATGGTCTGAGTTTGAAAGATCTATTGGTAATAAGTTTGAGAATTGGGGATTGTTCGATGGAGATAAATTAATAGGTCTTATTCCGATTAAGATTATAAATGCAAAAAGAGGAAGGTATATTCATGTTAGACACGGTCCTTTAATTGATTGGTCTAATGATACATTGGTCAATAGTGTCATTTCTTTTCTAAGGAAAAAAGCAATGGAAGAAGGTAGCTCCTTTATTAGAATAAGCCCTCTTCTTTCTAGGACAAGAGATAATAAACAAATCTTGAAAGAATTGAAGTTTGTGCCATCAAATACCCATGCAACGGATGCTGAATTAACTGTGGTGTTAGACCTTACTAAAGGTACAGATACTATTTTATCTGAAATGAGAAAAACAACCAGAAATCTTATAAGGAAAGCTCAAAAGATTGGTGTTAGTGTTAGACACACATCAGACTTAAGTTTGTTCAATGATTTTTCTAAAGTTTATCTAGATACTGTAAAGAGAAAGAAATGGGTGGCGTACAGCATTGACTATATTAAGAAGGAATACTTAACTTTTGCTAGGACAGGTTGTGCAGAAATTTTCGTGGCCTACTTAAATGATAAGGCTATTTCTGCATCTATTTTTATTAAACATAGAAACCAAGTTATATATCATTATAGCGGGTCTCTAACAGAATTTAGAAACATACCATCTGCTTATCTTTTGCACTGGGAAGCTATTAAGTACTTTAAGAGTGCTGGGTTTTCTCTCTATAACTTTTGGGGAGTATGCCCGGAGAATCAAAAAAATCATCCTTGGTATGGCCTATCTTTGTTTAAAAGGGGTTTTACAAACAAAGAAATGGAATTTATTCATGCACATGATTTGGTGGTGAGTCCGTTAGGACATTTAACTAGGATCTATGATTACATAGAATCTAAGTTTAAAGGTTACTAGTTAAATTTGTTTTAAAGACCCTTTCCTTAATTGAATCGAAGTATTCATTAGGGTTATAATGACGTTCCAATACGAAGGAGGGAAGAATGAGTAATTTTAGTCCAATAATTTATTTTGTTCTTTTCGTTGTGGTAGTTCTGATTGGTCTTTTCTGCATAGCTGGTTTCTATGGTAAGTCTAACGGTAAGTAGGGGAAGTGATTAAGTTTATTGTTCACACTAAAGCCCTTCTTTATTCCAGGAGGGGCTTTTCTTTCTCTGGTTCTATTGCTTGAACTTTTTCTATCTTTCCAAATAGTCTAGTGAATTTATTTTTAACCCCGTCCATAGATTTATATGTATTTGATATATGCCTTCCAAGAACATCTAGTTCTTCATTAAACTTTTGAGCATCTACTTTTATTCCAGCTAGAGATTTTAATATCTTATCTGCATGTTTTTGAAGCTCGTGTTGTTGATAGGCAACTAGAAGTACTTTTAAGAAGTAAGTTAAAGTGTTTGGAGATGCTAGTATTATATTTTTAGCTTTTGAATATTCTTCTATTTCTGGTGTGTTTACAACAAGTTCGTAATATACATTTTCTGATGGAACATACATTATTGCCTGATCTGTGGTCTTTTCTTCTGGGAGAATATATTTACTTGATATTTCTTCTATCCTTTTTTTGACGTCTGATACAAATACTTTCTTAAACCTATCCCTTTCTGCTTGTGTCTCTGCGGTTATCATTGCTTTAAAGTTTTCCATTGGAAACTTGGAATCTATTGGGATAATTCCTCTGTCTGTGAAGACTACAGCATCACAAGCATTACCGTCTTTAAACTTATATTGTGTTTTGTATAAGTCTTTAGGTAGGAAGTTTTCTAGTATTTCATATAAAAATTGTTCACCAAGACCACCTCTTAGCTTTGGGGATTTTAAAATATTGCTTAAATCCTTCATGTCTGTACCAAATTCTTGTATTCCACCCAACTGTTTTTGTACTTCTCTAATTACATCTGATGATTTTTCTAGTCTCTCAGATATGAATTTTGTTTGTTGGCTTAATGTATCTCTTTGATTTTTCATTTGTTCTTCCATACTTGTTCTTTGATCTTTTAGCTGTCTTTCCATAACTTCTGTGTTTTTCTCTACTGACCCCTTCATTTCTTTCAGCCATTCCATAAGGACAGTGTCTTCTGTTTTTTGAGACCTTTTGATTTGCTGGATTATGAAATAACCAATGGATATTAAAGAACCAACGGTTAAGAAGATTATTAATACTATCGTTTGAGAAGTCATTGTTATCATTCTAGCACAGGAAAGAAAAATACCGTCTGAGTATTGTCATCGACGGTATTTGTTGTGTTTATCTTTTTGTTTTTGCTATTTCGTAAAATTTGCCTAAAGCTTGTGAGCTTAGTTTTTGGACTTTTTCTTCAAGTACAGTTCCTTTAACTGTGGACTCAACAGATGTAATTAAATCTTGTATTAAAAGGCACTCTCCTTGAGTTTTAGCTGTGTTAAGCACCTCTTCAATTTCTTTGATTATATCTTCTACACTATACTCTCCCTGTTCCTTAGAGACTTTTGTTCTATTCATCTCTCCTCCTTATCTATTGTTTTGATAGGATTATATAAACAAGGAATGATAAAATCAATTTATGCCTAAGTTTATTAAGTTTGTTGGTGTTTTAACTATACTTTTGTGGTCTTTGCTTATAACTTTAGTTTTTACCACTCTCCCTAATTCTTATACAAGCATATTTATGTTTTTGGTTGTTTTGTTTTTGTGTTTAGGATTTACTTTATCTTTACCTTTTTATTTTATTTACACAAAGAAGCTTCCAAATTTTATTAACTTGAAGTTACTCTATAGAAAAGGGTTAAAGTGGGGGATGTTTATTAGCTTTGGGGTCGTGTGCTTCCTCTTTCTTAAAGCTTTAAATCTAATTAATCTACTTAATATTGGTCTGCTTCTCCTTTTCTACATTGGTATCTTCTTTCAAATAAAGGGTAAAAGGTAAATATCTTTGATTGTGTTTATTACCTCTAAGTAGCATAAATGTTAAAATTCTCCTGTGAAGAAGAAAATATTAATTACAACAGCAATAGATTACGTAAATGATGTAATTCATATTGGTCATGCTTATCAAAAAATATTAGCTGATTGTATAGCTAGGTACCAAAGACTAAGAAGAGGAGAAAACAACGTATTTTTTGTAACTGGCACCGATGAACATGGTCAAAAGGTATTTAACGTAGCTAAAGAAAAAGGAATTGATGTTAAACAGTTTGTAGATGAAATATCCAAAAAAGATCAAGAGCAGCAAGACTCTTTGAACATATCATATGATAGATTTATTAGAACTACGGATGAAGACCATAAAAGGATAGCAACTGAATTCTTTAAAAAAGTTTATGATGCAGGATATATATACAAGGGAACATATAAAGGACTTTATTGTGAAGGATGTGAAGAATACAAAACAGAAAAGGAACTAGTTGATGGAAGATGCACCCTTCATCCTAATGGAGAAATACAGATTGTTGAAGAAGAAAACTACTTCTTTAAGTTCTCTGAATTTAGAGCTTTCCTTAAAGATTTATTTGATAAGAACAGTGATTTTGTGTTGCCAAAGCAACGTTTTAACGATATGTATTCTTTAGTGGATAAGGTGGAAGATATACCTGTAACCAGAAGAAAAGAGAAACTTCCATGGGGTATTGAATGTCCAATAGATAGTAATCATGTTCTATGGGTGTGGTTTGATGCTCTTGTTAACTACTTAACGTTTGGATTGCAGAAAAACTGCTGGGATAGTGATACTCAAATAGTTCATTTCCTAGGAAAAGACAATGCAAGAATGCATGCACTTTTATGGCCCTCAATGCTAAAAGCCGCTGGTTATGAAATTCCATCGAATGTTTATGTAAATGCATTCTTGAGTTTGAATGGTAAAAAGATTAGCAAAAGTTTAGGAAATGTAGTTAGTCCTAAAGAATTAGTAGAGAAGTATGGGGTAGATCCTGTTAGGTACTACTTCTTAAGATATGGGCCTATTGTTGAGGATAGTGATTTCTCCGAAGAACACTTTAAAAGTGTGTACAATGGAGATCTTGCAAATGGTCTTGGAAACACAGTATCTAGGCTTTTTAAGCTTTCTGACAGAGCTAAAATGTCATTCACTGTCAATAAGACTTACAATGATATATTGAGCCAAGAATTGACTCAAACACTTGATTTATTTAGAGTTGATAATGCCCTTGAAATCATATGGAAGAGATTGTCTAATTTAGATAAGCATATAAATGAAAACGAACCTTGGTCCATAAAGGATGAATCTAAGTTGAAAGGAGTTTTGGGATATGAAGTAGGAGAACTTTTGGAAGTTTCCATTCTTCTTTCTCCTTTTATTCCAGATATATCTCAGAATATATTGGATATGTTTAGTAAAAAGGTAAGTGCTTATTCTTTATTTCCAAGAATTTAAATGTCAAAAACTCCTCAAAATTTTAAGAATGTAATTAAGTTATTGTCAGATAAACTTAGTGGGTATAAGTATGCTATTAGGGGGACTTCAAGTTTGGTAATGCAAGGGGTAGATATGAACGTAGATGATATAGATATCGTCTGTGATGAGAAATGTTCTAAAGTAGTAAATGATATTCTTAAGGAATACCTTGTTAATGAAGTAAAATATAGTGAATCCCCAAAGTTTAAATCTTACTTTGGTAAGTTTGTTATAGATGGTATAAGCGTTGAAATAATGGGAAATTGGCAGATTCTCGATACAAAAAGGGATTGGAGTAAGGTTTATGATGGGTCTGGAAGGATTGAAGTAGAATATGAAGGTAGGAAGGTGTATGTTACTCCAATAGATCTAGAACTGGAGTTTTTTGCTAAGATGGGAAGGTGGGGCGTCTTTCAGAAGATTAAAAAACAAATAAAACCTATGAAAAAAATGCTAATAATTGACACTTACAATTTTCTCCATCGTGCTTATCATGCTATTCCTAGCACGTTTAGAAGTGCAGATGGTCAGCCAACAAACGCTATTTATGGGTTTACTTCCATGGTTATAAATGTTCTTGATCAAATTAAACCTGACTATATGGTAGCTGCTTTAGATGGAAGAGAACCAACATTTAGATCTGTAGATTTTACTGCTTATAAAGCACATAGAAAGCCAATGGAAGCTGATCTTGAATCTCAAATCCCTGCTGTATTTGAAATAATTGACTCTTTTGGGATAAGGAAGATTTTAGTTGAAGGATATGAGGCTGATGATGTGATTGGTACTGTAGCAACAAAATTCAAAGGTAAGGTTGACATCATTATTGTTTCAAATGATAGGGATTTGTGGCAGTTAACTGGAAATGGAGTAATAATTATGGTTCCTGGTAAAAAAGGGTCTACTGAATGGATGGGCGAAAAGGAAGTAGATGCAAAACTTGGATTTGAAGCTGAAAAGATTGCCGATTATAAGGGTTTAAGAGGAGATCCAAGTGATAATATTCCTGGTGTATACGGGGTTGGGGAAGTTACAGCAACTAACTTGATCAAGAAATTTGGATCAATTGAAAATATATACAAAAATATTAACGAGGTTAAACCAGATTCTTTAAAAGAGAAGCTTTTAGATAATTATGAGCAGGCTTTAACATGTAAAAAGTTAGCTAAGATTATTCTTGACGTTCCATTTGAATTGAGCTTAGAAGATTGTAGATTTAATGCTTTTAACAAAGGTAATGTTGGTGAAGTGCTCAAGAAATACAACTTTAAATCATTGATTAGAAGGCTTGGACTGGAAGATGGTTCTGGAAATAATAGAGAAAGTAGTATACCAGACAATCAACTTACTTTATTGTAAGAAGTGCAAGAGAGGTTAGATGATAATGGATAATATAAACACTGATGTTAGAACTAAAGCTAAAAAGATTGCCGTTATCCTTAGAAAGGGTAATCCTAATCCTAAAACTGAGCTTATTTATAAGAATGAGTATGAATTAGCAGTTTCTGTAATATTATCTGCTCAAACAACAGACAAAAAAGTTAATCAAGTAACTCCTAAATTGTTTAAGAGATACCCAACTTGGGAGAAACTGTCTAAAGCTGATATTTTAGATGTTCAACAGCTGATAGGGCAGGTGAACTTTTATAAAGGAAAGTCTGAAAGATTGGTGAAAGCGGGGCAGTTGGTAGTTTCCAAATTTAAAGGCACCCTCCCTAGATCTTTTGGTGGTCTTATGGAAATACCTGGAGTAGCAAGAAAAAGCGCTAATGTAATAATGCAAGAAGCATGGGGAGTTGCCGAGGGAATAGTTGTAGATACACATATAGCAAGGGTGTCCAATAGGCTGGGTTTAACTAGTAAGAAAACCCCTGAAAAAATAGAAAGAGATTTGATGAATGTTATTCCTAAAAAATATTGGAGGAACTTTTCTGGCAGTGCTGTCTTTCATGGAAGATATACGTGTACGGCTAGAAATCCTAAGTGTGGGGAATGTACCTTGAATGAGATTTGTCCAAGTGCTTTTAAATTTTAGTTCACCACCTTATAAACATTAATAGTTCCAAAATACTTTGAGAGATCTTCTTCATAGTGCCACGTCCCATATTGAGTAAGTCTATAGCTAAAGCTTTGCTCGGGATCTATTTTTATTGATTCTTTTAATTCTTCGTATGTGGAAGTTTTTTGTTTTAAGAAAATAGCCTTATCTGTTTTATTTGTCCATCTTACAGCTTGGCCTTGAACTGCTCTTGTAGTTTTAGGGGTAAAACCGTTTGAAGTGAACTCAATCTCTAAAATGCCAACTTCTTCATCTATACTTTGTGTAACTGATTTAAATGGTTCATTTTCTGCTGCTTGATCAGTACTAAAACTTGTGTTGCTTGAATCTTCCAGTCCGTTTTCTTCTTCTGAAGTTACGTTGAAACTACTTTCGTTTCCAATTCTTGTTAAACTTGTTTCTTTATGTGGCCTTACTCTATAAAAAATTATTATTCCAACGAATAAGATTAAAGTAGCTAAACCTATGGTAAATATTGGTTTGTTTCTCTCAGCTAGGTTTTTAATAAATGCCTTAATTGACATGTTGTTTACGATTCGCTGCTTGTTTGGTAATCAGACAACTTGCTACACTATTGAGCTAACTATATCTTTTATCAGCTCCTTGTTTACTATATATCTTGGTGGTTTTTTATCAACCAGAACGTCTATTACATTTTCTACAGCCATTCTAGCCATTTGAATTCGTGCTTCCCATGTTGCACTAGCAATATGTGGAGTAAGAACAACATTTTTAAGTTTTAGCAAATCTGGGTGTATATGTGGTTCATTTTCAAACACATCCAAAGCAGCACCTGCTATAATTCCTTCCTTGAGTGCTGTGACTAACGCATTTTCATCAATAATCGGACCTCTTGATGTGTTTATGAGGATTGAAAGGGGCTTCATAAGCTTGAGTTGATCATGATCAATCATATGTTTTGTTTCTTCAGTTAGATTTACATGGATCGAGACCACATCACTATTGGTTAGGAGGTAGTCAAGGCTAACCTTTTCTGCATCCAATAAGTTCTCTCCTTCTGGATGAGATATCACATCAGTATACAAAATCCTCATATTGAGTCCATTTTTGGCCATTCTAGCAAAGAATTGTCCTATCCTACCAAATCCAATAATACCTAGTGTTTTATTCATAAATTTAGGACCAATAAATGCCATTGGACTCCAATACTCATACCTTTTTGCCCTGCAAAACCTATCTGCTTCTGCAACTCTTCTACCTAAGGACATCATAAGAGCAAAAGAATGCTCAGCAACAGCTTCTGTTAAATCTCCAGGAGTATTTCCTACATAAATGTTCTTTCTTGTAGCTGCATCTAAGTCAATATGATCGTATCCTACTGAATACGCAGCAATAACCTTTAAATTATCTGCATGTTCTATTATCTCTTTGCTTATTTGATCTGGAATAACTGGAATAATTGCATCTACATCTTTTACTGCTCTCTTTAATTCCTCTCTTGATAGGGGAGGGCCTTTTCTATAATCTATCTCAATTTCCTTGTGTTCTTTTAATAAGTTTATTCCAACTTGTGGTATTTCTCTTGTTATTAATACTTTCATAGGCAGTTTAACTTTTTGCTTCTAATCTTAACTTAAATTAGTTTAGAAACAACTTCTTCCATCTTTTCCTTTGTGTAAAGACCTGTTCCTACACTTTCTTTTGTTATCTCCCCACTGGCATTGACAACACCCCATGCTAAAGCCTCCTTTAAAGCTTTTTTATGGAAAATTGCAGATACAAAACCAGATGAAAAAGCATCTCCAGCACCAGTTTTGTCAACAACTTGGTTTCCATCAGTGTAAGAATTAACGCTAACTAAATTTTCTCCATCAAACGCACTAACTCCTTTATCCCCATCTGTTATCACTGACATTTTTACACCCATTTTATGTAAGTTAATGTGCATTTGAGCTAATGGTTTTTCGCCTGTTATTTTTAAGGTTTCTTCCATGTTTAAAATGAGTATATCTGTTACTTCTAGAAATTGCTTTAGAGTCTCAATCCCGGATTTCATTTGATATGTTCCAGGATTAAATACAACCCCAATTCCAATATTAGATTTTATATATTTAATTAACTCTTTCTGAAATGGTTCAAAACCTTTTCCAATAGATGTGTAGTAGAGAAGTTTAGGTTTAGGCCAGTTTCTTATTTGATATATTCTTTTTCCATGGTAAGAAAATATAGTTCTTTCTCCATTGTATACGATTATAGAGTGAACATCTGTTGGAGTCCCAGGATTTCTTACACAATAACTTGTATCTATGTTTTGTATATTTAACTCGTTGATTATTCTTTGAGAATTAGGATCGTCCCCAATTTCAGAATACATTGATGCTTGCAAGCCTAGATAGTTACACCCTACAGCAACGTTTAAAGCATTTCCTGCTATTGAAGTTTCAAATTGCTCTACTGGGATTTTACTTCCATGAATGAAGCATATCTCAGGTTTTTCTGTATCACTAATCTTTACCTCATCAGCTTTTGATATATACATTGTTAAATCTATTCCACAGTCTCCAATTGTTAATATATCTATACTTTTTATCATTTTTTGTTCTCCTTAAGTGATCTCAAAACCTGTTCTTCTATATGATGAGAACTTATTCCATATTTGTCTTTTAGCTCCTCATAGCCTCCAGACTCTCCAAATGTATCATTAACTCCAATTCTTAATACTTTAGTGGGTAGACTCTCACTTAAAAGTTCTGATACTGCTCCTCCCAACCCTCCTATTACTTGATGCTCTTCTACAGTTACGATAAGTCTTGTTTTTTTGGCTGATTTTAATATTGTATTTGCATCTAATGGTTTTATCGTGGGTGAAGAAATAACTTCTGCTTCTATATTATATTTCGCTCTTAAATTTCTTGCTGCTATCAAAGTGTCATAAACCATTGAGCCACATGAAATTATTGAAACATCCTTTCCTTCTATAAGAACTTCTGCCCTCCCAATTTTAAAAGGGGTATCTTTAGTTGTTATTATTGGAGTCTCAGCCTTTGAAAACCTTAAGTAAACTGGACCTTTATGCTGTGTTATCTCTTTTACAGCTTTTTTAGTTTGTTCATAATCTATTGTGTTTATTACTGTTATGTTTGGAAGAACTCTTGTAATTGCAATGTCCTCAAGAGATTCTGCAGATAATCCATCAGGACCATTAGAAAATCCTGCATGTGATCCTATTATCTTTACATTTGAATTTGTAGAACAAATTGATAGTTTGATTTGATCCCATGCTCTTGATGTTAAAAACACTGCATGGGAGACGATAAATGGTATTTTTCCGTTTATAGACAATCCAAAAGCAATGGAACACATATTTTGTTCTGCAATTCCTACTTGAATAAATCTTTGCGGATACTTCTTAGCAAACTCACTTAATTTTACAGAATTTGCTAGATCAGCTGCTAAGACAACAACATTTTCATTTGACTGTGCTATCTCAACTATTCCTTCCCCAAAACCTTCTCTAGGGGATTTAACATCCACATTCTTTGAAAAAAGGTTTTGGTTTAACTTAAGCTTGGGGTTGAGCATGGGCAGTTCTAACAAATTATTCGCTACATTCTTCGTTTTTTATTATCTTATCAAATTTAATTTGCCAGTCGGTTCTAGATATCGAAACCATATCAACAGCAACGTTTTTTAATGGCTCTTTACTGCACGAATCTCCTTGCTCTGTTTCTTCAACTTGTACAACTATCTTTTTAGATTTGCTGTCTCCATAGACCTTCCTAATTTTTATCTTATGACCAGTTTCTTCATTAGTTCCAGAGGACACTGCTAAAATAAATTCTTTTTCAAAGTTTACTTTATCTTTTAGTTCAAGAAGACCACTGCTATCCACTAAATTTAAGAATTGACTAAGCTCTTCTTCACTCTTTATTACCCACCTTTGTTTTTCTAATATTTTATCTGTGTCTACGACTGTTGGAAATCCTCCTAACCTTCTTATAGTAGGTCCTTTATTAAACTTAGGTAGTTTTATTTCTCCTTGAAGTAGGAAATATCCTGCTCCAAGTATCAAGCCAACTATTATTACAAGCGGTATTAAACTTACCTTTAACTCTGCTCTTTGTTTGTCTTGCATATTTATATTTCCTCCTCTAAATAATTGAACTTAACTCTTCCTTTGCTTGCCTTGCCTGAGACCTTGTTGGAATCTTACCATGCCATTCGTATTTGTTCTCCATAAATTTTACACCCTCTCCAGGTATTGTATGTGCAATTATAGCAGTTGGGCGTTGATTTACACTTTTTGCCATCCTACAGGCACTGATTATCTCTTGTATATTATGACCATTTATTTCTATCACAAACCAGTTAAAACTTTCTAACTTATCTTTTAAGTCTTCTAGTGGCATTACATCTTCTGTATTTCCATCGCTTTGAATATTGTTTCTGTCAATTATCCATGTGATGTTATTTAGTTTTTTACTGGGGGCAAACATTGCTGCCTCCCAAATTTGCCCTTCGTTTAGCTCTCCATCTCCGGTCATACAATAAATTCTGTATCCTTTCTTATCCATTTTTTCTGATATAGCAATTCCTATTGCTTGAGATAATCCTTGCCCTAGCGATCCACTAGAGTTTTCTATTCCAGGTAAGGATTTATACTTTGGATGTCCTTGGAGTCTAGAATTCATCTTTCTTAATGTCCAGAGCTCTTTTGATGGAAAAAAACCTCTTTCGGATAAAGTTGCATACCAAATAGGGCATATATGACCATTGGATAGTATAAATCTATCTCTGTCTTTCTTTTCTGGATGCTTTGGGTCTAAGTTTAAAACATTGAAATACAAAGCTGTAAAAATTTCTGCTGTTCCTAAAGATCCTGCTGTATGTCCGGATTTGGCTTCTACAAGCATATCTATTACTGTTTGTTTTAGATTTTTGGATATTTTGTATAAGTCTTCTATGCTTAAATTACGTATGTTTTTCTTTAATTTGGGCATTAGGATGAGTATAAAAGTTTTAGATTTTAATTACAAGATAAGTTGGGGGATTTGACTAATTATCTTTTTTACTGTAGCGTATCCTATGCGAAATGCAGACCAACTTAAGTCTGGTGGAGGAGAGAGACTCTCCCTCTCTTGTCTCTTTATTGGTAATAGGTAAAGTAAATTAGTGTTGGTGCAGGCTTGAGGTTGGAGCGTTTCGGAGGGTGATGGGGGGAGATTCACAGCAAACTTTACATGTAGACCTTGTACTGTGAGTCTCTCCCTAAGTTTTGTTTATTCCTTTAAGCTTTACCTATTTTCTGCCTTGTTCTATCTCCTTTACGATTTTTAGAACTTCTTGAGGTGTGTTGCATATACTTAAGAGTTCTCTTTCTCCAAGTTTTAATATCATATTTCTTTCTATGGTGTCTAAAATATCGTTCCAAAAGCTGCCAAATAATATTATTGGTTTGTTATTTGGCTCATGTATCCAAGAACTTATCCAAGTCATCCCAAACTCACTTAGCGTTCCAATACTTCCTTTAAATATAATATGAACGTCTGTAGTTTGGAGCATTACTTTTGTTCTATCAAAGTAATCTAATGTTCTGACCTCTAAATCGTAATTATTTTCCTTGTCAGCACCTTCATAATGCCTTTTTGGTTTATTGGGGTAGTAAGTTACAGCTAATACTTTCCCCCCTCCTGCATGAGCTCCTTTTGTGGATGCTCTCATAACGCCAGGACCTCCACCATTTACTACAGTATAGCCATTTTCAGCAAGAATTTTAGCTGTTTCAAAAGCTTGAATATATGGTTCTTCATTCTCAATCCATGCAGAACCACCAAGAAAACATATGGTTAGGGGTTTTTTATTTTTTATATCGCTAATTGTTAATAGTTGATCCATGGGCAGCTTTTATGAACTCAAGAACTTTATTTCTTGGATTTTCTGAATTAAATATTGCAGAACCAATAATAACATTATCAACCCCTGTCTTTAAAACTTGAGTAAGATTAGTGGTATTTACACCTCCATCTATTTGAGTTTTTATTGTAGGGTAGGTGAGCTTGAATCTTTTAATCTTCTCCAAAACTTCTGGTATAAAGTCATTTCCTTGTTTGCCAGGAACCACACTCATGAATTGAACCAAATCAATTTTGTTTATTAAGGGACCGATTATATTAGGTTCCTGATTGTAGTTTAATGAAACTCCAACTTTATACCCAATATTTTTTGCAGTTTTTATAAAACATTTTAATTGTCTTATGCTTACTACTTGAGTAATTACTGTGTTCACATTAGGTATTCTTCTCATGACAAAGGGACTAAGCATTAAAGAAGATATCAGGTATTTTGAGGGGCTTTTAACCATAAAGTGCAAACTAAGTATAGACTTTGTGTTTAATGATTTAAGTTTTTCTATATTTAAAAATGTTTTTCCTTCTACTAGTTTTCCATCAGCAATATCAATTTGTATTTCTGAAGAAGCACCGTCTACACTTACTATCCTTTCTACGGCTTTTTCAAATTTTTCTTCTAGAATTCCTGGAATTATCATTTATGCATTACTTTCTATGTCTTTTATCTTTTGTAATCTTCTTAAATGTCTTTCCTCGTTGCTAAATGGGGTATTCAACCATGTTATTGTTGCTTTTAGTGCTTGTTTCTTACTTATATAATCAGAAGGTAGGGCTAATATGTTTGAGTCATCGTCGTTTCTTGAAGATCTTGCATGATTTGCAGTCCAAGATAATGTTGTTCTTATACCTTTAAATTTGTTGGTTGTTATGCTTACTCCCACACCATTTCCACATATTATTATTCCCTTGTTTTGGTCATTTTCCTGAACTTTTTTGGCTATAATATGAGCAAAGTCAGGGTAATCATCATTTAAATTCAGCTCTTTTGGTCCCAAGTCTTCTACCTCATAACCTTTCTTAGTCAAATTGTTTAGAATGTATTTTTTTAAATTAAAACCCCTATGGTCCGAAGATATATATATCATCTTGTATTTTCTCCTTCTTGCTTAATTTTCGTTGATAAGTGTTTGGTAAATATAATACTAAGTGATAAAACAAGTATAGATACACATTGAGAAACGTTCAAGGAGTCAATCTTCCACGAGTAAACTCTTAGATACTCCAAGAAGAATCTGATTGTTGAGTAACACCCAAGGTATATGAAAAGAAATACTCCTAAAGGGATGATGTGCCTGTATTTTCTATAGAGTGTATAAAGCAGAAAAAACAAAATTATGCTGAGTATTGATTCATATAAAAATAGGGGATGAAATTTGGTGAAAGAAGCGTATTCTCTTGGTCTGTTGTAAATAGGTACATACAGTCCCCAAGGTAATGTAGTAGGAGTGCCAAGTATCTCACTATTAAAGTAGTTTCCCCACCTTCCAATAGCTTGTCCTAAAGGAAAGACCACGCTCATTAAATCTAGCCAATACAATGTACTTTCCTTGTTTTTTCTTAGGTAGACGACAGCACTTATGATTCCTCCAGCTATTGCTCCCCAAATTCCTAGACCTCCATGCCATATGGCCAGCACTTGTATAGGGTTTTGTGTGTAGTATGGAAGCATACTCAAAACATGATATACCCTTGCACCCGCTACGCCTCCGATTATTGTCCAAAATGATAATCCCCATAAAGTATCTTCATTTCCTTTGTATTTAGCTGAAGTTTCATTCTTTAGAAGGGTTTTGGCAATTGAAATACATAAGAGGATGGAAAATGATATTAATATTCCATAGGGTTTAATCACTATAAAATGCTTAAGTAAAGAATGAGTATAAGAACTAATACTACGATATATACAATTACTCCTTCTTTTTTAGGCCTACTTTTCATAGCCCAAAACCATTCATCAGTTTTACCTTCAAAGTAGCACTCAATTAACTTGTATATTGAACTAGCTAATATTGATAGTACAAAGGATTTAATAAAGAATGATGTGGAGGCGTAAATTGCAAATATTGCTACAGCAACCATTATTATTTGGAATAAGGCACTATTTAAGGCTTTATCTTTTACTTCGTCTTTGTGTTGATTTATAAATTCCAAAAGATTTTTGTAATCTTTGTATTTGATATATCCAAATACTGTTTTAGCAAACTCACTTTTTGGTTCGAGAATATATGCGTACATTAAATATTCACTATCAAGAATAAACGTTCCAAGAAGGCACCCTACTACAACTTCTATTATGTTAAAAGGCTGCCTGACTACTGCTGAAGCTAATATAGTTATTACTAGAGTTGCTGATATTAAAAGAGGAATTTTGTAGTAAGTAAATAATTTCTTTATCATTAGTTAAATAATACTATCCCAAAGAAAAAGTTCCAACATATTTACAGATTAATTTAAATGTTTAATTTATCTAGATGGCTTCCTTGACTTTTCTCTTCGTTCTTTCTTAATTTGTCCTATTTTCCACATGAAGAGTCTTCCTTTCGTTTTGGCGTTTCTAGACTCAAGAACTGATGCTCTGGCTTCCTCTAATATGCTCCTATCCTCATTTTTTGCTAATTTAATGTACAAGGATCTGTGCTTCTTATCACCAAGTTCTTCTGCAAGTCTATTCCCATAGGCTTGAAACTCATGGGAACATCTGTAGTCTCTGCTTAGCTTTTTTGATCTCAATATGTTTCCAATGTTTTCCATGTTAGTTAATTATTTAACAAATTACTTTTTTCTATCTACATACATCTTTTCTACTTCTTTTAATGTTGTAGCCTGAGTTGCCTTTTTATCTTCTCTAAATTTTAAAAGCCTTGGAAATCTTAGTGCGTATCCTGCTGTATGAGTAGGGGATATACTTATTTCATCTGCTCCTATCTCAACTACAAGAGATGGTTTGACAAACACGTTAGGTTTAAATGCTTTGTTCATTTCAACATTTGAAGGTTTATCTTTTATTTTTATGTTATCGCACATATTTTTCATCTTCACCCAATCTTCTTCTGTTAGTCCTGTTCCTATCTTTGATATTGTTTTAAAGGTTTCTTTCTTGTCATCGTAAATGCCAACTAAGAACCCTCCTATTCCAAATTTTGATCTAGCACCTTTGCCGTTGTAGTAACCAAGAACAACGCAATCTATGGAATCAGAAAGGAGATTTCTGTCAGCGGTTTTATACTTTACCCACGAATATGATCTAGCCCCAGCTTCGTAAGCTTTTTCTGCTGACTTTACAACAATGCCTTCAAGACCTAGTGATTTTGCCTTTTGGAAATATTCTTCCAACTCCTCAAATGTTTCTGTTTCAAGGTACTCATCCACCTTTATCACTTCTCCAGGTAGAATGATTTTTGTTAATATTTGTCTTCTTTCTTTTAATGGTTTCTCAACTAAGGATTTTCCATTTAAGTAAAGTATGTCAAAAACAAAGTATTTGAATGGTATATTTTTAGCTGCTTCAGCAATGTTGTACTTCCTCTTTCTTTGTATGGTTTCTTGAAAGGGAAGAAAGTTTCCTGTTTCTTTATTGTATCCAATTCCTTCTCCGTCAAGTATGACTGATCTTGCATTTATTTGCTTCTTAGCTGCTGCTATTATTTCAGGATATTGATGTGTGGTTTCCTCCAAGTTTCTTGTGTAACTTCTAATGAGGAAATCTTCCTTATTTCCTTCTTCTGGTTCAAAAAGATTTGATTGAGAGTCTTTGTTTTTTATCTTTTTATCTTTATCGAAATGAAGCTGTATCCTAGTTCCATCAAACTTAAACTCTGCCCACATATGTTTTATTCTTTCTGGTATTTCTTCCATTCCAGAGACTCTTTGGCATTTCTGTGATAGTACTGGAACTCCAGTTTCCATGCTAATGTCTCTTATTCCTTCTATCCCTTTCCCCTTTATTTTCTTTGCTATGAAGCCAATATCTGGATGAATGTTGTACTTAGCCTCTATATTCTTTGCTAGTGATTTGTTTTTTAAGTAATTAGCAAGGGCTGCTATTATTGTTAATTCCGTAAATCCCAGTCGCATTGTTCCAAGTATTATTCTAGTTACATGTTTTGCAGAAAGAGGTTCCATATCATTGAGTAGAGAAGATACTTTACTAGTTTTTAAGTCTTGAGATCCTGTTCCTTCTATTTGTGTGATTTCTAATAGTTTTGAATATACTTCCGATATAGTTAAGTCTTTTGCCTTTTTATTATTTCCTTTTAATTCATAAACTACAGTTCCTAAATCTCCTGATTTTTTATATAAAGTTTGTATCTTATTTTTTAGATTATTTTGTTTTATATTCTCTGGAGTAGAGAAAGTTTGCTCTAGTATTTTTATCATTAGTTTATCTGCTGTGTTGAATTTTATTCCTTCAAATGAAGCTTCTAAGTATCCAGATGCTAGATATATTGCTTTGTCTGTTTCTTCTGTAGATAAGTTAGATATCAAGTCAGTGAGGATATCAGTCATTTCTAATCTTTTGGTGGTTTCTTCTAATTTTTGAAGGTATTTGGCGAATAAAGAGAACTTCATATATTTGTATTATAGCTTATTTTAAAGGCGTTTTAAGTGTTTCTATAGGTTGGGCTAACATTTATATTCTGTTATAATATCTCCAAATCCAGAGAAGGAGGAAGTAATGTCCGAAAATGTTTTTGTTTATACACTTGTCTGTCCAACCGATCTTAAAGGTGGAAATCGTTGCCACAAGGTGGAGAGTTTTCCAGTTCCGCTTGAGCTGGGTCATGAAGTAAGCTTGGAAGTGGACTCGTCCTGTACCGGAAAGACGACCCTCTGTGTAGCTGATTATGTTGTTAAACGAATCGTACATAAAGATAAGAATCTGGGGGTACCTTCTGATGAAGCTTCAGAAACGCTTGTGTTTATGAAAATGAAGAAAGATATGGTCAAAAAGCTTATAGCCACTGGTGCTAAAGATGACGCTAGAGTAACCCCCAAAGGATTTAAATTCAACATAGAGCCAAATGGCTAAGGTACTGAACGAAAGTTAAAAGAATTAGGTTCTTGGTTAGATTATTGATCAGGAACCTATTCATTTCATTTGATATCTAGAGGATTTAGTACTCCCTGTCTTTTGAATTATATCCATATCAAGGAGTGTCTTAAGATCCCTTAAAACTGTATCTTCGGATATGTCTGGGAACAACCTTGGAAAGTCTTTGTTCTGCATTATTCCATAGTCCTGAAGATACTCTACTATTCTTTCTTGTCTTGGAGTTAGTCTTATTCTTCCAGTAGCCTTTGCAATTTTTGTATCTTTTGCTAGTAGCTTTACATTGTGTGATGTTGTAGATACTTCTGATGCTAGTCCTTCAGAGAAATATTCTATAAATCTAGTAAAATCTAGTTCCTCTAAATCTAAGTGATTTATTTGTTCTTCATATTCTGTTTTTGTATTTTTAAAGTAGCCCTCTAAAGATATAAAATTTTTAAATCCATAACCTGATGTTTTTAAAACTATGTATGTGAGTAGATTAGAGGATATGTCGTTTAGTTCTTCAAATGGTTTAACTACTTCAAGATAACCTTTTATTATTGCTGATGTAACAATAGGATGAGTATCCTTTGCATCTAGGCTGTTATTCCAATCAAAAAGCTGTACTACATGAGCTAATATTTCTTCTGGATTTGTTTTTCCAAGCATCTTGTTTATTCTGTATGATCCTTGCTTTATCCTTGGAATTATTCCTTCCGTTAGGGTTTTATGAATGTATTTTAGATCTACTTCTTCTATCTCATTATTCTTAGATATTTCATCTATTAAGAATACTGCTTTAGTAGTGTTAGATATCTCTTGATTCACTGGTTTAGTTATATTTTCTACTGATTCTTTAATCTTTTGCGTTTCAATATTTATTCCCATTATTTGAAGTGAACCATGAATTCTTCTTATTGAAGCTTCTTTCTTAAGTTGTGATTCCCAAGAGGGAAGTATTGTCGTATTTTCAATTATTGCTTTTCCATACTCTATAATTGCTATGTTTTTAAGTGTTTTTGATGTAATTGAGTACTCCGGTAAGAACATGATTAATTCTTGCATATTTACCGCAGAAAAGTAAATAAGAAACTTAGATTTGTTATAATGCTTTAAAATTAAGTAAAAGGAGAGTAAATAATGTCTACTAGTAATGGATTTGTTTTACATGGTTTTCGGAATAAGGGAAGCAATCTTGTGATATGGCTTGTCGATTTTTCTGAGAGGGCATTGAAGAACGCAAAAGTTCAATTAGTGTGCCATGGTAGAGTTTTAGAAACAAAGTCTGTAACTGTAAACTATGCTGAAGTAGGAGAACTTTATGAGCCTCCAGAAGTCTTTAACATTGGATCTGTGAAATTTCTCCTTTCTAAGGAAATAAAAGATAATCCTGATGCTAGTATAGTTGTCCTAATTGGAGAAAAGAAACTAGATCCAGTAAAAATCTAAGTCTGTGCTTTTAAATAACCTTTGAATTACTATCCGTTCAAAGGTTATTTTATTTCCCTATGGGTAGAAGAATAACCCTTAATGCTTTATCCTTAATAAATTCCGGACTAGCTGTACTTGTAATTGTAGTTTGTTGATCTTCTATAGTGCTCATTACTGCTTCCTGATGTTTGGCGTCCAGCTCCGAAAATATATCATCTAGTAAAAGAACAGGTCTTTCTTTTTTTATCTTTTCTATATATTCAATCTCAGAAAGTTTAAGAGCTAAAACACATGTTCTTTGTTCTCCTCTTGATCCAAATTCCGAAACATTATGATCGTTAAAATAAATGTCAAAGTCATCTCTATGAGGGCCTACTAATGTTGTCATTGCAGCAACTTCTTGCTTTTTGTATTCTTCTAACCTTTCTTCGCTTACCTCATTTTTCTTATATGTTACTTCGGTTTTTGTACCTTCGTTGCTTAATCTTTTACCATTTTCACTAATGTGTGGCTTTATACTTTTAAACATTTTCTCTCTTTTCTCTTGAATGGTAATTCCATTAACTAAAATCTGCTTCGTGTAAAAATCTATTTGATCGTATCCCCCTTGACCGGAGTTAATAAGTTCTAATATTTTATTTCTTTGCTTAACAGCTCTTGTGTAATTTGTTAAAGCTCTTTCATATTCAATATCAACTTGTGAAATAACATCGTCCATATATTTTCTTCTTTCAGATGGAGATCCAGTAATAAGTTGAATGTCTTCTGGAGAAAAGAGAACTGAATTAAATATCCCTGTAAAGTATTGAATACTCTTTGCAACTTTATTTATTTTTACCTTTTTTGTAGATATGTTCTCAAACTTTTCATTTCTTATTACTTGTAATTCCATGTCAAACTTTTCTTCTTTGGTTTCTATTTTGGCATTAATAATACAGAATAGCTTGTTATATTGTATTAGATCCTTGTCATACCTTGACCTATCTGATCTACCTGTTGAAAGTATGTGAATTGCTTCCAATATGTTTGATTTACCCGATCCATTAGGCCCAGATATTAAAGTTAGTTTTTCATCAAAATCTATTTCTATATTTGAATGATTTCTATAGTTTGTAAGCTTAAGATTATTTATTTTCATCCTTATTTTTGTTAGTTTTACTTAATTGACTTTCTAGTACTTAAAATTAATTCAAGATTCTAATTAACTAGGTTAAAATAATTTCTTTTGATTTTTATTTTCTTCCTTAGTTAATTTTTTGTCTTTAAAGTTTTTATATAATTGGCAAGTAGGGCAGTAATATGTTCCTCTTCCATTTATTTTTATAAATTCAACCTTGGAATTACACACAGGACATTTCTGCTTGAGATAAATTTTAAAATGATTTTGTTGATGACCTTCTTTCCCAAAGATATCTACATACATTTTATCCGGGAGAGTAGATCCTCTATTTTTAATTCCTTCTCTTAAAACTTGTCTAATAGATTTAAGAAGTTTGGCTGCATCTTCCAGTGTTATGTCTTGAGTGGAAGTTTTTGGATGTATTCTTGAAAGGAATAGGGAATCAGTCGCGTAAATATTTCCAACTCCAGATATAATTTTTTGATCCAGAAGAGCATTTTTAATATTTGTTTTCTTGGATTTGATTTGCTCTAAGAATTTTTCTGGGGTTATTTTTTCTTCCAATGGATCTAACCCATATTTATTAGCTAAAGTAGATACCCCTTGCTTGTTTAGCACCAATACTTTTCCAAATTGTCTCATATCTGCAAATTTTAAGTGTAAGATTTTATCGTTTCTTTCCAGTTCAAGTACAATTTTTACCCAGTTATCGTCTTTATGGCTTGATTCCCGTAGGAGAATTCTTCCTGTCATTGCTAAATGAAATACAATATATGTATCTTTTGAGAGTTTTATTACTATGTTTTTAGCAATATTTTCTACATCTAATATTTTTAATCCTATGGTGTTCTTAAGTTTTGTGTTTATTGGGGATGGTAGCTTGTAGTACTTGAATACTTGGATATTTTTTATCTTATATCCTATGATATTTTTCTTTAAGTCTTGTGAAATTGTATATACTTCAGGAAACTCAGGCATTCTTTTGATGTTCTTCCCATTTTTCTCTTACAAAATTTTCAAATTCACTTGAGAATCTTTCTCTGGAAAATCTTTGAGCATGTTCTTTTATTTTTTCATGATTAAATTGCCTGTTTTTTATAGCCTTATCAAACTCTATTAGTTTTTGAGATAAGCATTCCACTGTTTCTTCTTCAAAGAACATCCCATCCTCACCTTCAACTATTGTTTCTAAATGGCCCCCGGATCTATGAGCAAGCACTGGTTTTCCATGAGCCATTGCTTCTACTGGTACTATTCCAAAATCTTCTTCCACAACTGGGTTTATTAATCCTACCGAGTTCTCAAGTATCTGATGCTTTTCTTCATCGGATGCTCTACCTTTAAATATGATATTTTCTTTTGCCTTTGCTTTTAACTTGGATTCTTCTTTTCCAGTACCTACAATAACGAGAGGAAACCTTATCTCATTGAATGTGTCTATTAGCAAATCAAAATTTTTGTATCTTGATAATCTTCCTACAGCCACAAAGTATGGTGTTACAGCTTTTTTAAGATCACTTCCGCTTTTAACATTAACATCTACTGGAGGGTAGATTATCTTTGAGTCTCTTCCGTAGAACTTTTTTATTCTTTTCCTTGTGTTTTCTGAATTAGTTAAAATATAGTCTGGCCTTTGAGCTGCTACGTAATCCCAAATTCTTAGAGCGTTTGACAAGTAGCTATACATTGGTTTAAGAGTAGGCTTCTCCCATTTTGTAGTTTCTTGAGAATATTTATATAAAAATCGGGGTGGAGTATGAATATATGTAATGTGAAGTTGTTCTGGTTTTGTGATTATTCCTTTGTTCCATGTATTACCATCTGATACTACTATGTCATACTTTCTATAATCAAAACTTTCAAATATTGCTGGCATTTTGAATAAGAAAAACAGTTTAGATGATAAACCATTAAACAGTCCTTTTGGATAGATTATTTCTCTTGATTTTATGAACTCTGTCATGTACTTGGGGTTATATTTAGCTGTATAAATAGGGGAATTAGGAAATATTTTTGCTATTTCCTCAAATGTCTTTTCTGCTCCTCCATATTGTTCTAAAAACTCATGTGCAAGAGCTACTTTTGGTTGTTTCATAAATGTATTATACCGTATCTACAAGCACTTTTTCTTCTCTTTAGCATCTTCCTATTACCTTCGGTATATTTATATGTAAACCATTGACACGTAAACCAAATTATGAGTTCATTTACGTATGAGGAAGAGTTCTTTTTTACCTTTAGCTTTAATAGTTTGCACCTTTTTAATACTTCCTGTAGCATTTTGGTTTTTTAATTCTAAAACTAATGAGGGTATTGTTAGAGGAGTTGAAACTAAGTCCAATTTAAATGGTGTGGTAGTAAAGATAAGTTCTAGGTATGGAACTTGGGAAATGTCTAAATACCTGTGTAAGTCAAAAGAAGAGTGTTTATTTTCTGTTTCATCTGGGAAAAGTTTGGATAAAGTTGGTGGCGGGGTAGTGGAAAACCAAGATATAGAAATTTCATATGATCAAGCTTGGAAAGATTATTCATTTTTGAAGGTGTTTGTTAAGCCTGCATGGGGATCTCAAGCAGGACAATTTAATGCTTCTATAATTAAAAACTCTTCTCAAATGAGTATTGAAAGTGTTTCTGTTGATAATTATGAGTACAATATTGTAATTATTCCTTTGGAAGATTTAAAGAATCATCTTGAAGGTGTAATTAGATTTTCTAGTTTTTAATTTTCCTTCCTCTTTTATTTTTTCCTTCAGTGATCTAGTATTTGCATATGCAGGTTATTGCTAGAGATTCTAGATTATGGAACTATATCACACCTGAGATAAGGGATCTCATTGAAGATGGAGAAATAATTCTTAATTTTGTGCACGACAATAAACACAGAGCAGAGATTTCTGATTTTTCTTTTATTGTGTTTCCCTTTGCAAAGGCTTATGAAGGATTTTTGAAAAGATTCTTTTTAGACTCTGGACTAATCACTGAAGATGAATACTTTGGGGATGAAATACGAATAGGGAGGTTATTAAATCCCAACTATGAAGATAACTCTAGTGTATATAAAAGGATTTGTAATAAACCAGGTGCAGGTAGAAATGTACCAGAAAGGTTATGGGGTGCATGGAAAAAAGGGAGAAACTTAGTGTTTCACTACTTTCCTAACAACTTTAGAAAGTTAAGTTACGATGAGTCTTTAGATATCATAAATGATCTTATTAACGCTATGGCAGAAGTAGTGTCTGGTTGTATAAGTTAATTTATGTTTGATACTTCAAATATAGAATTAATTATGCGTCTTTTTAAAATACTTTTTTCTAGTGTATTGACTTTGATTGTATAACTTTGAGTATCTTCTATGTTGCCATTTACGTCCTGGGACTTGAAAAGTAAGTTAGTTACTCCTTCTTTTTGTACTAAAAATGGTTGTGAGTAAGTGTTCCATGTTACCCCATTGTTTGTTGAATAAAATATATTCTCAATTTGGCTATTTTCTGCATCTGTAGAGGATAAATTTATAGTAGGGAATTCAATAAACCATCCATTATTGTTACTTCCTAACATATAAATTTCAGTTTTTGGAGGTTTGTTATCTATCATCTCTCCAAATACTGCAAACCAGCTTAAGTGATTAACCGTTGAAGTTAATACGTTTGTTTCTGCGTTAAATGAAGAAGGAATAATTTCCCAAACTTTTTGAAATTCATTCCAAAAGTAAAGTTGAATAGTATCTAAAAATAAATTTGAAAGTTGATCTTGACTAATTGAAATTTCCACCTGAATGACATCATTTAATAATTCTTGTTTATAACCTAACTGATCAAAAACTTCTAATAAAAAGGATGTTAGTTCTACATACTTAAATAAGTTTCGGGAAGAATAAGTAGGAGAGATAATTGGTCTAATATATGGAGTGATTGTTGCTGTTATATTTTCACTTGCATTTGCAAAGGTAATCTTTTTGTTTTTTGTGTTTAATTCACTTTCATCATTCGTTATAAATTTTGAAACATTTTCGTTTTCATTTTTCCATAAGTATATACTTTCAGTCCCTTGATGACTTCCAAGTAAATCATTCCATAAATAATTTTTCCATGGATCCGCAATTTTATTATTTTGCCATCCAAATGGATCCACTCTTCCATCTGGATAATCATTAAGAAAATTGTCGTCTGTATTTACATCCTTCAAAACTTCAAAGTGAAGATGAGGGCCAGTCGTATTTCCTGTTATACCAACCTTTCCTATTATGTCATTATTATTCACCCAGATTTGACTGCTTTTTGTTATCAATCCTTCATTTTGAAGATGCATGTAGGTTGTTTGATAACCATTTAAATGATTAATTTTTATAGTATTTCCACAAGAATTGCAATAATAGTAACTAGCATAGCCAGATAGCGGTGCTCTTATTTCTGTTCCATATTTAAGTGCAAAATCTATTCCGCTGTGTGAACTGTAATAAACATATGGTTCTGTATTTCTTATTCCAAGGAAATTTAATGTAGTTTCTTTTTCATTTTCAGATTCTGTGTGATACGTGTATCCTAAGAGTGGGTAGCTGTGATCAAAATATGAGGTAATGTTATCTAATAATTCGTCTGTGCTTTCATAATCCCACGGTATGTCAAAAATTGGTAGCTTTGAAAAACCTTCTTTTGGAATTTTATACTTGTAAATCCCATTGAGGTATACAGCAGAAAATATATAAAAAGAATCTGAGTATAACCATGTTAACTCATACGTTTTATCCATTTGCGGTGTGTCCAAATGTGTGTCTATCCATGTATTTCCAAGGTCTGATGTGTAGTACACGGAATAATTTTGTTCTAAAGGATTTTCTCTTCCAACATAGTACTTGTTATTAAGATATGTGATGTTACCTACAGCATAGTTTCCAAGGCTTTGTGATTTTTCCCATGTTTCTCCTTTATCCTTTGATATATAAAGACCATCAATCCCAGAAGACCCTGCAAAAATCACACTTCCGTTTATACAAAAAAACATTATTCCTTTGTTACTTAACTCTGTTACTTCTTCCCAAGTGTTTCCCTTATCTATACTCTTAAACACCTTATTTGAAGTAGAGGTGAATACAATATCTTCTGAACCTTCAATAGAATATATTTTTGTTCCGTCAATTCCATTCCCAATCTTTTGAATCCATGTTTGACCTTCATCCTGAGATATATAAAGGCCAGCGTTTTCCTTTCCAAGGTATATTGTTTGTGAATCTCTTGTTACTTTAGTTGATGTTCCAAGAGGGCCTATTTGTTCCCATGTTTTTCCTTTATCGTTTGATACAAAAAGACCAGATTTATGATTTACTGAGTAGTATGTTGCTGCATATATTTTCCCTTGATAATATTTAATATCCTTCACACCCATACCTGTTAAACCAAGCAAGACCCATGTGTTACCTAGATCTTTTGATAAGTAAATGCCGTTTGATTGTGTGGAACTAGAAAATTCTCCAGCTAATATTCCCCAAGGTGTTTGCTCTATGGATATCATCATTGGTGTTGGTGTGAAAGTTCTTGTCCATGATGATTCAGCATGTACTCTATTTATGGCTATTATAGATAAAAGTATAAATACAAAAAACTTTCCAATTTCCTTCACATTTATTTACTAATCTATAGATATTAAAGGATCAATGTACAAACCTCTTGTTTTAATAGAATGTAGTAGAATACGTTTGTGGATAATTTGATTAATAGAATTAAAAATAAAAATCCTGATCTTAGAAAAGCAGAGATAGAAGGACTGTTGTTTTTATTGAAAAATAAATGCTCATTTACTAATCAAGATTTTATATCCTTAACTGGAATTCCTAAAGAAACTTTGAAGCAATTTAAAAAATCTATCTCCAATTTACTAGAGGAATCTAATGATAATTTAGTTTCATTAAGTATGGGGGGCAAAGAAGAATTAAGGAATGTTAAACTTAAACCATATAAGTGGTCTCTTTTATCAGTGGAATCCGGTCATAGTAAGTCACTAGAAAAGATATGTGAAATAAGGGACAAGTATGACATAAGACCTAGGAGGGAATATGACCAGTTTTTAGCTACTCCAGAGACCTCTTATGCAAAAGCACAAATACTTTTTGATAAAGGAGTAATAGATGGGAAGTCTATTGCATTTATTGGAGATGATGATTTGAACTCCTTAATGTTAGCTGCTTTATCTTTGGAAAGTGAAAACAGTGGTGATTATAAAAATATTACTGTGTTTGATATTGATCCTCAGGTATTAAATTCCATTGAAAGATCTTCAAAGGAGCTAGGACTAAAAAATATTGAAACAGTTCTTTATGATGCGAGAAATAAACTTGATAAAAAGTATTTAGGAAGGTTTGATGTTGTAGTTTTTGATCCTCCGTATACAAGGAGTGGAGTGGTTTTGTTTCTTCAAAGGTCCATAGAACTTTTAGGAAATAGGTTAGAAAGCAATGGTAACTTTGAAGGCAAATATATTTTTATGTACTATGGAAATAGTTTCAAATCTCCAGAGAAGGTACTGAAGATTCAAGAAGTACTAAATAGATTTAATTTAGTGATAGAAGATAAGATTGAAAAGTTTGCAAGATATTCAGGAGCAGAATCCATTGGAAATGCTAGTTCTCTTTATGTGTTAAGGACCAATAGGTTTACTCACCTGGCAGATTTTAGCTCAATTAAAATTTATACATATGAGGAACAGAAAGAAGAAAGGTTTCCTTTCGTGGATCATTTAGTTTTTAAGGTTTTTGGGGTTAAAAATGATCTATTAAAGTCAAAGGGTAAGATTTTAGGTGTGCTGGGAGAGCTTTGTATGATGCATAATCTTAAGGTTATGGATAAGAAAATTACTAGTTTTAAAGGTGGTGGCCTAACAATTACATTTGTCTTAGCAAATTCTAATCTTGTTGTTCACACTTGGCCTGAATTTGGATCTGTTCATATTGATCTTATTACATGCTCTCCTATTTATAAAAAAGATCTTTTACCATCTACTATTGGAAGCTTGTTTGGAACAAGCAAGATAGAAACTACTTGTGTAGAATAGGATCTTGTTGTTGACATTGCAGAAAGTTGTTGCTATTTATTTAACACTGAAGTAATATTCAGGTCTTGAACTTTGAAAATATCCTTTGAAGTTTTGTTTATTCAAGATTTATAAGGCGAAAAGAACGGGTGCTTTTGATGGACGTTCACTAACGCATTTGTGAATGTCTCTCATTAGCTTTGCTAGCTTATTCTTAAGAATTTGATCCTGGTTCAGGGTGAATGCTAGCGGCGTGCTTAAGATATGCAAGTTGGATGCGTTTATTCGCATGGCGAACGGCTGAGTAACACGTAGGAATCTACCCCTAAGTAAGGTATAACCCATCGAAAGGTGGGATAATGCCTTATGTGATGGTAACATCAAAGATTTATCGCTTGGGGATGAGCCTGCGGCCTATCAGGTAGTTGGTGGAGTAAAAGCCTACCAAGCCTATGACGGGTAGCTGGTATTAGCGTATGACCAGCCAGAGGGGCACTGAGATACGGGCCTCACCCCTACGGGGGGCAGCAATCGGGAATTTTGCGCAATGGGCGAAAGCCTGACGCAGCGACGCCGCGTGAAGGATGAAGGCCTTCGGGTTGTAAACTTCGTTACAAGCACCGGCTAACTACGTGCCAGCAGCAGCGGTCATACGTAGGGTGCCAGCATTACCCGGTCTTATTGGGCGTAAAGAGTTCTGTAGGCGGTTAGGTAAGTTGGGAGTCAAAGACCTTGGCTTAACTGAGGGAAGGCTTTCAATACTACTTAACTTTGAGGTGACTAGGGGTAGCGGAACGCATGGTGTAGCAGTGAAATGCGTTGATATCATGCGGAACACCAAGGGGGAAGCCAGCTACCTGGGGTTTACCTGACGCTGAGAGACGAAAGCGTGGGGAGCGAAACGGATTAGATACCCGTGTAGTCCACGCCGTAAACAATGCCTGCTGGATGCTTGTCTTTTGATGAGTGTCGAAGCTAACGCGTTAAGCAGGCCGCCTGGGAAGTACGGTCGCAAGATTAAAACTCAAAGGAATTGGCGGGGACCCGCACAAGCGGTGGAGCATGCTCTTTAATTGGCTGCTAACCCAAGAACCTTACCAGGGCTTGACATGCATGAAGTAGTGAACTGAAAGGGGAACGACCGGTATCCAGTCCGGAGCTTGCACAGGTGTTGCATGGCTGTCGTCAGCTCGTACCGTGAGGCGTACCCTTAAGTGGGTCAACGAGCGCAACCCCTACTGTCAGTTGTATCACTCTGACGGAACTGCCTCGGCAACGAGGAGGAAGGTGGGGATGACGTCAAGTCAGTATTGCTCTTACGCTCTGGGCTAGAAGCATGCTACAATGGCCGGTACAGCGAGAAGCAAAACCGCGAGGTGGAGCAAATCTCTAAAACCGGTCTCAGTTCGGATTGGAGTCTGCAATTCGACTCCATGAAGTTGGAATCGCTAGTAATCGGCGGTCAGCTATACGCCGGTGAATACGTTCTCGGGTCTTGCACACACTGCCCGTCACGCCAGCAAAGCTGGAGCCACCCGAAGTCTCATTTTGTATGGGCTCAAGGTGGAATCAGTGATGAGGGTGAAGTCGAAACAAGGTAGCCGTAGGGGAATCTGCGGCTGGATCACCTCCTTTCTAGGGAGAAACTTCGTTTCTTACCTTGCGATTAAGTTTAAAATGCTTGCATTTTGAAGGAAATCGAGGGGGAGGACAGTAACTTGAATGAAAGAATTTTACCGTGTTAAACGGAAAGTCTTTCAAGATAAAGTTACACTTTCTGTTTAATAACTCTATAAAGCAGAAGGTTAATATAGATACTAATTCTCACGAAAGTATCTAGAGTAGGTTAGAAGATGAGCCTAAATCTTCAAATGAAGCTGGACGTTCTTTTTGCCTTATAGATCTTGATAAAAAAAGCTCGCATGTTATTGCGAGCTTTTTGTGTTTGTGTGCTAGAATAAGCCTTAGAAAACTCGTTTTATTTTCTATGGTACTGTAGTACACCACATATACAAGTATGAAAGAAGACAAGAAAAAGATATCACAAGAAATAGTTCTTGGAGTAATCAAAACTAAGATTGGAAAGGTTGTTATTATAAGTCGTTTATGGCCTGAAAAAAGCATCGATGGGTCAGTAAAACTTACTTATGCTTTCCCTGGTGGAAACATTGATGAAGGTGAGACTCCTGAAGAGGCTTTGGTTAGAGAGGTTAGATGTGAGACCGGTTTAAAAATTAAAGTACTTAAAAAGATATCCGAAAGAACCCATCCTCAATTCCCAGTGAAAGTAAATTATTACGAGTGTGAATTTGTTCCCAGGAGCATAAAGCCAATTCTTGATGTGCATGAAGTAGCGTCTGTAAAGTGGGTAAGTCCTTCTGAGTTGAGGAATTACTTTACAACAGACTTAGATCCAGAAGTTGCGAAGTTTTTAGGAATTTAAAAAAGGATCTTAAAGAAGAAAAACTTCATCTCCTTCTCTTACTTTTTCATTTACTTTTATTCCAACTTCTTGTCCTTTTTTAGCTTCTTCAATCTTTTCATGTTCTATTTGCATTTCTGTTATTTCTTGTTCAAAGTTTGTTTTTGACCCTTGAAATTTTACTTTATCTCCAATTTTTAATACACCATCTAACTTGATGATTCCAACACTTATTTTATCGAAGAAGTGAGTTATAGTTCCCATTTTCTTTTCTGACATTTTACTTATTCACCTCCTTAAGAAGGTTAATGTATTACTGAAAACATTATAACAGGAAATTCTAGTTAGATGGTTTTCCATACAGAATTTTATACAAAGTGTGGTAGTGGTGTTGGGGGAATAAAAAAGAGGACCTGTGTCTCTATCGAACAAGTCCTCTATTGTTTGCCAAGAATTTATCTACTAGATAATTGAATTCTTCAGCTGATTCTTGATGTGCGTTATGTCCTCCCTTAATCTGTTTTAGTATTGAGCCCTTTATTTTATGGTTGAGCTCTTTTCCTACTTTTAAAGGTAGAATCACATCATTTGTTCCCCATACTATCAAAGTAGGGACAGGTATTTTTTCTGCAGCTTCTGTTAAGTTAGTGTTTGTTACTAGCTTTTTAACTTCCCATTTATAGTTATTAGAATCTCGGTTCACCCCAATAACCTTGTAGAAATGCTCACGTAGCAATTCAAAGTTTTTGAAACCGAGTAGAGATAGGGGGAGTTTGCCGATTTTTGCTAGTGCTACCTTAATTTTGTCTAACAAACTTCTTCTCTCTAGGCCTGCGGCGGCAACCAAGATCAAATGAGTTAGGGTTTCAGACCATTTGCTAGCGTACAAAATTCCAATTCTTCCCCCAAAACTTTTTCCTACCAAAACGAACCTATTGAGATTTAAGGATACTGCAAAGTCTTTTATGAACTTCGAATATTCTTCAACCCCCCATATTTCATCCGGTTGCGCACTTACACTGAACCCAGGCATGTCAATGGCTATACAGTCATAGTTTTGTTTCAACTCGGAGATGTTGGGTTTCCACGATTGACTTGAGCCTCCCCAACCATGCAAAAAAACTAAAGTCCCTTTTGGGGTTTTGGAACTACAGGTTCTAGAATAACTGACCTTGACACCCTTAATATCCACTATCATATCCATTTTCTCCTTTATAATATTTTGCTATAGATCTGATGTATTTTACCATACTTTGTTTAAATATTCTTCAGGATTAAAGTCTGGTTGTCGAGTAGCTAAAGCCTTGTGAAAAACAATATACCCATTAGCTTTATCACGTAGAGTTTGTCCAAACTCTTCCTTGTATACAAATTGAGCTTTTACAGGTAGCTTTTCTCTGTTGATAGGGGTATCTAGAACAAAGGTTTTGTCAGAACTAAATATTTTTTCTAATAAATTACTAAAGCCATGCGGATCTTCATCTGCAAAATTGATTTCCTCAACCAGTAGCCATGGAAGGTCACCATTTAAAGTTTCAAACCAACTCCACAACCTACTACCTCCAGAAGTCTCACCGTGAAAAAATACACTCTTTCCATGGCAATTACACTTAACTATTCTATTCTCAACTGGTTTAAAAGTTTCAAAAGCCTGTCGTAATACTTGAGGGGTTAGATTTAGTTCTTTTGCCAGCAACTTTCCAACTGTGTACATTTCGGCGGTTCTTAAGGTAGGGGGTAATAATTCATTTGAAAGTTCCTTTGGTGTTTCTACGTTAAAACCTTTCCAATCTTTCGGCATTTGTAATCCTAACTCTTTTAGAACACGATTATTTACGTAACCTTCACTTTCCTTAGGTTTAATTCTGACTTTTGACTCAAAAATTTCTTGTTTATTTTTAAACATACCTGGATTTATATGTGTATCGTAAATGTTAGTTAAAAATGAGATGTTAGGTGGAAGCAATTCTGATAATTGTGCGACGTGGTCTTTTAGATAGGTACTATATTCCATAACAATAAAAGGAGTTTCCTTTTCAACTCTGTTAATATAGTGACACATAACTGAAAGCGGAGTTAGCCTTTTTGAGTAAAATCTTGTAACATCATATCCAGAAGTTCTAATTAAGTGTTCAAGAAATGCTACGGTGGTAGTTTTACCTACAGAACCTGTTACACCAACAATATATGGATTACTTTCATTTCTAGCATGTTCATAAAGTTTTTCAGCTAGTGTATCTAGGTTTCTAACCATTAGATACTCACTTTCTCCAGTTTCAGTACCTTTCTCAATTCCTAAATGCCAACCTTTATCATAAGCTACTTTTGCAGCAGTTGGTCGCCTGTCAAAGCCGCTGTCCCAACCACCTTCTCCTTGAGAATGTGTTGCTAGGTATAAATTGGATTTAAGATCGTCAGGTCTCTCTGAAATCTTTACAATATCCACCCATTCATATTTTGGGTTATCTTTTACGTTATCTTTTTCTATTTCATTTCCTGCAATTTGTGTAATTTCTTCTTTGGAGAAGTCCATTAGAAAAATTATATAGTAATAACAAGTTAATGTCTTAAAAGGGAAATTCCACAAGTACTACAGGGTGTCAACCCTCACATTGGACTTGAATCTACCTTGGTGGGTGATCCAGGAATCGAACCTGGGACCTCTTCCTTATCAGAGAAGCGCTCTAACCAACTGAGCTAATCACCCATGAAGATGAGCAAATTCTATCATGATGTGAAATTTGAGTCTATCAAGTTTGAGATATAATCAGAACATGAAAAGCAAACCCAATATAGTTACCATTGGTGGAGGAACAGGAAGCTTTGTTGTGCTTTCAGGCCTTAAAAGTTATCCAATAGATATAAGTGCAATAGTAACAATGATGGACTCTGGAGGATCAACGGGTAAATTACGTGATCAACTTGGTGTGCTTCCTCCTGGAGATTTAAGACAAGCATTAGTTGCACTATCAGAAGCTCCAGATATTTGGAGAGAATTGTTCACATATAGATTTGAAAATGGGGATTTAAAAGGTCATAGCTTTGGCAATATATTTTTATCTGCCATTGAAAAGATAACAAATTCTAATCAAGAAGCTGTGGATAGAGCATCTGATATTCTTCAAACAAGTGGAAGAGTAATTCCAATAACATTTGATAAGTCTTGTCTTTGTGCTAAATATGAAGATGGGTCTGTTGTTGAGGGTGAATCTAATATTGAAAAGATAGTTAAAAGAAAAACAAGAATAACTAAAGTTTATTTAAAACCAAGTGCTTTAATGAACTTAGAAGCAAAGAGATGTTTAGAAAGAGCTAACTATATAATCTTTGGACCAGGAGATTTATATACAAGTATAATTCCAAATCTACTGGTTGAGGGTATAAGAGAAACAATGAAATATTTAAAGGTGAAAAAGATTTTCATTACTAATTTGGTAACAAAACCAGGGCAAACAGAAGGTTTTAAAGTTAGTACTTTCGTAGATGAATTAGAAAAATACTTAGGAGAAGGTTCCTTGGATTATATAATCGTTAATTCTTCAAAACCTAAAGAAGAATTAATTTCTTTGTATAGGAAGATAGATAGAGCTACACCTATAGAAGATGATATGGGGCATAGATATAGAAATGCCAAGGTTATTAAAGCAAATGTACTTAGTAATGTTAGATATGTTAAATCTTCATCTGATAAACTAAAGAGAAGTTTAATAAGGCATGATTCTGATAAATTAGCTAGAGTTCTTTATGAAATTATTAGGCCTTGACTTGTTTTTATAATATGTAGTAGTATCTTCCATACGGAATGGAAATGCTATCTTACCCCTCGAGGAAGCTCTAGATTTCAATATAAAAGGTTAATAGAATTTATTAAACATGAGTGTGATGTTGTGGTGGGATTGAACATTAGGGGCCGTTGGCTCAGTTGGTAGAGCGCTACATTTGCAATGTAGAGGTCACCAGTTCGATTCTGGTACGGTCCACCAGATTTGGTTTAAGACCCTGCCTGGTAAAGTTTGCCAGTCAAAGTTTTAAACAAAAGTTTAAAAGGTTCTTTGAAATCTGAACAGAAAGTCTTTCATCCATCGTTTATATGAGCGATGGAGACAATTTAGTTCAATTTCTCGGATGAATTAAAGTTATTAATGCATGTGGTGGATGCCTTGGGTATTCGTGACGATGAAGGAGGTGCAAGACTGCCTTAAGCTTCGAGGAGCTGTCAAGAAGCGTTATTACTCGGAGATTTCCGAATGGGGTAACCTGGTCTATCGCAAGATAAGATCACTTGTCACTAAAGCTTTTGCTTTGCAGAAGGATAGGTGACATAGAGCAAACTCAGTGAACTGAAACAACTTAGTAGCTGAAGGAAAAAAGACAATTTGTTATTCCCTTAGTAGCGGCGAGCGAAAGGGGAGGAGCCCAAACCCAGATTGTTTATTGATGTGACGGTTTGATTTATCAGACTGTCTAATCTTTAAGCAAATAAATGGGGGTATGGAAAATCCATGTCTGCCTTGAGCAGAGAAGAGTTACAAATTACTTTTGTAGAAGAAGACGCCTGGAAAGGCGCGTCATAGAGAGTAACAACCTCGTATTCAAAACAAAAGTAACTCTTTGGGTTTATCCTGAGTAGCACGGGACACGCGAAACCCTGTGTGAATGAGCGACGCCCACGTCGTAAGGCTAAATACACGAATACACCGATAGCGCATAGTACCGTGAGGGAAAGGTGAAAAGAACCCCTGTTAGGGGAGTGAAATAGATTCTGAAACCGCATGCAGACAAGCTTGTAAAGCTCGACTTGTTCGAGTGATACAGTGCTTATTGAAGAATGATCCAGCGAGTTAATACTGTAGGCAAGCTTAATCTGTGAAAGCAGAGGAGGCGTAGGGAAACCAAGTCTTAAAAGGGCGAATAGTTTGCAGTATTAGACCCGAAGCCAAGTGAGCTAACCATGACCAGGGTGAAGTCTATCGAAAGATAGATGGAGGCCCGAACCGGTGTACGAGGAAAAGTGCTCGGATGAGTTGTGGTTAGTGGTGAAACGCCTATCAAACTTGGCGATAGCTGGTTCTCCCCGAAACATATCTAGGTATGACCTTTACGTTAAAGTCATTGAGGTAGAGATACTGGAAGGGGATGGGGGGCGCAAGCCTACCCACTCCTACCAAACTCCGAATGCGATGATGGTGCGTATGGAGTCAGTGTCATGGGGAAATCTCGTGGCACAAAAGGGTGACAACCCAGACCATCGGTTAAGGTCCCTAATTTTTGCTAAGTGGGCAAGGAAGTGAAATCGTTAAGACAGCTAGGAGGTTGGCTCAGAAGCAGCAATCCTTTAAAGAAAGCGTAACAGCTCACTAGTTAAACGATTTTGCGCCGACGATTTAACGGGGCTCAAGCAAAAAACCGACACCATGGCTTTGCACTTTGTGCAAGGGGTAGGGGAGCTTTGATGCAGCTGTGAAGGTTCACTGTGAGGTGGGCTGGAGCAACATCAAGTGAGTATGCTGGAATGAGTAACGAGATTCGCGTGAAAACCGCGAACGCCGTATGTCTAAGGTTTCCTCCGCCATGCCAGTCAGCGGAGGGTTAGTCGATCCTAAGGAAAGGCCGAAGGGCGTATCTGATGGATAGCAGGTTAATATTCCTGCACTATTGTATGATCGTTTTACCAATGGGGGGACGAAGTGTGACTGATCAAGCCTGATAAGGATTTAGGTTCCAAAAACAAGTTAGTTTGTGTAGGAAAATCCGCACAAGCGTTTTAACATGAGTTTAGGAAAAGTTCATCGCAAGGTGAACAATTTGGTTGGTTTATGTTTCCAGGAAAATCCTCTAGGGAGATTGTGCAATATTCGTACCGCAAACCGACACAGGTAGACGGGTAAAGTATACCTAGGCGTGCGAGAGAATGGTGGTTGAGGAACTAAGCAAATTACATCCGTAACTTAGGGAAAAGGATGCCCTGTGAGTGCGAGCTTGCAGGGGGCACAGAAATGGCTCGGGCGGCTGTTTAACAAAAACACAGGTCTCTGCTAAACCAGTAATGGGAGGTATAGGGGCCGACGCGTGCCCAGTGTCCGTAGGTCAAGATCGGGGGTGACTAACCGCAAGGTTAGAGGCTTCTGATTCAAGCCCGGATGAACGGCAGCAGTAACTATGAAACAAGTCGTAGTTCTAAAACTTGGCTATATGCTGGAAACTCTGGTCAGAATTTGTAGCTAGTTATTGAAATATCACAATGTAAATTGTAGATTAATTTTAATGACTGAAAATGCTAACAATGCAGACAATCAGCAGGAAAGACTTTCGCAATTAGGTAATTACATAGCTGGTTTTGTAGATGGAGAAGGGAGCTTTAATGTTTCCTTGAGGAAGAAATCTGACTACAAAATAGGTTGGCAGGTAGTATTAAGTTTTAATGTTTCACAAAAAGATCCTACAGTTCTATATATAATAAAAGATCTTTTTAAGTGTGGAATTATTAAACAAAGGAAATGTGACAATCTTTTCTCTTACGATGTAACAAAACCAAGCGATATTATTACTAATATTTTACCTTTCTTTGATGAGTTTTCTTTTCTTTCTGAATCGAAGAAGAAAAATTATTTACTATTTAAAGAGATAGTGGGTATTTCTTCTTTAAGACCTTTATGTCATTCAAACTTTCTAAAGATTTTAGATCTAAGAGAGAGAATAAATGAGGGGAAGGGAAGAAAGAGAAAATATACAAAGGAAAATATTATTGCGAAAGAATCCTCAGAGACTATACGCCAGGCTTCAATTAAAAATTGAAGATGATATAGTCCGACCTATGCAGCGATGCATAGAATCCGATAGAAATATTCGGATCAGCTTATTTATTTAAGCTTAGCAACAAATGTGAACTGTTCTATGGTAATTCGCGCCGCCATAGTAAAATTCGACTATATGCTGGGATCTCTGTAGTATCTGTAGCTAGTTATTTATATAACTGAAAATGCTTACAGTGCAGACAATCAGCAGGAAAGACCAATAATTTATTATTGGAATCCTCACTGACTATACGTCGAACATCTTAAAATTGTATTTAGGGTGAAGAGATAGTCGCGTCTGCATGGCGACATGCAGGGAAAAGGTTATTAAAGGGAAATCTTTTTCAGAACCTTTATTAAAAGGCGAAGATAGCAAGCGTAATCCCTTGCCGGGTAAGTTCCGGCCCGCACGAAACGCGTAACGATCTGAGCGCTCTCTTAACCACTAACTCGGTGAAATTGAACTACCGGTGAAGATGCCGGTTACTCATTGTTGGACAAAAAGACCCCGTGGAGCTTTACTGTAGCTTGGTATTGATGATCGGTTTTAGTTGTGTAGTGTAGGAGGGAGTTTTGGACCCAACGGTTTGAAACGTCGATGAAACACCTCTCTGCTAATATCGAGAGTCTCACCATTTCGCATAACCTGCGAAAGGGACAATGCCTGGCGGGCAGTTTATCTGGGGCGGATTCCTGCTAAAAGGTAACGCAGGAGCTCAAAGGTTCCCTTAATGCCGATGGAAATGGCATTATAAGCGTAAAGGTATATGGGAGCTTGACTGCAAGACTTACAAGTCGAGCAGACACGAAAGTGGGACTTAGTGATCTTCCGAGTGCTTAGTGGTAGGCCCGGAACTTATCGGATAAAAGCTACCCCGGGGATAACAGGCTTATCTTACCCGAGCGTCCATAGCGGCGGTAAGGTTTGGCACCTTAGACATAAATTAGGGGTGCTACGAAAGTAATTTCGTACCAAAAATTCGGCTAATAACGGTGAACTCCCTATTGATTTCGTATAATCTTCGGGTTACTATGAATTCAAGGAGAATACCGTGGGAAGCCTCACTGAAGAACAAAAATCTATACTAATAGGTAGTCTATTAGGTGATGGTACTCTTAGAAAAAAGAAGAACACACTTCTTGAGATAAACCACTCTTCTAAACAAAGAGAATATGTTTTTTGGCTCTGTTCTAAGTTTAGAGAATACGTTAGTACTCCTCCAAAGCTTAGAATAAATGGTTTGGGAAGAACTTCTTATAGATTCACAACTAAAGTATATCTCATTTAAATGAATTCTATGAGAGTTTTTACCTTCTAAACGGTCAGAAAAAGTTACCAAGTACTTTAGAGCTTGATAATCTAAGTTTAGCTGTTTGGTTTATGGATGATGGTTCAAGATCTCGAAACTCTGTGTATTTTAATACACAACAGTTTAACAAAAAAGATCAAGAAGTTCTTATTCAATTATTAAGAGAGATATTTAATCTAAAAGCTACTTTAAATAGAGATAAATGTTATTATAGGATACGTATCGCATGTGATTCAATGGATCATTTTAGTGATTTGGTATCACCATTTATTATAAAAAGTATGAGATACAAACTTCCGTGATGGCCCCGTATCGACTGATCCTGAGAGCGTAACTTACGCTCAATAACGGTGAGATAGAATTCTTCTATCAAACGCCGACTCCTACTCTTTAAATAAAGTGTTAAAGACAAGAGGAAGAAGATATAGTCAGTGCAACTAGAAATAGTTGGTTGTACGCGATGTCGTCTCGTCATATCCTGGAGCTGGAGCAGGTTCCAAGGGTCCGGCTGTTCGCCGGTTAAAATGGCGCGTTAGATGGGTTCAGAACGTCGCAAGACAGTTCGGTCCATTTCCACAATGAGTGTAGAACTCTGATAGGGCTCATTCCTAGTACGAGAGGACCGGAATGACATAACCTCTGGTGTGCCAGTTGTTTCGCCAGAAGCATCGCTGGGTAGCTATGTTGTGATTTGATAAGTGCTGAAAGCATATAAGCACGAAGCATACCTAAAAATTAGGGTTCATCCAATTTAATTGGACGCGACTCCTGGGAGAATACCAGGTCGATAGGCTGCGAGTGTAAGCACAGTAATGTGTTCAGCTGAGCAGTACTAATGTTAAGCGCACTTTAATTTATCTATATGGGTAAATTGAACTAGATAGACTTTCTGGTCAGGTTTTAGAGAATCACTTCTTTGAAAATTTATTGTGAGTAACATCCCGGTGATGATGGCAGTGGGGTAACACCTCTTTCCATTCCGAACAGAGAAGTTAAGACCACTTACGCCGAAAATACTTAGAGAAATTCTTGGGAAGATAGGGCGTCGCCGGGGTTTTGCTCATAATATTTATTATTCCATAATCAAAAGTTTACGTGGATTTGAACAAGGCGCATTTCTACGAGTTAGAGGTATTAACAAGCTGAATTAGTCTCAATGGGATTGATAAATTTAAAAGATCAATCCCTAATGTTTCTAACCTCTAGCTTAGGTATAATATTTTGTACAAAATAAAAGCGACACTTTTTAGTATCGCTTTAAGCTAGTCTTGATAACATTTTAAATAAAACGTCTGTACGGTCTCATTCACAAAAGTTATCGTTAACTCTTTATTCTCTCTCCCGTTGCTTTTTCTGTCTTGGCATCTCTACGACTCCCGAAACAGTTTAATACTCTCCTGCGATTTATTTTCTATAGAGAGCAGAACATGATTCTCACTAGTTTAAGCACTAGTTGTTTCTCTTCGTCTGTTACCCCCTCCGTCTTCCCGGTGATTAATGCATTTACAGCTTTGATGGCAGATCTAATGTCTTCCTTTGGATGGTGCTCTTTGTTGATTCTGCTCTTTAGAAATAAATCATAGGCTTCTGTTGCTTCGGAGTCGAATATAAGTTTTCCTTTGCTAAAAAGTAAGTCGGTTATACATTTTCCCCTTAAAGCCATTTTCAGAAGCTTTAATATATCTTTGCAGACGTTCACGCCCATGTTGTGTGCATCCTCCAGAGCGGGTTCACCAAATGCCCACGACGCATTAAATTGTAGTGCCTCATCGGGTATTTTCCATTTATCACTTTTTTCGATGGATTCAAACATGACACGCATATTAACTGTAGGTATTCTGCGCAATGTACTACTGTAGTTATTTGGTAGTTCAATGGGGGTGATGCATTGATGAGCAAACATTTCATTCTCCTTTCCTTCTTTTTGATAATTATAGGAGATTTCAGAATGTAGTCAAATGTATATAAATACACGTTATTCCTTGTTTTGTACTTTACTTCAGATTCAAGATTATAAACTTTTATCGTGCATCAATTTTCTGCTTTTCACCTTTGAACTTTCCCGCGTGACCAACTCCAAAATATATGGTTATTGGTATCTCGTATTTCTTTGATGCTTTCCTTAATCTAGCCTCCGCCTTGGTGTAGAAGTCATAAAATAAATCTCTGTCAAAAAAAGTTTCTTTCATCCCATTTAATTTATCTGGATAATATTTCTTTAATACCTCTTCCACTCCTAAAAAGTTAGATCCTGTTGTATTAAAACTTTCAGAAAACACATAGCTTACTTCTGCTTTTTTTAACTCTTTAAATATCTTGTCAGGATCAGTAAAAAATGGCCAGTAAGGTCCAATCATTGCTATTACTTTTACACCTTCGCTAGATAATTTCTTCATTGCATTTAATCGTTCTTCTACAGTGGAAGAATTTGGTTCAACGTGTTTTCTAAAATTTTCATTCAAAGTATTGAATGTAAAATTAACATCTATATTTTTAAATTTTTTAATTAAATCTAAGTCTCTAAGTACCAAGTCTGACTTAGTCAGAATGCTTATCTTGGTGGAATAGTCAATTAACTTTTCTAATATTTTTCTAGTTAATCCATATTTTTCTTCGGATTGTTGATAAGGATCTGTAACCGTTCCTATGTATATGTTCGAGTTCTTGTACTTGTTTGATTTAAGTTCTTTTTCTAAAACTTCAGCAATGTTTACTCTAATATCTACAAATTCTCCCCAGGGTTCTTCATGATTAGTAAATCTTTTCATAAATCTTGCATAGCAATACTCACAAGCATGTTCACATCCGACGTATGGATTTATTGACCAGCCTCCGCCAGGAAAGCCACAGTTTCCTATAGATGTTTTACATTGTATTTCTCTTATTGTCATATAAGAATTAAATTTCTTATGCATTCATTCCTATTGTAGCAACTTTTCTATTGTTTTTACATCGTTGTTTATATATAATCCCTTTGTCCTTTGAAGGGCAGAAAGGGGGTTTAAGGTTGCTTAAGGAATAACAGTTTATCTGTCTCATTTTTTCAAGTAGCCTGAACCTAAAATGACGAAAGCAAAAAAAGTCAGTAATAAAGAATCTGCAATGTCCAAATATTTGTCTGATAAAGATTTGCAGATGAAATCTCTCCATTCTGGAGACATGATAGAAGGAGTAGTGGTGAGTGCAAACCACAGAGAGGTGTTAGTAGATGTTGGAGCAAAATCGGAAGGAATAATTACTGGATCAGAATTGTCTGATGCAGATAAGTCCTATAAAACATTGAAACCAGGTGATGTGATTATGGCTAAAGTTGTCCAAGCTGAGAATGCACAAGGGTATGTTGTTTTATCTCTTAAAAAAGCAGAAAAAGATAAAAAGTGGAAAGATGCTGAAGAAGCATTTGAAACAGGATCTGTTCTTGATGCAGTGGTTATTGAATACAATAAAGGAGGCCTTTTATGTGATTGCCTAGGTTTGAGGGGCTTTATTCCACTTTCTCATTTAGATAGGGTTCACTTTGCTAACGATGTTGCAAAGTTTGCAGCTGGGAGCGAAACAGAACTTAAGGAGTCATTGAAAGTATTATCTGGAAAAACTTTAAGGGTGAAAGTTATTGAACTAGATAAAGACAAAAATAGATTTGTTTTATCTGAAAAAGATGCCCTAACCTCGTATAGTGAAGAATCAAGAAAAAAAAGATTATCAGAGATTGCAATTGGAAGTACTATTGAAGGAATTGTTACAGGAATTATGCCCTTTGGAGTGTTTGTGGATTTAGATGGAGTAGAAGGTTTGGTTCATATTAGTGAAATTGCATGGGAAAAGGTGAATCATCCTTCTCATTACTTTAAAGTTGGTCAAAAAATTCAAGTAATGGTACTTGGTGTGGATGAAGTGTCAAATAAACTTGCACTTAGTGTTAAAAGACTAACACCAAATCCATGGGAGACAGTGGAAGAAAAGTATCCAGTTGGGACAAAGGTTAAAGGGATTGTTAATAAAATAGTTCCTTTTGGTGCCTTTGTAACAATAGAAAAAGGACTTGATGGCTTAATTCATGTATCGGAAGCCGAGTCTCCATTAAAAGAAGGAGATAAAGTTGAAGCTATTGTTATTCAAGTCGATGGTGAAAATCAAAAGCTTGCTTTAAGTACAAGAGGAAAAAAGGAAGAATAATTTAATCTGCTCTTAAGGTTCTTTTGGTAGGATTTGCTTATGTCTAAATTTAAGACGGTTTATACCTGTAAAAACTGTGGGTATACATCTTATCAGTGGGTTGGCCAGTGTCCAGGTTGTAATGAATGGAATTCTTTTGTTGAAGATGTTATAAGTGCAAAAGAATCTAAACCTGGAACAACACCTTTAAAATCTCCATGTAAACTGGTTAAGCTCTCTGAGGTATCTTCTGACCCTTTAAGGAGAATTTCATCTGGAATTGAAGAATTTGATAGAGTTTTAGGTGGTGGTTTTGTACCTGGACAAGTGGTTCTTCTAGCTGGAGAGCCAGGTATTGGCAAGAGTACTATTCTCACTGAAATATCAAAGAATTTGAAATGTCTTAATATCCTATATGTGTGTGGAGAAGAGAGTATTGACCAAGTAAAAGTTAGAGCTGTTAGGATGAATTATGCAGCTGAAAACATGTTGATGCTCTCAGAAACAAACGTTGATGCTATTGTCTTGGCCATTGAGCAGAATAAGAATATTGGTTTAGTAATTATTGATTCTGTGCAAACATTAAGCTCAGATGAGTTGCTTGGTTCTCCTGGTTCTTTGGTTCAAGTTAGAGGCTGTACTCAAATGTTAACAAATGTTGCAAAAGAAAATGGAATTCCAATGGTTCTTGTTGGTCATGTTACTAAGGAAGGAGTTGTAGCTGGTCCTAAAGTTCTTGAACATATTGTTGACACAGTTTTGTATTTAGAAGGAGATTCCCAACATTTATTTAGAATTTTAAGAACGAACAAAAATAGATTTGGACCAGTTTCTGAAGTTGGGATATTTGAAATGGAAGAAGGTGGCATTAAAGAAGTTAAGAACCCTTCTGATATGTTTTTAAAGCAACGAATGGCTAACTCTGCGGGTTCTTGCGTTACTGTTGTTATGGAAGGTTATAGACCCCTTCTTTTTGAGATTCAAGCATTAACGGTTAAAACATCTTTTGGCTATCCAAGAAGAACTGCCAGTGGTTTCAGCAACACTCGACTTCAAGTGTTAATAGCTATTTTAGAGAGAAGAGCAGGTTTAAATTTAGGTAATCTTGATGTTTATTTGAGTGTAGCTGGTGGGTTTAAAATTAATGAATATGCTGCGGATCTTGCTGTTTGTCTGGCTATAACATCTTCTGTGAAAGATTGCCCAGTTAAGGAAGGAGTTGCTGCTTTTGGGGAATGTGGCTTAAATGGAGAAATAAGAAGAGTAACTCAACAAGATAAAAGATCAAAGGAAGCTGTAAAACTTGGGTATGGGGAGGTTATTAGCTCGGATAATACAAAAAATATACTTGAAGCAGTTTCCAAATCTATTTCTAGATAATTTAAGTAATTAGTATTAATAAAATTATTGCTTGGATTCATCTCTATCCTTGTTATTGCTACCTGTAGTTTTTTGCTTTGGCGTGGTCTAAAATTAAGTAAATGGTAAAGAAAGGTATAAATTCAGTTGAACAAAAGAAGCCATCTGCAGGTGAATTTGGAATTATATCTAGAGTAGTATATACAGTTGTATTTTTGGTCTTGGGATTTAGTATCTGTAGAAGCTTGTTTTTTATAGATCTTCCATTTCTTGGTTATCACTTAATTATTGAGATTATAGTTGCTTTAGTAATGGGTACGTTTGGTTTCTTCTTGTTTCCTCTTCTTCTTAGTAAGTTAAAATACTGGGTAGAAGGACTTGTTATCACTGCTGTATCCAAGGTAGTTTCTGATTTTTGGGATCAACAGTCTAAAAGGATTCAACAAGCAAGAAGAGAAAAACAAAGGATGAAAGCTGAAGAAAAGAGTATAAAAGAGAAACAAGAAATAGAAAACGCTATTTTGCTTGATACGTCAGTGCTAATCGATGGAAGGATTTTAGATGTTGTTAAGATTGGTTTTATTGATAGACCTTTGATTATTACTCAAAATGTTATTAACGAACTTCAGAAGTTGTCTGATAACAAGAGTAATATAAAGAGGAATAGAGGGAGAATGGGGCTTGATGTAGTAAAAGAGTTGAAGAAGAGAACTAGTGTAATTATTCCTGATATTAAAACCAAAGAAAAAGATGTTGATAAGATTCTTGTTGATTACGCTAAAGAAAAGAAAATTAAACTTATGACTTTAGATTTCAACTTGAATAAAGTAGCTAAAGTATCTGGGATCAAAGTTTTAAATATTAATGATTTGATTAATTCTTTAAAAACGCTTCTTCTACCTGGTGAAGATTTTAGTGTGAAGATACTTCAGCAAGGGAAGGAAAAGAAGCAAGGTATTGGTTATTTGCCGGATGGGACTATGGTTATTGTTGAGGATAGTGTTGATAAAGTTGGTCAAGATGTTCATGTTAAAGTATTAAAAGTTATTCAATCTTCTGCAGGTAAGATTATATTTGGTGGCATAAATGGTAATGGTAAAAGTAGCAGTGATGAGAAAAAGGACTGATAATACCTTAGGTTTTTCCTCTAGATACAATTAAAAAAACATTCCACAAGAAGCGACATACAAAGCGCTGGACGCAGAATGTTTTTAGAAGCGTGCATTCCGTCAAAGACGGAATAAAACCATGCCTCCGAGCAGGCGAAGCATGATAGCTTACTTAGTGTTTAATTTATCTTATTTAAAAAGTTTAACAAGCGATGAAGATTGAGGGATTGTACGTAAGTATTTGTTGTGTAAAGGAATTTCTTCTACTGTTCTAACGTACATTGGTTGATTATACATATTTACATAAATACAGCTTTATGGTAAATTTATTATTGTTAGTAAATGCATCAGGCCTATAAGCTTGAAGTTTATTGTGGATAATTATTTTTAGTGGGGATAACTATGAATGAAAAAAAGAAAGTTAAAGTAAAAACTACCATCTTGCTTGATAAGACACTAAAGAAGTTTGCTAAACTGTACGCAATTCAGAATGATATGAGTTTGTGTGAGTTGATAGAAAAAGCCTTAGAAGAGAAGTTGCTAAATAAGTAATCCTGACCCCATAGTGTTGACAAAAAGCTTGTTTGAGGGTAGAATCCTACCCATTGAGGAGAAATGTACTTGCTACTGCATCATTTGTTCTCCACTAATATACTTTTTTGGTTGATGTACTTGCGTAAGTACGTGAGTTAGAAAATAGGGTACTTTGAAATTAGAATAAAGGTTTCCTTACTTGTCTTGGTCGTGTAAGAATACATGTTTATCAAGATGGGTGAGGAAACCTAAAAAGAAAAAATAACCTTAAAAGGAGAGAAAGATGAAAAAGAACAGTAAGAATGATAGCAGGGTGGGATCTGGTCCCATTCCGAAAGATCCTCCAAGGCTTGATGACTACCTTAAAAGTGATGCTGGTGAGAAAAAAATCAACGGCAAAGGTGGGATAGGAAAGACTGTGGGGAAGGTCGTTTCCGCCTCAAAACCCTCGAAGCCGGTTGAAGCAAGAGGGAAAGACGTGAAAAAGTCACTAGTTTCTCCAGTCAAGAAGAAAGAAGCTGGTGGTGCAAAGCTAAGCACCCATGAGCCAAAAGAGAGGAAGGGCTGGTGGGTGTTTGTAGGGCTACTAGTATTATTAGTGGTCCTTCTGCTACGGTTCTTATTCTTCTCTCAGTTCTCATGGACTGGAAGAAGTTATGAACCAAGTTCTGTTGCTGAGGCGGAGGAAGTAGAAGTAGCTGAAAAAGTCGAAGCCGAAGATATCACTGTGGCGAGGTTCTCTGACCTTGGAATGTTTTTAATCGACGGAGATCTGTTGGTTGAAAACTTTAAGGTCCAAGGTGCTGAGATGAGTTACGTTTGTAGTACTGGGTATGGAGTGTTTATCTCCATGGATCCAGGTTCTATAAATAGTCACAGTACTGGAGATCTTGGGGTTGTTGCTTATGTGGAGTGCTCGAAAGGATCCACAGTAAAACTTCAAACCCCACACTGGTCAACGTCTGCGCTGCACAACCAGATACACTTGGTTGAGCTCACAGAAGGGGTTTCGACAAAAAAAGCTGTTGAGATTCTAAAAACCTTCAAAGTCGATGAAGGCAAGGAGTTGGCAATGTTCATCGATAAAGAAGGAAAAGTAACTAAGTATTAATCCTCACCCAAAGGCCCTCGTAAAGATATCAGAAATGATAAAACTAACGAGGGCCCTTCTTTGCTTGAAATTAAATAAATAGATATCATTTAGTAGATGAAATCTATTTCTATCTTTTTTAAGAAAATATCCTCAAACAAGTACAATAACTTATTAGTTTTACTTATTGTATTTCACATATGTTTCTTTGTTGTATTCCGTTTGTTGGATAAAAACTACCAAACTTGGGATAGTGCTGGACACATAAGTTTAAGCTATAGAATTGCTAATGAGATGAAAAGACTGGTACTAAAGGAAGAGAAAGCTTCATTAGTATCTATACTTAAAGTTTCTGATTATTATCCACCGTTTGTTCAAATTGTAGGGGCAATGATTTCCTTGGTGTTTGGTTACAAATCGCTGTATTTACTAACTGAAATTTTGTTCTTTTTTGTCCTCTCCATCGTATTCACGTATAAACTTACATTAGTAGTTACCAAGAATTCTAAGATATCTTTTCTAACCGCTGTAATATACTCCTTATTTCCCCAAATAATTGATCAGTCTCACTACTTTCATTTAGATATACCATTGTTGTCCCTTATACTTGTTTCTTTGTATTTCTTGTATCTATCGGAGGGTTTTAAAAAACTTAAGTATGCCATATTGTTCTTTGTCTTCTTTGGATTAGTTCAAGTAACAAAATGGTATGGCTTTGTGTTTATAATTGTTCCTGTTGTATACATGGTTCTTAACAATCTTATGAATAGATTATTATCTGATACAGAGAAAGTAAAGATCCTTAAAAATATACTTTTCGGTTCCTTGTTATTTTTGGTAATAGTGCTTCCTTGGTATGTAGAAAATTGGAGTACACTTCTTTCTTCATCTAAAATTTTTTCATTTGGAGAATCAGACGATCCTACTAATTTGATTCAAGCTATACTTTACTATCCATCTAATGTTATTACATATCAGATAATGTTTATTCCCTCCGTTTTGCTTGTTATATCAATCGTTCACGAGATTGTTAGCAATAAGAAAAAAGGTTTGTTTATTATTCTTTCTTTGCTCGTCCCGTGGATTGTTTTTGTTTGTATAAGCAACAAAAATTTAAGGTATATACTTCCTCTTACTCCTATGTTTGCATACTTAATATCCTCTTTAACTGTCAAGATATCTGATAAGATAAGATTCGCCCCGTATTTAATTGTTTTGTATCTGTTGCTAGCTTCTAGTTTTCTTAGCTTTAATCGCTTTAAGAAGGAAAGTAAGTACTTAAGGCCAATGAGTCTACTATTTGCAGGTATAAATTATGAACATTGGTACTATTCAGATCCAACATTCTACTCTTATAAACCTGAAAAATTTCCATTGGATGAAATTCTTAGTTTCATATATTCTGATGCAAACAGAATCAGAAATTCCGTTGGAGTTGCAGTTTTAGTGGATTCCAATGAAATGTCCGCAGCAACATTTGAGATGGTCAGGCTTGAGAATCATTATGATAATATGTATATGCCTGTTCCTTACTTTCAGTTTCAACCATTCAAAAATGATGCTGAAATAGAAGCATTTTTTATTGATACGGTGTCAGAATATGTTATTTCTCCATCTAACCCAGGTCCAAAGGGACTTAGAAACTATACAGCCTTAATGCAATGTATTGAATATCTTGAGTCTAGTAGAAATAGACTGTTTAAGGGGATAAAAACATTCACACTTCCTAATGGGGAGAAGATAACTGTATACAGAAGGATTGATTTTTCTGAAAATAAAGATATGACTGAAGGCTGCAAACAAGATGCAGGTATCATTGATGGGGTAGAAACTATCAAACTAATGCCTGGATACACATACATCTTGCACACAGGGCATTTTGCCATTGAAGACAAAGTGTCTGGGGGATATAAAAAAGGGGTTATATACGTTGTTCAGATAACAAATAGTACTTATGAGGGTGATCTTCAGATCTACAACCTACCCAAGTCAGGATCCTCTCTTTGTGTGAAAAAAGGTTTAGATTTTGATCCGATAGAAGATGTAAAAAGACCATTAAATCTTGACGACCAGTGCGGTAAGGAAGTACCTTGTGTAAAGTCAGTATTAGTAACGTGGAATGTAGGAGACTCAGAAGCTAAAGTACTAGAGTATTCAAAAGATTCTTTTAAGTAGCATTAATTTTTTCTTCCTTTTTTCTTTATTAATACTTATATATACTTATTTTGTGGAGACTAATTTGAGCAAGAAAAAGTTTGTGAATATTTTCTTTCCAGTGTTGTTAGTAGCAGTCTCTGTGTTTCTTTGTTTTAGAAACTACACTCCAGGAACATTTTTGACTGGTTGGGATACTCTTCATCCGGAATTTAACTATAAAGTGTATTGGCATAGAATTATATTTGGTGCATGGCAATCACATCAAGGGTTGGGGGCTGTGGCTTCACAAGCACATGCTTCTGAGATACCGCGTGTCATTTTAATCTCTCTTATTAACCTGTTTTTTTCGATGGACAAAGTTAGATATTTTTATGCATTTTTAATGCTCATCCTAGGACCTTTGGGCATTTATTTCTATCTAAAGAAGATAATACTTGAGAAATTTAGTGAAAACGCATCTTCAGTTGGCTCTTTCACTGGTGGTCTCTTCTACTTGCTCAATCTTGGAACTTTGCAACATTTTAATGTTCCTCTTGAGATGTTTTTAACACATTACGGTCTTTTGGGATGGTCATTCTTGTTTTTAACCAAATTTTATTTAAATGGTAGAAGGAAGGATCTGTTTATATTTGTTTTGATATCCATTTTTTCGACCTCCCAGGCTCATACCCCAACTCTTTTTTATGTTTATCTTATGTCAATTCTGATTTATTTGTGTTCGTTAATAATAACTAATAAAAAAGAATTACAAAATAAAAAGAGGTTGTTTTTGACAAGAAGTTTAATTCTATTTGCAGTTACGTTATCTGTAAATTTGTTTTGGTTTTTACCGCACTTATACTACGCTTTTAGTAAGGGAAGCGAGGTTTCACTTTCAAAAATACATCATTTGTTCTCTGATGAAGCTTTTCTGGTGAATAAGAAGTATGGAAATATAAAGGATACTGCCTTGCTTAAAAACTTCTTATTTAACTGGGGTGTCTACGGTGGTGAGAATTTTTTTGTTGATCTTCTCAATCCTTGGATTATTCATCTAAGAAAACCTTTAGTTTGCGTTGTTGGTTATATAATGTTCGGTTTTATATTAATTGGCTTGATAGTCTCCTTAGTGAAAAAAAATAGATACTCTCTTTCATGGTTATTACTGGGTTTAGTTGGTGTATTTTTTATTTTTAACGTAAACCCGCCTTTTGGTTTTATATTTCAGTTCCTGCAGAACAATATTTCTTTGTTTAAAGAAGTATTTAGATTTCCTTTTACCAAATTCTCGACTATCTTGATGGTTGCATACTCAATTTTCTTTGGTTATTTTGCAGGTTTTGTTTCTGAATTTGTTCAAAACAAGTTAGGTAGGGTATGCCCTTTTATTGTATTGCTCGTTTTATCTTCAAGTTTAATATACTTTTCCTTTCCAGCATTTAATGGTGATTTGATCAACAAGTATATGAGAGTTTCCATTCCTAATAGGTACTTTGAGATGTTTAAGTATTTTGATGAGCAGGATGAATATGGTAGGGTAGCTGAGCTTCCTACTCATTCCTTCTGGGGATGGGTGTTTCATTCGTGGAATTCAGCTGGTACTGGATATCAAGGAGCTGGCTTTCTTTGGTTTGGAATCAAACAACCCTTGTTGGATAGAGAGTTTGATAGGTGGAATATCTTAAATGAACAGCCCTATAGAGAGCTTTCTACAGCTGTATATTCAGAAGATTCAGTAATGCTTATTAATGTCTTAAACAAGTATAAGATACGATGGTTGATTGTAGATAAAAGTGTTGTAGCTCCTGGTTTAGATCAGAAAGTATTATTCTATAAAGAAATCGAAAATTTACTTTCAAGTATCAATAATATCACGTTGGAAAGAGATTTTGGAGAAGGCCTATTGGTTTATAAGTATTCCCCAAAGACTAGTTTTTCTAGGTTGGAGGTAATAGATAAGCCATTTGTAACCAATAGTTCTTTGTTCAAAGAATATTATGACCCCATATATTCTGTGCATGGGAACTATGTTAGTGGAAAAGGAGTTGAGTACCCCTTTTTAGGAGTTAACCATGTTGATGAAAATATAAGCAACGATTCTATTTATTCAGATGAAGATTTCGTTTACCTTAAAGTTCCTAGTGGAGCTTCTATAGTTGGAGAATTACCTGTTGTCCCAGTTCGGGTTTATCTTAGGAGCAACGATAGTGGAAACTACTTTGTGGATATAACTTTTAATGGAGAGTCTATCAATAAAGTAGACTTGCTGGTTGGCGACAGAAGTGGCGTAGTAATTAAAATAGGAACTGAAGTTTTTGACGTATCTAATGTTGATGTTAATTCAGCTATTGGAGATGTGTTTGTTTCTCCATCTAAAGGACTAGAGGTAACTGTATATAAGAGTGATGGTAATGTAAGTCCTAAGAAGATTTCTTATTCAAGCCTAGAGAATTGCGACACTATGAGATCTGGGTACTTTTCTAGTTACTCGGTTTCCATGATTGATAATGGTTTTAAAATTACCGCGAAAGATACATTAGCTTGTTTAACAGTTCCACTTTCCGATGTCCTAAGTTCTGAAACATCTTCCTTAGTAAGCGTTAAACTTGATTCTCCCACTGGCGTAAACGCGGATAGCTTTTGTATGTTAGATGACGCAACTGGTTTGTGTGTGGATTTCTTTGAAGGTGATAAATTTCTTTCTATCATAAGAGAAGATGTGAATAGCTACAGTCTAAGATTCTTCTCAGATGCTAGGAATGAAAAAGGAGATGTAGTAAAAGAATTTAATAATATAAAGATAGGTACTTATAATTCAGTATTGAATACTAGTGTAGATGTTAGTTTGGATAATTTGAATATTGACCTTAGTAGTCTTGCTTTTAGTAAGCAGAAACAGTTTACAGTGCATCCAACAGAGATACCTGGAAATAGGAGAAGTTGTAAAAGGGGTGTGGGTTTAGGAGATTCTAACTTTATAAGCTCGGAAAAAGGTTTAATATTTAACTCGACAAAAGGGTCTTTGTGTGACTCTTATGAATTTCCATTAGCTTATCATAATACAGGTTATGTGCTTGAAGTTAAGGCAAAACATTATAGTGGTGTTCCATTAAGACTGTGTTTGACGAACGAATGCTCAAAGAGATGTGATCTTGATGTATCCCTTCCATCCTCCAATATAGATGAATCTTTTTTCTATTTTATCCCACCTATGGGGGACGGTGTTGGATATACATTGAATGTTTCAAACTATGTGTTTGGTGACACCTTAAGTAGGAACGAGCTCGAGTATTTAAGCTTGGTTCCAGTTTCATACAATCTAATTAAAAATATAACTGTTGGTAATAGCACGAATTCACCAGATCAGACGTATGTTCTCAATGAAGCCTATGATGATGGGTGGTTGGCTTTGTGTGGTTGGAAAGTGTGCGGTGCTGAACATGTAAAAGTAAATAATTGGGCCAATGGTTGGGTGTTTAATAGATCTGTACCAAGCGGAATTATGATAGTTTTTTGGCCCCAGATACTTGGATTTGTGGGTTTTAGCTTTTTAGTACTAGTACTTCTTTTGTCCTTTAGATATAAGGAAAAAGATAGTACTTAATGTTCATGCATAACACTCTTGTCCTAAGGCCCCATAGTGTTGACAAACATTAATTTCTAGGTTATAATCCTTCCATAACGTTGGTTATAACAAACCAACTTATTTCGTAGAGTACTAAGTTTCCTGCCGTACAGCTTAATAGTTTCATATTCTGTTACTATGAAAGTATATGAATTTTGATGCTATTTAGTAAGTAGGTAAAAATAAATGAATAAAAATAAAATAAAGTTAATAGGAATGTTTACAACTTTATCAATACTTTTAACATTATCTACTAAGCCAGTGTTTGCTGGACAGTACGGTGATGATTGTGATGATTGCAATACAAGATTTAGAATCTCTAAAGAGGTTAGAACTTCTGGTGATACATCTTGGAAAGACAAAGTAACTAATGTTAAAGAAGGGGAAGTAGTAGAGTTTAGAATCACAGTAAAAAACAAAAGTGATGGTGAAGTTGGAGATTCCGACAATATGGAAACCAAAGACTTTTTGCCTGATGAAATGGAAAAAGTTGGAGGAAATGGATTAACTGAGGAGTTTGATGATTTTAATCCTGGGGACACAAGAACCTTTATTATTACTGCTAAAGTAAAAGATAGTGAATACAATAAAGATGTTAAGTTCGAAAAGTGTGTGGTAAATAAAGTAGAACTCAGATGGGAAGATGAGTTTGAAGGGTCAGATACTGCTACTGTTTGTTATGGCAACATAGAACCTTCTGAACTTCCTAAAACTGGTTCATTAGATACCTTAGCTATAGTTGGCTTAGGTTTTCTAACAGCTGGTTTAGTGACTAAGAAAAAGTTTAGTAGATAATTTAGCCTCTTGCTTGGGCAGGAGGCAGAATGGTTGGGTTTGGCTTGTCCTTACGCGACCATTCTGTCTCTTGCCTAAACATTATCTCATGACAGCATTATCCAAATCAATAAATGTAAAAAAGATCTTTTTATTTATGGTAACTTTCTTAATTCTGTGTTTCATATTTATTTCATTTATTTTTCCAGATTTTCTACATCTAAATGGCGTAAATAAGTTTGTTTTGGATAAATACAATTTGATTAAATTTGGCAAAAAGATAGAAAGTGAGGAAGCAGAGAAGTATTCTGTATTTGCCGAACAACTTCACCCAATTTATGGGGCCCCTAAGAAGTTAATTATTGAAACATTAAACATTAAAGTTCCTATTGAGCCAGTTGGGGTTGATACTTCTGGGTATCTTGAAACACCAAGAGATTGGAATACAGCTGGGTGGTATGAAAAAGGTGCTAGACCAGCAGAAAACGGCAATATTTTGATAAATGCTCATTATGACAACAATCTGGGAAACCCTGCAGCTTTTTATAGGTTGAAAAATATAAATCTAGGTGATAAAGTATCCGTACTTGATAGCTATGGTAAGGAGTATACCTATATTGTAGTTAGTACTTACTACATAAATGTAGACGATCCTAATAGGTTAAAAGTGTTTGAAAATAATAAAAAGGACAAATCTGCCATGACCTTAATAACATGTGGTGGAGTTTGGATTGGGGGAACATATAATAAAAGATTTGTAGTAAATGCAGAACTTATTCAATAAACATTGAATGAGTCTTGAAGTTGGGAGGTAGCTCGGGGCAGTGGCTATCTCCCATCTCCAGGAAATTTGTTTGAGTGTTTTCAATACTTGCTGAATTAATTTTTTTAGTTTATTATTCAAAGTGAATTGGAAACTTCTAATTTCCTTTGTTTCGAAAGAATAAATTCCAAATGTACAAACTTTTCTCATGCTTTAAAGTATAAATTTCAAGCGTAACTTGTTGCGCGATGCTAATATGCCTATTAAAAAACAAAAAGAAGATACTAGAAGGAAGAAAGTTATAAGTGAGCAAACTGCTACAGTAACATCTAATGTTCCTGCAATTAGTGACTCTACATCTATCCCAATTAATGATGCAGCTCCTGTTGTAGATCCGCAGATGGATAAAATATTACATGATACTGGGCGTGGAAATCATGGTAGTAACTACAATGGAGATACCATAAGAATAACAGGAATGCTTGAAATTTTAACTGACTACGGAGTTATTAGGCAAAGTGAAAAAACAGATGATGATCTGCCAAGAGATGTTTACATTAGCCATTCTCAAATCAAAAGATTTAACTTAAGAATGGGTGATGTAATTACTGGTTTAGCAAGGCCTCCGAAAGAAAACGAAAGGTACCTTTCATTGCTCAAGATAGAGACTGTTGGTGGTATGGACCCGGAGAATGCAAGGAAAAGGCCTGTATTTGCAAAGTTAACTCCAATATTTCCTAATGAATGGTTGAAGCTTGAAACAAAGCCAGAGGTTATTTCAACTAGGTTGATTGATTTAATATCTCCAATTGGAAAAGGTCAAAGAGCAATGATAGTAGCCCCTCCTAAAGCTGGAAAAACATTTCTTCTTTTAGATATTGCTAATGGTATTACTACAAACTATCCAAATATCAACTTGCTTGTGGCGTTAATAGGGGAAAGACCAGAAGAGGTTACTCATTTTAGTAGAAGTGTAAGGGGGGAAGTTTATGCTAGTAACTTTGATGAAAAAGCAGAAGAACAGACTAGGATATCAGAGTTATGCTTAGAAAAGGCTAAAAGATTAGCTGAAATGGGTAAAGATGTTGTTATACTTGTGGATTCAATAACAAGGCTTGCTAGAGCTTATAACATGGTTGCTCCTCCATCTGGTAGAACTCTAACAGGAGGGTTTGATCCTGCAGCTTTATATCCTGCGAAACACTTCTTTGGAGCTGCTAGAAACCTTGAAAACAGTGGTAGCTTGACGATTATTGCTACTGCTCTTGTTGATACAGGATCAAGAATGGATGATGTCATATTTGAGGAGTTCAAAGGCACCGGAAATATGGAGTTAAGACTTGATAGATCTCTTTCTGAGAGAAGAATATTCCCAGCTATAGATATGAAGTCTAGTGCTACCAGACATGAAGAAGATCTTCTTGGCAAAGATACTTTAGAAAAAGTTTATAGATTAAGAAGAATGATTGACCTTCTTGATGATAGGGACGCAACATCGCTTGTAATAGATCAGTTGAAAAAGACCAAGAGCAATAAAGAATTCCTTGAATCTCTAAACAAGGGTGGAGCTAAATAATATTAATTGTTTTATTCAATTTGCTATAACCTCGTACAGTTGGTAGAATTTACCGCGTTCACTAAATAGTGGATAATAATTTATACAATGGCTTTCACAATAAAACGCCCTTCGTCAAAGAGGTTCTTCCAGCTTAGTTTTGAGGGTTTTAGACCATCGGGGCGAAATAAAATAGAACAATTCTTGTCCTTATGGTCGGATTTCTTTCGATCCTTAACTTCTTACATTTTCAAGAAGATTTGGTTGTTAGTTGCCCTTGTTATTAAAATAATTACATTTTTGTTTGCTATCCCCTCTGAAGTTAAGGATTTCCTTACTAAAAAGTTAATATGGTCAAGGGGAAAACTTGGTAGGCCCATTGCTACTTGGTTTGTGCTAGGGTTTTCACTATTGGTTTTTATATTTGGAGAGGTATTTAGTAGTTCAACTTTAGTGGTTAACAAGCCTGTTAGTGCTGATTATTTAAAAAGTACCACGGATATAATTCCTAAAAAAGAAATGGCAGTTACTACTCTTCCATCAGAAAGAAGAACTAAGTCTATTAATTATGTTATTCAACCTGGGGATACCTTGTATACGATTGGTAATCAGTTTAAAGTTTCTATAGATGCATTAAAGTACATTAATGGTCTTACTGATTCTTCTATATTAAGCATTGGGCAAGAAATAGTTATTCCACCTGTGTCTGGTTTAATTCATAAGGTAGAAAGCGGGGATACTATTGGGTCTATTGCTGAAAAGTATGGTGTTGCCCCTCAGGCTATTGCAGATTTTAACTATATACTGGATACTTCAAAGCTTGCAATTGGAACGGAGCTAGTTATACCTGGAGGAAAAATTCCAGAGATTCCTCTTCCTATTATATATGTTCCTGTATCATCTAGTGTGCAGGCAAAAGCAAATAAAAACTTTTGTGTATGGCCTACAACGGTTAGAATACTTACTCAATATTACTCTTGGTATCATAATGGTTTGGACATAGCATCTCCATCTAGTCAAGGCATGCCACCTCTTTTTGCATGTTCAAGTGGTACTGTGGTTAGAGCTGGGTGGGACCCATTTGGTCTTGGTCTTCACGTTAGAATTGATCACGGAAATGGATTTATGTCCATCTATGGGCATATGAGTAGGTTGGATGTGAGTTATGGAGATAGGGTAAAAAGAGGAGAGCAAATAGGTTTAATGGGTAGTACTGGAAATTCAACTGGCCCACATGTACACTTCATGGTGCAATACAATGGTGTTTCTCAGGATCCACTTAATTATACACAATAACATATAGTGTCATAGTAGTTGAAAGAGAACATTTATTTTATTATTAGTTATAATAGATATATGGTTGATATAGTAGAAATAAAAATAAAGGCTGGAGATGGCGGAGATGGAAAGGTTTCTTTTAGACATGAAAAGCATCTTGCAAAAGGTGGTCCTGATGGAGGGGATGGTGGAAATGGGGGGAGCATATATTTTGTTGCAGATAATAATCTGTCTACTCTAATTGACTTTAGATCTAAGTCCTTATTTAAGGCTGATTCTGGGCAACCTGGGGGTAAGAAAAACATGACTGGAGCTTCTGCTGAGGATTTTCTTATAAAAGTTCCAGTTGGCACATTAATTTATGAACTAAGTGAGGATGAGAAAAAAGAAGATTTAGTTGGAGATTTAGTTGAAAAAGGGCAGATGTTGTTAATTGCAAAAGGTGGTCATGGTGGAAGAGGTAATTATAGGTTTAGGGGATCTGTAAATCAAACTCCACAACAATATACTCAAGGAACTAAAGGTGAAGAGAAATTGGTGAGACTTGAGATTAAACTGATTGCAGATGTAGGCTTAGTGGGAGCTCCAAATGCAGGTAAAAGCACTTTGCTAAACAGACTGACAAACTCTAATGCTAAGGTTGCAGAATATCCTTTTACCACTTTAACCCCTAATTTAGGTATACATAGAATAGAGAGTGGAAAAAATATTGTTTTTGCTGATATTCCTGGGCTAATTGAAGGAGCCTCTCAAGGAAAGGGTTTAGGAGATGAGTTCCTAAGACATATTGAAAGAACAAGACTTTTGGTTCATTTGATAGATCCCATGAGTGGTAGAAACAAAGATCTGGTAAATAATGCTTTAGAAAGTTATCAAATGATTAGAAATGAACTGAAGGAGTATGGTCATGATCTAGATACTAAACAGTCAATTGTTGTTGTTAATAAGATTGATGTGACTGAAGTAAGGGAAGTATTGGAAGAAATAGGGAATAGGCTGTCTATTTTAGGGGTAGAAGTTATTGGAGTGTCCTCAGCGACTGGAGAAGGTTTGAGTGTGTTATTAAACAAAATATCCTTTGCATTAGAGAATATACCCAGGAAGTCTTCCTTTGAGACTAAAAGTGTGGTAAAGAAATACAATATTGATAACCTTCCCAATAGAAGGATAGTATTCAATAAAGGTAGAGTTATAACTTTAAATAAAAGGCTTTAAAGTGTTGTATAATTGTTTCTTATCTGGGGCCGTTGGCTCAGTTGGTAGAGCGCTTCCATGGCATGGAAGAGGTCACCAGTTCGATTCTGGTACGGTCCACCATTAGAAATAGTATCGGGGTATTAAGGTCTATTAATGTAATCGTCGATTCTCTTTTCTAAGACATTAACTCTTTTTTCTATCTCATCGGTTTTGTAATTCTCCTGTATAGAAAGAGGTGTTTCTGGTAGTAGAAATATAAATATAGGAATTAGTACAGAGGCAAAAATAATGATCACATATCCTAGAAAGGATTTATTACCCAGAATGATATCTAGTAGGATTACAAAACCTGCTAAACATAAGAACTGTAGAATAACAAAAATGAGAGCATTGTTTAGAGATGTAATTCTGCTAAATATCTGAATATTTATTGATATGAAAGTGAAAAGCGCCGCGAATACTCCTAAGACCTCTGTGTATTTTATCTGTCTATCCTCAATTACTTTATTTACTTTGTTATCTACGAGCTTATCTATTTCACTGGTATAGATTTCTGTCTGTGAGGAAGATGTTGGAGAAGGGGTTTGTCCAACTTCCGGGCCACCTGTAGATGTTTCTTCATTGTAGTTAAGTGTTTTAGTACTGCTTAACATCATATTAGTTAGATTTGGCAGTACTTCTGTCTACATTGATGGCGACCACTTTACCAAAGTCCTTTCCGTTGACCCTTGCAGATACTTCATAAACACTCTCTACTGGGAAGGATAAACCCACAATGTTTGTGATATATTGAATGTTTCTTTCTTTTCCCACCTTCGGCGTCACCACATTTTCCAAGCTTATTATTGGTTCTTTCGTACTAGAGTTGATAATTGTTAACGTTTGTTTATACTCCTCATACTTTTTGTCTTTTTCTTCTAAGGCATAATTAGTCACGATTGATAACCTTGGGTGTATTGCTGGAAAATTTGGTGCGAATATTACATCAAAAGTTTGGATGATATTTAATCTACCAACCTCATCTGTGAAAGCATTATCGCAAATAATAGCAAAATTTAGCTTCATATCAACTTTATAATAACACTTTATTAATTTGAATCAATGGTTGCTATTGGTGGTAAAGGCTCTGTTTAGAAATAAACCCTGCCTTAAAAAGCAGGGTTTGCGGGTTTATTTCTCTTCTTTTTCTGTTACTTCGTAGTTTCCATGCTAGTTATTTTGTTGAGGAAGGGCTTTTGTATCTAATTTTTGTTCAGTTCCTTCCCCAGTGTTCTTTAATGGCTCTTGCGTGGAATCTTTCTGAATCCCAGTTAATTCCTCAACAGTTGGTTTTGGTTCGATTGTTGCTCCTGCAACTGCTGACTGTGGTAAAGAAGCAATTTCTTTTTCTATTAATTTTCTATCCTCGGAATCTTGCGGAACAAGAAGCTTTGCAATATCAAATTCCTTCTTAGCTTGATCATATTCTTTAAGCTTTACTAAAGCTAAGGCAAAGTTATAGTGAGCATTTGCATAATCTTGCTTTAAAGATGTTGCTTGTCTAAATTGGTTTGCTGCAGAAAGAAAATCTCCCTTAGCAAAATACACCCCTCCTAAATCAAGTCTTAATTTAGGATTTGTAGGATCAAGTTGAATAGCTGTGTTATACGAGTTAATTGCCCAGTCGGAAGCATTTTGAGCCACATTAATTAGGTTTTTGTATATCAGTGCCCTCGTTTCCCAGTTGCTTACATTTAATGGTCCAACAACTTCAGTTGCAAATCGGGAATTTTTTATAGCTTGAGATACCAAAGTTTGGATGGTTTGCTTGTCAGTATCCGTTAGGTTTTGTTTTGAAGCTAGAGCGTTGGCAAGAGAAACATTTGTCCTTGCGAATGAGTCATAGTATGTATCTCTGTTTGGATTATACTCAATAGCCAACCTTTGGTAATTGTATGTTCCGTTGCTATCGTTCTTTAGAATTGCTACTAAAGACTTTCTCATAAAGTACTCTCCAGCGTAATTCTTAAAGCTCACAAATCCAAGATACCCTACTAACAAAAATACTGGAACACACAAAACATACTTTGTATACTGTGATGCTATAACTGATCCATTGTCTGTTGCTATGGAAGACAGATTTGTAGATTCAATTATTAATGGTTTAACATGCTTTGCTTGGTTTTCTGTAGTAGCATAAGTTCCGATCAAGATACTCAAGAAGAAGAATAGTAAGAATATATTTAGGATGCTGGCGTATGTAAAAAGATATGATGCCAACAGCACTGTTACTAGAGCACTTGCTATACTAACTAACCCTGTGTCTTCTCTAATCTGCCTTGATGAGCTTACAAGCTTTAATACCTTTGATACAAATATTAAGGCTATAGCAGTACCTACAATTCCAATGGTTCCAAGAACATTGAATAATTCGTTATAAGGTTTATCAAATCTTTTATCCCATATATTAGTATTGTTTGCAGACAATGGTTTGTATCTTGTGTAGTTTAGGTGAAAAGTAGAAGGTCCAGTTGCAAGTATCGGGTAGTCTTGAATTGTTGATGTTGCAATATACCAACTTTCTCTGGCTGGTAGAGAGACTTCTGAAATGTAGTTTTTATCTATCATCACATTTCTTGTTGTTGGAAGTAATGTGGCTCCAAATATTATTGCCATAAACACAATTGGAGTAACTAAGTCAAACTTTTTATTTGTTAATAGTTCTTTGTCCGCAAAAAGCAATACTGAAATTATTCCAGTTAGAACCAACACCCATCCTAAGGGTGTTCCTGTGATTGCAATAAAGAAGAAGTTAATAATAATTGAAGCAGACAGTCCAATCTTGGCAAACGAGATGTTCTCATATATTGAGAACATTAATGCTGTTGTTATTGACAAAGCTGCCAAAATCACAGCATCTTTGATTGATCCTGTTAAAGAAAAGTTTTGAATCCTAAAGAATGATTCTCCTAGTGCATATACTTTGTAGTAACTGAGTATTGATATTATTGAAGACAATGTAGAAGAAAATATCAAAGCATACAATGAATTTTTAACTAACTTTGTGTTTCTGTATGAAGGTGTTGACAAGTAAAAATATCCGATGGTTACCAAGAGGCTGAGGAGACCTAACCATCTTCCTTGTGTACCGAAGATACTATCAGTCTTGCTTATTGAAAAAACTGTAGATAAAGCTATTACTAGAACTAGTGCTATTAAAGGCTTATCTAGTGAGGACTTGATAAACTCAATTTTCTTTCCAGTAACTACCTTAAGACCTAAAGTAATTAGTAATATTAGGAAAGACAAGGTTATTAGTGCAAGTTTATTGAAAGAAAAGAATTCTGTTGTTGTCGGCAGAAAGAAAATTGGTACTAGAAGAATGGTAAGGAAAGGTATTATGTTTGATACTTTATCAAGTATCGATGTTTTAAAACTAGATTGTTTCATACCTAAAGTGTATGAGTGTAATACACCAGTTGTCAAGTGGTAAAAGTTAGACTTGAAAACGTTTTCTCATTACGGGAATAACACTGGAAAATACTATTGTGTAAGCCACCAGCTAAACTCACTATTATAAGATACTGGTGTGTCTAGAGTTAATTCAAATCCTTCTTGTGGTTTGATTTGAGACACCCAATATCTACTGGCAGGTGTGTAATCTTGATTGAATGATACGTACACCTTTGAATTAGCTTTTATTCCTTCGGCAGTAATAAAAACCTTGCTTTGATTTTTGGGTACAAAAGATGTTCCATTTTGAATGATTTGCGTTTGTTGACTAATGTCACCCACTGTCATTATTTGACTCTTTGACTTACCAAGATGTATAAATCCTAATTCACTAGCAAGTGTTATTGATACTGCAATAAGGATTAAATATGTTACAACTTGTTTTCTAATCTCTGGCGATGATACTGCCATTAAGAAGCTTTCTATCTTATTTTTGGTTTTAAGCTTTTCGGATATTTCTTCGTTTGTGTATCCTTCAGATTTTAGATTTTCTATAAGTATTAATCTATCCACAGACCATGCAGGGTAGTGTCCTTTAATGTTACCCTTTTTATCTGCCTTTCTAACCATGTGTGAGAGCCATCCTATCTTTGTATAGTATCTTAGTCTGTTGTAAGGGTCTCCTGATCCAAAGTTAACACCTTTTGATTTTGCCTGTTTTATTAGTTTGTCTATACTAATATACTCATCCATTAGTTAAAATTTGGGGCAGAATTTACTTAAGAGTGAGTTAATTATAGCAGATTTTCAAACTCTAGTGTTAATAGATTTTATCTAGTTGTTTAAGCACTTCATTAATAATAAATTTACAAAAGTGTTTGGATGTATGGACATACAAAGTAGAGATTACCCTTGTTTGTTGAAGGAAATCAAAGACCCTCCGAAAAGACTTTACTACAAGGGTAATTTTAATAGCAATATATTTGAAAGTTGTGTATCTGTAGTTGGAAGTAGAATAGTAAGCAATTCTAATAAGAGAATAATTAAGCATTTGTTTTCAACTTTAAGTAAATCAATAACAATAGTATCTGGGTTTATGAGTGGGGTTGATGCAGAGGCTCATAAGCAAGCTTTAAACTTTGGGCTAAAAACAATTGCGGTAATGCCTTGTGGTATAGATCATATACACCCTGAAAATCAGGTTGATTTATACAATGAAATACTTTGTAGTGACGGGTTAGTTATTTCTGAGTATGACTATGATTTTAAACCTGAAGTTTGGTCATATCCAAGAAGAAACAGAATTGTTGCAGGAATAGCAAAAGTAACCGTTGTAATTGAAGCTAAATTAAACAGTGGGTCTCTTATTACTGCCAGGTTAGCAAATTGTTATGGTAGAAGGGTTCTTGTACCCAAGGTACCCAGGCCTTTATCTGGAGGCATTTCACTTTTAAAGAATGAGTTTGCTGAAGATATAGAATCTGGAGTTCAAATTAATGAGTATATTGAGATGTTTAATAAGAACCGTCTCGAGAAAAAGAATTTTGTTGAGTACCAATTAGGTTTCTTTGATGGTTGATGTTAGGGACTTGAAAAACAACAATAAGTGTTGTATATTCGGGCCATGAAGTTAGAGAAAATCTCTAAAGCTCTGTCCGATAAAAATAGGTTACAAATTTTAGAGTTCTTAAGCGATGGGCAAAGAAATGTAAGCGAAGTGGCTGATAGACTCAATGTTGAGGAGAACCTAGCATCTCACCATTTGAGAGTTTTGGCTGCTTTAGGATTTTTAAAGAACGATAAAAAGGGAAGAGAAGTGTTCTACAGTTTAAATGAATCTAGGATAGTGGGACTCCTTAGGGATATGAGAAGAAATCCTAAGTTTAAGTCTATCCTCGTTGATTCTTTAAAAGACTAATTGCTCTAAATTTTTATACACCCCATGCCCAAGTGTTTCTAGTTGTGTTTGTTTTTGCTTTATTTTCTTCCACCATCTGTCGTTAAATATACGGATAAAGTTTATTTCCATCCGTGTCTGTGAGCAATACCCATTCGACACTGCGGGTAATATGCGTTTAATAACAAAAATAATGAAATAAAAATAAAAAGATAATAGTCTATTGAATGTAGAAAGAACTTTATAAACAAAAAAGTTTTTAGTGGTTATATAACTACATGAAGGAAAAGATATCTTCTTTTATTTCAAACGTAATCAAAAAGAATTTAATGGTTGTTGCGGCCTTACTTCTCATGTTAGGTGGAATAGTAGGCTTTATATTTGCAAGGAAGAAAGTAGCTACTAGTTGTGTGCTTGCAATGGAAGGTGTTGTTCAGGATCAAAGTAAAGAAATTAAGAAAATAGTTGTTGATCTATCAGGAGCAGTAAAAAAGCCAGGACTCTATGAATTAGATGAAGGATCAAGAGTAGGGGAATTACTTGATCTAGGAGGAGGCACTACTGAGGAGTCTTCTGCATTATGGATTTCAAAGAATTTAAATCTTTCCAAAAAATTGGAGGATTCTTCTAAGGTTTATATTCCTTTTGAATGGGAAACTTATTCCTTTCAAGAAGATGAGATACTTAATTTAGTAAAACCAAGTGATCTTTCTTCTAATGGTTCTAGCAATAAAAGCCAAAGTGATTCAAGCGAAAGTACCAACTCACAAGAGGATTCTTCAGGAGATGCTTCTAGTGCATCATCAAAGATAAATGTTAACACAGCCACATCTTCTGAGTTAGATGCTCTTCCTGGGATAGGCCCAGCCTTTGCTGAAAAAATAATAAGCAATAGACCTTATTCTGACTTTTTGGAGTTTGAATCTAAGTCTGGGTTATGGAAGTCAGTATCAGCTGGAATAAAGGATTTAATATCATTTTGATTTGCTTCTAATGAAAAGTGTTAAGTATTATCTTCCTTTGTTAATTTTAAGTTTTCTTGTTGGTATAAGGGTTTATGTTAATTGTTTTGATGGCACTGTTTCAAAGCAATGTATAGAATCAGAGGAGTCTATATTTACTAATAAAGAAAAATTTCCTGGGAGATATTTCATTAAGTTTAGAGAAAGCTCCATAGAACTCTATAGAAAATATTTTCCAAGTCCCCATAGTGAGCTTTTAATAGGAATGGTAATGGGAGCAGATGAATTGGGGAAGATTCCAAAGTTTAAGGAATCTCTAAAGAGTACAGGAACGATTCATGTAGTTGTTGTTTCTGGATTTAATATAAACTTAGTATTCGGCTTGGTTATAGGGTTATTGGGGTCAAAGTATAAGACTAAGAATTTAGTAATTGCTCAAATTGTTACATTACTATACTCAATGATGACTGGGTTTGAGCCTCCTGTTATTAGAGCTTGGGTTATGGGAAGTTTAGTGTCTTGGGCTAAGTATTATGGCAGAGGAATAGATGGTTTTAGGGCGTTGGTGTTTACAGCTTTGCTTATGATTTTGATCTGGCCATATTTTTTACTTAGTGTAAGCTTTCAACTGAGTTTTTTAGCTACTTTTGGTTTGGTAACATATGGAAACTTTTTTCAAGGAATACTAAGAAGTATATTTAAAGTAGAGTCATTTATAGTTGAAGATCTAAGCACTACCATATCTGCTCAAGTATTTGTTTTGCCGATTATTTCACTTTACTTTGGGAGAATAAGTTTAGTAAGTTTCATAATCAACCCTCTTGTTCTTTGGACTGTCCCCATTTCTACTGTTTTAGGAAGTATATTTTTGATAATCGGATCCATCTCACACGTTTTAGGCAGTTTGATTGCCTTCTTCATATACCCCTTCTTAGATATATTTACATCGCTAATTTGGTTCTTTGGAGGATTTACTTTTTCAAGTGTATCTTTTAGCGCTAACGCAAAAACAGTGTCTATTTACTATCTTTTTACGCTTCTAGGAGCATATTTAGTAAATAGAAACAAAAGGAAAGCATATGAAAGTAAATGACTTAGTATACTCAGTGTTCTTATATTTTGTATTATTTGTTCTTATTTTCACCTTGAAAGATAGTTCTTCACAATCAAGCTTAAAGATACATATTTGGGACGTAGGGCAGGGGGATTCTGCATTAGTAGTTACTCCTAATGGAAATAAAATATTAATAGATGGTGGAGATAATTTTGAATCTGATTTTAAATTATCAATGCTGGTTCCATTTTTCTCGTGTGAAATAGATGTTGTTGTTTTAACACACCCACATAGTGATCACATTAGAGGTTTAAATAGAATCGCTCAAAGATGTAAAGTTTTCACTGTTATATTTAACGACGTTGATTACACTTCTCAGGATTACTTGTACTTTAAGGATTTAATTAAGAATTTAAATGTTTTAAATGTTTATAAAGAAGACGAGTTTACAATAGATGATGTTAAATTAAAAATTCTATGGCCAACAAAGGAATTTTTGCAAACAACAATTAATGATATAAATGAAACATCAATAATGATCTTTTTAGATTATAAAAATTTTGAAGCATTATTCTTAGGTGATGCAGGATCCAATGATTTATCAAAAGTAGATGTCAACTCCATAAAACCATTAATAAATGAAGGTCTTGATATATTAAAAGTTCCTCATCATGGCTCAAAGTTTGGTTTGAATAAAGAATTTTATGCTGATTTGAAGCCCAAAAACTGTATAATATCAGTTGGAAAAGATAATATGTTTGGGCATCCATCAAAAGAAGTTGTTGATTTCCTGTTGGAGTCTAAATGCAATGTGCTAAGGACAGATGAACGTGGAGATATCGTTGTGACTTTTAGATAGTTTTATGGTGTCGTTTTCATGTGAATAAATAATTGATAATATGAACTAGGAGTTTATTTAGTTAAATAAACAAAATTGATGATTAGTGTATCCGAACTAATAAAGGAAAACATTAAAAGAGCAGTGAAAAGTTTATACAACATAGATGCTGAAGATGTTAATGTAGAACACCCTGAAAATGAAAGCTTTGGAGATTTTGCTTCAAGTATTAGTTTATCTATTTCTAAGGACTTAAGGAGAATACCAATTGAAATTGCAGAAGAATTGTCACGTGAACTCTTGAGCTACAAATTAGATTTTGAGTCAGATAGTAGCTACTACCCTATTTTTTTTAGCATAGAAGCTGTTCAACCTGGGTTTATTAACTTTAAAATGTCTCAGGAATGGTTAAAGCAGCAGTTAACTAATGTACTTACAAGCAACTCAAGTTTTGGATCAAACAATATAGGCAGTGGTAAAACTATTATCGTTGAGTATTCTCAACCTAATCCTAATAAGCCAATGCATATTGGTCATTCGAGAAATAATTTCATAGGAAGCTCTTTGTCTGAAATCTTCAAGTTTTGTGGTTATAACGTTATAAGGATGAATTACATGGATGATTGGGGTACGCATATTTGTAAGTCAATGCTTATGTATAAAAAGTATAAGGATGGTGAGGAACCTTCTGGAAAGCCAGATCATTATGTTGGCAATCTTTATATTATGTACGAAAAAGAGCATGAATCTAATCCTACAGTTTTGGACAAGGAGTTGTTGGAAATGTTTAGAAAGTTAGAGAATCACGATCAGGAGACAGTTGAATTATGGCAAAAGATTGTAGGTTGGGTGTACGAAGGATGGGTAACTACTTATCAGAATGAAAACGTAGTATTTGACGTTTGGACATACCAAAGTGAACACACTAAAGGTGGAAAAGATATCGTGAATTTAGCTATTGAGAAAGGAATTGCTGAAAAGGACGAGACTGGGGCGGTTGTTGCAAGATTAGGAAAGTATGGGATTCCAGATAAAGTTCTTTTAAGAAGTGACGGTACTTCTATTTACATAACTCAAGATACACAGCTTGCTAGAGACAACTTTGAAAAATATAAGTTTGATAAAAGATTTTACGTAGTGGATTGCAGGCAGTCTGGTTACTTTGTTCAACTGTTTAAAATATTGGATTTGCTTGGTTTTGATTGGGCTAAAAGACTTTACCATATTTCCTACGGAACAGTATCTCTTCCAGATGGCTCAATGTCTTCTAGACTTGGTAATGTTGTGAATGCTGATGATGTGTTTGATAAACTTGTAGACTTAGAAGAAGATGAAGCTAGAAATAGCTTGAAAGATGTTTCGAATGTTAAAGAAACTAGCAGGAAAGTGGCTTTGGCTGCTTATAGATATGGAATGCTAAGAGTAGATTCCAAGCAAGATATCATATTTGATTACTCAAAAGTAACAAAATTTGAAGGCAACACTGGTCCTTATTTAATGTATTCATATGCTCGTGCAAAATCTCTTTTAGAAAAAGCTGGTATTAAAGAGGAAGTAAATTTTAACCTTAAATTATTTGAAGATTTATCTTTAGTAGAAAAGGAGACACTCATCTTAAGGGGTATATACAAGTTTCCAGAGATTGTCTTAAAGTCTGCTAATAATTTTATGCCTCATATTGTGGCTAATTATCTTTATGACCTAGCCCAAAGGTTTAATTCTTTTTATGCTGATATACCAGTCTTAAATGCAAAAGGAGAAGAAAGAGAATTTAGGCTTGTCCTTGTTAAGTGCTTTGCACAAGTAATGAAAAATGGTTTAATGCTTCTTGGTATAGATGTAGTTGAAAAGATGTGATTAAGGAAAGATAAAGCGTATGGAAAGAAAGAAAGGTAAGGAAAAGAAACCGAAAAGGAATAAATTATTACCCAGATTTTTAAGATCTTTAACAGCTGTTGTATTGTTGTCATCGTTGATTCTAGGAATTTCTCTTTTAATTAGAGGGATCTCAAGTGTAAGCTCAGAAAGGAAAAGTTTATCATCAGTGTTAATATGGGATGTCTTTGAAACCTTTGGCTTAACCGAGAAAAACATCTCTCAGCTAAATGTTCAAAGGCTTTTGGAGAATCATATTGATAAATCTAAGACAAATAGTATCTCTGAATATGATAGCAGTTCATTAAATGAGATTGATAACAGCTTATCTTTATCTTCTAGTAGCAATAAAGAAGCTTTGTTTAAAGTTTGCATTATTTCAGATATACATCAGGATACTACAAATTTATCCAAGTCTTTAGAAAAGGTACTTGAAAATGAATGCATGTTGTTGTTTGTTATTGGAGATGTTACAAATTATGGAGACATAACTACCCTTTCAAGTATAAAGGCAGTTTTAGACAATTCCGGTATCAAAGATTATTATGTCATTCCTGGAGATCATGATTTAGCTCAATCTGTTGGCTTGGATAACTTTGAGGAAGTGTTTGGTAGTTATTATCACTTTGTTGAGTTTGCTGATGTTAGATTTTTACTGATGGATAACAGTGCAAACTACACTCCAATTAATAAAAAGCAAATTTCTTGGATGGAAAAGAATATTGAAAATACTGACTTTGTGATTTTATCTCAGCCTTTGTTTACAGATGGATTAAATACTCCTTTTAATTCTATTTACATGGGTAGTACTAGAACTGCTCCAGATTCTTCTAATTTAAAAGAAAAGCAGCAGATTGTTAAAGATCAAGGGATCTCTATATTAAATTTGATACGGGATACAAAGACTGTAAAGGCTATAATATCAGGGGAGCACCATAGGTCTAGTGTTTTAATTGACCCTGTAAGAAGTGATCTGAAACATTACGTAGTTGGGGCAGTTACCGGTACTGTTAATGATTACCCACAAAGTGCTATTCAATCATCAAGGTTTTCAGTTATGTACTTATTTGATGACAAATCGTATTCTATTAAAGACATTTCTCTAGACTGATAAGTGATCTTTTGGTATAACAGTATGATGGAAAGAACTCTTCTTGTGATAAAACCAGATGCAGTTAAAAGAGGTATTGTTGGAGAGATTCTCCAAAGAGTTGAGAATATGGGTTTTGTTATTAAAGCTGCAAAACTAGTTCAAGTTGATGAGAAGTTAGGAGAAGCTCATTATCCAAATTCTGAAGAATGGAAGAGAAATGTAGGTGTTAGAACAATAGAAGATTGTGAGAAATATGGAATGGATTTAATGGAAAATATGGGAACGACAGATCCGATAGAGATAGGGAATTTGGTTAAGAAGTGGAATGTTTATTATTTGTGTTCTGGTCCTGTCTTTGCATTTGTTCTTGAGGGTTTAAATGCTGTAGAAAGGTTAAGAAGTTTAGTTGGACATACCGTGCCTACAAAGGCAGCACCAGGAACAATAAGAGGGGATTATTCACTTGATTCAGCTATCTTGGCTAATATGAATAAGAGATGCATTTTAAATCTTGTTCATGCTTCAGGTACAGTGGAAGAAGCAAAGGATGAAATTAACCTTTGGTTTAAGAAAGAAGAAATATTAAACTAACTCATTTTTTAGTTTTTATTACCCTGTTATAATCACCTTGTATTTGTATGTGGAAGGGTCGCATAGTGGTCTAGTGCGGCGGTCTTGAAAACCGCTATACCTGCAAAGGTATCGAGGGTTCGAATCCCTCCCCTTCCGCCATTTCTTTTGACACTCATTATCTAAGGTTCTACACTTTAAGTATGTATAAATTTTCTTTGAAAAATATGTTTAAAAAGATATTTAATTGGATAAAAGAAAATAAAGTAATAACTGTTGTTTTTGTAGTTTTAGTATTTTTATTGCTAAAGAAATTTAATAATTATAGTGCCCATAAAAGGGTTTTAAGAGTTGATAACGCAGGTTATAACGTAGAAGAAAGCACGTTAGTTACAAAGACCCCATCACTCGTTTCTCAGTATAAAGGTGAAAGAAAGTTAGTTACAAACTCAAATTTTTCTTTGTTGGTAAAGAAGGTGGGTGATGCTGTTGACAATGTAGTAAAAGAAACTGAATCTACGGGAGGCTTTGTTGTTTCAACGGCAATTAGTAAGGATGAAGGAGTAGATATTGCAAGTATTGAAGTTAGAATTCCTAGGGACAAGTTAGAAGGTTTTTCGGAGTATTTAAAATCAATTTCTGTAAGAACAGTTTATGAGAATATAACTGGGTATGATATAACAGATGAGTATACAGATTACACAACAAGATTGGAAAGCCTTGAATCGTCTAAAGCAATATTAGAAGATATTATGAGTAAAGCTGTCACTGCAGATGAAGTATTAAATATTCAATCAAGAATCTTTGAAATTCAAGACCAAATAGATGCTTTAAAAGGTCAAATTAGTTACATGGAACAAGCTTCAACTACTTCTAAGGTTAGTATAATAATGTCAACTGATGAATTAGGTTTGCCGTATACCCCTGCTAAGATATGGAGACCTGATGTTGTATTTAAGCAAGCAATTAGGTCTTTGTTTAGCTTATTAATAGCAATAGGAACATTTGGTATTTGGGTAGTGGTTTTTTCACCAACTTTGTTGTTCATAATGATTATTAAGAAGACTTTCTTTAAAAGAAAAGATAAAAAGTAGGTAGTTTTGCGTTGATTTTTTGAATATATTCTTGTTGTGTGTTATGTTACTTTAGCTTGTAATCTCCTTTGCTGGTAAAATGTTTGTATGTGTTCTAGCCCCCGTAGTTCAACGGACAGAACGTGCCCCTCCTAAGGGCAAGATACAGGTTCAATTCCCGTCGGGGGTACCAAAGTACCATGTGAATGTAGGTTACAAGTCTTTGTGGGCAACAAAATATCTAGTTTATTAGAAGGTATTCACGAAGTAAAGTATTTTGTAAGATATGCGATAAACTTCGAATGAGGCTCTGTATTACAAAAATGTGGGTTAATATGGGATAATACCTACAGTTATGGGAAACATCAATATTAAAAATATCTTCGCATGGATTATTGGGGTTTTTCTCTTACTTTTAGGGGTGGTAGGAATATCAGATAAATACTTCTTTGGACCGCTACTGCTAATAATCTCTGGAATACTTGCTGTGCCACCTTCTTTTAACTTCATTAATATCAAACTTAAAGGCAAAATAAGTACAAGTCTTAGAATTGTATTAGCAGTGATTCTATTTGCCTTCGGAATAAAGTTTTACCCACCAAGTGCTAGTAGCTATGTTCCTCCTGCAAACAACAATACCTCTGAGGTAAAAACAGAACAATCTGAGGTTAAAGTAAATACGGGTGTAGACGCAGAAACAACTATAGAAAAAGGGATCGTTGTGTCAGTAACCGATGGTGATACAGTAAGAATAAATCTAAATGGAAAGGAAGTACCCGTAAGATTAATTGGAATAGATACTCCTGAGATAAGCCACCCATCAGAACCAGTTCAATGCTATGGACCTGAAGCAAAGAAAGCGCTAGAAGAGCTAATTTTGAATAAGGAAGTTATATTGGAGAAAGATACTTCTGATAAAGACAAATACGACAGATATTTAAGGTATGTGTGGATAGGTGAGGTTATGATAAATGAGTATATGACCCAAAATGGATATGGACTTGCCTCAGCATATCCTCCTGACATAAAATATCAAAATCGTATTAACGCTGGTGAACAAGCTGCAAAATCTGCTCTCAAGGGATTGTGGTCAAAGGATACTTGTAATGGAAATGTTTATACCGGTACTTATAAAGACCCTAACAAGAATATTACAGAGCCAAATCAACCAACTACAAATACAAATTCTACATACGTAGCACCTGTTGTTCCCACAATGCCTCAGGACAATAATTCATCAACGTATACCTGCAACTGCAAGAAAACATGTCCACAAATGAGTTCGTGTGCAGAGGCTCAGTATCAACTAAATGTTTGTGGATGTAGTGCAAGAGATGGTGATGACGATGGCGTAGCGTGCGATAGTGATTGTCAGTGATGAGAACTTAATATTATCTCTCTAGAGAATTGTCAGATAAAACCTTGTACCGCTCCTTGAAAACAGCTACTATCTCCATAGTTATTGGATTCTAAGCAATTCCTGTAAGGGGGTACCGTTTCCGGGGTGTAGCTCAGTTGGTAGAGTGTACGGTTCGGGACCGTAAGGCCGGCAGTTCAAATCTGCCCACCCCGACCATAAATCTAAAATTATGTTAAGTCAACGCTTTACTTGATCCATTTTTTCGTGAAATTCCTTCGATAATCTGCTGGATGTTTCTCTGTTGCTTATTTCCGTCGCGACACCGAGTTTCAGCATGCCTTCGCTAAAACTTACGACATCTTTCCCTTTAGAAATTGCCTGTTTGCACTCCTCTAATGTTTTGTATTTCCTTATACTATCTGTGCCAAAAAATATCAGAATAGGATCATCTGGCTTGCCTTCTGGTCTCTTTAGTTCAAACCTAACGCCAACTGCAAACCCGAAACTACTGCTTCCGTATGGGAATGGCTCGACTTTCTCAATGGGACACTCGTAAGCTGCTTTATTGAATTTTAGGAGGTCACTGTAGTCGCTAGCTTTTATTCCAACAACTTGAGTTTCGTAACTTTTTAATTTCTCAGGGGTTACCCGCACATCGCCAATGAATCGCATAAAGCCTCTTTCATTGTCAAAGTATTCTCCTATGGTTTGTTGTATTTTTTCAAAAATACTTGTTATGGGAACATAATAACATATTAAAATCTTTGAAAAACAGCTGCAAATAACGTTGGCCAACATTAGCTATTCAAAAATTAATACCCGTAAAAAGATTGTTGTCCGGATCTGCAAGTACTAATACATTTGCATTGAGCGATTCTGGATTCCAACTCTTAGATATTGATTCTGCAAGTGGTAGACCAAGGTTAATTGTCTCTATGCAACCAGGAGGTGATAAGAAGTTAGGGAAACACAAAGAAGCCCTTGATTTCTCAAGAGCTTCTTAGCACCAATGTTATTGCTAACATTGGTGTAAGGATTGTACCAAATTAATAAATCTTGTCAATAGGCTTCTTTTAGACTTAGATAGTATGTACAATATTTATGTGAGTTCTGTTAGTAAGAAAAAAATTCTAAATCTTTCTAATATCCTTATTTTCTTGGGAATTACATTTCTTCTTCTATCATTTGGTCCATTGATAATACAAGAAGCATGGTACTTTATTAGAGAAGTAAAAGGACAAGAGTATTTCTTGACAAAAGAATCTAATCTTAAACAAGAAAAAGTTAGTGTATTTGGGGAATTATTAGCAAAGGACCCCATTAGAATAGTGCCTATAAATAAGGATTTCTCTATTGTTATTGAAAAGATTGGGGTAAATGCCCCAATTGTTCCGAATGTGTCTGTTGTGGATGAAAAGCAGTATAAAGAAGCTTTAAAAAATGGAGTAGCTCATGCAATTTCTTCTGATTATCCAACAACATCGCCTAGTAATGTTTACTTATTTGCACATGCTTCTCTTAACTTTTGGGATTTAGGAAAATATGCAACGGTATTTAATTTGCTAAAGAAATTAAATTACAAAGATAAGATACATATCTTTTATCAAAACAAGGATTATGTATATGAAGTAGTAAATAAAGAAGTTGTGAAAGGGTGGAATGTAAATCCAATTAAAAGGCCTGCTATTGAACCACTCTTGACTTTACAGACGTGTGATCCTCCAGGAACTACAATAAACAGATTTGTGGTAACTGCAAAACTTCTAAGTGTAAACTAAATTTGGTTTATCTTATGCCAACAGTGTACAAATCCGTTTGCCCACTTGACTTAAAAGAGGTTAGGATAATGATTTTATCTCCACTTGGAGTGCTAAATGCAAGATTGGAGTACAAGGTATTATTATAAATTTCTGTTTTGTTTGTCCCATCTATCCTAATTAAGCTTACGCTACCCTTGTTTTCTTTTTCTATATCTCCTTCAACCAAAATTAAATGAAAACTATCAGAGTACCAACTTATCTTTGGTTGGGGGGCATTTATGTTAGTTGTAAAAACTAATGTTTCAACTTTTTCTCCAATTGGAATAGGATTCTCAAAGTTATAAACTCTGTACTCTAAATTATTTCCATTTTGTTTTGTGAACAAAAACTTCTTTTCGTCTGGTGCCCATTTAACATCCGATGATAAAGCTAAGTTTTTAATCTCTTGGTCTGCACTTAATGGATTTATAAAAGCAGATCTCTTTTCAGAAAGTTGAGTTTCCCACTCTTTAGTTATTTGTGTTGCTTTTAATGTAGTTTGAGCTGTGTTCGTTTCAAGATTTATAAGGTAGTAAATATTACCTGGCACTTTCACAAGTAAACTTTTTTCGTCTGGTGCCCACGTGATTTCTTCTCCTATTGAGTACTTGGTATATAAAGTATCTTGAATGGCAATAGTTGGGTTTGCTCTAAAAAGACCAATTCCAGGGCCATTTAATGGTATTACCCAGATACCTGGTTTTTCTGAATCAAGCGAAAAATAAGCTAATTTTGAGAGTGTGGGGGATATGCTTGGGTACTTTGCTCCTGTATTAGTTAATGGTTCTAATCTTGGGCTTTGAGAAATTAATACTGCAGTTATGTCTGTAACAAGTTGTTCAAAAACTTCAATGTTTTTTACCCAATCCACAAATCCCTTTTTGGAGATTTTTAAGTAGTGTTCTCCTGGTTTGATTCCAGAAATAGTATCATCAGTTGCTGTTCTTATCTCATTGTCCAGATATACACTAGCTCCTGTGGGTAGTGATTTAACACTGACCATCCCAGTTTTATTCACATCGATTACTCCTTTATCTTCATTTTTGTTTAATCTGTACCCAGAAGTGTAAAGATACAGAAGAGTTGTTAGTCCTCCCAAAACTATCATGGTCAAAAACGTCTCAAGGTATCCTAACTTCTTAAGTCTTATTTTAATCTTAGGAAGCTTAACTTTTTTATTTACATTATTTGTGTTGGATATCATGTGAAGTAAATTTTACCACAGCTTTGATGTTATTTCTTATCTTAAGCAATGTATAATATGCCTATGAAATCAAGGGAAATATTAGGAGTAAGAATAGATTTTGAGATGAGTATTAATGATGTTTTAAAAACAATCGAAGAACACTTACTGAAGGATGGAAAAACTCACTATATTTGTACTACAAATCCAGAGTTTGTCATAGATGCACAAAGTGATAAAGAATTCTTAAAGATAATTAACAATTCTGACTTATCAGTTCCTGATGGATCTGGGGTTGTATATGCAAATGACTATATGAATAAGGTAGAGAAGTTAAAGAAGGATTTTTTGTTTCCCATGAAAGCTTTTGTTTGCGGAACATATATGGGGATATCTTCTCTTTTCAAGAAGGTGAAAAAGGGAAAGCTTGAGACAAGAATAACTGGAGTAGAACTTACATATAAAATATGCGAAATGGCTTCAAGAAAAGGCTATAGTGTTTTTTTCTTGGGGGGAAGGCCTAAAAACATTCTTGGCAAACATGTAGAAGATGGTGATAAAGATACTGCTGAGAGATCTGCATTTGAGATGACAAAGATGTATCCAGGATTAAATGTTGTTGGAGCAACTTCAAGGTTTAGTAAAACGATATTAGATGATGAGGAAACTTTAAAATATATTAAACTTTGCATGGCTGAAAAAGATGTTGATCACATAGATTTTCTTTTTGTTGCTTATGGACATAATTATCAAGAAAAATGGATAGTAAGAAACAAGGATAAAATTCCTGCCAAGATATCAATTGGAGTGGGGGGGACTTTTGATTATATTATTGGACAATGTGATCTACCACCTGAAATATATGTTAAGAAGAACCTTGGTTGGTTGTATAGGTTACTTAAACAGCCATGGCGTGTAAAACGTATACTAAAAGCTTTTCCTATGTTCCCATTTAAAGTGTTCATTAATTCCATACATAAATAGTATATTACTTACATTAGTATAATCATCATCTATTGACATAGTTGATTTGAGGTGGTTTTATTTAACTATGATAAAACTTGAAAATAAACTATATAGTTCCACTGAAGTAGCTGCCATCTTAGGCGTAAGTCTAAGATCTGTTTACAGATACCTTGAAGAAGGTAAGTTGAATGCTGAGGTCAAAACAGCAACTGGGAGACATAGGTTTACCAGACAAAATATCATTGACTTTTTATATCCAACTGGAGTTCCTGAGGGAGAGGTGGTTCTTGAGCAACCAGCAGAGGCATTAGTTAAAAAAACTGTTAAAGTTACAGAACCTGCTGTTGAAGAAAGTGTGGAAACAAAAGAAGAAGTAAAAACGGAAGTAGAAGAAGTGGAAATCAAGGAACCAGAAGTGGAAGAGAAAGTAGTTACACCGAAAGTAGAAATAAAGGAAGAAAAGATAAATATTGAAAAGGAAGAAGAACAAGTTGATTGGCTTGCAAAATTCAGGGAAGCAGCAAGAAAGTTTGAAGAAAAAGCAACTGAGGAAGTTACAGGGTTGGGGGCAGTTGAGGAAGAAATTCCAGTTGTCGAGGAAGAAAAAATGTTTTTCTATAGAAGTAGATTAGGGGGGCTAAAAGATATTGCTCAAAACATTGATAAGACATCAAGAAATTCAGGATTAGACTACGCCTTTACTCTCAACGCTGGTTTGTCCTTGTATAGGCCAATTAACCCATTTTCACTTCTTCATGTTTATATTAGATCAAAAGATAAGGATTTTTTTGAAAGGATTCTTGCATTGACTCCTTCTGATGAGAGTAATGCACAGCTTTGTATTATTACCTCTGACGAGGATTCCTTGTACAAAGAATCTGATGAAATGCATGGTTTGAGAGTAGTAGAAAAGAATAAGTTAGTTGAAGACATTAGTAAGATGGACGAAGATCTCTTGAAAGAAGCTGAAAGCATTTTGAAATAGCAAGTGTCAAAGTGTTCTTTTATTTGACAATAAGTTGTCATTTTGCTATAATCTGCCCATAAACAGAGAGCCCTATCCGAGGGGAACATTAAAGCTTCTTGTGCCGTGGGCAGGGGTACAAGAAACCGTTTCCTTCGGGTAGGGTTCTTTGTTTTATTTTTAGTGCTTTTGACTGACTCTTTGACATACTCATTTCTTTTGTGGATAATTACTCCTGTGAAAGAAGTGGGGTTATTAATAGACTTATATCAATCTCCTACACAAGAAGAAAGTATTTTTAAGTGTGCAGTATCTGATTTTTTTATTCCTCTTATCAAATTAGTAAAATCTTTAAAGAACGTAAACATCTCCTTAAATATCCCATTAAGTACACTAGAATTATTGGATAATTATGGATACCAGTCAGTTATTTTAGATATACGAGATCTTTATGAAAACGATAGGATAGAAATAGTTGGATCTGCCGCTTACAATCCTCTTTTAACTAGAACTCATCCTAAGATCGTTGAAAATGAGATTATCTTGAACGAGTATGCTCTTGGGAGTTATTTTGGAGCTAAACAAGGTTTTGAGGGGGAACCTTCTATAATGATAAAAAACATTGAAGGATTCTTACCTACAGGGCTTCTAGTCAACACTGATGTTTTAAATATTCTTAGTGACTTAAGCTATACATGGGTGCTAGTTGATGGCAACGTGTTGCCTTCTTCTTACAGCAATAACTTTGTTTACAAATACAGTGCAGGTTTAAAGCTTGTGATTCCAAACATTGAGATTGGAAATTTAGTTAATCAGTTTAACATTAAGAGCTTTGATGAAATTTGGGAATCTATGAAAAACATAGAAAAAACTATTGGGGATAAAATAATCATACTTATTAATAACGATATATACCACTCCAATGAAATTACAGGACCGGATTTTTATAAAAAGAAGATGAGTATGATTGACCAATTAATTGAGAACTTTTGCAGAGAGAATATTTCAATAATTAGCATAAGAGATGTTGTAAAGAACTTTAACCCCAAGTTAATATCAGAGTTAAAAGATATGTCAACCTTTATCGTGAACAAAAATATATATGAGAATGCTTACTCTTCAGAAGGCAAACTACAAAACTTACTAAAACGTGTAGAGAGAAAAGTTGAGAGTTCCTTTTTATCGACTCAATATACACTGACAGAAGATGACTTTAGCACCATTTCTATGTGGAAAGACGATGAAGTTAGAAGAATATCTGATAATAATATTCATAATAAGATGAGCTTTTACGCTCTATTATATAAATATGTATGTGCAGATAAGTATATAGATGCGTATAGAGTAAATGGTATCAAAGCAGCTTCTAACCTACCTAAAGTATTCTTGGGAAAATATATGACTTATTTAAGAGAACTCATTAAATACCGATCGGATGAAGTACTTACAACTGAGGTTTTACCATTAGCGGAAGATATTGAAAATGCTATTAAATAATTTTCTTTTAGTTTTAAACATGTTTTCTATAAATAGCTGTTTTTATGTTTATATACCAACATATAATCTTTTAATGTTTTTATGATTCCTTGTAAGCAACGCTTTAGGTTTACATCTGTAATTTTTTGATTTTGTAAAGCTCTCGCTACGTAATTGTCTATTATGCTATAAGGCTATCTGCTCGTTTGTTGTTTCAACAACATAAAACTAGGTTTATCACTTAGTGTTCTTTCCTGATACTTATCACCAGTTTTTGCTGTAGTAACAGTAAATACTTTCTATTTGGCTGGAAAGAGGAATCTTTGTCATGCTTTTATTCATGCAGAATAGTATTTAGATTTTCGAGGAATAGCGCACAAAAAGAACCTCCTTTGTTAGGAGGTTCTTTGGAATAGTAAATCAAGAATGTTTGCTTTTAGTTTATTTCAACTCAACCCTTGCCCCAGCTTCTTCAAGCTTCTTTTTTGCGTTTTGTGCATCCTCTTTCTTGGCACCTTCAAGTATTGCTTTTGGTGCAGATTCTACTAAATTCTTTGCTTCTACAAGGCCAAGTGAAGAGTTAATTTCTCTCACTACTTTAATAACTGCAATTTTGTTTGCACCTGCATCAGCTATTACAACATCAAACTCTGTTTTCTCTTCTGCTGGTTCAATTGAGCCATTTCCATTTGCAACAGCAGTCCCTGCTACCATTACTGGTGCGGAAGCGCTAACTCCAAATTTCTCTTCTAAAGCTTTAACAAGATCATTTAATTCAAGAACAGTCATTTTCTCAATCATCTCCATTACTTTTTCAGCATCTTTGCTGATTTTTGTTTCTTCCTTCTTTTCTTCTGTCATTAGTTAGCACCCCCTTCCGTTTTCTTTTTAGCTATTGCATTAACTGCAAATATGAACTTTCTTTGTACGCCACTGATTGTATTTACAAATCCTGATATTGGAGAATTCATACTAGATACTATCTTAGTAAGTAGTTCTTCCTTGGAAGGAATGGTCTTAATAACACTTACCTTTTCAGCTGAATTATAAATGCCCTCAATTATTGCTGATTTTACCTTGGGCAAGTCAATGTTCTTGGCAAACTCAAATAATGCTTTTATTGGAAGTATTGGATCCTTAAATCCAAATATTGTCATAGTTGGTCCTTCTAGATCCTTCTTTGCGTCTGTGATACTTTTGTCCCCATTTTCATCAATTGCTGCCTTGAAAAGAGTATTTTTAGCCACTAACACCTCGCCTCCAGCGTCTTTTACTTTTTGTCTTAAGGCATTGGCTTGATCAGCACTAATACCAGCATAGTCAGTGAAAGTAATAGAATTAGCTGTTTCTATCTTTTCTTTTATTTCTTTTACTAACTTTTTATTTCTTTCGTTTGGCATATATCCTCCAAAAAGTGCCTTCTAAATAAAAACACTCACCAAAGATGGTGAGTTAACAAACACAATACTTGATTTAAAAAGTAATTTGTATGTTCCTCGGCAAGATATTTAACCTGTATGAATGAGGCCTTGCTGTCTTTGGTACAAAGCTTAGTTTACATGTTTTTATGTATGTGTCAAGAAAGTGTATGAGTAGGGTACATAGGTAACACTTTGAACTGAGATTCAACATACTCAATTGGGGTTAATTGATCAAGGCTCTCGTGTGGTCTGTAGGTGTTGTATTCAACTAACCAACCCGTCATTAGTTTGTTAGCTTCGCTTAAATCTCCTGGTTCAAAGACTACACCATCTAACCAGTCTTCCTGTATGGTTCTGTTAAATCGCTCATTTACCGGATTATCCTTTGGTGTATGTGGCCTTGAATACACTCGTGGAATGTTTAGTTCTTTCACAGCTTGTGCAAAGTAACCATCAAATTCTGATCCATTGTCTGTGTGTATTACCGAAATAGTACCTTCTGTTAGGTACATAAGTCTTTGGATGAAATCCTTTGCATATGTTGATGTATTTGATGGGTACATCCTTGCGTACGCTACCTTTGAAACCTCATCTATACCAGTAATAATAGCCCTTCTTAGATTACCAATATTCAAAACGATAGAATCTATGTGCCAAAGTGCCCCAATCTTTGTTGGCTTTAGAAGATTATGAACTCTAATTCGAGGATTAGCCTTCCTCCTAGCCCTTTTAAACTGTGTACGTTTGTTCTTGATCGGATCTGGGTATAGCTTGTGTTTCCTAATTACCTTCTCAATTTTCCATGTGGATATATCAACCCCATGATCCCTTAAACATATCCTCTTTAATTTCTTTTTCCCATATCTTATGTGTGCCTTACGTAGATTGTATATCAAGTCTTCCTCATCTGGTGTAACTTCCCATTTCCTTTTGGTCTTAGGTGCTTTTGATCTGTCCTCTAAGCTTTTTAACTTGTATCGGCTATCCTTAAATAACTTGTGCCACTTATGAAATGTCTTCCTTGAAATATTGAAGTATTGTGCCGTGCAACTGGCATCCTTTTTAGCTACCGTTTCATAGAATATGATCCATTCCAGTCGTTTAGATACAACAGGTGGGTAATCTATGGCTAGCTTCCGCAACGATGTCCATAAATTTAACCGTGTTTTGTCACGTGGCATGAAGTAAAAATACTCTAAAGTAGGTCTATGGTTAGGTTCGTACCAAGAATTATTCATAAGTTAACATTGTATCCAATGTGTAACCTATGTTTCTCAGCCTACTCAGAAAGAGCTATTTGCACTTAATCTGTTTCATTTTGATTCTTAGTTTCTATGACCATCCAGCTGACTTGTAAATCTTGCTGTTCTGAATCTTTTAGTGTTACTTTAAATAACCCGTTTTCTATTACTTTACTTCCAATTATCACAGGTCTTTCTGGTGTTACTATAATGACTGAGTTGTTGGTTACTGCTGAGGTTTGAATTTCTACTGAGATTTGTCCTGCTGGTATTACTACCTTTCCTGCTGAAGCTGAGTTAGAATCAGCTGTTTCTAAAACTAGCTGCTTTGTTTTCACTTCTTGTGATTTTATAGACCCTTCTACATTTATAGATCCATCTATCTTTACCATCCCGTTAGGTTCTATTACGAACTTACCATTAAATATGTCCAAGTTTCCGGATCCGGTTTTCTGTAGGTACAAAGTTTGATTTGCACACAACTTATCATCTTTCGTGTCTGTTTCTGAGTTGTAACAGGAAACTCCAAGTACATTTATGGAGTTTTCAAGAGTGTTTACTGTTATGGTTCCAGCCTGGATATTACCCATTACGTTTAAATCTGATACGGTGATATCTCCAAGTATGTTTACATCCGAATCTATAACTAAGTGACTGTTTCCTTCTGTATCAGCTTGTACTGTCATTCCAACTGTGGATATAAATTCTTTAAACTCATTGAACACCTCTTCCATTTGAGATAGTAGGGTAGTGCCTTCTTCTGTGGATAGAACACCACTGGATGTTGTGGACTCTACTGTTTCTGAAGTGTTAATCTCCCCTAAGATGTCTTGCAAATACTGATTAATGGATGTGCCATTTATGAATATTTCTTTTGCATCTACCCTTCCAGCTTCAATTTCAGCTGATTTAACAGTGTTAAATGATCCTGTATTCTGGATAGTCTCTTGAGTTGTACTGTTTACTATTTGATATACTCCGTTTTCTCCTTGGATTGCAAGATCTCCTGTTTCTGTGATTGCTAAACTTGGATCATACCAAGAAACATTCACAAAGATCATTACCTTGCCAATGTATGAGCCACCTGGAAGAGAGAAGCATGGTTTGGTGTTGTTGGTTTTGCTTGGGTCTTCAGGCCATGTTACTGAAGAGATATCTAATATTGGTGTACAGGTTAGTTTTTCTGGATCAAATTCTTGCATGCTTCTTCCTATTATGGTGCCGGCTTCTTGGCTTTTTTGAGCGTATCTTTTTACATCTGAAGAGGTTACTGCATCCCCAGTATTGATCTTTTCTCCGGGTTTTAGATATATCTTAGTTATAGCTGTACCTAGATGGGCTACTGAAACAAGTGGATAGTTTTCAATGCCGTCTTCACCACCTTCCATAACTATGTCTTTAAACTCTTCGGGGATGGAACCAAACCCTTCTGGTGGATGGACAACACCATAAACTAAAGGATCATTGTTACTAGAAGAAAAGTCAATTTGCTTATTTGTCCCTGGTTTTAGTATTACAACATCTCCATTTTCAAAGTCAGATTTTTCCATTCCTTCTGGAATAAAGTTGTATGAGTAATAAGGAGAAAAAGTATTAGTACCTACATCAAAGTATCCTGTGCCGGCTCCTGTAATATATGCAGAAAGATTTCCTGATCCACTGTCCATGCTGTATATTTCAAGGTTTGAGGTTTCAGACCCGTCTGTTACTATAGTAGCTTTGCTAGCTATGTAGTTGTAGTTTGTATATGTACTGGTTGAGTCATACCCTCTAAGATAGATTCTGCCCATATAATCATTATTTGCTGGTGCAGTGCTAAGACTTTCAATAAATACATATGCTCCGCTAGTTCCTGGGTTAGAGGACCTAAATGTAGCAACATTATTACCATAACCATCTACCGTAAGAGGAGCACCAATATTTGTTGTTCCAATTCCTACATATCCTGCGCTATTAACACGTAATCCATCATCTCCTTCTGCATTTCCTCTAAGTGCAACTGTTCCCACTACATCTAATGAATAAGTTGGTGTTGTTGTTCCAATTCCTACAAGACCTGTGTTATCAATTCTTATTCTTTCTGTATCGTTGGTAACAAGTGCTAATCCGTCAGTAAAAGTATTGCCTGGGGCGTATATATTGTCTATGTAAAAAGTGTTACTCGAATCAGCATTTACAATAGTTATAATTATCCTATCTATAGCGTCTTTGTTGGCAGCACTAACCCCTGAAATGTCTAATGTCTTGGTTTCCCAAGTGTTGGCATCGGATATGTTTGGTGTTATTTCTGTAGTAGTTCCACCTGAATCATGAAAACCTATCTTTATGTTACTTCCTGTTCTTGAAGCGAATATAGTAAACTTGATTTGATTGTAACTAGAAAGATCAATGGTAGGGCTAATACTCTTTGTAAGAGTACTGTTTAGTGAATATGTTTGAGTTGCAGTAGCCTTTAAGGAATAATTACCTTGGGTTTTTCTATAACTACTAGCAAACGCAATTAGCTGTGCTGCATTGTACTTTAGGATAACTATTCCATTTGCTCCTGATCCTCCGGCAGTTGTACCTGCATTACCACCAGTTCCTGGGGTATCTCCATTTGCTCCTGATCCAGTACCGCTTCCTGTACCACCTTTTGCATAGGTAACACTAGAGCCAGAAATAGTAAATGTCATTCCACTACCACCAGTACTTGATCCTCCTGCACTTCCTGCGCCACCCCCACCTCCTGCGTAGTTTACGCCACCGCTACCGCCCGCATTTCCATATCCAGTACCCCCACCATTGCTGGTTTGGGTAGCAGAACCACCAGAAGCGCTTTGTGCTCCACCACCTCCTGACCCTCCTGATGAAGCTGCAGATCCAGATGTGCTATAGGAACCTCCTCTACCTCCACCGTAAGCAGTTATAGTATCAAATGTGCTATTGTTACCATTAGTTCTTGCAGCACCGCCCCTACCAACTGTGACCGAGTAGCTACCACTGGTGATACTTCTTGATGCTTGATAAACTAATCCCCCAGCGCCTCCGCCTCCACTTGTTTGCGTAGCTGCGTAACCTCCTCCACCCCCACCAGCTACTACCAGTACTTCTGCAGCACCAGTTCCAGACACCCAGAATGTATCATTTGATGTGAATGTTTGAACAGCAGAAGTTCCAGAAGTAGTAATTGTTCCTCCAGTTGCACTAGTTATTCCATCACTTGATGTGTAGGTTGATTGAGCACTTGAATCAGATGTGTACTCCATATCATCAATTATCAAATTGTTTGTTGGTAGCTCAAATGCCAAACGTGTTATTTTTTCACTATCTTGAAGTGTAGTTGTTGTTATTGAGCCATTAACGTGCAATGTATCACTTGGGCTTATTGTTCCAATTCCGACACTTCCTGATATTATTAACCCATTTGTTGGGGATGTGCTAGTTCCAGCATATGAACCTAAGGCCATTCCACCTGATACATCTAAAGCATTCTTTGGACTTGTTGTTTTTATACCTACATATCCTGATGTTCCTGGGGTTAATATTATATCTCCTGAATCAAAGCTAGTTTTTAAAGTAGTATCTCCTGTGGAGATATTGTACAATTCTAATTGTCCATAATAGCTCCTATCCGAGTTGTAAGCATATAGTGATCTAGTGGTAGACCCAGTACCCATTTCTATGTTGCCTTCAACTTGAAGTAGATTTTGAGGGTTTGTTGTTCCAATGCCAATATTCCCATTTGCATTGATAACCATTTCAGAAGGACCTGATCCTGCAAAATTGAACCCAAGTCTGTTGTTTGTTGTATCATATGATATCAAGAATTCATCCGTTCCTGATGAAGAACCTATGTGTAAAGATGATGATCCTAAGAACAAATCAGCCCATCTTGCAGTATCTGATCCTAAGTTTAATGAATTGTCTGATCCAGGTAGTAGATTCCCATTGGTAAGCATTAAGTTTCCCGATCCAGATACCCGTGGGTTAACTTTTAAGTTTGTTCCATCGTACCATATTGCTGCGTTTTGAGACTCTCCAAAGAACAAGTCTCCACCAGCCCCTGTTCCTCCTGCTAAACCATTCCCATTTTCATCAAGAATCCAATCTCCAGCATCACCCCATATTCCATATCTGCTTGAAGAGGCACTATCAGACGCAATATATATACCATAAGAAGAGTCATAGTTAGAGTTAATGAGATCCATATAGACACCATATACAGTTCCTCCAGATATGTTACTAAGCCAACTATCTTGAACCTGTAATCCAGTTGCAATAGTATTTGTTCCCATGTCCATAAATGTGGCATTAAAACCTGTTAATCCACCATAGGTAGGTTGACTTTGGCTACCAGATAATTCCGTTCTTACACCCCATACATCATCTCCTTCTCCGGTGTCAGAAATGTCAATATCTACTCCCGTGTGGTATTGACTGCCGACACCAGAGCTGTAAGTGCTGCTTATTTTTATTCCAGTTGGGTTATATATGGAATTATCTGCTTTTGCAATTTCCAAGGAAGTGCCTTCTGTTGGATTTGTTGTTCCAATACCAACATTCCCGTCATCTCTTACAAACAAACCCGTTGTTCCAGCAAGATTTTTAACCCAAAAAGATGATGTTGAAGGATCATTTCCTGCTCCTATAAGCTCTAGTTTAGAAGTTGGACCAGTTGTTCCAATACCAACATTTCCACTATCTGATACATAAAGTATATCTGTACCATTATCTTGTACTCTATAGTCTCCTGTTCCAGATAAGTTAAATATCATGTCATAGTTTCCAGTTGTTAAGGTTGTACTTTCTGTAA